>Ga0078972_1000037_pt1 | contig 489001 bp, 445 predicted proteins | sample YelNatPaOPGAMG01_FD_67568 | JGI IMG/M metagenome (GOLD analysis project Ga0078972, IMG submission 67568) | Hot spring thermophilic microbial communities from Obsidian Pool, Yellowstone National Park, USA - OP-RAMG-01 (SPADES assembly) (version 2) | ecosystem: Environmental > Aquatic > Thermal... | reverse complement strand
CTGTAGTTGTCTCCCCCTCCACAACCACTCAACTGAAATAAACCAAAAACCAAAACCAAGAAAAATAACCAAAAACCCCTACACCGATACCTCATAACTTAAACCCCCCTTTCAGAGATTTGGTAAAAAGCCTTTCCTCTCCCCCATGCCGGACAGCTTCAAAAAGCTTACTTAAGTAAAGACATGAGGGCACAATATCAGAGATTAAAAAGATTTATCTTTTAGCGATAGCGTCACCCCCCTTCCAGAATCGCATTCCTGAACCCAGAATGGCGCTAAAAAAGACATGGAGCTTGGAGTGAAGATCACATTATACATGGAAAAAATGTGTGTCAAGTTTTTTTACAGGGTAAATTCTTACTTGAAAATAAAAGGGAGGGTGTTTATAGGGGAAAAAATTTCCTGGGAAGGGAGCCAAAAATATCGAAAATGGGAAACGAAGTATTGAAGAGCCGCTTGCTCACAGCAGCCCAAACTTTTCTTTCTCAGGGAAAAATAGACGTGCCATTAAAAGATATCGCCCTTCACGCAAAGGTAAGAGAATCTGTAATCTATCGTTACTTTTCGGGCAAGGAAGACCTCCTCTTTAAGGCCGTAGGTCTCCATCTGAAGGAGGAAATTGACCGCTTTTTAGAGAGCTTACATGGTATTAGGCATCCGGATAGTCGGCTGGGGAGAGCTATTTGGTATCACCTCAACTACCACGACAAACACCCCGGCTATGCCCGTTATTTAATTTTTTACTGTCGGGCGAAAAAATCTTTTTACGAACATGAAGCGTACCGGCAACTCATTCGTTGGGCAAAAATCATCCAGGCTATACTGCAAGAGGGAATTCGTGAGGGGGTATTTTTCTCTGGATTACCGGTGTTGACCACCCGGGATATAATCCTCGGTCTCATAGATATGGAAGGAATTGATTTCCTCTCGGGCAAAAAGAAGGACGGCATAGAAGAGCGTTTTAATCGCTGTTACAATTTAATCCTCTCTATGGTTCATGATGGGGAAAAGGACGAAGGAAAAATTATAGAAATCAGGTCAAGAATTCTGGAGAGAGCCGAATATATCATTGGCGAGAAAGGTTTCGAGAAGGCTACAACCGCCGAAATTGCCAAGCAGGCAGGGATATCTGAATCCACCCTTTTTAACTACTTCTCAAGTAAAGACGAACTCCTCTATTCGATAATTCAAAAGCGTCTGGAACAATTAACACGGGTAGTTGAGGATTTCTTCAGAACATCAAGCCCGGTAACCAAACTTGCCCGCTTCATCTTCTATCACTTTACTATGTACCTCCGATATCCTGCAGCCGTAAAGACGTTTGTCCTGGGCGGCATCTTCAATAAACAGTTCTACAGTTCCGCGGCCTATGATGCACTTCGCACTTATCTCTCGGAAATAGACGTTATTTTAAATGAGGGTAAGGCACAAAGGTTATTTCGCGCCGATGTGGACAACGAATTGATAAAAAACCTGCTCCTTGGCATCTTCAGCCATACGGCCCTTCTTTGGCTGTTTCCTCAGGGAATTCAAAAGCAGGATACTATCTCAAGGATTAATGATGTGAACAGTTTAGTGCTGCGTGGAATTTTGTCTCCAGGCGTGGATGTGAGTTGGTGGGAAACCAAATGAAAGGCCTCCACGTACTTTGTAGTCAGCTATGATAATTGGATAAGCAAAGCTGCCTTCACAACACCTCCTTCAGTTTTTCCCGGTTGAGATAGTATTTACCATTTGGAGTTTTGATCACGAATCCTTCTTCCATAAGAATTTTAATGGCCCGGGGTCTTAGGTTTTTCGTTCCCACAAGGAAAAAATTTCTTCTCTCATCCTGTACGTAAACGGCCGATTTTTCATTGAATGCCCGGGCATCTTTCAATTCTCTCAAAATTCTCATGCATACGCGCTTAAGGCCAAGCCCAGAAAAATAAGCCGCAACCAAAAAAAATAGTGCACAGCCAAAAAAGATTAATAGAACTTCCACAATTAGCGGCATCATACTCTCCTTGCATTTTACCTTTCTTTCTATCATATAAGCATTCAGTAAACAATGATTGCAAATTTCGGGTAAGTGATGAAGCTCTTGATTCGTGGTAGTAGCATTTCTGCCGGCTTTGGGGTCGAAAGAAGTTATCCGGAGATTATTGCCTCTCTATCAAAAGGGAAAAAGATCGAATTGATCAATCGCTCTCGCCCCTTTGAAACTTCCTTCGATGCCATAGGCACTTTTTACAAAGATATATGCCCTTTTCAACCCCAGGTGCTCTTACTTCACTTCGGTACGGATGATGCCTTTCTTGGCGTTTACCGCTCGGAGTTCCAGGAAAACCTCGTACAGCTCATCCGACTATCAAGAAAGCATTGTTCTTCCACCGTTTTTCTTGCAACCTCCCATACTTTCGACGATCCCCACGACATGGAGGCGGTAAACATCTACTATCGTGCCATGAGAGTTGTAGCCCAAGATTTAGGCTGTTACCTCATCCCTGTCCATATATACTGGGCGGGGTACTTACACGAAAGGGGTTTGAGGAATAATGATTTAACCTGTCCAGGGGGGCTTTATCCAAATTCAGAAGGCCACAGAGTAATGGCCGATTGCATATCCCGCTGGATTCTTGGCATCTTAACTTAGCGTTTAAAACTAAAAACGCTTGTCTATCACTTATTGACCTGGAGTCAGAAATCTGTTAATGCTTTGGCGGTTTCTCACGTGAGGTGTCTCATGCTTGACTTCCATACGCACAGCGTATTCAGCGATGGAGAGCTAATTCCCGCTGAACTTATAAGACGTGCCCAGGATAAAGGCTACCGGGCCATGGCCATAACGGACCACGCGGACCCGTCAAATCTTGATTTAATAATCCCCCATCTCTGTAAGGCATGTCAGCGGATTTATGAGGTTACAGGATTCCCTGCCTTTCCCGGTGTTGAAATTACCCACTGCCCACCTAACATGATTGCTAACCTGTCCGCAGAAGCGAGAAGCCTTGGTGCTGTGATAGTTTTAGTTCATGGTGAAACCATCGTGGAACCCGTTATGCCAGGGACAAACCTGGCGGCGATTGAAGCCGGCGTCGACATCCTTGCCCATCCAGGGCTCATTTCCGAAGCTACTTCTCATCTGGCCGCCCGCAACGGCGTACTTCTCGAAATCACCACCCGACGGGGGCACTCATTGGCAAACGGTCACGTAGCCAGAATGGCAAAACTCACGGGAGCCTCTCTTATTTTAAATACGGACTCCCATAGTCCGGGAGATTTAGTGGACAGGGATATGGCCACCAAAATTGCCGAGGGAGCAGGGCTGGATAGAAGGGAAATCTCCCTTTTGTTCGCAAATGGAGAAAGGCTTTTATCGGAATTAAAAAAACGCGCGAGGTGGTTCTGAATATGGGAACGTCCCGCCCCCTTCGCATTTGCCTCCTCTCCTATCGCGGGAACCCTGCATCCGGAGGCCAGGGGGTATACATAAAATATCTAAGCCGTGCCCTGAGGGACCTAGGGCATGAGGTGGAGGTCATTTCAGGACCTCCATACCCCGAGCTCCCCGCAGGTGTAAAACTCCACCGCCTTCCCAGCTTGGATCTTTACAATCCGGACCATATGTTCCGGGTTGTGAATTATTGGGATCTTCTCAAACCACTTAATATGTGGGAATTTCTCGTTATGTGCACCGGCGGGTTCCCAGAACCTTTTACTTTCGGAAGGCGACTTTATAAATTTTTGCGTAAGAGAAAGCCCTCCTATGATATTATCCACGATAACCAATGCATGGCTTACGACTTCCTGAAGATTCCCCATCTGGGATATCCCTTTGTCACTACTATCCACCACCCCATAACGGTGGATAAAAAAACCGAACTATCGGAAGCCCCCAACATAATAAAAAAAATTAAAGTCCTGAGGTGGTACTCCTTCCTCCGCATGCAACTTAAGGTAGCGAAGAAACTGAGAAAGATAATAACTGTTTCCGAATGTTCCAAACGGGACATCAGTCGCGAATTCGGGGTACCGTTAGATAGATTCCGGGTAGTACCCAACGGCATCAATACCGATGTCTTCTATCCCCTTCCACATATCGAGAGACTCCCCCACCACTTGATTACGACTAACAGTGCCGATATGCCACTCAAGGGGTTGAAATACCTATTGTATGCCGTCGATTCCATTAGAAAAAAACGACCCATTCATCTTACCGTAATCGGCCAGCCTAAAAAAGACGGAGAAATTGAGAAAACGGTGAAGGAATTGAATCTTAATTCCCATGTACATTTTACCGGTCGCATTCCTGCAAGTGACTTTGCCCGCTATTACGCTAAGGCCACTATGGCCATCGTCCCTTCTCTATATGAAGGTTTTGGCATGCCCGCCGGAGAAGCGATGGCATGTGGGGTACCCGTAATAAGCACAACGGGAGGTGCCCTGCCTGAAGTAGTGGGAGATGCCGCCTATCTAGTACCACCAGGGAATAGTGAGGCCCTCGAGCGGGCCATCATCTACCTTCTCGATCACCCGGACGAACGCCGGGCTTTAGCCGAAGCTGGTTTCAGGCGCGTGCAAGAATCCCTCACCTGGGAGCACGCGGCAAAGAAAACAGTAGCCGTATACGAGGAAGAAATAGATGATTACCGTAGACATAAATGAACTGGAACTCACACCCGGGATGAAGATCCTGGATGCAGGTTGCGGTGCCGGGCGCCACTTGTGTGAGGCCTTTCGTTACCCTGGAATTGAGGTGGTGGGCATCGATATGAACGGGGAAGACCTGGCAAAAGCTCATGCTCTCCTTTCTCTGATGGAGAGAGCAAAAGGGGGAAGCTGGCTGGTCATAAAAGGGAACATAACACAACTCCCCTTCAGAGATGAGTCTTTCGATGCCGTTATCTGCTCCGAAGTACTTGAACACATCCCGGATAATGTTACGGCCATCAGGGAGATGGTGAGGGTTTTAAAGCCCGGCGGACATCTCGCAGTGAGCGTTCCTAGATTCTTCCCGGAAAGGATCTGCTGGGCCCTTTCTTCCGCCTATCACCAGGAAAAGGGCGGACATATTCGCATCTACCGTAAGGGGGAATTAATAAATTTGCTTGAAAATGCGGGCGCTAAATGCGAGAAAATAAGTTACCGACATGCCCTGCATTCCCCTTACTGGTGGCTTAAATGTGCGGTAGGGCACAAAAATGAAGAATTCCCCCTCGTAAGGGCATACCGGAGATTCCTCGAGTGGGACATAATAAAGAAACCTCTCCTCACCCGGTTCTTGGAGGAGATGCTTAACCCCTTCCTTGGAAAGAGCATCGTTTACTACACGAGAAAGGTATCTCCAAAACCATGAATCCCATTTTAGAACCAAAGAAGAAAGAAGATATCCACGCGGAAATAGAAAACCTCGCCCGATTTATCATAAGCATCCAAAAGGAAGACGGAGAAATTCCCTGGTCCATCAATGGGAAAACTGACCCTTGGGACTTAGTGGAAAGTGCAATGGGCCTCGCTACCTCGGGCTATACAAACGAAGCTTGTCGGGCTTATGAATGGCTGGCCCGCCAACAGCTGAAAGATGGAAGCTGGTATTCCGCGGTGAGAGACGGGGTAGTGGAAGATTATACCAGGGAATCTCATTTTTCCTCTTACCTTGCCGTAGGGGCATTCCAGTACTACTTAATTACGGGAGATAAAGGGTTTCTCAGATGGCTCTGGCCAACCATCAAGCGGGGAGTAGAGTATTCCCTTTCCCTTCAAGCCCCATCGGGAGAAATTTTTTGGGCCCGGAATAAAAAAGGAGAAACAGATCCTATGGCCCTCCTCACCGGTTCCAGTTCTATCTACATGAGCCTCAAATGTGCCCTCCTCATTTCCTCCATACTCGGGAAATTCCAAAAAAGGTGGTATGAAGCTTGGGAGAAGCTGGGTTACGCCATCGTTCATCTACCTCACAGGTTTAACATGATAAAATCACGTTTCTCTATGGATTGGTACTATCCCATCCTCTGCGGGGCAATCACGGGTGAGGAAGCAAAAGAAAGGATCGATAAAAGCTGGGAAAAGTTTGCCGTGCCGGGTTGGGGGGTGAGGTGTGTGAGTGATCGTCCCTGGGTTACGATGGCAGAAACGGCAGAACTCGTCATCACTTTAGCGGCCATCGAAATGTACGAAGAGGGCAAAATGGTCCTCAACTGGATAAAGGACAAAAGGTACGAGGATGGTTCTTATTGGATGGGGGTAACTTTTCCCGATGAGGTCGTTTGGCCGGACGAAAAGACCTCCTGGACCGCCGCCGCCGTTATCCTCGCTTACGACGCTCTGCACGATATATCCGCGGGCAGTCGTCTGTTTCACCACAAATTTTGGGAGATTCTAAGGAGGGAAACCCTAAGCGTTGCGCAGAGATTCAAGGCCATACATCCTTAAAAGACTCGATTTAGGGTTTCAAGCATGGTACACAAACCATTTCCTGCGACCTCAGTTTGAGCATCTGGGCCATAGCCCGTGGTTTATGAAACCCTGGCATATAAAAATTTTCGGCGGTCCTATCAGTGTGGGAAATTATGCCCATGTGATTGCAACACCGGACAAGAAAGTCCGTCTTACCGTATGGTCAAATCTGGAAGGAGAGGGTAAAATCGAAATCGGCAATTTCTGCCTTATCTGTCCGGGGGTAAGAATAAGCTCTGCCCGCCATATAAAGATTGGTGATAATTGTATGTTCGCCAATGAAGCCTTCATAACCGATGCGGACTGGCACGGTATCTACGACCGCAGCCAGTCGGTGGGAAATGCTGAGCCGGTTATTATCGGTAACAACGTTTGGGTGGGAGACCGGGCCATGATCTTCAAAGGAGTCACCATTGGCAATAACAGCATCATCGGAGCCGGGGCAGTGGTACTCAAAGACGTACCCCCAAATGTCTGTGTAGGGGGAAACCCTGCTCAGGTGGTTAAAATCCTCGATCCTTCTCAGCCTATGAAGACCCGGGAAGATTGGTACAGTGATTATGAAAAGCTCGTGGCAGAATTCGACCAGCTCGACCGGGAAAAGATGAAAAACAACACCTGGCTTGGATGGTTAAGATCCTTAGTTGCCCCGGGGAAAGGAGATTAAATGCGAGTTGCCATTATAGCCGCTCCTTATCCACTATCGGAGGCCCCCGCTCCCCCTCTTGGGATTTCTTATGCAGCTGCAGCCTTCGCCCAGGCGGGTGCAGAAGTACAGATATTCGACTACATCGTAAGCCGCTACACACCGGAAAAATTATCAAAACAGCTCGATGATTTCCGGCCAGACATTGTGGGCACCTCCTCCGTTACTATGAATTTTCCCACAGCGGCGGCCATTCTCCAAACGGCAAAGGAGTGTGATCCCCATATTATAACAGTTATGGGAGGACCTCACGTCTCCTTCGATGCGGTGAATACCTTAAAGAAGTATCCTGGCATCGACCTTATCGTATTAGGGGAAGGAGAAGCAACCATTGCAGAGCTCATGGCCCATCGGTTCTCCCGCAGTGCCTGGCCAGCTATATCCGGACTCGCCTTCCGCGAAGGAGATAGCGTAAAGTTCACAAATCCCCGAGAGCTTATTTCAGACCTCGCCACTTTGCCTTTACCGGCTCGTCATCTCCTGCCTCTTTCCCGCTACCAGGCCCTGGGCTTCCCCATCAGCATCATCACAGGCCGCGGCTGCCCATACCAGTGCATCTTCTGCCAGGGAAGACGGATGGTGGGAAGTAAAATGCGCAAACGCCCCACTAAGATGGTGGTGGATGAGATTGAAGACATCCTGTCCTACGGCATTGATAGAATAAACGTGGCAGATGACCTTTTTGTTTCAGATCGCCGGAGAGTGAGGGAAGTATGCGAAGAAATTCAGAGGCGCGAGTTAAAATTTGCCTGGAGCGCCTTTGCCCGGGTAAACACCGTAGATAAAGAGACCCTTCGCATCATGAAAGAAACAGGCTGTGATGCCGTTAGCTTCGGCGTAGAATCGGGTAATCAAGAAATGTTGGACCGAATAAAGAAGAAGATTACCCTGGACCAAGTCCGCCGGGCCGTGGAGATGTGCCAGGAAGTTGGCCTTATTGTTCATTGCTCCTTTATCGTCGGTCTGCCGGGAGAATCGAGAGAAACCTTGGAAGAAACTAAGAAGTTTGCCCGAAGTCTGGGAAACATAGATTATGGCTATCATCTCCTCGCCCCTTTTCCCGGTACGACGGTACGAGAAGAGGTGGAAAAATACGATTTGGAAATCTTGACAGACGATTGGTCTCTATACGACGCTAATCACGCTATCGTAAAGACCTCCCACCTTTCCCCTTCTGACATCCGCCGTTTCGTAGATGAATTCGAAGGAGAGATAGAAGAAGCTTGGCAGAAAAAAGTTGCCTCTTACTGGGCGGGTACTCTCACCGACTCCTGGGACTGCTTGCGCGTGGAGGGTTATTTCCGTACCCAGTTCATCTTCCACCTCCTTTCCGGAGATGTTATAGAAGAGGTAGGCTATTTCCCCGAAGCATCTTCAGGGGAAGAGACTTTCCCCCAGCTGATTAAACGCCTCCAGGAAAAAACAGGGGATGACTTGCGGATAATAAAGAAGACGATGGAAGACATCGCTAAGAAAGGTTACGTTAAACCTCTTTTGCAGGGAAACGGTGTCAGATGGCTATGGACCCACAATAACCGACGGGACTTATGAAAAATAAAAGGAGGAAGGAATATGGATTTATCTCGCTTTTCAGTAAAAGACAAGGTAGCCCTTATAACGGGCGGAAGCAGGGGTATCGGACGGGCCAGTGCTTTAGCTCTGGCAGATGCAGGAGCTCACGTGGCAGTTTCCAGCCGCAAGCAGGAAGACCTGGATAAGGTAGCGGCGGAAATCGCTAGTAGAGGGGTAAAAGGACTGGCCATTGCCTCCCACGTGGCAAAAATGGACGATTTAAAGGGGCTTGTGGAAAAGGTGATGAAAGAATTCGGACGCATCGATATTCTAGTAAACAACGCGGGGACCAACCCTTACTACGGCCCCCTTATTGACCAAGATGAAAAAACCTACGACGTAACTATGAACGTGAACGTCAAGGGTGTTTTTTTCCTAAGTCAGTTGGTAGCGCGCATTATGAAAGAAAAAGGCGGTGGGTCTATCATTAACATCTCTTCCATCGGGGGCCTTAGAGCAGGAGAACTCGGTTTATACTGCGTAACAAAGGCGGCGGTAATTATGCTTACCCAAGTCATGGCCAAGGAATGGGGCCCCTATAAAATAAGGGTAAATGCCATCGCCCCCGGCATTATAAAGACGCGCTTGAGTGAGGCCTTGTGGAAGGACCCGGAAGTGGGCGCCCGGGCCACATCTCAGATCCCCCTTATGTGCCTCGGTGAGCCAGAAGATGTGGCGGGAACCGTTGTCTACCTTGCGTCGGAGGCCTCAAGATACGTGACGGGAGCAACTTTTGTAGTTGACGGTGGGCGTGTACACGGAGAGCCCTCCTGGTTCAAGGGGTGATTTCGTTCAAGGATGGAATGCCGCCTTCACAGGGAACCGCCGTCTGGCAGAGTCCACAGCCCGCGTATTTACCCGTATAGCCGGGGCCGTGGGCACCTTCAAGGTAGGGTCTCTGGTCTACCGTAAGAATCTCAAAACACTTCACCTTATCGTGGCCCTGGGGGGTAATGGCCCCCCGGGGGCAACGTTTCATGCACACCTTGCACTTTCCCGTCCGAAAATATAGACAGTATGCATGGTGGTCCGTATACGGCCGTGGGGTTATTTCCATTTTATGGGCTACCACCACACTCCCGCACCTCATAGCACATCCCTTTTCCGTGATCAGGGCGTCGCTCAGGCCGAAAGTACCTAACCCGGCGGCATAAGCGATGTGTCGTTGAGACCAGCGGGAGGCATAGCCCCAGGGTCCATTTTCTATGGCGAAAGATGAGGTCAACTCCGGTGCCAACGCCGGTATACCAAGTTCCGTAAGAGCAGAAACTAAATGGCGAGAAAGGGCATCAATAAAATTCTGTCCGTGCCACCTGGTATGATTCCACCTAAGGGAAGGACCATCCTTTTCTCTTGCATTTTCCTTCTTTGTGTCCCCGTTGATAGGAAGGACAAAAGAAACTACCGTGATGTCCCCTATTTCAAACCCGAGCTCTTTGGCCATTATTTCCCCTGGGGTAAGGTGGTGAGGATGAACGACCTCCCGGAAAGATTCAAAGATAGCATCCTTTCCATCAGCAAATCCCACCAGGGGTTCTTCAAAAATAGGCGCCCCGCCGAAGGCAGCCAGTCTATTCAAGGGACTCCGGGCCACAAAATCCGCGATGATGAAGCGGATAAACTCATTCGGGTTGGTGAAAAAATTCTTTTTCAATTCTAAACCCCATATCCATTGGGGTCATAGCAGTGAATTTTGATGAGGACAAGGGGGAAAAAAGATGGTAAAGGAACGGAAACTTTTGAGAGGAGGAATTCCATGCCCTACAAATGGATCGAACTCAACGTAACCAACCATGTTGCGGAGGTAAGCCTGAATAGAACGGATAAATTAAATGCCTTAAGCTACGAGCTCGCCACAGAAATCACGGATATCTTCCATGAGTTATCGGAAAGAGAAGAGGTATGGGTTGCCATCTTAAAGAGTAACGCCCGTATCTTTTCCGCTGGTCTCGATTTGATGGATGCAGCCACCCGCGGTCTCATCGGTTCTCCCAAAGGTCTTCTCGATATACCCGCCCGGGAGAAAAACATATTTGAGTGCTGTCACGCAATCGAGGAATGCAAGAAGCCCGTCATCGCCGCCGTACACGGTATGTGCGTGGGGGCAGGATTGGACATTATTTCTGCCTGCGACCTAAGGGTATGCTCATCGGATGCCTCCTTTGCCCTGCGGGAGGCAAGAATCGGTATCTGTGCTGACATGGGGGTACTCCAGAGACTGCCCTTTATCATCGGGCAGGCAAATACACGTTACATGGCCTACACGGGAAGATTCTTCACCGCCCAGGAGGCAGAGAAGATGGGCCTCGTTCTCGCTGTGTACCCCGATCGCGATGCCATGTTATCCGGGGCAAGAAAGATAGCGGAGGAGATATTGGAGAGCGCCCCCCTCGCCGTTCAGAGCACCAAGGAGGTCTTAAATTTCAGCCGTTTTGTCCCCGTTAAAGAGGGAATTACCTATGCCGTCCATAAAAACATGGTACTCCTCACAACCGGTGACTGCCGGGAAGCCATGACTGCCTTCATGGAAAAGAGAAAACCGGTATTTAAAGGTGAATGACATCCAAAACCTTGTGCTGCCGAAAAAACTCTCCGAAAGGGGCGTGGAAGAACAGGTAAAGCAATACCTCCTCGGACGCCCCTCGATAAATACGGGAGAGAGGGAAATTACCCTCCCCGTAATTGAACCGGAAGAGATGGTCAAGGAAGCCATAAGGAGGGAATTCTTGAGGAGGCATCTTATAATTGGTTTGGAAAGCATCGGGCAATTCTTGAAAAAAGAAGAGAGGGGGTTGAAGAATAAGGGCCAACGAGTCTCTCGCCTCCTGGTTACTTCCAGAGATGGGGCAAGAAGGTTTTACCGAGAAGTGGGAAGACTCATTACCCTTCATCAGCCAAGACTCATGGGATTAATGCTAAACACGGATAGTTCAACGATGGGGTCAATCTGCGGTCGAAAGTATAATCGCCCCGTGAAGGCCATTCTTATAAACCATAAGGACGGGGTTGCCTACATTCTTGGTGCCCTAATTTCAGCAAAAATTTAGCAAAAAAGGAGGTTTTTATGATCGTAGTTACTGCATTCATCAAGGCTAAAGAAGGAAATGGCGAGGATCTGGAACATGTAATAAAAAAATATGCCCCCCAATTCCTACAAGACGAGGGCTGCATCGAGTACCGCGTCCATCGGCGCCTGGATGACTCCAATGCGTTTTTCTTTTACGAGAAATACGCCTCCGAAGAGGCACTGAAAGCGCACAGCACCTCACCTCATTTCAAAGAAATGGGGGCAGCTATGCGTCCCTACGTAGAGGGGAAACCGCAAATTAACATGTACCGTGAGCTCTAATCTCTCCCCATTCTATTGAGGGGACATACTCGGAGGCACTCACAGCAGGCCACCCAGTAATCGTAACCGGCGGTGTTTATTACCCTCTCCATATGCGCCCGATCCGCTTGACCCTTGAGGGCCAGGGGATAAATGGCGTGCTTTATGGTATGGGAAAGGCACAACATCTTATCGAAATTACCCTCGCTATCAAAAGCTTTAGCCGGGCACACCTTCATGCACGCCTGGCAAAGGGGTGGGCATGGCTCTCCGATGAGCATTTCATCACCCTCTACCGGGGCATCGGTTACGACCGCCCCAAACCTGAGGAGGGCGCCGTATGAGGGATGATAAACCTGGCCGCTTCGCCCCATCGACCCCAACCCGGCTCTTACGGCGGCATGTTTTAAGGAAATGAGCCCCCAGGGTTCTCTCCCACGATAGGTTAGAGGAGCAAAGCTGGGAACGGGCATGGCCCGATAAGGCCCCTGCCCCTCGAGGAAGTTACATAGATAGACGGCTACTTCATCCAAACGGCGATAGATGGAATGATAGGCGCGGTGAAGGCCGTATAAACTGTAATGGGGTGAGTCTATAACCCCCCGTGGGGTTTTAATACCAAAAACGATCACCGTCCTTGCTCCTTTTATGAGCTGCGTAGGGTGATTCTCTGCCGGTGCTTCGGCAAAACGCTCCACGGGGGCAAAACCACAGACATCAACATCTTTAGCAAGATAGCTTTTGATCCCTTCCTTCAAGTTCTTAACCATTCATAATCTCCTTTCAGATAAGGCGGGTTGACAAATAAAAACCGCGGATTTATCTTCCCCTTAAAGATCAGGGAGGTGAAGACGGCACCTATGGTGACACGCAAAGGCAAAGTTTTTATCCTTTTTCTTTTGTTTACCCTCTTGCCCCTAAAGACCGCCTTCGGGGCAGTACTGCCATCATTTACAGATATAGTCAAGAAAGTTGGCCCCGCAGTGGTAAACATTTACACAACCCAGAGGGTAAAGATGGACTTCGGGTGGTTCGACCAAGACGAGTTTTGGCGCAGATTTTTTGGCTTTCCCCCTGAAAGAGAATTTACCCGCCGGAGTCTTGGTTCCGGTTTTATCATTTCCCCGGACGGTTACATTCTTACCAACCACCATGTGGTGGCCAGGGCGGATAAAATAAAGGTCAAGCTATCTGACGGACGGGAGTACGAAGGGGAAATTAAAGGCACCGATAAGGACACGGACCTCGCCCTAATAAAGATAGACCCAAAAGAAGCCCTGCCCACCGTATTATTAGGTGATTCGGACAAGCTGGAAGTCGGGGAGTGGGTTGTGGCTATCGGCAATCCTTTCGGGTTAGAGCATACCGTGACAGCCGGTATTGTAAGTGCCAAGCATAGAGTCATCGGCTCCGGGCCCTACGACAACTTCATCCAGACCGATGCCTCCATCAACCCCGGCAACAGCGGAGGGCCTCTGTGCAACATGGCAGGAGAAGTGGTGGGCATCAATACGGCCATAGTGGCCCAAGGGCAGGGAATTGGCTTTGCCGTTCCCGTGAACCTGGCAAAAGATATCCTTTTCGATTTGAAGATAAGGGGATCTGTAATGAGGGGGTGGCTCGGCGTCTCGGCCCAGGACATTACCGATGATATAGCGAAAAATCTTAATCTAAAAACCCGTGAAGGGGCCCTCGTGGCGGAAGTATTTCCAGGTGAACCAGCAGAAAAGGCGGGGGTAAAGGTAGGGGATGTCATTGTTTCTGTGGGGAATATACCGGTCAAGGACGTCCGCAGCCTCCTTTATGCGGTTGCCAAGCAGAAGGTCGGAAGCATGGTGCCCGTGGTGGTCATGAGAAACGGGGAGAAACTCACCCTAAAAGTAACCATCGGCGAGAGGAAAGAGGGGCTCAAAATTTCTTCCCGGGGCGAAAAGGAAGCAGAGTTCTACGGTATGATCGTCCAGGAGTTAACTCCCCAAATGGCCCAGGAGCTCGGTCTCAAAATCAAAAAAGGCGTTTTAGTAACGGGGATCAAACCGGGTAGTATTGCCCATCAGGGTGGCATTATGGAGAAGGATGTAATAATTCAGATAAACAGCAAGGGCATTGAAAACTTAGACAATTTCATCACAGAAATGAAAAACAGCGCCCAGAGTGAAACGGTTCTTCTCCTCGTTGTGCGAGAGGGACGTACCTTATTGCGGACCTTGCGCCTGAACTAATCTTATCCTTGCGCCCTAAGAAGGTTCTGCCAGGTCGGCCTTTCGAGAAATGACCCTGGTACATGGACCTCCATCTCGAGATACATTTCAAAGGGCACAGAAAAGGTGAGCAAGTTACCCCCACCCAGTTGCTTCCTCGCGTACAATCGAGCTGAGATGTCAGTAAGACCAACGACGGCACGCGGTGGCTTCCGTTCTGCCTCACGGTAGGGATAGATGCCGATGGTTTGGCAGCCAGCTGCATAGGGAATAATCACGTTTTCATTCCCTTCCCTCGCATAATTTGCCAGAATTACAAGGGCGGAAAGTTGATCGGGATTCACAAAGAAGATTACGGTCCGGGGAGATTCTTTCTTCGGATCAACCAGCTTGAGGGGTTTAAAAATCACGAAACGGGCAGGTATGTCCTGGATGGGTAGCTCCAAAATGAATTTATCTACCAAATGAGGGTCCTTTACGTACCTTTCTCCATGCAAGAAATTCTCATAACTCTCTGTCGTCAAATAAGGTTTTACCTCCTCCGCGATTTCCCTTCCACCGGGGCGTGCTTCGTTCCCCACCGAAAGGAAGTAGCAGAAACCCTCCCGACCACCGGGGAAACGCTCGTAAAGGTTCCCGAATCCAAGCCCTACCCCTCCACCATAGCAGCCTGCGGTGGTACGATCGACCGCCGAGATTTTACCCCTTGCGGCTGAAGACACAAGCCACATAACACACCCCCATTTGTTCGACTTAAACATAAGGGCCCCTTTCGGTTTATCATCCGACCATAAAAGGGCAATGGGATCAATGCCCTGAAGGCCTATGGCTCGTGCAATGGCGCTTTCCATCTCTTCACCTCCAAGGGAAATGTTTAAAAATGGCCTTGCCTATTCTCCATCACCTTATTATATTACAATCAAACCCAAAAGAAAGGAGAAAAATCATGGCCCTCACTTTACCCAAATTGCCCTATGGAAGGGAAGACCTTGCCCCGATCATCAGTGCCAATACTATCGATTTCCATTACGGGAAACACCACCAGGCATACGTTGATAATGCAAACCGCCTTATTCAGGGCACGGAACTCGAAAATCTCCCCCTCGAAGAAATTATAAAGAAGACTTCAGGGGATACATCTAAAGCAGGTATTTTCAACAATGCCGCCCAGGTATGGAACCATACCTTCTACTGGCACAGTCTAAAGCCCAATGGAGGAGGCCCTCCTACCGGCCCCATCGCCGACAGGATTAAAGCAACTTGGGGAAACTACGCCAAATTTGTGGAAGAATTAAAAACGGCGGGTGTGACTCAGTTTGGCAGCGGATGGGTATGGCTCGTCGCCGATGGTAATGCACTAAGGATAGAGAAAACGGCTAATGCGGACAATCCCCTTGCCCACGGTCGCAAACCATTAATCACCATCGACGTCTGGGAGCATGCTTATTATCTCGACTACCAGAATCGGAGGCCCGATTATCTTACCGCCGTTATCGAAAAGCTTATAAACTGGGATTTTGCAAACGAAAACTTGACCCGATGAAAATATAGAGGGAGGTCTCTGGGCCTCCCCCTTACAAAAAGGAGGGAACGATGAAATGTAACGTAGGAAAAACGGACCGGCTCATTCGTTTTATCGTCGGGATTATCATCCTCTTTCTTGGTTTCTACTATGGTAGCTTGTGGGGTTTAGTAGGAATCATTCCCATCTTGAGTGCTTTATTTCGTTTCTGCCCCGCTTACGTTCCTTTCGGTATAACCACATGCAAAGAAAAGGGCGAGAGGTAGAGCTACCCCACTACCTGGGGCACCGGAGGCGTCTAAAAGAAAGATTTCTGCGAGTGGGTTCGCAGGGACTGAGCGACTACGAGCTATTAGAGCTTCTCCTCACCTACGCTATACCCCGGCGGGATGTAAAACCTATTGCCAAGGGGCTTCTTAGCCATTTCGGCTCCCTTGGCAGGGTTCTCGATGCAGACACGAAAGAACTTCTCACGATAAAAGGAATTAAACTGCACAGCGTCTGTCTCATAAAACTCTTAAAATCCCTGATAACTCACTATCTCAAAGAGGAACTGGAAATAAAAAGGAGAATTTCCTCTCCCCGGGAATTGGTTGACTTTTGCCGTTCCCAACTGGGTGGCCTTAAGGAAGAACAGTTCTGCGTTATCTATCTGGACAGCCAAAACCAGCTTATCGATTTCGACACCCTTCAGCAGGGAACAGTTAATCAGGCTATTGTCTATCCCCGGCAGGTCCTGGCCCGGGCCCTGGAGAAAAAAGCTACTGCCATAATCCTCGTCCATAACCACCCCTCAGGGGTGGTTCAACCATCGGAGGCAGATTTAAGGTTAACCAGGGCAATCAAAGAGGCGGCCCGCCCCCTGGACATAGTTGTCCATGACCATTTGATAATTGGCCAAGATAGGATGCTCAGTTTTCAAGAAGAAGGTATCATGCCGTAGACAAAACACCCTTGTTTGTAGCGGCGATTTCTGATACGGAAAACCAAAATTTAAGGACAATTTAGGACAAAAATGACGGATTTTCATAAGACAATCGAAAAGGCTAAGGAAGTTTTAGAGCTGGAAGCCGAAAGTGTACGCCAACTTACCCAGCGATTAGACGAAAATTTTGCTCGGGCGGTTAATATTATTTATCACGCAAAAGGTCGAGTCATAGTTACAGGCATCGGTAAATCTGGCATTATTGGGAAAAAAATCGCGGCTACCCTGACTAGCACCGGTACCCCTGCCCTTTTTCTCCATCCGGTGGAAGGTATGCACGGGGATATAGGTATTGTTACGAAAGACGATGTCATTATTGCCATCTCTAATAGCGGAGAAACACACGAACTAAACCTTATCCTTCAGAGTGTAAAGGAAATGGGCGCTTCACTCATCGCCCTGACGGGTAATACCCGCTCAACCCTGGCGAGGGCGGCGGACATCGTCATCGATGTTGGGGTGGAGAGGGAAGCCTGCCCTTTTGGTCTCGCTCCCACTTCCAGTACTACCGCTACCCTGGCTATGGGAGATGCCTTAGCCATAGCCCTAATTGAACGAAGAAACTTCACAGAAAAAGATTTTTACAAGTTCCATCCCGGTGGCACCTTGGGTCTAAGGCTTAGGGCGAAGGTAAAAGACATCATGATTCGGGGCGAGGAGATTCCCCGGGTGTACTCAGGCACCTCCCTGAAAGATGCGGTTGAGGAAATGGATAAGAAAAATAAAGGATTCATCCTCATCACGGACAGGCAAGACGTGCTCCTTGGAATCCTCACAGATGGGGACTTAAGGCGGATTGTGAAAAGCGGTCATCTCCGTTACGACTTACCCATCGACGATTTCATGACCCGGAACCCCAAAAGCATCGATGAGAATTCCAATTTAGCCGCTACGATAGAGGCCATGCAGAGGGATGAAATTACCACTCTGGTAGTTGTAAATGGCAGCCATCGCCTCCAAGGATACGTGCATCTCCACGACATTCTCGGTCGGGGGGGGAATTTAAAGATTACCCTTTTTTAAAAGCAATCTCAAGTAAATCCCGGGTAGCCTCATATATTGAAGAGTCTGAACTGGCCCTAGGACCCGCTATGTTCAAGATTTGCACCTGCTCTTCCTCTATCCACCGACGAACCAACTCAGCTGCAGAAAGGAGTGGTACCTTTTCCAAATCTATGTGTAACAAGGGTTTCCCATGGCGGAAGGCGCAATAACGGGTGAAGGCCGACCCTCCTTTCAGGGCTCCCCGGGAAATAATAAGGGTACCATGTGCCTCCTGCACGTTTTTTTCCGTCCTCACCTGGTAGTAAGGTTCTTCCGTTTCCCATAGGTGATATTTTAGGGAGATGTAACCATCTTCCGCCCGTCTTCCTCGAGGAACCCACCCCCCGTGGGGAATACCGTTTTCTATGGCGAAGTCAAGAGCCGCCCGATCCACCCCCGTTTGGCCACCGGAAATTATCATCAGGGGACTTCCGGTAAATTTCGCAAGAGCGGGAAAAACCTCAAGGAGTACCTTTACCACCGAAACAGACAAACTGTTTCCCACAAGCTGCCACCTACGGCGCAGGGAAAGAGATGGAGGAAAAACAAAGTCATCGGGAAAGCCCATGAGGCGCAGAATTTCTTCCGGTGAAAATCGCCTTATTCCATTAGGAATTTTAAGGTATGAACCGGCATACATTACAGACCTCCCATAGGCCCCGGTAAAGCAGGTCGTATAACTGCCTTGAAAATTGGGGTCCAGAACCCGGAATCCTTTTCCATATCTATTCACTATTTCTGAGGGGACTTTCAATTCATCTGGCACGGCTTCACTGGGAAAGTGGTCTAGAAAGCTTGAGAGAGGCTGTAAAACGCTTACCAGGGGGAGCGAAATACTTCTTAGTTTGTCACGGGAAGAAACGAGATAATACCGCGGGCGCCTCATAGGAATTCCGAACATGGTGGGACACAGGACCATCTCCTGGTAATGGAATCCCCTACTTTCAAGAAGGGAAATCAAACGCTCTCGCATGCGGGAATGTTTAAAGCCTTCTACATTCTCCAGGGCAATGCCGTAGGGTAGGCTTTTTCCCTCTAGGGACGCCAGGATATCTATCAGTCGCTTCAAGCTAAGAGCTCTCGGGTCATCCTCATCCCTCCCCTTCCCCCTCAACGTGTAAGGCTGGCAGGGGGGAGAAAGCCACCAGAAGTCCGCTTTAAACTCAAGAACCTCCTCTTTTGTAATATGTTCGAGATTACGTTGGCACAGGTAATGACGAGGGAAGTTCGAGCGATACACTTCCATAGCCCGGGGGCTCTGGTCAACAGCAGCGACGACTTTTATATTCGTGCCTAAGGAAGCCGCCGCAAAACCACCTATCCCGGCAAAAAACTCCAGCGCCCTTAAAATGTAAGGGCTTTTCTTTCTCCTCTCCGATGTCATTTTACGTTCTAAGTCCCTTATGATAACTAAATTCTATGGAAAAGCTTTACCCCAGAGCACCTCTTAATATACATAATTGAAAAGAAGGGGAAAAGATTTGTTACCGTTTTAACTTCCGGAGACGCAAAGAGTTGGTAACGACAGAGAAGGAGCTTAAGGCCATAGCGGCGGCACAAATAGCGGGGTTTAGCAGAATCCCGAAGAAAGGGTAAAGGGCACCCGCGGCGACGGGAATCCCTATCACGTTATAGACAAGGGCCCAAAAAAGATTCTGCTTTATTATCTTCATGGTTTCGCGGGATAGCTGAATGGCTGCCGTAACTAATCGGAGGTCATTCTTGATCAGGATTATGTCGCTTACTTCTATCGCTATATCCGTCCCTGCACCGATAGCAATGCCTATATCAGCCACCGAAAGGGCGGGGGCGTCATTTATCCCATCTCCCACCATTGCCACTACCTCACCCCCCTCTCGCATTCCCGTTATTACAGCCGCTTTTTCCTCGGGAAGAACCTCAGCAACAACCCGGTCTATCCCCACCTCTTTGCCAATTGCCTCTGCTGTTCGTTGATTGTCGCCAGTTACCATGACAACCTTAAGACCCATTGCCTTAAGGGAGCGAATTGCATCCTTCGCCTCCTCGCGAGGAACATCTTGGATTCCCATAACACCCATGAGACGCCCTTCCCGCGCCAGGTAAACGCAGGTCTTTCCTTCCCTTGTAAGGCGTTTTACCTCTTCTCTAACTTCCAAGGTTGGGATCTTTTCTTCCTCCATAAACCGCTCATTGCCCAGCAGCAAATTTTCCCCCATTATTTGTGCCCTGATTCCCAGTCCAGGTACGGCTTCAAAGCTCTCCACTTTTTCGGGAACGAAACCTTCTTTCTGTCCCTTCCTTACAATCGCTTCTGCCAGGGAATGTTCGGAAAGGGTTTCCATCGACAAAGCCATTTCGAGGATTTCTTCTTCCGTTACTTTCCCTACGGTGACCACCTCTGTCACCTCCGCTTTCCCCTTAGTAAGGGTCCCCGTTTTGTCGAAAACAATCGTCGTAAGCTTATAAGCCTTCTCCAGACTTTCACTTCCTTTTATGAGAATGCCATTTTCCGCACCTACACCTGTACCCACCATAACCGCCGTAGGAGTGGCAAGACCTAAAGCGCAGGGACACGCAATGACAAGTACAGAGACAAAATTTAGAATGGCCCGGTTCATGGCGGGTTCCGGTGCTAAGTAGTACCAAACGAAAAAGGTGACAAAACCTGTGGCAAACACAAACGGCACAAAGACGGCTGCCACTTTATCTGCAAGCCTTTGAATAGGGGCTTTGGAAACCTGAGCTTCTTCCACCAACCTTATTATGCCGGCCAGCGTGGTTTCGGCCCCCACTTTTCGCGCTTCCATCGTAAAACTGCCCCTTTCATTTATGGTTGCACCATATACGGTATCTCCCGGCTTCTTTAAAACAGGTATGCTCTCCCCCGTTAGCATGGATTCATCAACCGTCGTGATACCTGACACAACAACCCCATCGGTGGGAATTCTCTCTCCTGGCCTCACCAGGATTAAATCCCCCTTTACTAAATCTTCGGCCGGGATATCCAGCTCTGCCCCATTTCTCAGCACCCGGGCGGTTTTTGGTTTTAGATCTAGGAGACGGCGGATGGCCGAAGCGGCCTTTCTCTTTGCCCGCGACTCCAATAGGCGACCGAGGAGGATAAGGGTCACCAAAATGGCGGCACTGTCGAAGTAAACATGGGGAGATATGGAAGAGGTATAAAATAATCTGGGAAAAAACGTGGCAAGGGAAGAGTAAAGATAAGCAACCATGGTCCCTACCGCAACCAGGGTATTCATATCCATAGTCAAATTTCGTGCTGCCTTTAAGGCACCGGAGATGAACCTATTTCCTACCCAGAACACAACAGGGGTCGCAAGAAAGAAGAGCACGAAGTTTATGAACCGGGCAGGTATACCATGAAGAGGGGAAAACCAGTGATACATGGAGCCAAGAAAGATAAGGATACTAAGCACCACTCCTACCAAGAATCGCCGTTTGAGATCCCTGATCTCCTCTTCCTGCAACTCTATAAGGGGATCCTCTCCCGCCTCAACAATCTCTCCCAGAAACTCATAACCTTCTCTCTCAACCGCCTTCTTTATCGACTCGATACCCGCCCAGTTATCCTTATGAATAATGACTGCCCTTCCTGTCACCAGATTGACTGTTACTGACTCTACACCGGAAAGGTTGAGGAGGACATTTTCGACTCTCCTCACACAGGCGGCACAAGACATTCCGCCAATAGACACAATTATTTTCCCAGGGTTAGGATGATTCAACTCTATAACCCGCCTTCTCGACCTGTTTTATCACGATAGCCAGATCAACGGGATAATCCTCATCAAAAGTCGCTTCTCCCCTGGAGAGGTCCACCTTTACATTTTTTATCCCTTTAATTTCACTCAAAGCCCTGGTCACGGCCGCCACACAGTGAGCACAGGACATACCTTTTATTTTTATAGTTCTCATAATTTTGCCTCCCATATAGAAAAGCGACCCCCGAAGGGGTCGCTTTCTTACTCCCCATCGAATTCTTATTCTTTGGGAGAGCCGGTGAAAATCTCCGAACTTGCTAGCAGGGGAGCGGCATCACAGTTAAGCATTGCCTCACAACGTCCAAAGAACTTGGGAAACTCGGAAGCAATATAAAACTGCGAAGAGAGAACTCTCCCTGAATAATAGGCCGCTTCTGGATCTTCGGCAATTAGCTTCTTTCTTTCCTCTCCTTTCCTGTTACCGATTATTTCTCTCATCTTGGGGATGGTGATAGTAAGGCTTTCGAGATGCAGCCAGGCAAGGGCTATCATAAACATCGCCTGCTGAAGGGGAGTGGCATTGGCAAAGACCAAGAATATCTGCTGCTCTGCAAGCTGCTTCTTTAGCATCTCGATGACCTCATCGAGTTTCGCAAGGCCCCTCTCAAGGGGGGTTATGTACTTTTCATCCACTATACCCCTCGCCTTTGCTACCGTGTTTATTACCCTGTTTCGGAAGGCCTGATAGTTCCGGTAATCCTTGTTCATAAGAATCTTCCGCATGGTGAGGTCCATAGACTGGATCCCGTTAGTTCCCTCATAGATGGAGAACACCTTCACGTCCCTCGCAAACTGCTCAACGGGGTATTCCTGGCAGTATCCATAACCACCGTAAACCTGCATCGCTTCAGCCGTTACCAGCCATCCAGCATCAGAATTGCCGGCCTTTACAATAGGCGTAAGGAGCTCTACAAATGCCTTTGCTTCTTCCACTTCAGCGGGATCATTGGAGAAATGGCTCACGTCCACATTGTAGCACAGGTAATAAGTAAGCATCCGCATGCCTTCTACCAGGCTCTTCATGTAAAGAAGCATCCTTTTCACGTCCACATGCTCAATGATGGGCACTTTACCCTGGGAAAAGCCCGGAATTAGCTCGCCCTGGATCCTGGTGCGGGCATAGGTTGAGGCGTGCATGTAAGCGGCACTCGACACTGCCAGCGCCTGAAGGCCTGTGAATATGCGGGCCTCGTTCATTAGCTGGAACATAATCTTCATACCCTGTCTTTCCTCGCCCAAGAGGTAACCGATACATTTCCCATTCTCGCCAAAGCTCAAGGTGCAGGTGGCATTCCCCTTAAGTCCCATTTTATGCTCAATTCCCACGCAGTAAACATCGTTCCTCTCACCCAATGAGCCATCGGGGTTAACGAGGTACTTGGGCACAACAAAAATGGAAATACCTTTTGTGCCAGGGGGATCACCCTCGATGCGTGCAAGAACGGGATGGATGATATTGGAAACCATATCATGTTCCCCGTTACTGATAAAAATCTTTTGCCCCGAAATCAGGTACGTACCATCGGACTGACGGATTGCCTTTGTTTTCAATGCCCCAACATCCGAGCCTGCTCCTGGCTCCGTGAGGCACATGGTCCCACCCCACTCACCGGAAATCATCTTTTCCAGAAACATTTTCTTGATCTTCTCATCCCCGTAAGTAAGAAGCAGATGGGCCGTTCCCGTGATGGAGGAGCAGTACATACCCAGTGCTGTATTTCCTGCGTTGAAGTACTCCTGGGAAGCGAAAGAGATGGATACGGGCATCCCCATGCCGCCCTCTTCCGGTGGGAATGAAAGGACGTGAAAGCCTGCGTCCACGTAAGAACGGAAACCTTTGTGAAAAGACTCCGGTACCTTTACCTCGTTCTTTGCCGGATCGAATTTCAAACCGATCCGGTCCCCGTCCGTGTAGGTGGGATAGAACTGCTCAACCGCCATCTTTTCCGCGAGATTCAGGGTGTCTTCGAATACTTCCCGGTCAAAACTGGAAAAGTAATCGAATCTGTTCAACTTATCGACACCCAGCATCTCAAACAACACAAACCTTACATCCCGAGAATCAATTAATGGATTCAACGACATATCAAACTCCTTCCTTCTTTTTTAGCTATCCGCCAGAGCTTTTTTTATATGCATCCACCAAACATGTCAACAAAAATACCTTACAAATTTTCATTGCAATTGAGGCTAAAAAGGATAAAATTCACCCATCTCGAAAAGGGGGTTTTGAAAGCCATGAAGGGAAGGCTAAAGGGTATTTTGACGGTGACATTTGCCCTTTTACTTTTTATGGGATGTGTTGTCGATACGAAAGATACAAAAATTGCACCTCAAATCCGCTCACTTTTCAAAGGCACCTATAAGGTTTACCCGTACATGGAAAAGCATATGCCGCGCCTGGTGGCAGTTTTACCTTTTAATGATGTATCAAAGAGTCAGCAAGGTGCCCAGGCGGTAAGACGTGGCTTTTACAACCACTTCAGTTCCCTCCCCTTCAAGGACATGGAGCTACTTAGGGTAGACAACCTCCTGGAAAAAGCAGGACTTACCGACCCGGTAGAAATAAACAAAAAAACACCCCAGGAACTCGGAAAAATCCTCGGGGTCGATGCGGTGATATACGGTGAAATATCCAATTTCGACAAGCTCTTTGCCGTTGTATACTCTCAGGTGGCAGTGGGAGCCAAAATAAAAATGTACGATACCAAGTCGGGGGAACTCCTGTGGACGGGGGAACATACGGTCCGCATTCACGAAGGTGGCCTTTCCACGAGTCCCATTGGTATTGTGGCCACCATCGTAGCCACGGCCATGAACGTGCGTGATATTCAACTCCTCAGGGCCTGCGATGACTTATTCAGGGATATGGTGAAGACCATTCCCACTCCCACGGTGGCGGAAGCCTTACGACCGCCTATTATCCAGCTTCTCGTTCAAGACACAAAAAATCAACCGAAGAAGGCTGGCGATATAATCCGTGTAGTTATTCAGGGCACACCGAAAATGCAGGCTTTCTTCGATATTGGTGATTACAAAAAACACATCGACATGGAAGAACAACCAGACACGCCTGGTGTATACGTGGGGACGTATAAGGTCGTACCGGGTGACAATGTGAGGAAGGCGGTCGTTACGGGATATCTGAGGGATGACACGGGAAACACGGCTCAATGGGTGGATGCCGTAGGCTATGTTACCCTGAAGACAACCCCCCCTGATAAACCATCGGCAATAAGGACGGTCGGAAGAAATGGGACGGTAATGCTAAGCTGGGAAAAATCTAAAGATGAGGACCTGGCCGGTTACCGCCTTTACCGCAGCCGTACTCCGCTTTCGGGATACACGGAGATCGCAAAGACAGAGATAACAGAGTACCGAGATACGGGCCTTTCCAACGGAGAAAAGTATTATTACCGCGTAACGGCCTATGACCTTGCGGGTAATGAAAGTGAGCCCGCTCAGGCAGTAGGCATCCCCGTGGCACCAGGTCCCACCAAGGTTACAGGGGTCATAGAAAGTGATACTATCTGGTATTCCGGTGCCAGCCCTTATGTACTGGAGGGAGTGGTAACCGTTAAGGACAAGGCACGCCTCACGATCGAACCGGGTACCGAGATTGTCTCCAATGGTGGTGGCCTAATCGTAGAGGGGAACCTTATCGCCAAAGGGGATAAAGAACACATCATCTCCTGGGATGCAGATAAAGAAGGGCATGCCTGGCTGGGCATCAAGTTTCAAAACGTTAGGGAAAAAGAAAACACTTTGCAGTATAACCGCCTGCGGAGGGCAGAGATCGGTGTTGTCATAACAGCTTCTTCCCCTACCATTGAGTATTGCGAATTTACCTTAAACCAAAAGGGCCTGCATATCACCGGGGCTTTCTCCCAACCAGTTATCGCAAAAAATACGATTCATCTAAATGCTAATTCCGCCATTACAATAGGTGACCATGCCCGGCCCAAAATTATGGAAAACGTCATTGAGTTAAATGGGGGCCGGGGTATTGAAGTGATAAGCGGCGCCCCAGAAATCAGAATGAACCGTATCACGAATAATAAAAATTCTGGATTAACGGTGGAGAGCGGCGCTGCCTTGATTAGGGAAAATAATATCCTGGACAATAAACCTTTCAACTTCATAGGCCCGGAAGGAAAAGAGGTGGTTGACGCCCAGGACAACTGGTGGGGGACCGTGCAGGGCCTCGAGATCCTGGCCACCTTGAAGGGACGGGTGAAGGTGGAAAACATTCTGGACGGGCCGTACCCCACCGGAAAAGGGAAAAAACTACCAATCCTTACCCCCGAATTAGGTGGAGTCCTTTCTTCCGATGGATTCCTCATTACCGCCTATAGCCCCTACCGCGTAACTAAGGACCTAACCATCACAAATGGGGCCCATCTTTTCATCGAACCGGGGGTCGTAATTAAGTACGATCAAAATACGTCAATCATCGTGGCCGATGGCGGTGTTCTTGCCCGGGGAACCCAAGAAAGGCCCATTACCTTTACCGCCAATGCCTCAGCTCCTACCCCTGGCTTTTACACGAGCGCTTTTAAATTTCTCCAACCAACGAAAGAAAACAGCTCTTTTGCTTACTGCATATTCGAATACGCCGATATTGCCATTGATATCCACCACGGTAATCCGGAAATCTCTCACTCCCTAATCGCCAACAACGGTCAGGCAGGCGTTTATTGCCGCCATGACTCTGCCCCCACCATAACTTATTCAACCTTCAAGAAGAATCGAGGGGAAGGGGCGATAATCGCGGTGGGCAATGCACGGCCCAAGATCAACTACAACGACATAAGCGATAATGATTTTGCCATACAGGCAAGGTCTACCATATACATTGATGCCCGCCATAACTGGTGGGGAAAGGAGCCACCGGAGGCAAGCATGATTTTTGGCGATTTGGAGCGCAACGTAAATATAAAGCCCTGGCTCAATGCATCTCCACCGGATGCCTTTAAAGGCAATAAATAATTTGTGTCGATAAAAATGTTTTGCTAAGATAAAAACGATCTAAACAGAGTAAAGGAGGTTAAGGAGATGAAAATTAAACCCGTATTGGCGCTGGTTGCTGTTTTTACCATTTCCCTCATCATGTCAGGTATTGCTTTCGGGGAAGAAAAAGAACAGGTCAGCATGAAAGATTGGACCAAGATTTTGGAGTCCAAAGTCGCGGAGCAGGTAGGGGACAAAGGCATTATAAACTATGAAGACCAGTATATCGAAGTGGTGGGCATCGGTGCCCCACCGGAGCGGTACTATGGGAAGCCGCAGGCGCGGCCCATGTGCTTAAGGGCAGCAGAGACTGTTGCAAAGCGTGACCTTTTAGAAATCGTTCAAGGGGTGAGGATTGATTCAGAAACTCTGGTCAAAGATTACGTGGTGGAATCGGACACCATCCGGGCTACCGTGAGTGGCCTCGTGAAAAATGCCCAGAGGGTAGGGGAGCCGGTCTATATGTCCGATGGTACCTGCGAGGTGAGGGTCCGCATGTACATGAAGGGTTCCTTAATGCAGGCCATCATCCCTAAGGCCATCGCAGATGATAAGAAAACAGACACGCCTCCTCCCAAGGTGAAGGTCGTTCCTACTCCGCCGGGCGGCGAAATTTATACCGGCCTTGTGGTAGATGCCCGTGGATTGGGAGCGAGACCTGCCATGTCCCCCAAGATCTTTGATGAGAATGGTCGCGAAGTCTACGGCACCCTCGTGGTAAATAAAGAATATGCGGTCCAGCAGGGAATCAGTGGATATGCCCGAGATCTTTCTGCTGCCCAGGCGAACCCCCGAGTAACAAATAACCCCATTACGGTCAAAGCCATCTCCGCCGAAGGGCCAGGAAAATCAGACCTCAAGATAAATAACGAAGACGCGAACAAAATACGGACGGTAAAGGAGAACCTCACCTTTCTCCAGAAGTGCCGCGTAATGATTGTCCTTGACTGAGATCCCAAGAAGCAAAGCCGCAAGCCTTTCTTTTAAGGCTTGCGGCTTCTTCTATTCATTCCCTTCCCTTGTGCGGCTATCCCAGGCATGATCGTTTAAGGTAGGGTTGTATGCCCGATCCCTCATGAGGAGCTTTTCCTGAATCCTAATGAGCTCTTTTGCCGCTAGGATATGCGTGTCTTCGTCGTGGCGTGTCCCGGCCAATACCTTTATCGCCTCCTCATCGTACTTCAAAAATTTCTGGGCAGACCTGTAAGCACTGTAACGCCGGTGGCCCAGTTTTACAAGACAATCCACTCCTAAGCGCACGGAAGTATCCAGAGTTTCACGGTAAATATTCTCTTCCCCCTTCTCCACCAGTTCGTATGCCTGCACGGGGTGGGCAACACGGGCTAAAATGGTAAGGTGAGGGAAAACCTTACGCGCTTTAGCGATTAATTCGGCATTAATCGGCCAATCACCGATGGCAGCAATGAGGACCCTTGCCTCCTCTATTCCCGCCGCTCGAAGCACTTCCAAACGGGTGGCATCACCGAAGAAGGCCTTAAATCCCATCTTTCTCAACAATTCTACTCTATCTGGGTCATTGTCCAAAATAGTCGCCTCCACGCCGTTGGCTTTGAGAAAGCGCCCAATTGTGCTCCCAAAAGGTCCGAATCCAGCAATCAAAACCGGGTTAGACTGGTACTCCACCTTAGGTTCCCTTTCCCCTTTTTCCACAAGATTCATGTGCCGGGTGATGAATCTTTCGGCGAGAAAAATTGAGATGGGTGTAACCATCATGCTAAGAGCGGTAATAAACAAAAGGGCATCCAACCAGGACTTTTCAATCATTAACAGGCGGTTCATAAAGGTGAAGAGCACAAAGGCAAACTCGCCCACCTGGGTCAAACTTACGGTAAACAAAAGGTTCTGGTCCAAACTAAGTCTCCCCACCATACCGCTCATGAAGAGAACAGAAGATTTGAGGAAAAAAATAGCGAGCATCATTCCAGCAATCTTGCCCGGCATAATGGCGATACTCGCAAAATTAATCACAGCGCCGATAGAAATGAAAAATAGGCCGAGTAAAATTCCCTTAAAAGGCTCTATATCGCTTTCCAATTGGTGACGGAATTCACTTCCCGCCAATACCACCCCGGCAAGAAAGGTACCAAGAGCGGGACTCACCCCCACCACCTCCATGAAAAGAGCGGTGGAAAAAACTATAAACAAAGCCCCTGCCGTGAGAAGTTCTCTTAGATTAGAGCGGGCGATGAAACGCAGAAATGGTACGAAGACAAATTTCCCGCTTATCAATACAACCCCTATCGCAGCAAAAATGGACAGGGTATGCAACCAGCCTGGCAGGGGAGAAGGAGAAGATTGGCTGGCCAGCAAGGGCAAGAGGGCAAGAACGGGTATAACTGCCACGTCCTGGGTAAGAAGCACCGAAAGGGCCGCCTCTCCTGAGGGAGAGTGCTCGATTCCTTTCTCCTTCATAGTAGGGAGCACAAGGGCAGTGGATGACATGGATATCCCAAGCCCCGCGGCAAGGGACGCGTTTATACTGAATCCAAAAAGAAAGAACATGCCCCCTGTTAACAGGGTGGTTAAGGAGAACTGCAGCAAACCCGCCCCGAGAATAAATCGCTTAAGACGGCGTAAACTTCCCGGCTCTAGCTCTAGCCCAATGAGAAAAAGCATCATAATGACGCCAAATTCTGCAAACTGCCTGAGCTCATGATTATCCGCACCCATAATACCTAAGCCATAAGGACCGATGATTATTCCCGCGACCAGGTAGCCCAAAATGGAACCAAGGTACAATCTTTTAGCTAAAGGCACAAAGATAAGGGCTGCGGTTAGGAGAACTAAACCTTTGAAAAGGATAGAAGACCCCATCTAACCATCCTTTCCTGTGACCCATTCATTGAGGCGGTCATATCGGTAGGACTCGTGAAGAGGTACCCCCTGGGAAAGTTTTTTCATCACTTGGCGGTACAGATTAGCCTCTTTTTTGAGTTCTTCTTCTGTTAGCCTATATGTGCCATGAACCACAAAGGGCGGCAGGTAATACATGCCACAGAGGTACGCCACCTGTTCCAGGGGCCTCAAGAATTCCCTGAGGTCATACCGATGATGACCATCCGGGGCAAAGCTCGATCGGCTTCCCCCGGTTGTTACACAAACTAGGGCTGTTTTCCCCCTAATCTTCCCTCCCCCTTTTCCGTAGGCCCAGCCAAAATCAATAACAAGCTCAAACCAGTGTTTAAGCAGGGCAGGAGGGGCATAAAGGTAAAGGGGAAATTGCCACACAATAACATCGTGGTCCAGCAGGCGACCTTTTTCCCTTTCCACATCCACATTGAAATCGGCATATTCCTCGTAGAGGTCATCAATGGTGACTCCCTCAAGATTGGATACATTGGCAATTAAAGCCCTATGGACACGGGAATTCTCGAACCGTGGATGGGCAAAAATGATAAGAATTTTTTTCATCTTCCCACATTCGTGATTTCCTTCTCCCGGACAATCTTGGTCTTTATAAGACCCACGAGTTCTTCCAGAGCTGGCAAGACATCGGTACGAAATCTACCCGCCAAGCACACCTTCATGATATCCGCTCCTACCGGTAAAACGCCTTCGTTTATCCAGGCCTTCACCGCTACAATACCCTCCCGAGCTCTGAAATGAGTAAGTAATTTTTCTAATTCTACCCTGTCGTAGGATAGTTCCATGCCAGCAACAGGTTCCCCCTTCCTGTTTGTAGCCCTTACAATCCCATTGTGCACGACTATCATACCCAGCTCGGAGGGGGGACACTGTACCTTAATTTCCTCAATCCACCTTTCAATCATTACCCTTTCTCCATTTTTACAGCACAGACTTTGTACTCCGGAATTTTGCCAATAGGGTCCAAGACTGGATTTGTGAGAACATTTACGGGTGCCTCGTGGAAGTGGAAATTCACGAACACTGCCCCGGGAGGAGATTTTTCAGTGATCGTTGCCTTAACCTTCATTTGACCCCGGCGGGAAGAAAGACACACCCAATCCCCCTCCTCTATTCCCAGCTTCTGGGCATCCGCGGGGTTGATTTCCGCCTGACTTTCCGGATAACGTTCCATGGACCCCTGGGAAAGTCTCGTCATGGTGCCCGTATGGTAATGATACAAGACTCGGCCTGTGGTCAGCAGGTAGGGGTACTCCTTATCCGGAAGCTCCGCCGGAGGAATGTAATCAATAGAATGGAATAAACCCTTCCCCCGGCTGAAACGCTCTTTGTGCAGCACCCGGGTGCCGGGGTGATCCGTAGAGGGACAGGGCCACTGGAGGCCCCCCTTCTCCAACCTCTCATAAGTTATACCTTGGTAACTGGGAGTAAGGGACCGGATCTCTTCAAAAATATCCGAGGCCGAATGGTAGTCCATAGCATAACCCATTTTACGTGCGATGAGAGTTATGATTTCCCAATCGGCAAGAGCTTCCCCAGGTGGCTCTACCGCTTTTCTTATCCTTTGCACCCGCCGCTCCGTGTTGGTGAAAGTCCCATCTTTCTCAGCAGAGCAGGCGCTGGGCAAAACTACATCGGCAAGCCTCGCCGTCTCTGTAAGGAAGATATCCTGGACAACGAGAAAATCCAGTTTTTTCAGGGCCTCTTCCACGTGAGAGAGGTCGGGATCGGAAAGCATAGGGTTTTCTCCCATGATGTACATGCCCTTTATCTCACCCCTTAAGGCAGCATTCATGTATTCTACTACCGTAATACCGGGTCGCGACGGTATATCAACACCCCAAGCCGTGGAAAACTTCTTTCTCCCCTCCTCACTATTTACTGGTTGGTATCCAGTAAAGACGTTGGGCAGGGCCCCCATGTCACAGGCACCCTGCACATTATTTTGCCCCCTCAGGGGATTTACACCCCCGCCCTCGATACCCACCTTTCCACAGAGCATGGCGAGATTGGCGATGGATTTTACGTTATCGGTCCCCGTTATGTGCTGCGTTATCCCCATGGCGTATACGATAGCGGCCCGTGGTGCCTTGGCGTACATCCTCGCCGCCCGTTCGATATCCTGGGCAGGCACACCGGAAATAGATTCCACGTACTCCGGGGTGTATTTGGCGATCGTCTTCTTCAATTCTTCATACCCTTCCGTACGCGCTTCTATGTAATCCTTCGCCTCCAGATTTTCTCTGATTATAACATGCATGAGTCCGTTCAACACCGCCACATCCGTCCCCGGCTTCTGGCGCAGCCACAAATCTGCATATTTCACGAGATCTATTTTACGGGGATCCATGACAATTAATTTCGCCCCTTTTAAGCGAACTGCCCTTTTTATCATTTTTCCCACAATTGGATGGTTCTCCGTGGTATTGGTACCCGTAGCAAAAATTAGGTCAGTATCCTCGAGCTCTTTTATGGAATTTGTCATCGCACCACTCCCAAAAGCGGCGGCCAGACCGACCACCGTCACGGAGTGTCAGAGGCGTGCGCAGTGATCAACATTGTTCGTCCCTATCACCGCCCGCATGAATTTCTGGAAAAGATAATTTTCTTCGTTCGTTGCCCGGGCAGATGCCAATCCCGCAATGCTATCTGGACCATATTTATCTCTGATTTCTTTGAATTTACCGGCAATAAAGTCGATGGCTTCTTCCCAGCTGACCTCTTCGAAATCCCTACCTTTCTCCCGGCGAAGAAGGGGTTTCTTTAAACGACTTGGATGATTTATAAACTCTAGACCAAAGCGGCCCTTGACACAAAGACTCCCGAAGTTCGGCTCTCCATAAGTATGATTGCCCGTAACTTTTATCACCTTCCCTTGAAATACGTTGAGATCCATCTGACAGCCCACACCACAATACGTACAGGTGGTTTTTACTTTCTTGGTCTCCCAAGGGCGCCCCTGGAAGCGGGCGGACTTAAAGGTAATAGCCCCTACGGGACAGGCATCCAAACATTCACCGCAAAAATAGCACTCAGAACTCCTGTAATCCAAATCAAAGGCCGGTCCTACCTTGGCACGAGAACCGCGATAGGAGAAATCGAGTACTTCATTTACCTGAATCTCATTGCACGCCCTTACACAACGACCGCAGAGGATACATTTGTTCAAATCCCGGGAGATCATGACACTCGTTTCTTCTCTCTCATAACCAGGGGGTACAATAGGAAAACGGGGCTTCTCAATGCCAAACCGGTATATTAAGTCCTGGAGCTCACACTCCCCGTTTTTTTCACAGGTCAAGCAATTGTGGTCCCCTGAAGACCACAAAAGCTCAAGAATTAATCGCTGTGCGTCCTTTACCCTCTTCGTATCTGTCCTTATGTTCATACCGGGGCTTGCCGGCATGGCACAAGAAGCCACTAAGGTCCTCATGCCATCAACCTCCACGACACACATGCGGCATGCCCCAACGTTGGTTGTCCCAGGGTAGTGGCAGAGGGTGGGAATAAATATACCTTCCCTTCGCGCTACTTCTAGAATCGTTTCCCCGGTTTTCGCCTCCATCTCTTTCCCGTCTATGGTAATGGTAAATGAATCCCCCATTTAAATAAGCTCCTTTCTTCATTAATATTTTAGATTATTATTTCTCATATCGACCATTGTCAACAAGCAAATATTTACCCCCTGTCATTGACCTTTTTCTCCTTTTCTTGTACAAAGCGCGGAGTTTCTCAAAAAATCCAGGAAGAATTAGGGGGAGGGAAAAGACATGCTTTTACGCTTCCCACGCTGGTTCATGGGAGTGGTAATTCTAGAATTCATCTTTGCCACACTCTTTGGTTTCCTCTTTTACACATATCAGGAAAAGAAAACAGTGAACCACATAGGGCAAAACGTAGCCAAGGCCGCCCACCTCAAGGGGAAACAGCTGTACATCTGGAGGGAAAACCAAATCAACGATTTAAAGGTGATAACGGAAAGTCCTTTCTTCCAAGAAGCCGCCCTCAAGCTTATAGATAATCCAAAAAGCGCGGTGGCCTCAAAGACGAAGACATGTTTCGAAAGTTACCAGCGGTTGAGAAAATACAAGGATATCTTCCTCCTCGATGAGAACGGTAAGGTCAAATTCTCCATTGGGGAAGGGAGGACATTGAACGCCCTGGAGATAAAGGGAGCGAAGGAAGCCCTTATTACAGAAAACCTTATTTTAATAGAAACCTGCGACGAAAACAATGAACCTGTTTTCACCATCCTATCCCCATTGAGTAGAAAAGGTATCTTTGGGGTGCGCCTGAAGGCCACTCAAGCCCTCTCTCCCATCTTAGAAGGAGAACCTAAAATTAGTAAAACAGGCCGCTTTGACCTCTTTTCCCGGTTAGGTAATCAACCAATTTGCCTTAATAATAGCACCTACTCACTGAAGGTTTTAAATGCTGCCCTACAGGAGAAAGGGGAATGGTTTAGAACCGAGGACAGAGAAGGCAGACGTATTATGGCCGCCCGGGTAGAAATCCCCCAAACTCCATGGTTTCTTATCGTCTCCGTTCAGGAAGATGAATTACTCGCCGACTGGTACAGGGACGCAAAACTCATGATTTCAATTGTTGTTCTCCTCCTCTTCTCCACCATGGCCGTAACGGCAATTATATGGCAGAGAAATGAAAAACGCCATTTTAGAATGCACTATGAAGATTTATCAGCCCGCTTTGCGGCAGAGGAGAGGTACCGGGTAACCTTGAGGAGCATAGGTGAGGGGGTAATCGTCACCGACCGTGACGGAAACATCAACCTTATGAACGAAACCGCTCAAACGCTCACAGGCTGGAAAGAAGAAGAGGCAATAGGTAAGGCCATCCACCATGTATTTCGTATCGTTAACGAAAAGACTCTTGAAGAGGTGGAGAATCCTGTTGAAAGGGTGTTTAGAGAGGGAAAGGTGGTAGGGCTTGCCAACCATACGGCTTTAATATCCCGTTCGGGAAATATTATCCCCATTGCCGATAGCGGCGCCCCGATTCTAAGTGCGGAAGGTGACCTAATCGGGGCAGTTCTCGTATTCAGGGATCAAGCAGAAGAGAGACAGCTAAGAAGGGCCCTCCACGAATCGGAGCTCTGGTTTCGTACCACCTTTTACAGCATTGGAGACGGGGTAATCACTACCGACACGGAGGGGAAAATGCGACAGATGAACCCCGTGGCGGAACAATTGACGGGATGGGGAGAAGAAGAGGCTTATGGAAGACCCATAACAGACGTTTTTCACATTGTAAATGAATATTCCCGGCTTCCCGTGGAAAACCCTGTAACCCGTGTCCTCAGGGAAGGAACCGTTGTCGGGCTGGCCAACCACACCCTTCTTATCAGCCGGGACGGGTCTGAATATCCTGTTGCCGACGCGGGTTCCCCCATCCGGGACGAAGAGGGAAATATCTTAGGGACGGTGCTCATCTTCCGTGACCAGACCAAAGAGAGGGAAGTGGAAGAAAAACTAAGGAGAAACGAGGCTTTGTTGCGCCTCATCTTCCATACAAACCCGGACGCGACGAGTCTTAACCGTATGGACGACGGGGTATTTGTGGACATCAACGAAAATTTCACCACCTGGACAGGCTATAAGAGAGAAGAAGTCATCGGAAAAACCACCCTTGACCTTAACCTCTGGGTAAGGCCAGAAGATTTCAGAAGATTTGCCCGTTTAATCATGGAGCAAGGATTCTGCGACAATTTTGAGGCTGAATTTAAGAATAAAGATGGCTCGACGACCTGGGGTATCCTCTCGGCCCGGACGATTTCCATAAACGGTGTACCCCATGTCCTGGTTGTTACGAGAAACATCGGGGACCTCAAGAAGCTAGATATGGAAAAGCGGAATCTGGAAGAACGCCTCCACAGGATGGAGAAGATGGAATCCTTAGGCCTACTCGCGGGGGGTGTGGCGCACGATTTGAACAACATCCTGGGCATCCTCGTGGGCTACTCAGAGCTCCTCCTCTTTGAAATAAAGGATAACGAAAGGTTAAAAGATTATGTGGGGAACATCCTAAAGGCAGGAGAAAGGGCAGCTGCCATAGTTCAAGACCTCCTTACCATGGCGAGAAGAGGTCTGGTAGTCCAAGAAGTTATGAATTTAAACCACCTTATCCGGGAGCAATTAAACACCCCAGAGATAACGAGGATATGGGAAAGCTCCCCCCATACGGAACTGAAAATGGACCTCTACCCTGAACTGCTCAACATGGTGGGGTCTCCCGTACATATAGGGAAATCTCTCACCAATCTTGTCATGAATGCCCTGGAAGCCATGCCGTGGGGTGGAACCATTACCATAAAGACAGCCAACTGTTACCTCGATCGACCCATTCACGGTTACGACAGCATCGCCAAGGGAGAATACGTCCTACTTTCCGTCTCGGACACGGGAAAAGGTATCTCTCAAGAAGACCTAAAGCACATCTTCGAACCCTTTTATACCAAAAAGGTCATGGGACGCAGCGGCTCCGGTCTTGGGCTCGCCGTAGTATGGGGAACTGTAAAAGACCACGGCGGGTATATAGATGTAGAAAGTACACCGGAAAAGGGAACCACCTTTTATCTATACTTCCCCGCCACCCGGGAAGCCCTAATGAGCGATAAAGATGAAAACAACAACGACCTTTCCCATATCATGGGACAGGGGGAGTTGATTCTCGTAGTTGACGATGTAAAGGGCCAGCGGGAACTGGCAAGGGAAATGCTGGAAAGACTGAACTACCGGGTGGTGACGGTGGCTTCCGGAGAAGAAGCAATAGAGTACATGCGAGAAAATGATGTGGATTTAATTCTCCTAGACATGATTATGGATCCCGGTATCGATGGATACGAAACCTTCAGCCGCATTTTAAATCTGGGGAAGAAGCCAAAAACAATCATCGTGAGCGGATATGCGGAAACTGAAAGAGTCAGGATGGCGAGGGAATTAGGAGTAGGAGGCTTTGTCCGGAAGCCTTATATCCTGAGACGAATCGGGGAAGCCATAAGACAGGAGTTAACGAGAGATAGAGATGAATGAAATAGCTGTCGTCATCCCTCGATTCGCACTGGTGGGAGGGGCGGAGAGATTCGCCTGCCGCCTTACGGAGGAGATGATTCCCCTTGGCTATCGCTTCCACGTCCTTGCCCACCGATGGAAAAAAGAAGATTATCCCGTAACCTTCCATCGTACGGGATATCTCCCCTTTCCCCGCTTTCTCATCACCCCGTCTTTTGCCTGGAATGTCGCAAAAAGGGTTAAAAAAGGTGATTTTGACCTTATTCACAGCCACGATCGCATCTTCAGTGCCGATATCTTCACCCTCCATGGGGTTCCCCATCTCTTCTGGGCACGAGAGGTAAGGGGAAAAAAGGTGTTAAGCCTCTTCGACTGGGCCACAGCCTGGGTAGAGCGGGAGATGGTTACGAGAAACCCGAAAAGCTTCTTCGTCGCCGTCTCGGAAATCACCAAATCCCTTTTCTTAGATGTATACAAGATCGACCGTAGCCGGGTCCCTGTCATCCATCCGGGGGTAGATTTACCCACTTCACAAGAAGGGGAGAGGAAAAAATCGCGCAATTATCTTGCCTCTCGTTACGGAATAGAAAACAGAGAGCGCATTTTATTTTTTGCCGCCATGAATTTTGAAATTAAGGGGCTCAAAGAAACAATTGCCGCCCTGGGAACCCTCGCCCGAAAGGAACCAGCTTTTAAGCTTTTAATAGCGGGGAAGGGAAACCGGAAGCATTATGAGCGGCTGGCCTACCAGGAGGGAATAGGGGGCAAGGTTATTTTTACCGGTGTCCTCGACAAAGAAACCCTTTCGCGACACTACTGGGGAAGTGACCTTTTTCTACTCCTGTCCCATTTCGACACCTTCGGGCTCGTCGTCCTGGAAGCCATGGCCCATGGGTTACCCGTCATGGTAAGTTCCCGGGTAGGGGCCAAGGACGTCATCGTGGAAGGAGAAAATGGCTTTATCATTTCAGATATATCCAACGGTGCGGAAATTGCCACAAAAATCATGCATATCTTCCGAGAATCTAAGCATCGCCTCATGTCCGAGGCCGCCCACGAAACAGCTAAAAGATGCTCCTGGAAGGAAGTGGCTAAAAAGTACCACGAGCTCTACCAGTCCGTTCTCCACGCCAAGGCTTAAAGTAGCCTTGACAAACCCCCGTGGGTGATTAAATTATGCACCGTAAAAGATATACCCTTATAATATCAAGTAGATACGTGGCGACAAATACACGATAAAGGAGGAGGTAATTGTTATGAAGGTAACACCGTTACACGACCGCGTTGTCGTCAAGCGTCTCGAAGGGGAAGAAAAAACGAAAGGTGGGATCATTATCCCAGACACGGCGAAGGAAAAGCCCCAGGAAGGTAAGGTCATCGCCGTGGGACCAGGCCGACTGGATAAGGACGGGAAAAGAACTCCCTTGGATGTGAAGGTCGGTGATCGGGTCCTTTTTGCCCGCTGGGCGGGTACGGAGGTAAAGATCGACGGGGAAGAGCACATCATCATGAAAGAAGATGATATTTTAGGGGTTATTGAATCTTAAACAGGTGAGGGGTGAAAAAATATGGCAGCGAAAGAGATCAAATACAACATCGATGCGCGGGAAAAAATAATGAAAGGGGTGGACACCCTGGCAAATGCCGTCAAGGTAACGCTGGGGCCACGGGGCAGGAACGTTGTTATTGCCAAGTCATGGGGCGCACCGCAGGTGACAAAGGACGGTGTCACGGTAGCTAAGGAAATTGAACTGGAAGACAAGTTTGAAAACATGGGCGCCCAAATGGTCAAAGAAGTTGCATCCAAAACCTCGGATAAGGCAGGAGACGGGACAACCACGGCCACCGTTTTAGCTCAGGCCATATTCCACGAAGGAGCTAAGCTCGTTGCCTCCGGTATCAACCCCATGGCCATAAAGAACGGGATTGATAAGGCAGTAGATATAGTGGTGGAAGAGCTGAAAAAACTTTCCCGCAAGGTAGGGGATAAGAAAGAAATAGCGCAGGTAGGCACCATTTCAGCCAATAATGATCGCACGATAGGTGACCTAATAGCTGAGGCTATGGAAAAGGTAGGGAAAGAAGGGGTAATCACTGTTGAAGAAGCCAAAGGCATGGAGACAACACTGGAAATCGTGGAGGGTATGCAGTTCGATCGTGGTTATATCTCCCCTTATTTCATTACCGACCCTGACAAGATGGAAGTGGTGCTGGAAGATCCTTATATACTCTGCCATGAGAAGAAGATAAGTGCCATGAAGGACATGATCCCCCTTCTCGAGCAGATTGCGAAGATGGGCAGGCCCCTTCTGGTCATTGCGGAGGATGTAGAAGGTGAAGCTTTAGCCACTCTGGTAGTCAACAAAGTCAGAGGAACCCTTAAGTGCGCCGCAGTTAAAGCACCCGGATTTGGCGACCGGAGAAAAGCGATGCTCGAGGATATTGCCATCCTCACGGGCGGGAAAGTCGTGTCAGAGGATCTGGGAGTGAAGTTAGAGAATGTAACCATAAGGGACCTGGGAAGCTGCAAACGGGTTGTAATTGACAAGGATAACACCACCATCATTGATGGCGCCGGTTCCAGAAGTGCCATCGAAGGCCGTGTAAAGCAAATCCGTGCTCAGATTGAAGAAACCACCTCTGATTACGACCGGGAGAAACTCCAGGAGAGGCTGGCCAAAATAGTAGGAGGAGTTGCCGTTATCAAGGTGGGTGCCGCTACGGAGATAGAAATGAAGGAGAAAAAGGCCCGCGTGGAAGATGCCCTGAATGCCACCCGTGCGGCGGTGGAAGAAGGCATTATCCCCGGTGGCGGTGTGGCCTATATCCGCTGCATCCCTGCCCTGGATAAAACACAGCTCTCCGGGGAGGAGCAGTTCGGCCTTAATATCGTGCGTCGCGCCCTCGAGGAACCTCTCCGCCAGATAGCCGCCAACGCCGGAATGGAAGGTTCTATCGTGGTGGAAAAGGTGAAAGAAGGAAAGGATGCCTTCGGCTTTGACGCAGAAAAACTTGAATTCGCAGATATGTACAATGCAGGGATAATTGATCCAACAAAGGTTGCCCGTTTCGCCCTCCAGAACGCCGCTTCCGTCGCTTCTCTTCTCCTCACGACGGAGGCCATGGTAGCGGAAAAACCCAAAAAGAAAGCCGCTCCCGGACCATCCATGCCACCCGACATGGGAGAATTTGATTAATCAAAATTCCCAAGCCCCCGGGATAAGCCCCGGGGGCTCCCGCTTGTAAACTATGCCCGCCCTTCCTATTCCATACACACAATTAATAAGTGAGCTGTGGCAACTGAAAGGTATCGATTTAATAAATCGCCTTCTCGAGGAAAAGGACCCCGCCACCCTCGTTCGGCATCTATCGAGCGTAGACTTCTTCTGGCTTGTTAAATCAATCGGCATCGAGGACTGCCTCCCCGTCCTTGAGATGGCTTCCGAAGAACAGTGGGAATACCTCCTCGACCTCGAATTGTGGGAAAAGGACCGGCTAAACCCCCATCGCACCCTTGAATGGCTCGCAAGACTGGCAAAGGCTGATGAGGAACGCCTGGTAGAATGGCTCTTTAAAAGGGGCCGTGATATTTTTTCTTTCTGCCTTTACCGAAGCGCGGTAATCATCGTAAAAGAAGGGGAAACAGAAAGCGATGTTCCGCCAGGCTATGAAAGTGTAGACGGTATTTTTTTCTTTAAAGCCTTCTCCGAGGATGACCAGGGGGTAATATCCTATCTATTAAAAATAGCGGCTGCTCAGGATTTTGATTCTTATCTTCACCTCATGTATGACGTGGCAGCCATTATCCCGGCCGAAGCGGAAGAGGAGCTCTACCGCTTAAGAAACGTAAGAATTAGTGAACACGGTTTTGTTCCCTATGAAGAAGCCTTATCGATTTATGCGCCCTTGGAACCGGACGTGCTATCCAAGGGGGAATGCCCTCTGCCCCCGGGGGGAGCGGTCAACGCTGAGGAGTCCCTGCCGGTTCCTGCCGCACCCCTTATGATGATGGAAAAGGGTAATCTACTGGCCCAGATCCTTTCCCAAACTTCGGATAACTTATTGAGAGACCGGCTGGGCCTCGAATATGCGGCCCTTTGTAACAAAATAATCGCCGCCGAAGCCTTCGAGGAGATTGCAGACAGGGAAATCCTTGCTTCTACCTGGAGAAGGGCGGGCAATTACTGCCATCTTGCCCTCTCCTCTCTATACGGAAAAAATTTGAAAGCCATTGAGGAAGCCATCCGCACTCATCAATTGGAAACTATTTTCCGGGTGGGCTGGGGTCTCGTAATTAAACTGAGAAACAGGGCAAGGAAATGGCTAAAATCGAGCTGGTTTCATGCCTGCGGCAGGGAAAGTGATTTTTGGGGCACCCCTTGGGGTGAGATGCTGACCGGACTTCTTGCCCATCGACCTATGCTATTCGAGGGTGGTAATTATAGGGATTTCATTTCCCCGGAGGATATAGAAGGAGTGGAAATCTTCCTGGAAAAACTACGTCTTCTGGACTTACTTCTCCGTCGTCTGCACGTACCCAAATTGGGAGAAGGGCCTTTGCCAAAGAATGTCGAAACCTTCCATCCCCTCCTCTTTAACCCCTGGGCCCGGCGAATCCTTGAGCATGAACCATCCATTTCCCCATTGACCCGTAAGGAAGCTGTAACGTTCTTTCTCCGAATTAGGGAAAAGGAGAGCACCCCACCTTACCGCATGGCACATTATAGGGAGGTCTTCATAAGTGATTTCATGGCGGGTACTCAGGACCTCTCACAAAAAGAGCAAAGTATTCTCCGCGAAACCCTGAATCACATCTGGGAAGATTTCGTCAATCTCTACGAAAATGTGAAAGAAGCAGATATAGATGGGCGATTTTCCCCCTATCTACTCATAGAGAGAGCTTGACTTTTCCATTTCTCACATTTATCAAAGTTTCTAATGAAAATATGGCCTCTAATATGCGCTCTTATTTTGAGCGGCTGCATGAGTATTCATTCACCGAAAGAATTCAGGGTAGGGGGTCCCTGCGAGTATGAATACCATCCCGGGGTCGGGAGGATTGTCTCTATAAACCCCCTTCCCGATGGGAAAAGATTCGAAGTTTCCTTTGAATTCTATAGAGAAGACAATTCCCGAGAAGAGAGAACCCACTTCCTTTACGATAACCACTTCCAGCATCCCTCCCGGGAATTCTTGGAGAAAAACAATATAACCGTGGGAAAGGTAATACCGGGTTACCTAATGTCCATTACCAAAGGTACCTGTACCCCCATACTTTTCTCTTTCCCCCGCCTAAAGGACAACCGGGCTCCTTAATCTTCCTTCTCCAACGAGAACCGCCAAGCGCAAAACCATTCCGAAGGATGTTCATCAGGTGGACAGGCAATGCATTCGCATCTTATGCGCCTATCTATCGTCTCGGCAAAGGTTCGGTACTCGACGAGGCCGGCAGATTTGCACGGGTAATCGCTTAATCCCCGTTTTTTTCTGGCCGACTGGACTCGGCAGTTATTCATCTGGAAAACGAAACTTCCCGGCCCCTCATCAACGATTGACTGGACATTGATACACGCATAAATGCGAAATTTGAGGGCCTCTTTTAACCCTTCCAGTCCGGGGCTGGAAGGCAAGCCGAGGAATCGCTTTATCGCCCGGGCCTCCAGGGGAGAAAACCTGGTCCAGCATGTGTCGTTACACCGTTTCGCATCGTTCATGTCCTCTTTAAACTCCACCGTCTGAAACCAAATGCCATCATTCGCCAGCCAGTTAGCCGCAGATGCGTTGAGAAGGGAAAGAAGTCTTTCCCGGGACAATTTTACGAGGGGATTTTCTTGAGCCCCAAATGTCTTAATAATCCTCTCTATCTGGAGAGGGATACTTTTTTCTCTTACCTGTTCCAAGATGTCGAGGGCCTTATCCATCCCCAATTGATGGATTACTTCAGCAAACCACAAACCGTAATGGACGACCGAGCGATGCCATATGTCTATGATTAGTTCGACCAGTTCCCCATCACTTAACTCACTTATCTCCCGTATTTTTTTCATCTTTCACCACCTTGATTTTCATCCATAACCAAGTTTTTCTATTTCCTCCTCGCTCATACCCAGATAGTGCCCTATTTCGTGAATCACCGTGATGCGAATCTCCCGCTCCAGGTCTTCACGGTTGCGGCACATCGCTTCCAGGGGACGTTGAAAAATGAAAATCGTGTTGGGATATTCGAGGGTAGAAAAAAAGGAGTGCCCCATGAGGGAGGGTCCCCAGAAAAACCCAAGGGGCTCTTCTCCCGGTGGTAAATTAAGTTCCTCGATTAGCTGAGAGGTAGGTCTCTCTTTTACCAATATCACTATATTATCCAGATACTTGCGAATTTCCCACGGAATGGATGATATGGCATTCCTTACGATAAGGTCGAACTCCTCCGGAGAAAGTCTAAGTTTCATAAACCTCATCTACCATAAAAAATCGTTCGATTAAAGAACCCTGATAAATCTGTTTGACATGGCCCTTCCTATCTGTTAGGAATAAACCGTTCCGGGGAAAATTAAATGGTGCATCGTCTTAGGTATGTGAAAACAGCGTTTGTCATATTGGTGTTGATTTTAGTTCCATGGAGCTCTCACTCCTTCGGGGCAACGAGTTGTGTTACATGCCATACCAACGAATCCATTATGAAATCCCTCTACCGGCCGCCGGCCATACCGGCGGTAGAGGGGGAAGGGTGAGCTGGTGCTCCTCCCCCGGTCCGGGCGGATGAGATGTATAAGGGATATGTGGTAGATGCGGCACTATTCAAAAGTGACCCTCATTTCTCCATGGGGTGCAAGTTCTGCCATCAGGGCGATGACAAGGCCATGGCCAAGGACGCTGCCCATAAAGGGCTAATAAGAAAGCCTTCTTCGAACTTAAAGGCATGCGCCATGTGCCACAAAAAGATTACAGATACTTATGCCAAATCCTTACATTTCACTACGCTCGGCCAGAAAACGGGGTTAAGACCGCGATTAGGGGAAGGGGAAAAGGAGCTTTTCGACAATCAGATTTTTGAGAAATCCTGCCGCAGTTGCCATGCCTCTTGTGGTGCCTGCCATGTTAAGGCCCAACCAGTGGGAGCTATAGGAATTGGCCTCATAAAAAACCACAGATTCGTCAAGCGAAACGAAGGAAAAACCTGCGCCTTCTGCCATGGGGGAAGGGTATATGCAGAGTATACGGGTGAATACGGGGAAGCACCTGACGTACACTATCAAAAAGGCATGATGTGCATGGATTGCCATAAAAAATCTGAGCTTCACGGAGACGGAAATAGCTATAGTACCATGCGCGAGGTGAAAGATCGGCCATCCTGCAACACATGCCATAAACTGGGTAATGAAGCTAAACTCACGACAAGAACGGCACATCAGGTGCACAAAGACAAAGTATCCTGTTATGGATGCCATGTGGCGTCCGACTACCGTAACTGTAAGAACTGTCACCTCGATAGTGGTGCGACCTCATTTCCCGAATTCTACTTAGGGAAAAGCCCCCGTAACGGTAAGCTGACAACATTACGTCTCATACCTACAGTGAGAGATACTTTCCAAGGAACGGGCATAAAAATGGAAAATTACGATAAATTGCCCAATTATTGGGATTCTCCAGTACACAATATAAGGAAAAAAACGGCCCGCACACATTCTTGCGATGCATGCCATGGGGACAGACAAAATTTTCTCAGCCATGAGAAATTATTAAAAGATGGTTCCCAGGAAAATAAAAATTTGATAATGAAAGTAAAAGACATTAACCGTTGAAGGTTTATGTCCCTCAGAGGGGGCAAAAAATAATAAAAACAGGAGGAGAGAGATGAAGAAATTAGTCTTATGTTCGATTTTTCTAATGGCGTTAATCTTCATGGTGCCCTTTTCCGTCAGCGCCCGCGCCATCGATCCCATCGTGACCACGGCCTGGTTGGAAGAAAATATGTATAGCCCCAATCTGGTCATATTAGATGTAAGAAAGGGTGAAGCCTTTGCTTCCGGCCATATTCCCAATTCATCGAATGTCGCTTACGGCGCATGGGCGGTAAAAAGGAAGGTACTAAATAACGAACTTCCAGCCATATATGATCTCCCTGACCTAATTGGTCTCGCAGGTATCAACAAGGATTCTAAAGTAGTCGTGGTATCAAGCTGGGATACAGATTTAGAGAGAATGGATGCCTTCCGAGTTGCTTGGACCCTTCTTTACATGGGCATAAAGGATGTGGCAGTCCTAGAGGGGGGGTTCACTAAATGGGTAAAGGAAAAGCGCCCCCTTTCCATGGCGGTAGAAGAGAAAGCAGGTCCCCCATACAAAGGTGAAGTGGACCCGAACCTATTCATTAAAAAACAGGATGTTATGAATAAGTTAAATCAGGCCGTCATCCTCGATGTAAGGTCTCCCCGCATAAAGAACGCCAAGAACGTACCGGCAAAAGCCATTTTTAAAGATGACCTTACTTACAAATCCAAAGAAGACCTGGAAAAGATTGTAACGCCTGTAGTGGGCACGGACAAGACAAAGGAGATTATCATTTACTGCGATACGGGCAAGTACGCTACGAGCTGGGCTTATGTTCTCAAGGAAATTCTCGGCTACACAAATGTAAAAGTGTACGATGGCTCCTTTGAGGAATGGGCTTTAGATCCTAATGCCCCAGTAGAATAATTTTCCTTTATCCCTCCCCCGCCAAAAGCGGGGGAGGGTCTCTTTTGGTGAGTATTTTTGCACCTTTCTTAGGTCTCCAATGGCCGCTTTGTATGTTTCTCATGTGCTTTTGTTACTTTCGATTTTATTTATCCCTTCTGTCTCCTTTTCCCATATGGATGTGTGGCTAAAAAATGAAATGGGGGAGCGCATTACTCCTTCCCATAACAGATTGGAACCATACTCTCCCCGGAGAACCTGCGGTGGATGTCACGACTACAGAGCCATTACTTCTGGTTATCACTTCACCCAGGGCTTCGACGTGATGAAGGATGGATACAACCCGAAGCAACCGTGGGTTCTATCCCCGGGTATGTTCGGCCGCTGGCTTCCCACCGCAGCAACTGGCCGCATCTCCCCAAAGAGAAATCCTAATCCCCGCACATTTGACCTCTCTACTTTCGATTGGATTGGAAAAGGGGGGAAGTTTTCAACAAAAGACAAACTAATCTCCTCCGCTTGCGGCTTCTGTCACCCTGGGGGAGGGCCTATGGAATTCGGCCGAGATCAGCAGGGGCGAGCGGACTATACGAGAAACCTCATAATGGGAGAAAGGGAAAAATGGCCGGCCTTTGATGGAGATTATTCATCCCTCGATACACCAGAAGGGAAAAGTTTATTTTCTCTGACCGGAGTCGTGGAAGCAGATTGCCTTATCTGCCACCTCGCTGGCTACGATATCAAAGAGAGAAACAAACAGTTAAGCAAGAGAAATTACCGCTGGGCAGCTACGGCAGGCGCCAGAATGGGTGTCGTGAGAGGGGCTATTTTTACCTATAACCATCCCGACAAGGGACCCAGCGAAAACGACTCCTACCGCGGTTCCTGGAATCTCGAAAAAAGGCCAACGGTTGAGTACCACTGGGATGACAGAAAATTATTTACCCCTGAAGGCCGCCTTAAAGGAAATATCATAAGTAAGTCGGTCTCGTACCGAAATTGCCTGGCATGCCATGACTTGGGCGAAAGGAAAAACACGGGCACCATCATCAGCCCTACTCGAGATATTCACCTACACTACGGTTTCAACTGCACCGATTGTCATGGCCTGGTGGGGAAAACGAAGATGGAGAGGCTTACCCACCAGATCGCAAAAGGCCACTCGTCAACTAATACCGTTCGAGATGATTTAGACGGGAAAGACATGAAAACATGCCTGGATTGCCACATTGAGGGTAATTACACCCCCAAAAGACCAACCCTGCCCCCGCAAGCAAAAAATCCTTTCTCCACGCACAGTCGCATTTTTTCCGGGTATCGCTTTCATACTTATCTCCTCGACTGCATGGCCTGTCACGCACCCAAGCGGTCCGGCCGTGCACTTCTTCTCCTCGATATGAGCCAGGGACATGAGGAAACCTATGTAGCCGAACAGATGGAGTTAATAAAAACAGAAGGTGATTTTCTCTTAGAAGCCCCCTCTCCCTGGAGCCCCTGGATGATGCGTAGTTCGCAGTATTGCTCGGGAGTGCCTAAGTGGCTTATGTGGTTCGGAAACGAGCTAAAAACTGAATTATACCCGATTCCACTGCGTTTCGTGGCCCAAGCCCTAAAAGCAGAAAAAATGGCCCGAAAACCAATAGCCAAAGAGGGCGATATCATGAGGCTTCTAAAACGTCTAGAGAAGATGGGATTTGTGAAACCGGTTTACGTTGCCGACCGATTGTTCCGGGTATCGGGTAACCGATTAAATAGTTCTCCCCTCACCTCTCCCCCTACTTATTATCCCGTTGTGCACGGGGTAGAGGAAAAAGGGGCTCTGAGGAGTTGCCAGTCCTGTCACTCCCCAAAAGCCCCCTTCTTTAACCGTATGGAGTTAGTAAATCCGAGGGGTTTTCTTTTGCAGGATTATCCAGTAATGAAAGAGCCTAATGCAAGGCCTCAGTACAAATCATGGGGGCTCAAACAGATTCCTGCGGGAGATTGAAAGGGAAAGTAATGAAGATCTCTAAATTTTTGCTCATCGCTTCTTTCCTCATAAGTTTCATAATTTTTGCCCAGACGGCTCAAGGAGGACCCCTTTACATTTCTCCGAAGACCCTTTACTGGTGGATGGAATACGGCGAATCTTTCACCTTAATTAATGCCAACAGCTATCTTGAATGTATGGATACTCAAATCCCTCGTTCCCTTTGCATCTCCTGTGAGCAGGTGGAAGAAACGAAGGCCCTCCTTTCCCGGGAGAAAAGCACAAAAATAGTTTTGTACACCAATACCGATTTAACAGAATCTCGTTGCCCCCTTATCGGAGGGCTTATGAAACAAGGATATAAAGAGATATTCCTCCTTCAGGGAGGGCTAACAAACTGGAAAATGGCGGGATACGAAACGGTATCTCCCGAAAGAATTCCTCGGGTTTTAATCCCTTCCATCAAAGTCAAGGATATAGAAGCCTGGCGGAAAGGGGTCAAAAAAGCTCTTATCGTAGATATTAGAAGCTGGAAAGATTTCAATGAAGAACACTTAGAAGGAGCCGTAAATTTTCCCCTTGCCTTCTTGCACCAAAAGTATCAGGAAATCCCCATGAATTGCTCTTTACTCATCGTTGATGAAGATGGGTCAAAGAGTTTGATAGCCGCTTCTTATCTATCAAGAAAGGGGTTCCAAGATATCAAGAGGCTTGGGGGAGGGATGATGGGATGGAGAGAATTCAAGGGAAGATATAAATCAGGAGTAAGATGAATTATCTTCTTAGCACCGTTACCGTTATTTTTGCCCTTATTTCCCCTCTCGTCCTAGGGGCAGAGGAAGTAACTTGCCAATCATGTCACCGCGAGACCCTGAATTTCCAGGCTTTTTACGGCTCAGTCCACGGTAAAATCGGCTGCCGCAGCTGCCACCAGAAATTAGGCCGCATCGAAGTACACCTTGCGGGACAGGATCAGGCAAGGGAAGTAAAGTGCAACCAATGCCACCAGAATATTGCCCTGAAGTATAAAAGGGACGTCCATAACCTAAAGTACAATTTGGCCTGCCAGGACTGTCATCAACCCATCCATGCCCTTAAAAGAACTATAGGCGACATTTCCCTGGCCTCCGAAGGTTTATGCCGTCGTTGTCACCTTTCGGAATACTATGCCCTTTCTGGCCACGGTCGCCTGGTGGAAGCAGGAAATCCCGATGCACCAACCTGTATCGACTGCCACGGATTGCACAACGTGCCCATCTTCGATTTATCCTCAGAACGTGCCCGTGCCATGGCCCGGGAAACCTACACCCGAAAGTGCATATCCTGCCACTCAAACGTGAAGATCGCACGGCGAAATAAGTTTTCCACCCAAACGGTGAAAGGTTACTTTGAAACCTACCACGGAAAGGTCATGAAGGCAGGTTTCCCACAGCAGGTTGCGGGCTGCGCCGATTGCCACACGGGACATAACATCTTGCCAAAGACTTCCCCCACCTCGGCTATCCACCCTGACAACCTCTATGGGACATGTAAATCCTGTCACCCTGTTATGCATAAAAGGTTTATCAAATTTGATCCCCATCCCAATCCGCAAGATTCCGGAAGGAGTTCGTCTCTATACGCGGCAAATATTTTCATGGCCATCCTCTTATCTGGCACCTTTCTCTTCTTTTGGCTTCACAGCCTCCTCTGGTGGCGGCGGTCTTACTACGAAAAATATCGGGAAGGGAAAAAATTCGCACCCACGACCTCTGAAAAGATTCAAATCCAGCGCTTCTCTTTAAGAGACCGGATTATGCACTTTCTTCTCGTCATCTCCTTTTTTACCCTTGTCCTTACGGGCTTTCCTATAAAATACCCCGATGCCTCATGGGCGAGACCTCTCCTTATTTTCTGGGGAGGACCACATCAAGCCGGTCTCTTCCATCGAGGAGCGGCCCTGCTTCTGTGCGTCCTCTTCGTTTACACCTGCTGGCTCAGCTATAAATTCCTTTTCCCCCAGGGGAAAAAAGAGGGCTGGCTCAAACGGCTCCTGGGTCCCGATTCCCTATTCCCCAACCTTAAAGACTTCAAAGATATTGCAGGCATGTTTAAGTGGTTCTTTCACCGGGGAGAAATGCCAAAATTCGATCGCTGGACCTATTGGGAAAAATTCGATTTTATGGCTGTTTTCTGGGGCATGACCGTAATAGGCCTTTCCGGTTTTATGCTCTGGTTTCCCGGCTTATTTTCCTATATCCTTCCCGGTTGGGTAATAAACATTGCAGCCATAGTCCATTCAGAAGAGGCTTTTCTTGCCGCCATTTTCATATTTACTGTCCACTTTTTCAACAATCACCTCGTTCCTACTAAATTTCCCTTAGAGCGTAACATCTTCACCGGCCGATACTCAATTGAGGCAATGAAGGCAGAAAGGCCGCTCGAGTATGAACGCATGGTCGCAGAGGGACGCTTAGAGGCCATGAAAAAAGAGGCACCTGGAATCTGGACCCAACTTTTTGCCTCCCTCTTCGGGCTAGGCAGTCTCATCTTAGGTCTCATCCTTACAGCCTTTATATTCTACGCCTTATTATCATGAAAAAGTTTAACAGGTTGTTTCTTTCGCTCCTCACCTCGGTAAGATTCACTGTAATTCTTCTCTCTTTAATTGCCATTATTGGTATCGTTGGCACTTTTGTGCCCCAGGAAGAACCGCCGTTTCTTTCAGGATTATCAAGGGTTTTTTCTTTCCTCCAATTTTACGACATATTTCATTCCTTCTTCTTCTACACAGTCATGGGATTACTGACCCTGAACCTCGTCTTTTGTTCCCTGCAGCGTTTTTGGCCCTCCTGGGACAGATTTCGGGGAAGAACTGCGGGAAAAGGAAAATACACGGTAAAAAAATTCATTACCACGACCCTACCCTTTGAGGTAATCAGGGAAGAAATGATTTCTTCCCTAAGAAAGCGCGGTTTCAGAATTATTCCCTCACGGGCAGATGGTGAATTATCGGCCCATAAGGGACAAATCTCACTCTTAGGTGTGTATATTGTTCACATAGGCGTTGTTATTCTTATCCTGGGTGCCCTAATCAGTTCCCTATGGGGTATTGATGGATATGTAGACATAGGGGAGGGAGAGACAGTAGAAACCATTACAATAAAAGGCAAAGAAGGTAAAGTATGGCGTTTGCCATTTCAGCTTCACCTGGATAGATTTGACGTGGAATTTTACGAAAACGGTATGCCCAGGCAGTACAAATCCTATCTTTCTGTCCTAAAAGGCAACTCCCTCATCAACAGAGGCACCGTCTTAGTAAACCACCCTATGAAGGTTGATGGATTTAACCTCTACCAGGCAAGCTACGCCCAAAAGCCCGACTTTGCCAGAATAGAAATTTTAACCGGAAAAGAAAAAGTAGGAGAAGTTAAGGCAAAAGAAGGAGATGGTTTTTCGCTTCCCGGCGAAACAAAGACCCACGTCTTTCTCCTTCGTCTGGAAGCGAATTTCATGCAGATGGGACCTGCGGCTAAGTTAGCCGTAAAAGCTCCTGGTGGAGAATACGTCTTCTGGATATTTCAGAATATTGAGGAAATTCTGGCCGATAACCCCGGCATCTTAAAGCAATTCAAAATCCTAAACCCCAGCCTGTACCGACCTTACACCTTTGTCTTGAAAGACATGGAGGCAAGATATTTCTCAGGCCTTCAGGTACGTAGCGACCCTGGCGCCCCGCTAGTAGGCATAGCCGCCATAATTATAACTCTTGGCCTCGTAATAGTATACTTCATTACTTACCGTTATATCTACGTCCAATTTCAACCGTCATCCACCGGAACCGACATATTCATTACGATTACGGGCTTGAGGAATGAAAAGAGAATAGAAAATGAGCTTACCCGGCTTTTGAGAGGTATTCAAGCATGACGGAAACAAAAATTTTGGGTATCGTAACCTTCATATATTTTGTAGCCTTCGCTTCCTACTTAGTCAGCCTTGTTTTTAAAAGTCCCTTTTGGGGGAGACTAGCCACTTCATGGACCGCAGTGGGCTTTCTATCCCATACTTCAGCCTTTGTTTTAAGATGGGTCCGTTCATACGAAGTAGGAGCAGGACACGTACCGATAACGAATTTCTTCGAATCCCTCGTCTTTCTCGTCTGGACGATAGTTGGCCTATATCTCCTTATAGAAATAAGGATAAAGAACCGGACACTCGGCACCTTCGTACTGCCCATCGCCTTTTTAATAATGGCCTACCTGTCCTTTTCCCCTTCCATTGATAGCACCATCCAACCGCTGATACCTGCCCTCCAAAGTAACTGGCTTACAAGTCACGTGCTCACATGCTTTCTCGCCTATTCAGCTTTTACCGTTGCCTTCGGCCTGGCAGTCATGTACTTCCTTTCAGGAACAAACTACTCAATCGCCCTAATATTACCGAAACAGGAAATAATAGATGAGTTGATGTACCAAATTATTACCCTGGGTTTTGTTTTCCTCACCCTCGGCATCTTCACCGGTTCTGTCTGGGCCCATTACGCCTGGGGTTCATACTGGAGCTGGGATCCCAAAGAAACTTGGTCCCTGATAACTTGGCTTATCTATGCACTTCTCCTACACGGGCGACTCATGCGAAACTGGAGGGGAAAAAGATCCGCCCTTCTTTCCTTTATCGGCTTTTTTGCTGTCCTTTTCACCTATATTGGGGTAAATTTTCTCCCCGGACTTCACTCCTACCTGAAATAGCCTTTTTCGCCAGGAAAAGATACCACGCACCTGTCTAACCTTTATTGGAGCGAGGAGGCCAGATGAGGGAAGTTATAATGGAGATCAACAAAATAGAAGATATGACCAATAGAGAAGCCACGACGGGAATATGATAAAAGTCCTCCAAAACCATTTTTAACCCCACATAGGTAAGGATTACCGAAAGGCCGTAATGAAGATGATGGAATAATTTCATCAGTCCGGAGATGGCGAAGAAAAGACTCCTCAAACCTAAGATGGCAAACACGTTTGAGGTATAAACGATAAACGGATCCTTCGAAACGGCAAGCACTGCGGGAATGGAATCCACGGCGAACATTATATCCGTACTTTCCAGAATCACTACAACGGCCAGCATCGGGGTAGCAAAGAATCTGTTATCTAAGCGTATCCAAAATCTGCCTTCATGGAATTGTTCCGTCACCGGCATGAATAAACGCATGAATTTCAATGCCCAGTTTTTGTCGGGGTGAATTTCCATTTCTTTCGTTCCGGCCATCTTAATTCCTGTGAAAATAAGAAAAGCACCAAATATATAAATGACCCAAGAAAAGGTTCTGATGAGGGTAATCCCGGCAAGGATAAAAACCAGACGGGTAACGAGGGCCAGAATTATTCCCCAGAACAATGCCTTATGCTCTAGTTCTCGAGGAAGGTTGAAATAGCGAAAGATAAGAAGGAAAACGAAGAGGTTATCAACGCTAAGGGAATACTCGATGAGATATGCCGTGAAAAACTCGAGGGCCTTCACATGACCGTAGAGAAAGTAAACCCCACCGCCAAAGGCAACCGCAATACTCACCCAGAAGCCAGTCCACAAAAGGGCTTCTTTGAAACGGATAACATGTGCCCGCCGATTCAAAACCCCGAGGTCCACTGCCAGCATGGCGAGGATAAAAATACCAAAAAAAATCCAGTATATAACCACAGATTATCGCTCCACGCCAGAATAATGGTTTCGTATACCAAGAGAAAGGCTTTCTGACAACGGAAGAAAAGTTTTTTTAACTTTACACCTTGTGCCCAATAAGATAAAAAGGGTAAAAAAATAGAGGGGAAGTTTTGATGAAACAAAAAATTTGGTTCTTGGCATTGTTTATATGGTGCCTAACGATTAATGTCATCGAGGCAAAAACAGGTTATTACGATTTAACGGTTAATTCCTCGATCAACGTTACAACCCTAAGAGATGTAGAAATATCAAGGGGATACGGTCCTCCGGACTACTACTATGCCGTTTTCAAAATCTGGCCCGTCACAGCGGGGAAAAGATACGAAGCCACGCTTACTTACGACGCGGGCGATAATATAGGTTTCGGAGTTTGCTGGGTAGACGGAGACCCCTCGACAAAGGACCACTTCAGCTTCGTTGGGATAGGCACAGGCACGGGCACTAAATACATGCCCGGGGTAGAGAAAAAATACCTTTTTTCCATCAGTCCCGAAAGTACGTCCAACGTTATATACGTTGTTGTCTCTTCGGGTAAAGCGTGGCAGATCAAATTTTCTGTTACTGACAAACCTTCCGGGGTAACCAGAGAATCAAAAGATAGGTGGGGATACTATTACGTAGAGGAGTTGGATAAAGACCGGAACGGCAATTTTTCCCCCTATGTTTTAAAAAGAGGAGAAATGATGGCAGAAAAGACTGGAATATCCATATCCGGGACGGAAACAAGATTCTACGGCCCTTATAAGATTGTAACCCCCTCCGGTGGAGGAACTATAAAAATATTGCGTTATGCACCAACAAAGGGAATCGCCTGGTTGAGGATGGAAGGGGCTGGCTTTGATGAAATTCTCGATGTGAATTTTAAAGGTCGTGACTTCGATTTTTTCCGTACGCTGGATTGTCGCCTTGGCCACGCCCGGCCTATCTTCCAAAAGTTCACGGGAACTTTTTTGAGCGACGATTTTATCCAAGGCGGATTCAGTGGCAGCGACCAACCCGGTGCTATTTTCCCGTGGCAGGGACAAAAGTTTTAAGTTATTTTGTGTTGCACACACCTCAAAGGTTTGTTATCAGAGCACACAACTGAGTTTGAAAATTGGACGCACTTTTCTACTTTTCATCGGGGAGGATCAGGTTGCGTATAATACGGTGCTTAATCACGTACTTTGCCCTTTCATGGACGATCATTTCTCTGCCAGGGTATACATCTCCTGCCTTTGCCGTCCAGAGGATCCCACAGCACATAGTATCCCTTTCTTCCGGTTACGTAATACTGGTAGACAAGAAGGACCAAAAACTTTTCGTTTATCAAAATGATAACGGGCAAATCCTGAGGGTATTTGAGGCTCCCTGTTCGACGGGAAAAAATAAAGGTCCTAAATCTTTGGCCGGGGACGCCAAGACACCGGAAGGGATATTTTTTGTCAATCAGATTCTAAGAAATACACAACCTAACGAAACCTATGGTTCTATAGCCTACGCCCTCGATTATCCCAACCTAATGGACAGAAGAGCAGGGCGTGGGGGGAACAATATTTGGATACACGGTACCACCCGTGCCCTTGTCCCTTTTCAATCCAACGGATGCGTGGTACTAAAAGATACAGATGTGCTAAAGTTAGAAGATTTTATTCAGATACAGAAAACCCCTATCGTCATTTCAGATTATATTCAATGGGTTCATCCATCTCAAATAGAAAGAGAAAAACGAGAATTAGAAGCCTTTCTATATGCTTGGCAAAAGGCGGTACTGGCAGGAGATCCCCAAACCATTGACCTACTATATCTTCCTGGCACTCAACCTCAGGGCAAAGGAAAAGAAGAGCTTCTCCAAATTTCTCGCAAATTGGGAAAAACTAGTCGTTATTACCAGATTGAACCCCGGGACGTTACAATAATTCAGAACGCAAACAACGCCGTTATTATCTTTGACCAAATAACAGAAATATCAAAGGACAATACCTTCAGAGGTTTCTATCAGAGATTGTACCTAGAGAAGGTTCAAAACCACTGGTATGCCGTTGCCGACATTTCGAAAACCGCTTTTGCTGCTGCCTCCCCCGCAGAGAAAACGGCAGCTGCCTCATCTGCCAACCCTCCTGAAAGGTATGCCCAAGGGGAAGGAGAAAAAATTAGAAATTTCGTGCTAAAGTGGGCGAAAGATTGGGAAACGGGTAAATTCCATAGTTACCGCCTGTGTTACAGTGAAACTTTCCGCTCTCGGGGTATGAATCGGGATGCCTGGGCCAAATACAAAGAGGCTATCCGGGCAAACAGCGGACGTATCTCGATAAGCATTGAAAACATAAAAGTAACCCTATCGGAAGATGGGAAAAGGGCAACCGTATTTTTTGTACAGGATTACCGCTCCTCCATCCTGAAAAACAAAGGTAAGAAAAAACTGGATTTAAGGAAAATAGGTAACGAATGGAAAATAGAGCGCGAGTCTATGGCGTAATTGAATCTTCACCCTTCAAAAGTTAAGTCTTTTGTGGCGAAATTTTTTCTTGTTCCGCTAAAAAAATTTCTTTAAAACGAAGCAAAATTTTTCGTAAATTGCTTGATTGGGGGGGGTAAGAAATTTTCACTATTGATACTAATACCAAACAACTTTAAATCCTAACTATACTTTTTGGGAGGTGCAAGATGGAGAGGGCTTTAGAAGGAGTAAGGATATGTGATTTGAGCCATGTTCTTGCCGCGCCAACTACTTCTATGTTGCTTGCCGACTTAGGCGCTGATGTAATACACATCGAGCCGCCGAGAGGTGATGATGCTCGTGAATTCGGTCCCTTCATTGATGGTCAAAGTGCATATTTTATTAGCATCAACAGAAACAAAAAAAGTGTTGTTATAGATTTGAAAAAAGAGGAAGGAAGAAAAATTCTGAAGGATTTCATAAAGGTTTCCGATGTGGTACTTGAGAATTTTCGCCCCGGAACAATGGAAAAGCTCGGCTTCGGTTACGAAGAAATAAAAAAAATTAACCCTCAGATTATATACGCTTCCATATGCGGTTTCGGACACGACACCTTACCAGAATACAGCGATAAGCCGGCGTACGATATGGTCGCCCAGGCATATAGCGGCATAATGAGCATAACGGGCCCCTTGGGAGGTCCGCCATGCCGGGTAGGTACTTCTGTGGGTGATATTGTGGCCGGTCATCAGTGCGCCATTGCTATACTCGCTGCCCTTTTGTACAGAAAAAAGACGGGGAAGGGACAAAAAATAGACATATCTATGGTGGATGGACTGGTTTACATCCTGGAAAACGCCATAGTAAGGTACACGGTAACGGGTGAAGTTCCCCAGCCCCTCGGTTCAATGCACCCTACAATAACACCTTTTCAGGGCTATAAGACCAAAGATGACTGGATTATAGTGCCAATTGGCAACGATCAGTTATGGGCAAAATTCTGTGAAATGATAGGAAGGCAGGAGTTAATAGACCATCCTAAATTTAAAACCAACAAATTGAGAACGGAAAACAGGGATGAACTAAATAGAATTCTGGATGAAGTCTTTATCAAGAAAACCTGCCGGGAATGGCTTGAGCTTTTTGAGAAATATAACCTTCCTTGCTCCCCTATAAATACAATCGATAAGGTCGTGGGTGATCCAGCGGTAAATTATAGAAAAATGATAGTGGAGATAGACCAACCGAAGGTGGGGAAGATGAAAATTGCGGGTTCTCCCCTTAAAATGTCAGAAACACCAGGTAGCGTTTGGGCACCGGCCCCTCTTCTGGGTCAGCACACCGCAGAAGTATTGAAGAAAGTTTTAAACTACTCGGACGAGAAAATTGAAAGTCTTAGAAGGGACGGCATTGTCTATACCTTCGAGGACATAGAAAAAAAGAAAGGAGGAAAATAACATGGAAATCTATGGGCTGGCGATTCTGACAGGCGTTTTTCTTTTAGGGGAAATTATAGGATACAGCTTAGGCAAGCTCCTCAATGTGGGCGATGTGGGAGGAGTAGGTTTTGCCATGTTATTCTTAGTACTTTTGACCAACACCAGGTACTGGAACGATAAAGTTTCGGAGAAGACAAAGACAGGTGTAAAGTTTGTGGGAGCTATATACGTGCCGATTATTGTGGCCATGGTCCTCCAATCGAATATAATTGGCGCTTTTAGGGGAGGACTGGTGGCATTCCTTGCTGGGGGGCTTGCCGTCTTTGTCCTGCTTCTTTTAACCCCCTTCCTTTCCCGCTTTGCTAAAATCGAAAAGTAAAGGAGGTAAGGACAATGTGGCTTATCGATATATTTAAAGAATTGGTCACAAAAAACGGGCTCGTCTGGTCATTTCTCATTGTCGGGCTAATCTACTATATTTCAACATACGTGAATAAATACATCTTCAGAGAGAAATCAAACACCTTCACCATTGCCATGATAATCGCCATGATAATTTCGGCTATAGCAGGCCTCTACACGGGTAAGAGCAAAGGTCTTGCCGATGTAAAACTATTCGCGGGCGTCGGTTTGCTCGGCGGCGCTATGCTAAGGGATTATGCCATCGTCGCTACGGCTTATGGAGCGAAGATCGAAGAAATAAAGAAGGGTGGCCTCATGGCCGTTATTTCTCTCCTTATAGGTGTGGTAGGTTCTTACATAATAGGAGTTATTATTGCCATCCTCTTCGGGATTACAGACGTAAAAGACATAGCCACCATAGGAGCAGGGGCGTGCACGTTTATCGTGGGGCCCGTTACGGGAGAATCTATTGGAGCAAGTTCAGAGGCTATAGCCTTATCCGTTGCCGCAGGGGTCGTTAAGGCCGTTTTAGCCATGATTCTCATTCCCCTTTTAGGCAACGCCCTGAAGATTAATAATCCGCAATCGGCTATGGTCTTAGGAGGACTGATTGGAACCACAAGCGGCACCGTGGCAGGCTTAACGGCTCTCAATCCCGCTCTGGTCCCCTATGGCGCCATGACCGCGACTTTCTATACGGGGCTCGGTTGCCTTCTTGCTCCCTCTGTACTCTTTCTGATCACTAGGGCAATTTTATAAATACTGATATAGGGGAAGGAATTTTCCTTCCCCTTATTAAATGGTAGAATAAAACCATACCAAAAAATGGCGGCGAAAGTGTAACAGCCTCGATATATACTCTTTTGGAAATGATCCTTAGCAAGAGATAAAAACCTGTAAAATTAGCGAATCAAAGTGCTCTTTTTTTGGCTCGCTCGTTTTAATCTATTTTGCTGAACCAGTTGGGGCCGGGCGGGAAAAAAGTTAAAGCAATAGCTCGATTAGGTGCTCGGAGCAAAATCACCTGCACAATTAAACGAAAAGGGGTTCCGTCCAAAACCCGTAACCCCTTGATTACCTGGTGGAGCTGGGGGGAGTCGAACCCCCGACCTCTTGAATGCCATTCAAGCGCTCTCCCAGCTGAGCTACAACCCCAAGCATGCATTACTATTGCTATCAGACTGATTGCTAATTGTCAACGAGGATTTGTGCAGAAATAGAGGAAAGGTATTCGGCCACCAATTTTTCCTTTTTTACATAGTGATCGATAAAATCCCAGGGGAAAATTTCAGTCACATCCTTTTTTCGGTGCACCCAGAAATCGGGGTGTGGTTTTATATGGGAGAAAATCTGTGACCATTTATGACCTTCTTGGTACATGGCCAGAATCTGCCCCACCCTCCTATCCCCTAGGGAAAATAGGGCTTGAAGATAGCTTTCTCGAAATGATATGAGGCGCAAATCAACAGCTGGTAAACGTAAGAAAGCTTTTTTTATTCTCCCCATCTGTAACTTCAAATAACTGCCCGCGGCGAGAGGTTCCCACTGCAAAGGGGTGCCCGGCTTCGGTATGAAAGGGTTTATGCTAACCGTAATTTTTCTCCAGCGCCTTATGCCTGACACCGACGGGACTTTAAAATTACCTATTCTCTCGACCAGTTCGATCAACGAGTCTACATCCTCTTCCTTCTCCGAGGGAAGACCTATCATAAAATACAGGCGTAAATTTTCCATCCCCCGTTCCAGTAAGAGCTTTAACGCCTCCCAGATATGCCTATCGTCGATACCTTTGTGAATCAGGTCCCGTAATCTCTGCGACCCAGCTTCCGGCGCTATCGCTACCGTCTTTACTCCCCCCTGCAAAAGTGCTTCGGCCATTTGCTCCGTGATTCTGTCCAGACGTAGGGAACTGATAGACAGCTGACCGCCTTTTTCTATGATGTAAGAACAGAGATGAATAAGTTCTGGATGGTCTGATACCGCCGTCCCTAGGAGACCAATGCGGTTAATTTTATCGAGTCCTCGCTCCAAAGATACCTTTAGGACAGGTGCACTCCGGAATCTAACGGGGCGGTACACAAACCCAGCGGCACAAAAACGGCAGCCTCTACCGCAACCCCTGTTTACCTCTACGAGATACATGGAACCAAATTCCGTTTCTGGCACTGTTAAGACCTGCTCGCAACCCACTTCATCAAGATTTTCTTTCCAAGCCCTCTTGACCCTGAATGGTAAACCCGCCTTTTTCGGGTAGAAGGCTGAGATTTTCCCTTCCCTGTCATATTCAACCTCATATAAAGATGGCACATAGGCATAAGGAATTGACTTTTGTATCTCTTCAAGGAGGACTTCCTTTTCATGGCCTGCTAGATAGGCATCAAGGCAATACTCCAAAAAGGGTGGGATGTTTACTTCCCCTTCCCCTATTAGGAAAAGGTCCACAAAATCAGCGAGTGGTTCGGGGTTAAGGGTGATAGCTACTCCACCTGCCATGATCAGGGGATCATCAGGAGAGCGTTTTTTTGCCTGAATTTCGATGCCGCTTAATGAAAGAACCTCAAGTAACCGTGGATAATCATTCTCAAAGGACAGAGAAAAGGCGAGGATATGGAAATCCCTCGCGGGGCGCTTAGACTCTACACTTACAGGTTTTATACCTTTACCCTGAGGCTCGGGCAAAAACATACGCTCACACAGGACAAGGGGGTGCTCGTTGAAGAGACGGTATACGATCTGAAAGCCCAAATTACTCATTCCCACCCGATATACATGGGGGTATATTAGGCAGATATGGAGTTTATTACCCCATGACTTTCTTATGATTCCATCTTCTTCCATCCCCACTAATCAGCTTGTCGCCTTAAGAAAGCCGGGATTTCAAGATTGGGATCAGATTCATCCTCCACTAAACCTGCTTTCGTCGCCGAAAGCTCTTTCCCTTCTTTCTTTCTCACGTATGCAGGGATACTAATGTCGTCAAAAAAACCGCTACGTGAAATCCTCTCCACCCCTCTTCTTTTGGCCGCCTCTTCAAAGCCAGTGGCGATGACGGTAATGCGAATTTCATCTCCCATATTTTCATCAATCACGGTTCCAAAGATTATATTAGCATCCTCGTGTACTTCAGCCTGAATCATGGAAGATGCCTCATTTACCTCGTAAAGACTCATATCCGGTCCTCCTGTGATGTTGAGAAGAACTCCACGGGCCCCCTGAATACTGTTATCTTCCAGAAGCGGGGATGAGATAGCCTTCTGCACCGCCTCTACCGCCCTATTTTCACCCGAAGCTGTACCGGTTCCCATCAGGGCCAATCCCGCGTTCATCATTATGTTCCTTACATCGGCAAAGTCGAGGTTTATAAGACCGGGAACAATTACCAAATCCGATATGCCCCGCACCGCATGATAAAGAATATCATCTGCCTTTTTGAAGGCCTCTCTAAGGGTTAGGTTTCTCCCACCTAAACTGAGCAGCCGCTGATTAGGCACCACAATGAGGGTATCGACAATTTTTCTGAGCTCTGAGATGCCTTCTTCCGCTTGCTGAGCGCGCACCTTCCCCTCGAAGCCGAACGGCTTTGTAACCACAGCCACCGTGAGGGCTCCAAGTTCTTTGCATATTTCAGCTACAACAGGCGCTCCACCAGTACCCGTACCACCCCCCATTCCGGCGGTGATAAAAACCATATCCGCCCCTTCCAGGCATTGATACAGGGCATCCCTACTTTCAAGGGCTGCCTGCCTGCCCAGCTCTGGATTTGCCCCGGCCCCGCGGCCCTTAGTTATCTGAGCCCCTAAATGTATTTTCACCGGAGCGGAGATGGTGGACAATGCTTGAACATCCGTATTAGCCGTAATAAAATCCACCCCCTGTAACTGATACGAAATCATGGTGTTTACCGCATTCCCACCACCTCCGCCTATACCAATGACCTTGATCTTTGCCGACACGTCCTGCATAGAATTTGCGAGTTCAAACATTGCTTACCCTCCCTCAAAAAAAGTCAACAATCCATTTTTTAACTCTATTAATCCATCCTCCCACCATACCTGCTCCGCCGTGAAGAGAAGCAGGTGAGAGGCCACGAACAGCACGCAGTATAAGTCCCACCGCGGTTGCGTAAATGGGACTGTTAACTACATCCACCAGTCCCCCTATGCGGGCGGGATAGCCACATCTAACGGGCATATTGAAAAGCTGCTCAGCTAGCTCCACTACTCCCGAGGTAAGGGATGTTCCTCCGGTCAAAACAATGCCTGCCGCTAGGTTATCTTCGAAACCAGCCCTTACAATCTCCTTAAAGGCAAGATTCAGGATCTCTTCCATTCTGGGCTCTATAATCCGCCCGAGGAGCTGCCGGGATACTTCCCTCGCTTCCCTCCCCCCCACACTAGGCACCTCAATCGTTTCATCTTTTGGAATTAGCGGCGTGTATGAACACCCATACTTTATTTTAACCTTCTCCGCCTCGAGAAGAGGGGTTCTTAATCCCTGAGCGATGTCGTTGGTCACATACTGGCCACCTACCGGCACCACGGCCGTATGTTTAACGCTGCCTTCGGTAAAAACCACAATATCAGTCGTCCCCCCCCCTATATCAAAAAGGGCAACCCCCAAGTCTTTCTCGTCCTCGCTCAACACCGCTTCCGCCGAGGCAAGCTGCCCCAATACAAGCTCTTCCACATTTATTCCCACGCGGTTGACGGATTTCACCACATTTTGAATGGCTGGAGTGGAACCCGTTACAATGTGTACTTTTGCTTCTAAACGAACCCCGGACATACCCACAGGGTCACGTACACCGTCCTGGTCATCCACGACAAAGCTCTGAGGAATGGCATGAATAATTTCCCTGTCCAGTGGTACTGCAACCGCCTTCGATGCTTCTACAGCCCTTTGTACGTCTTCTTCGTCAACTTCCCTGCCCTTGACAGCCACGATGCCTAAGCTGTTCTGACCCTTTATATGCTGACCAGCCACACTCACATAGGCCGATCTAATCTCACAACCAGACATGTGCTCCGCTTCTTCTACTGCCTTCGCGATGGATTCGACCGTGCTGTCTATATTCACCACTACCCCGCGCCTGAGTCCCTCCGATAAACAGGTTCCCAATCCCACAATATTAAGTCCTTGATCCGTCCATTCTCCCACGATGGCGCAGGTCTTGGTTGTCCCGATATCCAATCCTACGAACAGATTAGCTTTTCTCCGCATAGATTGACCTTCCTTCCCCTTAGATCTTCACCTCCCCCTCCTCCGGTGCTGGCTGTTTAGGAAGGGGTACTTTTCTCGGCTGTACCGTTATCTTAACCGGGTCGCTTAAATCAATGCGCAGGTAAGAAGTCTTCATATTCTTCCTTTCTAGGTCGGCAAGAATAAGAGGGAGTTGGGTTAACTTGCTCTCAAAATTATTGAAGCCCAGAACAAGGCACATTCCGTTTGTGGTAAAGACGGTAAGTCCGAGGCGTTCATCACTGTGAATTTCCGAAATACTATCCAACGAGGCAACCCCAGGGTTTTTCTTAAGATAGTCAATGAGAAAAAAGGCCTGGGATAGAAGGGCAGGACTTCCCTTTTCCTCTTTAGAAAAACCGGTAAGCACTGGGAGATTAACATCATCCCCCATTGTAAATTTTTTAAAAGGTTCACCCTTTTCATCAACGAGGTAAAAATCTTCCCCACGTTTCATTATGGCTAACGCCGTTCTCTCCTTCACATCAATAACTATCCTGCTCGGGTATTCACGCCCTACGTGCACTTCCTTCACCCAGGGGTTGGCCTTCACCCTGTCTGCAACGAGACGGGTATTTACCGCCATGATATTTACCCCCCTTTTTATCCCTGCCATCTTCAAAACTTCCTGTTCCGTCAATTCTTTACATCCCCTAACCACCACAAGTTTCGTTTCGAGAAGGGGGGTACTGTAAAGGATGCTGTAGAGATAAACCATTATTCCTCCTATCAATGCGGCGGCTGCAAGACAGAGGAGCGAAATCAGCACCTCCTGCAGGATAACTCCTCCCCTCCTCTTAAACCAGTACCAGTGTGGTTTTTGCTTATGGACGCTCAAATTTTTCCTCTCGTACCTGATCCTCACCGATAATCGCGACCTCCGTCTCAAGGGTGACGCCGTGGTGCTCCTTCACTTTCATTTTAATTAAATCGATGAGTTTTATTACGTCTGTGGCCGTTGCCTGGCCGGTATTTACGATAAAGTTTCCATGTTTCTCCGAAATCCTTGCCCCCCCTATTTGTTTCCCTTTAAGTCCCGCCTCCTCTATCAGGCGTCCGGCAGGAGCAAGGGCCGGGTTTTTAAAAATGGAACCAGCGGAGGGATACTCGAGGGGGTGACGTTCTTTTCTTTTCCGCCCCATTTCTTCCAGGCGCTTTTCTATTTCTTTCCTTATACCTTTGATAAGACGGAAGGATGCCCCGACGATTATCTCAGAAGGGCTTATTTCCAAGGAACGGTAACGAAAGGAAAGATCTCCTGTGATCATTTCTCTCGTCTGTCCCCTTTCATCCATTATCCAAACCCGTTCCAAGACATCCTTCATTTCTCTCCCCCAGGCCCCGGCGTTCATCTTGATCGCCCCCCCTACGCTGCCGGGAATTCCGACACAGAATTCAAGGCCCTCCATTTCCTGCTGGAGAGCCGTATGCACGAGCTGGCGGAGGGGTACTCCTGCTTCGGCATATAAACTCGAATGATCACCCCTTCGCTCGAGCCACCGTAACTCCCTCAGGCCCGCTAGAGATATAAGAACATCCCTTACTCCCCCATCCCGGACGATGACATTTGTCCAGTTCCCCCCCGGTAGATACGGGATCCCCTCCTCAGAAAGAAAGGAGACCAGCCGTGCTAGATGGAGCACGGAGGGGGGAAAGGCGAGACAGTCTGCCTTCCCCCCTACCTTCATGGAGGTATGCTCCTTCATTGGCACGTGAAATTCCACCCGACCCTCACACAATTCAAATATTTTCTTTTTTATCTCCTCATCCATTTTCTTTCCCCCCGGCCCGGGCTGCCAGGAACTTACTACCCACCTGCCATATATTTCCCGCCCCCTGGGTGAGAATAACATCTCCCTTACGGGCGATAGAAAGTAGATAGGAGACAATTTCTTCAAAATCCCCAATAAAGAGAACTTCCCTTCCACTTGCTCGCATATCGTTCGCAAGGGCAGACGCACTTACTCCCGGGATAGGGTCTTCATTGGCCGCATAAATATCCGTCAGTATAACCATTTCCGCCGCATCAAAGGCAGTGAGAAATTCTCTATACAAAGCCCTCGTCCTGGTGAACCTGTGGGGTTGAAAAACAACAATTAACCTTCCTCCCCACAGTTCTTTTGCCGCTTTGAGAGTTTCCCTAATCTCTGTTGGGTGATGACCGTAATCATCTACTACCGCTATTCCATCCACTGTGCCCTTCAGCTCCAGACGCCTCTGGACACCCCGGAACGCCTTAAGCCCTTCTACTATGTCGTCCATTTTTAGCTCTAGTTCGCGGGCAACGGCAATAGCGGCCAGGGCATTTAGTACGTTGAATCTCCCGGGTACGGGTAGAATAATTTCTCCTAAAGGCTCCTCGTAATGAAGCACCTGAAAACGCGAAATCCCCCCCTCGAACTTCCACCCCCTGGCCTTATATTCTGCCATGGTCTCCATTCCATAGGTAATGAGCCTTCTTTTTATGGCCGGTACTATCTCCCGTCCATTAGGGTCGTCAAGGCAAAGTACGGTTGCCCCATAGAAGGGAACGATATTGGCAAATTTGATAAAAGCATCTTTAATATCGTCAATATCCCGATAATAATCTAGATGCTCCCGGTCGATATTGGTAATGACACAAATGCAGGGCGCCAGCTTAAGAAAAGAACCGTCACTCTCATCCGCTTCTGCCACGATTACCTCCCCGCTACCCAAACGGGCATTACTGCCAATGCTGCCTAACTTTCCACCTATTACCATAGTGGGATCCATTCCCCCCTGTGCTAAGACAGTGGCAATCATGGAAGTGGTCGTGGTTTTACCGTGGGTGCCAGATACGGCGATTGAAAATTTCATTTTCAGAAGCTCCGCCAGCATTTCCGCCCTCGGAATGACGGGGATACCCAATTCGTGTGCCTTCAACACTTCCGGATTATCAGGACGAACAGCGGTAGAAGTAACCACCACGTCGGCCCCGGAGAGATATTCGACCTTATGACCGATGTTCACTTGGGCCCCCAAGGCTTTCAGACGCCTGGTAATATCCGTATCGTTCAGGTCAGAGCCGGAGACTTGATATCCAAGATTCAAGAGCACCTCGGCAATACCGCTCATGCCTATCCCACCTATACCCACGAAGTGGATGTGGTTTACCTTTCTCCTCATGGCATCAATTCTTGCCGCCATTACTTTTCCCTTTTCCCAACCAGTTCATAAAGGGCATCAACAATTTTCTCTGCTGCCCTGGGATTACCTAATGCCTTGGCCCGGCCAGCCATGCCATCGAGGGCATTTCTGTCATGATAGAAACGGCGGATGGATGAAGCGAGAATCTCCGGGGTTAGGTCCCTCTCTATTATCATCTCAGCCGCCCCCGCTTCCACGAGAAATCGGGCATTTATCGTTTGATGATCATTTACGGCCTGGGCAAAAGGAATTAAAATCGCCCCCTTCCCAATCGTCGTGATTTCCGCAACCGTCGTTGCCCCTGCCCTACATATTACAAGGTCCGATTTTCCATAGGCATCTGCCATATCAAAAACAAATGGCCGTATATCCGCCATGAAACCAAGTTTTCTGTAACCATCCGCTACAAAATCAAAATCTGCCTCACCCGTCTGATGGAGGAAGAACAACTGGTCTTTAAGATCCGTCAAAAAAGGGAGGGCCTCCACCATCATCCGGTTGATAATGCGTGATCCCTGACTTCCGCCGAAAATAAAGACGTTAAATTTTTCCTTTTCTTCTCTCCTTTTTTCCTTCCCTGTTTCAATGAAGACCGATCTTACCGGATTTCCCGTGACCATCACCTTTACTTTCGGAAATGCCCCCCACCTATCGGGAAAGCTTAGAAAGATACGGTCAACAAGATAACTGAGCATTTTATTCGTAACCCCGGGCAAGACATTCTGCTCCGCAATAGCCGTAGGCAACCTCAATATGAAAGCGGCTAAAACCACCGGACCTGCTACATAACCTCCCACTCCCAACACGATTTCGGGCCGGTAGTCCCGCAAAATTACGATTGCCTGCCAAATGCTCAAGGGTACTTTCATGACTGCCAGAAGGCTTTTCCTCAGGGAGCGTCCCTTTATACCTTCCACATCGAGCAACCGATAAGGATACCCGTAAGCCCCTAACACTTTCTTCTCCAGCGGTTTTCCTGTTACGACAAAAAGGACCTCATTGGTCGCTTCCCTCTTCAGGAAGGCTTCGGCGATAGCAATACCCGGGAATAAATGCCCTCCTGTTCCTCCTCCGGCTATTATCATCCTCACCGTTTCCCCCCCATCACGGTTCGCCAGATGAAATACTTAGCAAAATGCCCACGGCCAACATACTCATTATGAGAGAGGAACCACCGTAACTCAAGAAAGGTAAGGCCAATCCTTTGAGGGGTATGAGGCCCATTACTCCTGCAATATTAACAACTGCTTCCATAGCAATAAGTATGGTTAAGCCGGACGCTAAAAGAGAAGCGAAGCGGTCGGTGCTTTTTACGGCAACCATGAAACCTTTAATCACGAGCACCATAAAGAGAACTATTACCGAAAGGACACCGATAAATCCGCTTTCCTCCGCTATTACGGCCAGAATAAAATCCGTGTGAGGCTCAGGGAGGTAAAAGAGTTTTTGCATCCCATCACCAACACCGACACCGAAAGTTCCGCCAGAGCCAAAAGAAAGAAGAGACTGAATAATCTGAAATCCAGAATTCTGGGGATCCTGCCAAGGATTTAAGAACGCCTTTAACCTGTTCAGCCGGTAGCTTCTGCTTATCATTAGCCAGGCTACCACTGGGATGGCAAGAGAGGTAACGGCTAAGATGTACCTGAGGCGGACACCTCCCAAAAAGAGCATAATGAAAGAGAGGAACATTATGATTAAAGCGGTTCCTAAATCTGGTTGTAGCAGAATAAGGACGACTAAAGGCACGATGGGGGCAAAGGGGAGTAGTATCCCTTGCACAAAATCGAGGGTTTGATGCTGTCGCTTTCCCAGATAGCTCGCGAGATGAAAAATAATAGCCACCTTGGCCAGTTCTACCACCTGAAAAGAAAAGGGACCTAAACGCAGCCATCTCCTTGCCCCGCTTACCTTTACTCCCACGTGAGGAATTAAAACACACACTAAAAGAAGGAAAGAAATAACAATAAGGGGATACGTTAACTTCTCCCAGTAGTGGGAAGGAACACGATGGGAAAAGAATATAACTAAGACGCCGAAAACAAAGAAGATAAGCTGTTTTTTAAGGAAAAACTGTCCGTCTTTAAACCTCTCCAAGGCCATGATGGAACTCGAACTGTAAATCATAACCGTGCCTAAGGTAACGAGAGCTAACGTGATTGTGAGAAGCACAATATCAGGTCGTCCTTCTGATTCAGGCCACTTTATCATTACCTTCCTCCTGAACCCACTTGCGGAACATAATTCCCCGCTCTCTGTAATCCCTGAACTCATCGAAACTCGCACAACCCGGAGAGAGGAGAACCACGTCTCCTGTCTGCGCTCTACTTTTCGCTACCCTAACCCCCTCCTTTAGGGTAGGGGTCATGATTACCTCAACTTTTTTACCGAGGGCACGGGCAATGGACTCCCTGGCCTCGCCAAAGGCGATGAGACACTTCACCTTTTGCGAGACGATGGGGCCAAGAACGGAAAAGTCACTGTCCTTATCACGGCCGCCCATAAGAAGGATAACCGGAGGGGGAAAAGTTTCTAAGGCCCTTTTTACGGCATCGCAATTGGTTCCTTTGGAATCATCCACATACTTTACCCCATTAATCTGGGCGAAAGATTCTATACGGTGTGCCACTCCCGTAAAGGTGCTTACCGCCTGCACTATATCGTGGGGCAGACATCCCAAAATACGACTACATGCAATGGCAGCCATGCAATTCTCGATATTGTGAAGACCGGGAATTTTTACCATCGATATGGGATATTTCTCCTCCCAATCTTCAGGTAAACGATAGACGATGCTCCCTCTTTCCAGATATAGGGAGGGGGGACTTAGCTTTTTTTGGGAACTGAAGGTAATTACCTGGGAGGTCATCCGCTCTTTTAACTTTATGTTTTCTCTTTCTTCACCGTTCAGAATTCCGTAATCCCCATCTTTCTGTCTTAGAAACATAGTTTCCTTTGCCGCCCTATAGGAAGACATGGAGCCATGGTAATCGAGATGGTCCTGGGTTACATTCAAAAGAATTCCCACGTATGGACTAAACTTCTCTGTCCACAGAAGCTGAAAGCTACTCACTTCCACCAACGCAAAATCATCCTCCTGGGGGCCGCTCACGTAAGAAATCAGGGGAGTCCCAATATTTCCCCCCACAAATACCCTTTTGCCCGCCTGGGACAATATATGCCCTATGAGCGTAACGGTAGTGGTTTTTCCGTTCGTACCCGTAACGGCAATAAGCGGGACCCGAAGAAAACGGAAAGCCAGTTCCAGTTCACTTAGTATAGGAAGACCCTTTTCTCTTGCTGAAAGAAGCAGGAAACTGTGGGGTGGTACGCCCGGGGAAGGCACCACCATTTCAACCCCTTTCAACAGTCCTTCCTCGTAAGGCATTATTTCCGCTCCCGAGAGGTCAGAGACATCGAGGGTGGAAATCTTTTCGTCTGTAGCCACTACCTGTGCACCCTGACGGACGAGAAATTCCACCGTGGCTCTACCTGTTTTTCCCAGACCAATTACGGCTATACGTTTCCCCGTCAGTTCCATCTTCGATTAGTTACCTCAGCTTCAAAGTACTTATGGCAAGAACCGCCAAAAGGATAGAAATAATCCAGAAACGGACAATTACCTTGGGCTCCGGCCATCCTTTTAGTTCAAAATGATGGTGCAAAGGGGCCATGCGGAAGATGCGCTTTCCGCCAGAAAGTTTGAACCACCCTACCTGAAAGATAACAGAGGTCGTCTCGATTACAAAAAGACCCCCCACAATGACGAGGAGAATTTCCTGTTTTGTCATGACCGCCAGGGTACCCAAGACGCCCCCAAGGGCAAGAGACCCCACATCACCCATGAAAACCTGGGCGGGGTAGGCGTTATACCAGAGGAATCCAAGCCCCGCCCCCACAAGGGCACCGCATAAGACGGCCAGTTCCCCTGTTCCCGGTACGTAAGGAATCTGAAGGTAACTCGCTATTTTCACGTTCCCAGCAAAGTAGGAAAACAAAAGATAAGTGGCAAAACAGATAGTTACAGGTCCAATAGCCAGGCCATCGAGGCCATCGGTGAGATTCACGGCATTGGCTGTCCCCACAATAATGAAGACTGCGAGGATTATATAAGCCCAGCCGAGATTTGGCAGTACTGTTTTAAAAAAAGGAATAGTTATGTTAGAGGTAAATCCCGGCTTTAAATAAAGAATAACAGCCACAAATAGGGCTACGCATACCTCCCAGAAAAGACGCCAACGTCCGGAAATACCTTTTGAACTCTGTGTTACAAGCTTTCGGTAATCATCGGCAAAGCCCACAAGGCCATAGGAGAGAATTACAAATAGAGCCAGCCAAATGTAAATGACCGTTAAATTAGCCCACAAGAAGGTAGAGATCACGGTAGCAAAAATTATGAGAAGCCCTCCCATGGTGGGTGTTCCCTCTTTAGAGAAGTGGGTTTCTGGACCATCTTCCCGAATGGGCTGACCAATTCTCATCTCTTTAAGTTTTTGTATGAGCCACGGGCCCAAGAGAAAAGAGATGATGAGGGCGGTAACGGCCGCATATATGGTCCTAAACGTTATGTATCGGAAAACGTTGAACGACGATATTACGGTGTGCAAAGGATAAAGGAGATGGTAAATCATGCTTCACCTCCTGCATCTTGTCCAAAGCGTCTTAAGATGCCCTCCACTACTTCTTCCATTTTCATACCCCGAGAACCCTTCACTAAAATCCAATCTCCCGGAGACAGGAGGGAACCCAAGTCCATTAAAAGATTCTCCACTTCATCGAAGAAAGCGACCTTTCCCGCCGTCCATCCCTTTTCCCTTGCCCCCTGGGCAGTAAATTTTACCAGGTTTCCCTTGAGGTAGGCCTTCTCCACCCCGGTATCTACGAGTTTCTCACCTAAGATTTTATGCCTTTCTTCCCCTTCTTCCCCCAATTCCAGCATGTCTCCCAGTATTACGAAACTCTTCCCGCGTCCTTTGGACGAGAAGAGAAACTCCAGGGCAGCTTCGCAAGAAGCAGGATTCGCATTGTACACATCGTTAATCAAGACAATCCCATCGCGGAGAATAATGATTTCCATCCTGCCGGACACCGCTTTGAGCGATTCTAAGCCAGTTGCGATGTCATCCAGGCTAGCTCCAGCACTCATGGATATAGCAGAAGCAGCCAGAGCATTCATGACGTTATGCTTTCCCGGTAAAGGTAACGTGACACGTTTCGATTTGCCATTTATCCTCAGGTCAAAAATCGCGCCTTCCTTCCCCGTTTTGATCTCACCCTGTATCGTCACGTCTGCGGCCGGATTCAAACCAAACGTAATTTTTCTCCCACAGAGCTTTTTACCTTTATCTCTTAGGATAGGGTCATCCACATTTATAATTGCCGTCCCACTTTCTGCAATACAATCGAAAAGCGCCGTTTTTTCTTTTGCCACCCCTTCAATAGAACCGAGACCCTCCAGGTGAGCTGGACCAATATTGGTTACGCAGGCAATGTTTGGTTTCACTATCCATCCCAGCCTGGAGATTTCACCTGGTTGGTTTGTCCCCAATTCTAAAACAAGCACCTCATGTTCTTTCTTGAGGCCAAAAATGGTCAGGGGAACCCCAATTAGATTGTTTAGATTACCCTGAGTCTTATGAACATGCCATCTTCTTTCCAAAACAGCCGCCACCATTTCCTTAGTGGTTGTTTTTCCTGAGCTTCCGGTTATAGCGATTACCGTGCCGGTAAAGCGGGCACGAAATGCCCGTGCTATATCTCCAAGGGCAGCTACTGTATCGGGAACAGCAATTACCAGGGTATTTCCTAATTCAACGGGGACGTTTCGTTGAACAACAATGCCTCTGGCACCATTTTTTGCCGCTTCGCCTACAAAATCGTGTCCATCGTACCTTTTTCCCGGGATAGCGATAAACAAATCACCTTCCGTTACCTTGCGGGAATCTATGGTAATGCCCGCAAAAGACAACTCGGGGCGTCCGCTTATCAGAATCCCCCCAGTTATGTCCAGCAGTTCTTTCACAGATAAATCTGAGGTTATCACCCGATACCCCCGCCTGTTTTTGCTGCTAAAAATTCCTTCGCCACTACCCTGTCATCAAACCAGACTTTTTTACGGCCTATTATCTGATAATCTTCGTGTCCCTTACCCGCGATAAGCACGATATCGCCTTCTTTTGCGATATCTATGGCCCTTTTTATGGCCTCCCGGCGGTCAGGAATAACCGTGTATACTTTGTTTTGGTTCTCCAATTCACTAGGATCCACTTTCTTCATAACATCTGTGGGGATACCCTTTTCGATTTGTCTTATTATACTTAAAGGGTCTTCCGTGCGGGGGTTGTCGGAGGTTATGATAACCACATCGCTACTTTCAGATGCCACCTGCCCCATTCGTGGCCGCTTTCCCGGGTCTCTGTCTCCGCCACAACCAAAGACAGTAATTAGGTTTCGCCTCCTAAATGGTAAAATGGCGGTAATTACTTTCGCAAGCGCATCGTCCGTATGGGCATAATCAACGAATACATGAGGTTCGTGGGGACCGCTTACCCTTTCTAGTCTTCCGGGAATCCGATCAACTCGGGCTATACCCTCCACTATATCCTTTGGCGCTATTTGCAGAGCCAAAGCAGCCGCAACCGCCGCAAGAATATTGTACAAATTGAACATACCGAGGAGCGGAGAAAAGAGGGAAAGAGTAACCCCCGGGGCATAAACCTCAGCCCTTAGGCCTCTTAGGGACAAACTCAGGTCTACTACCTGCACATGGTTAAACCCTCCCTTACCATAGGTCCATCCTGGCAAGGTTTCTTCTTCCCATAACCTTTTTCCCCAAGGGTCATCACCGTTTAACACCATCCTGATTTCCCTTCCCTTCTGGGATCGGGGGAGTATTTGTGAAAATAGCCGACGCTTAGCGGCAAAATAATCTTCCATATCCCGATGGAAATCAAGGTGATCTCGGGATAAGTTGGTAAAAATGCCCAGATCAAAGTCGCATTCGTCGACCCTCTTCAAAGCCAAGGCATGGGAAGAAACTTCAGCTACGCAATGGGTAACACCCATAAGTACCATTTCGTGCAAAATGCGGTGCATATCGAGAGATTCTGGCGTTGTATTGGGCGCCGGTAAAATCTCACCGCCGTAACGGTAATTTACCGTCCCCAGTACACCGGTTTTAAAACCCGCCTGCTGGAATATGGATTCTAATAGATAAGATAAGGTAGTTTTTCCATTAGTCCCTGTTACACCCACGAGACAAAGCCGCGAAGAAGGATCCCCGTAAAATCTTTTGGCCAGCTTACCCATAGTTTCTCGCACATCCCTTACCCGAATAGTGGTTACCCCCGGGGGTACTTCTACTTCCTTTTCGCAGAGGATAAATTTACTCCCACGTGAAACGGCATCAGGGATAAACTCATGGCCATCCTGTTCCGTCCCAGGGATGGCACAAAACAAGCACCCGTCTGTGCATTTCCTCGAATCGTAAGTAATGGAAGAAACCTCCCCCTCCATAGGACCACGTATTGCGAGAACCTGTATATTAGATAATAGGTCTTCTACCCTCACCTTTTTCCTCACTCCCCCATGCCGAAAAACACCTTACAGTCCCTTTTTTCCCCAAGTACCTTGCCTGGTTCAGGTTCTTGACGAATTGCCCAGCCGTTCCCCACCGCCTTTATTTCTATGTTCTTGCTTCGAGCCAGCATGATTGCCTCTCTTAGTGTTAATCCACGGAAATCTGGCATTCTATCTTCCTTAAGATTACTCACCTCTTTTTGGTAAACTACATTGGCCGGCTGGGTTAGCACTTGGGTGGATGCCAATTTAACCAACTCTTTCCCATCTATCTTTGCAAACACATCTGGATTTATATCCGTTCTTACACAGGTCAGAATCTGTTCGCCAATAGCTTTAAACACTGGGGCCGAAGCAACACCTCCCCATTTATCCCGTTTCGGCTCATCCAAGACCACGAGCATTGCGACCCGGGGATTATCGGCCGGAAAAAATCCCATAAAAGACGTCCTTACCCTCTCAGACGAATAAACGTGACGGGAGAAATCGAATTTCTGGGCTGTTCCGGTTTTACCGGCCACCTCTACCTTTTCTATGCGAGCCTTTTTCCCCGTCCCGTCTTCAGAAGAGACGACTTCTGTCAGTATATGGGACACCCTTTTGGCCGTCTGGGGGGAGATTGTTTTTCTCACCACTTCCGGCTTATTTTCCATTATAACCTGGCCGTTTCTATCCGTTATCTCTTTTGCTATGAAGGGCCTCATCAAAAGACCACCATTGGCAATACTGCTTAAAGCGGTGATAAGCTGTATCCCTGTAACAGATATTCCCTGTCCAAAAGCGATGGTGGCCAAATCTACCTTTGACCACTGCCGGGCTGGACGCAAAAGCCCCGATGCCTCGCCTGGCAAATCTATCCCTGTTTTGACGCCGAATCCGAATTTTTTTATATAGCTGTAGAATTTATCTTTTCCCAGCCGCTCCGCAATTTTGGCCGAGCCTATGTTGCTCGAGTATTTGAGCACGTCCCTTACTGTAAGATAGCCGTAGCGTTTGCGCTGGGCTTCCCTTATAATCCTATCGGCTACTGTGTAGTTGCCATACTCACAAAAAACCCGGTCGTTTTCGCTTACCACCTTCTCTTCGATTGCGGCGGACACCAAAAACGGCTTGAAAGTCGACCCCGGATCGTAACAATCAGAGATGGCCCTGTTCTTTATCAATGGCAGATCTGTTTTTGAGATGTTGTTGGGGTCAAAACTCGGTTCATTGGCCATGGCCAAAATTTCTCCCGTCTTCGGGTCCATCACGATGATGTACCCTCCCTTGGCTCCCTTATCACGTACCACTTCCTTTAATCTGTTTTCCGCCAAAAACTGAATCTTACTGTCGATAGTTGTCACCACGTTGTAACCCTTTGTTTCTCTTTCCGAACCCTCTTCCTTTCTCGGATACAGGCGCTTACCCTTCGCATCCCTTGCCCAGACGAGCTTTTCCGGCTGCCCGCGGAGATACTTATCGTACTGGCGCTCTAATCCCTCAAGGCCGTTGGCATCAACTCCCACAACCCCCAGGATATGGGAGGCCATTTCACCGTTCGGATAAAATCTCTTAGGTTCTTTTACGAGGAAAACTCCTTCCAGATTGAGGGCTTCAATCCGGGTGGCTTGATCGGGAGAAATCCGCCTTGCTATCCAGCAAAAGTTTTTGTTGGTTGAGAGTTTTTGTTTGAGTATCCCTGGGTTCATCTGCAGTACGGAGGCAATGGCCTGTGCCGCTTGAGTGCTGTCCGCTATCTTCGTTGGATCAGCGCACACTGAGTCTGCCAAGAGGCTTATGGCCAATTTTTCTCCGTTACGGTCATAAATTACCCCTCTTTCCGGATGGGTAGTTAGTGTTTTCAGATGCTGACGGGAAGCAATCTCTTTGAGTACTTCACCCGATAAAATCTGCAACTGAAAGGCTCGGCTTATCAGGGCAACAAAGGCAATCAAGAAAATTCCCATTACTGCAAATATTCGAACACGGAGCCATTTTCTTCCCTCTCTCATGGCCCTCCCCCGATCTTCTACGGTTTAATCATCACCACCTGGTCTCGCTCGGGGTAACACATATCCAATCTACTCCGGGCGATTAACTCTATCCTCTGGGGCGCCTTCAGAGCAGCCACTTCCCCTTTGAGTCTCTTTTGCTCCTCCAACAGGTATTCCCGGCGGCTTACCTCCTCCGCCAGTTGATATTCCAATTTGGTCATATTAACGTGGGACCATACGTAAATAAGGGCCACCGCGAGGAGAAGGACCGTACATATGATGAGAGATGAGAAGTTCAAGCTCCATGAGCTTTGTTCTTCTTTTTCAAACTTTTGCTGTAAGAGTATGTCCGTTGCCGCCATTTCTACACCCTTTCTATGGCACGTAATCTGGCACTTCTCGCCTGTGGGTTTCGGCGTATTTCTTCTGCGGAGGGTTTTACTGCCTTTTTTGTGATGAGGTTGAATTTACTCTGGCCACCACAGACGCAAACAGGAACTCCGGGCGGGCAATGACAGGCCTTTGCCGCTTCCCGAAAAGATTCTTTCACTATTCTATCTTCGAGGGAGTGAAAGGCAATGACGACAAAACGGCCGCCACTTTTTAGATATTCCAGGCCTTCCTTTATCCCCTCTCTTAATTGGTCCAATTCGTTGTTTACGAAGATTCTCAAGGCTAAAAAGGTGCGTGTGGCTGGGTGAATATCCGATTTTGTATGTGCTGGTAAAGCTCCTACCACTATGTCAGAAAGTTCTTTTGTGGTTGCTATTGGTGAATATTGTCTCCGTTCCACGATCGCTTTGGCTATCCTTGCGGCCCACCTTTCTTCTCCATACTGTTTGATGATGGAAGCAAGATGACGCTCAGGGAAGGTGTTAACTAACTCGTGGGCGGTCAATTTCTGTTCCCTATCCATTCTCATATCCAGGGGGCCTTCGTGAGAAAAAGAAAAACCGCGCCGGGGTTCTATTAACTGGTAACAGGATACCCCCAAATCAAAGAGTATACCATCCACCTCCCCTATGTTCCGGTTTTGCAGGATTTCCTTAAGATGGGAGAAACTACCCTTCACAAGAATAACCTGGGAGGAAAAATCTCTTAACCTTTCTTTTGTCCGGGCAATCGCCTCTCCGTCACGATCAATGCCGATCAATATACCTTCTCGGCCTATCACTCTAAGTATCGCTTCGGCATGACCACCCCCTCCTAAAGTACCGTCCACATAAAGGCCACCAGGGCGGCAGTTTAAGTAGGTAATTACTTCTTTTACCATGACGGGGGTGTGGAACGCCTCCATCTCCCCTCCTAAATCCCTAAGTCCGCAATATAATCGCTATACTGGGCAAGATTTTCTTCCGTTTTCTTCATATCCGCTTCGAACCTCTGCCGGTTCCAGATTTCTATGACCCGATTCATACCCGCAATGACGATGTCTTTCTCCAGCTGCGCGTATTCTCTGAGGTTAGGCGGGATGAGAACCCGCCCTTGACTATCAATGACGCAATCCACAGCACCGGACATGAAAAAACGCTGAAAAGCCCTCACCTCTTTTTTCAGTAAAGATTGGTGGGAGATTTTTTCTTCTAGTATCATCCATTCATCGTAGGGGAAAACGAGGAGGTATCCATCCCAGTTTGTGATAACAAGGCGGTTATCGTATTTCTCGGCAAAAACATCCCTAATGCGCGATGGCAGGATAATTCTACCCTTCTCATCTATAGTATGGTAAAACTGCCCGCGAAATCCGGACATCTCAGGGTTCCCTCCACTTTGCTCCACTTTGCTCCACCGAGCCCACTATAGAGAGAACCTCAGGCTTTGTCAAGAAATAAATTTATAAATTTTAATCTTTTTTCTTCTTCGCCCGATAACTCGCGATGGCCTTACTGTGGGCAGAAAAGTTTGAGGAAAAGATATGAGATCCATCATTATTGGAGACGAAAAACAGATAATCGACTCTGGCGGGATAAAGGGCAGCCCGGATAGAATCGACACCCGGATTTCCTATTGGTCCCGGAGGCAAGCCAGAAATGAGATACGTATTGTAGGGATGGTTAAGCCTAAGATGGCTCTTTTTTACGGGACCACGCACATATGGCACGTTATATACTGCCGTCGGGTCACACTGAAGCTTCATGCCCCTCTTAAGGCGGTTATGAAAGACCGCCGAGATTAAGGGTTTCTCTTCCGTATACCCCGTCTCCTTCCCTATCAGAGAAGCAAGGGTGACCACTTCACCAATCGTCATTCCCATTTCTATGGCTCTTTTCCGTAAATCTGGGGTAAACTTTTTCCAGAACTCCTCCACCATGAGGCGAATGATTTCTCTCTCTCCCATGGACTTATCCAGCTTGTAAGTCTCGGGATACAGGTAGCCTTCTACACTGTTACCCTCTATCTGCAGGGTAGCGAGGAAAGATCTATCCCTTGCCGCTTTAATAAATTCTTCCCTTTTTACAATTTTAAGTTCCGCGAGGAGATCGGCTATCTCTCTTAAGGTAACATCCTCCCGAATGGTTACCATGTAATATTTAATCTGACCCTGGACAAGTTTATCGATAATCTCCAAGGGCGACATGGCACCGGTAAACTCATACTCTCCTGCACGTATAACGCGGGCCGAACCCTTGATGATGGAAAGAAGATAAAAGAAGGGCTTGTTCTTCACCAGTCCCTTTTCGTCAAGGATGTCCACAATTTTCAGGAAACCCGTGCCTTTAGGGATCTCTACAGTTGTTATGTATTCCGGCTTTCCCACCGGGCTATAGGCAAACCAGAAAAAGAGCCCGACCAGTAAAGTAATGGCTATAAATGCCGACACCAGTATATATTTTCCCACTTTCTTTCTCGCCATTTTCCCTTAATTAAACCCCATTTAATTTATCAAGGTAGCGCTGAAGGATAATTGCAGCGGCGATGCGATCTGTATCCTCCTTGCTAAAGCGACGCCTGGGGCGCAGGGACATAACTTCTTTAGCCTCTATGGAGGACAAAACCTCGTCAATAAAAAATATAGGGATCTGAAAAGTTTTTTCTAAACGTGCCGCAAATTTCCGCACCTTCTCGCATTGAATCCCCTCGGTTCCATCAAATTGAACGGGTAACCCAATCACTATACCTTCAACTCGCTCTCTAAAGATGATGTCTTTGATAAACTGGAAATCCGAAGAGAGATTCTTTCTCGTTAACGTGCAAAGGCCCCGGGCAAATTGACCCGTCTCATCGCTTATCGCTATGCCAATTCTTTTCTCCCCATAATCGATACCCAATACCTTCATAGTAAAACCAAAAAGGAACCGTCCTTATATTCATCATCCCTCTGATTTGCAACTATTTTCTTTCTCCTTGACTTTTTCCCTATCGGAAAAATATAATTTTAATTGTGCCGGAGTGGTGAAACTGGTAGACGCAGGGGACTCAAAATCCCCCGGGCCTTGCGCCCATCTCGGTTCGATTCCGAGCTCCGGCACCATTTTTATCTCAAGGAAGCCTAAAATCCCCCCTAAAGTACCCTCAAGGTAAATTATCGTTATCACGAAAGTAAAAATCTTTTGACAAATCTCAAGGGTAATGTAATAAAGTTAAAAACGGGTAACTTTAAGAGGTCACAAGCTATGAAGGCAAAATTTCTAGTCCCTTTCATAGTCCTTTTTCTCTTTCTCGCCTTTACCTCAATCTCTCTCAGTAGCGACAGGATACGCACACAGGGTATGGCCACCATTCACCATGGAGCCATTGATATAGCCAGGGATAAGGCGATTGAGAATGCTTTGCGAAATGCGGTAGAAGAAAAAGCCGGGGTCATGATTAAAAGCTATACCGAAGTGGAAAACTTTGAGCTTAAACTGGACCAAATCCTTTCTGAATCCAAAGGCTTTGTAAACAATTACCGCGTTATCTCCGAGGGACGGGAAAACAATACCTACAAAGTGTTAATAGAAGCGGAAATCAGCGATGGGAAATTGAAAGAACGTCTAGACGCCATCGCCCTTATCCTGACGAGAAAATCCAAACCCCGTGTTATGGTCCTCATAGATGGAGATATTAAGAACGCACCCCTGGCGGAATCCACTATGATTAAATCATTCATGTCCCAGGGCTTTACCGTAGTTAACCCACGAGGCACCCAAGGTGGTCTTTATAAAAAAGAAGAAACAAAAAACATCACAGAAAACAAGCTTGCTTTGACAAAAATGGCCCGAGAATTTGGGGCGGAAGTGGTAATCGCTGCCTATATTGACCTCATCAACCGGCCTTTCAAGATGGGAGAAATAGAGATCGTCACTTCCGAAGTCACCATTTCCGGAAAGGCTTTGAATGGCGATACGGGGGAGGTAATAACAGCAGGTACAAAATCGATGAAAGGGGAAGCAAAGCGGTCTTCTGAAGAGGCAGCTAAAGAATTGGCCAAATATCTTAGCGACCGCATTTTGGAGAAATGGTCTTCCGACCTCGCCAGCTTTCAGACAGTCAAGATAATCATTTCCGGCGTAAATTCATACAATGATTTAACGGCACTCAAAGACCTGCTCATGGCAAAAATAAAAGGGGCAAAGCGATTGCTCCAGCGTTCATACCAGGAGGGGGTGTTAGAGCTCGACCTCGAGGTACGGGGAAACACCCAAGGGGTAGCAGACGACCTGGAAACCGTTGCCTTGGATGGGAAAAAATTGAGAATCAAAGAAATCATGGCTAACAAAATTTCCGCTGAACTAAAGTAAATAAGGAGGCAAGATGAAAAAAAAATTTTTCTCCAGAACCCTATGCTGGATGGCAACTCTGATTCTAATAGCCGGTTGTGCCGTAAGTGAGAGCTATAGGACGGGTTTAGAACTGACCAAAGAAAACCGTTGGGAAGATGCCATCGGATGGTTCGAACGAGCGGTCAAAGAAGAACCGGGAAATCAAGAATACCAATCGGCTCTCCAGAAGGCTAAACAAGAGGCCGCTAAAAGGAGATATGAACATGCCAGGGCCCAGCTCATATCCACGGCAGGAACGGTTCCCGATCTGGAGATGATCGCAAAAGAGAGTGCAAAAGCCGTGAGTTTGGACCCCACAAACCCGGAAATTAAAAATTTCCATGATAGTCTGGTAACCAAAATTAACCAGTTAAAAGAAAAAGTTAAAACCCTCTACAGCCAATCGGAAGAAGACATGCAAAAGGAAAACTGGCTAGGCGCTCTTGCAAAATTAAAAGAAATAAACAGGATATACCCAAATTACGAAGAAATGGGTTCCCGGATCGCAAAAATTGAACAGGAAGGGGCCAAGCTATTTTACCAGCAAGGTATCTCTTTAGCCAAACAAGAAGAGTGGAAGATGGCGGCAGAGGCTTTTAAAAAAGTGATAGAAATAAATCCGCAATACTTCGATGTGGCCAATCAGTACGAGATCGCAAAATCCAGGGACAATCCCATTTACTACTTAAGGGGAGGTGATGCCGCCGCTAAGGCGGGAAACTTTGATAAGGCCATCTTCATGTACGAAAAGGCCCTGGAATATCAGCCCGAAGATCAGAATATTTCAAAAAAGGTGAAAGAACTAAAGCAAAAGGCAGGTAGAAGTTACTTTGAAGAAGCCGTTAATCTGGCAAATAACGAAAAATACTATGCGGCAATAAAAAAATTAGAAAAAGTTAAGCTCTACTTGCCAGAAATTCAAACAGAACCCTCTTTCGTAGACTTCACAAAAAAATTCTCCGCCAAACTAACGGCCCGGGGGGACAAGTATTTTGAAAGGGAACTGTGGGGGAACGCCCTCATCTGGTATCAGTATGCCGAAGTTGTAAACCCAGGGCAGTCTGACCTCTTTCAGAAACTCCTCGACGTGAAAGATAACATCAACAAGAGAATTAAAAAATCCATCGCCGTTTTTGACTTTGGTAGCCCCGCCAACAACAGAGACGCAGGAAAAATTGCAGCCAATAAACTCATTTCTTACCTCCACAAAAATGCAAGCGGTGATATCCGAATCATCGAGAGAGAAAATCTCCAATCAATATTGAGGGAAATGCAGTTAGGGCAAACAGGCATCGTGGATGTGAAATCGGCTCAAACCCTGGGAAAGGTGAGAGGTATTGACACTTTCATCATGGGAGAAGTGCTTTCCTATACAGCTAAGACCACCGATAACCCCAGTACAGGCCAAGTGAAGGTCTTGGTAGATGAACAGGAAGAGCCAAATCCCGAGTACCAATTCTGGCTTCTCCAGCATCCCAAACCTAGTGCAGAAGACCTAAAGAACGCTCCGCCCCGAACGAAGAAAAGGAGAAACTATCAGTTCATCTCATACCGACACGGGGTTGCGAAAATAAGCGCGCTTATTGAAATCTCATACAAGCTGGTGGATACTTCAACGGGTGAAAATATATTCAGTAATACTATAGCAGGACGCCTCGTAAAGGAAGACAAATACCAGGATGCCGTACCGGCTGCAGGTATACCTCATGACCCGTTAGAGCTACCCACAGAGCTCGAAGTGCTGGATGAGCTTACCAACGAGAAAATCTCGGAGATGGGAAAAAGCGTTCTCAAACAATTCCAGAGCCTGGAAGTGGAGTATTTTAATCAGGGAGAAATGCAAAGGCTCAAAAGAAGAAACCATGAAATGGCAGTCGAACGTTACATAGACGCCATTTTTGATGAAAAATTGAAGGGAATTTCTACCCCAATTACGACAAAATCGTGGCAATTAATTGAAAATTTGATTCAAACCCATTAAAGAGGTGGGCATGAAAAAAGGACGATGCCTTTATCTTGCCGTTTGTGTGACAGCCCTATCCGCCGTCCTCTTTGCCTCATTCTCTAGTGCCGCGCCAGAGATAAAAATTTCCGTCTTCAACTTCGATGCAAAAAACCTGGAGGCCGCAGGCTATAATACAACTGTCACCAATCTGCTTATTAGCGGCCTCAGCGCCGACACTGGATTTTTCGTTCTCGATCGCAAAGAATTAGAAGCGTTTTTAAATCTAAACGATTTGCAGCAGAGTGACAACGTAGATAACGCTATCAACATTGGTTCTCGCTTAGGCTTAAATGCAGTAATCATCGGTAACGTGGAGAAAAAGGGCCCCGTTATTGTGGTGAATTGTAAAGTAGTGAGTATTGATAAAAAAAGGGCGATTCTTTCAACCCAAACAAGGGCTTTCGGCGACGCAGGCCTTTCCGATGAAATTAGAAAACTCCATACCCTGATCGTTTCAGCACTCAAAAAGGAAGAGCCAAAGGGAGAAGAAGCATCCGAAGCTCCCGCCCCTGTTAATATTCAGAAGAGGTCCGGCAACAAGAGCGTTTATCTTTCCTGGGAGGACTATCCCGGAACCAAATCAGTACGATACGAAATTTTCAGAAGTACAAGTGAAATGGGCCCTTTCACAAAGATTGCCGAAGTAAGGATCCCAGAATACTTGGACCGGGGGTTGGAAAGAAACACTATTTACTTTTACAAATTAAGGGCCATAAACACGAAGGGTATGCGGAGCAATTTTACCCCCGTAATATCCGCTGAAACAGCCTTGACTCCCAACCCACCAATAATATTAAAGGCGGAAAGTCGAGTTAAGAGCATAAGATTGACCTGGACCCCCAATCCCATGGCCAGTGAAGATCCCTTAAAATTGGTAGGTTACAAAATTTACCGGGCCAAAACAGAAGAGGGACCGTATCGGGAGGTAGCCAATATTCTGGGTACAAGCCTGGGTTTGGGAGATTCCACTACCCTGGACAAAATTTTCAAGTTAAATTACACGGATAAGGGATTGGTCGATGGAGAAGATTACTATTATAAAATCACGGCCTATAACGAAAAGAACTTGGAGAGCGAATTTTCCACCCCCATTAAGGGAACGTCAATTCCCATCGTATCCCAGGTCAGGATAAAAGGGGAAATGGTCAGAGAAATTCACCTCTCGTGGAAATCTATAGATTCGCCCTTAATCAAAGGGTATTACATCTACCGCAGTACATCTCCATCGGGGAGTTACGTAAAAATAAAGAAAATAAACATTGTCGGCACGGAAGCGCCGAAAGTAATGCAGTACATAGACACAGAAGGGCTGGGAGACAATACCCGCTACTACTACCAGGTCACGGCGTATGATGAAGATGATCTGGAAACGTCTCCTTCTGCTACAGTCTTTGCCACTACTAAAGGTAAACCTCCGGTGCCGACGGGTTTGAAGGCAAAGAGCGGACTTGTAAAAATGGTGGAGATATCCTGGAACCCTTCCACCGACAGCGATGTAAAGGGTTATAACCTATACTGGTCCCTCACAAAAAAGGGGAAGTACGAGCTCTTAAAACGTATAAATGACCCAACGGTTAACAGTTACGTCCATGGCGGAGGATTTAATAAACTTCAGGACAACACCACCTATTATTATTTCATTACCTCCTTTAACAAAGTAGAGGTGGAGAGTGACCAATCGGAAGCTGTATCCGCCACCACCAAGCCAAGGCCTGTTGCACCTTCCGGGCTTAAGGGCGAATCGTTAAAGGTTAAGTCTGTCCCGCTTACGTGGAATCCAAATCCAGAGCCAGACGTTGAAAAGTACCATATATACCGTGCTGAAGAGGGAGAAAAAGACTTCTCCCGTATCGCGTCGATAAAGGGGAAAACTAACTTCGTCGATACTGGGTTAAAAGATGGACAAGCGTACAAATACCGGTTGCAGGCGGAAGACAAAGATGAACTTTTAAGCGACCTTTCTGAATCCATTACCGTCAAAACCAAACCCCGGCCGCAAAAACCTGGCAAAATACAGGGCACAATCAGGCAAGGTAAAGTACATTTGAGTTGGACCCCTTCCCCAGAGACAGATATTGAGCACTACATCGTTTATGAGAAGAAATTCTTCGGTTCCGAGAAGATAGGAGAAGTTACCGCCCCTCTTTTCAGTGAGGCGGCGCCACCGAAGGGAAAAAGTAAAACCTACGTGATTACGGCAAAAGACAGAGACGGCCTCGAAAGCGAGCCAAGCGAAGAAATAACAATCGTCAACAAGTAAAAGGGGTACTGTATGAAGCATTTGAAAATGGTGTTGATAGCTTTCATCCTGGGCACCTTTTCCCTTTCCGGCCATTTATGGTCGGCAGAAGTTATGAGGTACCAGGTCGTGGGAGGGTCAGAAGACAAGGCCTATTTAGTGGATACCGTAACGGGCCAGGTCTGGGTTTTGACGCACCGGACCCTGCCGACGGGGAGGGAACCCATTGCCATTCCCTATAAATTTATAAAGATTTCTCCCAAACAGCAAAACGAATTCCTCCTCGAAAAAGTACAGGAAACCAGCATTACGGAAGGGGAAAAGTAATAAGAAGGGTCTCCGTTGACATCTCGCCCAAAAGGATATAGTTAGCCTTATTATTTTTAGTGAGGTGACTTCTGGGCAGGCGGGGGATAATTTTCATCGCTACGGGCGCCGGAGCAGGGTATAGCCCTATAGCCCCTGGAACGGCTGGAACGGTTGTAGCTATACCCCTCTATCTTGCCTTTTCCACTTTTAGTTGGCCGGTATATCTCCTGACCATTTCTGCCCTCACAGCCCTGGCCTGGTACGTATCCCATCTGGGTGAAATCATCTTCGGACGGCAAGATCCCCCTTCCATCGTTATCGATGAGGTTGTGGGTTTTTTGTGGACGATGGCACTTCTTACCCCCACGGTCACAAATATTGTTATGGGGTTTTTCCTCTTTCGCCTCTTCGATATCGTGAAGCCACCACCGATACGCCTTTTAGAAAGGAAGATCAAAGGAGGGTTAGGGATCGTCATAGACGACTTAGCTGCTGCTGTATACACTCGTTTAGCCATCGAGCTCATAAGGAGGCTTTGGATTAATTGATGAAGATAGCCGTAATCACGATTGGAGACGAACTTGTAACTGGCCGCACCGTTGACACGAATACCTCGTTTATTGCCCAGCTCACCTGGCAATTAAGCTGGCCAGTTGTACTGTCCCTTAGCGTGGGAGATGATGAGAGGGCAATAGCGGACGCCCTCTATTTTGCTATTGAACGGGCAGATGCAGTCATCTTAACGGGCGGCCTTGGGCCTACAGCCGACGATATCACCACCCAAGCTGTCGCCCATTCCTTGAATCTGGCCCTTTACACAGACGAGCAGGTACTTAAAGGATTGCAGGACCTCTTCGCAAAGTACAACCTTAAATGGACGGAAAACAATGCAAAACAAGCCCAATTCCCAGTGGGCTCGGAAATCCTGCCCAACCCTATCGGAACGGCACCTGGATTTGCCCTCCGCCATAATAATCGCTCCATCTTTGTTATACCAGGCGTTCCGCGTGAAGCGGAAAGAATGATGAAAGAGCAGGTCATACCACGGCTCATGACCCTGTCCTCGGGAGACGTCTCCATCCCCGTAACGAGAACAATTAAGACCTTTGGCCTCTCGGAAGCGGCGGTGGATAACATGCTAAGGGATATAAATTTCCAGGATATGAAGGTAAAAGTGGGCTTTTATCCCCACTTCCCAGAAAATCACATCGTTCTCACCACTTTGGATAAGAGGGAAGCAGAAGCGAAAAGGCGCATAGAGTGGGCAGAGAAGGAAATCTTCTCGAGAATAGGAAACCATATCTTTGCCTTCGATGACGAAACCCTGGAAGGGAATATAGGCAAACTTTTGAAGAAAAGGGGATGGAAAATATCCGTGGCAGAATCATGCACCGGAGGCCTTATTACTGACCGTCTCACGGATATTCCGGGAAGTTCCGACTACGTGGAGAGGGGGTTTGTCACTTACAGCAATCTAGCAAAGATAGAGCTACTCGGGGTACCCCGAGAGGTCATCGAGGCCCATGGGGCCGTAAGCGAAGAGACTGCCCGGGGAATGGCGGAAGGTGCAAGATTAAAGGCTCAGACCGACGTTGGCCTCGCCGTCACTGGAATCGCTGGCCCAACTGGCGGCTCAGAAGTTAAACCCGTAGGAACCGTTTTTATTGCCATTGCAGACCATAATGGCACTTTTTGCGTTAAGCATCATTTCCGCTGGGACAGGAGAAGAAACAAGGTAATCTCTGCCGAAGCGGCGCTTTTTTTACTTTTGAATTATCTGCGGGGGGAAAACGGTGCACCATAGGGAAGAAAAAATCAGGGCCTTTCTTGCCATTGATCCTCCAGAGGGGATAAGAGAAACCCTTGTGTCCGTTCAGAACACTTTAAAGAAAGAACTGCCCGGTGTTCGCTGGGTATCACCGGAAGGTATTCACCTTACCCTAAAATTTTTCGGCCAGATCGGGAAAAGGGAATTAGCATCCATCACCGCATTAGTCCCACAAGAATTGATGGACGCTTCGCCCCTTAAGCTGTCTATCGAATCTATCGGGGTTTTCCCCCATCTGCGTCGTCCCCGGGTACTGTGGCTGGGTACGGGGGGAGAAGTGGAGAAGCTCGTTAATCTGACTAACCATCTCGAGTGTTCTTTGGAAAAGGCCGGCTTTCCGCGAGAGGAGAGGCCTTTCACCCCTCACTGGACGTTGGCCAGATTCAACGATTTCAGGGAACTTAACCTCCTTAGCCGCATCGTGGAAGAAAATAGGGAGAAGCAGTGGGGGGTGTTCGAGGCAGAGGCTCTTATCCTTTTCCGGAGCGAACTTACCCCTCAGGGGGCTATATACACGCCTCTCGAGATATTTAAATTGAGAAAAACAGGTCTTAAACCTGAATAAAACCTATATCCGAGGAGGGTAAAATGGGGACAGATACAGAAAAAACAAAAGCCGTTGAGCTTGCTATCGCACAGATTGAACGTCAGTTCGGGAAAGGCGCCATTATGCGGCTGGGAAGTACGGAGAAGATAGATATACCTGTAATTCCCACCGGAGCCCTAAGCCTCGATATCGCCCTGGGAGTGGGTGGAGTCCCCCGCGGGCGGGTAGTGGAAATATTCGGGCCCGAATCGGGAGGGAAGACAACTCTGGCCCTTCACATCGTAGCACAAGCCCAGAAAATGGGAGGCCAGGCAGCTTTCATCGATGCAGAGCACGCCCTCGATATTACTTATGCCCGCAACATTGGGGTCAACACGGACGATCTCCTCGTCTCTCAGCCCGATACAGGTGAACAGGCCCTGGAAATAGCAGAAACCCTCGTAAGGAGCGGTGCCTTTGATGTGATTGTAATCGACTCCGTGGCCGCCCTCGTACCGAAGGCTGAACTTGAGGGTGAGATGGGAGATGCCCAGATGGGACTGCAGGCACGCCTCATGTCCCAGGCCTTGAGGAAACTAACGGGCACCATAAGCAAATCGAAAACCACCCTCATTTTTATCAATCAACTGCGCATGAAGATAGGAGTCTTTTTCGGCAGCCCCGAAACCACGACGGGCGGAAACGCCTTGAAATTTTACGCCACCATGCGCCTCGACATAAGAAAAAGCACTTCCATCAAGCAGGGGCAAGATATTATCGGCATGAGGTCGCGTGTAAAAGTGGTGAAAAACAAAGTGGCCCCTCCCTTCCGGGAGACGGAGTTCGATATTATCTTCGGCGAAGGCATTTCCCGGGAAGGAGACCTTCTGGACCTCGCGGCTGACAATGGAATCATCGATAAGAGTGGCGCCTGGTATACCTTCAAGGGCACCCGCATCGGTCAGGGAAGGGATAATGCTCGTCTATTCCTGAAAGAGAGACCTGAAATTGCCCAGGAAATAGAGCAGGCCATAAGGGAAAAATTCGGTCTTCGAATGCCACAACCGGAAGGGATATGAAAAAACAAAAAACCCCTGAGGAAGCAAAAAGAGAGGCGTTACGAATCCTCAGCCGTGGAGACGTAGGGGAAGCTAAGCTGGCAGAAAAATTGGGGGGAAAAGGTTTCGACCCAGCCACGGTAAAAGGGGTCTTGACCGAGCTCAGGAAATTAGGCTACATAAACGATAGGTCTTTATGCGAACGCCTTGTCCGATACCTGGCCCGGGAACGGCTGATGGGAAACCGTCGCATCGAGGCGACCCTCCTTAAGAAGGGTTTCGCTTTCCCCCTCATAAGGGAGATATTGGAAAAGGTAAGAGAGGAATGGCCTGAAGAAGAGGCGCTCAATACGTACGTGAATAAAAAAGGTCCAGAAAATCTAACGCCTGGAAAACTCCTCTATCAAGGATTTCCGCCGGCGATGGTTTATGAAGTTTTGCAAAGGAGTTTCCGAAACGATGACAGCCAATGAAATAAGAAAAAAATTTCTCAACTTTTTTGCCGAACGGGGGCATACCATCGTCCCCAGCTCCAGTCTCATTCCCAAGGATGACCCCACTTTACTCTTCACCAACGCGGGGATGGTGCAGTTCAAGAACTGCTTTCTCGGTATTGAAAACCGGGGTTATACCCGGGCGGCAAGCGTGCAGAAGTGTGTAAGGGCGGGTGGAAAGCACAACGACCTGGAAAATGTAGGTTACACTGCCCGACACCACACCTTCTTTGAGATGCTGGGCAACTTTTCTTTCGGCGATTACTTCAAAAAGGAATCCATTACCTGGGGATGGGATTTCCTGACCCGGGAGATGAAACTCCCTAAAGAAAAGCTCTGGGTTACAATTTACGAAGATGACGACGAGGCCTTTTCCATCTGGCATGACGTTGTGGGGGTGCCAGCGGAAAGAATCGTTCGAATGGGCATGGAGAGCAATTTCTGGATGATGGGAGAAACGGGCCCCTGCGGTCCCTGTTCTGAAATAATCTTCGACCAAGGTCCTTCCGTAGGATGTGGCAGACCAGATTGCTCCGTTTTCTGCGACTGTGACAGGTTTCTTGAGCTATGGAACCACGTCTTTACCCAGTACGAAAGGGATGAGGCGGGCAATTTGAAACCACTCCCGAAACCAAATATAGATACCGGTATGGGTCTTGAGCGCTTAGCCGCCGTCATTCAGGGGGTGAAGAGCAACTACGATACGGACCTGTTCAAACCCATTATCCGTGCAATGGAAAAGATATCCGGGGTGAAGTACGGGGAAAATGAAGAATACGACGTTTCTCTCAGAGTCATCGCCGATCACAGCCGGGCGGTTACCTTTCTTCTGGGAGATGGGTGTCTCCCCAGCAATGAGGGCAGGGGTTACGTTTTGAGGAGAATACTGCGCCGGGCGGTAAGGCACGGAAAAATCTTGGGCCTGAACCACCCCTTCCTTCACGAACTTGTGCCGGTCATCATTTCCCTGATGGAGGAACCCTACCCTGACCTGCGAGATAAAAGGTCCTTCATAGAGAAAGTGGTCATGAACGAGGAACAGCGCTTCAACGAAACCTTAGATACGGGCTTACGCATCCTTCGGGAAGAAACAGCGGCCCTTCTTGGAGAGGGGAAAAAAGTAGTCCCCGGAGATTTAGTCTTTCGCCTTTACGATACCTTCGGGTTTCCCGTGGACCTTACGGCAGACATCGTAAGGAAAGATGGGCTTAAGCTGGATATGGAAGGTTTCGAACGGGCCATGGAAGCCCAGAGAGAAAAAGCAAGAGAGTCCTGGAAGGGGAGCGGAGAAGCAGCCCTTAGCGATGCATATAAAAACCTTGCCGCCAAAGGAATTACCGTCTCCTTTACAGGCTATCACGGGGTGGTGGAAGGTAAATCCCGGGTCGTGGGTCTCCTGAAAAACGACGAGGAAGTAGCGGAACTTAACGTCGGGGAGAAAGGAGAAATTATCGTTGAAGAAACGCCCTTTTATGGGGAAAAGGGTGGACAAGTAGGTGACACCGGCATCATCGAAGGGGAAGGATTTGTCTTCGAAGTTTGGGATACTGCCTGGCCACTGGAGACTCTCATAACCCATATCGGGAAGGTAAAAAATGGTTCTGTGCGCATCGGAGACGAGGTAACCCTGAGGGTAAATGAGCCGGCAAGAAGAGCTATAGAAGCCAACCATTCAGGTACCCATGTTCTAAATGCTGCCCTCAGGCAGGTGTTGGGAGACCACGTTAAGCAGGCCGGTTCTTACGTGGCCCCCGATCGGCTTAGATTTGACTTTACCCATTTTTCCCGCCTGGAAGACGAAGAACTGGAAAAGATAGAGCAAATCGCAAACGCCTACATCCGGATGAATGCCCCCGTAGAGACTACCGTCATGGATAAGGAAGAGGCAATGAAAACGGGGGCGGTAGCGGTTTTCGATGAGAAGTACGGCGCTACCGTCCGGGTAGTGAAGATGGACAATTTCAGCATGGAACTCTGCGGTGGTACCCATGTGGAAAATACCGGGGCAATAGGGACCATAAAAATCTTAAGTGAGTCTGCCGTCGCGGCAGGGGTCAGAAGAATCGAAGCCATAACGGGGGAAGAAGCGGCAAAATACACCCAGAGATTGGAAAAAGAGCTAAAACGGGCCGCCCAGGTCCTTAAGGTGAGCCCCCTGGAAGTGGTGGATAGGATTGAAAAACTTTTGAAGCACCAGCGAGAGCTGGAAAGAGAAATCGAGACATTGAAGGGTAAGCTCACCACCCGCGATTCCCGAGATATGATGGACAAAGTCAGGGAAGTGAACGGGATAAAAATCCTCTCCACCCAGGTCGAAGCCCCGGATGTCCAGACGCTGCGTGATTACGGGGACAAGATAAGGGATCGCCTGGGCTCAGGTATCGTGCTTTTAGGCAGTCGGGTGGACGGCAAGGCCATGATTTTGTGCATGGTAACGAAAGATTTAACAAACCGCTTCCATTCAGGGGAAATCGTAAGGAAAATCGCCCCACTGGTAGAGGGAAAAGGCGGGGGAAAACCGGAGATGGCCCAGGCCGGGGGACCAAGAGGCGATAAGCTCGAGGAAGCCCTAGAAAAGATCTGGGAAATCGTAAAATAGGAAAAGTGACGGACTTAAAACCGAGAGAGTCGATTTTCGAATACATCTTTTACCCCCGGGGAGTAGCAATCATCGGGGCCTCACCCCATGATCTAGCCACCATCTCCCATCTGCGTACGAAAATCAGCAATCGTCTATACCTTGTAAATCCTAAATATGAAGAAGTCCACGGGAGGAAGTGCTATCCATCCGTTTCCCTCATACCGGAGGTAGTGGATTACGCAATAGTAGGGGTAGGGGCAAAGCAGGTTCCCGAAGTGATAAAGGACTGCATTAAGAAGGGACTGAAAGCGGTCCAGATTTTCACCGCCGGCTTCAGCGAAACAGGAATTCCGGAAAGAATCGCCCTGGAGGAAGAGATAAAAAGAATCGCCAAGGATCGCATACGCCTCATCGGGCCCAATTGTTTTGGCGTTTACTGCCCCCGCTCCGGTCTCACCATTGTCCCGGAAGCCCCCCAGGAAGAAGGACACATAGGAGTCATCGCTCAAAGTGGTTCTGTTACAGAGTCCTTTTCTTATTTTGCCCGTACAAAGGGGCTCAGTTTCAGTAAAATAGTAAGCTACGGAAACGCAGCAGATCTGGACGGAGCTGACTTTCTCGAATATCTCGCAGATGATGAAGACACGCACCTCATTGCCCTTTATATAGAGGGTACGAAAAACGGGAAAAAGTTTAAGGAGGCCCTTAAAAAAGCCGCCCTTAAAAAACCGGTGGTGGCCATCAAAGGCGGCCTATCCGATCAGGGTATGAGGGCAGCTGCATCCCATACTGCCTCTCTGAGCAGTACACCTGCTCTGTGGGAAGCCCTCTTCAAACAGACCGGGGTAATACAGGTGGGAAACTTTGAAGAGATGGTGAATACCGTTCTTGCCTTCTCAACCTCACCCCTGCCAAAGGGACGCTCAATCGCCCTCATCTCCAATTCCGGCGGTTTCAGCGTTATCCAGACGGATATGTGTGCTCAATTGGGTTTGGAGGTGCCGAGATTTCCGGAGCCCATTCTTGAGATGCTGAGAAACCTCGTACCTACCGCAGGTACTGCTATCGCTAACCCCCTTGACGCCTGGCCTATATTCTATAACGTGGCGGAGAAAAATAATATATCCGACGTGATTAAAGCATGCGGAGCCTCCGAAAACATCCATACCCTTGTGTTTCACTTCGATCAGTTCCGCTATCTCCGGCGGGTGCTGGGAAAAAATGTAAGCTCTCACATGGAAAGGCTATGTAACCTCATTATCGACGGGTGCCGGCATGTACGTGATAGAGAAGGGAAACCTGTCATGGCCGTGGTGTCCCTGGACCCTTTCATGGAAGATGAGGAAGACCGCAGAAACAATCTTCACCTGAAAAATTTGTTTGCTACCAATGGTTTTCCTGTATTTTCGACCTTGGACGGGGCGATAAAAGCAACTGCCAATCTGTGTCGTTTCTCTTGCCGTGATTAGGAAACTCGTCCCCCTATACATTGGTGCCATCGTTGGACCTATGGGTGGGTTCGGCATGGTGCCACTCATCCCAGTTCTCGCCCGGGAATGGAACATAGAATTCTCCCGGGCCGCCTTGGCCATTACCTTTTACATGGCGCCCTTCATAATCTTTCAAATTTTTTCCGGCTCCATCTCCCAGGTTTTCTCCGTAAGAAGGACCCTTTTCTTCGGCTTTTCTCTGTACATAGCGGGTGCCCTCTTTACCGGCCTATCATGGGGTTTCTCTTCCTTCATGGGAGGTCGTATCATCCAGGGTACGGGGGCCGCGTTTCTCACCCCCATCATCATGGCCACGATTGGCGCTATTGTACCGCCTGAGCGGGTAGGCACCGCGATGGGGGGGTTGGGCCTCGCCTACACCATCGGGGTAACAATGGGGCCTTTAATTTCTGGCTTCCTGGAGGGTTATCTCGGCTGGCCAGGCTTTTTCTTTTTCCTGGCGGTAGCAGCTGCCTTCGCCTGTGTCATGTTTCTCCTGTGGTGCCGGGATATAGAACCGGCGGGAATATTAGAACAACCTTCTGTAAGGCGCATCCTTACCCTTATAAGGCAGGCCCTGCGGGAGCCGGGTCTCCTTTCTATAAGTTTCGGAGCCTTTTTCCTGTTCCTGGCCTATATTGGCATCATAACCTTTACCGCCGATTTTCTAAAAACCCTGAAAAAATTGCCTTCCCATGAGGTAGGGTTTATCCTATCCATGACGGGCTTCTCAGGCATTCCGGCCTCTCCCCTGGCCGGCCTCATCCAGGACCGGTGGGGAAGAAAACCCGTCTTCTTCGGAGGTATTTCCATTATCCTTCTGTCCATAGCCCTCATGCACGTCTCACGATTCAGCTATCTCACATTTATTCTTCTCTTTTTCCTTTTGGGCTGCGGGGCTGCGACCGCCTGGACTTCCCTTAATACGATGGCCGTGGAAAGCTCTGTAAAACTTAGAAATGCCGCTACCTCCCTATACAACGTGATAAAATTCTCCGGCTATGCCCTCTCCCCAGTAATCCTCTCCCTCTTTTACCGCCTGGGCGCCTTAGAGGCCGTACAAATAGCTTGTCTCTCATCCGTCGTCGTTACAGCAATACTCGTTAAAGGAGTAAAGAAAAAATGAAAATCTTCGTTATTGTAGGCATGCCAGCGGCTGGGAAGAATATTGCCCGTCTCTACGCGGACAAGGAAGGCATCTCTTATATCGCCACCGGCGATATAGTAAGACAAGAGGCCATTCGTCGGGGCATATCCATGAGTCCCACCAGCATGGCGGCGTTATCCGATGAACTCAGAGAACCCGATGGTCTCGGTGTGACAAGAAGAGCCCTTGAGGAAGCCCTAACTTCAGATAAAGACCTGGTTTTTATGGAAGGCATGCGTTCCTGGCCAGAAATAGAGCTAATAAGAGAAAAAAGCCAGTGCACGGTTATTGCGTTTGTCGCCCCTCGAAATTTACGGCGCGAAAGGGTGATGATCCGGGGACGGGCGGACGATTCCCCCCAGGCTTTCAATGATAGGGATTGGCGGGAAATAGGCTACGGTGCTGCTGTACCAATTGCCTTAGCCGATGCCTATATCCTAAACACCTCTACCATTGACCATGCCCTGAAAGAACTGGACATGATAGTTCAGGGCCTCTGAACCTTGACCCCAAGGAGAGGCACTATTTCCATTTTTTCGGGCAGGTCATCATTGGCCTTATTTAGCTTATCCTCGCTCGCCAGAACGGCAATCACCATTTCCCCTTTCCCTGAGGCGAAAACGTCCCTTACCCCCTGCCATAATTTATCAGGCGTGATGGTCAGAATTTCATCCCGCAAGGATTGGCGATACTCGTTCGTTATTCCCATGATATACCTTATGAAAGCAGTCCACCCTTTCCCGGCCGGATCCAGGGGACGATCCATGGCGCCAATGGCAGAAATAATCGCTTTTTCAATCTCTTCGGCATCAAATTTTCCCCTCACCATTAGCTCCGCCGCTTTCCGATAGGATTTAAGGGTTCTCGTAATGTGAGGATCCCGGTAAGAAAGGAAGGCGAAAATACCCTGAGCCGGGTCATAAAGGCACGAACCACCGTAAGCTCCACCCTGGACGCGAATTGCACGATACAGAAACCCATTGGCAAGGTACTTAGAGGCTACCATCGTGGGTGCCACTGCCGGTTCTCCGTATAACGGCGCCTTCATGGCCCCCGCTACATAGGCCACTTCAGCGGGAACGGAGATCCCCAAATTTTTCTTTTCCCGTGAGGGGACTTTTGTATCGCTTTGGGTACCATCAGTTCTCTCTCTTAGGTGAGAAAGAAGCCCGGGCACATTGTCTTCTAACAACTTCAGTCCCTCACCATCCGCCGTTAGGTTGACAATGAGATTTTCCCTCCTTACCACGAGGTCTTTAAGATACACCATTTTCTCGATGAACGCTTTCGGGTCATCCTTAAAAGCTGTCGCCACCTCCTCGAGAAGTTGGAGTTGCGTCCACCCTTCCCACTGCTCCTCCCTCAGAGCGGGGAGTGAAAGGGAAGCGCAAGCCGCCATCTTCGCCATTAGATGACCGGAAGGAACAACGGACGCGAGAAGGCGATTCTTTCGCTCCACGATAAGATCCCCCATTCTCTTTTCGTCCGTCAAATCGACCCTGACAAGGAGGTCCTCAACTATTTTCAACGCCTCTTCCACATTTCTATAGAGGGCTCGCACCCGCACGGCAAGCCTCTGCCAGGTTTCTTTACCTTCACTTATGGACGGACCGCACAGGGGCCGCAGGGAGATACCCCCTGTTTTTAAGGCAATTCTCTTGGCCATTTCTTCGTAGTCCAGCCCATTTGCCCCCATGCCGCTCATTATCTTCCCCCAGAGGGGCAGGTAAGGAATCAAATCCTCCGGCAGATGGGAAATATCAAAGGCCAAATCCAGATATGCGATTCCATTGGTGAAAAGCTGGTGGCGCAAGAAGGTGAGGCTCCCCTCTTTGCGTGTCTCCGTGGGTATGATTTCTCCCTTTCTTTCCAGGTCAGAACGTTTCAAACGAGGCAGTGTCTTTATCACCTCCGGCGGATCTGGTGTCAATTGGAATACGCGCAGTTGCTCTGTTTCCCTCTTTATCCTCTCTATATCCTCTGTCGTCAGTCCTTCCCTGAGGCGGGCTATTAATTCCTGCATTTTCCTTTCCCGCTCTGCCAGATAAGAGGGTGCAGGTTCCATTATACATAGGAGTCGATGGGGGTTTTCGATTAGCCAGCGGGAAATGGCCTCTTCAAATAACCGGTCATTTTCTTTCCATTTACGGCGCACCGCTTCAATCAAAACGGGGAAATTGATGGCTGCAATGGGGTCGCTGCCGTATAGCCACGTCTGAAACACCAACCCCATCAACTTCAATCCATAAGGATAAGATTCACGCACGATTTCCTTTCCTGCAAATTCTACTTGATGAAGAACCGCTTCCACGAGCTTATGGTCGATACCTTCCTTGACGAGGGAAGAAAGAGACTCGGTAATTATCTCTTCCACTTTTTCTGCCATCTCCACATCCATTCCGCGCAATCCCGCCACGAAAAAAGTCTCCTGCATATCCTCTTCAAAGCCCGTAACGGGGGAAAGGTCTTCTCCAAGGCGGGAATCGATCAGGGCCTTCCTTAAGGGGCCCGCTGCCGTCCCCACCAGAATACCGGAAAGCACTCTGAGGATAAGGGTCTCCGTGACATCATTGTTTTCCGAAAGTAGCCAGGCCACATTCACCACCCCCTTCTTACGGGGATCCTCTCCCGCAGAAATGGGGAAAGGCACCCTCACCACCCGTGGTTTATCCCATCGGTGTTGTTTGGGTATGGAAAGGTCTACGGGAGAGGCCATTAAAGGGCTCAGGATTTGCGATAGAAAAGCCAGGTGCTCCTGGGGAAGAATATTGCCGTAGAAGAAAAAATAGGCGTTGGCGGGAGAATAGAATTGGCGGTGGAAAGAAACAAAGTCTTCATAGGTCAGTTTGACAATTTCCTCCGGCATCCCACCCGCATCGAAGCGATAAACCGTATCGGGGAAAAGATTCTCCTGAATAGCCTTGAACATAAGATTGTCGGGAGAAGAATAGGCTCCCTTCATCTCATTGAAAACCACCCCGGACACGGTAAGAGGCGTGTTCGGGTCTTTGTGAGAAACGGGTTCCAAATGATACCCCTCCTGGGCGAAGGTTTCTCTTCTAAGGAGGGGACGAAACACGAGGTCCGCATAAACACGGGCAAGATGGTAGAAATCAGTGCGCACCTGGCTTGCTACCGGATATATGGTTCGGTCTGGATAAGTAAAGGCGTTGATGAAGGTCTGTAAAGTAGAGCGATGGAGCTCGTTGAAGGCATCCTTGACGGGATAGTTTACGGATCCGGCCAGGACGGAATGTTCAAGGATATGGGGTAACCCGCTGGAATCCTTTGGCGGAGTGCGAAAAGCTACAGCAAATACGTTCTCCCTATCCTCGCAGTGTAAGTGAATAACCTTTGCGCCCGTGGACTTGTGAACCGCAAGGTAGACTACCGTCCTTATCTCCGGTAATACCTCAACCCTCTCAATCCTGAATCCTTCCACCTCGATACCCGGGGCGAGAAGGGGCTCTGGGCATTTTTCGCTACGTTCCATACCGAGGCGCTTATGACAAAAGGTGGAAAGAAAGTCAACATAGGAAAAGCCCTCTTCAGGTCGTCAACATCCGATAAATTCCCGTAATACGTTCAGGCAGCTGGGAGATATCATCCATTACAACCCAGCGGCTGGAGCTGTACATACGGGGCAGGTACTCAGCCCCTTTCTTATCTACGGTAATGCAGAATGATTTTATCCCGTCCCGGAAAGCTTCCTTCAGGGCCATACGGGTGTCTTCAACGGCATAACTTCCGTTGTACTCCTTATCTACAGGTTTCCCATCGCTTATCAGTATGAGAATTTTGGTTCTCTCTCGGCGTTTTTTTAGCATGTGCACCGCATGGCGAATGGCGGCCCCGTCTCTGTTTTCGTAGTGGTCGGTTATGGCTGATATCCTCTCTTTTATCTGTTCACCGTAGGGTTCATCAAAAGACTTGATGATGTAAAACTCCACGTTGTCCCTTCTATCCCCCGAAAAACCAAAAATCCCAAATGAATCGCCCACCTCATGGAGGGCTTCGGATATAATAAAGCATGCCTCCTTCTCTCGCTCAATTACGGAACCCTTGGTACTGCGGCTCATGTCGAGGAGAAAAGAAACGGCAATGTCCCTCCGTAGACGATGGGGCATAATGTAGTTACCCTCCGGGGGGGTAATTTTAAGACGGCAATCTATAAGGTATTCGACCATCCTATCGAGATCAATTTCCGTTCCTTCCCGCTCATGTTTTCTTTTTTTCAAAGAGTCGGGCCTTAATAGCTGAAACTCACGCCTGATTTTTTTCACGAGGCCCCGGTATTTTTCCATTACATCTCGGTAGCAGTTAATGCTGCCGCCCTGCAGGGTCTGTTCCCGCACGCGTACCCAATTTGCGCGGTATTCATGCATATCTGCATCCCACTCAGGGTAAAGGAAGGTACCGGGCTCGGCCATGAGTTCCGTATCCTTCTCAAGGGAATATTCCAGGCTCCTGAGAAAGAGGAAGGCTTCGTAAGGCATCATCATAGTTACCCTCCGCTCCACTTCTTCCGGGGTGAGACCGTGGTCTCGATAAACGGACTTTAGGATGCGCTCTATCTTTTCCGGCGGATAAACGTCGCGGAGAGGTGGATGTGCATTAAAGGCCAGGGAGTCCTTCCCCACCGGTCCTCTCCTTCCCGGACCATCACCCCGCATGGTCTTGCCCGTGTCACTCCTGCCCTCTTTCTGACCTATGCGACTGAGACCTGAGGGCGATCGATCGTAGCGCGCAGAACTTTCCCTCTCCCCCCCTTCTCTCTCAACTCTCATACCACTGGGCGTACCACCCGGCATCCCTTTGAGATGGCGCTCGAGGGCCTGAGAAGCCCGGGCCAGGCTATCCATATCTAAAGAGGGCCTCCTATCCGTCGGGGCAGTGGAGCGGAAATGGCGGCTCCGGTACGGGTCTTTTATTTCTGCCGTTATATCTTCATAAACGGAAACGGCGACACGGACCGCATCGTGTATATCCGTTCCCTTCGCCTCAAGAAGTCGGGCCTTTGCCCAGCTTCGCTCGCAAATCTCTCTCAAAGGCCCGGAAAGTTCTTCCCCTACCGCCACCCCCTCCATCAATCCATGGGCAATCAGCTCTACCAAACGGTGCTTCATGTTCAAAATTCTGTTAGGGGGTACTTTCTTTTTAGCCTGATGCTGGTTATAGAACCCTATATCACGCCGCAAACCGGGATATTCCCTAAAAAGAACCCTCTCGATCCGAAACCGCTCCATAATTTCAACGAGGTCCCGGATAAGGGCCGGTTCCGGGAAGAGGGCACAAAAGTTACCGAGAACGTCTCTCCCCTTTTCCATAGAAAGGGACTTTCCGTGTTTTTTCAAAACATAATCCAGCAACTCCCTCAACTTCCCGACTGAAAATCCTATTCCCCCGTACTCGATTTTCGCCTCTTCCAGGGTAGCCATAACTTTGTAAAGACGAAAATTGCTCTGTTCATCCACGTAGTCCCTTATCCTGCCCGGGAGATAAATGCGCTCCCCATCGGTAAAAGTCTTTCTTCCCTCCAAAATCTCCACCCGCTTTCCCAGGAGAGCTTTGAGATATACCCCCAAGACAGGTTTCACCTCTTTTATCGTAATCCCTTCCGGCACCCCTTGAGCGAAGAGGCCCATCGCCTTTATGTCCCTCGAGATTGCGGAGATTGCCTCCTTTTCATCAAGGCAGGCTATTCGGATGAGATGGGAAGAAACGATTTCAAAACCCACCACTCCCAGGGAGCTTATTAAATCAGGACCCTTTTCGATAAGGGCCACAGCAAATCGGGGAGCTTTTCCACACACTTCCACCCCCCTACGATAGACTAAAAGGGCCGCCGAACCCTCATCTATTGCCTCGTAGCGACCAAGGGTATGAGGCGTATTCTCAATGAGGGAAAGGGTTTCATCCGGTAAAGACGGATAAATGCTTTTAACCAGCCCGCCCAATAGCTTAAACCCTTCCAGCCCCATGCTTTCCAGAATAACGGGACTTAGATCAATAAGTCTCTTCCCCGCATTGCCCGTTATGGCAGCGCCGCTGATTACTTCCATCACCTCCGTCAGCTCTTCCCGGCTCAGCATCCCTATTAGCTTTGGGAGCAGTTCTATCAAGGAAAGAACAAGCCGCCCATTAGTCTCCGCTAATTTGCCCACCTGGGTAAGAAGGTCCATCAATTCAGCCCTCTCAATTCCGTCCCTATGCTCGAGGAGCTCTACCACCTTTGCCCACAAACTAATGGACCCATAGCTGTAATTGGTCTGGAGACGATGGGCCATTTCTGCCAAGAGGGAAAGACCCTTAATGCCCATTTGCTCCACTAAGTCAGAGGCACTGGAAAGCATCGCTACCGCGGTTGACCAGTTTTCCTTCCCCAGGTGACGGGCTATGGCCGCTATCTCACTTAAGACAGACACCCCACCCACCTTGAGGAAAGACGGGCTATGTTCGAGAAAAGCCACCGCTACCCGGGCATTGATTATGGCCAGCTCCCTCCCCAGATCGAAAGCCGTCTCCTGCCAGGCGATGTTTTCCTCACGGGCGAGCTCTTCCGCGAGCACAAGACTCTTTTCGAGAAATCTCATAGCGGCGGCACGATCCAGGGCGGTAACCTCAGAAATGAAGCGGCTAATGAGGGACCAGGAACGACTTCCCCCTTTCTCACATATGCCGGGGGAAACTTTCATGAAATGAACTCCCACTTCGGGGCTTATCCTGCTTATACCGGCCAGGGCAAAAGCCGCCTGGGCAAGACCTTCCCTGCCTAAGGATTGCCACAGGCTTACGCTCACATCGACAAAGGCAATGGCAGGCAGATAGCCAGAAGGGGCAATAGATTCCGTAAGAGTGGCTAGATAAACCATATCTTCCTCGGTAAGTTCTCCCCCTCCCTCTACCATAGCCCGGATAAACCCTTCTCCCAACCGGCCGCTTTTTGCCGAGAGCCTCAGCGCCTGTTCGAAGATTACACCGAGAAGCCCCAGGCAGTTCTTCTCCTCCAGGAGCGATAAACAGTGGGGTAGACTTCTCAGCACCTCCGAAGCGCTTTTGGGACTCCTTCGGACAATCTCGGAAATAGTCTGCCATACTTTCTCTCTATCCTCCGGTGTCACATTAGGGTGGGTAATTAAAGAAACACCCGAAGATGCAAGGGCATCTAAAACTTCCGCCCCTGCAGAGGAAAAAGCTTCTCCCAAGGAAAGCAGTGTCTCTACCTGTTCTTCCCCGAGAGTGTCGAGGAGATTAATGACGGACTTTGTCATCTTGCCGGGCAGGGCAAAGGCCTCCCCCCAATCATCTTGGACGATAGAAAGGGCCAGGCGGTATATTCTCTCCGGGGTCCTACCGGTGGCACCGTGCTCAACCAGGTCTTCTACGATTCGTTCTGCCTCTTCCCACACGCGATGGGCGTAGTTTATACTGTAGAGGGAAATAGCCTCGCTCAATCCCTCCACAACTCTCAGGGTGTCAAAGTCTACCCGGGCAAGAAGGCGTGCCCCTTCCCTGACCACGTGGAGGGCAATCGCGGGTTGCCTCTGAAGGATGGCACAGGCCAGGGCCGCCAATTTAACCGTAACATCCTGCGTGGGAGAACGCATGAAAAAACTGGCATGACGGACAAATTCCCTGGCTAAAGTGACATCATAATCCGCCACCATAGCGGCAGTGGCGAAAAGCTCCTCCACCCGCTCTTCGCCATGGATACCAAGTTCCTCCTTGAGGTTGTTAAGGTCAAGATCAGCCCCCAGACAACCGTTCAAAATCTCCAAAAAATCTTTATTCATCGTTAAAAATTAAAATAATTTTTCAGCACTTCTTCAATCGCCCTTTTCAAATCGCCATCTTGGGTTAGAGGCTCGATTAAGGTAGCCCTGAGGGCCTCTCCCAAGGGGACACTGCTTTTTATAAGTTTACCGGCATAAACCAGTTCCCTCGTGGAAACCCCTTCTTCGAGGCCTTCGTGAACGAGGTTTCGGATACGATTGGCAGCTCGGACGAGGTTACGGGCCGTATCTATGTCCACAGAAGCCTCTCGCTCAATAATCGAGACTTCCAGCCCCTCTTCAGGCCAGTCTAAGTGAATGGTAATAAATCTCTGACGGGTACTCGGTTTCAACTCCTTTAACACGCTCTGGTAATGGGGATTATAACTCATCACCATCATGAACTCATCGGGCGCCCTGTAAAGGCATCCCAGCTTCTCTACCGGCAGATAACGCCGGTGATCTGTAAGGGGGTGAATTACCACCGTGACATCTTTCCTCGCCTCTACAATCTCGTCGAGATAGATAATACCCCCTCCCTTCACCGCCATAAGGAGGGGGCCGTCGATCCAGATGACCTCATCCCCTTTTATAATATATCGCCCCGTGAGATCACTTGCGCTTAAATCCTCATGGCAGGCCACGGTAAAAAGGGGTCGCTTCAGCTTCCATGCCATGTATTCTACGAGCCTCGTCTTTCCCGTTCCCGTGGGACCTGTCAGTAAAACAGGCAGGCGTTCGTGATAGGCCGCATCAAAAAGCTCTATTTCGTTTCCCTGGGGCAGGTAAAAGGGCTCTTCCCTGACTTCAAAATTTTTCAAGACATCATCTAAGGCTTGGCTCATACATTTCTCCTCGCTTTCAGAAAACACTTGTTCATAATATATGACGCGCTCAGAAAAAGGCAAAATTTATTTGACAACATCTTAAGGGGTGCCATAGATTGACGGGCGATTTTGATAAGGAAGGGAAATTTGGTGAAAGATCTTCGGAAAGATTTATCGAACTTTTTCTATCCCAAAAGCATAGCCATCGCCGGTGTTTCCCAGAAAAGTGGTGGACTGGGAGGCAGGAGTTTTCTCGAGAAGTACCTGGAGGCGGGTTTTAAGGGGAGAATCTACCCCCTTCATCCCCAGGCAAAAGAAATCTTAGGTCTCCCCGCTTATCCCTCCTTACGTGAACTCCCTGAGGTGCCGGACCTTATTATGATTGCCCTCCCTGCTGAAATAGTTCCCACGTTTCTTGAAGAGAGTGCAAAATTAGGGGCAAAATGCTTCCATATCCTTACGGCCGGATTTGCCGAACTTGGAACGGAAGAAGGGCGCCTCCTGGAAGAGAAAGTACGCGCCATAGGAGAAAAATACAGCATAAACATTATAGGCCCGAACTGTATGGGCCCTTACTGCCCGGCCTCTCACCTGACCGCCTGGGGCGCCATACCGGGTAAAAAAGGGGAATTAGGGGTTATCTCCCAAAGCGGTGGTATCACCCAGCGTCTCACGGAATATGCCTTTTCTCTTGGGTTGGGGGTCAGTAAGGCAGTTAGTATCGGAAATGCCGCCTGTCTCGATACTACCGACTTTCTCGCCTATCTCGGAGAAGATGAGGACACAAAGATAATTGCCCTGTACATAGAAGGGGCAGAAAAAGGCCGCCTTTTATTTTCCCTCGCCCGGGATATCGCCAAGAAAAAGCCCATCGTTGTCCTGAAGGGGGGCAAATCCGAGCGGGGATCATTAACCGTAGGTTCGCATACGGGGAAAATGGCGGGGCAGAGGGTACTTTGGGAAGCCTTTTTCCGGCAAACGCGGGCCGTGGAAGTGACGAACATAAACGACTGGATAGACACTATCCTGGCCCTGCATCTCCTTCCCCCTCCCCCGGGGGATGGGGTATTTATAATCGGAGGGGGTGGGGGTAACAGTATCGTCTTTGCGGACCTTTGTGACCTGGCGGGGCTAAAGGTTCCCGTTTTTCAGCCGGAAAGCCTGGAGAAATTGAAATCCTTCGTCCCCGCCGCAGGAAGCATTGCGGGTAATCCCCTGGATTTCTGGGAAACCTATCTAAGCACCAAACGATTAACGGAAATCCTCAATATCGCCTACCATGACCCTAATATTCATCTCGTCATTATAGACCGTCTCATCCCCCGGCGGGCTTACCACAGCCCCGAGGTAGCCGATTACGTGCTGGAGCTATCCCATTTCATCACCCACCACCCGAGGAGAAAACCAACGGTTTTCACCGTTGACTACGACGGGGGCGACCTGGGGCTGATAGAGAAAGGGGCCAGCCTGCGGCGTCGCTTCTGTGAAGCGGGGGTGCCTGCTTACCCATCTTTCGAACGTGCTGCGTTTGCCCTTTCGCGATTTGTAAACTACCATCTGTCTTTGACAAGAGAGAAACTGCCATTATATTAGTCTAAAAAATAAGCAAGGAAAAGTCGAATGACCATGCAAGGCTTTGACATAACCAATTTAAGACCCCACCTGGAGCGGCTGAAAAGCCTCTCTTTCGAAATAGGCATGTACCGTCCGCCAAGTGAGGGTGGAAGCCATTCTCTCCTGTTGCGCTTCACCCGAAACTGCCCCTGGAACAAATGCACTTTCTGCGAGATGTACAAAGGTGAACGCTTCGGGTACCGAGCGGTGGACGAAATCAAGAGGGACATAGATAACGTCGCAGCCATCCGGGATGAGCTTTCAGCCATATCCTGGAGATTGGGGCTGGGAGGGCGTATTACAAGAGACGTCATATACGCTATTATACGTTCAGATAGTTACTTTCACCTGGATAATTCAGTTTTTTCCGTGTTTAACTGGCTTTATTCGGGTGGAAGGACGGCCTTCCTTCAGGATGCGAACAGCATGATTATGAGACCGGGGGAATTTATCGAGGTTCTGTCCTATCTGAGAGAGAAGCTGCCCTCCCTCGTAAGGGTTACCACCTATGCCAGGTCCAAAACGCTGGCCCAGCGCAAAGAAGAAGAACTCAAAGCGATAAAGAATGCGGGTCTTGACCGCCTCCATATAGGATTGGAATCGGGAGATGACGAGGTACTGAACCTCGTCAATAAAGGGGTTACCAGCAGCGAGCAGATAGAAGGTGGTAAAAAGGCAATGGCAGCAGGGTTCGAGGTCTCCGAATACTGGATGCCCGACCTCGGCGGCCGCGAGAGGTGGAAACAGCATGCCGAAAACACGGCACGGGTCCTCAATGCCATTAATCCGCACTATATCCGCTCCCGTCCCCTGGTGCCGCGCCCGGGGACTCCTCTTTTTCAGGAATACGAGGCCGGCAGGTTCCATCTCTCATCTCCCCGTGAACGCCTGCAGGAGTTAAAGGTCATGATTTCCACCCTCGAAGTTACCTCCCGGGTATGCTTTGATCACGCCATGAATGCGTGGAGAGACAGGTGTGGCGGCCTTCTTTTTCGGCAGGATTACGAGGGGTACAAATTTCCGGAGGAAAAAGAGACGGTTTTGGCCCTCATTGAAGAGGGTCTTGAATTAGATGAGGAAAATCACCTCAACATAGAAGAACTTATTGCCCTCTCCTCACTATAATCCCTCGCAGAAAAAAGCCCTTGCCCATATCCCACCTTTTGTTTATAAAAAGAAACACCCCGGGCGGAGGGAGAATTATGCTCGAATCTCTTTTTACCACCATTAACCACTGGATGACGGGAGCGCCGTTTGTTGCTGTTTTTGGCTCTCTGTTGTGGGGAATGGTGAGTGTCCTTCTCAGCCCCTGCCATATCGCTTCCATCCCTTTAATTATCGCTTATGTAGGGGGACAGGAAAAGCTCTCTTCCCCTCGCCAGGCGGCATTTTATGCTATCGCCTTTTCCTCAGGCCTCTTCATCACCATCTCCCTCGTTGGTCTGGTCTGTGCCATTTTGGGGCGAATGCTCGGTGATGTAGGAAATTACTGGCAAATAATTATCGGCCTTGTCCTTATCTGGGTAGCCCTGGGGATGATGGGAGTCAAGGCCTGCACCACGCCGGGTGGTATGCTCTACCGGCTTAGTCTGCATGGCATGTGGGGAGCCTTCATCCTGGGATTGGGGTATGGGGTCCTTTCCGGTTCCTGTACCTTTGGTTTCATCGCCCCCATTCTCGCCCTCATCACCATTCAGAAGCAAATAGGGATGGGGCTTATATACATTATCTTCTTTGCCGTAGGGCATTGCATACCCATTGCCGTAGCCGGAAGTTCCGTGGCCCTTGTCCGGCGATTAATTGAAAACAACGTCTGGCAAGGGGCGGGTATATGGTTCCGCAAAGGGGCCGCTGTTTTAATTGCCTTAATAGGGCTGTACTTCATCGGGAATCCATTCTGGGGCACTTAATGGTCCATCATTCTCATCCCAAGGAAATGCCTCTGCGATTCCTCATGGCCGCCATGGGCATAAACGGTGTTATTGTCCTATTCGAACTTCTGGGCGGCTTACTCATCCATAGCATGGCTTTAATCTCCGATGCCTTGCATAACTTAAGTGACATAGCCATAATGGGTATAAGTTACGGGGCAGAGAAAATTGCCCGGCTTCCTTCTAACGCAAAAATGACTTACGGGTACAAAAAAATTGAATTCGTTGCTGCCTTTGTAAACTGCATAATTCTAACCCTCGCCATCTTTTTTATCCTCTGGGAAGCCACGGGCAGACTAATCAATCCCCCTCCCGTGCCTGGGACAGAAATGATGGGTATAGCAACCATCGCCCTGGTAGGTAACACAGCGGCCACAATAATCCTCAAGAAGATAAGGGGGTATAATTTTAACCTCAGGGCCGCCTGGTTACACTCCTTTCAGGATGCCCTTTTTTCCGGAAGCGTAATCATAGGAGCCCTTTTCATCATTCTTTTTAACTGGTACTTGGTGGACCCCGTGCTTTCCATTATTATCTGCCTTTTCATAATCAAGGAGATTTTCCGTATTTTGAAAGGCTCAATCTTTTCCCTCCTCGATGCCGTACCATCGGGCATGGACTTCCACACCATCCATCGGGAACTTGCCTCCATCCCCGGCGTTTCTTCCATAAGTGATCTCCACATCTGGCAAGGGGGGTCGAATCAGATTCTCCTTTCCGCCCACGTGTGCATGGCACCGGGTAGTAAAGATGGGGGAGAAATAGTGAAAAAGGCCCATGAAATCTTAATGGCCAAATATGGGATAAATCACGCTACTATACAGGTGCTGCCCTCCGGGATTGACGAGAAAATTTCTTGCCACAACTGCAATTGATTATGAAAAACAAAGGAGGAAACTAATGAGAAAATCAATAGTTTTTGTTTTTTTCCTGTTCCTTTTCTGGGCTCATGCGGCCACAAGTCTCCATGCCCAAAGTTTGGATTTTCCCGTATACGGTACGGGACCAATAAAGGTTTTTCTCTACACGGATTACTTCTGTCCGCCCTGCCGGGCTATGGAACCCCATGTGGAACCAATTCTGAAAGAGCTCCTAAAGAAAAATGCCATCACCCTGACCCTGGTGGATGTCCCCTTTAGCCATCTTACTCCCCTTTACGCCCGCCATTTCCTCTATGCCCTCCAGGGAAGAAACAATTGGGAAAACGCCTTTCGCCTGCGCCAGATGTTAATGGAAGCTGCCGCTCTCGGCCAGGTTAATTCCGAAGAGAAACTAACAGGCTTTTTGAAGGAGCGCGGCATTTCTTACACTCGAATTGACGTAAAGGAGGTCTTAAACCGCTACAATTCCCTTATGAAAGAAGACAAGATAGATGCAACCCCTACCTGTGTTATCGTCTCTTCGGAAAAGAAGGAAAAAGCAATCGGCGGTCCGGATATTTTAAAGGCGTTAAAGAGCATTCTTTAAGCTTACTAAAACGAGGTGAGGCATATGGCGAAGCAAATCATAGAAATCCTTCTGCCCGTCATAGGAATCGGGCTCATGATTTATTATGAAATATGTGATACGGCCTGTGCGGCCCTTAAGGGCACCTTCCTTGGCATCGACTTAAAGCCCGTAGGGATGGTCTTCATGGGGGTTTTATTCCTCATTGCCTTACCATTGGCTGTCCCAAGGTGGCCTCAGATGGTGAAATCCCTGCGCACCATGATGCTTTCCTTTGCCTTAGGGGGTGAAATCATCCTGGTCCATTTTCAGGTGGCCCACGCGGTTTTTTGCCCCTATTGCCTCGCTTTTGCTTCCTTGATCCTGATTCTCTTCCTAATCAGGGTCAGGGAAATGCATCTACATCTGGTGGCCATATGTTTTGCGTCTGGTGTATTGGCTTTTCTTCTCTTCTTCCGGGGCTCTATTATCCCCCAGTACGCCTTGGTCTTTTAAACCATGCACATTTACATTGAACTCACTGTGAAGTGCAACCTGCGTTGCACTACTTGTCTTCGCCATGTCTGGGAGGAGATAGAGGGGGACATGTATGGGCATTGGTGAGCCATTAATGCACCCTCTTCTACCCCAGATGATACGGATGGCTCACGAAAGGGGCATGCCTACAGGAATAAAAACTAATGCCCTTCTCTCGTCCAAAGACCTCGCTTGAGAACTCATAGGAAGCGAACTGGACCCCCTGGCGGTCTTCATTGATGGGGTTTCAGGAGAAAGTTATGCGGACATTCGCTTTGGGACATCTCTGGATTCAGTAATAGAAAACGTGCACTTCCTTTATCGAATGAGTGTGAAGATGAGGGCTATCCAATAAGAGAAGCCATTTAGCCAGGTATTCTGCGGGTATTCGAGTATCAGCTTTTTAGACATCCATCTCGGCAGGAGGAGCAACTACTGTCCCATCGTCGGGAAGGAGGCCGTTGCCGTTTTTCCGTCTAGTCGAGTCAGGAATTTACGGCCTTTCGCAAAAGGGTCCTCTCCTTCGACTTCCCGCCCTGCACCTGCTGTGGTGGTTGCGAACTCGCATTGACCAACGAAACAGACTGTCTCAACAACCCCTTCCTTGTGTGTGAAGATTGCCTCTGGGCGGGGAATACTGCGTTACCCATGAAAAAAAAGGGAAGAAGGTTTCATTCCCTTCTTCCCTTCCCTTAAAATTTTTAGACCTGGCTACTTCTTGATTTCGTAATCGACCACGGCCATCACCCGGCGGTTCTTTGCCCTTCCCTCTTTTGTCTTATTGCTCGCAATGGGACGGGTTTTGCCGTAGCCCTTCGGTGTCAGCTGAGAAGCAGGAACACCGAACTTTTCCACCATATACTTCACTACACTTTCTGCCCGACGCAGAGACAATTTCAGGTTATACTCACCGCCTCCTACGTTGTCGGTATGTCCCTCAATCACCACATGGAGCGATGGATTGCGCAGTAAAACAGCGGCAAACTTCTTAAGTTCACCGTGATACTTTGGCTTTACAATAGCCTTATCAAAATCAAAGAGGATATTGATTCGAGCTTCCCCCTTTTCCTTCAATTCTTTCTCAACGGCGGCCACCGCTTTTTCTTCCTTCTGGGTAAGGGCCAGCCCCTTGGTTTCTGCCGCTTTCTTTGCTTCTGCAGGAGCGGCAAAGGTCTCATCACAGGCGGTGCGGCTCACTTCCGATTCTTTTCCATCCTCACCCACGGCCGTTACGGCATAGCAGTAACGTGTCGAGCTCTTTAGCCCCATATCGGCGAGGGAAGGGGTTTTAGAGGCCGTAAGGAAATTGCCATCCCGGTATACCTTATACTCCTGCGCTCCGGCCGATTCCTTCCAAGTAACATTAATTTGACTGTCCGAAACGGCTTTGGCCGTTACGTCCTGAGGGGCGGAAACTACGGGGCTCAGGGTAGTAGCACATGCCTCATTGCTGGCAGGGGACTCTTTCCCCGCCGCGTCCACGGCCGTTGCGCGATAACAGTACTTTGTCCGTGGATTAAGACCCGCATCCACCAAGCGGTTTGATTCAGCCTGGGTCACATATTTGCCGTCCCGGTAAAGGCGATAGGACCGGGCACCCGCCACGGCATCCCAGGTTACCGTATTTTCCGTCTGAGATTTGGGCGCGGCCTGCAAATTAAGGGGAGCAGAAAGGCCCTCCTCCCTCGCCACCGCCACTACCTTCGGTTTCCCGCCGAAAAGATACGTTATACCGACCGAATACTCTATATCATTCAAAGCATCCTTCGTCTGGTATAGGTGCCGGATATCGTATCTGAGAAGCCAGTTTTCGCTGAAATATATCTTTATTCCACCGCCATAACCAATTACCGGCCCGTGGACGTTAGACATGTTTTTTGGGTAATCCACTTCCTGTCCCCCAACACCGGCGGCCAGGAAAGGCACGATAAAACTCCGGGGGAGGAGATTAAGCACACCTTCCAGACGATAGTTCAATCCTTCCACCTGTTTAGCGCCCGATGTCGCCCTTTCATAATCGGTGAAAAAAGCCCCCACCGTACCTTCCACCCCGAAATAGCGGGAAAAATCATATCCCAGACGGATCCCTCCCGTTAGAGAGTTTTTAATATACCTCTCGGAATCAAACGCCATCCCCCCAAAGTAAGGCCCAATGGAAAAAAGACCCCCCTGCACCTGCCCTTTCACCCCGACCGGCAGGATCAGGATAAAGCATATTAAAAATAAAAAAGCCGTGTATTTTTTCACCCTCGCCACCTCCTTACCCTTTGCTTTTCTGTGGGATTTTGTATATCAAACTTTTTGAAAAATAAAAAGGGGGAAAAGATGTTTCCCGTCGAAGAATGGAGCAAAGAACAGGTTTATTCCGTTATGCGCGAGCTCTTGTACAGCTTCAATTATACATGGTTTCTCGCAGAGGAGTGGATAAAGAGAAATTGTGGCCCCAAGCAGGCCCGGGACGGGATGCTCTACTTGGCCGGTGAATTCGGCACCTACGAGGCAAAACGCCTTTCCAAAACCATCCCGGAAGATTTAAAGGGTATAGACAGAATGATCAGGTACCTTTCTCACTCCCACTGGGCTGCATTTGAGGATATAGAGATCAAAAGGGTCTCGGAGAACAGTTTCGTCATGGCCACCTTGGGCTGCACTTCGCAAAAGGCGGCCGTTAAATGGGGACTTGGCCACTATGACTGCAGTGAGGTGGCATTAAAATTACGCAAGTCTTTTTTTCAGAGTATTGACAGCCGGGCACAGGTGGTGAAGATCTTTACCCCTCCCTCTTCAGCAGTGGATGGTTTTGCCCCCTCTACTTCCTGTGCGTGGCTCATTTCCCTTGAACGGTCTCCTTCGTCATAAGGCAAAGAAATCCGGCCACTAGGAGGCAAAAAACACAGATAAAGATAGCCATGCGAAAAGCCGCCTCCCCGAGGGAAGCCCCCGGATAAAAGGTGCTCATAGCTATACCCAAAAACTGCAGGAAGAAAGCCGGCCCTAACATATTGAAGAAATTGATGCCCGTCATGGCAGCACCGGCCATTTCAGGAGGAAAGAGCTCTTTGACCTGGGCGTACATGAGCTGGCCTGAGGCCGTAAATAAACCCAGAAGGAAGAAAATAAATCCCAGGATGATAGGGTGGGTTCCTTCCTTAAGATATGCAAGCGTGAACATAACCAAAGCCATAGAGAAAATCCCTATTACGATAAGGCCCCGACGGGTGCGAAAGATATTATCCGATAAAATCCCCCAGAGAGGAAACCCGGCAATAGTCCCAATACTCATAGCAAGAATTACATTACCCGCCATCATGGGACTTAACTTCAATACCATAATAAGAAGGGGCCCCGCCCACAACGCCTGAAGGGAAGCGAAAGTTCCGTACCGGAAAAAGGTAGCTAAGGAAATCAGCCAAAAATCCTTGGTTTTCAGAAGAAGAAATACGTTTCCTATGGAGCTCGATGAATAAAACTCTTCTTTCCAATCTTCCGGTTTATCCCGCACGATGATCCAAAGGCCGATGACCACTAAAGCATGTACAGTAGACATAAGAAGCATACTTTCCCTCCACCCAAGCGTTTCTGCCATCGCGGCGAGGGGTGAAGTGGAAACGATGTTTCCCAAAGTGCCCACCGAGGTAAGGAATCCAGAAACGGTTGCAAACACAACGGGGGAAAACCATACGGAAAGCAGCTTCAAACTCCCTATAAAAGCACAAGACATACCGATTCCCATTGTTAAACGTCCCAGGACAGCCATATGGGGCTCCCGAGCGAGGGCAAAAATAACGGCCCCGGCTACGCCGAGCACCCCCAAGAAGGTCATAATTCTCCGGGGACCTATTTTATCAATGCAAAGCAGAATCGGTACCTGCGCCAAGGCAAAAGAATAAAAAAAGGCAGCGGCGAGAAGACCCAGTCCCTCACTATCCAGAGATAAATCTCTTACGAGATAGGGCGATATTACGGCATTGGTGGTTCGGTAGAGTTGAGAAAAGAAGAAGTTGGCGGAACACACCCCGAAGATTAACCAGCGACGGTTCATAAGACCCATTTCATTTCCCTTCCCCCTCAATACATCTTGACAGGGGAGCCATTCTGTGTTTTACATCCCATGCCTAATTGGATAGCCCATAAAAATCAAGGGAAAGAAATAAAAAGGAGGCAGACGGTGAAACATCCAAGAAAAAATTTTTGGCTTTCCATTTTACCTATCATGCTGATTTTCCTCATCGTTTCATCTGGTATTACGGCGGAGACGAAGAAAAAAGCCGAGGCCAATGAAAATAGGCCGGAGCGCCTTATAAACATGGCTCTTGAGTATCCGGGTATTGAGGTGGCCCAAGGTCAGTCAGTTTCTATTAACCTCCTCTTCCATAACGGGGGTAAATCGATGGAATACGTGCAAGTTTGGGTGTCCTCAAAGCCTGCGGGCTGGCGCACCCGTCTTAAAACGGACCAATATACAGTGACCGGTCTCACTGTCCCGGTAGGAGAAGATAAATCTATCATCTTCGAAGCAGAACCGGATAAGTCGGTGCGACCGGGGGTATACGAGTTCTTGATCGAAGCGAAGACTCGAGATGAGCAGTTCCATATGAAGCAACCCCTCACCATTAAAGTACGGGAGGCAGAGAAAGGGGCAGTAAAGGGCTTAAAGCTTTCCACTTCTTACCCCATTCTTCAGGCACCTTCTAACATGAAATTTGAGTTTTCCATTGAAGTAGAAAACAAAATGGGAAAAGATGCGATTGTAAACCTATCTGCCCAGGCACCGGAAGGGTGGGAGATTAACATTAAACCTTCTTATGAGCCAAAGACGATATCCAGCTTGAAGATCAGGGCTAATGACAGCCAGACCATCTCCCTTGAAGTGACGCCGATAAAAGATGCACGGGCGGGTGAGTATCCAGTGATATTCCGTGCCCAATCGGAAGATGCCCGTGCGGAAATCAGGCTAACCTGTATACTGACAGGCAAGTATGAAATCGAGGCGGGGACACCAACGGGACTACTTAGCCTGGAAGTAAATCAGGGCAAGAAGGCTACAGTATCCATACTGGTTAAGAACACGGGGACGGCTACCCTGAAAAATGTCAAGTTCACCGCCTATAAGCCGGAAAACTGGAAGGTTGAATTTCATCCGGAAAGTATTCCTGTCCTGGAACCGCGGGAGGTAAAGCAGGTAGAAGCTACCATCACCCCGTACGAGGAAGCCCTGGTAGGCGATTACTCGGTAAACTTAGTGGTGGATGGTGACAAAGCCGTCAAGAATCTCGAGTTCCGCGTATCAGTGAAAGCCTCTACCACATGGGGCTGGATTGGTTTGGGATTGATTATCCTCGTAATCATCGGCCTTATGTTGATGTTCCGCTGGATAGGAAGAAGATGAGCAACCATTCTCAAATCATTGTAGAAACGCAGGAGCTTACGAAGGTCTACGAAAGCCAGACGGCGGTCGATCATGTATCCTTCCAGGTTACGGAAGGGGAAATATTTGGGCTTCTGGGACCCAACGGCGCGGGAAAAACGACTATTCTCCTCATGCTACTTGGGTTAACGGAACCAACGAGCGGTCAGGCCAAAGTACTTGGCATCGATCCCACCAGGGATTCCATAAAGGTAAAAAGGTATATCGGTTACATGCCAGAAAATATGGGGTTTTACAATGATTTAAACGCAATTCAGACCCTTAAATTCGTCGCCGAATTAAACGGGATTCCCCGAGAGGAAGCCAGCTGGCGTATTACCAATGCCCTGACAGTGGTGGGATTGGAGGGAGAAGAGAAAAAGAGGGTTGGAGCCTATTCCCGAGGCATGAGGCAGCGCTTGGGCTTGGCTGAGCTCCTCGTGAAGAAACCCAAACTGGCTTTTCTCGATGAGCCTACCCTCGGCCTTGACCCTGAGGCAACTATAAATATGATAGAACTCATTGAAAAACTAACCCGGCAGGAAGGGATGACTGTTATTTTAAGCTCGCACTATCTGGAAATGGTTCAGAAGCTGTGTAACCGCATTGGTATCATGATAAAGGGAAAGATGGTGGCCATAGGTTCTATGGATGAGCTGGCGACGGAAAAATTCGGGGTGGGAGACGAAGAATACACCTTAGAGGACATCTACATGAGATATTTCCGGGAGGCATAAGATGCAGGGCTTGAAAGCAATTTTCAAGAAAGAACTGGCAGACCACTTCAGCAGCTATCGTTTCCTTATCCTCTTTGCCCTGATCTGGATGGTGAGCCTAGTCATTACCTACATGGTAGGCATGTCGATTAAACAGGAACTACAGAATGTAGCAAAACCGAAGTTTGTCTTCCTTCTCCTGTTCACCGCTCAGAGCGGCCTTTTTTCTTTTGTTCAGTTTGTTGCCTTCTTTGGCCCCCTTATCGGCCTCATCCTGGGATTTGACATGATAAACCGGGAGAAGAATGAGGGAACCTTGAGCCGTCTCCTGTCTCAGCCTATATACCGTGATGCGGTTATCAACGGAAAGTTTCTGGCGGGGGTGGCTATAATCAGCATCATGATGCTTTCCATAGTTCTCGTTACCTCTGGCTTAGGACTTAATCTGGTGGGAGTCGTCCCGGGCCCCGAAGAAATAGGCCGCCTCATCATTTACCTCATCGTGAGTATCGTATATATCTCCTTCTGGTTAGGGGTAGCGATTCTTTTTTCTATTCTGTTCAGGAGTGTCACTACCTCTGCTCTTGGCTCTCTCGCCGTCTGGATATTTTTCTCCTTCTTCCTCACCCTTGGGGCATCGATTCTGGCCAAATCAGCCGTGCCCGCCCAGCAGGCGGATAATCCGGAAGTTATTCTCCAGCAGATAGAGCTCCAACGCTCCATATCTCTCGTTTCACCTATGGTATTGTATTCGGAAGCCACCGCGCTTATAATAGACCCCACACGTAGAACAACCCGAAATTTCGTTCTTGTGGGGCCGATGGAGAAGTTTTCTCAGGAAAGATTCTCCGGTCCCTTGCCCTTAACTCAAAGTACCCTGATTGTAATGCCCTACATTATCACCTTAATCGCTATTTCTGCCCTTTGCTTTGCTATTTCCTATTTCGTCTTTATGCGCCAGGAGATAAGGTCTGTCTGAAGAAGTCATTTAAACAAGACCTCGTGGGAAATGACGCGGCCACCCTTTTGCGTTATAGTTTCCTTGGCTTTGATGAAATCAGGGGCGGAAAGGGCACAGGTCGCATCTTCTATATAGTAGGTCTGAAACCCCAAAGAAATGGCGTCCAAGGCCGTATATAAGACGCAGTACTCTGCCGCAAGGCCACAAACGTATACTTCCCCGACCCCTCTTCCCTTTAGGTAATCGCCGAGCCCCGTCGCTCTTTTATGACCATTATCAAAAAAACCTGAATAGCTGTCAATTTGCGGGTCCGTTCCTTTACGGAAAATGGCCTCTATCTTCCTTTCATCTAACTCTGGTACAAAACAAGCACCCTGGCTACCCTGAACACAGTGATCAGGCCAGAGAGTTTGTTCGAGCCCTCCAAGGATGACCCTTTCAAAAGGCTTTTTCCCAGGGTGATTGGAGGCAAAACTCAGATGGTTCGCCGGATGCCAGTCCTGGGTGGCAACGACCAGCTCAAAGCGCGATTGCAGTTTGTTTATAAGGGGTACAATTGTATTCCCTTCTGGGACGGGTAGGCTTCCGCCCGGGACGAAGTCGTTTTGTACATCTACGATAATAAGGGCTTTCATAGCTTCCCTCCCTTAAAGCTGAGGCGGTATCTTTCTATCAGTTCCCCTCTAAGGGACATGAGTTTCCCACTGAGACCCACTTTGTAAATATGGGGATTTTCGAATCTCTTGTGCTCCGGTGGCAAACATTTAAGCCTTTCCCTTGCATACTCGGCGATTTCTCTTACTTTCCGGGGCTTTTTCAACTGTTTTCCTTCTTCCATCACCTTTTCCAGGAGCTCCTCATCCGCGTATCCCTTTAAGGAAAGCATCTTTTCCCTCTCAAAGGGGTGATACATTTCTTCCACCTCTACTTCCTCGACAAGATGGATGACATCTGCCATAAACATGCCCTGCCCGTCCACTAAGCGAGCCACCTGTTTTCTTCCCGGAAGGGTAGTTTTCACTATATTATCCGAGATCTTCATCCTGGGATCTCCATCGTAGAGAGATAGCTTATATACCCCATCCAAAGCGGCATCTGGGTATCCCGTTACGAGTTTGGTACCTACCCCGAAGAAATCCACCGGTGCCCCCTGGTCGAGGAGGCTTTTAATCACATGCTCATCCAGGAGATTAGACGCTACAATTTTGACATCCTTAAGCCCTGCCTCATCAAGCATCTTTCTTGCCCTTTTGGAAAGATAGGCAAGGTCGCCGCTATCCAGACGAATCCCTCTCAATTCCAGGCCCATTTTTTCAAGCTCCCTTGCTGCCTCTATGGCGTGGGGAACACCACTTAAGAGGGTATCGTATGTGTCAACCAGCAAGACGGCTCGCGTGGGATTGGCTTGGACGAATTTAATATAAGCGGAACGCTCATCGACATGGCTTTCGATAAATGAGTGGGCCATTGTACCCGCCGGCTCTATTTCGTAAAGCTGGGCCGCCTTAACGTTGGAGGTACTGTCAAATCCCCCTATCACGGCTGCCCGGGAGGCAAGAAGTCCCCCCTGGGCGGGAGCCCGTCTGAGTCCAAAATCGCTCAGCACTCTATTGCCCGCCGCTAAGCGCATACGAGATGCCTTGGTGGCAATAAGGCTCTGATAATTCACGAGATTGAGAAGCAAAGTTTCTATTAACTGCGCTTCGAAGAGACTGCCTTCTACCCTTATTATCGGTTCCAGAGGGAAGACTACTTCACCCTCTCTCATGGCATAAATATCAGCGGAGAATGAAAATTCCGTGAGAAAATCTAAGTAGCGATCGCTGAAATTTAGCCTCCTCAAGTAAGAAATGTCTTCTGGATGAAATTTTAGGGCTTCCAGGGTCTCTAAAAGGGGCTCTAACCCTGCAAATATAACATAACCCCCTCCGAAGGGTATGGTGCGAAAGAAATAGTCAAAAACGACAGGTTTTTCCGCAATACCATCTAGAAAATAAGCCTGCCCCATGGCCAACTGGTACAGATCCGTATATAAACCGGAAGTTTCTACTTTCTGCTTCTCCTCCACAACATCAGCCTCCGCCCTCGGTAAATCTTATGAAAAATCGTGAAGTAACTGTCAAGGTTTCTTTACAGCGGTGCAATAGATAGCTTTTTTAGCAGGATAGATTACTTCTGGACTTGCACCTTTATAGTTTCTTCCACAAACTCTGCGCCTTTGGCTTTCCCCTTTTCCAATACTTTTATCCCCCTCGTCTTTTCTCCCACCTCCCGGGTATTGGTATTGACTTTATACACAGTCCCTATCTCATCCAGCTCAAGTGCTCCCATCTCACCTGTACTCGCATAGACGATAAAACTCTCTTCGCCAAAAGGCGGTGTTACCTCCAGTTCAAATTTATCTGGGCCCGAAGGAATCTCGTACACTACCCCACCTTGAAAATAACTATCCCGCCTGTAAGGATTGGGTAGTATCTGCATAAGGGTACCATCTGCCTGTTTGTAAAGAATCCTTGCGTAGAAGGGTTTATTGCCTTTGAGGTAGAGCTTTACCTTTTCTCCTGACTTATACTCCTTTTTCTCCGTCCAGACTTTTACCTTAAGGGGTGCTGATGGGTCATCAAACTCCTTTGCCTGTGAAATTCTTTTCATTGCTTCTTCATCAGGTATGACCTCTGCCTTGATCTTTACCCTGAAGCAATCTCCAATCCTGGGGGGCACGTTGTCCCACTTACCCTGAGATTCAATAATTCTCACCTTCGCATTGGCATAGGCGTTCACGATGTCCTTCTGAAGTTCAAAGTCTTTTACCTGAGTCTCAGATTGGATATAAGTCGACACCTGCTCAATAGCCTTTTTCTTCGCATCCTGGAGGGCAACCTCCTCCGTTTGGCGCTTTGTCCTGTCTTCACCCATGCAGCCATAGCCTTCCGACTCAGTGATTGTGGATTGGGCCGCGTAAATTGTGGAAACAAAAAGAAGCGAAAGGATTAATCCTCCAAAAATTTTAAACCTCATAAATCCTCCTTTGTCTTTGAACCATTTGAACTACCTTACTCTCCCTATCGGAAACGCCTGCCCACTTGGTGTTGCCGTTGGATACTGAGCACGCTTGAAAACTTTCTCTGCCAGTGTCGGTACTTCACTGTCAACATAGTTTGCAAGTTCAAGGGTTCTGATAAATCCGTCTCTGTCTGTATCCGCTTTACCTTTCATCCCTTCCGCAAGGACATAGGTGAAAAGCCCATGCCCCTGATACCCCTCGAGGGCTTCCTGCAAGGATGTAGAGGCAGAAAGAATCGTTGAACCCACTGCCTTTGAGAGTATCTTCATGGCAGTCTCCTCACTCATCCCACGGGTAAGCATGGCCACCTGAAGGGCTTCACCGAGTTTTCCTGCGTTACAGGTATCTATGACAATAAATTTCTTTGTGGATGGCACATTGGCAATGAGCTCTTTTAGCTCTGTCTGGGTCAGGGCATCCTCTTTGAGCCTGAAGGTGCTCAAAGAACCGACATTTGAGGTAACGAGGAAATACTCTCCTTCATCCACTGTCCCATGACTTGCCACATAAAAAACAAAGACATCCTCGGGACTTAATCTTTTCATCTCTTCAAGGGATTTCTTTATGGCTTCCTTAGTGGTCTCCCCTTTTGTGGCCAAAAGCCTTACCTCCACCTTTTCAAAAAGGGGTGAGGCTACCTGTTTTAACGTATCAGCAAAGAGTTTTGCATCTGCCACTGCGTATTTAAGCTCAAGCTTCGGGTTTTTGTATTCATTTATGCCTATTACAACTGCATAGAGAGATGGCTTTTTAACTTCAAGGCTTGTCATTACCTTATGGTATGCCGGGTTGCTCTGCATGGTGTTATCCCCATTAAAGGCAACTGCTTTAATTGTGTTTTCACCGTTGAGAAGCTTTATCGTGTACGTCTTATAAACAGTCTTTTCATTAGGCTTTGCTACAATCTTTACCCCCCTTGTACTATCAACAAGGACAGCGGTTTCGTTTAGATATAGTCTTACATCACCAATCCCACCACCCTGGTCGGTGAGCCTCACTGTGACCTTTATCTCATCTTTTTCAGAGCTTGCAGGTGTATCAATAATCTCAACAACGGGTGGCTGTTTTACTTCAGAAAGAGTCCTTAAACCTTTTAAAGACCCCCCGGAAATAGCCAGTTTAACAAGGTCAGGTCGATAAAAGGTCTCCCTGTAATTCTCTATGCTATACACATTGTTATCTACACGGACATTTAAGTATTTATCACCATTAGGAGAGGCATTGTAGTAACCTTCAGGGGTGATAATTATCCATTCACCATCGGCAAAGCTACTGAACTGGGCGAGCTCCTTACTCGTCGATATATCCCAGACACGCGCTGTTCCATCATAACTGCCAGAAACGAATGATCTTTTATCATCCAAAATCTCTATTGATGATACATTCCCTTTATGCCCTACAAATTTCTTGATTTCTTTGTTATTTAGAAAATCCCACAACAATATTGAGCCGTCTTTTTTTGCTACTATCATATGTTTGTTATCATCCGTAAACCGGCCATATGTGGCTTCTGTTGTTGATACAATCTCTTTGCTTTTTGCATCCCATACAACCAATCTGTTATCAATCTCTTCAGAAGCAGCTATAAAACTCCCATCGGGACTTATTGATAAGCTTCTAATCCACATTTTTAAGCCCAGATATCTTTCAATTATATTACCCGAAAATGGATCGACTAAGTAAATAGTTCCTCCCTGTCCTCCGACCACCAAGTATTTATCATCCGGCGTAAACCTTACCGTGGATAGCCAACCCCGAGCATCCAGTTTCAGCACCCTGCTAAGAACACCGGAATTAGAATCATAAATTCTTATTGTATCTCTTTCATAACCAACGGATGCCAATACTCTACCACTGTTTGACAAAGTTATAGCCCTAATTCGCTCGTCTAAATCTAATTTCCGTAACATTTTACCAGTATAGATATCCCAGAATCTTATTGTTTTATCATTTCCTGATGAAATAAAAATTCTTCCGTCCGATGAAACTGTTATTGAATTTACTAAGTCCGTATGCCCCAGAAAAACCTTGCCCTGTCTATTTTCGGCCATATTCCACAGAACAATCGCATTCTTATTATTGGCGATCAATACATTCTTCTTGTCGGGAAGCAAAGCTGTCGATGTTACACTTAAAGAATGTCCCATTTTTGTAAATATATCTAATTTTTGTGTAGTAATTTCTTTCCCCCTCTTAGCTTCACCGTAGGCCCCGGAGAAACTGATCCTTTCAAAATCTCTTATAACGTCAAATGTTATCTCTTCGCCGGCTTTAAAGGTAGAAATTACATTTTTTAAATCATCTACGTTATTAATTTTTGTCCCATTTATTCTCAATACAATGTCATAAGGCTTTAACCCTAATTTTTCACCCACACTGTTTGATTCTACCCCTGTTATCTGTACCCCTCTTACTCCTTCTCTTCTAAGAATAAAGCCAATGACTCTGATTCGAGGGTCCTGCCGGTTTATTTTGAAACCTGCCCCTTTATAAATTTTGATGCCAATATCTTGTATTTTTTCCTCTTCTTCTATTTGAGCAAAAGCCAAACCCGCAATAAAAAATAGGCACAATATGATTGTGATGATCTTAATTTTTTTCATTTCCCACACCCCATCCTTCTTATTAATTAATAGATTTGCCCCCGTTAAACCGAGCACCTCCCTATACCGCACCCCATTTGTCTGAATATGTCTTATGTCTCAAATAGGAACCTTCTCCAAGATTGAACTTGATAAATGCCTTTCAACAGTAGAACCGACACTCTCAAATTTCGCGGCGCAATACAATTTGAGGCCAGCCGCCTTTGTTTCTTCACGACCTTTTACATAACTACTCAATTCATGCGCTATTCTCAGTAGCTGTTCATTAAGTAGCATCATTTTAATTTTTACTTCCCTTCTGATTGATCTGCTTCCTTTAACCCTGTCTTGTTTCAGTGTGAAATGGAGTTTTCCGATTAAAGATAAGCTACTGATACACATCTTCGAAGACCTTTTGAAGAGGAAAACCCAATTCCTTCTGAAGCAGCATATAAATAAGTGTGCTATTACTTCCGCCCTGTCAAGGGGATAACTTTTTTTCCTTCAATCATCCGGCCCCAGATGTACATACCCCGGGTAGCTGTAGTAAAGCTGATCAAAAGACCTCGTCAACGGGATGCGCGGCTAACAGCGAAGACAAGGCCGGACCACGTTATTTCGCCTGCACTAAAAAGCAACCTTGAGCTACGCAATTTTCATCCTATTACATGCCGTCACCGATCAGGGGCAGCACCTGATCCACTTTGAAATAAATGAGAAACCTTGTCTCGGTCTCCTTACCACCTGCATCTTTTCCGTGTTCATGGCGGCGCAGCTCTTCAATAAGGGGTGAATCCTTTTCCTCATGTGTCATTGTAAGATACAACCTTTTTCCCTGATAAGAGCCTTCTTCCTTAAATAAATAAACCGCAAATTTATTGGACTGCAGATTGGCATGCGTCAGACGGTCGGTAGCAATAAAGGCAATCGTCTGATCATCAATAAAATGAGGACGGCCATAAATCGCGGCATTAACCTTCCCGTTTTTGTCTGCGGTGGCAAGGACACCTACTCCTTTAACTTTTTCAAAATACTGTGCCAGACCCATACCTCCCCCTTGATTTTCAACGATTTTCAAGTAGGTTAAGTCATTCGGGGTGATTTGTAAAGGGCTTGAAAGTGTCTATTAAAGATTTTTTTCCTTATTTCATTTTCCTTCTCGCGGGATGCGTCGGTATACCAGACGGTTTGAAACCGGTCGATAATTTCCAGCTCGAAAGGTACCTTGGTCTTTGGTACGAAATCGCCCGGCTTGACCATCCCTTCGAACGCGGACTATCCCATGTGACGGCCTATTACAGCATGAACCCCGACGGAAGTGTTCGCGTCATCAACCGCGGCTATTCGGACAAGGATAAAAAGCTGAAGAATTTTTTGGTTTTCAAAGCATCTTTGCTCGGATTCAATACCAAAAATATCATCTGGGTGCGCCACGAGTAAAAAGGAAAAACCATGCCCGGTACAAGATAAAAGATTCTTTTCCAGGCATTGTCTCTTTGAAGGAGAATGGTTCGGGAATCCTCCTGAAATTTATTTAAAATGCCCCCGCCATTTTTTGGTTAGGGAGCTTGCAAATGAATAGAAACCGATGTTACTAAAAGGAGCCAGATGAGATTGTGGTCTCTTCACCCGAAGTATCTTGATACCTTGGGGCTTCTTGCTTTATGGAGGGAGTCTCTTCTGGCCAAAACGGTCCTAGAAGGAAAGACACAGGGCTATAACCATCATCCACAGCTTATTCGATTTCAGCGTCACCCCACCCCCCTGCAAGCTATCCACGTCTACCTACGCGCCATACTTGAAGAAGCTAAGAGGAGGAACTATAAATTTAACCCGCATAAGGTAAACCTCGACGCCAAAGCCGAAACCATCACCGTCACCACAGGACAACTTAACTACGAAAGGCTTCACCTCTTAAATAAATTGAAAACGCGAGACTACCAACGATACCTCATTCTTGCAGATACTGCCTCCATAGAGGCTCACCCCATCATGCTGGTCATACCAGGGCCTATAGAACCTTGGGAATCAGTGAAATACCCGACTGAATAATTGGCAGTTTAAGGATTTAATAGCTATAGAGAAGTCTCATATGGTCGGGGCGGCAGGATTTGAACCTGCGACATCCTGCTCCCAAAGCAGGCGCGCTACCAAGCTGCGCTACGCCCCGTTTCCCTTCATCTTGGTAAATAAGTAGTTCTTTAAAGCCTCTAGAGCCTGACCACGGTGACTATACTTGTTTTTTTCCTCCGGTGCAAGCTCTGCAACAGTACATCCCCTCTCCGGAAGAAAAAACACAGGGTCATAACCAAAGCCCTCTTTTCCTTTTTTATCCCGGCTGATTACCCCTTCCCATTTACCCTCAAAATTTACGTACTGGCCCCCTGGTTCGCAATACACGATCACGCAATAAAACCTAGCCCCTCGCTTATCATCAGGCACGTGTTCCAACTCTTTTAGCAACTTCTGGATATTATCCTCATCCGTCGCCTTTTCCCCAGCAAATCGGGCAGACCTCGCACCGGGCAAGCCACCTAAACTGTCAACGAGAAGGCCAGAATCGTCAGCAATAGCCGGAAGACCAGTAAAATCAGCAACCGTCCTGGCCTTTTTGTAAGCATTGGTAAAGAAATCTTTGCCATCTTCTTCCACTTCGAGAAGAGAGGGAAAATCTTTGAGGGTCAAGATCTCAATGGGCAATTCGGAGAGCGCCATCTTCATTTCCCGAATTTTCCCCTCATTTTTCGTGGCAAGGACGATCTTCCTCATGAAAGGTCACCTATCACCGACTTCTGAACTTCTATCAGCGCCTTGATGCCCCTCGATGCCATCTTTAACATTTTTTTGAGTGTCTTTTCGTCAAAAGGGGTCTTCTCCGCTGTACCCTGAATTTCCACTATTTTACCGGACCCCGTCATCACGACGTTTAGGTCTACCTCTGCCTTTGAATCTTCGCTATAGTCGAGGTCAAGGAGTACTTCCCCATCCAGTAGCCCCACACTTACAGCTGCCACATAGTCTTTAAGAGGTAAGGCACTTATCAAGCCTTCCTCCTTCATTCTCTGGAAGAGAAAGTAAACGGCGATGAAACCACCGGTAATGGAGGCTGTCCTTGTACCCCCATCTGCCTGAATCACATCACAGTCCACATAAATTGTTCTCCCCCCGATCTCTCTCAAATCCGTTATTGCTCGGAGAGAACGCCCCACAATGCGCTGAATTTCATAGGTCCTCCCTGTCGTCCGTCCCCGGGGAGACCGCGTCTCAGTGGACATGGGCAGCATGGCATACTCAGCCGTAAGCCACCCCTCTCCTGTCTCTCTCAGAAAAGGGGGTATCTCGTCCACGTAAGATGCAGCACAGATGACACGTGTATGACCCATCTCCAACAAAGCAGAGCCACCGGCGTATTTCAGAAAGTGTGGCACTATACGCACGGGTCTCAATTCGTTCATACACCTTCCATCGTGCCTGAAAGTATTCATCTCTTCTCCAGACTCTCCAGAATCCCACGGCTTAAAGCCCGGGCGATTTCTTCCTGCCTCTTACTATCTGTTATTTTCTTCAGGTTCTCAGGGTTGCTTGCAAAACCGATTTCTACTATGACGGCAGGAACGGCGAGGGAATCGATTAGTTCTATGGGAGCTTCCCTTAATCCCCTATACTCTTTTGGAAAAACTTGTCCTAAATGGCGCTGGATTTTCTGGGAAAGCAGTACCGACTTATTCAGATACTCCGTTTTCTGCATGGACTGGATGATGTGCTGGGCCTCCGGGCCTTTCTTCTTTCCCTTGTCTTTCGACTTAAAGCCTTGATAATACAACTCGAATCCTTTTGCCGCCCTCCCAAAAGCCCTGTTTATGTGGATGCTTACAACCACTGCCGGATGGGAATCCTCGATGACCTTTCTCCGTTCACCGATTTGCCTGTCTATGTCCCTATCCCGGGTTAATACAACCCGAACCCGGCCGCTTTTCTCCAATTCCCTTTTCAGCAGAAGCGAAATTTTCAGATTAATATCCTTCTCCTTCAACTTTTCGTTTATTACAACTCCCCCATCATTTCCACCGTGGGCAGGATCAACAACAACTACCGGCTGTCCCGCCGCCGGTAGTGTGTGAAGGAAGGCAAAAGCGAAAAATAGAAAACAAATTTTTCTCATCAACATTATTTTCCTCATAAGTGGGGTTGCCTTTTAGATTAATTTGTATGCCTTTGTCAATCGTGCTTATGCATTCTTCAAAAGACGCTCCACGGTAAGGACGGATTTAAGCCCTTTTATTGTAGCGATGGCCTGGTTTAATTCCTCTAAGTTATGTATATCCACCTTGAAAACACAGATAGCTTTCAGATCAGCGGTGGTGTTGACCTCGGCATGGGCGATGTTTATATCGAGGCCGGAAATAGCCGCACTCACTTCCGCCAGCACCCCTTTTCTATCCTGACAAACTACCCTCAGCACGACCGGGAAAGTCTGCCCCGGCTGGGCACTCCAGTTAACATCTATCAGGCGTTCCGGGTCCATTTCCTGCACGTTGATACAATTCCTGGTATGAATGGTAATACCGCGGCCACGGGAGATATAACCCACCACATCTTCACCGGGGATGGGCGAACAACAGCGGGCGAATTTTATCATTACGTCTTCTACCCCTGTAATGGAAATTCCCGATTCTACCGGCACGCCCTTTTTTTTCTTTTCCGGCACCTGGGAAGGCAGCTTCGCTCTCTCTTCTTCCGGCAGAAAGTGATGTGCTATATGTTTAGCCGACAGACGGCCAAAGCCGATGAGACTCATGAATTCATCAACGGATGAAACCTTATGTTCTGCAAATATCTTATCCAGCTCTTCCGATTTGAGAATCTGGGAGAGTTTCAGGCGGTGTTTTTTAAGCTCTTTCTCTAAAATCTCCCGCCCTAACTCGATGCTCTTTTTCCTTTCCTCTTCCTTCAAAAACGCCTTTATCTTTGAGCGGGCCCGGGTGGTCACACACCATTTTAGCCACTCCTTTCCCGGGTGATGACCGGCCTGGGTGATGATTTCAACGGTATCTCCATTGCGCAACTCGTATTTGAGAGGCACAATATTCCTGTTTACCCTGGCACCGATACACTGGTGTCCCACCTCTGTGTGGATGCTGTAGGCAAAATCTATAGGGGTGGCACCGCGGGGAAAAGATTTGACCTCCCCTTTAGGGGTAAAAACGTAAACTTCATCAGGGAAGAGGGCCATTTTTAGATTGGTGAGGAATTCCCGGGGGCTATCGGATTCCTGCTGAATCTCTATGAGCTCCCGGACCCTTTTTATTTGCTCGTCATCCGGTCCAGGGGCAGACCTCTTCTCCTTGTACCTCCAGTGGGCGGCGATGCCCTCCTCCGCCCATTGATGCATCGACCTTGTTCTTATTTGCACCTCCATCCGCTCCCCGTAAGGGCCTATGACGGTAGTATGCAAGGACTGATAACCGTTCGCCTTTGGCATGGCAATCCGGTCCTTAAAACGGTGAGGGATGGGCTTCCACAAATGGTGAATAACACTCAGGGCCTCGTAACATTCCCGTTCTATATTCGACTCCAGAATTATCCGGAAGGCAATCAGGTCATAAACTTCGTCGAAATCAATCTTCTGGTTCTTCATCTTCGTATAGATACTGTATAAGTGCTTCGCCCGGCCTTCCACCGTAGCCTTTAACCCAGCTTTGGCCATCTCCTCTGAGATGATGCCCTTAACCTCCCTCATGTAGTTTTCTCTTTGGACCTTCTTACTTGCCACTCGACCTGCGATGTACTCATAGGCTTCCCGGTCGAGGTAATAGAAGCACAGGTCTTCTAGTTCTGTTTTCATCCAGTTTATGCCGAGGCGATTTGCCAGGGGTGCATGTATTTCCATCGTCTCCCTGGCAATGGCGAGCTGTTTTTCCGGGGGCTGATACTGAAGCGTCCGCATGTTGTGCACCCGGTCCGCCAGCCTTACGAGGAGAACCCTTATATCGCTTGCCATCGCCATAATCATCTTCCTGTAGTTCTCCGCCTGCCTTTCCTCTTCGCTCGCGTACGTGATTTTTCCGATTTTTGTTACCCCATCTACAAGCTGGGCTACATCACGGCCAAAGGCCTTTTCGATCTGTTCCAGTGTGGTCAGGGTATCTTCCACCGTGTCATGGAGAAGACCGGTGGTAATAGTAGCAGCATCCAATTTCATCTCGGCGAGAATCCCCGCCACCTCCAGGGGATGGGTAAGATAAGGTTCCCCCGAGAGCCTGACCTGACCCCGATGGACGGTGGCGGAAAAAACATAGGCCTTCTCTATCATCTCCTGTTCATCCTGCGTGAGATAAGCCTGTGTTTTATCTAAAATATCGGTGATCCGAATCATATCTTTTCATTCAAAGGGCAGAGGAGGTCTTAAAGAAGTATTCCACCACCTCCTCCGTTTTAACGATAACCGTCTCCCCTGTCCGGCGGCTTCTTACCTCCACGTTACCCTCCGCCAGCCGTTTGGGTCCCACGGTGACCCGATAAGGGATCCCGATAAGGTCTGCATCGTTGAATTTAACCCCTGCACGTTCATCTCGATCATCGAGAAGCACTTCAATTCCCCTATCCAGTAGAGAATGGTAAATCTTTTCCGCCCCGATGCGTAAGTTATCTTCCCTCACATTGGTAGGAGTGATGATAACCTGAAAGGGTGCCAAGGCCGCAGGCCATATTATCCCCGCCTCATCGTGGTTCTGCTCTATGCAGGCGGCCACCGTACGTCCTACTCCAATGCCATAGCAACCCATGATCATGTACTGTTCTTGTCCGTTTCTGTCGAGAAACACGGCCCCCATCGCCTTGCTGTATTTCGTCCCCAGTTTGAAGACATGCCCTACCTCAATACCCCGGGCAAAGTTCAACTTCCGTCCGCACCTGGGGCAGGGGTCTCCTTCCTCTACCATCCGCAGATCGTAAAACTCCGAGAGCTCAAAGTCCCGGGGATAATTTGCATTCCTTATATGATAATTCTCTCGATTGGCACCCACCACAAGATTCTTCCGCCCCAGGAGGGAATAGTCGGCTATCATACGGCACTTTAATCCAATGGGTCCCACAAATCCCCGATGAGACCCCGCCCATTTTTCTATCTCCCCATCCGTCGCCATCTCCAGCACATCGCATTCCAGAACGTTTTTCACCTTAATTTCGTTTATCTCCTTGTCACCCCTGACCAAAACAGCTACCGGCTTGTTGTCTGCCATGTAGACCAGGGTTTTTACCACTGCCTCAGGGGAAACTCCGAGGAAACGGGATACTTCTTCTATCGTCTTTATATCAGGCGTGTATACCTCTTCCATCGGTTCGAGGGAGGTATTTTCATCTATACTTTCGGGTTTTACTGTTTCCGCCTTTTCGAGATTAGCGGCATAACCACATTTATCGCAGTAAACCATCTCATCCTCTCCCGTATCGGCAATTACGAGGAACTCATGGGAAAAACTGCCACCAATACTACCTGTATCCGCTTCCACCGCGCGAAATTTAAGACCACAGCGGGTGAAAATCCTGCAGTAGGCATCGAACATTTTTTTATAGCTGATTTCGGCCCCCTCCTCATCAGCGTCGAAACTGTAAGCATCTTTCATAACAAATTCACGGCATCTGATGACCCCAAAGCGTGGCCTCATCTCGTCTCTGAATTTGGTCTGGATTTGGTAAAGATTAAGGGGGAGTTGCCGATAAGACTTTACTTCATTCCTGACGAGATCTGTGACTACTTCCTCATGGGTTGGCGCGAGGCAGTATTCGCTGTCCTTACGGTCCCGGAAGCGAAGGAGTTCTTTTCCGTAAAGCTCCCATCTGCCCGACTCTTTCCAGAGCTCTGCCGGCTGGACTACGGGCATATTTAGCTCTTGGGCCCCTGCCCGGTTCATTTCCTCCCTAATTATCTCCTCCACCTTCCTAATCACCCGATACCCCAGGGGCAGATATGTGTAGATACCACTTGCAAGTTTCCTTATAAGTCCCGCCCTTATCATCAACTGGTGACTCACCGTTTCTGCATCCGCAGGTATCTCTCTAACCGTAGGTATCAACATCTGGGAGTATCTCATTCATTAGCCTCCGTTTTATTTATCATTGTCCAAACCTCTTTCACGAGGCGTTCCACTATCTCTTCCTCTTTTAGCTTCTCTACCACCGTGCCCTTCTTAAAGAGCAAGCCCATTCCCTTTCCACCCGCTATACCTACATCCGCTTCCCTTGCCTCTCCAGGTCCATTTACGACACAACCCATAATAGCGACTTTTATGTTTTCTTTTATCCCCTCAAGCCTCTTTTCCACCTTCTTCACCAGTGCGGGGACGTTGATTTCGCATCTGCCACAGGTAGGACAGGATATTATTTCCGGTCCCACCATCCTAATCCCCAGAGCCCTGAGGATGCTGAAGGCAATGGGAATCTCGGAGACAGGGTCACCTGTTACCGATACCCTTATTGTATCTCCTATACTCTCGTATAGGAGTACCCCCATCCCAATGGCCGACTTTACAGCGGCATTGATAAGGCTACCCGCTTCCGTAACCCCCAGATGGAGGGGGTAATCGGTTGAATCAGCCAGCCGGCGGTAAGCTTCAATCATCGTAGGAACGTGAGAGGATTTCACAGAGATTTTCATCTGGGTCCAGCCCATATCTTCTATTCTCTTCACGTGATTGAGGGCGCTTTCCACCAAGGCCTCGGCGGTTGGTCCCCCGTACTTATGCCAGAGTTCTTTTTCCAGAGATCCCGCATTCACACCTACTCGGATAACCGTTCCTCTCTCCATAGCCGCCGCCACTATATCCCTTATCCGGGACGAAGGCAGATTCCCCGGATTTATTCTGATACCTTCCACTCCCTGTTCTATTGCCACCAGGGCGAGGCGATAGTCAAAATGGATGTCAGCGATCAAGGGTACGGGGCTTTTCTCTTTTAACCGAAAGAGTGCCTCCGCATCTTTGCGATCCCGAACGGAAACCCTTACGACTTCACAACCAGCTTTAGCCAACCTCTTAATTTGATTGATCGTTCTTCTTACATCCTTCGTCTCCGTATTGGTCATGGATTGAACCACAACGGGCGCCCCACCACCTATTGGAATTCTTCCTATCTGAATTCTCCGCGTCTTCCGGCGCCCTGAGCAATCCTCCATCTATCTTTCCGTCTTTCTTTTTAAGTTAAAGCTCGCCTGATTCGGTCTATTCCCTTCTCGATGAGCTCCCGAGATGTGGCATAAGAAAACCTCAAAAAACGGTCATTTCCAAAATCAGCCCCCGGCACCACGGCTACGCCCACCTCGTCGAGCAGATAGCTTGCCAGATCGGAGGAATTGTTTATCTGTCGTCCGTTAAAGGATCGGCCAAATACCCCTTCCACATTGGGGAACACATAGAAAGCCCCCTGTGGTTTCTGGCATCGGAAACCCGGCACCTCATTTAATCCGCGGCAAATGATATCGCGGCGGCGTTCAAATTCTCTAACCATCTCCTCGACCTCTGTCCGCTCCTCCCTAAGGGCTGCCAAGGCTGCTTTCTGGGCGATGGAGGTGGGGTTGGAGGTGTTTTGGCTCTGTAACTTTGTCATCGCGCTTATGATAAACTCTGGCCCCGCTGCATAACCAATTCGCCAGCCTGTCATGGCGTAGGCTTTGGACACCCCATTGACAATGACTGTTTTTTCCTTCATGGCGGGATTTACCGAGGCGATGTTTGCAAACTCCTGCCCGTCGTAGATAATCCGTTCGTAGATGTCGTCAGAAATTACGGTAAGGTCCTTTCCCAAAAGAACTTCCGCAAGTTCTTTTAGTTCCCGCGCCGTATATACGGTACCAGTGGGATTAGAGGGGCTGTTTATGATGATTCCCCGCGTCTTTTCTGTTATAGCCCCCTGCAGTTCCTCTGGAGTTACCTTGAAACCCCTTTCCTCAGACGTTTCCACCACGACGGGGGTAGCCCCCGTGAGTTTTACGATGTCAATATACGATACCCAGTAGGGAGCCAAGATTATTACCTCGTCCCCCTCTTCAAAAAGGACCTGTGCTAGGTTGTAGAGGGTGTGCTTGGCCCCACAGGACACACATACTTCTGAGCGGCGGTACTTAATGCCCTGATCCCGATCAAATTTTTCTATGATGGCATCTTTCAAATCATCGATCCCTGCCACGGGGGTGTACTTGGTAAAACCCTCATAGATGGCCCGAATGGCAGCTTCTTTTATGTAGCGAGGCGTATCAAAGTCCGGTTCTCCTGCCCCAAAGCCAATTATATCTCGGCCCGCTGCGCGCATGGCGTTGGCTTTCATCGTGATGGCCAAGGTAGGGGACGGCTTAATTTCCATTATTCTTCTCGATAGCTTCATCTTCCTTTTTTCCTCTGCCTTCCGTATTTTTCCATGAGCTTTTTATTCACGATATCCGGCACCAAACCCTTAACGGATCCCCCCATACAGGCTGCCTGTTTAATGAGATTGGAGCTCGTGTAAAACCACTGGTATCCCGTCATCAGGAACACCGTTTCCACATCTTTGTTCATCCTTCTGTTCATAAGTGCCATCTGGAACTCGTATTCAAAATCTGACACCGCCCTGAGTCCCCGGAGTATTACATTGGCCCCTACTTTCTTCGCATAATCCACGAGAAGTCCGCTATAGGAATCTACTTTCAACTGCCCGTTATTCTTGCCGATTACCTCATAGATCATTTCCACGCGCTCCTCCACGGAGAATAGGTAGTGTTTGTTTGGATTGTACGCTACAAGCACAATAAGTTCATCGAACATGTTCAGTGCCCGGGTGATGATGTCCATATGTCCGAATGTAATGGGGTCAAAAGAACCGGGATAGATTGCTACCTTCTTCATAGCTCCTCAATTCTCCTTTTCATATTTTATAATAGACAGGTCTGTATCCCCGTAATGCCTTTTATCTACCTTCTTCCAAGGCTCATGGATGAGGGAGACATTAAGAGCCTCTTTATGGGAATGTTGAATAATCAAAAGCCCTCCTCCTGTCAGTATACCCGCCTCCTGACAAATCTCCATTGTCCGGTTCACAAAGTCTAAATTGTAAGGTGGATCAGCAAATATAATATCAAAGGATTCCCCCAGGCGGCCTAGCCTTTTGACCACTGCCTTTACGTCGCCCAAGATTGCCCGTGACCTTTCCTCATAGCCCATTTTCTTAAGGTAGTGCGCTATGGTTTTTACGAGCTGGGCGTTTTTTTCGACGAAGACCACCTTCTTTGCCCCTCTGCTCAAAGCTTCGATCCCTACACTACCGGTGCCAGCGTATAAGTCCAGCCATGACAGACCCTCTATGGAACCGAGAATGTTAAACAAAGCCTCTCGGACCAAAGAGGAAGTAGGCCTTAATGCCTTTTTATGGGATGACGGGATCCTGGTCCCTCTCGCCTGGCCGCCAATTACTCTCACGGCCCCAAAGTCCCCTACAGGTACTTTTGAATGAGTATTTCGGCGATCTGTACGGCGTTTAAAGCGGCACCCTTTCTTATATTATCCGCCACAATCCACATATTAATACCCCGCTCAATGGATTCATCTTCCCGAATACGACCTACGAAAGTCTCATCCTGCCCGGCCGCGTAAATGGCAAGGGGATATTCATTGTGAGCTGGATCATCTACTACCTTTACGCCCGGTGCTTTTGACAGAAGTTCTCTTACTTCCGCCGCCGTGATTTTTTTCTTTGTCTCTATATTTACCGATTCCGAATGGCCGTAAAAAACTGGAACGCGCACAGTTGTGGCCGTCACCGCTATCTTCGGGTCCTTCATTATCTTCTTCGTTTCGTTCACCATCTTCATCTCTTCTTTTGTGTACCCATTTTCCAGGAAAACGTCGATATGGGGCAAGCAGTTGAAGGCGATTTGATGGGGGTATACCTTTTTTTTCACATCACCGAAGGAGAGCAGCGCCCTGGTTTGTTCCATCAGCTCTTCAATAGCCTTCTTCCCCGTACCCGAGACGGCCTGATAGGTAGAAACCACTATCCTAACTATGCCCACAACGTCGTAAATGGGCTTCAGCGCGACGACCATCTGTATTGTGGAGCAATTTGGATTCGCAATGATGCCCCTGTTTTTATAATTTTCTATCTCCTCGGGATTCACCTCCGGTACAACCAAAGGAATATCCGGTTCCATCCGGAAGGCACTTGTATTGTCCACCACAACACAGCCGGCTGCCGCCGCCAGGGGGGCAAATTTTTGGCTTACAGAACCACCAGCGGAGAATAATCCGATGTCCACGTCTCTAAAAGAATCTTCCCTAAGGACCTCGACGGGAATCGATTCACCTCGAAACTCCATGTACTTGCCAATCGACCTTTCCGATGCAAGGAGCTTAAGGCGATTTACGGGGAAGCGCCTCTCTTCGAGGATCTTTACCATCTCGTTTCCCACGGCACCAGTGGCACCCACTACGGCTACATTGTAAAGTTTACCCATTCTCTCACTCCAACTAAGGCGTTGTTTCTATTTTATCCTCTCCCCTCTTTCCGACCCAGGTGACTTCCCTGCGCGAGAGGCGATACAAAAACCATCCCGGTCCGGACAGGGCATAACCCAAGATAAAGGTGAAAACCATAATCTGCGGCTCAGCGGCGATTAAGATCATGATCAATATAGCAACAAGAAGAGAGGTAAGGGGCTTACGGGCAAGCCAGTTCAAATCCTTGAAACTGTAGTATTTAATACTGCTCACCATGAGCAATGCTAAAACCGCGGTTCCGATGGGAATTATCAGGCTTTCGAAACGCCCATCCCCTCCCAGCTTATAGTAAAGAAGAACACTTGAGGCGAGGACGCAGGCTGCTCCTGGAATGGGAAGCCCGTTGAAAACGCGGCTTTCGATGATGCCGATTTGGACGTTAAATCGTGCAAGCCTCAGGGCTCCGCATACGACATAGAGAAATGCTATCAGCCATCCCCACTTTCCAAAAGCAGCCAAGGACCAGTTATACATTAAAATAGCCGGTGCCACCCCAAAGGCTACCAAATCAGAAAGGGAGTCATACTCGGCGCCGAATTTGCTTGTGGTCTTTGTCAGCCTGGCAATACGTCCATCAAAAGCATCCAGAATAGCTGCTACAAATATAAGAATCGCTGCGAGTTCATATCGGCCATTCATAGAAGAAATCACGGCGGAAAAACCGGCAAATAAACCGCCCGTGGTGATTAAATTGGGAAGAAGAAAAATCCCCTTCTTCATCCTGTCCCTTTGGAATCGTCTTTCCCTTTTCATCTTACCTCCCCCAGGGGTGTCTCCCCCGCCCTTACTTTGTCACCCTCTTTGACCAACACTAACGCCTCCGGCGGCAAAAAAACCTCTAGCCGCGAACCAAAACGGATGAGACCGAACCTCTCCCCCCGACTTACTTCCATCCCCTCTCTCACCCAGCACGCAATTCGGCGGGCGATCAAACCAGCAATCTGTACTGTAAGAATCATTTTCCCGTCCGGCCTTTTTATCAACACGGCATTCCTCTCATTCTCATGAGAAGCCTTATCCAGATTGGCAGAAAAAAATTTTCCCGGATAGTATTTCACCTTCTCCACCCTACCACCACAGGGAACACGGTTTATATGGGCGTTAAAGATGCTCATAAAAATGCTGACCTTTATCTGGGGACCCGTAAGAAGTTCATGACGGGCATCTTTCTTTATTTCAATAACTTTGCCATCTGCCGGCGAGCTGATAACCTCCTCTCCACCCGACACCACCCGCTTAGGGTTCCGAAAAAACCATAGCGAAAAAACACCAAGCACTCCCATCACGGCAGCCGGAATTACCCATCCAAGCCCGGCGAATATCAAGGCAATAAAAATCACCGGGATAATAATGGGCAATCCCTCTCTCGCCACCAGTTCTTCGTGCTTCTCCAGGCCAGTTCTTTCCGCCATCACCTCATCCATTCTTCTTTTCGCGTATCTCATTCCCGCATACTTTGTCAACCTTCCTCTCGGCATACGAAACCTGAAGATAGTTCGGCGTCAAGGTCAAAGGATCATGGACTTCTCCCGCTTGATACATGCGGTAGCCTAACAATCCCACAGTGCTTCCTCTAACAAGATTCGCCCTATTGGCAAAAATTACCCTGCCCTTTAAACGCTGCTTTATTTCTTCCCGCAAAGTATCCCCACCAACGAGCAAAAAAGCCCCCTGGGGGAGATAGTCGTATATTTCGTCCCCCTGGCAAAGTGCCTCGGGGCAGAGGCTAACCAAATCACCCTCCGCCTTTTTCCGATAGAGTCCTAAATATACGTAATTCCTTTGCGATTCCATAATGATACAGACGGGTAAATCTACCACTCCCGTTTCCATTGCCATTGTCGCTAATGAGGAAACCCCTACGATGGGTTTTCCCTTCACCATGGCGAGCCCCTTAACCATCGCCAAACCCACCCTCAATCCAGTGAAAGAACCGGGTCCGGTGGTACAGGTATAGAGGTCTATATCCCCGATATCAATCTGAGACTCCCGACACAGGTAATCCACCGTAGGAAAGAGGGTGAGGGAATGATGCCTGCCATCATCCAAATTGACCTCCATCTGGGTACGTTCCCCTTTTAGAAGGGCCACCGAAAGGCCTTTTCCTGCCGTTGAAATACCTAAAATCCTCATGCTCACCTGGTAAAAAATTTCGTCGCCTTGTTTATCGTTTCATTGTTTAGTCGCTCTATATCCATAATCATAACAAAAATCATGAGAATCACGAGAAGAACAAATCCTATCTGCTGGGCCCTCTGTTTCCACTTTGGGCTTAAATCTTTTCTACGGATGGCTTCAATAAGGTAAAAAAGCAGATGCCCACCATCCAGAACAGGTACCGGGAGGAGGTTCAAGACCCCTAAATTGATGCTTAAAACTGCCATAAAAAGGAGGAAGGCAAGAAGTCCGCTCTTCGCCTGCTCTCCCGCCATCTGGGCAATAAGGATAGGCCCCCCCAGGCTGCGGGGAGAGAGGACCCCTTCCAATATCTTTACAATACTGATCATCGTCATTTTGGTAATGAACCAGGTCTGTTCTGTAGCCTTTATTAGGGCCGAAAAAGGGTTGAGACGTTCCTTCAGAAGCTTTTTAGCCGGCCCTACCCCTATTTTATAAGTTTCTACCTCTTCACCAAATATGTTGTGATCCTTCACGATTTTAGGGAACACGGTGAGGTCTTTAGTTTCACCGTCCCTGCGAATAGATATCTTAACGGGTTTACCCTTACTTTCCACGATTTTCTTTGCCACCTGGTCCCATCGCGTAACGCCTTCCCCATCTATCTTCACGATAACATCACCCACGGAAATACCCGCCTCCTGGGCAGGGCTGCCAGATGCGACCATACCTATTTCGCTTGTCAGAACCGGTACCCCCCAAATATAGGCAAAGGTAAAAATCAGAATGGCGAGGAGGAAATTGAAAAAGGGCCCGGTAAAAACGATAACGGCCCTCTTCCAGACCGGCTGGGCGGCAAAGGAATGACCCTTTTCCTCTTCTGTCAGGTGTTCTTCCTCCGACTCACCGAGGAGCTTCACGTATCCCCCTAAGGGAATAAGGGAGATAACATATTCTGTCTCGCCGATTTTTTTTCCAATGAGCTTTCGGCCGAAGCCGAGGGAGAACTTGAGGATACCTACCCGGAAATACTTAGCCGCAAGAAAATGGCCTACCTCATGGACAAAGATGAGGACACCCAATAGAATAATAATGGCCACCGTACTCGTCATAATGTTCCTACTCCGCCTTTTGCTATCTCATCCATCTTCTTCCGGGCAAGTCGCCGTGCCCTATCATCACTTATTAGATAGGCATCCAGTGAATCAGCTATCCCGGTGAAAGAAAACCTCTCCATAACCTCCGAAATTACCCGGAAAATATCGGTAAACTTTATCTTCCCCGTAAGGAATCCTTCCACGGCTATTTCATTTGCCGCGTTCATCACCGCCGGCATCACACCCCCTTCTTTCAGGGCTTCTTTTGCTAAACGAAGGCAGGGAAACTTTTTCTCGTCCGGCGGCAGAAAGGTAAGGGACCCAAGCTGTGAAAAATCGAGGCTAAGAGAGGGATCGTTCATCCTCTCAGGGTAGAACAGCGCATAGGAGATAGGAATTTTCATATCCGGCTTACCCATCTGAGCTAGAAAAGAACCGTCCACGAACTCTACTATAGAGTGCACGATGCTTTGGGGATGAATCACCACCTCAATCTTTTCCGGGGACATTGAAAAAAGCCATCTGGCTTCAATAATTTCCAGGCCCTTATTCATCATGGTCGCAGAATCCACGGTAATTTTCGCCCCCATCTGCCAATTAGGGTGTTTGAGGGCTTCCGAAGGTTTCACCTCACTCAAGTGATGGGCAGGGGTATTCAAAAAAGGTCCTCCTGAAGCGGTGAGAATAATGCGCCGCACATTTTTTATATCGTTCCCTGCTAGACACTGAAAAATGGCGCTGTGTTCACTGTCCACCGGAATTAACCTTACTCCTCTTTTTTGCACCTCTCTCATGATGAGTTCTCCGGCCACCACGAGGGTTTCTTTATTCGCCAAAGCTACCTCTTTTCCTGCCTTGATAGCTTCCCAGGTAGGCACAAGACCGGCAGCGCCAACCATCGCCGATACTACCACTGTCACATCCGCTAAGGTTGCTACATGCCGGTAACCCTCTTGTCCATACAGAATTTCTACGGGGGGTCTTCCTTTATAAATCTCCGAAAGGAGCCTCGCATGTTCCTCATCTATCACAGAGACAACACGTGGAGAAAAATGGTTAATCTGCTCGTACAGGAGCCTTATATTTCTACCCGCCGCGAGGGCTACTAATTTAAATCGCCCCGGATTACGGGCCACCACGTCGAGCACATTACGGCCGATAGAGCCAGTGGAACCAAGGAGAGCGATGGTCTTCATACAAAAAAGGCCTGGCGATAGTAATATACAAAGGGCGCGATAAATATGAGACAATCGAGGCGGTCCAGAAGTCCTCCATGACCGGGGAGAAGGTGGCTTGAGTCTTTCACCCCCGCCATTCTCTTGAGGGCTGATTCACAAAGGTCACCCAGCTGCCCCAGCGCGCTTCCTACAAGGCCGAGAAAAAGGAAGTGGAAGGCAGGGAGCCTCGGGAAAAGAAACAAGCCAAAAAGGTAGCAACATATGGCGCTGAAAACAATAAGGGCCATTGTACCTTCCATTGTCTTGCCGGCACTGATAGACGGAATGAGAGGACGGCGACCCCAGAAGCGTCCCACGTAGTAAGCCGCTGTATCTCCTGAAAAGGCAAGGACCAGAACAAAAAAAATCCACAGGAGTCCATCCGGCCCCTTTCGGAGCCAGATGAAATGGGATAGGGTAACGGATACATAAAAAAAGCCGAAGAAGGTCTTGAAGAGAGGATTTAAGTCGATTCCTCCCTCTTTTAAATGGAGTAACTCAAAAAAGAAGAGGACGAGAAAGAAAAGAACGGTGCATCCCAAGATAGTGAGGGGTTCTCCCCATAAAAAAGCCCAAGGACAAAGGATAGCCCCGATGGTGCTCTCTACTTTTCGCCAGGAAAAACCGTGACCGAGGGTAAGGGCATTGTACTCCCCTATACCTATCGTCACCACCAGTGTAATCAGGCCAGCAAAACCCCAAAGGGGAGCAAAGAGAAGGATCCCCACTATTATGGGTAACAGGACAAGGGCGGTTACCCACCTCTTGGCGTGAGCGTTCATCCCCCTTTTCTCCTTGCGATTTGTTCCGGTGTGAGGCCGAAACGGCGTTCCCGTCTCTGATATTCTTCAATCGCCGCCATGAGATCTTCCTTGGAAAAATCCGGCCACAGTACGTCGGTAAAATAAAATTCCGTGTACGCCGTCTGCCAGAGGAGGAAATTACTCAATCGGTACTCACCACTTGTCCGTATAAGGAGATCCGGGTCGGGAAGATCATGAGTATAGAGGTAGTTTTGAAATAAGGCGTGGTCTATATTATGAGGAGAAATTGCACCTCGAACGGCATCTTCCGCTATTCTCCTAACCGCCTGGACTATTTCATCCCTGCCCCCGTAGCTTAAAGCTAAGGTCCAGATCATGTCCTCATTGGCGGAGGTTTTTCTCATAGCCTCCTCCAAGAGGGGTTTGACGTCTGATCTCAACGATTTCCAGTCCCCTATAATGTTCAGGCGGATCCCGTTTGAACGAATCTCCTCTATCTCTGTCTGTAAATACTGAGAGAGCAGCCTCATCAAGGCATTAACCTCTTTTGCCGGGCGTGACCAGTTTTCGGAAGAGAAGGCGAACATGGTGAGATACTTTATTCCTATCTCCCGACAGGCCCGCACCGTTTCCCGCACTGCTTCCGCTCCCTTGCGGTGGCCGGCTACGCGCCCTAAGGCATGTTTCTTTGCCCAACGACCGTTGCCATCCATTATGATGGCGATGTGACGAGGTAAATCATTCATAATCCTTTTTTTTCTTTACCATAGACCATAAGGTTAAGCAAGCCGGCGACTTGAAATAAAAAAAGCGGAACCCATTGGTTCCGCCTGCAGCATCAAAAAACCCTCCCCTAAATTTCCATGATTTCCTTTTCTTTAGCCGCCAGGAGGCTCTCTACACGCTCCATGTATTTGTCCATTTCTTTCTGGACCTTTTCCTGATAAGTAAACATCTCATCTTCCGAAATCTTGTTTTCCTTCTTCAGGATCTTAAACTGTTCATTAGCATCTCTTCTCGCATTGCGCAATTTAACGCGGCACTCTTCCGCCATTTTCTTTACGAGCTTTACCAGTTCTTTTCTCCTCTCCTCCGTTAGGGGTGGTATGTTAATACGGATAATCTTACCATCATTGGATGGCATAAGCCCTAATTCAGATTTCTGTATCGCCTTCTCGATAGCCCCAATGATACTGGCATCCCACGGTGAAATCATGATTGTTCTGCTTTCAGGAATGGAAAGACCAGCGACCTGGTTTAAAGGCGTGGGCACCCCATAGTAATCTACCTTTATCCCATCCAACAGGGCTAAGGAGGCGCGCCCCGTCCTTACTTTGCTGAACGACTTTTCCAAAAATTGAATGGATTTTTCCATATTTTCTCTTAATTCGGCAAAGACTTCGTCTTTCATGCCTCTCCCTCCACTATAGTTCCTATTTTCTCGCCCGCCACAATCCGGCCGATGGCCCCGGGGGCAAAGATATTGAATACCACAACGGGAATGTGGTTTTCCCGACAAATGGCGATCGCCGTAGCATCCATAACCCTGAGGTCCTTCACCAATACATCATTATAAGAAATCCTATCGTACCGCATGGCACCAGGGTGCTTTAACGGGTCCCGATCGTAAACCCCGTCCACCTTCGTCGCCTTGAGTAAAGCCTCCGCACCTATCTCGGCTGCCCTCAGGGCAGCTGCCGTGTCGGTGGTAAAATAAGGATTCCCTGTTCCACCGGCAAAGATGACTACGCGTCCCTTTTCAAGATGGGATATAGCCTTACGGTAAATATAGGGTTCGGCCAGTTCCTTAACCTCGATGGCAGACATCACCCTAACCTCGATCCCCTTTTTCTCCATGACACTCTGGAGGGCCACACAGTTTATTAACGTGGCCAACATCCCGGCGTAATCGGCCATGGACCTTTCCATGCCGCTTTTTTCCGCTTCCTGTCCCCGCCAGAAATTACCCGCTCCTATGACGATGGAAAGCTGAATACCCTGCCCCACTACATCTTTCACTTCCCTAGCCAGGTTATCCACTATCCTGAAATCTATACCGGCTCCGCAATCACCCTGGAGGGCCTCTCCGCTAAGCTTCAGAAGCACTCTGCGGTACTTGAACTCTCCCACCCTGTTATCCTTTTAGTTCCTCACCTAACTGGAAGCGAACGAAGCGTCGAAGAACGATATTTTCTCCTGTCTTTGCAATTATACTGTTGATGAGACTTTCTACCGTTATATCTGGATTTTTGATAAACTTTTGCTTCGTCAAGCACACCTCTTCATAAAATTTTGCCAGTTTACCCTCGATTATCCTGTCCCATACCTTCTCCGGTTTTTTCTCTGCCTGAAGCTGGCTGCGGTATATTTCCTTCTCCTTTTCAAGCACTTCCGCAGGTATATCGTTGGGAGACAGATACGTGGGATTTGTGGCCGCGATCTGCATAGCTATATCCTTTGCCAGGGCCTGAAAGTCCTCCGTTTTTGCCACGAAGTCCGTTTCACAGTTCAGTTCTACCAATACCCCAATCTTTCCTCCCATGTGTACATAGGAGGCGATTGTGCCATCTTTGGCGGCCTTGGAAGACCTCTTTGTTGCGGCCGCCATACCTTTTTTGCGTAGGTATTCTATGGCCTTTTCAAAATCTCCGTTGGCATTAACAAGGGCTTCTTTACACTCCATCATTCCCATACCCGTTTTATCTCTAAGTTCCTTAACCATCGATGAGGTTATGTTCACGGCTTCTTATCCTCCCGTATTATGTTTCATTTGTCGTATTCTGATTCGTCGTATTCTAGTTCCACACTATCCGGCACATCTTCCTCTTGATCCGGCGGTGGCGTTTTAACTTCCGCTTCCTCCAACTTATCCGTCGTGGCCTGCAGGCGCTCTTCATAGAGCTTCCTCCCTTCCAAGACGGCATCGGCTATACGGGCGGTAAATAGCTTGATTGCCCGAATTGCGTCATCATTACCAGGAATCACCCAATCTATGAGATCGGGGTCACAGTTGGTATCCACCATAGCAACAATGGGGATTTTAAGTTTCCTTGCCTCTTTTACCGCTATTTCCTCCCGGTTGGGATCCACAATAAAAACAGCTTCCGGCAACCCGTTCAAAGACCTGATCCCCCCAAGAAGCTTTACCAGTCTATCCTTCTCCTTTTGTAGCCTCTGAATTTCCCTCTTCGTATATACCCTCACACTATCGTCGGCAAACATCGCCTCAAGCTGGTTCAAGCGATCAATGCTTTTTTTTATGGTGGCAAAGTTGGTCAGCATACCTCCCAGCCATCTTTGATTCACATAAGGCATGCCGCACCTCGTAGCCTCTTCCACTATGGCGTCCTGGGCCTGTTTTTTTGTTCCCACAAAGAGCACCTTACCACCTTCTGCGGCAACCGAGATAATAAATTCATATGCCTTCTGAAAAAGGACTACTGTCTGCTGTAAGTCAATTATGTAAATTCCGTTCCGGGCGCCAAATATGTAAGGCTTCATCTTCGGATTCCACTTGTTCGTCTGATGACCAAAGTGAACCCCCGCTTCGAGTAATAACTTCATCGAAATTGCTGCCATAAAACTTCTTTCCTCCGTCCCTTCGTGTTTTATCCTCCACCCCCTTCTCCTTGACGTTAAACCTGAAATCTTTCAGGCAACACCCGCCAATCCAGGGATGTGCGAAATTTTTTGGCTTTTATCATACCCAGGTAGGGTAAGCAAGAGAAATTTCACGTCCTGTAATGGGAGTTTATGCGCACGTAATCAAAGGTAAGGTCGGATGCAAAGATACGCCACGACTTTTGCCCCCTTCCAAGATAGATGCCCACGCGAATCTCGTTGGATTCCATAATTTCCCGCAACCTTTCTTCCCTCTGGATCTGCCCCATTCCGGAAGCAAAGATACACTCATCTTCAAGGTAAAGCCTCACCTTTTCACCTTCAAGTGGAAGACCCAGAGACCCCACGGCGGAAATGATGCGCCCCCAATTGGGGTCTTGTCCGAAAAAAGCCGCCTTTACCAGATTCGCATTACCCACCGCATAGGCGACTTTCTTCGCCTCCTGCACCGTGGCGGCGCCCTCTACCACGATCTCCAATACCTTCGTCGCCCCTTCTCCATCACGCACAATTTCCTTCGCAAGTCCTTCCATAAGGGAGAGAAAAGATGCTCTAAGAAGACGGTAATCCCTAGAATTTAAGGCAGGTGGTTTATTTCCCGCGATTCCATTTGCCATAATAACGACCATATCATTGGTACTCATACAGCCGTCCACGGAAATGGAGTTAAATGACCTGTCCACAGCATAACGGAAGAGGCTATGAAGTTCTTTTTCCCCTATGTTGAGGTCTGTTAGGATGTAGGCCAGCATGGTGGCCATCTGGGGCTGAATCATGCCGGCCCCTTTCGCCAGTCCACACATGGTTACCTCCTTCCCTCCGATTAAAAGCTTGCGGTATGCAATTTTAGGCCAGCGATCCGTTGTCATCATGGCCAGTTCCGCCCGCATAAGCCCACTTGGAGAAAGATCTCTAACAAGGTCTGGAAGACGTCTTTCTATAATGCTAACAGGGAGAGGATGACCGATAACCCCGGTGGAGGCTATAAGGATCATTCTTTCGTCTATTTTTAGCTCCCGAGCGAGTTTTTCTGCTATGGCTCTTGCATCTGCCTTTCCTCTCTCTCCCGTACAGGCATTGGCATTACCGCTGTTGGTGACGATGGCCTGGGCAATTCCTCCCTTGACACGCTCTTCAGAAATCTGAACCGGCGCCGCCCGGAATGAATTCTTCGTAAACACACCCGCTACCTTTGCCGGCCGCTTAGAAAAAATAAGGGCTAAATCTGGCTTACCGTTTGACTTTATCCCCGCGCTGATACCCGCGGCCAGAAAACCAGGGACTGAGAATTCTTCTTCTTTCACCTGTCAACACTCCCTTTTGCTAACGACCACAGCATTTTTTATACTTCTTTCCGCTACCACAGGGGCAGGGGTCGTTTCTCCCTACTTTTTTGCCACTTTTACGTGCCGGCTCCTGAGGCTGGAAGTCGCCTCCATGACTGTAAATCAAGTCTTCTTGCGCCTCTTCCCTTATTTCCTCCAGTTCCTCCGCACTCGCTACTTGAACCATACACAACTTCTCTACCACATCCAATTTAATGCGTTCCGTCATATCTATAAAGGCTTCATAACCCTCTTTCTGATACTCCCTCACGGGGTCTTTCTGGCCATAACCGCGCAGGCCAATACCTTCCCGCAAATGGTCCATCGTGAGAAGATGGTCTTTCCAGTGATTGTCGATCGACTGAAGCATGATCATTTTTATCAGATATTCCATCAATTCTTTGCCGAATCGTACCTCTTTTTCCCGGAGGTGATTTTTTGCGGCATGGATAACCGTATCCAGTATCTGTTCCGCTGACATTTCCCTTCCCCGCTCTGACAGGTTCAGACGCAGGGAAAACTGTTTATAAATCATGTCATCCAGGCCCTTCAGGTTCCAATCTTCCGGGTTCACCTTTTCGTCCACGTAGTCAGAAACCACGATCTCGGCCACTTCCTCAACCATGCCATCCAGGTCCTCCCAGAGGGCTTCTCCCTTGAGCACCCTTTTTCTCTGCTCGTAGATAACCTGGCGCTGCTGGTTCATGACGTTATCGTATTCCAAAAGGTGCTTTCTAATCTCGAAATTCTGGGCTTCTACCCTTTTCTGCGCATTCTCAATGGCCTTTGTCACCATGGGATGCTCTATGGGTTCGTTTTCCTCAATCCCTATCTTGTCCATAAGAGATGAGATTCGCTCGGCCCCGAAGATGCGTAAGAGGTCATCTTCAAGGGATAGATAGAAGCGCGATGACCCCGGGTCCCCCTGTCGCCCCGAGCGGCCTCTCAGCTGGTTATCTATCCTTCTACTTTCGTGGCGTTCCGTTCCTATGATGTGCAGCCCCCCGAGCTCCGCCACGCCTTCGCCTAGTTTGATATCCGTCCCGCGTCCCGCCATATTGGTTGAGATGGTCACCATCCCTCGTTGCCCCGCCTGGGCGATTATCTCCGCTTCCTTCTCATGGTATTTCGCATTCAATACGTAATGCTTGATTCCTTCCTTTTCGAGCAGGGCACTTAATTTTTCCGATTTTTCAATGGAAATGGTACCTACGAGAACTGGCCTTCCACGGGCATGCAATTCTTTTATTTCCCTTACTACCGCGGCGAATTTTTCCTTTTCCGTTTTATAGATAACATCCTGATAGTCGACTCGTATCATCGGCATATTTGTTGGTATTACGACGACATCGAGGTTATAAATCTTCTTGAACTCTTCCGCTTCCGTATCCGCCGTGCCCGTCATACCCGCCAATTTTTCATACATCCGAAAGAAATTCTGGAAGGTAATGGAAGCGAGGGTCTGGTTTTCGCTCTCTATTTTTACCTTTTCCTTCGCTTCGAGAGCCTGATGGAGGCCATCGCTATAACGGCGCCCCGGCATTAACCGTCCGGTAAATTCATCCACTATAATAACCTGCCCATCTTTCACCACGTAATCCACGTCCCTCTTGAACAAGGTATGGGCACGTAGGGCCTGGTTTACGTGGTGCAGAAGCTCCATATTCCGTGGATCGAAGAGGTTCTGAACTTTCAGGTATTTTTCTACCCGGCCTACCCCCTCTTCCGTAAGGACGACTGTGCGGGTTTTCTCATCCACCGTATAATCCACCTGGGGCCTCAGTCGGGGGATAATCTGGTTTACCCGGTAGTACTTCTCAGTAGATTCTTCCGAAGGGCCAGATATGATAAGGGGTGTCCTGGCCTCGTCGATAAGGATAGAATCCACTTCATCCACAATGGCGTAATAGAAATCCCGCTGGACATAATCTTCGAGGTCATACTTCATGTTGTCCCGGAGATAATCGAAACCAAATTCGTTGTTCGTCCCGTAAGTGATATCGGCATGATAGGCGGCCCGACGTTCATCATCATCAAGACCATGAACGATTACCCCAACAGAAAGGCCCAAAGAACGGTAAATGGGACCCATCCACTGTGCATCCCTACGGGCAAGGTAATCATTGACGGTAACGAGATGGCAACCCCGCCCCAGAAGGGCATTTAAATAAAGGGGCATGGTAGCGGCCAAGGTTTTACCTTCCCCTGTTTTCATCTCCGCAATCTTACCTTGATGGAGCACAATGCCGCCTATAAGCTGGACGTCAAAAGGTCTCATCCCTACCTTTCTCTTGGCCACCTCCCTAACAACAGCAAAAGCCTCCGGAAGGAGTTCATCAAGGGTCTCGCCTTTCGCCAGTCTTGCTTTAAAAATATCTGTCTGCTCCCTCAACTGGGCATCCGTCATGGAAGATACCCGCCCTTCCAGCGCGTTTATCTCCTGGACGATTAGGGAAAGCTCCTTCAAAATTCGTTCGTTTTTAGTCCCGAAAATCTTCTTTAAAATTTCACCTATCACGTTGAAAACTCTCTCAATAAAAAATCCGGTCACCTTGTACCGGATTTTTTTCATTATATCAATTTTTTTCAGTAGTTCCTCAGAGGCGCTTGATAAACATAAGGGGGTCCCCAATGATTACCTTATCGCCCGCCGAGACGTATATCTCCGAGACGGTACCGTTTACCTCGGAGGTTATGTTGTTTAGCATCTTCATTGCCTCCAGCACGACCAGTACCTGCCCCACCGTAACCTCTTCTCCCACTTTCACACACACCTCGTTCACCGATCCCGTCAGATGAGCGCGAATATCCCCTACCTTCCAGGCAGCGTCTATCTCTTTGGGGCTCATGGTTTTCTTCTTCGTTTTTTTCTCTTCCTCTGTCTCTTCCCCTTCCGTCACCATGGGCTCCAGATGGTGGTCGATAATTAGATACGTGATTGTATCTCCTTCGGCAGTCTTACGCTGGGGACCGATCTCGATGGAATGAAGCCTTCCCGAGGCATCGCTTATCTCAAACTTCTCGCCCAGATGAAAGCCACCCTTCCTAAACCAAATGCGAGGTGGAAGCACCCAGGTCTTTCCGTAGGTCGCCTCAAACTTGAAAAACTCCACCGCATCGTTCGGATGCTGCAGGTACAAAACCAGCTCATCTTCCGTTACTTCCCGTCCCAGGCGATGTTCCAGCACCTTCCTCTCCACCTCGAGGTCTACATCTTCAATCTTCTGGTAACAGAAATCACATTCCAAAATCCTTTTCCAGTCATCGCCAAACACGCGGCGGTAAATATCATCTGCCGGCCGGTAAAAGGGAAATTCCCCATAACGGCCCAAAAGAAGATTCTTGAGGTCGTCGGACACGTCTTTATACCTTTCCCCCTTTAAGACGTTGTTCACCGCCGTGGTCCAGAGAATCTGGGATCCCGGGGTAACACTCCACCAGTTACCAAGCTCTACCTGTACTTTTGGTAGCTCCTTTTGGAGGATTTCTGGCATACGATGGAGGAATCCTCCCTTCATGGCCTGTTCAAAGCTGGAACCGGTCGCCCCTCCGGGTAGCTTGTGAATCTGAACCGTTGGGTCGAATCCCATAAACTGGGATTCAAAGTCACGGTAAAACTCCCTCTCTGAACGCAGTTTACTGGAAGTATCTATGATCGCTTGACGATTTAGACCGGGGGCACGATAACCGTAATCCTCAAGGATATCCACGACCGTAAGGAGAGGAGGGGGTCCATAGAAACCTGTCAAAGCATGGTCAGATGCGTCTATTATCTTCGCCCCGTTTCTAACTGCCTCCACGATGCGGCCTATATCTGCCCCGTCCGTATTATGACCGTGGTAGTGAACAATGAGGTCTGGATATTTTTCCTTTATAGCCCTCACCAATTCCCCTATTCTCCTCGGTGTTCCCAGGCCTCCGTGATTTTTAATAGCAAGAATTATATCTGGTCCTGTAACCTCAAGTATTTCACCCACTTTTCTCACGTAAAACTCATCGGTATGTTCCGGTCCCGTGGAGAAACAAACGGCAGGTTCCAGAATACACCCCGCCGCCTGTACCTCCTCGAATACGGCCCTCATGTTGGGGATGTAGTTGAGGAAATCGAACACTCGCCAGACGTGCACATAACGGGAAAAACTCCTGACGGTTAAACGGATTACGTTTTCCGGATAGGGCCGGTAGCCAAAGAGATTGATCCCCCGGCAGAGGGTCTGAAACATGGTGTTGGGCATGTGCTCGCTCAATACCGCCAACTTTTCAAGAGGATTTATCTGCTTCCTCAACATGTCTACGTGTACGGAAGCCCCTCCGGTAATTTCGATTGAAAAGTAACCCGCTTCGTCCCGTTCATGGGCTACCAGGAGTTGTGTATGGGGCATAATGCGGTTTTTGAAATCCGACTGGGACAGGTCCCTTTCCGTATTGGTGACGTAATAACCATCCATCCTGCGGATTTTATCGAGCACGTAACGTACGCCTTTCTCTTTCAGTTCTTGGGGAGTAATCCTCTCATCTGTCATTTTTCTCTTCCTCAGAAAATTTTTGGGGAAAGAGGGCAATCAATACGCGTATTTGTTGATTTTACGGGTATGAATCTCCGCGATCAACTTTCCGAGTTTGGCGATTTCCCGCTCCGGTTCCGGATAAGAAAATACCTGCGGGTGGGTGTCCAGGTAGGAGGTGTCGAATCTACCCGCACGAAAATCCGGCTCATCGCAAATAGCGAGATAAAAAGGTATCGTTGTCTTGGGTCCCACAATGACAAAACCCTTAAGGGCCCTCTTTAATCTCTGTAAAGCCTGCTCCCAATCGTAACCACGAATTGTCATTTTTACGAGGAGGGAATCGTATTCGGTGGGAATCTTATAACCTTGATAGACAGCCCCGTCGAGCCTCACACCAGGGCCTCCGGGAGACTGGTAAACCTCTACCCTCTTTCCACCTTCGGGCATGAAGTTATTTTTTGGGTCCTCCGCATTTATTCTGACTTGGATTGCCTTACCGTAAAGGAGCACCCTGTCCCGCGGTATATTTAGCTTATTCCCTTGTGCAATACGTACCTGTTCCCTTACAATATCTATCCCCGTAAGCTCTTCCGTTACCGTGTGCTCCACCTGGAGGCGTGTATTCATTTCCATGAACCAGAACTCATTTGTCTTGAAATCAACGAGAAACTCAACGGTTCCTGCATTGATATACTTAGCTTCCCGCGCCGCCTTTAGGGCTGCTTCATACATGCGCTCGAGGACGGAGGGAGGTAAATCAGCTGGCGCAATCTCTAAGAGCTTCTGATGTCTCCTTTGAATGGAACAATCTCTTGAGCCCAGATGAATAACATTACCATGTTCGTCGGCAAGGATTTGAATCTCCACGTGCCTGGGGGATTCTATACACTTTTCCAGATAAACGTTATCATCGTTAAAGGCCGATAAAGCCTCGGCTCTCGCGAGTGGAAGTTGACTTAATAGGTCTGCTTCGTTCACAACCTTCCGTATACCTCTCCCCCCGCCACCGGAAGAAGCCTTAATCATGATGGGGTATCCTACCTTCTGGGCAAATTCAAAGGCTTCCCTGAGACCTATGTCACCCTTTCCCAGGTTGCCCGTTCCGGGAATAAAGGGCAATCCTGCCTGCTCCATAATCTTCCGCGCCGTCACTTTATTGCCGAGGTCCACCATTACTTGGCGGGGAGGACCGATGAAAATTACCCCGGCCCTTTCACACGCCTCCGGTAAATCGGGGTTTTCGGAGAGAAAACCATAACCCGGATGTATGGCATCGGCATTACACTTCTGTGCCGCCCATATGATTTTATCCACATCGAGGTAGTCTTTCCTTGGCCCTTCTCCTAAAAGGATGGCATGATCGGCCAGGCGCACATAATAGGCATCTGAATCAGGCTTTTCATAGACAACAACCGCCTCCAGATCCATTTCTTTCAATGTGCGCATGATGCGAAGGGCAATTTCCCCCCGATTGGCAATGAGCACCCTTTTTATTTTCCTCTTTGTAGTCACGGTCTCCCTAGCCCCTTAAAGCATTCTCAGAACGGATGCGTTTACCTTAATTATTCTTCCTTGTCAATCTGGATTTCCCCTTGACTTTCCGTTTCTTTGTGCGTTAAAGAGCGCCTTCATACATACCTTTAACGGGTAACGAAAGGAGTTCCCATGGCCAAGTACGATTCGAAATCATTGAGAAATATCGCCTTCGCCGGACACGGAGGAACGGGGAAAACGTCCCTGTGTGAGGCCTTGCTTTTTGTTTCCGGGAAAACGGAACGATTAGGCCGAGTTGACGATGGTTCCTCGAGCCTTGACTTCGAACCGGAGGAACAAAAAAGACACGTATCCTTAAGCTCGGCCTGCACTTTTACCGAGTGGAACCGCTGTAAAATAAATCTCCTTGATACACCTGGCGATTCGTGTTTTTCCTTCGATACAAAGAGCTGTATGAGGGTGGCCGATGCTGCCGTTATCGTTATTGACGCCATAGGCGGGGTAGAATTTCAAACCCTCAAGGTATGGGAATTTGCTGATGAATACAAACTTCCCCGCGTTGTTTTCATAAATCGCCTGGACAAGGAACGGGCTGATTTCTTCCAGACCTTAAAAAGCATTACGGAAAAGCTGAAGGTTAAGGTCACCCCCATTTCTCTACCAATAGGAAAAGAAGAGAATTTCCGCGGGATCGTGAACCTCATTGAGGGGAAAGCTTACTCCTTTGACAAGACAAAAGGCACCGCACAAGAGGTGGATATCCCATCCGACCTGGCCGAGGAAGTAGCCAAATACCGCGAGTCGTTAGTGGAAGATGTGGCGGAAACGGACGAGACGTTGATGGACAAGTACTTAGAGGAAGGTGAGCTTTCAACCGAAGAGTTGAAGGAAGGTTTAAGGCGTGCCATTATAAATTCCACCTTGATTCCCGTAACCTGTGGCTCCGCCACCGGGCTTCAAGGTGTTTTCACCCTCCTCGATATTATCACCTATTACTTCCCTTCCCCCGCGGACAGGGGATCCGTCCAGGGAACTAACCCCGAAGGGGCCAAAGAAGAGAGAAAACCGGAAGAGGAGGAACCCTTTTCCGCCTTCGTGTTCAAAACCATTGCCGATCCCTACGCCGGCCGTTTGAACCTCTTTCGCGTCTACTCGGGCCAGCTTTCTCCCGATAGCTCGGTATTCAACTCAACCCGCAAATTAACGGAACGGATAGGAAGTATCTTCTACCTGGAAGGGAAAACCCAAAGACAGGCCACCCAGCTCACAGCCGGAGATATTGCCGCGGTAGCCAAATTGAAAGAAACCGTAACGGGTGATACCCTATGCTCGGACCGGGCCCCCATAATTTATGAGAAGGTATCCGTCCCACCGGCCATTATGTCCTTTGCTATTGAGCCGAAAAGCAGGGGGGATGAGGAGAAAATAACGGGCGCCCTGCATCGTCTCCTGGAAGAAGACCCCACACTCAACTTCTACCGCAATGATGAAACAAAGGAGATGATTCTCTCCGGCATGGGACAGCTCCATATTGAAGTGACCGTGGAAAAGATGAAGAGAAAATTCGGGGTAGAAGTGAACCTTAACATCCCTAAAGTGCCCTATAAAGAAACGATCAAAGGCAAGGCCCGTGTCCAGGGAAAATATAAGAAACAATCGGGTGGACGCGGACAGTACGGGGACTGCTGGATTGAGCTGGAACCCCTTCCCCGGGGTGGAGGCTTTGAGTTCGTGGACAAAATCGTAGGCGGCGTAATCCCCCAGCAGTACCGTCCGGCCGTAGAAAAAGGCATCGTAGAGGCCATGGAGCAAGGAGTTCTTGCCGGTTACCCGGTGGTGGACGTTAGGGTTTCCCTGGTCGATGGGTCCTATCATACCGTGGATTCTTCAGAACTCGCTTTTAAAGTGGCGGGTTCTCTCGCCTTCAAAAAGGCGGCCTTAGAATGTCAGCCTACCCTCCTGGAACCCATTGTAAACATCTATATCGAAGTTCCAGAAGAATACATGGGTGATGTGATAGGGGACTTAAACAGCCGCCGGGGAAAGGTCATGGGTATGGATAGCAAAGGGACCACCCAGATTATAAAGGCCCAGGTACCTCTCGCGGAAATATTGAAATACGCCCCTGATTTGAGATCCATGACGAGTGGCAGGGGTACCTTTACCTACGAGCATTCACATTACGAAGAAGTACCGGCTCATATAGCGGAGAAAATTATCGCAGAAAGCAAGAAGAGGGAAGAGGAAAGCAACAAATAGCAGATGAGAGTAGCCATCATTACCGTAAGTGACAGGGGGGCAAGAGGGGAAAGGGAAGACAAAAGTGGCCCTGAACTGGCGGAAACCATAAAGAAAATAGATGGGGAGGTGGTTTTCACCGCCATCATCCCAGATGAGAAAGAGACGATCGCCGCCACCATCCGGGAATGCGCCGATGAGAAAGACTGTGATATTATTTTAACCACGGGAGGAACTGGGGTAAGCCCCCGGGATGTAACACCGGAGGCTACAATGGCTGTGATTGACCGCCTTGTCCCGGGTCTAGCTGAAGAAATGCGTAGGGTGTCCGCCTTAAAAACCCCACATGCACTGATTTCCCGGGCTGTGGCGGGGATCAGGAATAAATCCCTCATCGTAAACTTGCCCGGAAGCCCAAAGGGGGCGCGGGAAAATCTTGAAGCGATTCTTCCTGCCCTTCCCCATGCTGTTGAGAAGATTAAGGGCGATCCCAGGGACTGTGCCACAGATTAATCAGGGTACATCCTGAGGAGGGACGGGTGGCTCTTGAACACGGAGTTCCCTTTTGAGGTCCCTTATCTGCTTTTGCAGACGATTTATCGTGCGACTCATCCTGAACCTCTCCACTATGCCTAAGAATCCCGTGAATACAACACCCAATAAAAATGAAATGAAGATTAACATGTAAACAGGTATCGTTAAACGGAAGAGATCTAGGTACTTTAGTTCTACCGGGGTTGTGTTGGCGAGGGAAAAAGTAACAATTAGGATGATAAAAAGGACAACGAGAATCGTATATACAACCTTCATACACCAACCTCCTCAAAGTAGGGCAGAAGCTTTTTCCACGTTTCCTCGATATCTTCTGGAATTACCCTCACTTCCCCTACGACCGACATGAAGTTCGTATCTCCCCGCCAGCGGGGTACTACATGTATATGAAGGTGGTCCTCCACACCGGCACCCGCCGCCTCTCCCAAGTTCATACCGATATTAAACCCCTGGGGATTTAACGCCTTCTTCAGCACCTCAACCGATAAGATGCAGAAATCAAAAAGCTCTCTCCTCTCCTCAGGATTTAAATCCTCAAGGTTTGCCACATGCCTAAGCGGTACGACCATGATATGCCCCGCCGTGTAAGGGTAGAGGTTCAACATAATGAGGGCATGGTAACCCCGCTTAAGGACAAATTCTTTGGAACCATCTTTATCACACAATACACATGTTTTTGGTTTTTCTCCTTTAATGTAGGCCATCCTCCACGGTGCCGATATAGCGTCCATAACCCGTCTCCCCTATATTTTGCATCAAATTATACTAAGAAAACGGACACAATTACAAGGGTTATTTCCCTCACGGGGAGATTGACTTTGAATTCCCTTGTGTATAATAATCAAATATAAGGAGGAGGCCATGATTGAGGATACCCTTTTAAAGATCGCGGAGAAAATTGTAAGACTCGATGAAGCATCCCTTTGCGCCCTGTGGGAGAAGTATCGTGAACGGGTGGAAAAGGTGGAACCTAACCGGGAGTGGGAAAAGTGCGTCATCGTCTTTTTCATCATCAATGCCGTTAGGGCTAAAAACGAAATCTTGAACGAGTATATTAAGGAAAAGAACAAACCCGCCTCTTCCCAGAAAAAAGCGAATTTACGCCTCATTAAACCCCAAGGGTAAAGGTAGTATGGCAATCCCCGTCGACGCGGCAAAAAGGGCAGAAGAGCTAAGGAAAATCATAGAATACCACAACAAGCGTTATTACCAGTTCGATGATCCGGAAATCTCCGATGCCGAATATGACCGCCTGCTAACAGAGCTTATACGTTTGGAAGAGCGTTATCCTGAACTGGTCACCCCCGACTCCCCTACCCGGAGAGTGGGGGCCCCACCGCTCGAAAAATTTGAGTCTTTCTCCCACCTATCACCCATGCTGAGCCTCGCCAATGCCTTTACGGAGGAAGAAATTCGCGAGTTTGACTTGCGAGTGAAGAGATTCCTCGGATCGGAGGAGGAAATTACGTACTGCGTGGAACCAAAATTTGACGGCACGGCCATTAATTTAGTCTACCGAAACGGCCTGCTTGAGACGGGTGCGACAAGGGGAGATGGATATACGGGGGAGAATGTCACCGTAAACGTAAAAACTATTCCCACCATCCCTCTTGCCATCATCCCCAGTTCTTTAGAACCTCCCGCCTTGATAGAGATTCGTGGTGAGGTGGTAATGCGCACCGAAGCCTTTAAGAAGCTCAACCGCAAAAGAGAAGAGGCCGGAGAGCCCCTTTTTGCCAACCCACGAAATGCTGCGGCAGGCTCCCTTCGACAGTTGGACTCCCGTATTACGGCAAAGCGGCCCCTCGATTTTTTCGCCTACGGCGTAGGTACCATTTCGGAAAATATATTCTCCACCCACTGGGAAGCACTCATGGCTTTAAAATCCTGGGGATTCCAGATAAGTGAATTCTGCCGTCGGCTTTTCCACCTTGAAGAAGCCATAGACTTTTACCGGCACATGAGTTCCATTAGAAGTACGCTCCCCTACGAAATCGACGGTATAGTCCTCAAAGTAGATTCTCTTTCCTTGCAGGAACGATTAGGAACGGTGTCCCGTAGCCCGCGCTGGGCCCTGGCCTGCAAATTCCCCGCCCATCAGGAAACAACGGTGATCGAAGATATTGTGGTACAGGTGGGGAGGACGGGGGTCCTTACACCCGTGGCAATCATGCGGCCCGTAAACATTGGGGGGGTTACGGTCACCCGCGCCACCCTTCACAATCAAGATGAAATAGACCGTAAAGATATCCGCATAGGCGACACCGTCCTGGTCGAGCGGGCCGGTGATGTCATCCCAGAAGTGGTAAAGGTGATAGAAGGCAAGAGGCAGGGAACGGAAAAACCTTTCCAGATGCCCCTCACTTGCCCCGAATGTGGCGGCAAGGTGGTGCGGGAGGCCGGGGAAGCGGCCCACAGGTGCATCAACCCCGAATGTCCCGCCAAAGTAAAGGGAGGCATCATCCACTTCGCCTCCCGGGCAGGATTAGACATTGAAGGGCTGGGGGAGAAGCTGGTGAATCAACTGGTTGACCGAAATTTAGTGAAAGATGCAGGCGACCTCTTCTTCCTCACGAAAGAATCCCTCCTTTCCCTGGATAGGATGGCGGATAAATCGGCCGAAAATCTCCTGTCCGCCATAGAGAGGGCAAAAAAACCTTCCCTTGCCCGATTGATCAACGCCTTGGGCATACCCCTCGTTGGGGAAACGACGGCCCGGTCTCTCGCCGAACACTTTGGCAGTTTAGAGAACCTGGCAAAAGCGAAGGCAGAAGAACTTACGGCAGTTCCTGATATAGGTCCGGAAGTGGCAAGGGAAATCGTAAATTTCTTTTCGAATAAGAAAACACGTGACCTCTTGGATAAACTCGCACAAGCAGGCGTTATCCCGGATGACTCAGGTAAACCTTCCAGCCATATGCGTTTCTCTCCCTTCTTCGGAGGGAAAACCTTCGTCTTCACCGGCACTCTTAGCCGCATGACCCGGGAAGAGGCAAGAAGAGAGGTGGAAAAACGGGGCGGAAAAACTTCCGATTCCGTTTCCCGGAAAACGGACTACGTAGTGGCAGGTGAACAGGCAGGTTCCAAGCTTCTTAAGGCTCGATCTTACCACATCCCCATTCTGACGGAAGAAGAATTCTTGCTAAGACTGGAGGAAGAATAATGAAGCGCTACCATGTCCTTATATCCGGCCGCGTGCAGGGTGTATTCTTTCGGGCTGAAACACAAAGAACTGCCAGTGCCCTCGGCATTAAGGGATGGGTGAGAAACACCCGCGACGGTAAGGTAGAGGCAGTTTTCGAAGGTGAAGAAAAAGCCCTCAAGGAAATGCTAAACTGGTGCCGTAAAGGGCCTCCCCTGGCCCGCGTGACTCACGTGGAGATAACGGAAGAACCCTTCACCGGTAATTTCAGAAAGTTTGAAATCACATATTGACAGAGGTCCCCTCTTTTCTGGCTTCCATAAAACCCTCTTTCGCCCGGGTGATAGTCCTGTCGCTTACGCAGTAGGCGAGACGGAAATAACCGGGGGCGAGAAAACCCCTACCGGGAACGGCGAGAATCCGATATTTTTTCAGAATTTGAACGAAGGCCTGGTCATCACTTAAGGGAGATTTAGGAAAGAGGTAAAAGGCTCCTTCGGGAAGCACGCATTCATAGCCCGCTTCTTTTAATATACCGTACAGGGCATTTCTCTTTTCTTCGTAAATCTTCACCTCAACCTTTGCGTGAGGAATCCTCGTAATTACACGCTGCATCAGGGCAGGGGCGTTAACAAAACCCAGCATCCGATTACAGAGGATAAGACCCCCCAAGAGGTCTTGGAGATCATGGGCTTTAGGATGTACGGCCAGGTATCCTATGCGTTCCCCCGCCAGGGAAAGGCTCTTGGAGTAAGAGGTGGCGATAATACTGTCTTCATAGGAACACAAGACGCTCGGCACCTTGACGTTGTCGTACACGATATCCCGGTAAGGTTCATCAGACACTAAATATATCACCCTGCCCATCTCCCGGGAGGCCCGTCTAAGTAAGTCCCCCAGCCCACGAATGGTCTTTTCATCATAGACCCGACCCGTTGGATTGTGGGGAGAATTGATGAGGACGGCCTTCGTGCTGGACGTAATGGCCCTTTCTATCGCCTCAAGGGAAAGGGAAAAGGAAGGGCCGGTAGGTACGAATTTAGTTACTCCCCCCGCATTATCAACATAGAAACCATACTCAACGAAGCAGGGTATCGGGATTATGACCTCGTCCTGGGGGTCCAGAATAGTTTTAAAAATGACATTCAAGGCTCCCCCGGCCCCACAGGTCATGACGACGTTTTCCCACGGAATTTCCATCCCGTGTACTTCAGTAAGATACCGGGCAACGGCAATCCTCGTTTCGGGATAACCGGCATTGGGCATGTAAGCGTGTTTGCCCGGGAGGTTTTCTCTTACTACCCTCTCAAGTTCTTCCTGGAAGATTTGAGGGGGAGGCACATCAGGATTCCCCAAACTAAAGTCAAAAACGTTATCCTCTCCATAGATTCTTTTCAATTCCTGACCCTCTTCAAACATCTTCCTTATCATGGAAGATTGAGAGATAAAGCCCTTTATCTTTTCCCCTATGGCCACTTTCCTTTCCTCCTCATTATTTTTTCCAGGCTACCACGTAGAGAGATGGGCTAAGTACCATTCTCCCGCGGGAAGCCCGTTCAAGGATTTTCAACCACAAAAAGGTTATCTTCAGTGTGTAATCTACAAGAACAGGCGGGACCCGGAAGGCCTGCCTACAATCGCTGAAGGAGAGTCGGTCACCCCGTACCGTCACATCCCTGTAACCGTAACCGCGAAGGCAATTCTCTATCGCCAAGGGCGTGATTACATATTCATGAAAGACAAGATAGCGGTTTAAAAAATTAAAGTGCCTGTTTCTCGCTGCCCATCTACGCAGATTCGCATAGAGATACCCATTGGGTATCCGCAGATAGAGTAATCCCCCCCTCTTGAGACGGTGATATGCCTTCCTCAGTTGCCTTCCCCCATCCACCATATGGTCTAAAACGTTAATCATCGTCACACAGTCAAATGCTCTCCCCTCCGGAACATCATCGAGGGTACCCAAGACAACATAGTCCCCCACGAGCGCCTTAGCCCTTTCAATAGATTTCTCCGAAGGGTCAACCCCCAAGACCTCCCAACCCCGTTCCTTTGCCTCCTTTAGAAACTGACCTATACCACACCCGACATCCAGTAGAAATCCAGGAGAAAGGTGTTTTTCAATTACCCGAAGGGCATTACGAAATATTGAAATGCGGGCACCGGAGAGCTGGTCCTGCGCATGGTCGTCAAAGTACCGTTCACGATAATACGCCCTTATCTCTTCTGCCCTTACTTCACTTAGGCGAAAGATGAGATCGCAGTGAGAACAGTGATAATAGGACCTCTCGTAAAAAGTAAAATCGAACTCTGCGGGCCATCCGCAGTATGGACAAAATACCGCCATTCTTCTTTCCCTTCTATCTGACCACTATATCACAGGCACCAGGGGAGGGAAAATCAAAATCTACTCTGCCAACTGGCTTTTTTATTGCATGTAGATTATGAGAGATTGACACAAGGGGCCCCTTACGGTAGAGAGAATTAAAGACGAACCTAAAAGGTCAAATGAGAACGGCGAATATGGGTGAAACTATTACGGCAGACCGTCTCCTTAATGCCTGTCGCCTCCTCTTCGGAACGGAAGTGGAACCATCCCTCGATTTCCTCAAATACCTTCAGGAAAGTGGAATAAAATCGGCTTATCGAAAAAAGGCAAGGGAAACCCACCCAGACCGTGCTTCAATTTTAAATTGCGACGTCAAATATCTGGAAAATCAGTTTAAATTGGTTAATGACGCCTACCGATATCTTCTCTCTTACGTGCAGAATCCGGCAAGATTCATAATCATACACAAAACCATCCCTCGTCGACCTGAGCGCCCCGCCCCACTGAGAGAAAACAGAATCCCCTTCGGTCGATATCTGTATTACCGAGGGTTCATCACTTACCGTAATTTGATTGAAGCCCTCCTGTGGCAGAAGAAAAAACGTCCCCCTCTAGGGGAATTGGCGAAACGTATGCGCCTCCTGAAGGATGGAGAAGTGAGAGAGATTTTACGCCGCAGGAGGCCTGGGGAAATGTTCGGAGAATCTGCCCTCCGTCTGGGATTTCTCTCTCCGGGTGAATTAGAAAGGCTCCTCCAGCGTCAGAGGCTCATTCAGCCTCGAATTGGGAGATATTTCATAGAGAAGGGCATTCTTTCCCTTTCCGAGGTCGAGCGTCTCGCATGGGAATTTCGCTTAGCCAATCAAAAAAGAAACCGTATCTTTGGCTTTGGTTAATTCCCCCTGGGGAGGGCAATTCTTCTTGTTCTTCCTGTTTCTAATTCCATCCCTTCCCCCGTTCTGAATATAGACATGATGTTGGCAAGTGTTTCGGCATTGGCCGCATTCTGCTGTGTTACCGTGCTCATCTCGGCAATGGCTCTGTTTACCTGCTCAATACCCTGGGATTGCTCCTGGGAGGCAGTAGCGATGCCAGTTACAATCTCCACCACTCGGTCCGAGTTGTCCTTCACTTCCCGGAAAGCCGCTCCCGTACCACTTACCAGGTTTTCCCCCTTCTTCACCTTGCTGACGATGTCTTCAATCAAAACAGAAGAATTCTTTGCCGATTCGGTAGCCCTCATCGCCAGATTTCTCACTTCATCTGCTACCACGGCAAATCCCGCCCCTGCTTCACCGGCCCTCGCCGCTTCCACCGAAGCATTCAATGCGAGGAGATTGGTCTGGAAAGCAATTTCGTCTATGCTCCTTACAATCTTCTGGGTCTGCTCGCTCGCCCGGGCAATGGCAGACATGGACTCAGTTAGTTCAACCATGGAGTCGTTCGCCTTTTTTATAGCTTCCTGGGCTTTCAACATCAAATCTTTGGCTTCTCTTGTATTAATCGCGTTCTGCCTCACCATAGAGGAGATCTCGTCGAGGGAGGCAGAAGTCTCCTCTATGGAAGCGGCCTCCCGGGAGGAAGAGTCTGAAAGGATTCCCGATATATGGAGGGCCTGACCCACTGCCTGACTCATCTTGGTTCTCATTGTATTTACCGACTCCACAAGTTCCCCAATTTCATCCCGCGATTCCACCTCTATCTGTACGGTGAGGTCTCCCTCTGCCATGGCAGCCATAGCCGTGATTACTTGCTTAATAGGACGTAGAATAGCCCTTGTCACAAACACGCTAATAAGAAAAGAGAGAACGGCCATTGCCGCAAAAATTACGAGAAAGATACCAAGGGTGGCATTAAAGGCCGTAACAGATAGGTTGTACCCGTCCCGACTTAACTTTTCTTCCAGGTTCAGCAATTTGACGAGCATTTCCTCCATGGCGGCGTATTTCTGATCTGCCACCGCCGCATACACGGCTCCGCTTCCCGTAGGAGCCAGCTCAAGTACCCGCCCCGCTGCTTGTTGATATTCCTTTAGCTTTCCATAGACTTCCTCGAAAATTCTCTTCTCTTCCTTAAGGAGACCCTTTTTCTTTAGTGTCTCTTCCACTAAGGAAACGTCCTGGGCCATTGTGGTTATCTGGGCCTTGATAAGTTCTTCCACCTCTTTTTGGTCATGACTCTGGGCAACCCAATTTATAACGCGGGAAATATTCCCCTGAACGGAGGAAAGGTCCTTGAGGAGTTTGGCACTTACCTGGTAGTTCTTAAAGCGATTCTTATACATATCATCCGTTATTTCCTGCTGGGTCCAGAGGCTCACAAACGTGCCGATACCCAAGATGATCAAAAAGATAAGGACAATAACGGGTGATAAGAGCATTTTCTTGCCTAACTTGAGATTTCTGAAGAAATTCTTCATAGGTCCCCCTTTGTAAGTATTATGCGTAAATATCTAACAGCAATTTCCGTACCATAGTGAAATTATGCAAAATTCAACTGTTACCCCTCCGAGATTGTCAAATTCATGACTAAAGACACTCCCGCCTATGTCAATTACATGACAGAAACTCTATCCCGATAGGCGCAAAGACATTTTTATTAAGTCCTGGCTCGTTTTTTCTAAAGACATCCCCAACTTACGGGCCAAGGAAAGCATACGGTGGTTTTGGGGCTCCGCATAGCCAAAAAACTCCTTAATCCCTTTCTCATCCGCTATACCAATCAGGACATCCAAAATTTTGGCAGCCAGACCCTGCCCCTGGAATTCATCGTGGACCATAACGGAAAACTCACACGCATCCATCGCCGGTTCTATGATAAAACTGCCGATGCCGATTAAACGTTTCTTTCCACCCTCCCTGATTTCTCCCACCATAGTCATTTCCCGATCGTAGTCGATATGGCAAAAACGCACATGCATCTCGTGGGTTATATCCTTAATAGTCTGGTAGAAACGTTCCCTCAGGGTATTCTCCGACAGGGAGGTAAACATTTCATGCTCCAGGGGCTCATCCTCCGGCCTTATGGGCCGAATAATAACTTCTTGTCCTGATTTCATGTGCCAAACAGAAATGTAGCGGCTGGGGTAGGGGGCTATTACCAAATGAGGATAAGGTCTTTCCTCTTTCAAATACCGGTCATTAATGATAATCCTCGCATCCAGAGCAAGTGCCTTCCCATCGGTAATCGCGAGGGGGTTTATGTCCATGGCCCTGATTTCAGGAAAATCCATAATCATGTTGGCAAAGGTCACGATGATTTCTTCCAACTGGTGAAGGTCCGCCGGCCTTTTTCCACGATAACCTTGAAGCATACGATATACCCGGGTGTCTTCGATCATTCGCCTCGCCAGGGCCTGATTTAGCGGTGGTAACCCTACAGAGAAATCGGCAAAAATTTCCACTCCTACCCCACCCATACCAAAGGTAATGACGGCCCCACATACATCGTCATGTTTAGCTCCTAGGATCAGCTCATAATCAATCACGTCTATCATCTTCTGAACCGTCACTCCTGCAATTGTTGCAGAAGGATTTCGCGTAAGAACCCTTTCCACAAGCCTCTCGTATTCCCTCCGGAGACCCGATTCATTTACGATACCCATTACCACACCCCCTACATCCTGGCGAAATATGATCTGGGGTGAAGAAACCTTCAACACGACCGGATAGCCAATGGTATTTGCCCAGTTGACTGCTTCCTCCACGTTGCGGGCCAGGTAGCTCATAACGGAAGGAATTCCGTAGGCGGAAAGGAATTTTCTTGCCTCTTCCTCTGGAAGAACATTCACCCCCTCCCGTAGGTATTTTTTCACCATGGTCTTGAGGTGATTTTTAGGAGGGGACTCTTCCACCGAAAGTTCAGAGGGCGTCTCCTGAATGAACGTTAGATTTCGCTGGTAACGGTACATATTCACACATGCCCTCACGGCCCTCTCCGGGGTAGGAAAGGCAGGAATGCCCTTCTGGCTCAACATCTTTCTCGTTTCAGCGTCACTCTCATCTCCCCCCAACCAGCCCATGATAACGGGCTTAGTCGCTTCTCTTGACATCTCCATTATCGCCTCGATGATATCTTCCCCGCCTTCCGCCTCAGAAGGGGCGAAGAGGACGAGGAGGGCATCGAGATCGGGATCTTTCAGACAAATATTTATAGCTGCCCGGTAGCGCTCCAAATCGGCGTCCCCGCCTAAATCAAGGGGGTTGTCTATCCTGACGAAAGGAGGCAATGCCTCTTTCAATTCGTCCCTTTTCCCTTCCCCAATCTGGGCAGGCCATCCACCTGATCTGATCAGTCGCCGTGTCGCCATCATGGCAGCGCCTTTGCTGTTGGAGATTATCATCAGCCTCCCACCACGGGGAAGGCGCTGGGCATAAAGGGCACTAGCGGTATCGTACAGGTCTTGCACTTCCTTCACCCTTACAATGCCTATCCTTGAAAGTAACGCTTCGAATGCTTCATCCGGCCCTACAAGAAACTCCGTATGGGACATGTGTACTTTCTCGTGATAAAAAATTACAGGTGGTTTTAGCAAGATAATGGGCTTCTTCCGGGCAAAACCGCGGGCGGCGCCGACGAATTTTTTTATATCCCTAATCGGTTCCTCCAAGTATATGATGATGCTTTTTGTGTAAGGGTCATTGCCGAGAAAATCTATTAGATCACCTACATCCACGTCTATCGCCGACCCTAGGGAACAAATCATGCTGAAACCGATGCGCGCATTTAACCCCCAATCGAAGAGGGATTTGCCGAAGGCGCTGCTGTGGGTAATGAAGGCCACAGATCCACTCAAAGGGACCTCTTTTATCCTTCCAGCACACAGACCCACCGGGGGACGAATAATTCCCAGACAATTCGGACCTATCACCCGAAGGGGATATTTCCTCTTTACGGAAAGAATTTCCTTCTCATAAGATTCACCATCCCTGGGCAAATCAGAGATAATCGCCACCCCCGCCGCCCCCATCTTTCCCAGGTCGTCTATAACCCCGGGCACTTCTGAGATGGGAAGGGAACAGATCGCAAGATCAATGGGCTCTCCGATTTCAGTAAGAGCCGGTACACACAAAAGGCCACAAACGTCCTTTCTACTTGGGTCTATTACGAATACCTGCTTCTTTCGGCATGAGAGGAGATTATCAACTATCGCCCTTCCCGGGGTACCTTCTTGCTCGCTGGCCCCATACACAACAATGGTACTGGGATCAAACATGCGTTTTAAATTTTCCATCCCCTAAACCCCCAACAAGTTCAAGATAGAAAAAGCTACTTCCTTCGCCCTATTTCCCACTTCCAAGGGAGGGCCCACACAGGATGGACATCCATTTAAACAGGGGCATCCCTGGAGAAGCCCTAAGACTGCGGAGAGGAGTTCTTCCCTCTTTTCGTAGATAAGCTCGGAAAATCCCACTCCCCCTGGGTAGGCATCGAAGAGGAAAATCACGGGGTCGTAAGGGACGGACAGAAAATTTTCCAGACGTCCCCGGGCGAGGCCGGTTCCCAAACCATCCCCTAGGGAATGGTCGAGGTCCCTTACTTCCGCCATGAGGTACAAAGCGGCGAGGTGGTGGAGGGCATAGGCAAGCCCCAGCAGTCCATCTACTATCTCCTCCATATGGAAAGGTAACCTCTGCAAAAGCTTTCTGGGAATTGTCACCCAGGCACCCGTCGTGTGCATATCCCTAGGGGGCAGGTGCACCTCTCCGTAACCCACATTTTCTCCCGTATAAAACCGGATTTTTTTATAACCCACCACCTCGCTTATCACGGCAAGCTCCCCGTGTTCCCATAGAACTCCCCCACAGGGGGCACTGGCGAAGGACTCCAGCACCCGCACGCCCGAATAAGTCATGGCATCCGTGTAATAATCTGTCTCCACCCGCTTTACGTAGGCCTTCTTACCTTCCAGGTCGAGCCTCTCTATGGCGAAAGTCTCTGACTCTACCATGTAAATAGCCCCTTCGTATACGGTGGTGAAGGCACTATCCCAGTCCACTTCAGCAATTACCCGGGGTTCACCTGTCTTAGATAAATCTATAACCACCACATTTTCAGGGCTAACGCTTCTTAAGCTTACCTCATTTGCCGGATAATTTTCCGCTGACCAGTGCCAGCGCCCTTTTACCCGGTGGAGGACACCCTCCTCTTCCAGGAAGGAAAGAAACTCCTCAGGGTCCACGGTGCCAAAGGTCTCCCCCTCTTCAAAGGGCAGTTCAAAGGCCGCACTTTTTATATGGGCAACCAGGATAAGCAGATTATCCGGGTTAATTCGGCAGTGCTCCGGAGAACGAGAGAAAAAATAATCGGGATGCTCCATGAGAAACTGGTCCATCGGCATACTGCGGGCTATTAGGATGGCTACACTTTTACCGCTCCTCCTCCCTGCCCTTCCGGCCTGCTGCCAGGTACTTGCGATGGAACCGGGATACCCACAGATGATACAGGCACAGAGCTCCCCCACGTCTATCCCCAGTTCAAGAGCGGTAGTCGCCACTACTCCCTTTATCCGGCCGGACCTGAGGCCTGCTTCGATATCCCTTCTTAGCCCCGGTAGATATCCCCCCCGGTAACCCGCAACCTTCCCATTGCCCGATGGCTCTTCCCCCTTTATTTTATCCTTCAGGTACTTGGTGAGGATTTCGACGGAAAGGCGGCTCGTCGTGAAAACTATCGTCTGGATATCGTTCTCGATCAGGTCGTAAGCGATACGGCGGGCGGGAATCAAGGGAGATTGCCGGATGCCCAGTTCCCTATTCACCACGGGTGGATTGTAAAGGATGAATAATTTTTCCGCCTGAGGTGCACCGCTTTCTTCTATCACCTCGACTGGCCGTTCCAGCAATCTTTCGGCATGTTCCCGGGGATTGGCCACCGTCGCGGAAGAACAGATAAAAACAGGATCGGAGCCATAGAAGCAACATATGCGCAAAAGGCGCCTTATTACATTAGCCACATGGGACCCAAAAACACCCCGATAAACGTGCAGCTCATCTATGACCACGTACTTTAACTGGGTAAAAAACTTTTGCCATTTGGTATGGTGGGGAAGAATTCCCGTATGGAGCATATCAGGATTGGTAATAACGATGTTTCCCTGGCGGCGGATAGCTTGCCTCGCCTCGTCCGGCGTGTCACCGTCATAAGTGAAAACCTTTATCCCCTCCTTCAAGGCCGCGATAAATTCCTCCAATTCATGAAGCTGATCTTGGGCCAAAGCCTTGGTGGGGAATATATAAAGGGCCCTGGCAGACGGCACTTCCCGTATCGCGGCAAGTACGGGAACATTGTAACACAAAGTCTTTCCACTTGCCGTGGGCGTAACGACACACACGTGCCTGCCTTCCCGTACCGCCTCCAGTGCCTTAACCTGATGGATATAGAGTTTTTCTATGCCCCTTTCCTTTAGAGCTCCTTTAATTTTCTCATCCAGCCAGGGAGGGAAATCTGCACACTTCGCCTCCCTGGGAGGAATACGCTTGACCCCCCGGACGTTCTCCCAGAACCTCCTGTTCCCCTCCAATCTGTCCAACCATTCGTCAAGGGTAAGCTTGTCCATAGACGTTAAAAAATTATCTCTTTTATTCCTGATTGACAAACCTTTTTTTCGAACCTATGTTTATTCCAAAACCGGGCAGAAATTTTCGCCCATAAGGAGGCAACATGTTGGAAAATTTACAGGTATCTGAGGAAGCCGCCCAGGCGATTAAGGATTTTCTTTCTCGCCGGAAAGGCCCTCAGGCGGTGCGCATCTTTTTAAGCGCCGGGTGAGGTGGGCCTCAGCTGGCAATGGCTCTGGATGAGCAAGCAGAAAACGATACGGTTATTGAAGAGAAGGGGGTTACCTTCCTCATCGAGAATTCCCTCCTTGAGGAGGCAAAACCCATTCAGGTAGACTTTATTACGACCCCTACGGGTTCAGGTTTTCGTCTCTCCTCCTCCCTTTCCACAAGTGGTGGCTGTGGAGGGGGCTGTAGTTCCTGTTAAAAGATGGGCGAAGAAGAGTCGTTGAGAGCATACGCGGAAGGCCTCCTTCAAAAAGGTAACCTGGAGGAGGCCGAAGCCCTTTACCGGCAGCTCGTTGAGAGGTATCCTGGTAACGACTCATATCTCATGGCCTTGGCTTGGGTGTACTATGACCGGGGGCAACTAGAAGAAGCCATTTCATGCCTAGAGGAACTGTTCGAAAGGGAATTAACGCGCAAGATATTCACAGGCTTTGCCTTTGACGAGCTCGTTCGCATCTATAAACACGTAAAGAGTTATGACCGACTTCTTTATATCTGCGAGAGGGCCTGCGCGTCCTATCCCGATGAATACCCCCTTTTGGGTGATCTGGCGTGGGCGGCATTAAAGTCGGGACACCTGGAGAAGGCAGTTTCCGTATACAGACGCATGATAGAGCTAGATCCGGAAGATATCGACGCCTACCTCGGATTGGGTAACGCCCTCATTTCCCTCCAGGACTACGGTGGAGCTGAAGCCGCTTATGAAGAGGCATCCCGCCTCGACCCCTCACAGGCGGCCAATTTCTTTGCCCGCCTCGCAGACGAATACCGCAAGGCAGGTCTTTTGGCGCAGGCCGAGGCAGCCATCACCCGGAGTCTCGGTTACAATAACAAGGAAATCTCACACCTCCTCATTCTCGGTGACATTCTCATCGAGTCGGGAAAATGGGGTGACGGATGGGAAACTTACGAGGCTGCGGCTGCCTTGGAGGAAAAGAGGGCGGGGAGTGTTTACTTCCGCCTGGGTAATACCCTGGTTCAGGCGAATTTACACCGCGAAGCGGCTCGGGCTTACGAGAAAGCTCTTCTCGTCGAACCAAATCCCCTCTATTACTTCCATCTCGCCCAGACTTACATTACCTTAGGCCTACCCGAACTCGCCCAGGAAGCAATGGAAAATGGACGGAAGATGCTCTAATCATTCCCGCTCTATCCTCTTTTTAATCTCTCTGAATATCCGATAGAACGCTTCATTATCCGCTATAGCCGTCTTCAAGATGGCAGGGAAATCATCCAGGTTCTTCTTATTCACGATGAGGTTAACGCTCTGATGGAAAGCCACCATTTTGTCCATCGTCCGGTAGCGGTCACTTATAAGACAAACAAACATCTCCCTCCTTACTGCCATAGGGAGCTGGGCAAGATAGACAAGAAAGGGATTGTCATTGGGGCCCTCCGCATCGAAATTTTCATTTACCACCACCACATCGTAGGTGTGAAAACGGCACCTTTTCAAGGCTTCCCTTGCCGAATCGGCCTTCGTCAGCCGATAACCCATACCTTCAAGCATCTGGGCCATCCTTTCCCTTAAGGAGGGGTCCGGTTCACATAAGAGAGCGGTGGATATCCCTTCCTCCACAAAGTCGAAAGGCATGTCGGAAGCATCGTAAGTTTGCTCCTCTATTTCCTTTATCAAAGCGTTAACATCCACCATAAAATATCCCCCCTATTTTTTCATACGTCCGTAATCTCTATCTATCTGCAGCTTTCCCAATAAGTCTGTGGTTTTCTCCCCTGCGGCACTCTTCACCGCATCTATACCACGGCCCACAATGGCCTTGTTAGAGGCATAGGCCCGAGCCGTTTCCTCGGTAATTTCTCCTCTTCGGTAAAGCTCGACGATATAATCGTCAAAGGTAATCATACCGAAGGCACGAGAAGCCTGGATAATCTCGTAGAAGGTCTTCCCCTCTTCCTCCCCGTTCAAAATCGCATCTTTCACCCGCAGATTGGTACCCATGATTTCGAAGGCCGCGACCCTTCCACCACCCACTTTCGGTAGCAGCCGCTGGCAGACAATCCACCTTACCGTATCGGCCAGACGGATCCTGATTTGCTTCTCCTCTTCCGCCGGGAACATACCCAGGATTCGGTTTATCGTCTGCCCTGCATCCACCGTATGAAGGGTGCTCAAGACAAGGTGCCCCGTCTCTGCCGCGGAAAGCCCTATCTCTACCGTTTCCCGGTCCCTCATTTCCCCCACGAGGATAACTTTGGGAGCCTGCCTTAAGGCTGCCCGGAGTCCATTGGCGAAAGTATCGAAGTCCTTTCCCATTTCTCTCTGATTGAAGGTGGATTTCTTGTGGGTATGGGAAAACTCTACGGGATCCTCGAGGGTTACGATGTGCACCGCCTTTTTTTCGTTTATCTCGTTGAGAAGGGCAGCAAGGGAGGTGGACTTCCCACTTCCCGTCGCACCTGTTACAAGGATAATGCCGTTTTTTTCCTCCGCCATCTTATAGAACGCCTCGGGAAGATTCAAATCCTGACAGGTCGGAATCCGGGTCTCCAGCTTTCGTAAAACGATGGAGTAATTACCCCGCTGGGAAAAGATATTTACCCGGAAGCGGGCCTTACCCGGCAGTTCATAAGAGAGGTCGCAGGAACCTTCCCTAAGGAGGATGTCAGTCAGCCTCCGATCCCTATTGATGAGATTGAGGGCAAAGATCTCCGTCTGGAAAGGGGTTAGGTTCTCGAAAGGTGGGTCTATCTCGACGGGGGTAAGTTCTCCCGAGGATTCCACCTGAAACGGCCTTCCGACCGTGATATTCAAATCCGATACATTAGGGTGGGAATCCAGCATTTTTCCAAGAATGTAATCTACTTCCTGCTTTCTCATTATTACGCCTCCGTAAAATCTGAAGGTGGTGTTTTCAGATATTGACGGAATCTTCCTTTATCGTTGGCCTTGGCATACGCCTCATCGGCACTGATCCAGCCTCTATTAAGCAAGTCCATGATTGCGTCATCGAGAAGCTGCATGCCGTATTTCTTCCCCGTCTGAATCATGGAGGGAATCTGGAAGGTCTTGGATTCCCGGATTAGATTTCTCACCGCCGGTGTAGCGATAAGAATCTCCAGGGCAGCGCATCTCCCCTTCTTGTCAATCCGTTTAAAAAGTACTTGGGATACTACGGCCCGGATGCCATCGGCCAAGGTAGAGCGGATCTGCTGCTGCTCGTCCGCGGGGAAAACCTCGATAATGCGATCCACCGTCTTTGCGGCACTCGTGGTATGGAGGGTACCGAACACCAGGTGCCCCGTGGAAGCCGCTTCTACAGCTAAGCGTATCGTCTCTAGGTCCCTCATTTCGCCCACGAGGATTATGTCCGGATCCTCCCGGAGGGCACCGCGCAAGGCAGCGGAGAAACTCTTCGTATGAACCCCTACCTCCCGGTGATTTACAATGCAACTCTGACTCTGGTGGACAAATTCAATAGGGTCCTCAATGGTGATGATATGGTCCTTACGGTTCCGATTGGCCTCATCTATGATGGCGGCTAAGGTCGTTGACTTCCCACTGCCCGTAGGGCCTGTTACGAGCACCAAGCCTCTGGGAAGATAGGCAAGACGTGCGATTACCTGGGGAAGGCCTAATTCCTCCACCGTAAGGATCTTGCTGGGAATTTCCCGAAATACAGCCGCACATCCCCATTTTTGCATGAAAAAATTGGCGCGGTACCGGGCAAGACCCGGGATTTCATACGCAAAATCCACATCTCCCGTCTCTTCAAACTGTTTCACCTTGTGTTCCGGGGCAATTTCGTAAAGCATCGCCTTTAAAGAATCATTATCGAGAACATCGTACTTTATGCGTACGATCTCCCCCCGAATTCTTATGGCTGGCTGCTGGCCAGAAACGAGATGGAGATCGGAGGCCCCTTCCTCGTGCATCAGGTGAAAGAATGCGTCTATCTTGGCCATAAATCACTACCCCCTTTGCGATATTTTTTCTTTATAAGCAAGGGGTATAGTAAAGTCAAGGCGGAAATACCTTGACAGATGAGATCCATTTTCCTATAAAAGACACGGTCGGGGATGTAGCTCAGCAGGGAGAGCGTCGCGTTCGCAATGCGAAGGCCAGGGGTTCGATTCCCCTCATCTCCACCATTTAAAAATAAATACTGCTTCATATAGTTAAAAACCCGCTGACTTAAGCGGGTTTCTTTCTCGTTCAATACCGGCCGATATTATCTTTAAATTCCCTAATTGGGGGGTTTTTGCCGAACAAAATACCCACAACAATCAAAAAAAATCATTAATGTTCGTAGATAAATGCTTTCACGCATAACTTATTCACTTCTTGAATTTAATGCCCAAAGGCAACGCACAGCTGCCGCCATTAAACACACTGGGATAGCGGTCAGGTGAAACTCCTTGTTAGTCTTTCTGTTCCCGCCTAATATATAAGCTACCTCCCGGGTTTTTAGCACATAAAGGCATTTTCTCTTTAATTACATCGCCGAACATAAGATGCACATAGGAAACGAAAAATTGGATGCTCCACTCGCGATTATAAGACAAGAACGCTCGCAGAAAGTAATTTTCATTCCAATAACGCCCCTCCAGTAGCCACTCAGATGGATAATCAAAAGGATAAAACACGTCATGAAAATGAACAAAAACACCAGGTTGAAGAAGTGGTAATATCTCAAACATAAGAAACTGCAAGTCACTACCACACTTCACAACGTGGCTCGAATCAATGAACAAGAGGTCTCCTGACGCAAGAGCTAACAAAACGTCAGGCGATACTTCTTGAATCTTTTTATCGATTATTCTGACGGTTTTTTTATCACTATCTCTTAACAAGCTAATAAGACGCTCAGGGTACGGTTCAATAAAAGTAATTTCAGGTCTCTGGGAAAGGAAATAATCAATGGTATCGAGCATTACAGCAGATGAAAACCCGGAGCCGATCTCAATTATCCTCTTCGGGGCGTACTTTCTTAAAAAACAATAAAGAAAAATGGCGTCGGAATAACCGAACCACGCATTTTCATAATAGTACCTGTGGGTGTGTGTTTGGCTTTCTGGGAATGACAGGTCTCGATAAAAGCTTATGTATTCATGAAGGAGCTCAAGTTGGTTCTTTTCGTTCAGATTGATGCCCGGAAGATTACCGATTGGTGTCGTTCTCGATCTTAAATAAGAAAAGACTTCTTCTCTTGACGGAATAGGGGAGTAGTAGTGACCCGCTGGAAAGGCTCCTTGCTTTCTCACCTGTTCGATGAGGGCTTTAATGATGGGGTCCCTCTCTACGAGATCATTAATGGCCCTTTCCATGATTTTCCTTTTGGGGGCTATTAAATTTTTTTAATTCTGATAAAAAGGTTACATAAGTAGAAATGGGCTGTCAATAAATAATTTGGGAGAAGCCCTCAAAAAAGTAATTTTTTTGTCATACCTATGTGAGTCTCACTTCAGAGTGTTCAGAGAATGTGCCAAGACGATGTCGATTATAAAGAAACAATCGTGTCCTTGATTCCGACGCTTAATGAGCTTTTGAGGAAAGCATATAATAGTTTTTTTTGATTTACTCTCCCATAACCTGTTTTTTTATGATATGAGACAAAAAGTGGTTTTTTTGTACGTTCACGTCTCGTTATATGGTGGCCTTCGGGAGGATGGAACACATAAAAGAGACATGGAGAAAATCCAAAAGGAACACCAGGTCCTCACAACCAGAAAAGAAGCGCCCACGGGTTATGTAGGCGCATTAGATTGTAACCAACCATGAGAATATTCCCACGGGAAATCACATTTTTTGATAATTTTGAGCGCTTGGGAACAAAGATCGGTGAAGGGGCGGATCTGCTAAGCGAAATGCTTTCCCAATCCAAAGACCTGGAAAGCAAATCCGAGCAGATGAAGAAGATAGAACACGAAGCGGACCTAATCGCCAATACCATTTACCGGGACCTTCACAGCACTTTTATCACCCCTTTCGATAGAGAAGATATCTTTAACCTCACGACCGGTATGGACGATATTATGGACATGATCGAATCGGCGGCCACCAATATTTCTCTCTATCGACCGAAGCGGATGCGGCCGGAATTCATAGAACTTTCGGGCCTTCTTTGTGATTCCGTAAGACTTATTATCAAAGCCCTGAAGAGAATTTCCCATCATGCGGAAAATGCCCAGGCCATCCTCGACCTTTGTATCGAAATAAACTCCCTCGAAAACAGGGCCGACCAGATCCTCCATAAGGCCCTGGAAACCCTTTTTGAACAGGAAAAAGATGTAGTCGAGCTCATCAAATTAAAGGAAATCATCGAAGAAATAGAAGAAGCGACGGACATCTGCGAAGACGTATCCAACATAATCGAGGGCATCATTCTCAAACACGGCTGAAAACTTGCAGTTTTTATCTCTTCTGTGATACTCGTCCAATAATTGTAAGGCAAGGGATATGAAAGACGTCTGGACTGTTTCCGAACTAAATGAAGACATAAAAAACCTTTTTTACGAGCATTACGGATTTCTCTGGGTGGAGGGAGAGGTTTCCGACTTGCGCCGCCCTTCTTCCGGTCATTTTTACTTCTACCTTAAAGACGAAAACAGCCGCATTCGGGCAGTTATTTTTCGGGGTACCAACTCTCTTTCCCCTTTCGCCTTCGAGCTTGAGGACGGTATGCATATCACCTGCCGGGCACGCCTTACCGTTTACAGTCCCCGGGGTGAGTATCAGCTGATTATTGACCGGGTTGAGCCAGTGGGGATCGGCGCCCTCAAGAAAGCCTATGAACAGCTAAAGGCTAAGCTTGAAGCGGAAGGTTTCTTCGACGCGGCAAGAAAGAAACCTATCCCTTTTCTTCCGAACCGTATAGGGGTTGTTACTTCTCCCACGGGGGCGGTAATCCGAGATATCTTAAACATCACGGCCCGGAGATGCCCCACGGTAAACATTGTCGTGGCCCCCGTGAGGGTACAGGGATGGGAAGCCCCGGGGGAAATAGTTGAGGCCATAGAGAATATGAATAAAATCGGGGTGGACGTGATTATCCTCGCCCGGGGAGGGGGTTCCTTTGAAGACCTTTACCCCTTTAACACGGAAGAAGTAGCCCGCGCGATTTTTGCCTCCTCCATTCCCATCGTGTCTGCCATTGGCCATGAGACGGATTACACGATCTCTGATTTCGTGGCCGACCTCAGGGCACCGACCCCCTCTGCCGCAGCGGAGCTCGTGGTACCGTCCCGGGAGGATTTAATAAACACCCTACAGAGCTTGAAACGCCGTCTCATTAATCTCTTGAGGAAGGAGATGGACCGCCGCCTCCTCCAGACAATTGACCTGGAAAGGCGACTCCGCCATCCGCGGGAAGTCATAGAAGTTTACAAATCGAGGCTCCAAAGCTTAGAAAGGCAGATTCATCGCTGGTTACTCTACCAGATAAGGGGTTTTAACAGGGAAGTCGATCACCTGTCCCAGCGCCTGAAAACAGCATCCCCATCCAATCTAACGGATAAATACAAAACCCAGGTGCAATTGCTCAAAAAAGAAATATGCGCTATTATGAAAAATTATCTGGCCAAATCAAAGGAGCAACTAACTTTGGAGGAACAGAAACTCGGCACCTTAAACCCCTTCTCCATTTTAGGGAGGGGATACAGCGTGGCGGTAAAAATGCCCGAGGAATGGATTATCAGGGACTCTAAAACCGTAAGCCAGGGGGACGAGATTCGGGTTATACTGCATAAAGGAAGGCTCCTGGCCCGGGTAGCAAAAGTAGAATAGGAGGCAGGCGTGGCAAAAGAAAAATTTGAAGAGGCGATAAAAAGGCTGGAAGAAATAGTTCATACCATGGAACGCGGTGACCTCTCCCTGGAAGAATCTCTCAAGGCCTTTGAAGAGGGGATAAAACTCGTACGCCTCTGCACCAAAAAGCTGGAAGAAGCGGAAAGGAAAGTGGAAATGCTCATCAAAAATGAAGGGAACATCGATTTCATCCCCTTCCCAGAGGAAAACCTGAAAAACAATGGATAAAGGAGCATTTCAAGCCTACCTAATAGAACGCCAGTCTCTTATTGAAAAGACCCTGGATGAGATTATGCCTCCTTCTTCCCATGAACCGCGCACCATCTTTGAAGCCATGAGGTACAGTCTTTTTGCTGGCGGGAAAAGAATCAGGCCTGTCCTCTGCCTCGCAGCAGCAGAAGCGGTAGGGGGCGAAATAAACACCGTGCTTCCCGTTGCCTGTGCCATCGAATGTATTCACACCTACTCCCTCATCCATGATGATTTACCCGCTATGGACAACGATGATTACCGCCGGGGAAAGCCTACCTGTCATCGTGTATTCGGGGAGGCACTGGCGATATTAGCCGGGGATGCCCTCCTCACAGAAGCTTTCGGTATCCTTGCCCGGGCCGCCCTTATGAATCCCGGGCAAAGGGAGAGATACGTAAGCATAATGGTAGAGCTCGCACACGCCGCCGGTGCCCGGGGCATGGTGGGCGGTCAGGTAATGGACATAGAGGCAGAGGGAAAGGAAATCAACCTTCAAACCCTTTACGAAATGCACGGGAAAAAGACGGGGGCCATGATTGAAGTCTCCATTGTCTCCGGTGCCTTTCTCGCGGGGGGAAAAGAGAGGGAAATAGAGGCCCTAAGAGGTTACGGAAAACATGTAGGTCTTGCCTTTCAAATCTCGGATGATATCCTCAACGTTATCGGAAACAAAAAAATAATGGGGAAAAATACGGGCAGTGACGCATCCCGTGGAAAACTGACCTTCCCCTCCGCCTTAGGATTAGAGGAAGCAAAAAGGAAGTTAGAGGAGGAAGTGCTGCAGGCGATGGAAAAGATAAGCACCTTTGATGAAAAGGCCGATCCTTTACGCCATCTCGCTTCTTACGTTATGGAAAGGCATTTCTAAGATGAACCAAAGACTTTTAGAACGCATAGACGACCCAAAGGATATAAGAAATCTCGACATGCCATCTCTTACCAGACTGGCAGAAGAGATCAGGTCCCTAATAGTGGAAACGGTATCCTCAACGGGAGGCCATCTCGCCTCCTCCTTAGGGGCGGTAGAACTCGCTATAGCCCTGCACTATGTATTTAACACCCCAGAAGACCTTATCGTCTGGGATGTGGGACATCAGGCTTACGCCCACAAGATTCTGACCGGCCGGCGCAAGCTATTCCACACCCTGCGTAAGAAAGGTGGAATCAGCGGTTTTCCACGCCCGGAAGAAAGCCCTTACGATGTCTTTGGGACCGGTCATAGCAGTACCTCCATCTCTGTGGCGGCGGGGCTGGCAGAAGCACGCAAACTGCAGAAGAAAAACCACAAAATTGTAGCCCTCATAGGTGATGGCTCTATGGGAGCCGGCATGGCCTTCGAGGGCATGAACTGGTGTGGATACAGGAAAGAAGACCTCATCATCATCCTAAACGATAACGAAATGTCCATCTCTCCCAATGTGGGGGCCTTGAGCGCTTATCTAAACAGTATCATGACGGGAGAGACGGCCCGCAAGATGAGGGCAGAACTGAAACATGTCCTCCTCAATACGCCCGTGGTCGGTGAACCGGTCGTCAAGCTTATACGGCAGATAGAGGAATCTTTAAAAAACCTCTTTCTTCCAGGGGCCCTTTTTGAGGATTTAGGGTTTACTTACGTGGGACCGATTGACGGCCATCGCCTCGACTATCTCATCCGTACCCTCGAGAACGTGAAGGAATATCCTGGTCCTGTCCTACTTCACGTCGTCACTAAAAAGGGAAAAGGATACCCTTTTGCCGAAAGGGAACCGGAGAGGTTCCACGGAACCCCTTCTTTTTGTATCGATACGGGAAAGCCGGAAACTCTCAACATTTCTACCCCCCCCACCTACACCCAAGTTTTCGGTCAAACGGTATTAGAGCTCGCCCTGGAAGATGAAAGGGTCGTAGCTATCACGGCTGCCATGACCTTGGGTACCGGTCTGGACTGCTTTGCAAAAGCCTTACCCGGACGTTTTTACGATGTAGGAATAGCTGAACAGCACGGTGTCACCTTTGCCGCCGGTCTGGCAAAAGAGGGTTTAATTCCCGTGGTGGCCATATACTCCACCTTTCTCCAGCGGGCTTACGACCAGATTATCCATGACGTGTGCCTGCCAGGACTTCATGTGGTTTTTGCCATAGACCGGGCCGGATTCGTGGGAGAAGACGGCGCAACCCACCAGGGCCTTTTTGATCTTTCTTACCTGAGGGCAATTCCCCGCATGACCATTATGGCTCCAGCAGACGAAAACGAACTGCGCCACATGCTTAAAACAGCCCTTTCATGTCAGGGCCCTGTTGCGATCCGCTACCCCAGAGGCCACGGCCGGGGTGTGGATATGGGTACTCCCCTTGAGAACTTGAAGATAGGAAAGGGCTCTGTCGTTCAAGAGGGCAAGGATGTAGCCGTGATCGCCGTAGGTCCCCCAGTTTATTTTGCCCTGGAGGCAGCAAAAGAGCTTGAAAAAGAAGGGATCTCCGTCATGGTCATTAACGCCCGCTTCGTCAAACCCCTCGACAGGAAACTCATCTTAGAAGCGGCAAGAAAATTGAAGACTATCATTACGGTAGAGGAGAACGTCCTCATGGGTGGCTTCGGTAGTGCCGTTCTCGAGCTCCTATCAGAGGAAGGGATCACGGGTGTTCACGTCTACCGTCTCGGGGTAGGAGATACCTTTGTGGAACACGCCACCCCGGAAGAGCAAAGAGAGGCACATGGGGTAGATACCCATGGTATCCTGTCGGCTATAAGGAAGGCCGTTTGCCATGTCAACCCGCAAGGTCAGGCTTGACGAGCTCCTCTGTGAGAGGGAACTCGCGGGTAGCCTCCGGGAAGCGACCGCTCTTATCCTTTCCGGTGCCGTTTTGGTAAATGGGGAAAAGGTGGATAAGGCAGGGATTCTGGTAGCTAAAGAGGCTTCCCTTCAAGTACGCACAAATGCCCATCCTTATGTGAGCCGAGGGGGATTAAAGCTAAAGGCGGCCTTGGACCATTTTGGCGTATCAGCGCGAGACAAGGTGGTCATAGACGTAGGGGCTTCCACCGGTGGATTTACCGATTGCCTCCTTCAGGAGGGGGCAAAGAAGGTCTACGCCGTTGATGTGGGATACGGGCAGCTGGCCTGGTCATTGAGAAAAGACCCCCGCGTGGTAGTGGTGGAGAGGACCAATATCCGGCAATTTGATCCCACGGGGATTATAGACGCCCCCCCCGATATGGCAGTCATAGATGTATCCTTCATTTCCTTAAGACGGGTAATCCCACCGGTCCTAAATATAATCAAGGCGGGAGGGTATATTATCGCCCTTGTAAAGCCCCAGTTCGAGGCCCCTAAAAACAGGGTGGAAAAAGGCGGGGTAATTAAAGACCCTGCAGTGCGGGAAGAGACCATTAAGGGGATAATAAATTTCTGCACCACAAAAGGCATTAAAATAAAGGGCGTATGCCCTTCACCGATCTCCGGATCGGCCGGTAATTGGGAAGTCTTTATTTACGGGATATGGGAAAGGGAAGAAAATGGCCGTTAAAGTAGCCCCCTCGGCGGGATTTTGCATGGGAGTCAAAAGGGCGGTAGACCTCGTTTTAGACCTTACCCGCTTTAAAACAGAGGAAAAGATTTACACCTATGGACCTCTCATCCACAATCCCCAGACGGTGGAATTACTAAAGCGACGAGGCATTGTCTCCATCAACGATTACGAGGAGCTGGAAAAACTGCCCCCCGGTTCCCTCCTCGTCATCCGGGCTCACGGTATTTCCCCTGAGGAGAGGCAAGGGCTTAAGAAGAGGGGTCTTAAGATTGTGGACGCCACCTGCCCCCGGGTAGGGCGGGTGCAGGCCATCATAAAAAAACACGCCCATCAGGGCTACCTTGTGGTGATAGTGGGGAACAAAACCCACCCGGAGATCGCGGGTCTCATGGGTCACGCCGGAGGAAAAGGTATAGTGATAAGTAATATAGGGGAGCTAAGCAAAATCCCACCGGGACAGCGACTGTGCGTAGTTTCACAGACAACCCAGAATCACGCGGAGTATGAAAAAATAACGGAGGAAATCAAAAAGAGGTATCCCGAGGCGGTGATATTCGATACCATCTGCGATTCTACCCATGAGCGTCAAAGGGAAGTAGCCCAGCTTGCCCAGGAAATGGATGCAACTATCATCGTGGGAGGAAAAAACAGCGCCAATACCCGCCACCTCGCCACCATTGCGGCGGGCGCCGGCAAACCCACCTATCACGTAGAGACGGCAGATGAGATACCCTGGGATAACATAAAGCAGGCAGAAAACATAGGTATATCGGCCGGCGCCTCCACCCCTAACTGGATAATCGAAAGGGTCATCGACGAGATCATGGAGCGAAAAACCCTCCAGAAAGGCCTCAAGGGAGGCCTCTTTCGCCTTTGGGTCTGGGCTGTAAAAACGGAGCTATATGCGGCTTGCGGGGCCGGTATATTATCCTTGGTGGCCAGTTCCCTCCAGGGGATTAAACCATCCCTTAACCACTTCCTCCTCTCCACTTTCTTTGTCTTTTCCATGCACACGCTAAATCGCCTCATAGACCACCGGGACAGCACCATCATAGGCTCTTTTAGGGAAGGGCTGTACCAAGAATACAAACATTTTCTCCTCATCCTTTCACTTTTATCCATGGCCGCAGCCCTCTTCCTCAGCTCTACGGGGGGTCTATTGCCCCTTACCCTCACAACTTTACTTCTCGCCTCGGGGCTTCTCTACTCCATCCCCCTCTTTCCTAAGGGGAGAAAATTCAGACGCCTCAAGGACATTCCGGGGTCCAAGAATCTTGCCACCCCTCTCGCATGGGGATTAGTCGCCGCCCTCATCCCCGCCTTAAATGAGAATGCCATCACCCCCGCGACGTTCGTGGCCTTTTTCTTTGTTTCGGGGCTTAGCTTTCTCCGTTTCGTTATTTCTGACCTCCAGGACCTCCAGAGCGATAAGTTTATAGGAAAAGAGACCCTCCCCGTCCTCCTCGGACCCAGGGTGACTCTCAAAATCGTCAACCTCGTGGCATTTGTCCTTGTTGTCCTCCCGGTAGTGGCATTTCAGATGGCCTGGACTTCCGGACTTGCCCTTTTCCTCATACTTCCTGTATTTTACTTATGGATTTGCTCATACCTTTATGATAGGAAACGCTATTATGCCGGCCTTACGAAAGAAGGTCTGTTAGAGACGGCATACTACTTAGCGGGATTAGGGCAGGGAATCTGGATATGGTGGATTTATATAAAGGGCAAATTTTGAAGGAGGGGTTATGAGACAAATAAAGAAATGGCTCATCGGTGTTGCTATTTTAAGCCTTATAGTTATCATCGGCTGCGGGGGGATAAGGTATTCCCAGATAGATCCGTCGGCCAAGGATTTCAAACCCAAACGTCTCGCGGTACTTCCCTTTGACGTAGGGCCATACGAAGAGGCGAGGGGAAAGATAGACCTTATCATCGCGGGTATTCTCGCAGACCGTAAGTGGTTTGAAGACATCATCGCCGGGGAAGGGATGACCAATATGTTGAATTCCAACGAGGAGTTCCGTCGGCTGGCCGCCGATTACACCACGAAGTTAAAGATGGTGAACTATTCTGACCCAGCGCTAAGTGCAAAAATTGGAGAGTTATCCAAAGCGGACGCTATCCTTTTAGGCAGTGTGGATTACTGGCTTTATACGAAAGAGGGCGGAAAAAAAATTGCCAAAGTGGGATTAAGCCTTAAATTAGTGGAGGCAAAAACGGGGAAGATTATGTGGAAAGGTGGCCACCACCTGGATGAATCTTACTCCCTATTCAAGCCGAAACTGGAAAACGTGGCAACCAGCCTGGCAAAAATGATGCTGGATGAAATGCCCCATTAAATGAGGAGGAAGAAAATGAAAGAAAAAGTAAGCGAAGCCCTGGCGAAAATTAGACCAAATCTTCAGGCTGATGGCGGAGATGTGGAACTAATAGACGTCACAGAAGACGGTATCGTCACGCTAAGGCTAACCGGCGCGTGCCGCGGATGCCCCATGTCGCAGATGACCCTGAAAAACGGCATCGAGCGTTATTTGAAACAGCTGATACCAGAGGTCAAAGAGGTAAGACCAGCTTAACTCTCTATATCACAAGGAGGTTTAAAATGGCATACAAGATTACCGACGACTGCATTGCCTGTGGATCCTGCGAAGGAGAATGCCCCGTCGGGGCCATAAGTGAAGGGGAGGAGAAATACAAAATCGACCCTTCCCTGTGCACCGACTGCGGCACCTGCGCCGACATATGCCCGGTAGAAGCCATCATTCCGGGCGATGAATAGCCGCGATGGGGCTTTTTATAACCTTTGAAGGCATTGAAGGGTGCGGTAAAACAACCCAACTGGAGCTTGCGGCAGACAAACTCGGGAAGCACGGGTATCCGGCTATCGTCACGGCGGAGCCAGGTGGAACACCCTTAGGGAAAAAGATTAGGGAAATCCTCTTAAAACGCTCCGATTTAAGTGTCTCGGCCGAGGCGGAACTTTTCATGTTCCTCGCCGATAGGGCCCAACACGTAAGAGAAGTGATAATGCCCGCCCTAAAGGCAGGGAAAATTGTCCTCTGCGATCGTTTCTCGGATGCCACCGTTGCCTATCAGGGATACGGACGTGGTCTCCCGATAGAAATGATCGAAAAGCTAAATAGCTTAGCGACGGCAGGGCTGGTTCCGGACCTAACGATTCTCCTCGACCTGAAGATAGAAACCGGGCTTGGCCGCCTAAGAAACCGTGCCACCGAAACGGACCGGATGGAAAAAGAGGAAATAGCCTTCCACTCCCGGGTAAGGCAGGGCTACTTAACCATAGCCCGGGAAGAGAAGGAAAGGGTTTACATCGTTGATGCCTCAAAGGACATGGCGGCGGTACACCGAGAAGTGATGGGCTTGATAGAAGGGCTTATCAGGGAAAAAAGAGATGTCTTTTCAACACATTCTCGGCCATGAAACCCAGATTTCTTTTTTACGGGAAGTCATGGCTAAGGGAAAAAGCGCCCATGCTTACATCTTTTCCGGTCCGGATGGAATTGGGAAAAAAACAGTAGCCATTGGTTTTGCCATGAGTTATCTGTGCCCTAATCCGGCCTCCCCGGGAGAGGGCTGCGGCATCTGCCATACCTGCCAGCGCATACAAAGGGGTTCCCACCCCGACCTCCTCATGGTTAACCCCACAGGAAACACTATAAAAATCCAGGATATAAGGGAGACCATCGTTGCCTCCTCCCTTCGCCCCCTGGAAGGAAAGGGCCGTGTGATAATCATTGATGAAGCAGACCGTCTGACGGAGCCCGCGGCAAACGCCCTTCTGAAAACACTGGAAGAACCCCACCGGCGAAACGTGTTTGTGCTTATTACCGCAAGGCCTTACCGTCTGCCTCTTACCGTAGTATCCCGGTGTCAGCACCTCTCCTTTTATCCCCTTTCCACCGTGCATCTCGTTAGGTACCTATCAGAAAAGGCAGGGTGTGACCCGGCACAGGCAGAGGTCATCGCCCATGCGGCGGGGGGAAGTGTAAGCCGGGCAATTGGGCTTTGCAAAGAAGAATACCTATCCTTCCGGGCGAAGTTGCTGGATGTGATGGAAAAGGCCACGGAGCAGAAAGCGTTGTTTCCCCTTACGCTACTTCGCCTATTTGCCCAAAACGACCTGGACCTGGAAGAAAAGCTCGATTTCCTCATCACCTTCTTTCGGGATATCCTCTGGATTAAAGAAACGGGAACACACCAAGGGGTTTTGAACGTAGATTTCTTAAAAATCATAAAGCCCTGGGCCGAGAGGCTAAGTGGCCCTGCCTTGGTAGACAATATACGAATCGTCTCCCAGGCCAAAAGCGCCCTTGAAGAGAACGCAAATAAAGCATTGACTTTAGATGCCACCCTGTTTAGGTTATCTTTCCCGTAAAGGTGAGGGGGATATGGCCAAGGTGGTAGGAGTAAAGTTTAAGAGAGAAGGGAAGGTTTATTTCTTCGACCCCGGAGAACTCACCCTCAAGAGGGGGGATGCGGTCATCTGCGAAACAGACCAGGGCCTCGTTTTTGGGCAGGTCCTTTCAGAGCCGGGGGAATTAAAAGAAGAGGCTTGGCCCGAGCCTTTGAAACCCATCCTTCGCCTCGCTACCGAAGAGGATTTAAATGTGATAAAGGAAAATCAACTTCTGGAAAGGGAAGCCCAGGAATTCTGCAAAGAACGGGTGAAAGCCAGGGAATTGCCAATGAAGGTTGTCGCCACGGAGTACCTATTTGACAGGAGCAAGATTATCTTCTATTTCACCGCTGAGAACCGGGTAGATTTCCGGGAGTTGGTGAAAGACCTTGTCCAGAAATTCCGGACCCGCATAGAGCTAAAACAAATCGGTGCCCGTCATGAAACAAGGATATTAAAAGGCCTCGGTATATGTGGTCGGGAGGTATGCTGCGCAAGCCTCCTCGAAAACCTCGATCGCGTTTCCGTAAAAATGGCCAAAGAACAGAATATGGCGTTAAATCCCGAAAAGATATCTGGCCTCTGCGGGCGGCTCATGTGCTGCCTGGCCTATGAATACGATACCTATGTGGAGCTGAAAAGACGAATGCCAAAATGCGGAAAGACCGTAAATACTCCCAAGGGCCAGGGCAAGATCATCCGCCAGGATGTACTGAAGCAGGAAATTGCCCTGGAAATGGAGGATGGTACGATAAAAACTATCAAGGTAGAGGAACTCAACTAAGATGGAAAAGATTTACTACGTAACCACACCCATTTATTACGTAAATGCACCACCTCATATCGGTCATGCTTACACCACGGTGGTAGCAGACGTACTTGCGCGATACCACCGCCTGGCCGGCTACCGTACTTTTTTCCTTACAGGTACGGACGAACACGGGGACAAAATCGTGGAGGCAGCCGCTAAGGCGGGGATGTCACCCAAGGCCTATGCCGACAAAATCAGTACCCTTTTCCGCAACCTATGGCCTGAGCTCGCGGTAACGAACGATTACTTTATCCGTACAACCGACGAAAACCACATAAACACCGTCCAGTACATTCTCCAGAAAGTTTACGAAAACGGCGATATTTACTTCGGACACTACGAGGGGTATTACTGCGTCGGTTGTGAGAGGTTTTACACGGAAAAGGAACTCGTGGACGGCAAATGCCCCGACCATCAAAGCACCCCCGAGTTCAGGAAAGAGAGTAACTACTTTTTCCGTATGAGCAAATATCAAGAATGGCTCATCGACTACATTAATGAAAATCCCGACTTCATCCGCCCGGAAAGGTATAGAAACGAGGTCCTTGCCTTCTTGCGGGAACCTCTCGAGGACCTCTGCATTTCTCGGCCAAAAACCCGCCTTACCTGGGGAATCGAGCTTCCTTTTGATCACGACTATGTCACTTACGTCTGGTTCGATGCCCTCATCAACTACATTTCCGCCCTTGGCTACCCTCAGGGGGAGAATTTCCGGACCTTCTGGCCGGCCGCCCAGCACCTCATCGCGAAAGATATCCTGAAACCCCACGCCGTTTATTGGCCCACCATGCTCAAGGCCGCTGGGATAGAACCTTACCGGCATCTCAATGTCCACGGATACTGGAACGTGGACCAGAGCAAGATGTCCAAAACCCTGGGCAACGTGGTGCGACCTCTGGAGCTTAAAGATAAATACGGCTTAGATGCCTTCCGGTACTTTTTGATAAGGGATATGGTTTTCGGCCTCGATGCCAACTTCAACGAGGAGGCTTTCGTAAACCGCCTAAACTCAGACCTGGCCAATGACCTGGGAAATCTGGTCAGCCGCATCTTCACCATGGCCATCAAATACTTTGGGGGACAGGTTCCCCCGCCAGAAGAGAAAGGGGAAGCCGAAAAAGCCCTGAAAGACCTGGCCATAAAAACGGTTAGGGAAGTGGAGATTTCCTTCCGAGAGCTCGGTCTTCATAAGGCTCTCATCGCCATTTGGGAATTCATAGGATACGTAAACAAGTACATCGTAGAGGCAGAACCCTGGCAACTGGCAAAAGACCCCACCCAGCACCCCCGTTTAAAAACGGTCCTTTACCATCTCCTCGAATCTCTCCGCTTTATAGCGGTACTTATTTCCCCCGTCATGCCTCAGGCGGGAGAGAAGATGCTTCTCCATTTAGGTGTGGAAGACCCGCGGATGAAGGATCTCAAATCTCTCGAGACCTTCGGTCTGCTCCCGCCAGGCGTTAAAATCCAAAAAATAGAGGCCCTCTTTCCCCGGGTGACATACAAACCACCGGCGGAAGTGGAATTTCAGGGAAAACCGGAAATTCCCTTTGAGGAATTCGAAAAAATAGACCTCCGGGTGGGAAAAGTTCTCAATGCCGAGGCCATCCCGAAAGCGAAAAAGCTCGTTAAAATAACGGTTGATCTGGGAGAGGAAAGGGTCATAGTGGCAGGCATTGCAGAGCATTACCGCCCGGAAGACCTGGTAGGCAAATACATAGCGGTGGTCGCAAACCTCAAACCGATAAAGATGATGGGAATAGAATCCCGTGGTATGCTGCTTGCGACCGACACACCCGAAGGGGGCCTTACCCTCCTCACCTTCGATCGTCCACCGCAGGCGGGGGCACGGATACGATAAAACTACTTAAGAAAAGCCGGCGCTTCTACCGGTACATCTACGGGTAAGACAAAGCGGCGCAGCACATCCCAGGTATCGGGGATGGCCAGCTTTTCAAAGAGAAAGACAAATTGCCCCTCCAACTCGGCCATGATGGCCTCCCGGTTCTCCTCCGGCATGTGCCACATCTCGTACTTAAAGGGACCAAAACCCTTTTTCCTCGTCTTATAGAGAAACTGCTCTGGGGTGTCTTTCTCCCTCTTCTCGTTGATATGGTGTTCCTCCAGGTACCGGTAGATAGCCCCTTTAAGGTCCGCGGGCAGGTGGGGACTCTCATAGATGATATTCTGAAATCCTGTGGCCAGATGTACTTCCGCGGTACCGACGGCGGGAAATTTATCAAATGCCTCCGGGGGTAAGGTGGAGGCCCCATGCTGCACGGCGCCCGCCAGACCGTACTTTTCCCTCGCCGCTTTGGACAGAGCCTCGAGGGTACCAAAATCGAGTTTCACCTGGGCGATGGTCCCATCCGGCAGGGGCACGCCGCCATGGGTGGTCCCCGTCTGTACACTTATTTTGCTGATGCCTTTCAAGTTATCACCCGCCCGGGCCAGTTCTTCGAGGTAGCCTTCCATAAAGGCATCCAGTTCTTCCACCGTGCTGTTTTTTCCCCCCACTTCTCCTATCTCACCACCCACGGAGATGGTGATGTCACTGGGCTCGAGATCCCTGATCATAACGGTAAAATCCGCGGCGAGGGAGAAGTTCAAACGCTGCTGTTCCTTCACGGTGGGCTTATTGAGATCAACCAAAGTAGAGGTGTCGATATCGATATTGTAAAATCCCGCCTCAATAGCCTCCCAGATTAAATCTTTCACCGCCTTAACTTCCCCCTGGGGGTCTTTGCCGTACCGGTTGGCACTGACCTGAAAATGGTCACCCTGGATAAATACGGGCCCTTCGTAACCTACTTTAATGGCTCCTGCCAGCACACAAGAAGCATACTCCGCCGGCCGCTGACGGGTGTAATCTATCTCTGAACGGGCAATTTCAAAGATTACCGGACCTGCTTTGAGCTTCTTGAGAGAGCGGAAAATGGCCTGGGCCGTATGGTAAGTAAGGGTCCTTATATTGATAGCAGGAACGGTAAAACCCTTTACCTCCCCCCTTCCCATAGCCTCATAAAAGTTCTGGATCGAAGAGAGGTATGACCCGCAGGCCGCCGCAGACCGTCTTATTAACCAGTAAGCGGCCTTTTTTGCATCTTCTTCGGGGGAGAAAACAGCAGTGTAAATAAGGTTATCTATGATTTTCCCCCTCAGACGCTCTTTGTCTAAGATCTCCACCCCTTCCTTCTGTACCTCCAGAACCCCTCTGATGCCGTCTTTTAGCTCTTCCATGTTCGTGTATATCATAGTTCCCCCTCTAGAAATTTTTTTGCCCTCTCCACCTCTTGCCGGCTCCCAATATAGATGGGACACCTCTGCCCGAGCTTTTTCACGGGTATGTCCAGAATGGGTGTATGTCCATCTGTAGCCATCCCTCCCGCCTGTTCTACCAGAAAGGCCATGGGTTGCAGCTCAAAAAGCAACCTCAATTTACCCTCCGGGCTACCCGTCAGGGCAGGATAGGTAAAGATCCCTCCCCTCTTTATGATAATCTGATTGATGTCGGGAACAAAGCCACCGCTGTACCTAAGCTTGTACCCCTTCGCTTCCAGGTCTTCCACAAAGCGGCGGTGATTTTCCGTCCAATCCTTCCTTATGCCCCCCAGACTGTATATATCACCCTTCTCCTTCATCCTTATGTTCTCTTCCGAAAGGACATACTCCCCTTCTCTGTTCAGCACAAACTCATGGGTTCCTTTGCCCGCCGAATATACCATTGTAATCAGGGGGCCGTAAGTAATGTAGAGGGCCGCTACCATCGTATCACGGCCACGGCCAAATACGGACACCTTGTGGATACCTATAATTGTACCGATAGCCAGGTTGGTATCCACCAAAGACGAGCCGTCCAAGGGATCGGCCGTAACGATATAAGTCTCGTTGCCCTGCCCAATGGCAACGACCTCTTCTTGTTCTTCCGAGGCGTATTCCCGCACAAACCCGGAGAATTTAAGTTGATTTTTCAAGATTTCGTCGGAGCTCCGATCCAGGGCGAGCTGTTCCTCTCCGTATATATTCTTAAACCCGGCTAGCTTCCTGTTAGATTCGTGAATCTTGGCCGAAATGTACTTACCCGTAACGGCTATCTGCCATATGAGGCGCCGGAGTTCCTGCTCAACCCCCGAAAGCCACATATGACGCCTTAAATCGACGCTGAACTTCGTGTAGTCAGATATACCCTCTCCCATTTTTTTACCCCACGAAAAAATGTTTAAGCTTAAATCTACGATATTCGCCCTTTATTTTCAACCACCTCTTCACACTGACAAGGTCTTTGGAATTCCCTCGTCGCCCTCAATCCCAGATCACGGATGAGTTCGTGGTCCAGGGCAGGATTTCGCCCTTCCGTCGTAAGATAGTTTCCCGTCATGACGGCGTTCGCTCCCGCCACGATGGCAAGGGGCAAGAGCTGACGGAGGTTCTTCTCCGTCCCCCCACAGAGCCTTAAATCCTTATCGGGCAAAAGAAAGCGAAAAATGGAGATGGTAAGGAGAATCTCGAGGGGTGGAAGGAGGTCCCTCCGGTAAAGGGGGGTCCCCTTTATGGGATTAAGGAAGTTCAGAGGGACGGAATCCACCTTAAGTTCCCTCAGGGTGAGGGCGAGCTCAATCCGGTGAGAAATTCCCTCTCCCAGACCTATAATACCCCCTGCACAGACACTCAGACCCGCATCTTTGGCTATCTCTATCGTTTCCACATCTTCTTCGTAAGAGTGGGTGGTGCATATTTGGGGGAAGAAGCTCCTTGCCGTCTCAAGGTTATGGTGATAGCGGAAAAGCCCCGCCTCTTTCAGCTGCCTCGCCCTCCTTTTTTCTATTATCCCCAAAGAGGCACAGGGCTTAAGACCTATACGGGAAACCAGTTCTATGGCCCGGCATACTTCCTGCCACTCTTTTTCTCGCCTCAATTTCTTGCCGCTCGTAACTATACCAAACATCTCGGCCCCCGCCTTAAGAGCCTCCTTCGCCTCCTTCGCGATTTCCTCCGCCTTTTTCAGAGGAAAGACAGGGGCTCCAGTACGGTAGTGGGCTGACTGGGCGCAGAAGGCGCAATCCTCGGAACAGCGTCCGGACTTGGCATTCACGATGGCACAGAGATTTATTTCCTTTCCCCGGAAACGTTCCCTTATTTCACTGGCCTGGGCCATGACGGCAAAGGGATTCTCCGTCCCTTCCTCAAAGAGGCAAAGGGCCTCCTCGGCCGTAATTTCCCTTCCTCTGAGGCACTTTTCTTTAAGCTTCTCCGCTAACTTCATGGCAAACGTTACAGGTGAAAACGAAAGGTGATGATGTCTCCGTCCTGCACCACGTACTCGCGACCTTCCAGTCTCATCTTGCCCATGGCTTTCACCGCCTGCATCTGAGAACCACAGGCCACAAAATCATCATAATGAACCACCTCCGCCTTTATGAAGCCCCTCTCGAAATCTCCATGAATGGCGCCGGCGGCCTGAGGTGCCTTGGTACCCTCTGGGATCACCCATGCTTTCACCTCGTCTTCTCCAATGGTGAAGAAGGAAATCTGCTTAAGGAGGCGGAAAGCCCCTCTGATAATGCGATTGAAGGCGGGCTCCTCGATGTCCATCGCCTTCAGATATTCCCTCTGCTCTGAAGGAGGAAGGGCCGCTATCTCTCCCTCCACAAGGACACAGATACCCATCACTTCTGAACGGGTACCCGTAGCCTTTTGAAATTCTTCCACAGGGGCCTTCTCACCTTCCCCCATATTCAGCACGATGAGTTCCGGTTTAATCGTCCAGAAGGAAAAGCTCCTTAAGGCATGCCTTTCCTCGGGAGAAAAGGACATATCCCTTATCACCCCCCCCTCCTCCAAATGGGCTTTCACCGATGGCAGAATTTCCATCTGCACTTTATCCACCGGTTTGAAGGCCACCTTTGACATCTTCGCCAGGCGTTCCAGGCGGTTTTCCACCACCATGAGATCGGCGAGGATGAGTTCGTCTTTGAGCTCCCGGTAGGCCTCTACCATATCGGCGAGATCGCCCGTCGTAAATCCATCAATTACCGTAAGTAGCCCTTCTGCACCGCTTAAGTTCTGCCGGAGGGTAGTATAGGCCTTTTCCCCTACCGCATGGACATCGATGAAAGTAACCCTGGCCGGGGTGACCTTGGGAGGGTTGTACAGGGCAGCCAGATGGTCGAGCCGTCCGTCCGGCACCGTGGCGAGACCCCTTACACAGGTCTCTCCGTGCAGGTCCCGGCTTTTTACCCCCGTCATAATTTCGAAGAGGGAACTCTTACCGCTCTGGGGTAGGCCGATGATTCCGATTTCCATTTAGCGTCCCCTAATGGGCAAACTCCCTTTCTATCCTCCTCATGGCTTCTTCCAGCCGTCCATCTGGTACCGTGAGGGAAATCCTTATGAATCCTTCCCCGTGTTCACCATAGGCGGGTCCGGCTGCCACGACTATACCCGTTCGGTCGAACAGGCGGTTGGTAAACTCCAGGGAGGTCATCCCTTTCGGTACGGGCACCCATAAGTAAAAGGTCCCGGGGGAAGGGGAAAAATCTATCCCTATTTTTTTCAACGTCTCCAAGACAAGCTCGCGCCGGCGTCTATAGATTCCAAGCATCCCCTCAATGAAGGGTTCCTCATAACGCAGGGCATAAATAGCCGCATACTGGATAGGGTTAAAGATACCGGAATCGGTGTTCTCCTTCACCTTGCTGATTGCGGCAATGAGGTCCGGGTTCCCACAAGCCATCCCGATACGCCATCCACACATGTTAAAAGGTTTAGAGAGGGAGTTAAGCTCAATGCCCACCTCCTTGGCGCCGGGTACAGAAAGGAAGCTCAGCCTCTCGGCCCCTTCAAAGATGATCTCTCCATAGGGGTTATCGTAGCAGATGGCAATATCGTAAGAGCGGGCAAATTCAACAAGTTCCAAGAGAAACTTCCGATTGGCGCAGGCCCCTGTGGGATTATTGGGGTAATTGAGAAACATACCCTTCGCCTTTTTCGCCACTTCCGTAGGGATATCCGCGAGCACGGGTAGGTAACCATTTTCCGGCCGCAGGGGAACGTGGTAGGGTACCCCCTCTCCCATCAGGATACTCGCCCGATAGGCAGGGTAGCCCGGATCTGTCATGAGGACCACCTCGCCCGGATTAATCCGGGCGAGGACAAAATGGTGACACCCTTCCTTGGAACCTATTAATCCCAGGACTTCCGTCTGGGGATTGAGGGTGACTCCATAGCGGCGGGCATACCATTTCGCTACCTCCTCACGAAAGGCGAGCATCCCCTTTTCCTCATCGATGGGATACCGGTGATTGATAGGATCTCCTGCCGTCTTTCTCAGTTCCTCCACTACCCCTGGAGGGGTGGCTTCCACGGGATCACCTATGGCAAGGCTTATGACATCCACCCCTGCCTCTTTGGCCTGATTTATTTTCTTCCTCAATTCCATGAAGAGATATGGTGGTATCCGTTTTAATCTCTCCGCTGTCTCCACTTCTAAAACCCCTTTCTGTATGCTTCTTCCCAGAGTTCTCCCTGGCACACCACGTGCGCCTTTCCCTCCAGGTAAACGTTCTTGAACTTATGACCTTCGCAGTCAAAATAGACCTTTAGCATCTCACCACTCGCTACTCCCACCTCCACCGGCGGGCATGTCATCCCTAATGCCGCTGAAAGGAGCGCTGCCGCTACCGACCCCGTACCGCAGGCGAGGGTCTCTCCTTCTACTCCCCGTTCGTAGGTCCTTATTTTCAGGCGATTTTTATCCTCTACCCGGACGAAATCTACATTCGTTCCCGTTGGGGCAAAAAGCTCATGAAAGCGTATCAACCGTCCTAAGCGGAGCACATCACAGCTTAAGAGTTCTTCGCAGAAAATGACCGTATGGGGCACCCCCGTATTTATAAAATGCCCCGTCATGGTTCTTTCTTCAACCGGGATGGGAAGGGACAGATTAAGGCCGGTTGGCTCTGGAAGCCTGATCTTCACCCACGTGCCATCTACCCGGGCATCGATAATCCCTGCCCGGGTTTCGAAAGACATTTCCCTGCCGGCGATACCTCTTATGAAGGCGAACCTGGCCGCACAGCGACCTCCATTACCGCACATCTCCGCCTCACTCCCATCGGCATTAAAAAACCGCCAGGAGAAGTCTACTTTTTGAGATGGTTCCAGGAGAATAACCCCATCGGCTCCCAGGGATAGATGGGGGGTGCAAACCGCCCGGACGAAGTCCACCACCGGCATCCCATTCAGGTGCTTTTCTACCTTCCCATCGCGGTTATCGATACAGATGAAGTCGTTACCGCTCCCTGTCATTTTGAAGAACTCCAGCATATTCCCGCTCTCCTTCTTTCTTCCGCTTCCCTTCATAGCCCATCTTGACCAAAATTTTAAGAAAAAACTTGCAGGGAGGGGAGAGTATAAACTACGATGGGCAAAAAACTGACGGGAGGGTTCCATGAAGCAGTTCACCATCACCCCGGCGGCAGGGAAAAGGCTCATCGGGCAGGCCATGGCCTCGCACGAAGTAGTTAAGGAAGCCCTAAGGTCCGGCACTGTTGTTATTGTGGCGGGGACGACAAATGGATACTGTGCAGAGGAAATCCTGAAATCCATCGGCCAGGAGGAGGGTTTCAGCCGCCATCGTTTTTTCCGGGGGATTGTCCTTCCTCCCCATCTTCCCCGGAGCGAGGCGGGAACTCTGCCTGACACCTCTCAATTCCCGGGCGATGTCGTTATTAGGCGAGGGGTATGGGAGAGGGGGAAGACGATTTTTGACGTTGTGGATGACTTGAAGGCCGGGGATGTAATCTTAAAGGGTGCCAATGCCCTGGATGTCACCCATAGGAAAGCCGCCGTCCTCATCGGCCACCCCCAAGGGGGCACTGTTATGGCAGCCCTGCGTGCCCACATCGGAAGAAGGGTACATCTTTTCTTCCCCGTAGGTCTGGAAAAAAGGGTTACAGGCGACCTCGACGAAATAGCCCGGCGTATGAACGCGGCAACACAGACAGGTTACCGATACCTTCCCGTGAAGGGCGAAATTTTTACAGAATTGGAGGCGATTCAAATCCTCTCCGGCGCCCAGGCCGAACTTATTGCGGCCGGAGGTGTGGCAGGGGCAGAGGGAGCCGTTATCCTTAACGTATACGGCACACCTTCAGAGGAAGAGAAGGCGGAACTGGTCTTTTCCCGGGTCAAGGACGAGGCGCCGTTTACCATTTGAATTACTTGCTGAGCACCTCTCTTACTGAATTGGCGAGGTCGGCGAGGCGAAATGGCTTCTGGAGAAAGGCCTGAGCGGAGCCTGTCTTCAAAAGCTCTTTTAGTTCCCCCTCCAGGGGATAGCCACTCATGACGATTATTTTTACCGTCGGTTCCAGGGCCTTTATCTTGCCAATAGCCACTACGCCCCCTCCTTCCGGCATCGTCAGATCCATTAGTACGAGACCTATAGCATCTCTATTCTCTCGGAACACTTCCACCGCTTCCTTTCCCGAGTGGGCGGTAAGGGTCTCGTAACCGAGGGCGCTTAGCATAGCCGCCGTTACCTGTGTAATCATCCCTTCGTCGTCCACGATGAGAATCTTTCGCGCCTCCCTCTCTTTAGCTTCCCTCTTTTGTGCGGCGGGCAGATAAATTACGAAGGTAGTGCCACGGCCGGGCATGCTCTTCACGTCGATGAAACCCTGGTGATTTTGGATAATGCCGTAAACGGCCGCCAGGCCCAAACCCGTCCCCTGCCCCACTTCCCGGGTGGTAAAGAAGGGATCGAAGACCTTCTGGAGCTCCTCCTGGGTCATGCCCCGGCCCGTATCCGCCACGGTGATTTTCACGTAGTCTCCCGCCTCGAGGCTGTAATTTCTAGCCTCTTCGGGTGTAAGGTGGATATTTTCCGTCTTTATGTGGATCGTTCCCCCCGATGGCATCGCCTGCCAGGCATTGATGAAGAGGTTCATGAAGACCTGCTCCATCTGGCCCGCATCGGCCCTCACGGGCATCAGATCAGGGGCAAAATCGCGCCTGATCCTGATTTCTTTCTTTGTGACGGCAAGAAGAGCGGCCATGTGGTCCAAGGTACCGTTAAGATTTACCTCTTTCATCTCAAAGGGCCCAATCCGCGCATAGGCAAGAAGCTGCCTCGTAAGGTCCGTGGCGGTCCTTATCTCATTTTCAATGGCTTTGAGGCGAGGATAGAATTCGTGCTCGGAATCTATCTTGATCAGCATCAAATCCACATTGCCTTGAATACCCATGAGGATATTGTTAAAACTGTGGGCTATCCCCCCCGCCAGGGTTGCTACGGCCTCAAATTTCTGGGAACGTATCATCTGCTCTTGAAACTTTTTCCTCTCCGTTACTACCCGGCTCACCCCCCGGAAGCCAATCGGTTTTCCCTCTTTATCCCTTATCAGGGTAGCGGAAATATCCAGGTAGTTGACACTCCCGTCTTTGCTTATCACCTCGTAGTCGTGGACGTAACCTGGGTTGCCCGTCCGGTAGATTTCGTTGAAAATCTTCCTCGCCCGTTCCGATTCGGTGGCACGCATGTTGACAGCAAAAGTTTTGCCTATCAATTCCTCCGGCTCACACCCATGACGACGGGCACCCGCCTTGTTTATAAACCGGTAATTCCCCCTTAGGTCCACCTCCCAGCAGCCGTCCTCGATATTCTCTATAAACTCCCGGAAGCGGGCATTTTCCTCCTCCATCCTTTTTCTCTCCGTCACATCCCGGCAGATACCGCGGAAACCGATAATTTCCCCCTCCCCGCCCCGGACAGGGGAAATGGACATTTCAAAGTTTTTTTCCTTACCATCCTTGCATAACACACGGTACTCTGCGACGGGTACGGGCTTACCCGTTTCATAAACCTGGCGGAAGGTGGCGATTACCCTCTCCCTTTCCCCCGGGGGAAATATCTCTTTTGGGGTCAGTTTTAAGTATTCTTCCCTCCGGTAACCTTTCATAGCCGCCAGGGCCTCATTGCAGAAGGTAAAGCGGCCATTTAGATCCACCTCAAAGCAACCATCGGGTATCTCCTCGAGAAACTGGCGTAATCTTTTTTCCTCCGCTGCTTTTTCTTTTCCTTTCATCTATTTTACCTCCCCCTTTCAGGTGTCCCATTCAGGAGGTTCATCTGGGCGGTAAGGTCCGCCAAGGTAAAGGGTTTTTGCAGGTAAAGAATCCCCTCTTCGAGAATGCCGTGGTGGGCAATCACGTTTGCCGTGTAGCCGGACATAAAGATAAAGGCGATTTTCGGATTTATGCCCTTCGCCCTTTCCATTAATTCTTTTCCTGTCATCCCGGGCATGATAACGTCGGTTAGAACCACGTCTATCTTTGGTCCCCCTTCCCGGAGAAACTTTAGGGCTTCCTCGGGGGTTGTGGCCGCCCAGGCCTCACACCCGATGAGTTGTAGCATCTGGACGGTAACCTCGAGCACCGATGGGTCGTCCTCCACTACGAGGACGCGGTGTGGTACAGAACTGGCGTAAGCGGCGGCTACCTTTTCTTCCCTTTCCTCCTCTTCCGTGGAAGGCGGTAAATATACCTTCACGGTCGTCCCTCGCCTCAGTTCACTGTACACATTAATGAAGCCCCCGTTTTGTTTTACGATTCCGTACACCGTCGCAAGCCCTAGCCCCGTTCCCTTCTCCGCCTCTTTGGTGGTGAAGTAAGGGTCAAAAATATAGGGCATAATTTCCGGGGGTATGCCCTCCCCGCTGTCACTGACCGTAAGCAAAACGTAGTCCCCCGGAGTAAATCCGAGGTGCTCCTGGCAGTAATCTTTGTCGAGGGCGACATTATTCGTTTCAATGATAAGCGTACCCCCACTGGGCATGGCATCCCGGGCATTCACCACGAGGTTCATGAGAATCTGTTCCACCTGGGTGGGGTCAATCTTCACTGGCGCAAGCCCCTTCTTGAGATAATAATGCACCTGTATATCCTCCCCGATGAGGCGAGTAATCGTCTTTCCCATCCTTTCCACGATCTTATTGAGATTCACCACCCGAGGTTCCACGATTTGCTTGCGGGAAAAGGCGAGAAGCTGGGAGGTGATGTCCCGAGCCCGCAGGGCCGCCTGCTCAATTTCCCCGATGGTGGGGCGCAAGGGGTCATGGGGGTCAAGCTTAATCTTGAGCACATCCACGGTGCCTAAAATTACCGCCAGGATGTTGTTAAAATCGTGGGCAATACCACCCGCAAGGCGTCCGATGCTCTCCATTTTCTGGGCCTGAATTAACTGGCGCTCGAGCTTCTCCCTTTCCTCCTCCGCATGCTTTCTCTCCGTTATGTCCCTCCCCACAAGGAGAATACCTGTGGGACGCCCATTAACATCCCGCTGGAAGGTAGCCGTTATCTCCTCCCAGACGATACGACCGTCTTTATGCCTCAGTTTTATTTCGAATGTCCGCGACCGATGTGGATCAACGGGTTCCCCGGATGCTTCCCGGGCCAGCTCCTCGGCGATAATCTGCTTCCCCAGCTCGAGGGATTCCGGCAAAACAAGCTCTTCCAGCGGCATGCGAGCTATCTCATCGGGCGTGTAACCCGTTAAAGTGACCTCCGAGGGGCTTATATAATCTTTATTTTTCAAATCCAGATCCAGCACCCAAACGGATTCGTACATATTTTCTACGATCATCCGGTATTTACGCTCACTTTCCGCCAGGGCCTCTTCCACCTTTTTCCGTTCGGTAATGTTACGCCCTACCATGAGGAGCTTGGTCGCCTTTCCCTCCTCATCCCGCAGAAACCGGCCCTTGATTTCCTCCCAGATGTACCCTCCACCTTTGCAACGGAATTTTACCTCGAAGGTCCTGGTGCGATGGGGGTCCACGGGTTCCCCACTTCTCTCCCGGGCCAATTCTTCCTCCAGGATCTTGAGGCCTAGGGCGAGGGAATCGGGATAGACGAAGTCTTCAATGGCCATGGCCTTTATCTCTTCGGGAGTAAAACCGGTGACGTGAAGATCCCCCGGGCTCACCAATTCCTCATGGGTCAGGTCCAGGTCAAAAATCCAGACAGCTTCCCCCATGTTCTCTACGATCATGCGGTATTTTCTTTCCCGCTCCTCGAGCTCTTTCTCCAGCTCCTTTCTCTTTGTGACATCCCTTCCCACACAGAGCAAGCCAATGGGTCTCCCCTCTTCATCCCTCTGAAAAGTAGTCGTAATCTCTTCCCAGATAAGGGTACCATCTTTACGCCTCACCTGAAGCTCCATCGTATAAGGCCCTTCCACCCTCCGGCCTGAGCGTTCATCTTCCAGGGCACGGTTTAAGATACTAAAGGCCTTTTCCAGAGATTCAGGGGGGAGCAATTTTTCAATAGGTACCTCAAGAATTTCCTCCGGTGTGTAGCCCGTCATCTTCACTTCTGAGGGGCTTTGGTACGTGTGGCGCAGATCAAAATTCATGGTCCAGATGGATTCCGTCATGTTTTCTACGATCATCCGGTATTTACGCTCACTTTCCGCCAGGGCCATCTGCGCCTTTCGGTACTGGGTTACGTCGGAGGTCAGGATGCGAAACCCAATGGGGTTCCCTACCCTGTCTTTCAGGAGGGCAGCCTTTAACTCAAAGACCCTTTCAGACCCATCTGGAAAGGTAACGGGGAAATCCACGTAAGTGGCGACCTCACCGGTTCGGTAAATCTCGCCGAATACCCTTTTCAACTTTTTTGCCGATTCTTCGGGGAGAAATTCTCGGAAGTTCTGGCCGATGAACTCTTCCCTCTTCACCTGCATTATCCGGCAGGCCGTTTCGTTTAGGTAGGATATATTCCCCCTAAGGTCACACTCGAGATAGGCCTCATCGAGCATATCGAGGGTATCTCGGTACCAACCCTCGAGGCTACGTGCATCCCCTTCGAGTTCATTTAAAGGGGAAACGGCGTGGCCGCTTACGTATATTCCCTCCGGTTTTCCTTCCTCATCCCAAAGGACACCTAAGGATAAGAGCACTGGCAACTTATGCCCGTCCCGGTGAAGGGCATTCAATTCGATTCTCTTTTCCAGCTCCCCTGACGCAAGGAGTTCCTCGATTTTTTCCTTCAGAACGGGGATATCCCTACTATCGATTATTTTAAAAGCTTTTTCCCCCAGCAGGTTTTCCCTCCTGTAGCCCAGGTTCCTTGCCAGGGATTCATTCACATAGCGAATCTCCCCCGTGAGGTCTACCTCGAGATACGATTCTCTCAATCTATCCAGGATTTTTCTTGCCCGGGCCTCCTCCCTAAGTCTTCCCAGAACGCCGTTTATGGCCTCCCCCAGGGGTTTTAAGTTTTCTGGCAAATCGTCCACCCGAAGGGTAGAGAGGGTCTCTCCCTTTGCGATTTTATTGAGAAAATCGATAATCTCTTTCACTTTGTCTCCACTACCTTTTTGTAGCTCCGGAGCATTTCTGTTTTTATTACCTTCCTTACCTGCTCCCTCACCTTCGGGTCCTGAATCAGGGCCGTCATCCTCTCCCCAAACTCGAGGTAGCGGGTATCCTTTTGGGGAAAGTCAAAAAGGCCATGCTCCTCATAAAATTTGTAATCGGCCTGGAAGGGAAATCTCAGGCGCGACCAGATTTCATCACGGAATATCTTATGCCCCCCCACCCCGAGGAACGTATGGGGTTTGCGATAGTTCCAGCGGGCATAAGTAATGAGGCGGCGGGCCAGATCATCCAGGAGGGCATCAATGGTTTCGGCGTCTTTCCCCTCATCGGTTACAATCCCAGCAAGGTGGGCGCCGGAGATTTCTGTTTGCCCCTGGATTATTTCCTGGAGGTTGGCATTTTGGGAAAGGGGACCCGCGATTAGGTAGGCCACCTGTTTTCCCCAGTAGGCAGGGGTATGACCGTTGAAGAAACTCCTATCGAGGAACATCTTGAACCGGGCCGAAAGGTACCGGTCCCTCATTTCCCCGGCAAATACAACTATATCGGCGGGCCGCACCCGGGTTTCAAAAAAATCCCTGTATCCATCCCGATATACGCACTCGTTATCGAAGGCGCATTCCATACACCCGAGGCATCCTCCCTGAATGGGGATATCCTGAAGGCGAACTACCTCGCATCCCTGAGTAAAAACCTCGGCAAGGCGCCATGCCATCTTCGCCACGTTTGACTCTTCGTCGGTGATATCGGCAAGAACGAGAATTCTTTTCCCTTCCGAGTCCACCTTTGGCGGTTTCTTGACGGATCGGTAGGGTTTGGGTTCATATTTTAAGGGGGCAGATAGATTTATGGTTGGGGCCCCGCTCTCAATGGCGCTGAGAAAATCCTCTCCCCATTTGAGGAACATAATCCTCTGTTCTTCTTTCAGGATATCGTCCATATCGGCGGAGAAGAAAGAAACAAACTTCATACCCAGATCTTCACTAATGGCCCGGATGTAGTTATGGGCCGTGTGGTCGTAAAAGTGGATGGAGGTAGAAAGGGAGACGGCGTATTTTCCGCAAAAAGCATCCCTCCCCTCTCTCTCGAAAAGAAGCTCTATAAATCTCTTGTACTGGGATGCCACGAGGCAGTAATAGAGAGGGAAAGCCCAGATGATACCATCGGCCCTTCGGATCAGTGAGATTACCTCTGCAAATTCATCTCCTTTTTCATACTTATTTACCCTCCGGGCCACATCCAAGACGGTGAACGTGTGGGGGGATGCTTTTTTCTTCCAAAAATTCACATACTGCATCGTTACACTCTCTTGCCCCTTGGGACTGCCGTTTAGCACCACTATTTCCATCTTTTTTGCTCCTCTCCTACTTTTTTTTGACCTCCTTAGGGGGAGGATTTACGATAAGCAGAGGCAGAAGTCGCTCCCGGATGGCCTTGGAGCCGTCAAAAACCGTGGTAGATAACCCCGCCTCTTTTAGGATACAGGTCGGAGTTCCGCTTATCTTGTGCTCCTCCATGAGGCGATTCCACTCTTTATACACCGGCCAGGGGTCGACGACCTTGAATCTCACCCCGTTTCTCTTAAAGGCTTCCTCCAGATCCTTTTCCTTGTACCCTTTCCCCTGTCTCGCCAGATCAAAAAGAATATCCCGGGCGGCTAACGCGTTTTTATAACCCTTCCCCCCCTGGACGGCATAGATAAAATATCGGGCAAAAAGGGGGGTATCCTGGTGCCCGGGGATATCCACGAAGGTCACCCGCCAGCCACCTCCCTCCAGGGCCTTTTTCAGGGCGGGGGACAATTCCGTCTCCATCTTCATGCAGGGGGGGCAGAAGTAGTCGGTAAAAACGAGGAGCTCTTTATCCCCCACCCCATAGGTAGGGAGCTTTAATTCCCCCGCATCGCTTAAGGGGGGAAAAATCGTAACGAGGCAAAAGAGGAGGAAGATTTCCCGATAAATTTTCATATTGATTTTAACTTTTATACCGGTTCACTTAATTTTTTCAATGAAAGATTTTTTTGTATCCCGAAGGCACCCTATGGTAATCGTAGGGTCAGCTCTTAAAGAAAGGAAGGCCACGCCCTTATGGACCAACTGATAATTGTTGACGCCTTGAAAAACCCCGCCCTATATCCGAACCACCCCGAAAGAATTGAACTCCTCCAGACGCACATTTCTTACATTCTCCTTGCGGGGGACGAGGTTTACAAGATTAAAAAACCGGTCAATTTCGGTTTCCTGGACTTCACCACCCTGGAGAAGAGAAGATTCTTCTGTGAGGAAGAACTCCGCCTAAACCGCCGCCTGGCCCCCCAAGTTTACCGGGAGGTGGTAAAGATTACCGCAGACTCTAATGGGGAGATAAGGCTCCGCGGGGGGGGTGAAACGGTGGAATATGCCGTAAGGATGAGAAGGCTCCCCGCCCAGGGTATGCTAAAGCGCTTAATCTCCCGCCCGGACTTTAATCCGGCCATTATCGACTCCTTAGCGGGACTCCTCGCCAATTTCCACTCCCAGGCCCAGACAGGTGGCAAAATAGACCAGATGGGTACTCCCGAAATTATAAGATACAACCATGACGAAAATTTTGCCCAGACTGAGAGATATATAGGTCTCACCATCCATCCCGAACAATACAGAGATATCCAGGCCTATGTGGAGCGTTTCTTTCAAGCTCACGGCCCATTACTGGAAAAACGCGTCCGGGAACACAAAATACGAGACTGCCACGGAGATTTACATCTCGAGCACATCTGCGTCTTGGATGAGGAGATAATCATTTTTGATTGCATAGAGTTCAACGAGCGTTTCCGGTACAGCGACACAGCGGCAGAGGTGGCCTTTCTCGCCATGGACCTCGATTTCAATGGCTATCCCGCCTATGCCAGGCTCTTCGCCGACCGGTATTTGGATTACTCCCATGACCCGGAAGTGGTTACCCTGCATGATTTTTACCGGTGTTATTACGCTTACGTCAGGGGAAAGGTGGTAAGCTTTCGCCTGGAGGATCCGGCCATAATGGAGGAAGAAAAGGAAAAGGCGAAAAAATTGGCGGCCCGCTACTTCAAACTCGCCCATCGCTATGCTAAAGGGGCTCATCGCCCGCGTCTCATTGTCATGGCCGGCCTCACAGGAACGGGAAAGTCCGTCATTGCCCGGGAGCTTGCCCGCCGTTTAGGGGCTGTTCACTTGCAAACGGACGTTATAAGAAAAGAGCTTGCAGGTATTGCACCTGATGAACACCGCTTTGAATCGGTTGGAAATGGCATCTATTCTGCCGAGATGTCTCGCCTTACTTACGAAGAAACCCGCCGTCGCGCCCGGCAATTACTCCTTGAGGGTAAATCTGTCATTTTAGACGCGACCCACACGAAGGCTAAAGAAAGGGAGGCGGCTACCCGTATAGCCAAAGAAACGGGCGCCTGCTTTTGCATCGTGAACTGTCATTGCCCAGAAGAAACGGTGAAAGAGAGGCTTAAGGCGCGCCTCAGCCAGCCGGGGGAAGTATCCGACGGGCGCTGGGAGATTTACCTCCATCAGAGGAACCAAATGGAACCTTTTTATGACTCCGAGGAGTTCGTCATCCAGGTGGATACCACCGATCCTCTGGAAAATGTGATGGAAGCCGTCTTCACTTCTCCGGTGTGGGAGTGATACGCCCCTCACCTTCTCGGGGCATCTTTTCTTTTGCCTTAGCGAGGCGTTTGCGTGACTCTTCGAGAAAAACCCGGGCCTGATAATCATAGCCAAGGCCTGAAAAATGGGCGAGGAGGTACTCGAACCGACGGGCGGCTGCCTCATACTTCTCGCGGTGGAAGTAAAACTGGCCCACGTAAAATTCCTTAGCGGCCAGCCTTTTCCTGCAATCCCGGAGTTTCTCTTCTGCCAGGAGGGCAAACTTACTGGTTGGAAAGCGGGCAATCACCTGCTCGAATTCCTTGATCGCCCTTACCGTCTCCGTCTGGTCCCGGTCAATGGAAAGCATGTTCATGTAGTGGCACATGCCAATCTGGTAAATTACGTAGGGAATATGCTCATGGGTCGGGTGGAGGTTGAGAAAATCCGTATAGGCCAGTTCTGCATTGGCATAATCCTTGTCACTGTAATAAGAATCTGCAATCCCTATTTCTGCCATCAGGGCCAAATCGTGGAGGGGGAAGCGCTCCTTCATACGGGTAAAATATTCCACCGCCCTCTTGTATCGGCCTTTGTTGTAAGCCTCCACCCCCGCCTGATACAGGGCAACGGGGTCGCTCTTTACCCGTGGACGGCTGAATAAATCCCCCAGCCAAGCGCATCCCGCGCAGGTAAAGACAATAGCCGCTATAACCACCAAGAAAACGTTTCTCTTCATCGTGCTATTCTGAGGGCAGCACCTTTTTGACAAAGGCCTCCAACTGTTCCCGAGGCACGAGTCCTATCAACTTATCCACCACCTGTCCTTTTTGGAAAAGAATAAGGGTTGGGATACTACGTACACCAAACCTGGCGGCCGTCTTTGGATTATCGTCCACATTGAGCTTGTAAACCTTAAGGCGGCCCTCATAATCACTGGCCAGGGCCTCTACTGCCGGTGCCAAAGCGCGGCAAGGACCGCACCAGGGTGCCCAGAAGTCGACGAGTACAGGCTTATTCTCCTTACCAAGTTCGGACTCAAAATTGTCGTCCGTTAAAGAAGAGATGTTCTCCCCCATAGCTTACCTCCCCATTATTTGAATCAGTTTGTACTAATATCTTGCGCATAATCTCCCGGTAGTCAAGTCAAAATCGTTAATTTTGACAACCTCCGGGCACCTGTGGTATGAGGATGAAGTTTAAGCGGAGGGATACATGCCACATATCGCCATCATCTCCGGCACCATTCCCCTCATAAAAGAAGGTCAAACCCGTCGTGTCTCTACCCCTTTTGGCGGGGTCGATTTAATCTTAAACGACCAATGTGTCTTTTTGCCCCGCCATGGGGTAGAACAGAACCGCCATATCCTGCCCCATCGTATAAACCACCCTGCCCATTTCTTCGCCTTGAAATCCCTCGGCGTAAGTAAGGTGATAGCAATAAACTCTACCGGCTCTCTCAAGCGATCCTTCAAACCCGGAACACTTCTGGTACCCGATGATTTTATCTTCCTTGGACCCAACCCCACCGTATTCGGGGATGAATGCCGCCACGTCACCCCCCGCCTCGATGACGACATCCGAGGAATTCTCGTTCAGGCCGCCCATGCCTGTGGAGGGGAAGTTACAGAAAGGGGTATTTACTGGCAGACTTGGGGACCCCGATTCGAAACCCGTGCGGAAATCCGCTTTATGTCCCAATGGGCAGATGTGGTGGGCATGACTATGGCCTCTGAAGCCATCTTAGCCTCCGAGCTGGATTTGCCCTACGGGGCTATTTGCTCCATCGACAATTACGCGAACGGTATCTTAGAAAAACCCCTCTCCATGGAAGAGGTTATAGCAGGGGCGAAAAAAAACGCCCAGCTCATGGAAAGAATCGTAAACTTTATAATAGAAAGGGAAAAATGAAATTTTCCACGAGGGGAGATAAGGGAAAAACAAGCCTCTTAGATGGCCGCCGGGTGCCAAAGTATCACCTAAGACCGGAAGTTTACGGCACTATCGATGAGGCGAGCGCCGCCCTGGGAGTCGCAAGGGCGCTGACAGATAACCCCCGCCTAAAAGAAATCATCCGAGAAATACAGAAGGATTTCATAACTATAGGTGCCGAGCTCGCCTGTCCGGAAGGGAAAGAAGCCTCCCATATCAAGCGCATAGATGAAAATTCGATTAAGCGCCTTACGGCCCTCCTGAACGAGATGGTAGAAACCGTTCCGGAAAGAAGAGAATTTGCCCTCCCCGGGGAGGACCTCATTTCTGCCCAGCTCCACGTAGCCCGCACCGTGGTAAGAAGAGGGGAAAGGCTCCTTGCCCTCCTAAAATCGAGGGAAAAAACGCTTAATCCCTTGCTCCTTGCCTACCTTAACCGCCTCGCCGACCTTCTTTTTGTCCTCGCCCTCTGGGAAGAGGAAAATCAAAAGGCCCCGAGCTGACAGGGCTTTATCTTGATTTTGAGACATTCACAGGCTGAAGCAATTTCTATGCGGGGGATCTTGAATTCCTGGGCAAGGGCCCAGGCCTTTTCGCAAGCAAGGCATTCGTTTACAAGCCCGCTCAGAATGGCGTCCTTGAGGTCAGGGGCTACGGCCGGTGCCGATTGCACTATGCGCCCCTGGGATGGGTATCCAAAGAGGCCAAGCTGGCACTGGACAATTTTTATTCCCAGAATATCCAAGGCTTCCCCGATTTTTTTTAGAGAAATACCCATGTCTTGAGCTAGCTTCTCCGCCCTCCGGCAGGGGAAGGTCCCTCCTGTCGCCTCTTTCTTAAGCTTCTCCTTTAACACTTCTTCCACGAATGGCCGTTCTTTTTCCATATGCCCCTCTCTCAATCTAATCAAGGACTTCAGGTCCCACGGTGGTAAACCCTTCCGCTTCCACGAGTTGCTCCGCCTTCTCCAGCTGGTCCACATCCACAACAAAGACAGCTTTCACACCGTTTTCCAGGACGAAGCCGTAGGCATTATTCACGTTAATTCCCGCCCCCGCGAGAGTCTGGGCCAGCTTATCCAGTCCGCCAGGCTGGTCGGGGATTATAACGGCCAGCACCCGTCGGATCTTCACCAGCATACCCGCCTGACTTAAAGCTTCAATGGCCTTCTTAGGCTTGTCGACAATGAGATTTATTACACCGAAGGTATCGGAGGTAGCGATCGTGGTTGCCCGGATGTTTATTCCCTCGCGGGCCAAAACCTGCGTTACGGCCGCGAGTTTCCCGGGCTTGTTCTCCGCAAAAATTGAAATTTGCTCGGCAATCATAATTTTACCCTCCCTTGTTTAATCCTTCCGGTTATCAATTACCCGGACGGCCTTACCTTCCGACTTTGGCAAGCTGTCCGGTTCCACCAAGTCCACATGTGGGGTCACCAGAATCTCGCTCTTTAGCTCTTCTACTATCTTGCGCCTCAACTGTTCAAGCTTCGTCAGCTCCCCCTCAAAAAATTCCTTCTCCACCTCTACCTTCACCGTCATAGAATCATTATAATTCTCCCGCTCGAGGATGATAAGGAAATTTTTCCCTACCCCAGGGATTTCCATCAGTCTCTTTTCGATCTGGATAGGGAAGATGTTTACACCCTTTACAATGAGCATATCGTCCGTCCGGCCGGTTATACGCTCAATCCTCCGGTGCGTTCTGCCGCAGGGGCAAGGACCGGGAAGAATGCGGGTGAGGTCTTTGGTGCGATAGCGGATAATGGGCATCCCTTCACGGGCCAGCGTCGTTAAGATGAGTTCCCCTCTTTCACCTTCCGGGAGGGGTTTCAGCGTATGAGGATCAACGATCTCCACGAGAAAGTTGTCTTCCCAGATATGCATGCCGTCCTGATAGGGGCATTCAAAAGCCACCCCGGGTCCATTCATCTCTGATAGGCCATAGGAGTTATAAGCCTTAAAGCCGTATATCTCTTCTATTTTACGTCTCATCTGCTCCGAGTGTGGCTCGGCACCGATAAATGCCATCCGTACCTTTGTACTTCTCGGATCACGCCCAACTTCTTCGAAGACGGCGGAAAGGTGCATAGCATAACTGGGGATGATGTGTATGGCCGTGGTCTCAAAATCATAAAGAAGCTGAATCTGACGTTTGCTGTTTCCTGCACCCGCCGGTATCACCAGGGCACCTATTTTTTCCGCTCCGTAATGAAATCCCAATCCCCCCGTGAAGAGGCCATAGGTCATCATGTTCTGAAACACATCAGTCTTTCTCATCCCCACCATGTACATGCAGCGGGCCAGCAGATTGGTCCAAGTCTCTATGTCCTTCGCCGTATGGAAGATAACCGTTGCCCTTCCCGTTGTCCCAGAAGAGGAATGTAGCCGCACAAGCTCCTCCCGGGGCACGGCTACGAGTCCATAAGGCCAATTCTCACGCAGATCATCTTTAGTAGTAAAAGGAAGCCTGCTGAGGTCCTCCAAGGATTTTATACGCTCGGGATTTATCCCTCTTTCACGAAAAACCTTTTCATAAAATGGTGATTTGGAAGCCTGTAGGATAGTGGCCTTTAACCTCGACAACTGGAGTTCTTCCAGGGTTTTCCTATCCATTGTTTCTATTTCTTTTTCCCAGTACATGAATTTAATTTACGCCTCCTTCTTACCACCTATTTTCAGTGCCCTACTACCCCCATCACATTCTTTTATCAAGGCGAAATATAAGTTGACCCATGACCTATTAGGGTGTAGAAAAAAAGAAAGGAAAAGACGCTGCCTGCCCTGGCCGGTGGTGTTTTTCCACAAAATTTAAGGGAGGTTTTCCTAACATGGAAACAACTACCGGACCCAGGTATACAGACGTAACAATTGACAAGGCCAATCTGTACAGGGAAGAGACGTTCACCGATATGAACTACGCCCAGATACGCAGGCTAACTCCCGTCAAGGCAGATGGAACGGTGGATAGTGATCGTGAGGTTATCTTTACCGGTATGGTGCAGCTCATGTCACCCAGTGGTCCCATCCCCATCCATTGCCTCATCTCCCAGGCTACCACTCTGGAAGAAGCGGCGGCTATGCTACCGGATGCGGTGGAAAAAACAGTAAGAGAGATGATCGCGGAGGCGCAGCAGGAATCGAGAATCGTAATTCCGGGTGAATAAAGGATAAGTGACAGGGGTCATTCTCGCAGGGGGAAAGAATACCCGCATGGGGGAAAATAAGGCCTTTCTTTCTATAAACGGGGAAAGGCTTATTGATCGTACTTTTCGTGTGTGTAAAAGTCTGTTTTCAGAGGTCCTCCTCGTGACTAACACCCCCCGCTCTTACCTCGATCTCAACCTGACTATCGCCACCGACATCGAAGCAGGCAAGGGACCCCTTATGGGCATATATACGGGTCTTCTTTTGGCCAGATCACCTTACATTTTCGTTGTTGCCTGCGATATGCCTTTTCTCAACCCCGAATTCATTAAGTATATGATGGCAGCCCATAGGGGGGAAGATATTGTCGTACCCCGTTCCACGGGGGGCTTCGAACCCTTGCACGCCATATATTCAAAACGTTTGCAAAGACCTATAAAGAAATTGCTCGATGAGGGAAGGCTAAAGATAACAGACTTTTATGAGGGGTCAAAAAAAAGGGTAATAGAAGAAAACGAGATTTCCCTTTTTCCCCCAGGGGATAGGATGTTTTTCAACCTGAACCGGCCAGAGGACCTGAAGGCCATATAGGATTTCCCCTTGACAAGGGGACGACCTTTATCCTACGAAGCGACAAATTAAAAACATGAAAAAGGGGGCTTTTTATGGAAAGAGAAAGTGTGTTTGGTATGAAGGCAGAATCAGGCCGCTGGCTTTTTGTCATCCTCGGGTTCATCATTAACATCTGCCTCGGTAGTGTTTATGCGTACAGCGTTTTTGCCAAGCCGGTAAGAACTCTCCTTAAAATAAGCGCCACAGAAACGCAGCTTCCATTCATGCTATTTCTCGCTTTCTTTGCCATCTTCGTATTCGTAGGCGGTCAATTGATTGCCAAATTAGGACCAAGAAACCTGGGCATTTTAGGGGGAGTAGTGGTAGGGGCAGGATGGATGCTGGCGAGCCAATCGACGAGTGTCTTAATCCTCGCCATTTCTTACGGGATAATTGGGGGAAGCGGAGTAGGTCTTGCTTACGGAGTTCCCCTTGCCGTAGCGGGCAGGTGGTTCCCGGATAAGCGCGGACTTGCCTTAGGTCTCACCCTGGCCGGATTCGGTGGTTCTCCCTTTGTTTCGGCCAATGTAGCAGCAGCCCTCATTAACGCCCACGGTCCCATGTACGCCTTTTTTGTTCTGGGGCTTGCCTTCCTCATCATCATCTGCCTTTGCTTCATTCCTTTCCGCTACCCGAAAGAAGGGTGGACGCCGGAAGGATGGAAGGCACCGGCAGGGGCGACGTCAGGCAGTATGGATTTCAATCTCAAAGAAATGACTAAAACGCCCACCTTCTACGGCCTCTTTTTCTGCTACATAATTGGTTGCCTGGCAGGGCTTATGGCCATCGGTATTTCCAGCCCCGTGGGGCAGGAAATTATCAAAATAACACCCGCTACCGCCGCAACCCTTGTGGGCATTTTCGCCATTTTCAACGGTGTGGGGCGTCCCATTTTTGGCGTACTGACGGATAAACTTTCACCCCGGGGGGCGGCCATTATTTCCTATATTATCATTCTCCTTTCTTCCCTCGGGATGCTTTCGGCAGGGGAAGGAAGCCTGGGGATTTACGTCGTCTCCTTCATTGGTTTCTGGCTCTGCCTGGGAGGCTGGCTCGCCATTGCCCCCACCGCCACTACCATCTTCTTTGGGGCAAAGAATTACGCCAAAAATTACGGGCTTGTTTTCCTCGCTTACGGAATTGGTGCCATTCTCGGAGGTATTATTTCCGGGCAGGCGAAGGATACCTTCGGCTCTTATAGCTATGCCTTTTACCCCACCGCCGTCCTCGCCATTCTGGGCATTATTATTGCCGCCATCCTCCTGAAACCGCCGAGAAAGAACTAAAGCAGTCGCCTGAGAAAGCCGGCCGGATGAATCCCTGGCCGGCTTTTTTATACCTCTATTTCCATTCCATCCTCGGCGGGGCGAAATGGAAGAAAGAAACTCTTACTTAACACCTCATCGCTCATGTGGGTCAAAATAGTTCGCCGGGGATTCATGAGCCCATGTTTCTCTATAAGGGTTAGGACATCGAGATGCAAAAGTCCCCTGGCTTCGTACGTATAAGCTTCGGCGATTAAGAGGTCCGCTTCTCGTCCTAAGTCTATCAGGCGATCCGTCCAGGCCGTATCCCCCGTATAGGCTATCGTCTTCCCTTCGGCGAGGACACGGTAACTGTAAGCAAGCCCTCCTGGTTCTCCATGCTCGGCCAGATAGGAAGTCACCTGATAATTTCCAAAATCTCTTGTTTCGTAAGGCCCAAGTTCTATCAAGGAAAGCTCAAACAGGTACCGGTGACGCATTGAGCCGGGAAAACTCGTTTCCATTGCCCGATCGAACCAGCTCATGATACCCTTCGGCCCCGCTATTGTTAAGGGGCGCTTCCGTCTGGAAACGAAGTGGGCATCGAGGAGGAAAAAAGGGACACCACCCACGTGGTCAGCATGAAAATGGGTAAGAATTATGGCCTGGATATCGCTTAACGGCACATGGCGCAACTTAAGAGAAATAAGAGAAGAGGCGCCACAATCCAGCAAGATGTTGGTCCTTTCGCCTAAAAGTTGAAAACAGCTATGAAATCGCCCGCCACTCCCGAAGGCATCCCCGCAGCCAATTATGTTTACCTTCATGATTCTTTCCTTTCCACCTCTCTCTCCGCTGCTTCTACGGTCTGAGAGATTAAGGTGGCAATCGTCATGGGACCTACTCCCCCGGGGACGGGCGTATAGGCCAGGGTTCTGCCTATCACGGCTGATAGTTCGATGTCCCCTTTTCCCCCCGGATGATAGCCTGCATCTATCACGATGGCCCCGTTCTTGATCCACTTCCCCCGAATGAATTCAGGTTTCCCTACGGCTCCTACAACTATATCTGCTTCTTTGATGATATCAGGCAGGTCTTTCGTCCGGGAATGACAGATGGTAACGGTGGCGTGGGCATTTAAAAGCATCATGGCCATGGGCTTACCTAAGATGGGACTTCTTCCCACCACCACGGCCCGTTTTCCGGATACGTCGATGCCGTAATGTTCGAGGAGCCGCATTATACCCGTAGGGGTTGCCGCACCGAACGCCTTTCCCCCCAGCGCCAGCTTTCCGAAACCCAGACTTGTTACACCATCCACATCCTTTTCGAGGCTTATTCTGTCGAAACAGGCCCTTTCATCAATGTGGTGTGGTACAGGGTGCTGGAGGAGGATACCCTTCACCCGGGGATGGGCGTTGAGCTCGTCTATCTTGCGTAAAAGCTCTTCTGTATTGGTCTCATAGGGTAGAGCGATTCTAAGGGATTCCATTCCCACCCTCTCACAGGCATTTCCCTTCATTCGTACATAGGTAGCCGAGGCAGGATCGTCGCCCACGAGAATCGTAGCCAGAATGGGGGTTTCCCCTGTTTTCTCCTTTAATCTCTTCACCCTAATGGCAAGTTCTTCTTCTATTTCTCGGGCCAGTCTTTTGCCATCTAAGATTATATCTCTCACCCTAATCCCTCCCGGGCCAGAATTTCCATCGTCTGTTTTACCTCTTCTTCCGTCACCGTCTGGCGTATACTTTCCATCTGGGCCATAACCTGCTGGAACCTCATTCCTTCCGCAGCGCTGATCCACTCCAGGCCTAATCGTTCTTTCCTTAGACCCAGTCGCTCCATCTTTTTCCAGATACGTTCCACTCTCCTTTTCGTCCAGTGGTTCGCGTTTATGTAGTGACAATCACCGATATGGCAGCCTGAAACGAGAATAACCGGCGCACCCCGTGCAAAGGCACGCCAGACAAACTTTTCACTTACCCTGGCAGAGCACATGGTTCTAATCAACCGATTCGTTGGGGGGTAAGGAAGGCGAGAAACACCCGCATAGTCCGCCCCCGCATAGGAACACCAGTTGCAGGCAAACACAACGACCTTGTTCATGGGTTCCTCTGAGAGAATGGCATCAATCTGATTCTCTATCTGCTCATCCGTAAAGTGGCTCATTTCGATAGCATTTTGCGGACATTCTGCCGCACAGTTCCCGCATCCGGCACAGGCTGCCTGAATTACCCGGGCAGGAATCTTTGCTTTAGGATCGACCACTATGGCACGGAATGGGCAAACGCGGGCACATAAACCGCAGGAGTTGCAGCGACTTTCGTCAACCTGGGCCATTAAGGCTTCTACTTTTATTGAGCCCGGGGACATGAGCCTCATCGCCCTGGCAGCAGCAGCGGAGGCCTGGGTGACAGAATCTTTAATATCCTTTGGCCCCTCGGCACATCCGGCGAAGAAGATACCCCGAGAAGCACTATCAACGGGCTGTAATTTTGGATGGGCCTCTAAGAAGAAGCCGTCTGCATTCCTCTGCAGGGCCAGCATTTCCTGTACGACTTTAATATCTTCGGGGGGTTCCAGCCCCACGGAAAGAATGACCATTTCGGCTGTATGTTTCTCCAGGGTGTTGGTAGCCGTATTTTCCACCATAAGGGTGAGGTTCCCCGTTGAGGAATCCTCTTGCACGGAACCTGGCAATCCTCTGATGTACCTTACCCCAAGTGCCTTGCTCCGCCGGAAGAGATCCTCAAACCCTTTCCCAAAGGCGCGTATATCGATGTAAAACACTTTGACCTCTATATCGTGGTAGTGCTCCTTGAGGAGAATGGAGCTTTTTATGGTGTTCATGCAGCAGATATTCGAGCAGTAAGGATGGCCGCGATGGGTAGACCGAGACCCCACACACTGAATGAAAGCGACGGAGCGGGGAGGTTTTCTGTCGGAAAGACGGATGACTTCTCCCTTGGTGGGACCACCGGCATTGATAAGGCGCTCGAACTCCATACTGGTAATGACGTTCTCATAGCGGCCGTACCCGTACTCGTCCAGATAGGTAGGGTCAATGGGCTGGGCTCCCGTGGCCACGATTATGGTGCCCACATCGAACTCAAGTTCTTCATCGTTCATGGAAAAATCGATACAGTGTTTTCCGCAAACCTCTATGCATTTACCACAAATAATGGGGTTATGTCCCAGGCAATGATTTATATCTACCACATAAGAAGCGGGAACGGCCTGGGGGAAGGGGGAATAGATGGCTCGTCGGGTATTTAGACCCATGTTGAACTCATCCGGCACCACCACGGGGCAGACCTTCGCGCACTCACCGCAGGCTGTGCATTCATTTTCCTTGACGTATCTCGCTCGTTTCAGAACCCGGACATGGAAATTCCCTACAAAGCCGGTGATTTCTTTTATCTCGCTTAAGGTAAGGAGAGTGATATTTGGATGCCGACCGGCATCCGCCATTTTCGGCCCCAATATTCAGATAGAACAATCAATGGTGGGATACGTTTTATCCAGTTGGGCCATAATGCCCCCAATGGAGGGCTGCTTTTCCACCAGTATCACCTGATGACCGGCATCGGCGAGATCGAGAGCCGCTTGAATACCCGCTACCCCCCCTCCTATGACCAGGGCAGATTGATTAACGGGTATTTCCAGTTCTGTCTTACTCTCTAACAGGGCTGCCCTGGCTACTGCTGAACGTACGAGGTCCTTTGCCTTCCTCGTTGCAGCATCCCTTTCCAAGCCGTGAACCCATGAGCACTGCTCGCGAATATTGGCCATCTCTAAAAGGTACGGATTCAATCCCGCTTCTTTCAAACAATTTCGGAAGGTGAGTTCATGGAGGCGCGGAGAACAGGAGGCGACCACGATTCTATTCAAATTGTACTCCCGGATATCCTTTTTTATCTGGTCCTGGCCGGGCTCCGAACACGTGTAACTCTGATAAAGAGCACGCACCACATGGGGTAGATTAGCCGCATATTCGGCCACAGATGGGCAATCAACCACTGCTCCTATATTGGAGCCACATTCACAAACGTATACACCGATGCGCGGTTTATCCCACAGTTCTCTCTTAACCATAACAAGCTCCTCTTTCAATTATGGTTTTTGTTTGTCACCCTCCATACCAGATGAGCTGGCGGGCCAGGAGCGACTGGATATCGCAAAGCTCAAATTGCCACCCCTTGCCCCTTACCTTATCTCTCATAGCACATTTCAGGTGTATCATACATTTGGGACAGGCGGTCACAACGGTGTGGGCCTTCGTGTGCCGGGCCTCTTGAAGACGATTAATTTGTATATATTTTGAATAGGCATCGCAATTGATGAAGCCGCTGTTTCCGCAACAGATGGCCCCCCTGCCGAAGTGTTCCATCTCCACCAGGCGCAGGTCCGGGATAAAGCCGAGGAGTTTACGCGGTACATCTGCCCTGTCCAGCATTCTCGCTAACCGGCAGGGGTCCTGGAAGGTTACCCGCTCACTCATAGAGCGAAAACTCAAGCCTCCCCTTTCCACTTCTCTCTCCAGTAGGTCAATAAGGAGCGTAATTTTTATATCGAAGCCGGGACATAGGCGGGGCATGTATTCCTTCCAGATATAAAAGCCCTCTGGACAGGAAAAAATGACCTCTTTAACACCCGCTTCTTTAAAAGCAGCGTAGTTTAACCTACACAAAGCGGTGAAATTTTTCACATCCCCCGTTAGGAGCAAATCGTGGCCGCAGCACCTCTCATCCGGCAAAAGGACCGGCTCAATATCGAGAAAGTTGAGAATCCTGATGCTGTCCTTTGCGATAGAGAGAGTATCCAGCTCGATACCGGAAAAAAACACATCGAAATAAGGTGCGCAACCAACAAAATACGCCACTTCACCTGTCTTCTTCACCCGGAGATCCTCAGTAACCCAACCCAATCTGTTCTGCTTTAGCTCCGGAAGGGCCATCATCCTCATCCAGGAATGAATGGCTCCATCATGGGCCCGGTAACCCTTGAGACCCTTGGTTAGGGCCAGATACTCCCTCATTTCCAGGATAAAATTGCTGAATTTCACGCCCGAAGGGCATCGCTCACTGCAGAGATCGCAGGTAAAGCATTCCCAGACGGCGTTTTCTATGAAGGCCTCATCCTCCCTGTCGGCTATAACCTTGTGGGCCAAAAGGCGGGGAGAATACTCCTTCCCTGACAGGCACCGGGGACATGCGGTCGCACACTTCCCGCATTCGAGACATTGGTAGAGATTATTATCCCTAATAATCGCATTGAGTTTAGAATCCATCATGTACCCCTGCTTCCCGCTCGAGCTGCGTTATGGGTCCCATCATTTCCACCGTGTCAACGAATTTTTCGATTGCTGCGACGAGTTCCATCTTTTCGTGTGCTCCAAAACTCTTTTCTACCAACCTTTCCTGTTCAATACCGAGGAGTTCAAGCAGCTTTCTTACCCTTTTTACGTTTTCATGCCCTACCGCCGGACCCGGACCGTACCGGCAATCCTCATCCCTGCATTCGAGGAGGATAACCCCATCGGCACCGTATTCAAAAGCCCGCAAAATCAGAGCCTGATTTATGCGTCCTATGCACATAACACGAATAACCCTGAAATTTTCGGGCAGTAAATGGCCACTCATACCTGCCTGATTCAGACATGTCCAGGGGCTCCAGTTGCAACAGATACCCAATACCTTGACGGATGGGTCCCTCATTTTTCCCCCATGACGAAAGAAACGATGGAATCGAGGAGCTGGTTAGAGAAGTAAGGCATATCAATGGCCGTTACGGGGCAGCGCCCCACGCATCCCCCGCACCCCACACAGTTGTATCTCAATACTTCGGCCGTGTAGAAACCAAAATCGTTTGCCTTCAGCTCTATGGCCTTGAAGGGACATATCTCCACGCAACGCCCACAACCCCGGCATCGGTAACGGTCTACCCGCGGGCTTAACTCATGGTCCTTCATGTAAGCCTCTGCGGCGGCAGAAGCAACGTGGCTTGCGAGGGCAGCCCCCGCCTGTCCCGGGCTCACCCTTTTCAACGTTCGGGGCATGACGCGGTACAAACCTACCTGAGGGGTATTGAAAAAGGCAAAGTTGTACCGGTAGAACTTCTTCAGCCCAAAGGTGCCCTCTGGTATGGCCAGCTTCAGGAGATGCAGATCGGTGAGACAAACGATATCGGCATGCCAATTCCTCACCTTTCCTTCCACCTCCAGGCGCCCTTCAAAAGCCCCCATATGCCCTTTGATGTCTATAACCGTGGCCTCCGGTACGTTCTTTATGTTCTTCCCCGGAAGCTCCATGAGAGGACGACCAATCACTTCCGCGGGCAAATCCTCATTCTTCAGGCAACATCTGTGAACGATACGTACGTTGAAACCCTGCAAATCGAGAATCTGGGCACATCTTAGTCCCACTTCCGAACCACCCAGGATAAGGACGGATTTACCGAGACGTGTGGCCCCTTCCTGAAGGGAACCCAAAAACTGTAGGCGAAAATAGGCTTCTCTCAGCATATCCCGGGCGCGGTCGATCATTTTGTCGGCTGGCCAATTTAGAGAACCTAAAGAATCCCTCAAATTAACCATCTCAAAGCGACTGCGGTCAAGCCCCAGACGATTGAAGAGGTGAAGGCGTACGCGATTCCTCTGGTCATTGCAGGATATGCACTGGAACTCGAGAGGACAGCAAGCACAGGAAAGGAGAATGACCCTCCCCAAATTTCCCTTTCGCACCTCGGAGGCAATCATCTCTGCCCCCCGAAAGTGACAGGCGGAAAACACGAGGGCACTTTTTTCTACCCCTGGAAGCCGCTCGGCAAGTTTCTTTATCTCGTCGAGGACCAGAGGTGGTGCCATTGTGCCGTTACAGGTGCAGATAAAAACACCTATTCTCCTATCGTCACCACGAAAGGCGCGTTTAGGTTTCTTTTCCCTCTCTCCCTTAAGGGAAGGGGCGTCCATCAGGGCTAAGCCTGCCGCAGCCGAGCCTGCCATGAGAACATTCACGATGTCCGTTGGTTCGCGAAAATCCTCTATATTATGAACCCTCCCCTGCCCTATCAGGTTGCCATCTATCAACTCTCCCCTGTCGGCTACAATAATGGACGGGGCAAAGAAGGTGGACACAAGGGGTCGTCGGGCGTGATTAATGGCCCCGATATCCCTGCACTCTTCTTCACAGGCCAGACATTCTGAGCAGACGGCACACTGGAGGCATCTCTTAGCCTCCGTAATGGCCTCTTCCTCCGTGAATCCGGGGGATATTTCCTGGAAATCATTTATACGTGAGGCGGGCAATCTGCGGATTAACTGTACCCTTCCCTTCTTTTCCATACCTTCGGGTATTTCCAAAAGTTCTCGACCAGGAAATACGTTACTTTCTGCCTTGAAAGCCTCCTTCCCTTCCCTTGCCAAGTACCCTGCGACCGCATCGGCCGCTTTGCGGCCCTGGGCCATGGCCTCTACCACCGTCCCGGGTCCCGTAACCACATCACCCGCCGCAAAAACTCCTGGGATAGAGGTACTTAGCCCTTCTCTCTCGCACCTGAGCTCGTCTTCCCGCAAAGCCCCCCACTCCGTCTCCTGGCCAATGGCGGTTATTACATAGTCCGCTTCTATCCAAAACTGGGAACCCTCTATGGGGATTGGCCTTCGGCGCCCGCTTTCGTCGGGTGTCCCCATCTCCATACGTATCAATTCCACGCCATGAACCCGGGTTTCCCCCCCAATCGTCACGGGTGCTACCCGGAAGAGAAACTTCACTCCTTCTTCCTTTGCCTCCTCAATTTCCGAGCGCAGGGCAGGCATATCTTCTCTTTCCCGCCGGTAACAAATCGTCACCTCCTTTGCTCCGAGGCGAAGAGAAGCCCGGGCCGCATCGATGGCCGAATTCCCACCGCCGATGACGATAACCCTCCCCTTAATCCCCTGCAGCTTACCCTCATGGGTAAGGCGGAGCACTTCAACGGCTCCCATTACCCCTTCCTTATCTTCTCCCGGAATCTGGAGTTTGAGGTCTCGATGGGCACCTATACAAACTACCACAGCCCGGAAGCCTCGATCCATTAGTTCCCTTACATCCACTACGGGGTGGGAGGTTACTATCTCTACTCCCAGGTCTTGGATGGCCTTTATTTCCATATCCAGGATATGCTTGGGCAGACGGAAGCTGTTAATCCCTACCCTCAGCATACCCCCCGGCTTGCTATCCTTCTCAAAGACCGTTACCTGAAACCCCTTCAGGGCAAGGAAATAAGCCGCGGAAAGGCCAGCCGGGCCTGAACCCACTACCGCCACCTTTTCCTTATGGGCTTCGCGGGGACGGGGCAAAGAGGGTTGATAACCCTCCCTCAACTCCCAATCGGCGACAAACCTTTTCAAACTGCGGATGGCAATGGGTTCATCGACTTGTGCCCTCCTGCACGCCATTTCGCAGGGATGATGGCATACCCGCCCGCATACCCCGGGGAGAGGATTGTCCCTCCTCACCACCGCAAGCGCCTCGGCAAACCTACCAGCAGCAATAAGGGCGATGTAGGCCTGAGCGTTAACCCCTAAGGGGCAAGCCTCCCGACAGGGGGGGATTCTCCTCTTATCGAGATCGAGGGCCCGGGAAGGGCAGTAAGAGGGTGTCTTCGTGAGAGGTGGATTTCCCGACCCTGTAAGGGGACAGACCTCTATACACCGGCCACAGCCCGTACAGAGGTCGTAATCGATGAAAGGGGATTCCTGGATTATTGAAACCTTATACCCATCACCCTCCTTCTCTATAGAAGCGAGATGGGTGCGGGTAAGGGCAGTCACCAGGGGATGACGCGTAACCCTAAGGTAGAGGGGACGGAACTGAAAGTTGAGGTCTTCCGGCCACTCGGTAAAGGTGGCGGGTCCCGAGGGAACTTCAAGAAAATGGGGGGCCCGGGTTATCCAAACAAGAGGCTTCCCCGCTTCCGCTACATCCTGGGCTGCCTTTATGGCCCCATAGCCTGCCCCTACAAGAAGGATGGCTTCCCGTGGGATTGTCTTAAGCGGCGTCAGGCTCATCCACTCTCCTTAAGCCCCTTCCCTCTTCGCCCGTCCTCTTAGAATAGCCTGACCGTATTCCATGCCACGATCAAAGGCGCGCAGATTGGCTTCCCGGGTGGCAGATGGTACAGCATCTGCAATCGCCCTTTGCAAAGCCTCGGGACGAACGAGACCCGTTACCGCAACGAGAAACCCGAGCATGACTATATTGGCCATCATCTTATTCCCCATTTCTTCGGCAAGGCGCGTGGCGGGTATATGGTAAGTCGCCCAGGAAGGATGGCTTTTCCTCATGTGAACAAGGTCTTCATCCCAGATTAGTGTACCTCCCTCCCGCAGATTATCCACGTGCTTTGTGTAACCCTCCTGACTCATGCAGATTAGAAACTCGGGATTCTCGATGTAAGGGTACATGATCTCTTCATCGCTGATGATGACCTGACTTGAGCAGGCCCCTCCCCGGGCCTCAGGGCCGTAATTCTGAGTCATGGTAGCGTGCTTGCCGTCATAGATTGCAGCGGCACGTCCCAGGATATCCCCTGCCATAATGATGCCCTGCCCACCAAAACCGGTAAAGAAAACGTGCCTTTCCCTATTCCTCATTTCGCTGCCTCGGCTGAATTTTCTTCCACTCCTTCATGACAGACAATGGTCCGGTAATAGTCCGAAAAGGTCGGCCTATCGCGGTCTACGAACTTACCCACCACTATTTCCCCGGAAAAATCGATAACGGCCTTTTGTGGATCGATTTCATTTTTTATGACCGAACGGTCGTGGTAGAATTTGAGGGTATCCAGGGCACTCCCCATGCGGTTGCGGCGACCGAAGGCCGATGGACAAGGTGCAAGAACCTCTATAAAACTAAAGCCCTTCTTTTGTAATGCTTCAGCGATGGAATTGGTTAGGAGCCTTATGTGGAGAGCGGTCCATCTCGCCACATAAACCGCCCCGCATGCATAGGCGAGATAGGAAAAGTTGAAGGGCTCTTCGGGTGAACCCTCAGGGGTTGTAGTAGTTCTGAAACCCAAGGGGGTGCTTGGTGCCTGTTGCCCTCCCGTCATGCCGTAATTCAGATTGTTCACGCATATTACCGTCATGTCCACGTTCCTGCGGGCGGCATGGATGAAGTGATTTCCCCCAATGGCAAACAAATCACCGTCTCCTGAGGCTACTATCACCTTTATATCCGGACGGGCAAGCTTCAGCCCCGTTGCAAAGGGAATGGCCCGTCCGTGCGTCGTGTGGAAAGAATCCACTTTGATATAACCTGCCATTCTCCCCGTACACCCTATACCTGAGACCATTGCCAAACGGTTGAGATCCAATTCCGATTTCTTTATGGCCGAAAGAATACCGCTGAATACGGTCCCGATACCGCATCCGGGACACCAGATGTGAGGTATCCTATCCACCCTAAGGAGGTCATCCATAGGATGTGGGGGAAGGGCTTTCTTTCCTTTCATCTTCTCTTCCTCTTTGCTACGGATCTTATGGTACGCCATATTCGGTCCGGCTTAATGATACCGCCACCGTAATGGGAAACAAGATGCACCCCCGCATGAGCCGCCGCTACCCGTTCCACCTCCCGTACCATCTGTCCCGCATTTATCTCTGGAACGATAATGGCCTTCACCGTTTTTGCCACCGCCCTGATTAAATCTTCCGGGAAGGGCCAAACGGTATCGAGTTTGATTAGTCCCGCACGGACACCTGCCTCGCGGGCCATTTCAACGGCACTCCTGGCTGAACGGAACGAAATCCCGTAAGCAACTACCGCCACCTGGGCGTCATCCAGATAAAACTCTCGGGTTTTCACTATTTTTTCCTTATTTCGCTGGATCTTATTCACGATTCTTTCCACCATCTGGGCCTGGGTTTCGGCATTCATGACAGGATAGCCCCTTTCATCGTGGGTAAGCCCCGTTACGTGAATCCGATAACCGTCACCGCAATCGGGTAATATGGGAACCCCATCTGGCCCCGGCCGGTAAGGGAGATAATCATGAGGAGATACCGTAGGTTTTCGCCGGTTCACTATTTCTATCTCTTCCGGTGGTGGGATAACCACCCTTTCATTCATATGCCCGACGACCTCATCCGCCATGATAAGTACAGGTACCCTGAATTCTTCACTCAAATTGAACGCCCGGATGGTCATATCGAACATTTCCTGAGGACTTGAGGGGGAAAGAGCGATAATCTCGTAATGACCGTGGGAGCCCCAGCGGGCCTGCATCATGTCTCCCTGCGCCACATGGGTGGGCAGTCCGGTGCTGGGCCCTGCCCTCTGTACATTGCAGACGACACAGGGGGTTTCCGTACAAATGGCAAGCCCTATGTTTTCCATCATGAGGGAAAAGCCGGGACCGGAGGTACTGGTCATGGCCTTTACCCCGCCCCAGCTTGCCCCGAGGATGGCCGCCATAGAGGCAATTTCATCCTCCATCTGGATGTAAATCCCACCCACCTGAGGCAGGCGGGCCGCCATACGTTCGGCGATCTCAGTGGCAGGAGTAATAGGGTAACCGGCAAAAAAACGGCATCCTGCCGCAATGGCCCCCTCGCAGCAGGCGAAGTCGCCGTTCATGAAATGCACACCTGTTTTCACCCCACCGCTACGCACTGGTCCTCTCCCCCTTGCTTTCGTAAATGTTCACCGAGAATATAGCGAATTCAGGACACAGAATCTCACAGAAATGGCAGTTTACGCATTTTTCCGGATCCTTAACATATGGGGGATGATAACCTTTACTGTTGAATTTTTCGGAAACCTCAAGAACACCTCGAGGGCAATAAGCGATGCAAAATCCACATCCCTTGCATCTCTCGGGAAGGATCACAACTTCCCCCTGACTCAACCGCTCGCGGGGCATATCAAGGGGTCTGCGCCAGAATTTCATCTTTACCTCACTACATAAAAATCTACGTCGCATTATCGGAAGTTGCCGGCCATGTCAAGGTCTATATGAGCCGGGCAACTCCCTATTTTTCCAGGCGGTACTTTGATGTCTCTTCGGTGGGGACAATGGGGTAATGACCCGTATAGCAGGCAAGGCACAAATCTTCTTTCTTTAAACCCGTGGCTTTAATCATGCCGTTGAGGGATAAGTAATAAAGGGAATCGAGACCTATAAAGCGGGCGATATCCTCTATCTCTCCCTTTTTGGCCGCTATCAGTTCACCCCGGGAAGAAAAATCGATCCCGTAAGGACAGGGGAAGCGGGTTGGAGGAGAGCTCACCAACATATGTATCTCCCTGACCCCTTTTTCTCTGAGATGCCTTACACGATTTCGACTGGTCGTACCGCGGATGATTGAATCTTCGATGATAGCCACCTTTTTCCCTTTCAGGAGAGGAAGAACGGGGTTTAGCTTTACCCTTACCCCGAAGTCCCTGATGGACTGGGTAGGCTGGATAAAGGTGCGTCCTACGTAATGATTTCTAATCATACCCATTTCGAAGGGAACCCCACTTCTCTGGGCAAATCCCAACGCCGCATAGTTCCCGGAATCGGGAAAGGGCATGACCAGGTCGACCTCCGGCCGGTATTCTTCCGCCAGATTGTATCCCAGTTCCTTGCGGCACAAATATACATTCCTACCAAAGACGTTGCTGTCCGGGCGGGCGAAGTAGATGAGCTCGAAGATACACATGGCCCCTTTTGAAGACGGGAAAGGCTTGAGGCTTTTTAATCCTTCAGAACCGATAACGAGGATTTCACCGGGCTCTATATCCCGCACAAATTCGGCATGAACGAGATCAAAGGCGCAAGTTTCGGATGCCACCACCCAACCACCGTTTAATCTGCCCAAGGACAGGGGTCTGAACCCCAAGGGATCCCGGACGGCTATAATCTCCTTCTTCGTGAGCATAACCAGGCTATAGGCACCTGAAACTCGCGAAAAAGAATTGACCAGAGCGCCCTCCAATCCCTCTTTCAGGTGAGAGGCCATGAGGTGGATAAATATTTCCGTATCCATGGTGGATTGAAAAATGGATCCTCTTTCTTCAAGCTCACGGCGCAATTCAAGGGCGTTTACGAGGTTCCCGTTATGGGCAATACCGTAATATTCGCTACCGTGGTGGGCAACGAAAGGTTGGGCATTAGCCAATGTAGAGGAACCCGTGGTTGAATAGCGCACATGACCTATGGCCAGATGTCCCACCATGCGCGAGAGTATCTCTTCCTTGAAGACTTCCGAAACAAGTCCCATGCCTTTGTGCTCTCTTACCTCGTACCCATCGGTCGCTACTATGCCCGCACTCTCCTGCCCCCGGTGCTGAAGGGCAAAAAGACCAAAATAAGTTATTCGCGCCGCTTCTGGGTGACCGTAAACGGCAAAGACCCCGCATTCATGCTTAGGATATGAACTGTTCAACGTCCCCCCTCTTTCTTTGAGCCCGAGTGATAATAATCCTGAAGGGTACACACATCCCAACCGGAAGAAAGGAGCGAGGCAATGGCATCACCCATGGCGACGGCTCCGGCAATAGTCGTAGTATAAGGAATGTTGTACATAATTGCCGCCCGCCTTATCTGGTAGCCATCCATGGAAGCCCGCCGACCGCGGCTGGTGTTTATCATGAGATGTATTTCCCCGTTTTTTATGTAGTCGATTACGTCAGGATGCCCTTCGGAAACCTTATTCAAGGGCAATATTTCAAGCCCGCGCTCGCGTAAATAACGGGCCGTGCCTCTTGTCCCCACCAACTTGAACCCCATCTGGGCAAATCGGCGGGCCACCGGCCATACCTTTTCCTTATCTCCGTCATGGACGCTAATATACACTGTTCCTTTTAGCGGCAAGGTAAAGCCCGTTGCGAGCTGGGCTTTAGCATAGGCGAGCCCGAAGGAACGATCGATTCCCATGACTTCACCGGTGGATTTCATCTCCGGCCCTAGCAGGATATCCACCTCCGGGAAACGAGAAAAGGGGAATACCGACTCCTTAACGGAGATATGTTGAGGGTGAATCTTCTCTGAAAACCCCAGCTCGCATAACTTTTTGCCCAGCATGACCTTAGTGGCCAGACGAGCGAGGGGAATACCCGTGGCCTTGCTCACGAAGGGAACCGTCCTCGAAGCCCGAGGGTTTACTTCGAGAATGTAAAGGTCTCCGTCCTTTACGGCATACTGGAGGTTAATTAGACCAATAACCCCAAGCTCGCGAGCAATGGTTTCCGTCTGCCTTTCAATTAAGCTAATAATTTCCTTAGGCAGGGTGTGGGGGGGAAGGACACAGGCGCTATCGCCAGAGTGGATGCCCGCCTGCTCTATGTGTTCCATGACCCCCGCCACAATGGTAATTTCTCCATCGCTTATGGCATCCACGTCTACCTCCACGGCGTCTTCCAGGAACTTGTCGATGAGAACGGGAAATCCCGGTGAAATGAGAGATGCCCTTTTCATGTATTTTTTTAGGGTATCCACGTTGTAGACAATCTCCATGGCCCGCCCCCCCAATACGTAAGAGGGGCGTACAATCAAGGGGTATCCAAGCCTTTCCGCAACGCTGACCGCTTCGTCTACTGTTAAAGCCGTGGCGTTTTGAGGTTGTTTCAGGCCCAGGCGGGAAACGATTTCCTGAAACCTCTTCCGGTCTTCCGCCCGATCAATGGCATCCGGCGATGTACCGAGAATGGGGACCCCGGCTTCTTCCAATCCCCGCACCAGATTCAGGGGGGTTTGGCCGCCGAACTGGACAATAACCCCTATGGGTTTTTCCTTCCACACGATGTTGAGAACGTCTTCCAAGGTAAGAGGTTCGAAATAGAGCCGATCCGACGTGTCATAATCCGTGCTTACAGTCTCCGGATTGGAATTGACCATAATGCTCACATATCCCTCCTCCTTCAAAGCGAGGGAGGCATGGACACAACAATAATCGAACTCTATCCCCTGCCCGATGCGATTGGGCCCACCTCCTAAAATGATAACCCGTGGGCGATTGTCCGGGTCTGCTTCGTCCATGAGTTCATAGGTAGAGTAGTAATAAGGCGTATAAGCGGCAAACTCGGCCGCACAAGTATCGACGAGTTTATACACGGGTAAAATGCCCTGCTCTTTCCTCAGATTTCTTACTCTATCTTCCTTCACTCCCCACAGCTCGGCCAAGCGTCGATCGGAGAATCCCCACGCTTTGGCTTCCCTGAGGACCTCCAAGTCCATGATATGTTTAGCAATGATACCTTCTGCCTCTATGATCTCCTCCAGCTGATACAAGAACCAGGGATCAATACCCGTGAGGGCGTGAATTTCGTCAACTGCCATCCCCTCCCTCATAGCCTTGGCCACCCAAAAGATTCTTTGGGAGTTAGGTCTGCGGAGCTTCTCCCGAAGAAACATAGATCGGTCATCCACTTCTGGGGGAAAGTCTATCGTAAGAGAGAAACGACCGATCTCTAATGACCTGATAGCTTTCTGAAAAGATTCTTTGAAGGTGCGTCCGATGGCCATGGTTTCTCCCACGGACTTCATAGAGGTGGTAATAAAGTCCTCTGCCCCGGGGAATTTTTCAAACGTCCATCTCGGTATCTTTGTAACGACGTAATCGATAGTGGGCTCGAAAGAGGCCATCGTTTCCTTCGTTATGTCATTGGGAATCTCGTCCAAGGTATAGCCCACGGCAAGTTTCGCCGCTATCTTGGCAATAGGGAATCCTGTGGCTTTCGAAGCTAGGGCGGAAGAGCGGGAAACACGGGGATTCATTTCTATAACTACCATCTCCCCCTTTTGGGGATGGACGGCGAATTGAACATTTGATCCCCCCGTATCAACGCCGATTTCCCGCATGATGGCAATAGCCGCGTCACGCATCGTTTGATATTCTTTGTCCGTTAGGGTCTGCGCCGGGGCGACGGTAATCGAATCTCCCGTGTGGACGCCCATGGGATCCACGTTCTCTATGGAACAGATAATGACCACGTTATCGGCGCCATCGCGCATGACTTCCAGCTCATATTCCTTCCATCCCAGTACGGATTCTTCCAGCATGATTTCGTGAATGAGGCTGGCGTCCAATCCTGCCTTGGCTATGACTTCCAGTTCTTCACGGTTATAAACAATTCCGCCACCTGTTCCTCCTAAAGTGAAGGAAGGACGGATAATGAGGGGGAAGCCCAACCCTTCAGCTATTTTTCTTGCCTCCGTCAGTGACCTGGCAAAACCACTTCTGGGAACTCTCAACCCTATTTTTTCCATTGACCTTCTGAATTCACTCCGGTCCTCGGCTTTTCTGATAGCTTCAAGGGAAGCTCCAATTAGTTCAACCCCGTACCTTTCGAGAACGCCTGCTTCGGCGAGGCAAACGGCTGTATTCAAACCCGTCTGTCCTCCCAGAGTGGGGAGGACCGCATCGGGTCTCTCCCTGGCAATGATCTTCTCCAAGGCTTCCGGTACGATGGGTTCGATGTACGTGCGATCCGCCATCTCCGGGTCCGTCATGATGGTGGCGGGGTTGGAATTCACGAGAACAACCTGAAACCCTTCTTCTTTTAAGGCCTTACAGGCCTGGGTGCCGGAATAATCGAACTCACATGCCTGGCCAATCACAATGGGGCCAGACCCTATGATAAGGACCTTTTTTATGTCTCTCCTCTTGGGCATAGAAGCTTCATTCCCATTCGATGGTACTGGGAGGTTTGGAGCTCACGTCATAAACGACCCGGTTCACTCCCCTCACCTCGTTGATAATGCGATTGGATATGCGGGCCAAAAGGTCGTAGGGCAGCCTTGCCCAGTCAGCGGTCATGGCATCTTCGCTTGTAACAGCACGGATGGCAATGATATGCTCATAGGTGCGTTGATCTCCCATGATGCCCACACTTTTTATGGGCAAAAGCACGGCGAAGGACTGCCAGAGGTTACGGTAAAGACCCGCGTTTCTTATTTCATCGAGGAGGATCCTGTCAGCCTGTCTCAAAATGGAAAGACGTCTACTCGTTACCTCTCCTATGATCCGAACGGCCAAGCCCGGTCCTGGGAAGGGCTGACGCCAAATCATATCTTCCGGGATCCCTAACTCCTCTCCCACGAGGCGTACCTCGTCCTTGAAGAGATGTTTGAGTGGTTCCAGCAATTTGAGATGCATTTTTCTGGGCAAACCACCCACGTTATGATGGGATTTAATCACGGCACTGGGGCCGCCGAAGGCCGAACGCGACTCTATCACATCGGGATACAGGGTCCCCTGTGCCAGGAAGGATACCCCCTTTACTTTTCTCGCCTCTCTCTCGAAGACCTCGATGAAAGTCCGACCTATGATTTTGCGCTTTCTCTCCGGGTCCGTCGCCCCTTTTAATCTGGCGAGAAAGAGCTTCTGCGCCCTCGCTACCCTGAGTTGAAGATGGAAATGCCGTTTGTAAACTTCCACTACCTGCTTTGTCTCGCCTTCTCTCAAGAGACCGTTGTCGACGAAAACACACGTCAACCTTTCCCCGATTGCCTTGTTGATGAGGACGGCGGCCACGGATGAATCCACACCCCCACTCAAACCGAGGATCACCTTTCCCGAACCCACCTGAGCACGTATCTCTTCTACCGCTTGTTCCACGAAGGCTTTCATCGTCCAAGCAGGTTTGCACTGGCATACCCGGAAGAGGAAATTTGCAATCATCTTTTTGCCTTCTGAGGTATGGACAACCTCGGGATGGAACTGGAGGCCATAAAGGCGTCTTTTTTCATCTTCCGCCGCGGCTACTTCCGTACTTGGGGTGGAAGCGGTGGTCCGGAAACCGTTGGGCAATTCGGTAATGGAATCACCATGGCTCATCCAGCATATTGTCTCGGGGTCAACGGAGTCAAAGAGAGGGGATTTCACCTTAATGTAAAGTTCAGCGAATCCGTATTCCCTCTTTCGTGCCGGTGAGACTTTCCCTCCCAGGGCATGAACGAGATACTGAAATCCATAGCAAATGCCCAAAATGGGTATGCCTAAAGAAAAGATGCCATCGTCGATGGTAGGGCTTCCCTTCTCGTATATACTGGCAGGTCCCCCGGAGAGGATGATACCTTCCGGCTTCATCTCTTCAATCCTCTGCAAACTTATCGTGGGCGGCTCAATCTCACAGTAAACACGGTGTTCCCGCACCCGCCTCGCAATCAGTTGATTGTATTGGGAACCAAAATCGATGATAAGTATCATTGCATCCCCTCTTTAATAAAGGTGATAAAGCGATCGAAAAGGTAGGCCGCGTCATGGGGCCCTGGGGCTGCCTCCGGGTGGTATTGTACACTAAAGGCACGTGTATCGACATAAATGAGCCCTTCAGATGTGCAATCATTTAGATTTTCATGACTTGGCGCTGCACCGCCTGGTAACGTCTCAAGCCGGACGACAAAACCGTGATTTTGCGAAGTAATCTCTACCCTTCCCGTCTTTTTGTCCTTCACAGGTTGGTTTATCCCATGGTGGCCAAATTTTAGCTTTTCTGTCCGCCCACCCATGGCCTGGGCAAGAATCTGGTGCCCCAGACAGATACCGAAGATAGGCACTTTTCCCAGTAGTTGCCTGGTGGTCTCCACGATGTAAGGTAAGGCAGCCGGATCTCCCGGCCCGTTGGAAAGAAGAACCCCATCGGGTCTTTGAGAAAGTATTTCCTCCGCCGAGGTAAAGGCAGGAAATACCTTCACACCACAGCCCCTTTCTTCAAGCATACGCAGGATGTTGTACTTGACTCCACAGTCCAGAACAGCGATTTTATATTTTTTCCCTTCCGGCCATCCTTCTTTTTCTTTGCGAGGAGCACCGTTTACCCATAAATAAGTTCCCCGGCAGGTCACATCCCGAACCAAATCCCTCCCGACCAGACCCGGGTAATCGGACAATTTCTCGCGCAGGGAATTCAAGTCGAAGTCCTCGGTAGATATAATGCCATTCATCGCCCCCGTTATACGCACGCGCTTGGTAATAGCCCGGGTATCGAGGCCTTCGATGCCGATCTTGCCATGTCCTTCAAGGAAATTCTTCAAAGTACGGCGTGACCGCCAGTTGCTCGGTCTTCTGCTATATTCTTTCACGATAAATCCTTCCAGATAGATACCCGCCGATTCCATATCTTCGTTGTTGATTCCGTAATTTCCCATCATGGGATACGTCATGACGACGATCTGCTCTTTATAAGAAGGATCGGTCAGGACCTCCTGGTAACCTGTGAGGGCCGTATTAAAAACGACCTCCCCCCTCGCCTCCCCAGAACCGGCAAAGGCCTGACCCCACCACACACTTCCATCGGCCAAGAGGAGCACCGCCTTCCTCTCGCTTCGCAAAAAGGACATGGACATCCCTTACCTAAGATTATTGAAAAGGCGGGAATGGATAGCTTTTTCCCGCCCTTCGAGCATAAGCATTTATCACCCTCACCGGTAAAAAATCAACTGATAAACAACATCTCCCAGAACTTCGGAAGGGTCCACAATTCGTCGGGAATTAATACCTCCAACTCATCAGCGTAGATACGAAGATTATTCATCTTACTCTTCACCTCACCGCACAAAGCGAAGGCCCTTTTCTTTTCATCCTCGATGCTATCTACCTTGGACAAACTCTCCATCATGGCACGATCCGTTTTCAAGCACTCCTCCATAAGGGAGCTCACATTCTTGAGCAACTGCGCCAAATGGGCCAATTCCTTATCTCGATCCAGGGCCTCTCGCACTTTTATTATCGTTTCGGCCAGCTTATGGCTATAGTTCACCGCCGCCGGGATCACATGACTCATGACGAGGTTGTGTAGGCATTTCACATCAATTTCCATATCCTTCATATATCGCTCAAGATGGATAAGATAGCGGGATTTCAGCTCTACAGGTGAGAAAACACCGTAGCGGGAGAAGAGAGCTATGGCTTTTTCCGTAATAAGGGCGTCCAACGCCTCGGGGGTAGTTTTGGCATTGGGAAGCCCCCTTCGCGCGGCTTCTTTCTCCCATTCTTTGCTGTAATTGTCACCATTAAAAAGGATTGGCTTGATTACCCTTATTTCCTCCCTCAGGACATCGAAAACTGCTTGGTTGATATTCTTCGTCTTCTTCGCCTTTATCTTTTCCGCCAGGTAATCCAAGCTTTCGGCGACAATGGTATTTATGACTGTGGCGGGGAACGATATAGATTGTGACGAACCGACGGCACGGAACTCAAACTTGTTTCCCGTAAAAGCAAAGGGGGAGGTACGATTTCGGTCCGTGTTATCCCGGCTCAAAACGGGGAGAGTGGAGATACCAAGATCTATAATGGCATTATCCGTCGCTCTTGTAACTCTGCCCTTCTCGATATCCTCCAATATCTTCGTCAGCTGCTCCCCGAGAAACACAGAGATGATGGCCGGTGGCGCCTCATTGGCTCCTAGGCGATAATCGTTGCTATAGGAGGCCACGGAAGCCCTTAGAATATCGGCATGTAGATAGACGGCCCGGACTGTAGCAATGAGGAAAACGAGAAATTGAATGTTGTCCTGGGGAGTGATACCCGGATTCAGCAGATTGTTTCCCCTGTTATCGGCTAAAGACCAATTCAAGTGTTTCCCCGAACCATTTACTCCGGCAAAGGGTTTCTCGTGGAGAAGACAGGCGAGGTGGTGTTTCTTTGCCACCGATTTCAGGGTGTCCATGACGAGCTGGTTGTGGTCAATGGCTATGTTGGCCTCCTCAAAGAGGGGAGCGATTTCAAATTGACTCGGCGCCACTTCATTATGCCTGGTTTTGGCTGGGATTCCCAGTTTGAAGAGCTCTTCTTCCACATCGTGCATGAAGGAAGATATACGTTCCTTGATACTTCCAAAATACTGGTCTTCCAGTTCCTGCCCTTTGGCCGGTGGGGCACCCAGGACAGCCCGTCCACTCAAGACCAGATCCTCCCTTTGATGGTAGAAGGAAGCATCGATGAGGAAGTACTCCTGCTCCGGCCCCAGGGTAGAATAAACGCGTTTCACATCCTCCACGCCCAAGAGTTTAAGCATGTCAATTGCACTCTTGTTCAAGGCCTTGCAGGACCGGAGGAGAGGAGTTTTCTTGTCCAAGGCCTCGCCGTTATAAGAAATGAAGACCGTAGGGATGCACAAAGTTGTAGAAATCCCGCTGCGCCTAATGAAAGCGGGGGAAGCAATATCCCAGGCTGTGTAGCCACGGGCCTCAAAAGTAGTCCTTATTCCCCCACTGGGAAAGCTGGAGGCATCAGGTTCCCCCTGTACCAGCTGCCGGCCCGAAAATCTCTCAATGACTTCCCCGGGACCAACGACTTCAATGAAGGCATCATGTTTTTCCGCCGTTGCCCCCGTCATGGGCTGGAACCAATGGGCAAAATGGGTGGCCCCCTTCCCGATGGCCCACTCCTTCATGGCGTGGGCCACGATGTTTGCTGTCTCAATGTCCAAGACACTCTGTTCATTTATAGCATCCAGAACCTTTCTATAGACGTCCTTTGGTAGCTTTTCCTTCATCACTTTTAAGCTAAAGGTATCTTCACCAAAGTACTCCGATACGGGCACCTCCTTTTCCCTTAAAACGGCATAAGCTCTTTCCGACGCTATAAGAATCCTTTTCTTTTCCATAATTCCTCCTCTTCACTCTATAGGACTATTTTCCACCATTGTCCATATGCCACAGGGGCAGGCACCGGCACAAAATCCGCAGCCTATGCATTTATCATCATTTACCACATATTCGTATCTTCCTCCATCCAAATCCCGTCTCGCAATAGCCCCTTGTGGACAGATGGCTTCACATACATGGCAATCACGGCATAACCCGCAGGAAGCACATTGGATAGAGCAGGAATTCAAATCACCCATCGGAGCATTAATGGGGTCGTAATAGGCAAGTTTTACCCGGCTCTTGTCTATTACCGGTGGCAAGTGGTCTACCACCTCATCCTTCCCCCTCAACCTTTCATCTATGGCTTTCGCCACTATGCGGCCCGCCCCAATGGCATCGGTAATGAGCCCCAAACGAACTGCATCTCCAATGGCATAGACCTGCGGATCACTGGTCATGTAATTCTCATCCACCGCCAAGAACGGACCATTTCTCCTTATCTCGGGCGGCAGGAAAGAAAGGTCGGGCACATCACCGACCGCCATGACCACCATATCGGCTGGCACCAATTCCCCGTCGGCTAATTCAACTCCTTTTTCTGTAATAGCTTTCGTTACGCGAGGCCACAAAAACTTCGCCCCTCTCTTCTCCGCCTGCTTCCTTTCCGTCCCAAAAGAGGCGGGTTCCTGAATATCGATGAGCACAACATCTTGCGCCCCCAAGCGGTACGCTTCGCAGGCTACATCACAACCTACGTTACCAGCCCCTATTACCACGACTCTTTTTCCCACCGATAGCATGTCGCTCTTACTTAACCTTAAAAAATCGTAAGCCGTTATGGCCATTTCGCTCCCCAATACAGGAATTTTTTTAGGAATCCTTGCCCCTACTGCAATAACGATAAAATCATTTTCCCTTTTCCACTGCTGAAGTAACCTCCTATTTACCGGGTTCTTCAGCTGCACCACCTTAATTCTGCTAAAAACTCGCGCAAGTTCATGCTGCAGGACTTCATCTGGAATTCTGCTCTTGGGAATAACCTCTCTTATTTTTCCACCCACCGCTTTTTCTTTCTCATATATTACCGGTTCATGGCCTTTGAGCCAAAGATGCCAGGCCACGGAGAGTCCGCCCGGACCACCCCCTAAGATAGCTATCTTCTTCCCCGAAAAAGGGGCTCTTTCCGGTTCCTTTGCGTTAAGAGAAGCCCTCCCCAAAGCCGGGAGGTCTAGAACGGGCAAATTTTCCGACGTCCTCGTGCAGGCCTGCATACACAAGTTAGGGCAAAGATACCCACACACCGTGGCAGGAAGGGGGGTGAAATGGAGGGCCAGATTAACTGCCTCTTCCCATTGGCCTGAACGGATCAAATTCCACCTTTGTCGGACGGGAATCCCCGAAGGACAAGCAAATTGACAAGGTGGTTGGTATTTCCCGTTTTCCCAAATGGGGATATATCGTCTCAAGTCTCCCGTAGAAATTACGTCGATGGAGCTACGAGGAATGGTTACGAGATCACCCAGCATACCACCTGGGCCCAATTCCTTCTCCCACACTTCGAGGCGAAACTTTTCTAAAGTCTTGAGATTCTTCTCGCTTTTTTCATATGGCTTGCGGGCAACCAAAAGCCTCCAATCATCTTGATTTTCCGTTAACTCCCCATAAATATCAGAGCGTCCAATGGCATTAAGAAAACCCTTCAGACCCCCCTTAAGCCACGCCCAATCCTCATCGGTTAACTCCGTGAGCCGGGCATCCTCTTCACTATATCCCTCATGGGGTCCCCGAAAGAAAATAGCACCTCCCACCATCCCCACACAGGGCCGGTAACCCAGTACATTTTCTTTCCTTGCTGTTTTGTAACCACAGATAACAGCTATTCCGCCCGCCATAAACTCGGCAAAGAAATCACCCACGCTGCCAAGTACCCAGAGCTCCGGAGGGGCAAATCGAGGATTGTGTTTTGTCATGGTCATGCCCCGAGCGCCGATGTCGCCGGCAATGTAAATTTTGCCCTGAGCCATGGCATTTCCTACACCATTGGCTGCATGGCCATGCACAATAATCTCTGCTCCAGCATTGAGCCAACCCACGTCGTCAGAGCAAGGACCCAGAACCTCTATTCTCGTATTGGGGAATCCCATGGCCCCTACCCTTTGCCCGGGGGAACCCAGTATGCGTAACAAAACATTATCGCTCCCGGCCCGCCATAGGCGCCCCCCTATGCCGTGTTGGCCGTAAGCATGTACTTCTATACATCGATGGCCCTGTTGGACGGCCGTCTGAATCTCTTCCTCCAAAAGGCGAGAGTCAACTCTCCGTCCATTTTTTACTCCCTCGATGACTATCGTCGGTCGGTACATCATGTATTAATGACCTCTACACCACGTATTTAATACTAAGGCGCGAAGCGGCACTGCTGTCGCTTATACCCAAAGCATCTGACATCCCAATGGGAAGGGACGTTGACCTTCCCAAAGGGGCAACGATTTTCTTAAGTTCCACATCGAAACTCGTAAAGAGCTCCACTACTCTCTCCGCCACCTTTTCCGGGTCGAGGCGTCGATATAGTCGGGGATCCTGGGAGGTTATCCCTTTTGGGCAAAGACCAATATTGCATATGTTGCAACGATCGTTTTCCGCCCCCAGGCAGCCCCCCGCTGCCTGCATTACATATTTACCTATCTGTACAGCACTGGCCCCTAGCATGATGAGGGCGGCTACATTGGCGGCAAGATTTCCGTTTTTCCCTATGCCACCGGCGGCAATGATGGGGATCTCGTTCTGTTTGCCAATCTTTACCAAATTCAAATAGGCATCTCGCACATTACTGGCAATGGGATGTCCCATATGATCGAGGGACACGTTGTAAGCCGCGCCGGTTCCACCGTCTTCACCATCAATGGCCAAAGCCGACGCGTATGGATTACGCGCTAAATTGTTGAGGACGGCCAAGGCCGTACTGGTACCGGAAATCTTGGGATAAACGGGTACACGGAAGCCCCAGGCCATGGACATAGACTGAATCATCTTCGCCACGGACTCTTCAATGGAGTACTTGGTCTGATGCGTGGGGGGACTGGGCAAACTCACCCCTGGCGGCACTCCACGGATGGCGGCGATAAGCTTGTTTACTTTGTGCCACATAAGAAGCCCCCCGTCACCGGGCTTGGCCCCTTGGCCATATTTAATTTCAATGGCACAGGGGTCTTCCTTCATTTCGGGTAGTGCTCTTATGATTTCGTCCCAACCGAAATAGCCACTTGCGATCTGAAGGATCACATACTTGAGGAAACGTGACCTGAGGAGTCTAGGAGGACAACCTCCCTCCCCGGTGCTTACCCGGACGGGCATACCCTTCTCTTCGTTCAAATAAGCAACCCCCATCTGAATGCCTTCCCACATGGTAGGAGAAAGGGCTCCAAAAGACATGCCACCGATAATGAGCGGATAAATTTCCCTAACGGGCGGAATCCACTGAAGCTTATCCAGCTCTTCCGCGGGAGGAATTCTGCCCAATAAAGTCCGGAGCTCAAATTCATGTCTTCCTGCATCCAGGGCGGGGTCGGTAAGCATACTGATGCGGATGAACTTAATTTCATCCAAAACACTCCGAGAATCATTTCGTCGTCCACCGCGACGCCTGGGATTGCCGCCTTGATTTATGTGAAACCGCAGTTTGTCCACTTCTTGGCTCCTTACCGGCCTTATGGCACCGTTCGGACAAACGAGGTCACACATGGCACATCCAACACAAGCATGGGCCGGATCCGTCCTCTGGTCTATGCCATGGTAAATGGCAAAAACATGGCCTGGTTTTTCCGTAAGATTTACGTTTACTTGAATCACTCTTTTCCTGTGCACGCCGAGCTCTATCGCCCGAACAGGGCAAACAGCGGTGCAGCGACCGCAAAGGGTGCACTTTTCCTTGTCCCAGAGAATACGCCAAGGGAGATCATGTTTGCTCAACAAAGAAGGTGTTATCTTTCCCACTGATTCCATATCATAACCTCATCTCTTTTCGGGGATACCGCTACCGTGTCATATTTCATGGGTTGAAAGTCGCTACTCTTATTTCGTGCCGGAATGGCAACATCCAAACCACATATTTCTGACGAAAAGGCAAACATGCCCGGGTAGCCCCCTACGACCCCGGGTCTCAGTTTTTTGCTATCTTGGACCATAAATAACGTTTTATCGGGGAGGCACCCTATGACACAGTTAGGCCCATCAATGGTTAAGGGGCGACAGACGTGTTTGAGCTTCCTTAATTCATCCCTATTGGGATGCCGGTCTATTTCTTCATCCCTCAAGGGCGTTATGATGTGCTTGTACATGTTAAGTCCCCTTCTCAGAAACTTGTAAGTAAAATGCAGGATATGGGTGAATACCTCCGAGTCGGACTGGTACCCCACATAACCGGGGAAATTTCTCGAGGTGAGGTATTCCCTGATGGGAACAAAAGCTGTGTTTTCACCATTGGTCATAGTAGAAAATCCCTGAAGGAAGAAGGGATGACATGCGTATATATTGATGGCGTAATTCGTATTTTGCCGCCCCTGAGCTAAAATGACCCGCGCTTTTATCTCTTCATTTACGTCAAGGCCTAAGTATTCAGCAATCATCATGGGATCACCAATTTCCTTAATCATCACCACATCAGGCCAGAAGCTGAAGATATGCATGGATCCATCTTCTTCCCCCTTCTGCCTTAAAGCAAGCTGGACCATCATCAATCGGTGTTCACGTTCCTGCTGGCTCAATGACATCCAAGAGGGGGGATAGTCATAAACACGAATGAGATAGTTGTCTCTCTCCGGCGTACCTTCTGGTGCCTCTCTTTGAGGCTGGATGGCGATGCTGTATTTAATGGTGAAATCCAAATCCAACATAAAACGATTTAACGCCTTAATCCCCTTTTGAGAAAATATGCCGGAAAGAATGGGGGAGCCTTTAAATGGCTCAAAACTCCCACCGAGGTCCGTAAGGTAAAGACCCAGACCTGAACCATCATGTCCCTCTTTCATGGCATCCAAAGCCTTTATAGCAACCATAGGAGAGATGGGTTCCTTACTGGTTATGGCAAATAAACGGCACATTTTCCTTCTCCAAATCTACATTTCATTTTATCGGCCCTACCATTCCAAGCTATTTTCATGCCAAGGTTGTAACATCAAATAATCGCTGGATATAAGGGGGGCACTAAGAAATGCAGCCCTACATGTGGTACATAAATGTACCCTTTAAGGGCTTTCTCAAAACAATTTTGTATTATCCGGACAGGGATTTTTTGCGGCGAAATCTCTCAGCGTCTATGCCTAACTTCCTTATCTTATATTGAATGATTCGTTTTGTAAGCCCCAGTGATCGAGCCGCCATGCTCTGGTTACCGTTAAACTCCTTTAATGCATCGATGATGAGGGCCTTCTCTTGAGCCTTTATGATAGCCTGGAACCGTCCCGATTCTTTCTCTTTTACCTCCTTGGTCCTTACCTGCAACGAGGGGGGGAGGTGTATCATCTCGATGGTATCACCCTCGGCCAGCAAAACCGCCCTTTCGATACAATTTTCGAGTTCCCTAACGTTGCCGGGCCAAGTATGGCTCATAAAGACTTCGATTACCGCCGGTGAGATGCGTCTTATAGGTTTTCCCACTTCTTTTGCGTACTTGAGAACGAAGTAGTCGGCAAGCATTATGATATCGTTACCCCTTTCCCTTAAAGGAGGTAAATAAATGGGAAAAACGCTCAACCGATAGTACAAATCCTTTCTAAATGATTCATTGGCAACACACACTTCCAGATTACGGTTCGTAGCGGCAATGACCCTAGCATCTGTTTTGATATTTCTGGATGATCCGAGGGGTTGAAAAACCTTCTCCTGCAAGACTCTTAAGAGTTTGGCCTGCGCCGCTGGGGACAATTCAGCTACTTCGTCGAGAAATATGGTCCCCCCGTTTGCCTCTTCGAATTTGCCTCGATAGGGCCTTAAGGCCCCCGTGAACGCCCCCTTGTCATATCCGAATAGTTCGCTTTCAATGAGGGTATCCGGTATGGCCGCGCAATTAACCATAATGAGGGGTCCCTTTGCGCGATTGCTGTTTTTATGTATTGCCCGGGCAACAAGTTCTTTGCCCGTTCCCGTTTCTCCATAGATGAGAACCGTCGTGTTGGACATGGCCACGTGCTCGATCAGCCGATACACGTCCTGCATGGCCTTCGATTGCCCTATGATTTCAGAAGAAGGAGATTTTTGTTGGCTCAGCATGAACTTAAGACGCCTATTTTCTTCCTCAACAGACAGGATGTAAGCTGCCTTGGCAATGAGCTCGGCAATAGAAGAGAGAAGAGCTAGTTCGCTGTCTAGGCTTGATACATCTTTGTACCACTTATCGGCTGACAGAATCCCCACCACCCGGCCATCATAGATTATGGGCACACATAGAAAGGAAAGTTCATTTTTATTTAGGGCACGTCTGGCGCCGGTTCGGTCAAGAAACATGGGTTCTTTTCCCAGAATAGGAATCGCCATTGGCCGGCCCGTCTGGGCCACCATGCCCGTTATTCCTTCTCCCAAGCGGTAACTGATTTGCATACTATCAACTTCGATGCCGTGGGCCACTTCTAGCCATACTTCTCCATTTTTTTGATTCATGAGGGAAATCATGCCTCTTTGCATACCTAGACGTTGGCTCATCTCGGCCAGGACCTGCTCAAGCTGGTCCCTTATTTCCATTGGTCGCGAAAGTATGCGGGCAATGGCATGCAGGGCCGCAAGTTCTTCATAGCTGTGAATACTCATAGGCCATTCTCCCTTCTCTACATTCCATGTTAGCACAAAAATGAACCCTCTTTAAATAAAAAATAAATATTTTGTACTAGCCCCCGTTTAGACCGGACACCCTCCTAACCAAAATAAGTTGTAGTAATAGCCATAGAGTTTTTACTATAATTAACAGGTAAGAGGGAAAAGAACTATGAGTCCAGTAGAGGTCATCACATCGATTCAGAGAAGGTCCATCCCAATCAACTCTTCAAATGGAGGCGTCTTATCCATTAAGGTGCCCCTCTGGCTGCCTAAAGTGAGGAGCCCCTTGTTCCCCTGAGAGGCCTACGTATGGTTATAGACGTGTGACTGCCCTTCTCAACCTCACAGAATCCAGTGGTTAAGTGATAATGCCCCTTCCTATACAGCAAGGGACACAATAGAATTTGCCCACATGATGGGTCTTGAGGTATGTACGACTCCATACTACAGTCCCGAATCGAATGGTATGGCAGAATCCTTTGTAAGAACCTTATCCCCATAAGGGGCTTAAGATGAGATCCATGGGAATACAAGATGATGCAAAATAAGTTAGAGGGGTGTCCGGTTTGACGGGGGCAACTCCACTGTCGTTTGGCACCCATTTCTTCCAAGATTTGGTGGAATTGGGCATCTTCTATATTGCCATATATCCAGACCGACAGGGAGTTCTTTTCAATCATAAATGGTTGGAGGAAAAGCACAATCTGCTTCCAGAACTTTCCATGAAAGACGCAGATTACGCCGAGGTCGTAAGGGTCTATGATGTAAAGAAGGATAATGTTAAACTTATCGCAGATCTTTTGACCCAGGAACCCATGTGCTTCTCTTCATCGGATAGTATCATATAAAGGGGGACTGTTATGACGGATAAATTTGATATCCTTAATTCGCCGGGAAAAGAATGGATAAAAGGCTTTAACGGCCGCGTTGTTCATGGTAGCAACGTAACTATCGTCTTCTGGGAAGTGGAAGCCGGTGCGATTCTTCCATCTCATTCCCACCCCCATGAGCAAATTACAACCGTCTTGAAAGGAAGCTTTACCCTTACCTTGAATGGGCGAGAGATTACGCTTTCAGACGGTGAAGGGATCATCATACCTCCGCATACCCCTCATGGTGGAGTAACAACATCTGTCTCAAAAATAATAGACGTTTTCTATCCCGTTCGAGAGGATTATAAGTAAACAAGAGAGTTTTAGGCTATTTTGGCTCATTTCCAAGCGAGATGTGGCAACTCCCCCACATTCGCCGACTTGCCCGGGCCAAACAGTACATTATTGTCCTGGAATATTTTACGGCACCAGGTATTGAGGGCATGTTTGCCCCTTCCGTCACGCAGATGCAACCGTTTTTCCCCAACGCGGCGGCATGGCAAAACCTTATTACTTCCGCATCCGATTTTCCCTTGGGGTCAAAATCCGAACCACCTTTTGCTCCCCCTATGGGCAAAGTGGTCAGGGGGTTTTTGAAAATCTGCACGAAACCCAGAAACTTTATGATGCTGAGATTTATTGATGGATGGAATCTGAGCCCACCATTGAAAGGACCGATGGCATTATTGAACTAAACCCGATATCCCCGATTTACCTGAACGTTGCCTTGGTCGTCTACCCAGGAAACAGGGAAGATGATCACTCTTTCCGATTCAACGATACGCTCGTAAATGTTCGCTTTAACAAATTCTGGGTGGCGTTCCACCACATCTTTTATTACTGACATCACGCAACCTCTCTATTTTTTGTTTTTTATATGCGTGGCAGCAATCCTCAAAGGTCTTCAACGCCCCGTACTCCATAAAGTTACTCATGGCGTGGTTCTCAACCTCAATTCCCGCCTCCCTCACCCTTGCTACCGGATTCAGCCCACCGACGAGGACAACACCCACTTTGTTCATATTTACTGGGACTTCACATACGGACTCACCTGGTTTGCCTATCTTCAACACTCCATCAAATCCCGCCCCACATAAGGTAGAAATAACACTTTCGGCCGCCGATCTGCACACGGCAGGTATCTCCCTAAAATTGGCAAGCACGGTTCCTTCCCCTTTGCGCACAGTCTCACCCACTGTGGTCATGTTCCCCCGTATAAAGACCTCCGAAGGATCTAGGGGCGAACCGCTGTAATGAATAAGCTCTGTGAATCTCAAAGGTATCCCCCTCCTCACCTGGAGAATACCGCCAAACTTAGAATCCATGGGAATTCCTTTTTTTAGTAAAACTCCGTTCACCACGATGCTGCAAACTGTAGCCACTCCTACCATAGCTTTCGGCACGGCAACTTCACCCAGCTTTTCCCCTTCTTTGGCGATGCAATGAGTGAACTGACGGCCAGACCAGCCGCAAAGACCTCACTCATCAGCTTGAGGGCTTAAAGAAAATCTGCCACGCGTAGAAACGAAATATTGATGGGAACCAGTCACGTTTTCATTTCCGGATCGAAGGTTGTTCGATAGGCAAGGGACTCTATGCGGGAAATAGAAAGCCCCACCTTATCCTTCACCCGGGCGCTGCTGAGCTCAGTAACCCCTTGATCTGTAATCACTCTCCCATCGTGCCGATCCACTAGTTTCGTCAAACCCTGTTGTCCATGAACTTTAGGTGATAGCGAACGGACCTTTCACTCACAACCACCCCCATATCCCTCATCCGCCTGACAATGATGCGGGAACCTACAGGTTCACCTGCTTCATTGAGAACTTTTAGTATGAGCAGTGTCTTCCGCTCTATTTCTTCCTGATTGAATATTCCTTGCATGGTAAGCGGCAATCGGCAATCTTTTTGCCGTTACCTTTAATCTCTGGTGACAAATTGTAAACTTTAATTTTCGAAGAGGATAAACGCCCGGCCACTGACGTATTTTGAAATTAAGGAACATTTTTGTCCCATATAATTTACCGTGCACAATTATGTTTCATTATCCTCGCCTACATTTTGCCGTCTAACGACGTATAGTCAATATATTCAATAGCATACATCCTGTGGGGGCGATGGCACAGGATTTGTCTATCACGTATTAGCATGAACTAACACAAGGAGGATTAGATATGAATACTGGAGACACCGCTTGGATCTTAGTTTCCACAGCCCTCGTTTTCTCTATGACCATACCGGGTTTAGCATTTTTTTATGGTGGTCTCGTGCGGCGAAAGAACGTGCTTTCCATACTCATGCAGTGTTTCACTATCGTCGCCATCATTTCCATCCAGTGGGTACTTTATGGCTACTCCCTAGCCTTCGGTCCTGATATGGGCTTCGGGATAATAGGAAACTTGAGCTGGACAGGGTTAAAGGGGGTTGGTGGGACCCCATATTCAGACTATTCCAGCACCATTCCCCATTCTCTGTTCATGGCCTTTCAGTGCATGTTTGCCATTATTACGCCCGCTCTCATGACTGGGGCTTTTGCTGAAAGGATGAAATTTTCTGCTTTTCTTCCCTTTATCATCCTTTGGTCTACCTTCGTTTACGATCCTCTGGCGCACTGGGTCTGGGGGACGGGTGGCTGGATGAAATCTTTAGGAGGCCTCGATTTTGCTGGCGGGATTGTCGTCCATGCGAGTTCAGGAATTTCTGCCCTCGTTATATGTCTCTTATTGGGCAAGAGGGCGGGTTATCTCAAAGAGCCGTTTCGTCCCCATAACCTCCCTTATACAGTCCTGGGAGGAAGCCTGCTCTGGATAGGCTGGTTCGGATTTAATGCCGGTTCCGCCCTCGGCGCAAATGAGGTAGCTACCCATGCCTTTATCACCACACTAATCGCACCTTCTGCCGCCGGCCTGACCTGGGCAATCGTTGAATGGTTTGAGAATGGCAAACCAACCATCTTAGGTACCGTCACCGGCGCTTTGGCGGGGCTCGTAGCCATAACCCCAGCGTGTGGCTATGTAAATGTCATGAATGCCATAATCATCGGCATAGTAGCGAGCGCTCTCTGCTACATTTTCGTTGTAAAGATCAAACCCAGGCTTGGTTATGACGACTCCCTCGACGCATTCGGCATTCACGGCGTGGCGGGCATCTGGGGCACCATTGCTGTCGGTCTATTCGCCGAAAAAGCGGTCAATAGTACCGGTGTTGATGGCCTTTTTTTTGGTGGAGCACAACTTATGCCTCAGTTAGTCATGGCAATTGCGGCCCCCCTCTATGCCGCTGTGGCCACTTTTGTCATTTACAAAGTTGTGGATCTCACACTGGGGCTCCGGGTGAAAGAAAAGGATGAAACCATTGGGCTCGACCTGACCCAACAGGGAGAGGCCGCTTACACGGTGATCGAATAAGAAAGGAGGCAAAAAATGAAGTACATAATTGCCATTATTCAACCGCACAAACTGACCGATGTCATGGGGGCCCTGGAGCGGGCGAATATTCCGTTAATTACCGTCACGAGCGTCTTAGGAAGGGGACGGCAAAAGGGCATTACTCAAACCTACCGCGGCACAAGAGAAATAGGAAGTCTTCTGCAAAAAGTGAAACTGGAAATCGCGGTTAACGAAGACTTCGTCGCCCCTGCCATTGATGCCATCACCTCGAGCGCCCAGACAGGCGAGATCGGTGACGGAAAGATATTCGTCTTGGATCTGCAGGAAGTCTTGAGAATAAGAACCGGAGAAACAGGAAGCGAAGCCATCGGATAGGAAGGGGTTATCCGCGGTGGAAGGTACCAAAGAAGACCTCCTCAAGAAAACGGTGGCCGAGATCGAAAGGCACATTATCGAATCAGCACTTCGCCGGACTAATGGCAACGGGAGAGAGGCTGCCAAGCAACTGGGAACGACCCATCGCATGCTTATGTATCGCATCCGAAAGTACGGGATAAACGTCGAATCGTACCGCAACATGAAGATCCGGAAGACTAATAAAAAAATGCGCACCCAACAAGACCCATAAAAACCTTTAGGATAACGTATTCGAGAGAAAGGCCATTCCATGAGAGCACATTTTTTCCAACATGACCCTGTTGATGGACCCGGTTGCATCGAATCTTGGCTTGAACATCAAGGGTATGAAATTACCTGGACGCATTTTTTCGCATCGGCACAGATGCCTGACTTGAATGAATTGGATTTCCTGATCATTCTCGGGGGCCCCATGAGCGCAAACGACGAAGAAGCCTTCCCCTGGCTTTTAAGAGAAAAAGCCTTTATTCGCCAGGCCGTCCTTTCGGGGATACCCATCTTAGGAATCTGCCTGGGAGCTCAACTCATAGCCAGTGCCCTGGGGGCCAAGGTCTACAAAAGCCCCGTGAAAGAAATAGGTTGGTTTTCTTTAATAGGTCTTCCCAAAGAAGATGAAAAACTCTTTTCCTTCCCCGTCTCATTCCACGCCTTTCAGTGGCATGAAGAAACCTTCGATCTCCCTCAGGGTGCCCATCTTCTCGTCACAAGCCCGACCTGTAAAAATCAAGCCTTCCAGTGGGGACGAAAAGTCATGGGACTTCAATTCCATCTGGAGGTCAGACCTCAAGACGTAAAAGCGATGACCGATTATTGTCTTCCGGAATTGGTACCTAATAAATACATCCAATCGCAAAGAGATATTCTCTCGTTTCCCGCAGAGAATTACGCACTTGCCAATCGTTTAATGACTCAAATACTCTCCTTCCTTACGTGGGAAATGAGACAGTCCAAGTCATCACCGGGAATCCGCGCCGGGCCTTGAATCAAATCCTCACCGGAAAAGATACTAATTGCTCTACGAAAACAACCATAAGAAAGAGGTGGAGATATGTGCGCAAGAAAAGGGATACTTATTATGCTATTGATTACTGTATGTTACGTGACTTTAAGCGCCCCGTCTTTGAGTTACGGGGATGACAAACCTATTGGTCAGTTTTCCATAACTATGGCCAGCCAGTATATTTGGCGAGGATACGAGCTAAGTAGAAATAGTGTTGCAATCCAGCCGTCCTTATCCATAGGCTACAAGGGATTTAATGCTTCCCTTTGGGGGAATGTGGATACCAAGCCTTACTTCCAAGGGCTGGGCACGGATTACAGCTCCGAATGGAATGAAACCGATTTTACTTTTTTTACACGAAAAGTTCAAAACTCGTAAATTTTAGCGTAGGTTACATATACTACAGCCTAGCTTCTTTAAGAAGAGACTTGCCCGATCGGCCAGACGCCCAAGAGTTTTTTTTCTCCGCTTCTTTGAACACCCTACTTGTCCCCACCCTTACGGTCTACAGAGATATTTCCCATTATAAAAACTGGTACATCCTCCTTGGCCTCTCCCACGAGTTTGAACTGAGCAAAACCTTTGCCCTCAAAATATCGGGGACGGCAAGCTACCTTCTATCCACCGACGAAGCTTCTTACCCGGAATTCGACGATTCTGCCCTCCCTACAGACCGCAAGTTTAAAAATTTCCATGACGGTACCGTTTCTATAAGCCTACCCGTAAAGCTAGGTTCCCTCTTCACGCTCACACCTGCCGTCACTTACATATTTCCTCTATCAAAAGAGGCACGAAAAGAGATGAGAGGTTTTGCCCTGAAGGGCAGCCAAACCCCTTCCGATAGGGACGATTCCTTCATTGTAGGAGCTTTAACGCTCGGGCTTTCTTTTTAAGGCAATCCGGGGTGATGGGGAGTCATCCCTCCTTCACCCCGGTTAAATCAATCATACATCTCAGCGAGAACGGCTTCTATCATTTTTTCCGAAGGTGTCGTGGGGTCGGTGGCCATGTTCACCGCATCCCGAGAGGCAAAGAAGGCAATTTTTTTCAGGTCTTCCCGGGGGATACCGAGGGCCTTCAGGCTTAAATTTATTTCCAGGTCTGCGTACAAACCCTTGAGTGCCGTCACCATGTCTTCGGACCTATTGAGGAGAAAAGCGAGATCCTTAAACGGCTCTCGGCACTTGTCTCGATTGATTTTCACAAAACTCATGAGACCAAACATGGCCGCCCTTCCGTGGGGTAAGTGGTAATGGGCACCAAGGGTATGGGTGATAGCATGCCCTACCCCCAGCCCCTTCAAGAAAGCAAGACCACCACACATGGCCGCCATACACATATCCGTCCGGGCTTCAATATCCTCCCCGTTTCTGTATGCCCTTGCCAGGCTCCGACCAATGAGCTTCACTCCATATACCGCCATCGTCTCATAATAAGGATGATAGGGGGTGGCTAGAGACACGTATCCCTCCACACAGTGTGCAAGGGCATCTATACCCGATTCCACTGTAAGGGAAGGGGGCATGGTAGAGGTAATTAAAGGATCAATTACCGCAAGTTTAGGAATAAAGTGATTGCTCATGAGGATGAATTTAAGATCCCTCTCCTTATCTGTAAGAACGGCGCAGGGATTTACTTCACTGCCCGTACCGGAAGTGGTGGGAATGAGTACAGTGGGTGGGAAGATTGGCTTTATTTTCCCGCTACCCCCCACGATGCCCTCATACTCCCTGAGATGGCCCCCGTGGCTAACGCGTAATCCCACCGTCTTGGCCGTATCGAGGGAGCTTCCACCTCCGAAGCCTATAATGCCGTCACAGCCCGTCTCCTTATACAGCTTCCCAGCTTTTTCGATGAGCTCAATGGGAGGATCCGGTTCTACCTCTGAAAAAATCACGAGCTCTACTCCTGCCTTCTTCAGAGCTGCCTGGAGGGAATCTAACCGCCCACTTTTTGCGAGAAAGGGGTCTGTGATAAGGAAAGCCCTGTTTACCTTCAGTTCCTTTACCCGTGGGCCTAAGTTTCTTAATACCCCCGCCCCGAACATGATGTCAGGGAGAGGCGGGATGCGGATTTCCCATACCTTCTCCGGCTCACGATAGGAATCAAGCCTGGTCCAAAATGCCTTCACTTCCTCTTCAGAGACATCAAACACAGAATCGGTAGGCCTGAGGGGTTCTTCACGGATAAAATCAGGTATTTTTGTGTCTATCTGGGCAAATTCCGCCTTCTCGTTGAAGGAAATTTGATCCTTCAGGGTTTCCTTTCCTATCTCCATCACCTCTTCCGGCTTCAGGTCGAGGTCGAAGCGCGCGTTCAGGAGCTCGGCAAAATATTGGTATATGGATTCCCTACCCCCGGGTAGGGCGTTTAGACAGTATCCCATGGCATCACAGGTGGCCGCTCTAATCTGGGCCCCAAGGGAATTTTCAATCTGCCGCTCTTTGCTCTTAGGAATGCGGTAGGTGAGCCCAGCCGTATGGTCTGCCCCCATCGGGCTTGTGAAATAAGTAAGCCCTGTTCCCTTAACCGCCCGGGGGTCATGAGCCGGTAAGGCCTGTCCTTTATAAGCAGGTACCCGTTCAATACCGAGAAACTGCGCCGTGGACACCACTCCATTACCAATGGCCTCACCTAAGGGTGTTCCCTTCTCTATTTCCTGAAGGAGCTCCATTGCCCTACGGCTGTCCCCCCAGTCCATCAGCCCCTTCTCCGCGGCTAATCCTAGCGCACTCCCCGTATCGATGGCATCTAAACCCAAATCGTCACACATGAATTTAAGCCGGGCAATGGCATCGTTATCGAGGATTCCCAAGTTCGTCCCGAGAAGGGCAATTGTCTCGTACTCATAGGCCCCGCTGATCTTTTTCCCTTCCTTATCGGGATAAATAATGGAGCACTGCACTACACACCCGGGCATACATCCGTGCATTTTTCCACCCCGTTCGAAGAGAATCTTTTGGATTGCATGGCCACTTACCGCGGTATAGGATTCAGGCCTCCCAGAACGATAATTACAGGTCGGCAGAGTTCCATGACTAGCAGAATTATTTATAGCTAAGGGGGTTCCGAAGCGGGCAAAGAGGCTACAACTTACGTCGTGCCTAAAGATTTCAATCCATTTCTGTACTACGGAACGGAAGCGATCCGGCTGGGCTATGGGCACCTGTTCTGTCCCCTGTGGGTCGAGAACAATGGCCTTCAAACCTTTTGCCCCCATTACGGACCCCAGCCCGCCACGGGCACACAGGCGAGAAGGGTCTCCAAAAATATCCGTAACGGAGACTGCCGCTGTGCGGTAGCCTCTTTCGCCGGCGAGACCCGTGCATAACACGGCAATCTTGTTACCAAATCTATCCTGCAGAGCCGAAACGGTTGCGTACGTCTTTTTCCCCCACAGGTCCTTAGCTTCAAAAACCTCCACCCGTTCCCTCCCTATGTAAACTGCCACAGGGGTTTCACTTCTCCCCTCGAATACGATCGCCCTGATGCCTAAACGGTCCAGAATCTGTCCCGCTGGTCCCCCTGCGTTTGCCTCTTTTATACCAAGGGTAAGAGGGCTTTTTGCCCCTATGGAAATCCTACCAAGCTGAGGTGCCCTGGTTCCTGCCAGGGGGCCACAGGCAACGATTAACTTATTTTCTGGTCCCAACGGATCCACCCGTGGCGACACTTCCCCTCTCATCAGCTTGGCAATGATGGCACTCCCCCCCAGGGTACGCCACCTTTCCGGCAGGTCCTCCATTAGTAAGCGCTTCTTCCCCAAATCAACCCTAAGAATTTTCATAATCCTCTCCTTTTAAAAATTTCTCTCCCATAATTTGTGTGGGACGCAACCCATCCCAGCACTTTAGGCATAATTCGTTTCTACCCAAACCAATAGCCCTAACAAAAGCATCTATGCTGTTGTATTTTACCGAATCCGCATCAATTTGTTTGGCAATCCATCGTTCCAGACGTTTCAAGTCATCCATACCCTCGATGTTGCCATCGGCTAAGAAATGCCTCGCCACGAGCTCTTCCTTTGCCCGGGTTGAGACACCAAAGTCGCAGGTATAAAGAAGGGGAGGACAGGCCACCCGAACGTGCACTTCCCGGGCCCCGGCCCGTTTAAGTTCCCTTACCTTATCCCTGATCTGGGTTCCCCGGACAATAGAATCATCGCATATGACAATGCTCTTGCCTTTAACGGCATACGGTAGGACGGACAGTTTTCTTTTCGCCATTTTTTCTCTTGCTGCCTGATTTACCTGAGTATAACTCCTGTCCGCATAGCGGTTGTAGAGAAATACCTCCTGATATGGAAGAGAAGAGCGGGCATGGTAACCCAGCGCATGGCCTATGCCGGACATGGGAACGGGGGCGACGATATCGGCCTTAATATCTTTCTCCACAAGGTCCCTCTCTGCCAGACTTACTCCGAGACGGTGTCTCGCTTCCTGCACATACAGGCCCTCTATAATGGAATCGATGCTGGCCGTGTAGGCCCATTCGAAGGCACAATGTGCACGCCGGGGGGAAGGCAATACTTTGAGGGTATGGAACCCCTCTCCATCAATAAAAACTATTTCTCCCGGTTTTACATCCCTCACAATTTCCATATCCATGTTCTGCAAGGCACGGGATTCTGAACTTACGGCAAATCTCTTTTCATCCCGACCTAAGATAAGCGGTCGGAATCCATAAACATCACGGGTAGCGTAAACACCTTCCCGGGTTACTATTACGAGAGAATAGGCCCCTTCTACAATACCCGAAAGACGGGTAATTCCAGAAACTATATCGGCCGAGGAAATGATAATTTTCCCTAGTATTTCCGTATGGTAATCGCGGTAAAAAGCATCACCACGTTCCTTCATACTTTCAATAATCTCTTTGGCATTGATTATGTTCCCGCTAAAAGCAAGGGCGATCTCTCCCATCCTCGAAGACCAGGTCATGGGTTGCCGTTCCCACAGACTGACATGCCCAATTCCCCACCTACCGCCGTGTAAATATTGCAGGTCACTTTCGGTAAAGGCATAACCCACTCGCCCGTGATGGGTGACCTGCTTTACGCCGTCGTGGTAGATGGCGATGCCGCAAAATTGCTGCCCCCGGTGCTGGAGAAAATCGAGGGCGTTGTAAATGTCATACACACAGGGTGCGTGAGAATAAATCCCGAAAACACCACAATTATCCCTCATCTCACCCACTTTTCTTCCCTCCGCACCATGAGATCCCCGATTTCCCTGTGATACTGCTGGAGAGACTTTGCGCGTCCATGTCCTTTTCTAAAAGCCTCTATCCCCTTAACGGCCGCATGGGCAGCGGCAATGGTGGTAATATAGGGGATCTTATACTTAATCGCCGCCTTTCTTATGTAGGAATCGTCATACTGGCTTAACCGCCCGCTCGGGGTGTTCACGATCAGATGGATTTCCCCGTTTTTAATGGCGTCCACAATATTGGGTCTCCCTTCATGCATTTTGAGGATTTTTTCCACCGGAATACCATGAGAGGTAAGGAGCGAAGCCGTACCCTGGGTAGCCTTAATGGTAAAACCGAGCTCATGGAAACCTTTTGCCACTTCCAAAACGCCGTTTTTATCCCTATCGTTGACGGTGATTAAAACCACCCCTTGAACAGGCAAGACCTGCTGTGCTGCTTCCTCTGCCTTGTAAAAAGCGAGTCCAAAGTTAGAGGCAAGCCCCAAAACTTCTCCCGTCGACCTCATCTCTGGTCCCAGCACCGGATCCACTTCCTGGAACATGTTGAAGGGGAAAACTGCTTCTTTCACACCGTAATGGGGTATTCCTTTCTTATGGATGGTGAAGGACGAGAGCTTTTGCCCAAGCATTATTTGGGTAGCAATACGTGCCATCTGAATATTGCAGACTTTAGATACCAGCGGGACCGTCCGTGAGGCCCTGGGGTTGGCCTCTAAGATATATACCACATCCCCCGCGATGGCGTACTGTATGTTCATGAGCCCCTTCACGTTTAGGGAGGTGGCAATACGCTTCGTATATTTTTCTATCGTGTCCATATGTTTTGCGGGGATACTGATGGGGGGAATAACGCAGGCAGAATCTCCCGAGTGGATTCCGGCAAGCTCGATATGCTCCATTATGGCAGGAACGAAAGCATCCTCTCCATCGGAGATGGCATCCGCCTCGCATTCGATGGCATTCTCCAGGTATTTATCAATAAGAATAGGCCTTTCCGGCGTAACGCCAACGGCGGCGAGTACGTAGCGTTTTAGCATATCTTCATCGTAAACGACTTCCATTCCTCGCCCGCCCAAAACGTAGGAAGGACGTACCATAAGGGGATAACCTATCCTTTTTGCCACCTCCTTGGCCTCCTCCAGATTGCTTGCCATCCCCGCCTCAGGCATAGGTATTCCCAGTTCCCTCATCATTTTTCTGAATCGGTCCCTGTCTTCGGCCAAGTCAATGGCATCGGGCGAGGTACCTAAAATTTTTACCCCTGCCTCGGCCAACTCCTGGGCAATGTTAAGGGGGGTTTGGCCACCAAACTGGACAATAACCCCTTCGGGCTTCTCTTTCTCGTAAATGGACAGCACATCTTCCACGGTGAGGGGTTCAAAATAGAGTTTATCTGAGGTATCGTAATCCGTGGAAACCGTCTCCGGGTTACAGTTAATCATAATTGACTCATACCCCTCGTCCCTTAAGGTGAAGGCCGCATGGACACAGCAGTAATCGAATTCTATTCCCTGACCGATGCGGTTGGGCCCACCCCCCAGTACCATCACTTTCTTCCGCTCCGAAACTGGCACACGATCCGGGGCGTTATAAGTGGAGTAGTAATAGGCAGCGTTTTCCACCCCGCTCACCGGAACCGCATCCCAGCTCTGAACTACCCCTAAGGCTTTTCTCCTTTCCCTTATCTCCTTCTCCTTTACCCCGAGCAATTGGGCAAGGTAACGGTCGGCAAAACCATCCTTTTTTGCCCTTATGAGGAGGTCATCGGGCAATTCCTGCCCTCTATAGCGGAGAATGTCTTCCTCCAGCTCGACCAGCTCTTTCATTTGCTCGATGAACCAAGGCTTGATGTAAGTTTTTCGGGCAAGCTCCTCCACCGTCGCCCCTTTCCTCAAGGCTTCGTACATGATGAACTGCCTCTCACTGGACGGCTCCACCAGTAAGTCCATCAACTCTTCCAGCGTTTTTTCGTGAAAGTCCTTGGCAAAACCAAGGCCGAAGCGTCCTTTCTCCAGAGAGCGGATAGCTTTCTGAAAAGCCTCTTTATAGGTCTTCCCGATGCTCATAACCTCTCCTACCGCCCTCATCTGGGTCCCCAGCCTGTCTATTGCACCGGGATACTTTTCGAAATCCCATCGGGCAAACTTCACCACCACGTAGTCTCCGCTGGGGGTGTACTTATCCAGCGTTCCCTCCCGCCAATAGGGAATCTCATCTAAGGTTAAACCACCCGCAAGGAGAGCCGAAACAAAGGCGATGGGAAAGCCTGTCGCCTTGGAAGCAAGGGCGGAAGAACGAGAGGTCCGGGGGTTGATCTCGATTACGACAAGGCGGTCCGTTACGGGATCATGGGCAAACTGAATGTTCGTTCCCCCTATTACACCAATCGCCTCTACGATGTCATAGGCATGCTTCTGCATTCTCGCCTGAAGCTCTGGAGAAATGGTAAGCATGGGTGCGGTGCAGAAAGAATCCCCGGTATGTACTCCCATCGCATCAACGTTCTCAATAAAGCAAACGGTTATGATCTGGTTTTTAGCATCTCGAACAACTTCCAGCTCAAGTTCCTCCCAGCCCAGGACTGATTCTTCCACCAGAATCTGTCCTACCATACTGGCATTGATACCCCGGGAAGCTACCACCCTCAGTTCCTCTACATTGTAAACATGACCACCCCCCGTGCCTCCCAAGGTATAGGCAGGTCTTATGACCACCGGATAACCCAGCTTACTAGCTATGGCTTCTGCTTCTTCTACACTAAAGGCCGGCGCGCTTTTAGGCATTTCTATACCTAAACGGTTCATCGTTTCTTTAAAGGCAATCCTGTCTTCTCCTCGTTCGATGGCATCTACCTGCACCCCGATTACTTTTACCTGGTACTTATCCAGAATGCCTTTGCGGTAGAGCTCTGCTGTCAGATTTAACCCCGTCTGCCCGCCCAGATTGGGCAAGATTGCGTCGGGCCTTTCATTCTCTATAATCTCCGTCAGAGATTGCACATTCAGGGGCTCGATGTAGGTTACATCAGCCATACCTGGATCCGTCATGATCGTGGCGGGGTTGGAATTTACGAGGATTATCCTGTACCCTAACTTCCTCAAGGCTTTACATGCCTGGGTCCCTGAATAGTCAAACTCACAGGCCTGGCCTATTACGATGGGTCCGGAACCTATTATTAGTACGCTGTTAATATCTGTTCTTTTAGGCATTTTTTGTCCTTACTCCCTTATGATAAAGTAGGACGCGTATCATATGGATAAGCACTCTCAAAGTCAAGGTCTATTACTTCACGCAATGTCACTTGACAAGGTTTTAAGAGTTAGTATACATGGAAATATCTATGGCACCAATATTTTTGGCTATGACCATAGAAATATGGGGGGAAGTCATAACCCCAAGAAAAAATAAAAAAAGAGGTGAAAGGTATGAACATTGACGATGTAAAGAACGTATGTGTTGTGGGTGCGGGCAACATGGGCCACCAGATTGCGCTTCAGTGCGCTTTATGCGGGTACAAAACGGTTGCCACCGATGTCGTTCCCGAAGTGTTGAAGAAAGCACAGGATTTCGTAGGTAACTACCTCGCCGGGCGCGTCCAGAAAGGCAAACTCACCGAGGAAAAGGCCAATGAAGCCAAAGCCCGTATTTCTTTCACCCAAAACCTGGAAGAGGCAGCCAAAGATGCCGACCTCGTCATCGAGGCGGTTCTGGAACGCCTAGACCTCAAGAGGAAAGTGTTTGCCGACCTCGATAGAATTGCACCTCCTCACGCCATTTTGGCTACTAACAGCTCCTTTATCGTTAGTTCCAAAATTGTGGATGTTACAAAGAGACCTGAAAAAGTTGCCAATCTCCACTTCTTCAATCCCGCCCTTGTAATGAAACTCGTGGAGGTAGTGAAGGGTCCCCATACATCAGACGAGACGGCCGAAATCCTCATGAGATTTGCCGAAAGGATTGAAAAGGTCCCTGTACTTCTCAAAAAAGAGGTTGATGGTTTCCTCCTCAACCGTATTTTTGCCGCCATTTATCGGGAAGCGATGTGGATTTTAGAAATGGGCGTGGCCTCTTTCGAGGACATCGACAAGGCCTGCGTCTATGGTGCCGGCCATCCCATGGGTCCCTTCCGCCTCAACGACCTAACAGGTCTGGATCTCTCATACGATATTGCTATGGAGAGGTTCCGCCGCACGGGCGATCCTGCCGACCTACCTTCACCCAGCCTTGTTGAAAGGGTAGCCAAAGGCAAATACGGTCAGAAAACGGGAGAGGGTTGGTACAAATACGATAAGTAATGAGGCACCTATTGAAGGCGCTCCTCATGGGGGCGCCTTTTTTAATGCCCCTTTGCCCATCCACGAATACGACCACCTCTAATCTCCTTAAGCAGTTCTTCCTCTGAAGATACGTCCCTTTCAAAAATGGTGAAACAAGCACCTATTCTGGCAGGTACATGGGCATCACTACCTCCCGTAGAGGGTATCTTTCGCTTTGCCATCACCTGCTCAATCTTACCTCTCGCCCTTTCGTTCTGATCGGGATGGTACAACTCTACCGCATCTACAGCTAAATGATAGAGGCTGTCTCCCGCCCCGTAATAATGCATTTTGCCGTTGCGGGAAAGTTTATATGGATGGGCGGCCACTACCACACCTCCTTCCCTATGGACGATTTCAATAAGCCGGGCAGCCTCGTACGCACCTGTAAGGCTTCTTTTGATACCGAAGACTAAAAACTCTCCTTCCATGCGACCATGGGCATCAATGGTTAGTATTTCCTGCCCATTTATAAGGAGGAGATTATGGGCCTTGGCCTGGGCATACAAAAGAGCAAATTCCTCGTCAGGCCAACGCATCCCATGTTCCGTAATTGCTAAACCATGAAGACCTTCCTCTAAGGCGCGAGATATAAGGTCCTGCGGCTTTATAAAGGCGCAGTCAGAATAGCGGCGGGTATGGGTATGTAGGTCTATCTTCTTCATAGGAATTTCACCCACGATGAAAAGCTTCCATAGCTTCCTTCTGGAAGTCGTCGGCTCGTCCCTTATACTTTGGAGAATAATGGAAAAGAACAATTCTCTTAACCTGCGCCAGCCGCCCTATTTCTCCTGCCTGAGCCGCTGTCAGATGGTTTCTCTGTTTCGCCTTTTCCCTATCTTCATCAAGGAATGCGGCTTCAATAAACAATATCTCCGCCCCTTTCACCAGCTCTATTATCTTTCTTACGTTTTCTTCTGTATAGGCGCAGTCCGTCACATAGGCTACCTTCCTACCCGGGGCCATCTTCACCACATGCGCCTGGAGATATCCCAGGGGATATTCGTAATTCCTTTCCTTCCCCCTCACTGAAAGCACCGTTTCGGGGGGTGACCCTATTAATATATGCTCCTTCAATTCGTTTAACCAAGACCCTGTGGGAAGTCCCATCTCTCGCAGGGCACTTTGCATAACACTCAGACGGTAACGCTCTTCAAGGCAAAAAGCTAAAGTGGGAATCTTGTGGTCAAGGCAGGTAGCCCGCACAAAAAACTGTTTATCCTCTGCCACTATCCCATAAAAGGGCTTTTCTTCCCCCTCTTTCTCTTCCGCAAAAGCGCGGCGGCAAGGGAAAAGTGAGGTAGACATGGTGCCTTTTGCTGTAATTTCCGTTACTTCCAGTACGAAATCGTTGGTATACTCTTCCACTAAGTTCCACGTATAGGCTTTCAAGCGATGACGCACGTTGTCAATGAATCCGGAGGGGCCGAAGAGATGAACATGGCGGTTGCGGCCGAGGGAAAGACGCACCAGATAGTCAAACCCGATGAAGTGATCCATATGGGTATGGGAAACAAAGACATAGGAAGCCTTCAAAATTTTCCGTGGATGAAGGGGGCGAAGATCACCTAAATCAAAGAGAATAGCCTGGCGGCGATAGGTAAATTCCAAATATACTCCTGGGTCCCCAAAAGGTTCGTTAATGAGCTGCACGTGAAACGATGGCATTTGCCCTTTTTACCTCTTCTTTTATCTTCTTTTCCACCTCTTTAGGAGACCCTGAAGGAGGGTAAACTATGGCTGTCAAGGGCACGTTAAAGACCCCTTCTATTGCAGCAATCGTTTTCTTGTAGCGCTCCGAAATTTTTTCCCGGTAGGCATCCCCTTTTACCTCTGCCCCACCGAAATCATCCACCAGAATCACCTGTCCCACATCCGTCATCAATGAATCTTTCACGACCTTCCAGAATTCAGGTTCTTCTTTAAAATAGCCGATATCGGCCGAATTGGCTACAACCACACTTCTTTTGTCCGCCTCCCAAGCCTTATTTTTTGCCGTTCTGGCCTCAATACCGACGCGCGCAAATTCTCTCACGATGGTTTGTGTAGCCTCGGCATAGTGGTCAGAGGCAATCACAATAGTGACTTTTCTCCTTGAAAGGAGCCATCTAATAAGGGGAAGCCAGGCTTCATCTATCTTTGAATTATCCATGTAATCCTTAACAAATCTCTCTGCCGCTTTCTGTAAACCCGAATCCCCCTCCTTTCCTATGGCGCGGGTAATTATCCTTACATAACCCAGAGGGGTTTTCGCCCCCTCCATCCATGTGGGATTGACTATCCTTTCCCAGAAGTCCTCAGGGGAATGTATCCCATAGAGGGAAAGGCCAGAACGCTCCAAGGCATTCATGAGATGCTCGGGGGTGGCAAACCGCGCCATCTCTTTACTTAGAGTCCCGGAATAATCAAAAACCACGAGGTAAGTCTGTTTATTTAATCTTTTTATGGCCGTACTTTTCGTAGATTTCATAGAGGCTCCTGGCAGCAAAGAAGGGATCCGGAGCGGCACAAATGGCTGAGACTACCGCAATAGCATCCGCCCCTGCTTCGAGGACGGGAATCATATTATCTACCTTCAGGCCACCTATTGCAACCAAAGGATGTCTGCTGAATTCCCGTATGCGGCGCAGGCCCTCGATCCCCCAAACGCCTTTTGTATCTGTTTTCGTCGGGGTAGGGAAAATTGGGCTCACACCCAGGTAATTCACTTCCTCAGCTTCGGCTTTAAGCACATCTTCCCAGGTCTCTACGGAAAGCCCGATGATTGCCTCCTCCCCCATAATCTTTCTCGCTTCTTTTGGTGGCATATCGTTCTGACCCAGGTGTACGCCATCGGCACCTACGGCCAGGGCCACATCTACCCGATCGTTAATAATGAGAGGCACCCTCAAGGGAGCTAGGACTTCCTTTATTCTTCTCGCTTCATCTATAAAAGCTCGGGTAGATAATTCTTTCTCCCTTACCTGGACCATCCTTACACCACCCCTTACCGCCTCCGCCACCACTTCAAAAACAGGGCGCTTACCGCACATAGCTCGATCAGTCACAAGATAAATGCCCGTTACCTCAAACATGGGAAACCTTCGCCTTGCTTATTACATCCTCCTGGGAGAGTTGATACAGGGCATCGAGAAAATGCATCTGCATACTCCCGGGCCCTGAGGCACGCCCTGCCGCCATTTCCCCCGCTATGCCCATCACGGTCATGGCTGCGATAGTTGCCCTTTCGTAATTTTCGTTCACGGCGGCAAAGGCTCCGCAAAGGGCCGTGGCAGTACATCCTAACCCAGTGACTCGTGCCATAAGGGGATGACCGTTTTTTATAGCTGTAAGGCCCGTTGGGCCAATTACATAGTCAACCTCACCACTTACACAAACCACGGCACCGGTTTTTTTCGCCAACATCTCCCCCGCAGAAAGAGCCGCGGACGAGGGATCTTTGCTATCTACCCCCTTCGTCCCTTTCTTCCCCATGGCAAGGGCAATTATTTCCGAAGGATTTCCCCTTATGACGGCGGGGGAGAATTCCTCTACGAGCTCTTTTGCCGCCTGCGTTCGGAAGTTAGTAGCCCCTGCCCCTACAGGGTCTACAATTATGGGAATCCCCACTTCAGATGCCTTATCCGCCGCCTTCATCATTGACCGCACCCAGTGGGCACTTAAAGTCCCGATATTAATAACGAGGGCTCGAGCAATCGACACCATATCCGCCACTTCCTCTTCCGCATGAGCCATCACCGGTGAAGCGCCGATGGCAAGAAGGGCATTGGCGGTAGTGTTCATAACCACATAATTCGTAATATTGTGTACGAGAGGAGAAAGCTCCCTTACCTTAATAACCTCTAACCAGATTTCCTCCCCTTTCATCTATTTTATCCCCCTCTTTGGCGATTTTTCGTTGTCCTATAACATATAAATGGGCAGAAGGGCAAAGGCATACCTTTTTAAAAGGGGCTTGCTTTTCTCATAGCGAATTATAAAATATATAAAAAAGTGTGGACAGGCATCTCCATGGAAACTTTAGACCGGCCCAAACATATTGTGGAAAGGGAAGTAGAGGCAAAAGAGCCGCGCCTCTATCGGGTCATAATCCATAACGACCACTATACCACCATGGACTTTGTCGTGGATATTTTAATGAGAATCTTCGACAAATCCCCTGCCGAAGCGGTAAAGATCATGCTGGACACACACCGGCTGGGAAGGGGAATCTGCGGTATCTATACTTACGACGTGGCAGCGACTAAAGTATCCCAGGTACACCGCATCGCCCGGATGAGGGGCTTCCCCTTAAAGTGCAGCTATGAGGAAGTTTAAAGGAAAGTAAAATGAAAATAAGTGAAGAGTTGGACAACATATTTCGCGCCGCCTACACGGAGGCCAAACTGCGCTCCCACGAATATTTGACGCCAGAACATATCCTATTTGCCGCCCTCTTTTTTGAATCGGCCATCGATATAATCCAATCCTGCGGGGGAGATGTAAAATCTTTACAGGCAAGGCTCGAAGAATTTTTTTCCACCAAGATCCCAAAAAGCAAAAGCGGGGCTGAACCGATCCAGAGTGCGAGTTTCCAGAACGTGATAGAACGGGCCGTCTGGCACAACACCTCTGCCCAAAAAGGAGAACTTGATATCGGCGATATACTGATTTCCATCTTTGATGAGAAGGAATCTTATGCCGCCTTCTTCCTCCAGAGGGAAGGTATTACCCGACTGGACCTTCTTAACTACATATCCCACGGTATTACTTCCTTCCCGCGAGAGAAGCCTGGAGCGGGTAAGCAGGAAAGGAGGGAAGGTCTATTCCAGAGAGAAGGCAAGGCCCTATCAGCCTTTACCACCGAACTCGTTCAGAAGGCAAAAATGGGGGAGATAGATCCCCTCATAGGCCGGGCAGACATAGTGGAGAGGACAATTCAGATTCTCTGCCGGAGGTACAAGAATAATCCCATCCATGTCGGGGATGCCGGTGTTGGGAAAACAGCCATAACCGAAGGCATAGCCCTCATGATTGCAGAAGGGAGAGTTCCCCGGCCACTCAGGGATGCACGCATCTACGCCCTCGATATGGGGGCATTACTAGCCGGAACCCGTTTCCGTGGGGATTTCGAGGAAAGGTTGAAAAAGGTAATCTCAGAGCTCCAGGCGATGAGAAATGCCATCCTTTTCATTGATGAGATTCATACCATCGTTGGCGCTGGCGCTGCTTCGGGAGGAGCCATGGACGCTTCCAATATCTTGAAACCCGTGCTGACCTCGGGCAAGATAAGATGCATCGGCTCCACTACTTACGAGGAATACAGAAAGATCTTCGAGAAAGACCGGGCTCTCTCCCGACGTTTCCAACCAATCGAAGTCACAGAACCCACGGTGGAGGAAACTTACGAAATCTTGAAGGGTCTCAAGGAAAAATACGAAACTTTTCACAACGTAAGCTACACGGACGAAGCCCTGCGGTCAGCCGCAGAATTGGCGGGTAAACATATCATTGATCGACACCTACCGGACAAGGCTATTGATGTCATCGATGAAGCGGGGGCCCACACAAGGCTTTACCGTGAGAATCCCTTTGAGAGAATAGTCATCACCCCGAAGGAAATAGAAAAGATTGTGGCCCGCATGGCAAAAATACCGGAGAAGTCGGTTTCTGCCAGCGAATCCAGCCGCCTGAGAGATTTGGAGCAACTTCTTAAATCGAGGATTTTCGGCCAAGACCATGCCGTGGAGATGGTTGTACAGGCAATAAAACGTTCAAGAGCGGGATTCGGGGATCCTAATCGACCTGTCGCCTCTTTACTGTTTGCCGGACCAACAGGGGTAGGAAAAACGGAGCTGGCAAAACAGCTGGCCACTATTTTGGGCATCCCCCTCCACCGCTTTGATATGTCAGAATATCAGGAGAAGCACACCGTTTCCCGCCTTATCGGAGCCCCGCCTGGCTACGTAGGATTTGAAGAAGGAGGTTTGCTTACCGAGACAATCAGAAAATCTCCACACGCAGTTCTATTGCTAGACGAAATAGAAAAGGCCCATCAGGACATCTTTAATACCCTCCTGCAGGTTATGGATTACGCGACCCTCACGGACAATAATGGCCGTAAGGCAGACTTTCGCAATATCATTATAATTATGACCTCTAATGCCGGGGCCCGGGACATCGGACGCAACGAAATTGGCTTCGGCAATCGAAAGATTAGTCGGAAAGCGGTCACGGAAGCGGTCAAAAAAATATTCTCTCCCGAATTCCGAAATCGCTTGGACGCCGTGGTAACTTTCTCCCACTTATCGGATAAGGCTGTGCTCGATATCGTGAGAAGGCAGCTCAACGATTTCCATGAAAGATTGGCGGAAAAACAGGTGAGGCTAGAAGTGGCAGATGAAGTAGTAGAGTGGATAGCCAGGAAGGGATACTCCGATGAATTTGGAGCCCGAGAAATCGGCCGGCTTATACAAACCAAAATCAAAGATTTCTTCGTAAACGAAGTGCTCTTCGGTCGGTTAGTTAGCGGTGGTTCAGCCCGAGCGGTAATTAAGGATGATGATATCGAGATAGAAGTACTTTAAAATACCTTATGCCCATTTTTTACCTGAACGCTGCCAGCAACTTTCCTCCCCCGGATTTATCACTACCAAATGGGCTCCTCGCCGTTGGGGGAGACCTCTCTCCCGAGAGACTCATCGCCGCTTACCGTATGGGCATTTTCCCCTGGTACGGAGAGGGGGATCCTATACTTTGGTGGTCCCCCGACCCTCGTTTCGTTCTCCTCCCCGATTGGCTCCATATTCCCCGAAGCCTGAAACAGTCCATAAAAAAGAACAAATTCCAATACTCTTTTGATCGATGTTTTCAGGGAGTTATCGCGGGTTGTCAGGCTCCCCGAAAGAACGGGGAAGGCACATGGATTACCCCTGAAATGGCAGAGGCGTACACCAAACTGCATGAGTTGGGATTGGCACACTCCGTGGAGGTATGGAAAGAGGGCAACCTAGTGGGAGGCCTCTACGGCGTCTCCCTGGGAAAATGCTTCTTTGGCGAATCCATGTTTTCCCGTGTCACAGATGCATCCAAAGCCGCCTTTATCTTCCTGGTGGAAAAACTTAAAAAGGCGGGGTTCACCCTCATTGACTGCCAAATATATTCCCAGCACTTGCACCTGCTGGGAGCCCGAAACGTACCTCGCCTTTCTTTTCTCCAGCTACTTAGGCATTCCTTGGATGCCCCTACCCGTCAGGGTAATTGGGGAGCGGGTGACATTCTGTTGTAATCCCTGGGAAAAAAGAGTACAAGGGAACAAATCCAAAGGAGGTGAGGGTTTTATGAAAGAGAAAGAGCTTGACTATTTTTCCGCCCTTTACGAGGTGGCAAGGGTGGTTAATGCCTCACTGGACCCGGAAAAAGTGCTGGATGAAATAGTGAACTTCGTAGTTAGGGCCATGTCCGTAAAGGCATGCAGCATTAGGCTCCTGGATGCCAGGGAGAAGAAGCTCGTCTTGGGCGCCCATCGTGGTTTATCAGAGGCATACATAAGCAAAGGTCCAGTCCTTATAGAAGAAAGTGGCCTGGATAGGAAAGCCCTCGAAGGTAAAACGATTTACCTGAAAAATGCCCAAACCGATAAGGACTTTCAATATATGGACAAGGCGCGGGCCGAGGGGATCAAATCTGTTTTGGTGGTTCCCCTTATCGCGGAGAAAAAGGTAATCGGAGTCCTCAGGGTTTATACGGGAAAAATCAGAGAATTTACAAAGGAAGAGGTAAAATTTCTCGAGGCCGTGGCCAATCTAAGTGCTATTGCGATTGAAAATGCGAAGCTCCATCAAATGCTTAAGCTCCGCTACGATCTCATGACGGCCTACAAATACCGCATAGACGACAATTAAGGAGGGGACCATGACACGCATCGGTATTAATGGGTTCGGAAGGATTGGAAGGCAGGTGTTGAAGGCGATCCTTGAAAGGTATCCGGAAAATCTAAAAGTGGTAGCTATTAATGACCTTTTCGACGTGGAAACAAATGCCCATCTGTTCAAATACGACACCTGTTACGGCACCTATCCTGGGGAGGTTTCTACCAAAAAGGATTGCTTGGTGATAGGAAACTGCAGCATAAGAAACTTCGCCGTTCGTGACCCCTCCGCCATCCCTTGGGAGGAAGAAGGGGTAGAAGTCGTAATTGAGAGTACTGGCCTTTTTACTACCGGCCCTAAGGCGAGGGCTCACATGGAGGGCGGGGCTAAAAAGGTCATAATCACTGCCCCTGCCAAGGAAGAGGACATAACCATCGTTATGGGGGTCAATCATCGCGCCTATTCACCCCAGAAACACCACGTGATTTCCAATGCCTCCTGTACCACCAACTGTCTTGCCCCACCTGTATTCGTTATTCACCAGGTCTTCGGCATCGAGAAGGGCATGATGACCACAGTTCATGCCTATACCAACGACCAGCGAATATTGGATTTGCCCCACAAAGATTTACGTCGCGCCAGAGCAGCGGCGCAGAATATCATCCCGACCTCTACTGGTGCGGCCCGTGCCCTCTCCCTTGTAATTCCCGACTTACAGGGAAGGTTCGATGGCTATGCCCTCAGGGTACCTACCCCTACCGTCTCCATCGTGGACTTTGTGGCCGAGATTAAAACCCCCACCACCACCGAAGGCCTGAAGAAGGTTCTAATCAGTGCCTCCCGGAAATCCCTGAAAGGAATCATGGCCTGTGAGACTGAAAAGCTCGTTTCATCAGACTTTAAAGCCAATCCTCACTCTTCCATAATCGATCTGGAGTTCACGCAAGTGTTGAGGGACAATATGATAAAGGTCGTGGCCTGGTACGATAACGAATGGGGTTACGCCTGTCGGGTTGCCGACCTTACCGCTTATATCTCAAAAAGGGGGCTGTGATTGAAATCAGCAGTGCGCATATTGGTCATAGACGATGACGAGGTGGCTTGTGAATTTCTTCAGGAGGCCCTGTCCACAGAGGGCTTCCGGGTTAAGTATTACACCTCCGCCCGGAGAGCCTTGGAGGAGGAAGAACTATCCTCCTATGATCTCCTCATCTCCGACATTAAAATGCCGGAGATGGATGGCATCAGTTTTCTAAAAGAAGTACGAAAGAACTGGCCAGAGCTCCCCGTTATCCTTGTGACAGCCTTCGGTTCACTGGAAACCACGATTGAAGCTTTGAGAATCGGGGCATGGGACTACATCAGTAAACCCTTCTCTCCGGATGCCATCCGCAAACTCGTAAGCAAAGTGTTAGACATGAGACAGCTTCACGCCCGCCAGAAGGATGGAGGGGAAAAGGTAGCCAATACGCAGCAGTTTATAGGATCCTCGGCCGTGATGGTGGAATTCTACAAACAGTTAGCCCGGATGGCCGATTCAGATGTAAGTATCCTAATCGAAGGAGAAAGTGGAACGGGAAAAGAATTGGCCGCCCGCTCCTTGCATCAGTTGAGCAATCGCCGGGACAAACCTTTCATCCCCGTTCACTGCGGGGCGATACCCGAAACACTTCTCGAATCTGAGTTATTTGGTTATGAAAAGGGGGCCTTTACCGGGGCAGATAAACCCCATATAGGGCTTTTGGAAGCAGCCCAAGGGGGAACCATTTTCCTCGATGAAATAACAGAAATGTCTCCCGGTCTCCAGGGGAAGCTTTTAAGATTCATGCAAAACGGAGAGATACGTCGGTTGGGAGATACCCATCCCCGCCAGGTAACCGTTAGAGTCGTGGCGGCAGCGAACAAAAATATCGACGAGGAGGTGAAGAGGGGGAGCTTCAGGGCTGACCTGTTGTACAGGTTCGTAGTTCGCCTTCATATCCCCCCGTTAAGGGAACACAAAGAAGACTTGCCCTTGCTCATAGAATCTATCTTGAAAAAGATGGGTTACTCTCATGTCCGTATCTCAGATGAAGCGATGGAAATGCTTATGTCTTACGATTGGCCGGGGAATGTACGAGAATTGCAAAACGTAATTCAGCAATCGCTTCTCCTTTCACCATATGGGCTCATCCAGCCGGAAAATCTCCCGCCGCGGGTGAGGCATTTCTCCCTTTCACTCGCCCCCTTAGAGATGGCGGAACGCACACAAATTCTCCAAAGCCTCCAGGCTACAAGCTGGAACATCTCCCGGGCAGCCCAGCTTCTCGGGATAGACCGGAAAACCCTGCGGTCAAAAATGATCAAGTATGGATTGATCAGGGAGCAGTCATAAAATCATTTCTTTCCCTGCAAGGAAAGTAAAGGGCAACCTCCGTCCCCTGCCCGGGGGTACTTTTAATTTCTATCCACCCGCCATGGGTCTTCATAATATCCTGGACGATAGGAAGGCCTAACCCCCGCAAACCCTCCATTTCATGGGTACTGAAGAAGGGTTCACATACTTTCTCTTGAAACTCTTCGGGGATTCCCGGTCCGTTATCCCTTACGAGAACAACAACTGCCCTTTTATCTGGCTTAACGTTCACATTAATCTCTATTTTCCCACCCTTCTCCCCAATGGCCTCGGCGGAATTCTGTACGAGATTCAAGAGGGCCGTCTGAAAGCGGTAACGGTCCACGTAAATCTGTGGCAACCCTTCCGCCACTTCCAGTGAAAGGGAAATGGGGAATTTCTTTAATAGGGATTCGAGAAGGGGAAGGTTTTCGTTCATGAGTTCTGACCAAGACATCAGCTCAAAGTGGGCCTCGGGTGGTCGGGTCATGCGCTTCATGTTCTGGATAACGAAATTGAGGCGCTTTGCCTGACGGAGAATTAGTTCTATCTTGCGAACTACATCGGGCGGCCAGGGGCCCTTTTCCAGAAGGAGTTCCGCCAAGCCCGCGATGGAGTGGAGGGGAGTACCCAGATCGTGCGCGAGCGTTGCCATGAGGTAACCCATGGCGGATAGCCTCTGGAGATAACTAACTTGGTTTTGGAGCTCCACCACCTTAGCCGTCTCTTCCTGAACACGCATCTCCAGGTGTCTCGTGAGTTCTGCATTCTTCGCTATCACCTTTTCTATCTCGTCGGCCATGGCATTAAAATGCTCGGCCACGATACCTAATTCGTCCCGGCGTTTAATGGGTATGCGCTCCCGGTACTCGCCCGCCTGAAATCGGTCTATCGTACTGACTATCTCCTTTAGAGGCCGTCCAATCGTGTGGTCAAAGGTCAGAATTATGAGACCCAAAATAACGGCGAGAAACACGACTGTACTGAAGATTAGGAAGGTTTTTGCCTTACTTACCACCTCGTGTCTTAAAGTGGAAAAGCCTATGATTCCCACAACATGGATAGATTGGTGAAGCTCACTTGCCCAGGGAACCAGGACCGCCACGGCGGGGCCACTTTCCGTTTCCAATTCAAAGGTATTCATCTTTGCTGTTCTGATAGAATCGATTACCTTCTCATCCGGCCAGTCGTAAGCAATTTTCCCCGCTCCTGCAATAAATTCCAAACTCCCGCGATGCACTGTAAAAAGATCGATTCTGGCAAGTCGCGAATCATTCTGTACCTGGTCTTTCAAGGTTATATCGAGGGCCGCCAGCCCCCTGCGGGTAGGGAAATGCTGATAGTAAGTGCTCACCGTTTCAGCGATTTCTTTGAGTCTCTTCTCGTGCTGAGAAATCATGATGCGGTCGAGGACCTGCAATTGTAACCATCCCCAGATACCCATCGTCAATGCCAGGCCGGCGACCGTTACAATAAGTAACCTGGTTCTCAGTGTCACGTTTTTTCCTAAGGTTTGATCGGTTTGGAGGCTTTCCTGGAATTGTTTTTTATTACCCGCTTCGCGATATTGCGCCCTTCCTTCTGAACATAGCTTATGGCCACCTTATCGCCAACAGAAAAACCCACAAGGGGCTTTTCTAACTGAAACTCCATGATTTCACCCGTAATATTTCTTTCCATAATAAGGCTCGAGGCCGTTATCTCCCTTATCATCCCCGATGCCCTCATGCGGGTTTCCCTCTGCACGGAGACCTTTAGGGCATTCTTCTCAGGTGCACCCCGGGGTTTCTCCTTCTCCACCTCCCCCAAGGTACCATTTGCCCCTGCCCATAAAACCACGAGCCCTATAACCAAGACCCTTATCAAAAGATTCTTCATCCTCATCCTGCCCAGCAGGTAAGTCGAAGATAATTGTTGAGCAAATTATATACCAAAAAATTGACATCTCTAACAGCGTTAAACTTTAGCGTTTTATTACAAACGGCCAATCTCACTCACGCAAACATACGGCCAATATCTCCCCATCATATGAGGAAATATTCATCATTGACTGGCAAAATGTTTTCCTGATAAATGAACCATCGTTTTCCATGAGACAAGGCAGGGAGGTGTAATATGGAAGGGCCTTCGCTAAAAGAAATAATGAACGCCCGGGGGGTGGTGGTAATTGGGGCTTCACGAGATGAAAGAAAAAGCGGTTCTCAGCTTCTCTACGTTCTAAAGAGAGTGGGTTTCCAGGGCAATTACGCGGGAGTGAACCCTCAGGGCGGGGAAGTTTTCGGCATTCCGCTTTACAAAAGTATAAGCGAAGTACCCTTCCAGGTGGACATCGTCGCTTTCCATGTCCCGCCAGCTGCCGTCGCAGAAACGTTACGGGAGTGCGTGAAGAGGGGCATCAAAGGGGTTGTCATCACTTCCGAAGGGTTTGCGGAGACAGGCCCCATTGGTGCCCGGTATCAAGAAGAAATAAGAGAAATCCTTAAAGCCTCGAAAGTGAGGGGATTTGGTCCAAACACCTTAGGCATAGTTAATACCGAAACGGGTCTCACCACTTCCTACTTCGCCAACCGATGGATGATGCGTCCCGGTTCTATCGGTTTTATAGCCCAATCTGGCATCTTCGTCGGCGCCCTGCTGCGCCATCTCAGCTCCCACGAAGGCCTCCAAATCTCTAAGGGGTTAGGTTTGGGAAACAAAGTGGATGTGGACGAATCGGATGCCCTCGAGTACCTGAGGGAGGACGAACAAACCAAAATAATCGGTATATACCTGGAAGACGTAAAAAATGGGCGACGCTTCATGGAAATTGCCCGAAAAACAGTAGCGGAGAAACCCATTCTTCTCTTAAAGGGGGGGAGGACAGAGGCTGGTGCCGCCAGAACGGCTTCCCACACCGCGAGCATGGCAGTAGCCGATGATGTACTTAGTGGGGCATTGCGTCAAGCGGGTGTGTTGAGAGTGCCTTCTATCGACGAGCTTATAAGGACCCTGCGTGGGTTTCTCACCATGCCCCTGCCGCAAGGACCTTGCCTGGCCTTTGTTACCTTCAGTGGTGCCCAGGCCATCATGTCCATAGATACTGCTGTGGAGGAGGGCTTATCAATAGCAACTTTCACGGACAAAACGCATGAAAACCTCAAAAAGGTTATTCAAACACCCTCGAAGGCAAAAAATCCCGTAGATATATTTCCCGACATGGTTGTGCATGGATTTGATGTGACCATGATTACCATTCTTAAATCCCTCATGGAAGATAAAAACGTGCACGGCATCGTATCCATTTCTTTTGCCAACGCAGGGGCCGAAGTTTACCAGCCCATCGTGGAGGCCCTAAAGGGGAATTGCTCAAAACCCCTTTTCTTTTCCCTCTTAGGGAGCAAAAAGGATTTCCAGGAATCGCAGGCCTACCTGGAAGAAAATGGCTTTCCCTGCTATGACCTACCAGAAATGGCAGTCCGCGTTTTTGCCCGAATGTGGAGATACACCCAGATAAAAAAAGATAGAGAAAGGAGGAAGACCAAGCCATGACGATGGAGGAGATGGAGGCCCAGGCTATTCAAATGATGCTGAAGCGATTCCATTGCAGCCAGGCAACAGCGACGGTGGGGATGAAGAAGTTAGGAATAGAATCTTACCATATCGTAAAGGCGATGGGGGCCTTCGGTGGAGGTCTCGGGGGTAACGGTGAGGTATGCGGCGCCCTGGTGGGGGGATTAGCGGTTATTGGCCTCATCTTCAGTCGGGGTAAGGACGAGGAGCTGGAAGATATAAGAATGTGGCACTTTACGAGAGAATTTACCAACCGATTTTCCAGAGAGATAGGGGGTGGAAGCATCCTCTGCCGGGATATAATACAGGTGGACTGGACCAACCGAGATCAGGTAAGGGAATTCTACCGGGGAAAATCCCGGAAATGCATTGAATTAGTGGGGAAAACAGCCCGCCTCCTGGGCGAGACGATAGAGAAGATAACCTGATCAGATTCGAAGGACCTCACTTAGAGTAGGATGAGGAATTATCCAAGAGGAGAGCACCTGTCTTTCTATGCGTCCTGCAACGGCCAAGCCCAAAGATACAATGAGCTCCGATGATTCGGCACCAAAGATAGTAGCCCCGATCAATCGGTTTTCGTGGAAGACATACTTTACAAATCCCTGACCCGCCAATTCGGTGCGGGCCATAATATTGGCGCTGTAATCCTTTTTGATTACTTCGATGTCCAGCCCTTTATTCCTCGCCTCTCTCACGGTGAACCCTACCCGGGCAAGAGGTGGGTGGGAATATACAACGGACGGAACTGCCTCCTCTATGTAGGTTATCGTACCATCACCAAATAGACAGGAAGCCAAGGCCCTCCCCTGCTGGATGGCCCGATGTGCGAGCATCATACCACCCGTTACATCTCCTACGGCAAAGATGCCCGGTATATTCGTTCTCATTCTTTTATCTACCACGATTCCCTCTTCCGTATAGGCCAAACCTACGGCGTCTAACTGTTCTTTATAGAGACGAGGTTTCCGTCCCACACAAAGGAGGATACAGTCACCTTCCAGGGTAAGCCCCTGTCCCCCTTTTTCCGCCTCAACTGCTATCCCATCTGGGGTTTCCTGTGCCCCTTTAATGTAAGTAGAGGTATAGATAGAAACTCCTAACTGCTTTAGGTCTTTCTCCAAGAGCTCTGCCGCCTCCTCGTCTTCATAGGGCAAAATGCGCTCGAGGATCTCCACCAGGGTAACCGAACTTCCCATTTCCGCGAGAAAAGTCGCGAATTCCACTCCAATCACGTTGGCTCCGACGATAATAACCTTCTTGGGCAGAGTGGTAAGGTTGAGGAATTCATCGGAAGTGAGAATCTTTGGCCCCCGGCGAAGGATGGGAAGCTGCTTTGGTTCCGATCCCCAAGCAATAGCAATGTAAGGAGCACTAAGCATTTGTCTTTCTCCGGCGGGGGAACGAAACTCAACCTCATTATTCCCCACCAGAACCCCTTCTCCCATCTTTAGTTCTACCCCTGCTTCCCGCAACGTTATCTCTATTCCCATGGCAGACAGGCGCACCATTTGCATCTGATGCCTTTTTATCGCTTCGAAATCGAACGAGGAGTCTCCCACGGAAATCCCGAGCCTTTTTAGTTTTTTTAGGTCGGAAAATCGCTTGCTCGAGGCAAGGAGTGCCTTGGTGGGGATACACCCCCGATGGGTACAGGTACCTCCCCAATCGGACCGTTCGATGATACAAACCCGGGCACCGAAATAAGCGGCATTCTCCGCCGCTGCGTATCCGCCCGGCCCACCCCCAATGACAATAAAATCATGTGTATAGGTATTTCCCATTTTCTTCTCCCCGCGTCTTCATTTCCCCGGCCAAGTAAGAGCTCCTCACAAGTGGTCCAGCGAAAACCCTTTCAAATCCCATCTTTTTTGCCTTATCCGCCAAGGCCTTAAACTCATGGGGATGATAGTACTTACGAACTGGCCAGTGCTCCTTTGTGGGTCGCTGATATTGACCAATCGTGACCCATCGGCAATTAATCTTTAAAAGCTCTTGAAGCACCTCCAGGATCTCTTCCGGTTCTTCTCCCAAACCTACCATGAGACCCGATTTCGTCCTTACCTCACTTATCTCAGATATGCAACGGATTAGTTCCAACGATCTACTGTAATTCCCCTGGGGACGGACCATAGGGAATAGAGAGGGAACTACCTCCAGGTTGTGGTTTATAACGTCAGGCCCTGAACGGACAACTTCCATCAGCGCCTCCATATTGCCGGCGAAATCTGGGATGAGTAATTCTATACGGCAACCGGGCACTCCTTTACGGAGACATTCCACGCAGGCCACAAACTGATGGGCACCTCCATCCGGCAGGTCATCCCGGGTAACAGAGGTAATTACCACGTAAGAAAGCCCTAACTTCCTTACCGTCTCCACAATCCTCTCCGGCTCTCGCTCATCCACGGGATCCGGCTTACCGAACCCCACATTGCAGTATCGGCAGGCACGGGTACAATTCTTCCCCAGGATAAGAAAGGTAGCCATTCCCCTCCCGAAACATTCTGGCCGATTAGGGCAGTTCGCCTCCTCACAGATGGTTTTTAATCTATTTTCCCTCAGTAGTTTATGTACCCGGAAGAATTCTTCCCCCTGCGGCAGGGGAACTTTCAACCAGCTCGGTTTCCTTTCCCTCATGCCTGCCATCCAACGTCCGGTTCTCTGGCTGCCAGTACCTCATCGAGGTGTTTAACCGGGGTGGTCCAGGGTGCATTTTTTACCTTTTCCGGCTCTTCTTCTGCCTCCCGGGCGATAGAAATCATGGCCTCACAGAATCTATCGAGGACCTCTCGGCTCTCCGTCTCAGTAGGTTCAATCATGATTGCCTCGGGTACTATGAGGGGGAAATAAACCGTGGGCGGATGAAATCCATAATCTATAAGCCTCTTGGCCATATGGGCCGTCCTTACGCCCGATGCCTTAAGCTGCCTTCTCCCCGTAAACACGCACTCGTGCATGCAAAAACGGTCGTAGGGAAGATCAAAGAAAGGCTTCAGGCGGGCACGGAGATAGTTAGCGTTGATAACCGCCGCCGCTGCTACCTTTTTTAGACCCTCGGCTCCCAGGGACCGAATGTAGGCATATGCCCGCAACAGAACGGAAAAATTACCGTAAAAAGACCGCACCCGTCCGATGGTATGGGGATAATCGTCTTTAAGGGCATAGGTATCCCCTTCCCTCACCACCCTGGGGACGGGGAGAAAATCAACGAGATGAGGAGCTACGCCCACGGGCCCGCTCCCTGGCCCCCCTGCCCCGTGAGGGGTAGAAAAAGTTTTGTGCAGGTTAACCTGAATGATGTCGAATCCCAAATCACCCGGGCGGCACCACCCAAGAAACGCATTGGCGTTAGCCCCGTCTCCGTAAAGGATACCCCCTTTTACATGCACTATATCGGCGATTTCCTCAATGTTCCTCTCAAACAACCCCAGGGTATTGGGATTAGTCAAAAGGAGCGCCGCCACTTCCTCTGTCATCATCTGCCGAAGATGGTCGAGGGAGATATTCCCATCCGTGTCACTTTTCACGGTAGCTACCTCGAATCCGCACAGGGCGCTGGAGGCGGGATTAGTACCGTGAGCCGTATCCGGGACGAGCACCCGCTTTCTTCTCTCACCTTTCCTTCCAAAGTACTTCTTACATATCATCATCCCTGTAAGCTCCCCATGGGCACCCGCAGCTGGCTGAAGGGAAAAATCAGCCATCCCAAATATCTCACAGAGGAACAATCTGAGCTCGTACATAACCCGCAGGCTACCCTGGGACCATTGGGGTGGGTTATAGGGGTGGAGCATTTCCCACTCGGGGTGTTTTACCAATTCTTCGTTTATCTTGGGGTTGTACTTCATCGTGCAGGAACCGAGGGGATAAAAACCCGTATCAACACCAAAATTCCGTCGGGAAAGGGCCGTATAATGACGCACTACCTCCAGCTCTGAAAGTTCGGGCAAATTAAGCTCATCCCGCAAGAACTCGAGGTCTATCAACTCTTCCAGAGGTCTCTCCGGTACGTCACAGGAGGGAATATCGTACCCTGATCTCCCCGGTCGGCTCTTTTCGAAGATTAGCTCCATATCCGTCATCCCCTCTCCAGAAGCGAGACCACCCAATCCATTTCACGACGGGTAACCATCTCGGTCACGCAGAAAATAATACCCCCCTTTAACTCGGGATAATCCCCATCCAGGGGGTATCCACCCATTACTCCTGCCCCTTGTAACCTCTCCATTACCTCACGACTATTAGGCGTTCTCATCACAAATTCATTAAAAAATGGGGTGTTAAACATCCTCCCCCAACCTTTGATCTCCGACAGGCGTTTCATTAGATAATGGGCCCTCTTAACATTGAGCTCTGCCAGTTTCTTTAGATTCTTACCCATCAGGGATAGATAGATGGAGGCAGCTAATGCACAAAGGGTCTCGTTAGAGCATATATTGGAAGTCGCTTTCTCCCTTCTTATATGCTGTTCCCTCGCCTGAAGGGTCAGGACATAACCTCTTTTTCCCTCTCCATCCTTCGTAGCCCCCACAATTCTACCTGGCATGCGACGGAGGAATGCACGGGTGGCGGCCAGAATCCCCAAATAAGGACCGCCATAATTTAAAGGAATTCCGAAGGATTGGCCTTCACCGGCTACCAAGTCAGCCCCCATCTGCCCGGGTGATTTGAGGAGGGCAAGAGAGAGGGCCTCGGTAAATACAACGGAAAGGAGCACCCCTTTCATACGTTTCAGCTGGCACAGGGCTGCCAAATCTTCCAGGACCCCAAAAAAGTTAGGGTTCTGGATAACCAAAACCGCCGTCTCCTTACCGACCAAGGTCTCCAGAGCCCTTAGGTCCGTCCTCCCATCTCCACCAAAGGGAGCTTCTTTAACCTCGCATCCGTAAGCCCCCGCATAGGTCATAAGCACCTTCCGATATTCTGGATGGACGGCTCTAGAAACAATGATTTGCGGAAGATTGTTCATCTTTATTGCCATCAAACAGGCCTCGGCCATAGCCGTCGCCCCGTCGTACATCGAGGCATTGGTCACTTCCATGCCCGTAAGAGAAAGGACCATAGTCTGGTACTCGTAAATAGCCTGGAGGATACCCTGGCTTATCTCTGCCTGATAAGGCGTGTAGGCGGTGTAGAATTCGGACCGTCCTATGAGATGACGGACGGCGGCGGGGATATAGTGATGGTAAGCTCCTGCCCCTGTTAAGCACAGGCCTGGCAATCTATTACCCTCTCTGATGGCTTCCATTTTCCTGGTTAACTCTTGCTCCGTAAGGGGGGAAGGTAAATCAAGCAAACGTGAAAGGCGCAGATGGAGAGGTATGTCGGAGAATAACTCTTCCACCCTTTCTACCCCTATCACGGTTAGCATCTCCCGGATATCTTCCGGTGTATGGGGAATGAAGTCCAATTAGTGGCCCTCCCCTGAAATCATGGCCGAGTATTCATCTGCCGTCATCAAGAGCTGCCATTCCCCCTCGTGGGCCATGGACAGTAAGGCAATCCAACCCTCTCCGAAGGCATCGCGATTGATAAGTCCCGGGTCCTTCTCCAGCATCCCATTTACCTCTACCACTTGGCCACTTATAGGGGCATAGACGTCGGAAACAGATTTTACCGATTCAACCACGGCGAGTTGTTCGCCCTTTCTCACCTTTTTCCCCTTCTCCGGCAACTCCACAAACACGATGTCCGTGAGTTGTTCCTGGGCATAGTCGGTTATGCCCACTAAAACTGTTCCATCCTCTCGCTTCCTTGCCCATTCATGCTCCGGTGTGTATTTTCTGTCCTTAGGATTTTCCTTTGCCATTGCCTACCCCCTCTTTTCTGATTTTCTTGTAAAAGGGCAGTTTAACCACCCGTGCCAGAGCGGAATTGCCACGTATATCTATCTCCAATTGCGCCCCCTCTCGGGCCAAATCCGGCGAAACGAAGGCCATCCCAATAGCCCGATTGAGGGATGGGGCGTACGTACCGGACGTCACCACCCCTACCTGCACCCCTTCGCGCAAAACGGCATACCCATGGCGGGCGAGGCCCTTGCCTTCCATAACAAATCCCACGAGCTTTCGGTTAAGGCTATCCGCTTTTAACTTCAGGAGGGCATCCCGGCCAACAAAGTCTTTCCCCAAATCCACGGCCCATTCGTAGGGCACCTCGAAGGGGTTTACAGATTCATCGATGTCGTTTCCGTAAAGCATAAGGCCAGCTTCCATCCTCAAGGTATCCCGCGCCCCGAGACCTGCGGGTAAAAGTCCCTTCCCCCTGCCTGCGTCCATTATTGCTTCCCAGAGAAGGGGGGTATCCTCTACTGCCAGATAAATCTCAAATCCATCCTCCCCCGTGTAACCACTCCGGGAAATAAGGGCAGGACAGCGATTAACGCCCATTTCCCGGAAACAGTAATAGCCGATCTCTTTGAGGGAACCATCACAAAGGGTTTCCAGGATCTCTTCCGAGCGGGGTCCCTGAAGGTCTATCTTGCCTAATTCCAAGCTCACATCCCTTATCTCTACCCCCTTGAACTCCTTATTATCCCTTACAAGGCAAAGCCAAGCCAAAACTTTATCCTTCGTCGCCGCATTGGTCACGAGGCGGTAGTAGTTTTCGCCAAGGGCATAAACGGTTAAATCATCCATTATCCCTCCTTTTTCATTCAGGAGGAGGGATAGTTTCATTTTCCCTACCTTTAGCGCCCCTATATCCCTCGTCAGGACATACTGAAGAAAAGAGAGGGCCCCCTCGCCTGTCACCTCAATCTCTCCCATGTGACAGACGTCAAAAAGGGATGCGTTTTCTCTTGTATTCCGGTGCTCCTCAATGATACCCGTATACTGGAGGGGCATCACCCAGCCGCCGAAATCGATGAGACGCGCCCCCCGCTCTATATGCCAGTCAAAAAGAGGGGTTTTGTTTACTGGTGTTGATGGTTTATCAATCACTTCGTTGCCAGCAGCCGGTCGAAGACGGCCAGTTTTTTCTTCGGTACGTAAATCGTGCCCTCGTAATCAACGATTAACTTTCCGTCCAGATGGTCTATCTCGTGCTGGACAATGCGGGCCACGTAATCGAGGTATCTCTTATTCACCTTCTGTCCGTACCGATCGTACCCTCTTAGCTTGATTTCAGGATACCTGGGAACCTCCACCCGCAATTCAGGGCAAGAGAGGCAACCCTCTGAGAGCACTACCATCTCCCCCCTCGCCTGGGTAATCCGTGGGTTAATCAGTACCTCTACGTCTCTCTTGCTCCCCTTTCCCGTCGGAGAGCCGTCCTTCTCAAAACCTCTGCTCCGGAACACTATTATTCTCTTATTTATGCCAATCTGGGGTGCCGAAAGACCGGCCGCATCATCCCTCTCCAGAAAAGCTTCCAGCAGCAACCGTACATCGCGCCTATCTTCTTCCCGCATGGGAAGAGGAATCTCTGCACTTACAGTTCTAAGAATACGTGCATCTTCCTCTTTAATCTCCCCCTCTTCCCATAGGGTAAGAATCCTGACCCTACTTTCCATAATCTTACGACCTCATGGATTTTTTCTCCGTATATCAAGATTATACCATATTTTCAAGCCTTACTTATGGCAAAAAACTTGAACATTTAGAATGGATTTGTTAATCCCATACCGTAAGTTGGTAACTCATGACGATCATCGATTTTATTACACAAGGTGTTGTCCGCCGCCAGTTTTCCCGGGCTATGAGATTTAACGGCTCTCAAGCCCCTGCCCTGCCCCAGGCGGAATATCCCCGACCCCGGCTGCTTTACCTCCATGTACCTTTTTGTGAACAACTATGCCCCTACTGTTCTTTCCACCGGGTACCCTTCCAGGCAGACCTTACGCGTGAATATTTTTCCGCCTTGAGGAAAGAGCTCGCCCTCTACCACGCTTTAGGGTACGATTTCAACGGCATCTACGTTGGTGGAGGGACACCCACTGTCATGGCGGATGAACTTGTCCAGGTCCTTCTCCTGGCTCGGTCCCTTTTTTCCATCAAGGAAATCTCGGTCGAGACAAACCCCAACCACCTAACGGATGACAGGATAAAAATGCTGCTCGAAGCAGGTGTTAATCGCCTGTCCGTTGGGGTTCAGAGTTTCGATGACGGACTCCTTATGTTGATGGACCGGTACGAAAAGTATGGGAGCGGCAGGGAAATAGCGGCCCGGCTCAAGGCAATCCAGGGCACGTTTGAGACCCTTAACGCCGATATGATTTTTAACTTCCCCACCCAATCGGAAGAGATCCTCCTCTGGGATCTCGAGGTGTTAAGAAAACTCTCTCTGGACCAGGTCACCTATTATCCCCTCATGGTATCCCATGCCACCCGGAAGCGGGTGGAACAAAAACTAGGGAAGGTTAATTTCCACCGGGAAAGGCTGTTTTACCGAATGATTCTGGAGGCCCTTCTTAAGGATTACCGTTTATCATCCGCCTGGTGTTTCTCCCGGAAGAAATCCATGATCGATGAATATATAGTGGACTACGAAGAATACGCCGGACTGGGGAGCGGCTCCATCGGCTATCTGGATGGGGTATGCTATGCTAATACCTTTCATATCCCTGAATACATTGCCGAGATAAATAAGGGAAACCTGCCCATCATGGCCAGTCGTCATTTCAGCCTCAGGGAAAGAATCCGTTACGATTTTCTAATGCAGCTCTTTGGCACCCGTCTTTACCGGCGCCGCTTAAGGGGAAAATACGGAAAGGGATGGTGGAGGCCCATCTGGCTCCCTGCCGCCTTTTTTTTCTTGAGCGGTCGGACGAGGCAAAGGGGTGGATGGTGGGAGCTCACCCGGGAGGGTTACTATACCTGGGTAGTCATGATGAGGGAGTTCTTTACCGCGGTGAACAATTTCCGGGACTACTGCCGCAGGGGAAAGATAGGAGAATCCGATGAGGGATACGGGCAAAGAAAATCTTAAGAAGCTACCAAAAATCGATGAGCTGATGGAAAAAATAAGTCAGAGAGGCGATCTCCCAGATATCTCCCGCCAGCTCCTAAAGGAGATATGCCGAAAAGAGGTAGAAAAGGTAAGGGCCCTCGCCCTCCGGGGGGCGTTAAAACCCGATGGGAATGTAGAAGAGATAGTAACGGGGAAGATAGTAAAAGTCTTGAAGGAAATGACCCGTTTCCGGCTCAGGCGGGTAATCAACGCAACGGGCGTGATTCTACACACAAACCTGGGCCGGGCACCTCTTCCCTCCCGGGCCCTAACGAAGGTAGTGGAAATAGGCAAGGGTTACTCCAACCTTGAGTTCGATCTCGAAAGGGGGGAACGGGGCCTCCGCTACGACCACGTGAGAGAGCTACTGAGGACGATTACCGGGGCAGAAGACGGTCTGGTGGTGAACAACAACGCCGCCGCCGTTTTAATCTCCCTCAACACCATAGCCCGGGGCAAAGAAGTCATCGTCTCCCGAGGAGAATTAATCGAAATAGGCGGTGAATTCAGAATACCGGAAATTATGGAGCGAAGCGGCGCCATCTTAAAGGAAGTGGGGACAACCAATCGTACCCACCTCAGGGATTATGAAAACGCCATCGGTCCTGAAACCGCTCTTCTATTAAAAGTGCACCCCAGCAATTACCGCATCGTGGGATTCACCAATGACGTGCCCATCGAAGAACTCGTTGCCCTAGGAAAGAAAGCATCCCTCCCCGTGATGTTCGACTTGGGCAGTGGTTGCCTCGTGGACATGAAAAGATACTGTCGCTCAATGGACGAACCCACGATTCAGTCCGCTCTCTCAAAGGGAACCGATATCGTTACGGCAAGCGGTGATAAGCTGCTGGGGGGGCCTCAGGCCGGAATAATCCTCGGGAGAAAAGATTACATCGGGCAGATTATGAGAAATCCTCTAAATCGGGCCGTAAGAATTGATAAACTTACCCTGGCGGCCCTGGAGGCAACCCTAATGGAGTATCTGAATCCCGAGACCGCTGTCGCTCACATACCAGTCTTAAAGGAAATATGTGAACCCCTGGCCCCCATAAGAAGGAGGGCAGGGAGGATAAAAAGACAGCTGGAAAAGGTGGGCGGAAAGAAGCTCACCGTTAACCTTTGCCTCGGTAAGTCGGTCGTGGGAGGAGGTTCTCTACCCGGGCAGGAAATAGATACAATCCTTCTTACCCTTGAGATAACCGGGCTTAGCGCGAGCCACCTTTCCTACAGAATGCGCTCCCTCCCCATTCCTATTATTGCCCGCGTGGAGGAAAACCGTGTTTTTCTCGATATCCGCACCGTTCAAGCAGAGGATATAGCAGACCTGGTCAAAGGCATAGCATCCATTGTCGAAAGTTGCTGATGGCTGACTGGCAATACGTGGTGACGAAAAACGAAGAAGGGGAACGCCTTGATCTGTTCCTCCCGCGCCTTAATGTTTCTCTTTCCCGTTCGCAGGGGGGTAAACTCATAACAGGGGGATACGTCACGGTAAATGGTAAAAAAGTGAAGAGAGGTTACCGTCTTCGGGAAGGAGACACCATCCATGCTCATCTTCCCGCTCCCCAGCCGCCCGCCCTCACTCCGGAACCCATGGATCTCAGTATAGTATACGAGGACGATCACCTCATTGTCCTGAATAAGCCGGCGGGGATAGTGGTCCATCCCGGTGCCGGACACTGGGAGAAGACCCTGGTGCATGGTTTGCTCCACCATTGCGAAAATCTGCAAACAGTGGGGGATTGGGTACGTCCGGGAATCGTTCACCGCCTCGATAAAGAAACCTCTGGATTACTAGTGGTGGCCAAATCGGTAGAAGTCCACCGGCGTCTGACCTCTTTTTTCAAGGAAAGGAAGATAGAAAAGGGATACCTCACCTTCGTCTATGGAGATGTAAAGGGTAAAGAGGGCATCATAGACGCCCCCATCGGTCGCCACCCCAAAGAAAGACAAATCATGTCCACCCAGAGCCATAAACCCCGGGAGGCTATTACAGAGTGGAGGGTAAAGGAACGTTTCCAAATGGTCACCTTCCTCCAAGTATACCTTCGAACGGGTAGAACCCATCAAATCCGGGTCCACTTGAATGCGATTGGTCATCCCGTGGTAGGAGACCCTATATACGGGCGCAGGAAAGGTTTAAGAAACCAGGCGGAATCTGTCTTAAAGAAAAAACAGGTGCCCCTCCCCACCCGGCAACTCCTCCATGCATTCCACCTCAAGTTCGATCATCCCGCGACAGGACAGGAAATGGAATTTACCTCCCCTATGCCTGCCGATATGGAAAGCTTCTACCAAGCTCTTAAAAAGATGCATCATGTATGAACTTTCTCGTGTAAACGGTATTCCGTGCTTTCGGGCCCTTGCCTTCAAAGATGTGCCTTTTATTAGCCATGCTTTTTTCACGCGTCAGGGAGGGATAAGTGAGGCCCCTTACGAATCACTAAACGTCTCTTTCGAGCTAGGGGACGACCTTACCCGAGTTATGGAGAATCGCCGCCGGGTGGCAGAGACACTGGGATTGAGAACAGATAACTTCTTTTTTCTGCATCAAGTTCACGGCCATCGAGTGGTAGAAGCCAGGAGAATTAGCCATCCATCACCCCATGCTGATGCCGTTATCACGGATAAGAGAGGGATTGCTCTGGCGATAAAAACGGCCGATTGTGTCCCCATCCTCCTATGCGATCCTGAGAGGCCGGCCGTGGCAGCCATTCACTCGGGGTGGAGAGGTACGGCAAAAAATATTATAAAGGGCACCATCTCTATGATGGAGAGCAAATACAGAACAAAGAGAGAAAAAATTATAGCCGCCGTCGGTCCGGCCATCGGGCCCTGCTGCTATGAGGTGGACAGAACAGTCGCTGCCGCCCTCTTAGATGAAAAAGAGCTGGGACCAAGTGAAAAGGATGGAAAATTCTTCATCGATCTTACCAGCCTTAACATTCGGCAGCTTAAGGCAGAGGGCCTCGAAGAGAAAAATATAACGGCAATAAATCTATGCACCTTCTGCCACAAAAAGTTCTTTTTTTCCCATCGCCGGGACCACGGCTTAACGGGGCGGCAAATTTCTGTTATTATGATCCTATGAGGAGGCAGTGATGTCTGCGAAAAAGATCCTACTGATCGAAGATGAAAAGGATATTTCCGATCTTATCGCCTTCCATTTGAGGAAAGAAGGTTATACGGTGGAGCAGGTCTTCGATGGGGATGAGGCCTGGAAGAGGCTCAAGTTTCCTCCTCCAGATTTGATTATTCTAGACCTGATGCTGCCTGGGATGAATGGCCTCGAACTCACCCGTTTGATCAAGGGTAGAAAAGATACCCAACACATACCCATAATTATGGTAACGGCAAAAGGCGAAGAAGTGGATAAAGTAATTGGTCTGGAAATGGGCGCCGATGACTACATAACGAAGCCGTTTAGCGCCCGGGAATTAGTAGCCAGGGTGAGGGCTGTCCTTCGCCGCTTGAGGTACGAAGACAGCAAAGAAAAAAACGTTTTCAAAGACGGAGAGCTTTTTATCGACTATGACCTGTGCGAGGTTCGTATAGGGGAAAGGCCCGTGGAACTGGGGCCTATGGAGATGAGGCTCCTCTTTTTCCTTACCCAACACCCAAACAGGGTTTACAACCGGGATAAACTCCTCGACGCGGTATGGGGCGACGAAACCTTCGTCGAACCTCGGACCGTTGATGTACATATAAGCCGACTCAGAAGGGCTATCGAGGCAAACAAGGAGGACCCATGCCGCATTGTCACGGTTCGTGGCATGGGTTACAAATACGTACTGGAAAAACCCCCTTAATCAGTTTCCGGGGGCGATTCCTTCTCTTTAAGTAAAATCTTATCTATCCGATTGCCATCCATGTCCACGATTTCAAACTCGAACCTATCCCACACGAATTTATCACCCGCCTGGGGGATACGACCCAGATAGGTCATGATGAACCCCGCTATGGTGTGATACTCCCTTTCATCTTCTTCCGGCAAGGTGGATACCCCAAACTTTTCCCAAAACTCCTCTATCGGAAAAGTCCCATCGATGAGCCAAGTCCCGTCATCTCTCCTTATGATAGAGTCTTCTTCAGCCTCGCTAAATGAAGGAATGTCACCCACGATGGCCTCCATAATGTCATTCACCGTCACCAGCCCCTGAACGGTACCGTACTCATCCACGATAAGGGCCGCGTGGATGGGGGAGGCCTTAAAATGCTCCAGGAGCTTCAAGGCAGTGATTGTCTCTGGAAAGATGAAAGGTTTGCGCAAAAGAGAACGGAGATCTATGTCTTCTAAGTACGGGTATTTCTTGAAGAGGTCTTTCACGTGGAGGAATCCTACCACGCGGTCCAGCTCCCCTTCACAGACAGGAAAAGAGGCATGGTCTGAAGCTTTAATTACCGAAAGCGCCTCTACCCACGGGCTTTCCAAATCTATCCAGACGATATCCGGACGGGGAGTCATGACATCCTTTACGCTAAGCTCGTCTATCTCGAAGGCACCGTGGATTATGTCATGTTCCATCTTGTGAAAGACGCCGGCTTCTGTTCCTTCTTCGAGTAAAACCTTGACCTCCTCTTCTGAAACGGTCGTCACGGGTTTTTTCAAACCCAGCATTTTGACGATTAATTCCGAAGAAACGCTTAAAAGCTTCACCACAGGATAAACGGCGAGGGAAAAGAAATGAATAGGAATGGAAATTGCGGAGGCTACTCCCTCAGGATTATGGAGGGCGAGTCTTTTGGGCAAAAGTTCTCCCAGGACAATGGAAAGGTAAGTGATAAGAGCCACCACCACGGTAAAACTAACTGCTTCACTGTATGGCCCGATGATGGGACAATCACGTAGATATACATCCAGGTCCTGGGCAATGACCGCTCCCCCGTATGCCCCCGAGATAATCCCGACCAGAGTAATTCCAACCTGAATGGTGGACAAAAAGTTGCTCGGTTCTTCCGCCAGGTGAAGGGCCTGGGCGGCCCACTTTTTCCCTTCCTCCGCCATAACCTTTAATTTAGCTTTTCTGGAAGAAACCACGGCAATTTCCGACATAGAAAAGATGCCGTTTATAAGGACGAGAAGAAGAAGAACTATCAAGTCGTTTAAGATATGCGACATTACTTTCTAAAGGAAGTGAACCAACCTTCCTCCTCCATTGACATACCCCCCTCTAACTCTTCACCATCTAAAACATATTTCACAATTCTTTAACAATTCTTTCACATATCTTAAACATTTTTCTGGTAATCTCGTGAGCAATCAAAATCAGGAGGTACATTTATGAAAAGCAGGATAGTTCTTTTTGCCATGGTGGCAACCATCCTTTTGAGTCTCGCGGGATTCGCCCTCGGCAAAACAAGCATCATCATCAAAGGATCAACTACCGTTCTTCCCATTGCCCAGAAAGTGTTAGAAGCTTACACAAAGGAACACCCGGATGTCAACATTTCTCTCTCCGGCGGTGGTTCAGGGGACGGTATAAAGGCACTGATAGATGGCATGACGGACATCGCGAACTCCTCGCGGGAGATAAAGCTAGCGGAAGTGGCAAAAGCAAAGGAGAAAGGTGTCGACCCCGTGGCCCACATCGTGGCTTACGATGCCATAGTTCCCATTGTACACCCGAAAAATAAGGTGCAAGGCCTATCCCTGGATCAGCTAAGTCAGATATATCAGGGAAAAATAACCAACTGGAAAGAAGTGGGCGGTGATGATTTGACCATTGTGGTTGTCTCCCGCGACAGCAGTTCTGGCACCTTCGAATCTTGGGGTCATCTCGTCCTCAAGGAAGCCCGGGTAACACCGAAAGCCCAGATGCAGGCATCAAATGGCGCCGTGGTGCAGACAGTGGCAAAAAATAAGTACGCTATCGGTTATATAGGATTGGGGTACGTTAACAAGTCAGTAAAGCCTCTTAAAGTAAATAATATCGATGCCACTGTGGAGACGGCCAGGACAGGCCAGTATCCCATCTCTCGCCCCTTGTACATGTACACGAATGGCGAGCCGAAGGGAGAAGTGGAAAATTTCATTAAATTCATTTACAGTCCAAAGGGACAGAGTATAATCGCAGAAGTAGGGTTTGTACCCGTTAAGGCATTGCCTGCAAAAAAATCGAGATAGCCGGTAAGGGGCGATGAAAGCAAGAAAGAGAAAGGAGAACATAATCCAGATAGCCTTCGCCGTTGCCGCTTTTTTTTCCGTTCTCGTCTTGTCTTTTATCGTCCTTTTCCTTTTCCGGGAGGGAATCCCCACCTTCCGGTTCGTTTCTCTGAAAGATTTCCTTTTTGGTACCGAATGGTATCCTACCTCCTCCCCTCCTTCTTTCGGCATATGGCCTCTTATCGTGGGCTCTTTCACCGTTACGGTAATCTCCAGCCTTATTGCCGTGCCCCCTGGAATTCTCTCCGCTATATATATCGCCGAGCTTGCCCCACCCCGATTAAAGGGAATTTTAAAATCAGCCATAGAACTTCTGGCGGGTATTCCGTCGGTAGTTTTGGGTTTCTTTGCCATGGTAGTCCTTGCCCCATGGCTTCAGGAAACCTTTGACCTACCCACAGGTCTAAACATAATAAATGCCTCCATCATTCTGGCCATCATGGCCATCCCCACCATTTCTAGCGTCTCAGAAGACGCCATCTTCGCCGTCCCCAAAGAGTATAAAGATGCCTCCTATGCCTTAGGGGCAACCCATTATGAGACCATTGTAAGGGTAGTGGTACCCGCCGCCTTATCCGGGATATGCACAGCTGTAATTCTCGGCATGTCCCGTGCCATTGGAGAAACGATGGTGGTGCTCATGGCAGCAGGTGGGGCAGCAGCAGTTCCCCACAGCATTTTCGACTCTGTGAGACCCATGACCGCGAGCATTGCTGCCGAAATGGGAGAAGCACCCTTCAGGAGTCCCCATTATTATGCCCTCTTCGCGACTGGCACCGTTCTTTTTGTAATAACCCTCGCTTTCAACCTCCTTGCCGATTACCTTTCCCATAAATTCAAGGAGGTGGGTTCGGGCACCTTATGAGCACGTCCATCAAGACCCGTTATATAAAGCAAAAAATTTTCTTCTACGTCGTCTACCTATTTTGCCTCGTCATCTTTGCCGCCTTGATTGGAATCATTGGCTACATTATCGCCCACGGCGTAAAGGCCATTTCCTGGGAATTCCTCACCACCGCACCCAGGGATTCCATGACTAAGGGAGGCATAATGCCGGCCATCATCGGTACTTTCTACCTAACCATAGGGGCTATCCTGGTAGGCATGCCTCTGGGTATCATTACTGCCATTTACCTCTCCGAATACGCCCGGGCCGGTCGTTTCACCCGCGTCATCAGGGTAGGCATCAATTGCCTCGCAGGCGTCCCATCCGTTGTCTTCGGCCTTTTCGGCCTTGCTGTTTTTGTCGTATTTTTGAACTTTGGCTCCTCCATTCTTTCCGGCTCATTAACCTTGGGTATCCTTATCCTGCCCACGATCATCTGTGCCACAGAAGAAGCCTTAAAAACCGTTCCCCAGTCTTTCAGGGAAGCATCCCTCGCCCTTGGGGTTTCCAAATGGTCAACTATCTGGCGGATTGTTTTGCCCAATGCCCTTCCGGGGATTATGACGGGCTCCATCCTCGGTCTGGGGCGTGCCGCTGGGGAAACAGCTCCCATCATGTTCACCGCCGCCACTTTTTATACCGCAAAGCTTCCTTCCTCCATTTTTGACGAAGTCATGGCCCTCCCGTACCACATTTATATCCTCGCCACGGCCGGTACCCAGATTGAAGCAACGAGACCCCTCCAGTACGGCACTGCACTTGTCCTTATGATGCTGGTATTGGGCATGAATCTAATTGCCTCGTCCATAAGAATCTCTATCCGACGGCGGAAGAGGTGGTGAGATGGAAACCGTCTTCTCATTACGCAATCTGTATTTCTACTACGGCACAGTGGTAGCCCTGGAAGACATCACCATGGATATAGAAAAAAACAGGGTGACAGCTCTAATCGGTCCCTCAGGGTGTGGAAAATCGACCCTCCTTAGGGTCTTCAACCGAATGAACGACCTAATAGAGAGCACTTCGGTTAAAGGAACCGTGACCTTTCATGGCCAGGATATTTACTCCCCTGAAGTGGACCCGGTAGAACTGCGGCGGAGGATAGGAATGGTCTTTCAGAAACCTAATCCTTTCCCCAAATCCATCTATCACAACATAACCTATGCCCCAAGGCTAAGCGGCATCAGAAGCAAGGAAGCTCTGGCCGCCCTTGTAGAAGAGAGTTTGAAACAGGCAGCCCTTTGGGACGAGGTAAAGGATATCCTGGACCGTTCCGCCATGACCCTATCGGGGGGACAACAGCAGAGATTGTGTATCGCCAGGGCTCTTGCCATGAAGCCGGAGGTGCTCCTCATGGACGAGCCCACCTCCGCCCTCGACCCCATCGCCACCGCCAAGATAGAGGAACTTATCGAAGAACTGAAGAGTCAGTACACCATCATCATCGTCACCCATAACATGCAACAAGCCGCCCGTATTTCGGAAAAGACAGCTTTTCTTTACATGGGCAAACTCATAGAGTACAACGATACTGAAAAAATCTTCACCAACCCTGCTATGAAGCAAACGGAAGATTACATAACCGGCAGGTTTGGCTAAGGAGAAGCACATGGAAGAGAGAAAACACACAAGCAAAGAGTATGAACGGGAGCTGCAGGAAATCAAGGAAAGACTCCTCTACCTCGGGTCCCTGGTGGTAGCTGCCATAGAAGAAAGTAATGAGGCCCTCATCCTACGATCGGATGAAAAGGCAAAGGCCGTCATAGAGATGGACGATGAAATAGACAGTATAGACGAAGAAATCGAGGAAAAATGCATAAAGCTTCTCGCCCTTCGCCAGCCAGCGGCCCGAGATCTTAGATTTATTACTACAGCCATTAAAGTCAACGGACATCTGGAACGCATTGGAGATATGGCCGTCAATATATGTGAAAAGGTCCTCCTCCTCAATCAGGAACCGCAGCTCAAACCCTATATAGACCTGCCCCGCATGTCCGATATTGCACGGATTATGATAAGAGAATCGCTGGAAGCCATGATCAAGGAAGATATAGAATTGGCAAACAGGGTGAGAAGAAACGATGATCTGGTGGATGATCTAAACGAACAGATATTCCGTGAGCTCTTGACTTTTATGATTGAAGACCCCCATACCATAAAAAGGGCAATTCTTATCATGCAGATTTCCAAGAACCTGGAACGAATCTGTGATCATGCCAAAGGTATTGCCGATATGGTAGTTTATATGATCACAGGCCGTTCGGTGAGGCATCTCCCGGAGAATAAGGGATCTCCATGAAGAGTCGATGGTTCATCAAAATTTTTGCTTCTTATTTCTTCCTCGCCGTCCTTATGGGCGGGGCCCTGGACTTATTCCTAACTCCCCTTGCGCGAGAACACATATCCCGGGCCATAGAAGAGTCTATGTTAGAAAAGGCTAAAGCCCTTTCTCTCATGTCTCCGGCAGAAATTAAGGAAAGACTTAAAGAACTGGTCAGAAACTCCCACCAGAGGATAACTCTCGTGGCGGCTGATGGGACGGTAATGGCCGACTCCGAGGCAAATCCAAAAGAAATGGATAATCACTTCTACCGCTCTGAGATACAGGAGGCCCGCCTAAAGGGGAAAGGAAAGGCCATCAGGTACAGTGCCACCCTCAAAGAAAACTTCCTCTATATCGCCGTCCCTTTAAGGCATGAGGGAAAAATTACAGGATACGTGAGAATAGCTCGCTCCATGGGCGACCTAAGAGAGGCTATGGAAAAAATAAACCGTCAGATTCACTTCTCAATCTTGGCTGCCCTGGCTCCCGCTTTCCTCATCTCGCTACTTTTCACCTTCTACATCGTATCTCCATGGAGAAAGGTCGTCTCCCTCACCAACCAGCTCCAAGAGGGTGAAGAACCGTCAACGGTAGCCCTGGAGACGGGGAGCGATCTCGAAAAAATCATCGGTACCCTCAACGAAAAGGTGAAAGAAGTATATGAAAAGTTGAGGGAAGAAAGAAACCGGATCGCCCTTTTAACGGCATCTCTCTCTGCCGTGGAAGAGGGGGTTATCATAATAGACGAGGAAAACCGCATTTTAAGCGCAAACACGCCGTCGGTGGACATCGTAAACAAAAAACCGCAAGAAATTGAAGGGAAAACCCTGCTTGAAGTCTTTCATAACGCCCCCATAAACAACCTGGCGGAAACATTCTGGAAAACGGAAAAGGAAGTAAAAGGAGAAATTTCTTTAAAAGAGAATTGGGACGCGAAAATTTTCCACATATCCGTTTCACCAGCGGGTAAAACGGGAGGGCGTAAACTTGCAACCATGGTAATGCGTGATATTTCTGCCCTTAAAAAACTTGAGTCTATGCGTCGTGATTTCCTCGCCAGCGTAACCCACGAGCTCAAGACCCCCCTTACGGCCATAATGGGATACGCCGAAACCCTTTTGGATTTAAAAAAAGAAAGCGCAGAGGAGAAAAAGTTCCTTGAAATCATCTACCGGCAGGCAAATCGATTAAATCGCCTGGTGGACGATCTAATTTTCCTTTCTGACCTGGAACAGGGAACCCTGCAGATGGAATTCAGAGAAATTCCGGTGAATGCACCACTGGAAGAAGTTTTTTCCCTCATCTCAAGGCGCCTTCTGGAAAAGAATCTCTATTTTCAAATGCATATCCCCTCTCCGGCACCGGTTATCTGGGGTGACCACGACCGAATCGTGCAGGCCCTGTTGAATATCATGGATAATGCGGTAAAATACACGGAAAAAGGGGGCATTGCGGTGGAAGTGATTCCCGAAGGGGATGACAACGTCATAATCTCTGTGAAAGATACGGGCATCGGTATCCCGCCCATTCATTTATCCAGGTTAGGAGAGCGATTTTACCGGGTGGACAAGGCCCGTTCCCGGGAAATGGGCGGAACGGGTTTAGGACTTTCCATTGTCCGCCACATCATGAGAAATCACGGTGGAAATATGGAAATCTCAAGCACCCCCGGTGAAGGGACCACGGTAAAACTTAAATTCAAAATCCGAGAAAAGAATAGGGGTTGAAAATTTTTGTTGAATAAAGGTAAAATTGTAATCAAACCTTTACGGGCTAAAAAAGGTGAAATACTGGCTGGCGGTAGCTATGGTGCTTATTTCATGGGGGAGCGGCTGCTCTCAGCAAATAGACAGGGAACCAGCGGTAGCGGGGCAATTCTATCCCGCTGACCCCTGGGAACTAAGGAACCAGTTAAAAGACCTCTATGCAAGGGCCAAACCCTCCAAAGGCTTTAAAGATGTCGTGGCCGTGATCGTACCCCATGCGGGCTACGTGTTTTCCGGAAAGGTCGCGGCTTCCGGCTTTAACCAGATTGACCCGGAAAAGGAATACGAAAATATATTCATAATAGGCAGTAGCCACCAGGTAGCCTTTGATGGGGCCGCTGTATACACCCATGGCAATTTCAAAATGCCCATGGGCACGGTGGAAGTAAACACAAAGCTCGCCCAGGAGCTAATAAAAAAACACCCCATCTTCACCGACCGACGGGATGCCCATAAATACGAGCACAGTCTGGAAGTCCAGCTCCCTTTCTTGCAGTACCGACTAAAGAAAAGCTTCAAAATAGTTCCTATTGTGATCGGTACCCATTCACCGGAAATGTGCAGCAAAATCGCCCAGGCCTTAAAGCCTTTTCTCGGACCGAAAAATCTATTCGTTATAAGTACAGACCTCTCCCACTATCCTCGCTATGAAGATGCCGTAAAAGTAGACCGCCTTACCCTGGAAGCCATTGCCTCCAACGCGCCCGAGGTTCTGCTTCGTACCCTCGAAGAAAACGACCGGAAAAACATCCCCCACCTTGCGACCAGCTTGTGTGGCTGGACATCTGTCCTCACCCTCTTATACATGACCGAAAGATCCCCCGTGTATGCCTACATGATCGTGGATTATATGAATTCGGGGGACAGCGTCTACGGGGACCTTGTAAGGGTGGTAGGCTACGGGGCGGTTATAGTATCAAAAAAGGGAAACCCCGGTGAATTTTCCCTCACAGAGAAGGATAAGAGGGACCTCCTTGCCCTGGCGAGAAACACGATAAAAGCCTTCGTGGAAAGGCATGAAATTCCCCACGTTGATGCTACCCAGCTTTCCCCAAACTTAAGGCTCCCCTGCGGGGCCTTCGTAACCCTCCACAAGAAGGGTGCACTACGGGGCTGTATAGGCCGATTTGAGCCCCATGAACCCCTTTACAAAGTTATTCAGGAGATGGCCATTGCCGCAGCCACGGAAGATTTCCGTTTTCCGCCCGTCACTCCTTCTGAGGTAGACAAGCTGGAGATTGAAATTTCCGTCCTCACGCCTTTGAAGAAAGTTAAATCGATCGATGAGATTGAAATGGGCCGGCACGGCATATACATCAAAAAGGGCGGCCGGGCCGGGACTTTCCTCCCCCAGGTAGCGACAGAGACCGGCTGGTCAAAAGAAGAATTCCTGGGTTATTGCGCCAGGGACAAGGCGGGCTTAGGTTGGGATGGCTGGAAGGAGGCAGATATATACGTCTACGAAGCCTTGGTCTTCAGCGAAAAAGACTCCCCACCGCGCTGATTCTACTTCACCCCTTGTTGCCCTTTGCTTGGGGGCCACGGCCATTGTCACCCAAATAGTTTTCTTGCGGGAATTTCTTAATGTTTTCCAGGGAAACGAACTCGTTATCGGTATCGTCCTTTCCCTCTGGATGGCCATTACGGGCCTGGGGGCCCTGACGGGTCGTCTCCTCGAAAAAGGGGGGCAGAAAATCGCCCCGTTAAGTACCATCCCCCTCGTTTTGGGCCTCCTTCCCCTTGTCACGGCATTCTATTTAAGATACGCAAGGAATCTCCTCTTAGAACCCGGGATGATATTTGATCTGGCTCAGTTTATCGTTTTTTCTTTTCTTTTCCTTTTACCTTTCTGTTTTACGGCGGGGTTCGCCTTTCCTTTCCTCGTGCGGGCAGCCTTTACCCCCCGGGCCAATAAAATCATTCCCCGCTTATACGCCTGGGAAGCGCTGGGAAGTGTCCTGGGTGGAAGCGCCTTCAGCATCCTGGCCGCTTATTTCATTCCTGCCTTCAAGATGCTTACTTTCCTTGCCCTTTTCAACTGTGTCGCAGCCCTTTTCTTGGCTTTGAAAGAAAAGGCCTGCATACCCTTTTTTTTCTCCCTTTTTTTGCTCATAGGAGGAGGGCTGAGTCTCAAGGCCTTGAATCTTGACTTACTTACAAGGGCATATCTCTTTCCCCATGAGAGAATTATATACTTTCAAGACACCCCCTATGGAAATGTTACAGTCACAACCTTGGGGGCACAAAAAAACTTCTATGAGAATGGACTGCTCCTCTCTTCCAGCGAGGACATCATCACTGCAGAAGAATCGGTTCATTACGCCATGGCACAGCATCCTGCCCCGCGATACGTTCTCCTTATCTCCGGGGGCTTCTTGGGCCTTACGGCAGAAATACTGAAATATCCCGTAAAGGAAATCCACTACGTGGAACTCAACCCCGCCCTCACGGAAATAGGACGGCTCTACACCCCGCACTTGTCGGATCCCAGGATAAGGATCGTAAACATGGATGCCCGTCTTTTCCTCCGGCAGAAAAGACACACCTACGATGTGGTCCTTATGAACCTCCCGGAACCTCAAACGGCCCAGGTAAATAGGTTATATACGGATGAATTCTTCCAAGAATTGAAATGCCTCCTTGAACCCAAGGCCATCGTTTCCCTTAGCCTCCCTTCTTCAGCCGATTACTTAAGTTACGAAGCCCGGGAACTCAAGGGGAGTATCCTCAAGACTTTGAAGAAAAATTTCCACCACGTCCACATCTTCCCGGGGGAGAAAGATTTCATGGTCGCTTCTGACACCCCCATTGAAACCAACATCACTACCCTCATAGAAGAAAAAGGCCTTCCAACCCGGTACGTAAACAAGTATTACCTAAGCGACGAGGTGTTAGCCCGCCGAAGTAAATTCATAACGGAGAGACTCGAAAAAAGGGGAGCAGTGAATAAAGACTTCTTCCCTATCGCTTATCACAGGAGCCTCCTCCTATGGATAAGCCAGTTCGACCGCTCCATCTGGGCCTGGCCTATCGCAGCTTTTGCCCTTATTATAATGGCGGTAACTCTAAGGTACCTTACCCCCATTACCGCAGGTATCTTTGTGGGGGGATTCTCCGCTTCCGCTCTGGAAGTGGTCCTTCTCCTTTCCTTCCAGGTGCTTTACGGCTTCGTATACCAGATGCTCAGCATCATCATTACCGCCTTTATGGCCGGCCTTGCCTTTGGTGCCCTCGGCGGGGCGAGGTGGCTATCGGGGAACGTGATGAAAAAGTACATCTTAAGCCAGTATGCCCTGGCTTTCCTTTCTTTTCTCCTCCCCCTCTTACTTCTGGGGGGTAAGGTAGCGATAGGCGCACACATCTCCCTTACCCCTTTCTTTATTGTCACCACCTTTATCCTCGCCGGGATAATTGGGACCGAGTTCTCTTTTGCCTCTCATCTCTCCGCGGGCACCCCCATACGCCGCGCTGCCCAAATTTACGGCCTTGACTTGATAGGCTCTGCCCTTGGTGCTATCATCGTTTCTGTTTTTATCATCCCCCTGTGGGGGCTTTTGTGGTCCTGCACGACATTGGGGTGTCTTAACGCGATAAGCGGAACCATCGCTTTCCTGTACCGGAAAGGGTAAGGTCATGGAAAAAATAACGAAAAGGGAGTTTATTAAATACTTAGCGGCCGGTCTCTCCAGCGCGTGCCTTTCCCCATGCCTTGACGCCTTATCCCTCATTGCGCGGCTCGGTGGTAATGCCAGGGCCGAAGGGCCCAACCGATGGTCAAGGGAAGCCATGTTCTACGAGAAGACCGAAAGGGGCATCAGATGTCTGAAATGTCCCCACTCATGTGTCATTAAGGAAAACGGTACAGGTATTTGCCGCAACCGCATGAACTACAGGGGAAAACTTTACACCATCGCCTACGGCAACCCCTGTGCCGTGCACATTGACCCTATCGAAAAAAAACCTTTCTTTCACTTTCTCCCTGCCAGCCGTTCCTTTTCCATCGCCACAGCCGGATGCAACCTCCGCTGCCTCAACTGCCAGAACTGGCAGATCTCCCAGTTTAGTCCCCTCGATACGTACAACATTGATTTCCCACCCAGCCGCGTGGTGGCCGAGTCCCTATCCAACAACTGTGCCTCCATTGCCTACACGTATTCGGAACCGACGACCTTTTTTGAGTACACCTACGATACCGCCCGCATAGCCAGGGAAAAGAAAATCAAAAACGTCATAAAATCATCGGGATATATAAATGAAATTCCTCTAAGATACCTCTCAAAGGTCATCGACGCCGCCAATATTGACCTCAAATGTTTCGATGACGGCATTTACCAGAAACTTAGTGGCGCAAGGCTGGAACCGGTCCTAAATACCTTGAAGGTATTGAAGGAAGAAGGGGTATGGCTGGAGATTACAAATCTCATCGTACCCGAATGGACGGACAACCTGAATACGATAAAAAAGATGTGTGAATGGCTAAGAAACAATGGCTTTTCCAATGTCCCCCTTCACTTTACTCGCTTTACACCCATGTACAAACTCACCCATTTACCCCTCACTCCCATAAGTACGATGGAAAAAGCAAGAGAAATCGCCATTAATACCGGACTCAACTACGTTTACCTCGGAAACGTGCCGGGTCATCCCGCCGAGAATACCTACTGTCCCCAGTGTAAAAAAATGATTATTGAGAGGAAAGGTTTTACCATTCTCGCTAACCATGTCTCTAAGGGTAAATGCCGGTTCTGTGGATATCCCATCGCTGGGGTGTTCGCTATTTCAACTTAGGGACAATTCTTGACAATCAAAAAAGGCTAATTAAAAATTAGAGCATGAACACGTTGCGATTTATCTTCCTCTTGAGTCTCCTTACGGGTCTCCTTATTGCCATCGGCTACTTCGCCGCCCGATGGAAGGGCGTTGCTATTGCCCTCCTTTTGTCCGCCCTCATGAATTTGGGTAGCTACTGGTATTCCGATAAAATTGTCCTTGGCATGTACGGTGCGCAACCCCTAAGCCAGCAAGAGGCACCAGAAATTTACCTCCTGGTAGAGGAACTGGCAAGAAAAGCCCAAATTCCGACGCCCAGAATTTACCTCGTTCCTTCCAAAACACCGAACGCCTTCGCAACAGGTCGTAATGAAAACCACGCAGTAGTAGCCGTAACAGCAGGTATCCTCAATCTCGTGAACCGTGAAGAATTAGAGGGTGTCATCGCCCATGAACTTTCTCACATCAAAAATAGAGATATTCTCATAAGTACGATGACCGCTACCCTCGCCAGCGCAGTGGTAATGCTTGCCCGCTGGGCAGTATTTTTCGGGCAGGATGAGCGGAGTGTTATTCCCACTCTGGCTCTGGCCATAGTGGCACCGGTGGCTGCGACCGCCATTCAGATGGCTATCTCCCGTTCCCGGGAATACGAAGCCGATGCCAGTGCTGCCCGCATCACGGGTAAACCGGAGGCCCTCGCCTCCGCTTTACTCAAACTCGCCACCTGGAGCGAAAGGAGACCCATGAAGGCAAACCCCGCCACAGCCCATATGTTCATAGTAAATCCCCTCTCCGGAGGCTCTATAAGGGAGCTTTTCAGCACCCATCCCCCGATCGAAAAAAGGGTGGAAAAGCTCCTTAAAATGAAGGGGAACTGATTTACCTGTCCAGCAAGAACTTTTTCTCCCTCTCCCTCGTTTCTCCTGCACTCGTCACATAAATGGCGGGGGAACCCACGACTGGGCACTTCGCCTCGCAAATTCCACATCCCACGCACAATTCAGGGTCCACCTGCGGTTTTTTAATTTCCATTTCTTTGCCATCCTTCGTTTTTACCGTCACCGTCTCAAGGGTAATGGCCTTCTTCGGGGTAGGGCAAACCTCCTCACAAACGATGCAGGGGATAGAGTAGGCATGGGGAAGGCAGCGGTTTTTTTCAATGACAGCGAGGCCTATTTTTAAGGATTCCTTCTCTTTCCCCGTCAGCCTTTTTATGGCCCCGGTAGGACAGACCTGCCCACAAAGGGTGCAGCGGAACTCGCAGTAACCGATGCGGGGAACGAGAAACGGAGTCCAAATGCCCTCCCACCCCGCTTCCAGCAAGGTAGGCTGCAAGCCATTTGTGATACAGACTTTCATACATTCCCCGCATCTCACACAGCGGCGCAAAAATTCCTTTTCCTCGAGGGCACCCGGGGGCCGAATGAGTTTCTCGCTGGCAAAAGCCACTTTACGGGTAGGGGAAATCCTAAAGAGTGGCACTGCTATTATGCCTCCAAAAATCGCCCCGAAAAGACGCCTTTTCCCTATATCGATGCCCCATGGTAGTTCTTTCCCTTTAAATCCAAGGTGAATGGCCTTCTGGGGACATCCATCATCACAGTCCCCGCATAGGAAGCATTCTGCCTTGTTGGGATTACCTTGGCACATCCTTTCACATAGGCCGCAATTGTTACATCTCTCACTTACGGTTTTTTTCAGGACCGAAAATCGGGACAAAACACCTAAAAAAGCCCCCAGGGGACAGAGATACCGACACCAGAATCTCCTCTCTACCAGATTGAGACCCAGGACAAGAAGGAAGAGAACCCCGATGAAGGATCCCTGCAGGAAGTAAAGTTCCCCAAAAGACGCGCATTTTATGGAAAGTAAAACCGTCAAGTTGGTAAAAGTGGGGTAGAGAAAAACGGAGAAGGACCGGATGAGAAAAGACAGGGGATCTACCAGGCCAGAAAGATTAAGAGAAAAAAGGGCCGAAAGGAATAGAAAAACGAGAAGGGCGTATTTTACCCAGAACCAGTTATGGGTAGGAGCCAGGGCAGACTTTCTTTTTAATCCCCCCACGAGGTTGTTGAGTGTTCCCAAAGGACACACCCAGCCGCAGAAAACACGCCCAAAGAGGGCGGTAACAATAAATACGACAATGGCAAGGTAGGGGATAACCTCTATGGATCTGCTGGCGAGGCTGGTCAGGAGAAACAACAGAGGGTCAGCATCGATGAAGGCTTTAACGGGGTACCCTAGCTCATCGGCACCTTTTGATTTTGTGTTAACAAAAAGCCACAGAAAGACAAAGAAAAAGATAACTTGGGAGGAAATGCGGGCTTTCTTCCACATCGGCCTTTAGGCTTTTAAGTACTTTATCTTTAGCTTAGTTAGATCCATCACCCCCACACCTAGCTCATGGCCCAGCTTTACGTAACCGATATCACTTCCCTTTAATCCGAAAAGGGTCGCCCCGTAAGCATCTACAGCCACCTGGTCTACTCCGGCAACAACCGTGTTCATTATCTTGACATCCGAGAGATTGCCGCCTTGGGGACCATTGTCCGTAAGGATGCGTATGCAATCGAGCACAATTAGGGTCGGCTTCATAATCAGGGAAATATCAACGAGGCTTTCATTAATCCGCTGATGTATCATTCCTCGCCATCCCCCCATAATACCCATCCAGTTTTTCATCCCCAGGGACAATCTGGTCAACCCGTGGTTTTTGGCAATGGGCACGTTTATCACCTTATCCGCCTCGAGAGCCTCCACATAAAGGGGCCAGGATTTGAGGGCGTTACCTGGTAGCTTTACATCGCGAAATTTTTTCTCGTGCACAAAGCTCACTTCTCCCCCCACCGCCTTCACCGCCTCGGCAATGCCACTCTGAAGGTAACACCGCTGGGGATTGGCTACCGTGCGGTCAAAAACCTTTACCTTCTTTGCCCCCACCTCGTAACACATCTGTACGAGCGTAGAAACCACCTGGGGGTTGGTATTGGCGGCATACTCGGGTGTGCGATCCCAGCCTATGTTTGGTTTCACCACCACTACATCTCCGCGGGAGATAAACCTCTTCATGCCGCCCAGTTCATCTATCGCGGTACGGGTTATCCTCTGAGGAGAGGGGCCCTGTACCAACACCAGGTCCGGCGGTAGTTCTTTACCTAACGCCCCTTTAAGAGGGAAGAACTTATCGCACGTAAAAGCGGCGGCCACTGTGGCAAGACCCGATATAAATTCACGCCTCGAAAGAATCATATCTTTTCTCCTTGGGCAATTACCCAACCATCGCATTAAATGAGGAGTAGGGCAAGGCGGGACCACAGCTCGAGCGGGCATCTCTCCAGAGCGGTACGGTCCATCCACCCGAATTCCTTGAGCTCCTTTCCTGGAATCACCACTCTTCTGTCCGACACCTCCAGCAAAAAAACCAGTCCCAGATGTACAGAGCCCACGGGGGTTACGTCTTCGTTTATTACCCCGAGGAAATGCCTTCTCTCTCCCCCTGGGAAGGAGAGAAACTCCTCTTTTAGTTCTCTCTCTAAACCGCCATATATAATGCTCTCCAGTTCGCACCCATTGTGGACGGCATCTATCCTTGCCACATGACCGCCAATGCCACAGGATATAAGGTTGTGGAGACGGGCCTCGCTCCCTGCCCTGCGGTAAGAGGCAAGCAAATGACTCTCCCTTTCCCGCACGATGACGTAAGGTATGATCTGCTTAAAGGCCGGGTCGTTTTCTACCTGACCTCGTGGTATAAAAACCCCCCCGGCTTCCTTAAGCACCTTAAAGCACTGTGAGGCCTTGAGGTTATTTACGGAAGGGCTTTTCACCCAGGACTCTGGTAATCCCGTGCGGGGCACACACAGCACTTTTTCATCCGGTTTCATCAGTTTTACCCTTTGCCATTTCTTCAAGCCATAGGGGATGACGTTTGCGTGCGTAATCGAGCCTCACGTACCCTGTAAAAATCCCCCTCACGAGGGGGCGGTTTGGTTTTATGACGATTGCCGCAATATGGGCAACAAAGGCAAGGAAGAAAAGGACAAAAAAGATGTTGTGGATCCACGTGGCGGCAAGTACTATGCCATAAGACATATCTGGGGCGTACAAGTTCTTATAAGTTTTCACCAGGCCCGAGAGAATGAGCATGAAGATGATAAAAGCCATCACCACATAGGCGAGTCTTTGCTCCGGCAGATACTTGGAAAACGGGGGCTCCTCACCGTGGCCAAAAAAGCTCTTTATCACTTCTACGGAAGCTCGGAGGTCCCCCTTTCTGGGTAACAGGCCCCGATCCCCCTTCAGGAGATGGTAGACGACGTGAAACAGAGAGGCGGCAACAAACACTATTGCCGCTAAGTAATGCACGTTGAGGGCTACGAGGTAGTCTTCCGACCACTTTAACCCCGGCACAGAACTCACGTAGTACCTCTTAGCCATGGGCATTTCGAAAAGACCGGTGAGAAGAAGGATCAATCCTGAAATTGCTACCAGCCAATGTTCCAGAAGTTCGACGAGGTGGTGACGGACAATAAGGTTCTTGTTATTATTCAGCTCAGCCATTTTTCCCTTCCTCCTTTCTACCTTTCCACCAGCCCCAGGCACCGGCGGCAATCCCTATCAGGGGAGCTACCAGCACCCCTTTACCGAGGGGATCTGTCATCTCCATTCGCCGTTTGACCCCTGGCACCATATCGGGTCTGCCCGGGGATTTCTTCATCGTTCCATTTATAAGCTCGAAAGAAACTGGGGAAACGTAAAGGGTGGATGTACCCCCATTTTCTATTTTCCCGTATATATATCCGTTCATTTCCCGACGGCGCCTTTCCGCTATCTCCTCTATCTCCTCCCTCGTTCCAATGATCATCGCCTTACGCGGACAGGCCTCGATGCAAGCGGGCAATCTCCCAGACTGTAGGCGCTCGTAACAGAGATCGCACTTGTACATAACCCCGTTCCCCATGAGGGAAGGCAGAACATGGAGGTAAATGCCCACCCCAGACTGACGCTGGGGTATGTTCCAGGGGCAAACATCCCGGCATTTCGCCCCGCCAAAGCAGATGCCCTCATCAATCACCACCGCCCCATTTTTGAACTTATGATTGGCCGAAAAGGGGCAGATGGTCGCACAGGCAGGGTTATCGCAGTGCATACACCGGCGAGGAACGTATAGGGTCTTGACTTCTCCCCCCATATTTATCTCCGCCCGGTGGACGTAGATGAAGTTATAAGGTGTTAGGCGATCAAATACCTCCCTCTTTTTTGACCAGTCCTCGATCGTTTTCCGGGGCCAGGGTTCTGGGATGGGTTCCTTAATGGGCGGGATACGGTTACGATTCTCCTCCCGGCAGGCATGCACACATGCCGGCATGCGGTAATTGGCACAACCGTCGCACAAACTGAGGTCGATGAGGGTCGCAAGGCTCCCCTTCCGGTGAGCAGAATGACCCAGCCGCGGCCAAGTTATACCGAGGGTGGCCGTCCCTGCCAATATCCCGAGAAAAGACCGCCGACTCAAATTACTCCGCACTACTTTTTCCATCGCTTTTACCTCCTTTACAGTTAAAAAGCCCTTTTACCTCTTCAATCCTTGCTTTTGGACCTACCACAAAAAGGACATCTTCCGCCTCAAACCTCGCCTCAGCGGGGGGATTAGAGATGACCTCCTTGCCCCGCCTTATCGCCAGGAGGGTAACTCCATACCTCTTTCGCATTTCCGTATCCAGCAGGGTTTTCCCTATCAGGGAGGAGAACAGGGGAATGCGGAAGGACGTTATTTCTACCTCAGGCAAATAAAACCGCAGGCCATCTACCGAGGTGGGCTCCTCAGAGTAGCTCCTCAATAGCCGGTAGCTGTCACTTCTGATTTCGGCCACCATCTCTTCTATCTCTTCCCGGGGCAAAAGATACTTCTCGAGGATACGGCTGAATATGGCCACCGAAGTTTCAAACTCTTCCGGTATAACATCGTCGGCTCCCAGCGTTTTGAGAGGTTTAATTTCCGTAAGGTACCTGGTGCGAACAAGAAGATACACCCGTTCGTTCAAACGTCTCACGGCATGGGTAATACGACGGGTGGCGGCCGGGTCATTTATAACAACGGCCACCGCCCGGGCCGATGGTACCCGGGCATGGAGAAGGATGGCTTCCTGAGAGGCGTCTCCATAGTATATCACCTCTCCCTTCTTCTGCTCCTCCCTGACCACCGCCGGGTTCATTTCTACGACCACGTAAGGTATTCCCGCCGTTTTCGCCGCGCGGGCAAGGTTGCGGCCGTTAAATCCATAACCGATAATTACCAGATGGTCGCGGTAGTCCATTTTTTTTGCCTGTCTTATGGGATACGCACCCCGCTTAATTTTTCTCGGCAAGGGCAATCCCATAAAAAGCTCGGCCAACAGACTGGAGCGGTCGATCAAGAAGGGGGTAAGGGCCATGGAAAGGACAGAAACACCGAGGAAAATCTGATGGGTATTATCCCCCATAAGGTCATAGCCACGCGCGGCACTGGCAAGAACAAAGGAAAACTCTCCCACCTGGCTTAAGGACAATCCCACAAGCAGCGCCGTCCTCAGTGAGTAACCGACAACTAAAACGGATAAAGCAGCAATGGTACATTTTACCAAAACTATCAAGGCAGTAGAACCCAAGATTGAAAGGGGATTCCCGAGGAGAAAGCGTAAATCAAACAACATCCCGATAGACACGAAAAAGAAGCTCGAAAACACATCCCGAAAGGGCAGGATATTACCCAGGGCCTGATGGCTATACTCGGAATCAGAAATGACCATACCGGCAATAAACGCCCCAATGGCTAAGGAAAGGCCCACCTTTCCCGTGAGCCATGCAATGAACAGGCATACACCGAGGGTGGTGATAAGAAAAAGTTCCCGGCTACGCGCCTTTGCCACCTGGAAAAGGACGCGGGGTATTACCCACTGGGAAAGGGCGAGAATTGCCCCTATGACTAGGATTATTTTCCCTAAGAAAGTGGAAAGGGAGAAAAAGCCGAGTTCCCCCTGCCCCGCAAGGAGGGGAATGGCAAGCATCATCGGTACAACCGCCAGATCCTGGAAAACAAGGATTCCCATTGCGGAATTCCCATGCGGCGTTTCCAATTCAGCCCTGTCCTGCAGAATCTTCATGACGACCGCCGTGGAAGAAAGGGAAAGGAGAAAACCGATGACCACCGATTCTTTCATCCCCATTCCTAAGATGGTGACAATAAGGGCCGTTAGGAGGAAAGTCGATGCCACCTGCAGGAAACCACTTATAAAGACAGAACGCCTCATCCTGAGTAAATCGACGAGGGATATCTCTAACCCGACGTTAAAAAGAAGGAGCACTACCCCAATCTCCGCCAAGGCATGGACAGATTTTAGGTCCCCTATGAGCTTGAGACCCCCCGGTCCGAGAATCACGCCGGTAATTAAAAAACCTACCAGATGAGGCAGTTTAAGGCGCTGGCAGAGGTAAATTACAACGGCAGAAAGGCCGAGAATTAAAATGATATCGGATAAAAGTCCCATCTTATTTTTCCGTGGTAGTTGTTTTTTAGCATTATAAAAACTTTTCCTCAAGTTTCTTGACAAACTTCCGATATATTTAATATAATTTTTTTCACCGGAGGTAAAAAATGAAAAAATTATCCTTTCTAACGGTCATGATAGCGTTTTTAGTTTTGGCAATCGGGGGTGTAACCTATAGTTGCCCTTACGTTTATGTGGAGATGGCAGGTTCCACCCTTCAATTCGAGCGAGAAGGATGGACCACGGTAATAAAATTCTCCACCTATCCAGGTCAGGTAACGGGGGCCTCCTACGCCTCCGATCCCATCATCGGGAAATATCAGGTTATGTATATACCTTCCCACCCAACCCAGTATGACTACAAGCTGGAGAGGGAAATCTCACCCGGCGTGTGGAGTTTATCGAACGAAGCCTCCGTTATTGCCCTTTCAGCGACGGCTGATCCTCGCTATTCCACCAATTACCTGACGGGAACGGCAACTGCCCTCACGATTGATTTTAATACCGGTACCATCCAGTGGACCACGGTCCAGAACTTAACGGCCCTGACCGCCAATCTCCCCTCTTCTCAGGTATTAAAGGATTTTTCTAACTACTCCACCGGAAATCTAACCTACTCTTTCTCCGTTACGGACGAACTTAAGAGGTGGCTAAGCGACCAAAGCCAAGGATGTATTTACAATACCACCTACTGGACTACCCTCTCCGCCGGACCGACGGGCGTACCGGAACCCCAGGCATGGGTCCTGCTTATGCTGGGTGTCGGTCTCCTGTGGATGTACAGGGGCAGGCTAAAATTTGCTTTAGAAAGGTCACCAGCTCCCTAATTGGAGATAAACGACCCGCGCTTCTACCACACGAATGAATTAAAGACCCTGGGATGGGAGCTCACCGTCTCAAACAGCTTAGCTCCACCAACAAGTCCCTGCCGTGAGGTGCTTGGGGTAAAAAAGCCTTACGGTTCGCTCCTTTACGCCTTTCTACTCCAAGCCGACATCATACCCAAAAAGGTCTTAGAAGTCGGGGGTGGCTACGGGTTTCTTATGCGGGATTTCTTCATGGAAAATCCTACCCTCGAGGCCTGCATGTGGGATATTTCCCCCGCCATGGTGGGGAAGCAAAAGGAGACCTTGAGAGGTTTACCCGTTTCTTTTTTCATCCGGGATGTTCTTTGCGCACCCCCTGCCTCCTTTTCCCCCTTCGATTTGGTCATCATGAACGAAATGATGGGAGATCTTCCCACCATTACCTCCCTAACACAGGAAAAAATATTATCTCTTCCCCTTGAAAGCGAAAACCCCTTATGGGAAGAGGCCAAGAGGATGATTCTCAATTACAAATTTGAACTTCCCAAGACTTCCTGCCCCTTTAATATCGGTGCCCTTCTCGCTTTGGAAAAGGTCTGTAAAGGAGAAGTAAAGACAATTTTTATAAGTGAGCACAGTTGCGAAGCCCGGGTGCCAGCCTCTTTAGAACCCCTGGTAAATATATCTGCCCCCGGGTATCCCGAGCGAATTCCACTGAAGGGGCATACGGAGTACACGATAAAATTTTCTTATCTCGAAAAGGTAGCGAAAGCCTTCGGCTATGAAATAAAGAGGGGACCTCTTGCCGATATTATTCCTTATGAAATGACGGATAAGCTTCGCATCTGCCTGAGGGCACCTGCCCCCCGGACACCTGAAGAGGAGGTATTAAGGCAGTTCATCTCCGACCTTTACCAGTATGAATATCTCCTCTTGACAAAAGGATAATACCCGTGACATGGAAGCCAAAATGGAATGCCGCCGATGCGGGAAATGCTGCTTTGTTAATATGATTTCCTATGCCCGGGAAGGTGATTTCGAACGATGGAGAAGGGAAAAGAGGGAAGATATACTCAAAGTCATGGAAAATTGGCATCTCCTCTGGGCAGGAGATCGGATGGCTTCATCTGAAACGGGGGTCTTTTCCCAAACATGCCCTTTTTTGATAGATGAAGGGGGAAAGTTCTCCTGTGCCATTTACGAAACGAGACCTCAAGTATGTAGAGAATTCGAACCGGGCTCTTCGGAATTATGCCCCGAATGGCCTGGGCATTGCGTAAAAGGAGCTAATCCATGAAGAAGGTATTTCTCTATACCCTAAGTACCTGCAGTCACTGTCGGGCTACCAAAAGGTTCCTCTCCGAACAAGGTATTACCTATGAATTCATCGACGTGGACCTTCTGGAAGGGGAAGAGAAGCAGAGAATTCTGGATGAGGTCATCAAGTACAATCCAAACCGTTCTTTCCCCACCATCATCATCGGTGATAAGGTGATTGTAGGTCACAACGAGCAAGCCATCCGGGAAGCATTGGAGATAAAATGACACCGGAACAGCTCTACGAAACCCTTCGCCGGGTTCAAGAACCCAAAGGCTACCTCTTTAACAAGGATCATGAATGGGTCATGGATATCATGCGTAGCCTTCTGAAAAACAAGGAACGTTACGGATATATGTCCTGCCCTTGCCGCTTAGCCTCCGGGAAGAGGGAATTAGACCAGGACATTATCTGCCCCTGCGCATACCGCGAGGCCGACCTTGAGGAATACGGTAGCTGCTACTGCGGCCTCTACGTAACCAAAGACTGGAATGAGGGAAAGATTGAACGGCGCTACGTCCCCGAAAGGAGACCGCAAGAGAAGATCATAATTTAAGGTGGAAAGGCTATGCCTTTTACCTTTCACTCCACGGATATAGAAGATGTCTTACTGATAGAAACGACCCTCTACCATGATGGCCGAGGGTATTTCGCCGAATTATTCAAAGAGGAAACCTTCCTAAAAGCGGGGTTAAAAGCTTCCTTTGTTCAAGACAATTTTTCCTTTTCCCACCACCGTGTTTTAAGGGGTCTTCACTACCAATTGGAACCCCACGCCCAGGGCAAACTTGTCACGGTGCTTCACGGAGAGATATTTGACTGCGCCGTTGATATCCGGATTGGCTCTCCTACCTATGGTAAATGGTTCGGCGTAAACCTTTCCGCAGAAATGGGGCTTCTCCTCTACGTACCTCCTGGTTTTGCCCACGGTTTTTGCGTACTGAGCAATAGTGCCGTTGTCTTGTACAAGGTAACTTCCCCCTATAACCCTTCAGCGGAAAGGGGAATCGTCTGGAATGATCCGGGAATAGGCATCGAGTGGCCCATCCACGACCCCATCCTTTCCTCGAAAGATGCTCAGTTACCCTTTCTGCGGGAGGGAGAAAATAATTTCTCCTATCGCTTCAGGGACTCGCGGTTATAAATTAGGCGCCACTCCAGTATTTCCTTTTCAAATAGCGCCATCGCATGGGCAGATTCCTCTTCCCGCATGAACTTTTTGGTGAGCCCATAGCCGGGCAGATATATGCCATTTAAATCCAACGTTTTTTCCAACGCGGCTTCCAGGCAATTCCCCCCTTCCACCACAAGTTCATCCGCAATACCCCGCTCATAAGCTTCCCGGGGAGAGTAGGGTCGGGCATGAAGCAAAGCTTCCTTCCAGTAACGATGGGGCACAGAAGAACGACATATCAAGACTATCCAGCTCGGCAACATCATACGGTTTCTTACCTCGTTAATCTGTATGCGATAGGGACCGTCACCCAGGATAAACCAGTCACAGGCACAAGAAAGGATAACACCTCCCGCAATGGCATGACCGGCATAAGCGGCTATGGTAGGAACGGGGAATTTATAAACCCTGAGCATCGTTTCGGCGAAGAGGCGTTGGAATTCAATCTGCTCTGCCAGGGTTTGTTCCGGTAAGATCTTCAAATCTAACCCCGCCGAAAACACCCCCGGACGGCCGGTAAAGATCACACATCTTACCTCCTCTGACTCAGCCCTATCCAGGCAAGCATTCAATTCCCGGAAAAAATCCCAGTTCATAGCGTTTACCTTGCCGTCATCAAAAGTTATAATGGCAATATCATTTTCCCTCTCGTATCTCATTTTAGCCATAGGTATCTCCTCGTTTAGAATTTGTCCGCCCCATATTACTTAGTTCTCCTTTTCGGTCAATAGATTATTGAGATGTTGACACACCATTTCCCCTCATCGTATGCTTAATTTATGGTCTCCCGCAGTCTCACCCAAAGCCTCCTTACGGCCTTAGAAAAAACACCCAAAGCAGGCGTGTACGTAATTCACCGGGGAAAATTCGTCATGGTAAATGACTTCACCGCCGCGCGGTCTGGATACCGGAAGGAGGAAATGATAGGAATGGAAGCCATCGAAATCATCCATCCGGAAGACCGAAAGATGGCACGAGCAAACGCCATCTCCATGTTGAAAGGGGAAAGAAACACGCCGTACGTTTTCCGCACCGTTTCCCGTACCGGGGAAATCCACTGGATCACAGAGGCTGTTTCGTCTATCCATTATCAGGGCCAGAGGGCCGTTCTAGGAACCTCTCTAGACGTGACAGAGCTCGTTATGGCCCAGAAAGAGATAGAGGAATTGAAGGCTCTGGAAGCCTCCATCCTGGAAGCGATTCCTCACGCTGTCCTCGGCTGGGAGGAGGGTAAAATAATCTTCGCCAATCGGGGCGTAGAAAAGGTATTCGGCTGGGGCGCCTCCGAGCTCATCCACCGGGACATGGACATCCTATTCCCTGCAGAGGCACATTACGCAAGGTTCATGAGAAATCTGTACCTTACCCTAAAGCTCCAGAGAACATTTTATACGGAATTTGTATGCCGGACGAGGCATGGGCTGGACATTGACTGCCTCATCAGTGCAACCCCCATAGGGGTTTACGAGCGTGATCGCCGTCTCGTCATTACCTTCGAAGACATCACCGACCGCAAACGTATAGGAAAAGAACTGGAGGAATCTCGCCGCCGCCTCAGGAAACTGACCGCCCATCTGCAGGATATTCGGGAAAAAGAAAGGGCCCATCTGGCAAGGGAGCTCCACGATGAATTGGGACAGCTTCTCACGGCCCTCCATATGGACCTCGTCATCCTTTCCCAGCAAATAGGACCTCACGAAACCAGGCTTAAGGAAACCACCTCCTCCATGGTTACCCTTCTCCAAAAAATCATGGAAACGCTGAGAAGAATTTATCAAGATTTAAGGCCAGCGGTATTAGACCATCTGGGTCTTACGGCGGCTGTTTGCTGGCAAGCGGAGGAATTTCAGCGAAGAACGGACATCATATGTGATGTAAACATCTACCCTGAAGAAATAGCCCTTGATACCGAGCGCACCCTTACTCTCTTTAGAATCCTGCAGGAGGCGCTGACGAATGTAGCCCGCCATGCGAAGGCCACACAGGTTAACATTTCCCTAAGGAAAGAGGGAGGTAAGGTATCACTCACCGTGGAAGACAATGGCTGCGGGATAGACGAAGGGTGTCTCGACAAGCCAGATTCTTTCGGCCTTTTGGGTATCAAAGAGCGGGCCTATCTTTGGGGGGGAGAGTTCTACATTTCGAAACGGGAACAGGGGGGTACGATGGTCAGGGTTTCCCTGCCCGCGAGATAAGGAGGACCGATGAAGCGTATTCGTGTCATGATCGCCGACGATCATCCCGTTGTGCGGGAAGGCCTAAAAAAAATTATATCATCGGACGATGAAATGGAAGTAGCCGGAGAAGCGGGAAGCAGTGGGGAGGTATTAAAACTCCTGGAAGAAAAAAAATTTGACTGCGTTATCCTCGATATATCCATGCCGGGTGAAAGCGGCCTCATCATCACGCGCGAGATCAAGGCCTGTAATCCGCACCTTGCCGTTTTAATCGTGAGCATGTATCCAGAAGAACAGTTTGCCATTCGGGCCTTCCGGGCAGGGGCCTCTGGCTATGTTACCAAGACAAGCGCCCCCACCGAGCTACTTAATGCCATAAGAAAGGTGTCTGCCGGCGGACGCTACGTCAGCCAATCTCTGGCAGAACGCCTCACCTACTACCTCTCGAAAGAGGGTGTAACAGCTCTCCACGAAACCCTCACCGACCGGGAGTACCAAATCATGCTCATGCTGGCAACCGGTAAAACGACGGCCGAGATTGCCAGTGAGCTTTCCCTCAGCGTAAAGACCATCAGTGCCTATCGCATGAGTATCCTTGAGAAGTTACAAGTGAAAAACGTGGTAGAGCTCACCCGATATGCAATTGAACATGGTTTAATTTAGCCCCTCAGACGAAAACCGATACCAGGGCAAGAATCTATGTCACAGATTTTTGCTCTTTTTCTCCCCTCCTTACGGTCTATCATTCCATTGTGCTTTATTTGCAATTTTCATATATACTTTACACTCTAGCCTCAAGGAGGAGATGCTATGGCAGAACACAAAGACATGAAAAAATGGCGGGAGATAGCATCCAAAGAACTTAAGGGGAAGCCTCTGGACTCCCTCTTATGGGAAACGCCAGAAGGAATCACAGTAAAACCCATATATACCATGGAAGATCTGGAAGGCCTTGATTTTGTTAATACCCTTTCCGGTCTCGCCCCTTACCTCCGGGGACCAACGGCCACCATGTATACCAACCAGCCCTGGACCATTCGTCAGTATGCAGGCTTCGCCACAGCGAAGGAATCTAACGAGTTCTACCGGAAAAATCTGGCGGCAGGTCAAACGGGTCTCTCCGTCGCCTTTGACCTCGCCACCCATCGTGGCTACGACTCAGACCATCCACGGGTAGCAGGGGATGTAGGCAAAGCAGGGGTGGCGATAGACTCCGTTGAAGACATGAAAATCCTCTTTGATCAGATACCGTTAGATAAAGTATCCGTTTCCATGACCATGAACGGCGCCGTTCTTCCCATCCTCGCTGGATATATCGTGGCGGCAGAAGAGCAGGGTGTGAGACAAGAGCAGCTTTCCGGTACGATACAAAACGACATACTAAAAGAGTTTCTCACGCGAAATACGTATATTTACCCGCCGAGACCCTCCATGCGCATCGTCTCTGATATTATCGCTTACTGCTCCAAACACATGCCCAAATACAACACAGTGTCTATCAGCGGTTACCACATCATGGAAGCAGGGGCTAACTCGGTTATTGAAGTGGCCTTTACACTGGCTGATGGGAAGGAATACATCCGAGCTGCCATTGATGGGGGTTTAAGAATAGATGATTTCGCTCCCCGCCTGTCCTTTTTCTTTGGTGTAGGGATGAATTTCTTTATGGAAATCGCTAAACTCCGTGCTGCCAGATACCTCTGGCACCGAATTGTAAGTGAATTCGATCCAAAGAATCCACGCTCCACCGTTCTTAGAACCCATGTCCAGACCTCTGGCTGGAGCCTCACGGAGCAGGACCCATACAACAACATAATCCGTACCACAATCGAGGCCTTAGCGGCCGTCCTTGGGGGGACACAATCACTCCACACCAATTCCTTCGACGAGGCCATAAGCTTACCCACACCCTTCTCCGCCCGCATTGCACGCAACACGCAGCTCATTATTCGTGAAGAATCTCAGGTCTGCCACGTAGTAGACCCCCTGGGAGGTTCCTACTATGTAGAGGCTCTAACGGGTGCTATCATTCGCGAAGCCCAAAAAATCATAGACGAAATCGAAGCCCTAGGAGGGATGGCACGGGCGATTGAAACAGGTATGCCAAAAATGCTCATTGAGGAATCAGCGGCAAGAAGGCAGGCTCGTATCGACCAGGGGAAAGATATAATCGTAGGGGTAAATAAATACCAGATCGAAGAAGAGATTCCCGTTCAGATACTAGAGGTTCCTTCCACTGTGAGGGAAGAACAGATTGCCAGGCTCAATGAGTTAAAGGCGAAGAGGGACTCCGAGGCAGTAAAAAGGGCCCTGGAAAGGATAACCGAAGCCGCCGAGAAGGGTGGAAACCTTCTGGAAGTGACAATTGAGGCCATACGACTCCGGGCGACGGTAGGAGAGGTTTCGGAAGCACTGGAAAAGGTGTTCGGCAGGTATGTGGCACCCCAGAGACTTGTGACGGGCGTTTACGCCTCCGAATATGGGGATAGTGATGTCATCGAAAAAATCCGTAAGCGCACAGAAATTTTCAGAGAGAAAACCGGGCGTCGCCCGCGCATACTGGTGACCAAGATGGGACAGGATGGCCATGATAGGGGCATGAAAGTGGTAGCCTCGGCCTATGCGGACTTAGGATTCGACGTGGATATCAGCCCTATGTTTCAGACACCGGAGGAGGCTGCCAAAATGGCGGTGGAAAACGACGTCCACGTGGTTGGGGTATCCAGCCTCGCAGCAGGCCATAAAGTACTGGTACCCATGCTGATAGAGGAACTGAAGAAAATGGGTGGTGAGGAGATCATGGTTATAGTAGGGGGCATTATACCTCCGCCGGATTACGAATTTCTTTACGCCCGGGGCGTAAAGGGTATATACGGCCCCGGCACCCCCATTACCCAATCGGCCAGTCAGGTACTTGATCTCTTAGAGGAAAAATATCTCCAGTGAAGACAAGCTGGCTTACGGATAAGGAAATACAAGGTTACATCGAAGGCATAACTTCAGGGGATAGGCGTGTTCTCGCCAAAGCTATAACCCTGGTGGAGAGTATTCTCCCAGCCCATCAGGAAGCGGCGAGAAAAATCCTCGACCGCATCCTTCCGTATACAGGAAAAGCTGTCCGCCTCGGTATCACCGGCCTTCCCGGGGCAGGAAAAAGCACTTTCATCGAAAGCTTCGGGAAAATGCTTACCGCCCAGGGGCATCGGGTGGCGGTTCTTGCCGTGGACCCGAGCAGCCCCAAAACGGGTGGCAGCATAATGGCGGATAAAACACGCATGGAAAAGCTCGCCACGGATCCGAACGCCTTTATTCGCCCTTCTGCCTCTGGCGGCACCTTAGGAGGAGTAGCGAGAAAAACGCGGGAAACTATGCTCGTGTGCGAGGCAGCGGGATTCGATTGGGTAATGGTAGAAACGGTGGGAGTAGGTCAATCGGAAGTGACCGTGGCCTCCATGGTGGACTTCTTCCTCGTCCTTATGATTGCCGGTGCAGGAGACGAGTTACAGGGGATAAAAAAAGGCGTGCTGGAACTTGCCGATGCCATTGCCATAAACAAGGCCGATGGTGATAACGTACAGAGGGCGCAAGCCGCCCGACAGCAGTATGAAATTGCTTTCCATCTCATCAATCCCCCCACAAGAATCTGGACCCCGCCGGTAATTACCTGTAGTGCCCTCACCGGCAGCGGGCTTCAGAAGATTTTAGATCTCATCCTGAAACACCGGCAGATAATGACCGAATCCGGGGAATTGGAAAAAAAGAGGAGGAATCAGAATTTAGAGTGGTTCTGGTCCCTGGTCAGAGAAGGTTTGGAACTCTGGTTCTTCCAGGATAGCTTGGTAAAAAAGGCCGTCTCCCGAATGCTCGAGGAAGTAGAGAAAGGGGCCAGATCACCCACGTCGGCGGCAGAGGAGATACTCACTCATCTAAAAGAAATTCCATCTTGACGGAGGACACACGATGAACGTAAATAAGATTGACCATATCGGCATAGCGGTAAGAAACATAGATGAAAGCTTGAAATTTTACGAGCTACTGGGCCTAAAGGCCACGGGAAAAGAAGAGGTGGCGGAGCAAAAAGTAAGGGTTGCTTTCGTGCCCGTGGGGGACTCTGAGATAGAGCTCCTCGAATCTACCTCCCCCGATGGCCCTATCGCCCGATTTATAGAGAAAAATGGAGAGGGTATCCAGCATATTGCCTTGCGGGTAGACGATATAAAAAAGGCCCTCGCGGAGCTGAAGGCAAATGGCATACGCCTCATTGATGAAGAGCCCCGATACGGGGCGGGAGGTGCCTCCATTGCCTTCATTCACCCTAAATCAACGGGTGGCATTCTCCTTGAGTTGAGCGAAAGAAAGTAAGAGGAGTTAAGAAGATGACGACCAGCGAAAAACTGGAACAACTAATGGAAAAATCGAGGCGGGTGGAAATGGGCGGAGGAGAAGCCGCTCTGGAAAAGGTAAAGGCCACCGGCAGATTAACAGCCAGAGAGAGATTGGACCGACTTTTCGACAAGGGGTCTTTCGTGGAATTGGATAAGTTCGTGACCCACCGATGTACAAACTTCGGTATGGACCGGGTAGAAATCCCGGGAGAAGGTGTTGTCACAGGTTACGGGAAGGTAAATGGTCGCACCGTTTTCGCCTATGCCCAGGATTTCAGTGCTATCGGAGGCTCCCTGGGAGAAATGCATGCCCTTAAGATATGCAAATGTCTGGACCGGGCCATGTCTGCCCATTTACCCGTAATAGGTCTAAACGACTCGGGTGGTGCCCGCATCCAGGAAGGTGTTGATTCCCTTGCCGGCTATGGGCGCATCTTCTACAAGAACACCATGGCCTCGGGAGTTATCCCCCAAATTTGTGCTATCATGGGACCTTCTGCTGGGGGAGCCGTATATTCTCCCGCCCTTATGGATTTTATCTTCATGGTCAAGAAAGACTACGCCCAGATGTTTATCACCGGACCTCAGGTGGTGAAAGCGACGACGGGTGAAGAGGTATCTGCCATTGAACTGGGTGGCGCCCTCACCCACAATCAGAAAAGCGGTGTAGCCCATTTTATGGCCGACAGTGACGAGGAGTGCATCGACCAAATCAAGACCCTCCTCTCTTATCTCCCTGCCAGCTATTTGGAGAAACCCCCTGTCGTCCCATGTGAGGATCCCGTGGATAGAAGAGAGGAAAAACTCTTAACCATTGTGCCCGACCAAAGCAACCGGCCTTACGACATGAAAAAGCTGATAAAGATGATTGTGGACAATGGGGAAATATTAGAAAGTCAGCGTCTCTTCGCCCCTAACATGATCACCTGCTTTGCCCGCATGAATGGGCAAACCGTCGGAATTATAGCAAATCAACCTCTGTATATGGCCGGATGCCTCGATATAAACTCTTCGGATAAGGCAGCCCGTTTCATCCGGTTCTGCGATTGCTTCAACATCCCCCTCCTTACCTTTGTAGACGTCCCCGGCTATCTGCCCGGTACCCAGCAGGAATTCGGGGGTATCATTCGCCACGGGGCAAAACTACTCTACGTCTACCCTGAAGCAACGGTTCCCAAAATCACCATCGTTATCCGTAAAGCTTACGGCGGTGCTTACCTCGGCATGTGCAGCGGGCAGGCGGGTGCCGATGTGGTAATGGCATGGCCGACGGCGGAGATTGCCGTGATGGGCGCTGAAGGAGCGGCCAATATTATATTCCGTAAGGAAAGTGAGGAGGAGAAAAAGGCAAAAATCGAGGAGTACATAAGAAACTTCTACACCCCCTACCAGGCGGCGAGCCGGGGTCTTATAGAACAGGTGATAGACCCCAGAGATACGAGGCTCTATATAATCAAAGCCCTGGAGATGCTTGCAAACAAGAAGGAAGAGAGACCTAAGAAGAAACATGGGAACATTCCCCTTTAATAAGGAATATACCCCTGCCCACTTGTGCAGGCGACAACAAAAACGAAGGAGGAACTTAAATGAGCACAGAAATTACGGCACCCATGCCAGGGAAAGTGGCAAAAATTCTCGTATCTGTAGGCGATAAGGTTACAGAAGACGACGAACTCATGACCCTGGAAGCCATGAAGATGGAAAACCCCATTTTTTCCACCGTAAGTGGCACCGTAAAGGAAATCAGGGTAAAAGAAGGAGATTCGGTAAACGCCGATCAGGTTCTCTTTATCATTGAATAATCCCTGAGGGCAGGCTTTGATTCTCTTTCTAACCCAAGGCCTGCCTTTATTATTTTTTTATGGAACGGGAACTAAAATCGCGGATAAGAAGGCCCGACCTTTACTCTAAGATTATCTCTCCCCAGGAAGCTGCCGCTCTCATAAAGGACGGCATGCATATAGGTACAAGCGGCTTTACCCCCTGCGGTTATCCCAAAGCTATTCCTCTTGCCGTCGCCGACCGTGTCAGGAAGGGCGAAAAATTAAAGCTTACCTTGGGTACCGGAGCCTCGGTGGGGCGGGAATTGGACGAAACCTGGGCTACCTGCGGTATAATCCGTCGTCGCTATCCTTACCAGACGGGGAAGAACATTAATAGCCTCATAAATGAAGGGAAAATAGACTTCACAGATATACATTTAAGCCAGGTGGCGAGGGCATTAAGAGCGGGTATTCTGGGACGCATGGATTTCGCCATTGTGGAAGGGGTAGCCATAACGGAAGAAGGAGGTATCGTCCCTTCCACCTCCGTAGGCAATGCCCACGTGTTTGTCGCAGAAGCCAGAAGGGTAATGGTCGAGGTAAATATCTCCCAACCCCCCGAAATGGAAGGTATCCACGATATCTATCCCCCTTCTGACGCGCTCCTGAGAGATCCCATCCCCATCAAAAGGGGTGACGAACGCATCGGGCTCCCATATATTCCCTGTTCCCCAGAGAAAATTATGGCCATCGTTCCCTCCTCCATACCAGATGAAGCGAGGGACCTTGGCACGCCAAATGAAACGACCAAGGCGATCGCCAGAAATCTTGCAGAATTTCTGATCCGAGAATTCGGAGAAGACCTTCCTCCCCTTCAATCGGGGGTAGGGTCTCTGGCTAACGCCGTTCTCAGAGGGTTACTCAATGGACCCTGGTATTGCTTTTCCATCTGGTCAGAAGTAATCCAGGATGCCGTTTTAGATATGATTGATGCTGGTAGAGTCTCTTTTGCCACCGGTACCTCCATATCCCCTTCCCCAGAGCGCCTGAAAATCTTCTATCAAAATCTAAACCGCTACCGCCAAAAGCTCATCCTGCGACCCGTGGAGATAACCAATAACCCTGAGATAATCCGCCGTCTCAACTTGATTTCCATGAACACCGTCCTGGAAGTAGACATTTACGGAAATGCCAATTCTACCCAGCTATTCGGAACCCGCATGCTAAACGGCATTGGAGGTTCCGGAGACTTCTCCCGCAATGCGGGATTAGTCATCATGATGACCCCTTCTATTGCCCAGGAGGGACGGGTATCCTGCATTGTGCCTCATGTCGCACACATCGACCATACGGAACACGAATTGCACGTCCTTGTCACGGAGCAGGGCATTGCAGATCTCCGGGGCAAAACCCCCCGGGAGCGGGCCCAGGTTATAATAGAAAACTGCGCCCACCCCGATTACAGAGATCTCCTCAGAGACTACTTTAAAAGGGCCATAAAAACCAACACAGGACACACACCCATCCTGCTAAAAGAAGCCTTTGGCTGGCACATACGATATCTCGAAAAAGGGAGCATGAAACCGTAAAACGTCATTGGGGAAAAGAAGTTTTTTTCCAACCCCATCTTTTGCCACGGAGGAAATTTTATACCGCGACTATTTTTAATGAAGAATTTTTGTTGACAGGTCCTAATGTTTCTTCTATGAGATATGCCAGTTTTTAACTAACGAAAAGGAGGAGTAACTTATGATTAAATCAAGATTATGCGATCTCTTAGGGATTAAATACCCCATCATTCAGGCCGGTATGGGTCCTTTCAGTAACAACAACCTTTGTGTAGCAGCAGCTAATGCAGGCGTTCTGGGCCTCCTTTCCACGAGCGGCCTCTTTAATAAAAATGATCAGCCTTGGATTTATAACGCCTTTGTCGACAGTGGAGAAGCAAGTCGGGATGACGATATGGCGACGGCCTTGGAAAAGGTCCTGAAAAGGACTTACCGCTTGACGAAAGATAAGGGCGGTATCTTCGGTATCAACGTGATGGTATCGGCGGAGCTCACTCAGTATTCCACGATTCTAATCGATACGGCCATTCGCGTACGGGAAGAGAACCCGGAGATGAAGAACAACTTCAAAGTGATCTTCACTTCCGCCGGCGACCCTGTACCCTGGCAGGAAAAAATCAAAGGGGCAGGGTTCACGTGGATGCACGTAGTTCCCTCCGTAAGGGGTGCGCAGCGTTGCAAGAAGGCGGGAGTTGACGTAATAGTTGCCTCTGGGCACGAGGGTGGATTCCACACCTCCTGGGAACCGGTCCACTCCATGATTTTATTGCCGGCTGTGGTTGACGCCGTATCGGACGAAAAGACCCTTGTATGTGGTGCTGGCGGCTTCTGCGATGGTAGGACGCTGGCCGCGGCTCTTATTCTCGGTGCAGACGGAGCCCAGATGGGCACAAGATTCCTTGCTACCCAGGAAAGTGATTTCCACGAAATCTGGAAACAGGCTGTGGTGGAAGCAGGGGATAGAGGAACCCTCGTAGCGAGAGGCTTCGTAGGACCGGCGAGATGGATAAAAAATCCTCGCAGTATGGAACATGCCAAAAATACCCTTGAAAAGTCTCCCGGTGTATTTTTGGGTATCCCTGACGACTACTCAACCATCGACATGTCCCTCATCCAGTATGAAATTGAATCCATCAAAGCTGTTTACGAGGGTAATAAAGAAAAGGCGTTGATGGCCGCAGGGGAGTGCGCCCAGAGGATAAACGATCTGCCAAGAGTGGCCGATATGGTCGAAAAGATAATGAAGGAAGCAGAAGAGACCTTAAGGGCCGTACCCACCAAATTCCTCGCCTAAGAGATTAAGGGGGCTGGGATCACCAGCCCCTTTTTTATTTCCCCTTTAGAACCTCGGGATTAACAATATAAGGAGGAATTTCTCCCTTAAGACCGGCGATTAAATTCTCACAGGCAAGCTCTGCCATTTTCCATCTCGTTTCGTAAGTTGCACTACCTACATGAGGGGTCAAAACCACATTCCTCATTTCTGCAAGGCCCGGGGTCAGAAAAGGCTCATTCTCATAGACGTCAAGTCCCGCTCCTTCGATCCACCCTTCCTGCAAGGCGCGAACGAGGGCTTTTTCATCCACCACCGCACCCCGGGAAGTGTTTATGAGATATGCCGTTTTCTTCATCCTCCGGAGCTCTTCCTCTCCGATTAGTGCCCTGGTTTCCTCCGTTAGGGGTACATGGAGGGAGACAAAGTCAGAGATGGAAAGAAGCTCATCTAAAGGGGAGAAGGAAACATGAAGTGACCGCTCCTCTTCGAGGGGCAAACGATGGCGGTTACAGTAAAGGACTTTCATATTAAAGGCAAGGGCCCTCTTCGCCACAGCCTTCCCAATACGTCCCATCCCTACGATACCCAGCGTCTTTCCCGACACCTCACGACTGAGAAAGAGAAGGGGAGACCAAGACTTCCACTCACCCTTTCTATTTCGCTGGTCGAGATCACAGATACGCCTTGCCGCCGCCAGCAAAAGCCCAAAGGCAAGCTCGGCCGTAGCTTCCGTCAAAACTCCCGGCGTATTGGTAACCATAATGCCCCGCCTCGTTGCCGCTTCTAAATCTATGTTATTGATCCCGACGGCCATATTGGAGATGATTTTCAGGTGCTCTGCTACCAATAGAAGAGAATCGTCAATTACGTCAGTCAGCATGGAGAGGTAGCCTTGCACTTCCCGGAGAGATGAGAGGAGTTCATCCCTCGTCATCGGTCTTTCCTCAGGGTTCATGTATACCCTCCCCACTTTCTCCAGACGTTGCACGTATTCCTCCGGTATTTTACCGCTGACCAAAATCTTTATCTCCACTTTTCTTCCCCCTTACCAAATATTTCATTAAAGACGAAATTGCACAGAAGGGTTAAATCCCTCTTCACCGTCCCCTGCTTGGTCGGGATCAAAAATACAAAGCACCTCTTTTCCCCTCCCAGAAGAGCAAAATGACGGATAGTACCGGGATCGGGAGTTAATTCCACTATGGACTTTAACTGCCATTTAATACGGGGATTTTCATAATAGAGGAAGAAATCTAAAGGCCCCCACTTTACTTCTTCGCGACTTAAATTTTCCTCCCCGGTTATTTTTGCATGGCGGAAATGGGCATAGCGTTTCTCTATCAAGTGTCCCTCCCCAGGGAGAGGTTTACGGAGATGGAGGGTAACGAAAAGGCGATCGTAATGGCGCCATAGGCGGGAAAAGGGATAATAGAGCCAGGCATGGCGTGGAAGAAAAGTAATCGTGGCCTCCCCCTTCTCTACCATCGATGATTTGGGCATGATAAATCTAGCGTGGTATCCCACAAAACCCCCGATATTGGTGAATGTCTGGTCTTGGGGCTTCAGTACTTCCATGAGGTCCCCCATCGCCACCCGGAAGATGCGCTCATTTTCCCTTCTCCCCCAATGGAACCCGTAAACGACAATGACGGTAAAAATAACGAACAACCAAAAAAGAGGATTCGCCGTCATGATCTTTCTCCAGATGCCAAAAGGGGGGTAATTAAATCTGTCTTTAGCTCGTAAAGGGGATAATTCGTGTCCTGGGATATGCCATTCTCCCACTTAACACGGAAAAATTTTGTCCCTTCCGGTACGTATGGGGTTATTTCTTTCTCTGTCCTTTGGGCTATCTCCCCATCCTCGGCCCTCACCTTGTTTTGGAGGCAGAGGTTCACTCTTAGGCCGATCGTTTTCAGTCCCTCCAGAAGTCTCATCGCCTCTTTTACCGAAAGGGGATCCGGGTTGAAGACTAAAACGACCCCACAATTCTCGCTATTCAAAAGCTTAAGCATCTTTTCGTGCCTTTCCTTAAGTTCCACCAGTCGTCTCATTATCCCGTCCTCTCGATATTCAACCTCCCCGGCTACACGGGAGATTTTACTTATCGTTTCTCGTTTTTCCAGAATCCTGCGGCGGATAACGACGAGCCTCTCAATCCAGGACAGGGTAATGCTGGGGAGCGCCAGGAACCTCAAGGTTAGCCCGGTAGGAGGGGTATCGAACATCACGTAATCAAATTTTTCGCTACTTCGAATAGACTCTTCCATCGCGAGGAGTAAACAGTATTCTTCTATCCCAGGTGAATACTGAAGAAGGGAAAAGTACCTGTCTAGGTCCAGGACCTGGAGGTAACTGTAGGTCTCTTTTAGAAGAGACATTTCTCTATCCAGATAAACCTTCGTCCTCTCCTTTAAATCTACCTCCTCGACCAGAAGATGGTCCGAGAGCCATACGCCTCCTTTCCCTACCTGCCGGCGAAAAATATCCCCCAGATTATGGGCGGGATCCAGGGAAACGAGGCGAACACGGAACTCACTGGCTAACTGCCAAGCACTGGCGGCGGCTATGGTAGATTTCCCCACCCCACCTTTACCGGCAAAAAAAATTACCCTCATCAATCGACACCCATGACACCGAGGAGTTCCCCCAGCATATCCTTCGAATCATATGCCCGGCGGCCGAAGATGGCTAATTCCTTTTCCATCAAGGGCATTAACTCCAGGGCTATAAAAGAAGGGGGAGCCGGGAATCCTATAAAAGACCCTACTAAAAGTAGGGCAAACACATTCTCCAGCTCAGCACATTCCAGGCGGGTAAGGGCAAGGGCTCTATCCCTGTGCATTTTTCCGAGGCGCTCTATCCAGTTCTTTATTACCATCTCCAAACCATAAAAAACCGGGAGGCACCCTCAAAACCTCCCGGTTTGAGGCCTTAGTTTAGCTTTTCCGAGACTTCACAAAATCGACGATGAACAGGATATTGAGGATTAACATGACGGCCATGATTATCTGCAGTATCCATCCGGTACCAGGGCTCTTGGCAATAGAGGGGGGCATGACTATCGCCATGAACCACACAATGCCGCAGGTTACGGTCACCCACAAGAACCAAGCGGGAGCCACGGCTATAACTGAAAACCTCGATTGGAGTTTCTTGGCCACATAAACGGCACCTGTCATGAGGGCAATGGAAGCAATGAGCTGATTCGCGGCGCTGAAAGAAGGCCAGAGAATACTAAATTGCTTACTCCAGGCCAGATAGATGCCGATAAAAGCGGGGATTATAGAGGCAACCCACCGGTTCGTGAGGGTCGAGAAAAGGCCACCCATTTTCTCCTTGGCCGGCAAAAGCATCTCGGTCAGGCAGTAGCGGGCCAGGCGGTTCGTCGTATCCAAGGTAGTCAGGGCAAAAGCTGAGATCCAAAGTCCAGCAATCACCTTTACAATGGCGGTCGGGATGAAGGAAAGGAAGCTCGCTGCCGTCATGGCCGCGAAACTCTCCACAATCATGTTGGGCGGGGAGAGTTTCAGGGCGTTGGTCGTGGTTGTATACAGGGCCCCCCAGTTATCTGCATTCAGAGTAAGGTTGTATGCGGCCTTCGCCGCCTCCGTCTGTATTACGGAGAAACCGAATCCACCGATGGCGACAATAATAGTTGTAGACAACATCCCTTCCGTAAACATTCCCCCGTATCCAACAAACAAGCCATCCGATTCTTTCGCGAGCTGCTTCGATGAGGTACCCGAGGCAACGAGAGAATGAAATCCGGAAAGGGCGCCACAGGCTATGACTAAAGGTATGGCGGGCCAGAAAGGCGTAGGTTGATTACCTAAAAGGACCGGAGAGAAAGATGACCAAACCGGTATTTCCATGCCCCGGAAGGTAAAGAAAGCCGCTAGAAAACCTATAGCAATACCAAAGTAAAGGAGAAAGGAGTTTAAATAATCCCGAGGTTGGAGGAGAACATTTACGGGGATTGCTGCGGCTATTATTATGTAGAAAAAGAAAATGACCATCCAGGTCTCATAGCTCAATGGTATGGGTAGTTTGGGACCTAGCCATATGGAAATAATCATAAACACAATCCCTATGATGGTTGACAGGGTCAGATTCCATTTAAGGCGGTACAGTATCACCCCAAAGATAAGGGCAGCTATGGTCATAAAGATAGAAGCGCTACCTATGGCTGGATTTTTTACGAACATCGTGCCTATTACGTTGGAAAAGGCCGCCACCACGAGAACCAAAAGGAAAAAGACAAGGTAGTAGAAAGACCTTCCCGTTCTTTTGGAAATGAGGTCTGAAGCGACAAATTGGACTGATTTCCCGTCGTACCGAACGGATGCCATCAAGGCCAGATAGTCGTGAATGGAGCCGATGAAAATATTGCCCAGCCAAACCCATAGTAGACCAGGCAACCATCCCCAACATATGGCCATGGCAGGCCCCACTAAAGGACCTGCGCCGGCGATAGATGCGAAGTGGTGGCCGAAGAGGACCGCCTTATGGGCCGGGACGAAATCCACCCCATCGTAGAGACGCTGAGAAGGGGTGGGGGACTCGTCGGAAGCCCGGACCACATCGCGTTCTATCTTTTTCCCGTAAGTAAAATAAAGCACAAGATAAATCAAGGCACCTAAGAAAACTATGAGGGTCGAACTTACCATGATGAACCTCCTTTCTTGAGGTTATTCACGGGCGCGATGAGAAATGCACCACGCGTGATTTTTATTTTATACACCTCTACCCATGACTTCTCGCCAGTGTTTAACTGCCCGTCGCATATAAATTTCATCGAAGGATTGAACCGGTGAAGGGGTGGTGAAAATCCTCCCGGGCAGGCGTTCCCGCTCTATATCGAACCCCTCCCGGACCTTAAACCTGTATTTCTCCCTGTATACCTCTCTCCCTATACCCTTAATCGCCCCCTCATCCCAAACGTAACCGCATAAGGCAAGTGATCTCTTTACAATTTCCGGCAGGTAAATACCCCGGGCAAAAAAGCATACCACCAGACTCGAGAGCACCTGCCGCCACTCCTCTTCTGCTATGAGCATCTCCACCAGTTCTTCCGGCTCCACTTTCCTCTCCGTCAGAGTCTTTTGGTCTACGCTGTAACCTGCACTATCCAGATGGCTGTGTCGCAATCCTATCAAATATCCCAGATGGGACCCCGGTCCGGTGTGATAACCGGGCATTTCGTTCTTACCATACGCAAGCGCCCCCTCCAGGTTCCCATAGATGCGCCCTGCCTCCTCCACACCGTGGGCCAAAGTGCGATAAAAATCGTTGGGTTGCTCGACGATAAGCCTACAAGCCTCTATGTAAGGCAGAGGGTCGCCCCAGGTAAAACGAAGCCCCAGGGTTTCTCGCTCAGATATTAAGCCTTTCTCCTGCGCCTCCGTAGCCCAGGCCAGAATAACACCCGTACTCATGGCGTCCATCCCCCAAGCCTCTACGCGATCCATGAGACGTAGGAACCCGGCAGCATCCCCGATACCCAGCATGCTTCCTAAGGCGAATATTGGTTCGTAATCATACGATATCATTGACGTTTTGTAGAAATAAGGCTCGTCTTCATATGGCTCCCTTAGAGCGGCAATATGAATACACCCCACGGGGCAGTGTGAACAGGCTAATCTACGACCTAGGTAATGTTCGGCAAAATTCTCCCCCGAAATGCCCTCTGCATGTTCAAACCTCGCCTCCAGCAGATTCCTCGTGGGTAACCCTCCAAACCTCTGGAGAGGGATAACGTTTTCCGCCGTCCCTAAATCGTGGTATTTCTTCATCACAGGTGAAGAAACAGCCTGGTCGTATATCTCGTCGTACAAGGCCCGATATTCCTTTAAGTTACTTACCGGCACCTCTCCACGCCCCGTGATGACGATGGCCTTGAGCTTCTTGCTCCCAAAAACTGCCCCAAGGCCCAGTCTCCCAAAATGGCGATACGTTTCAGTGGCAACGGAGGCATAGCTCACCAATCTCTCCCCTGCCCGACCTATACGCATGATGGTCCGAAAACCCGCACCCTTTTCTCTTTCCCTTATAACCCTTCCGGTGGAGTCCATCCGGAGGCCCCAAATAGAAGAGGCGTCACGGAAAGTCACCTTATCACCTTCGATAGAAAGGTAGACGGGCATCTCACTCTTCCCTCTGATCACGATGGCGCCGTACCCTGCCAGCCTGATAGCCACGGCACTTCTTCCCCCGCAGTGGCTCTCCCCCAAATTCCCCGTGTGGGGCGATTTAAACACGGCCACGGTCTTGGAGGCGAGTGGAAACAGGGCCGTAAGGGGTCCCACCGCGAACACGATGGGGTTATCAGCTCCCAGGGGATCGCATCCCGCCGGGCATTCTTCTTCCAGGAGTTTAATTCCCGCCCCCACACCTCCTAAATAGGATTCAAAAAGCTCCGGTCGATGTCTGATCTCAAAGGTACGACGTGAGAGATCAACGTAAAGGACCTTCATCAAGGGGTCATGTGCCAGCATAGGTTGCTCCTTTTTTCTGCATGCCCAAAACACCGTGGGGACAGTACTTTACGCAGTACCCGCAATGAATGCAAATCATGGGCTTATTCAAATATGTATCCCACTGGATGGCCCCAATCAGACAGGCGTCACGGCAGTAACCGCACCCTATACACCTGTCCATCAACAACTTCACCCCACCCTCTTTGCGCACCTCTAGGGCACGAGTGGGGCATACCTTGGCACAGGGGGGATCCTCGCAGGCACGGCAGACAATAACGGTAAAGCCCCTCTCCATACCGCCGATGGATCTCACCGCTATACAGGACTTACTTACGCCTACTCCCCCCTGCCTCCTCGCGCAGGCAAACATACAGCTCTGACAACCGACACACTTCTCCGTTTCCAAAACTGCAAGTCTCATAACAACCGCACCTAGTTAAAACTTATGACCTTTAACCTTCCCCTGTACGCATCGAGTTGATGGAAATCAAATGGCAAGGGAAAAGGGTGGGGGCTTTTACTTCCCCCACCCCCTGAAATCATATACATCCGGCGGAGATCACCGTGTTGGACACAGCAAAGAGAACTGCGATCAGGCTATTTACAAACCCGCCGAGCCAGATAGTTCCCGTCTTCCTGTAGAACAGCCGGGCAGAAACAGCCGCCAAGGGGAGGATGAAGAGTAAATTCCAGAGCAGTACCCCGGCCAGGGCCGAAGTGGTTTTCGGTGAGGGTGGATAAGGAACATAGGGAAAAAGCTTAATGCCCGTCTTGAAAAGCCAGAAATAATCGAGGAAGCAAAGGACAACTAGCCCTCCCACATTGGCGATAATCATGAGCAAGATGTTGAACCCTTCTCCTTTATCCCTCACCCGGGTAAATGAATTGAGGAGCAAGACGTTAATAATGTAAAAGAAAAGGAAAAACGGGAGGTATTTTAGCAGGATCCAGAATTTTATGGGCGTGAGAGGCCGGAAACTGAATACGTAAAAACGGGCATCACTTTGGAAGAAGAAATCCATGAGGACCAAAAGAAAGTATGTGGAGAGGAAAACAATAATGGCGAGAAGTGCGCTCCTACCCAAATCGACCCGTGACATCTTTACTCCTAACTGATCAAAGGTAACCCCGTTTTTCTTCATATAGAGGAGGTAGGTGAGGCAGAAAAGGATAAGTAAAATTGCCCCCACAATTATTAAAAGCAATACAAAACCATTCACGGCCGGCAGCTGAAAGTATTTATTAACAGGCATAACGGTGGGAACGGAGCGGCCAAAAGATTTTATCGCGATGGGGTATCCTACCGCCCAGTTGTAAAGGAGAGGTGCTGGCAATAGACATACGATAAAAATGATCCAGTAAACCAGTTTGTCTTTCGCTGTTTTTAAGGTGGAAGGGGCTTCTGGCTCCGGTCTGATAATCGTTTTAAAGTAGGGGATCTCCAGTAAAAGGAAAGCGAACGGTATTACAAAGAGGAAGAAACCCACCAGGGCAAGGCCCGTAAAGATTTGTTTCCAAAACCATATCTGGGAAAGGGGCGGAAGTGTTTCCTTTCCCTCCTTTAAAGTTACATTGAAGAAGTCGAGGATATAGGCCACCGCAGCCCTGGAAAAATGGGCTCTAGGGTGAACAATTTCCGGCTGATAGAGAACTCTCAAGGGCTTTCCTTGCGCTACGGCGGCAATGGCCTCTTCGCGGGATAGTTTTTTATTCTCCCCAAAGACGTAGAAAGTGTTATATTCCGCTCCTGGGAAACCCATCCCAGCAATGCCGTTAGGAGATGAGTTTATCTTATTAGCCGTCGGCACCTTCCACATATTTTCCGCCCATTCGTCGTAACGGCCAAACATAAGGCCCACATGGACGGGGTATTTCTCGTAGGCCAGCTTTCCTTCTTTTACTAAAAATGTATGTTCTGTGGGTACCAATGCCTTGGGAACGATGACATTGGGATCTTTCTCATGCTTCGTAAAAGCCCTCAGCGCACCGATTTGCAAACAGATGCCTCCTAAGGAATGCCCCACCATGCCTATGCGTTTTTTATCCACATAGGGGAGGGTACCAAGATACTGTAACGCGGCGTAAGTACCCATATCAGGGGCAATACCTTTGTTAATCCTGGGATCAGCAAAAGAAGAACGCCCATGATCATAGGCATCAATAGCAATCACAACATAGCCTCGGCGGGAAAGCTCAACACAGTTGAGGTCCTGCACTTCCTTAGTATTATTATAGCCGTGCATGGATACAATCGCGGGAGCAGGATTTTCCACTGTAGCCGAATCGGGCACATACAAGAGGGCCGCCATCCGGGCCCCATCCTCCGTAACCAGGGTCATGTCCGTTATCTTAACTTTGTAAACAGATGTATGGATCAGATAAGCCCCAAATGACCCTACAAATATGAGGACTAAAGCAATTAAAATCAGAATTACTTTCACCCGATTTTCTCTTTTCATTTTCCTCCCTCCTTAAGAAATGACCAATTAGGTTGCCTAACTACGAAGACCCTAAGCTGCCGCTAGACGACGGGATAGCTTCTTCAAGCGGCTAATGCGGCGGCGTAGAATGTATAAGCTCTTCTTATCCTTGCCTTTTTTCGCCTCCAACCTTTTTGCCTTCAATTCCCGTATACGCGCCTTTATCTCCGCCTTCCCCATCTTTACTTTCGCCTTTAACTTTTTCCTCACCCCCTCCCCCTCTTCCTTAACCCCCATTACCTCTTTAATAAAGGCAATGAGTTCCTCTTTTTTCATCTCCGAGATAGCCTTTTCATGGGGATACCTCATGGCTATCTCCCTTAACTCTTTAACGGTTAGCTTTTCCAAGTGATGAGCATCTATTTCTTTCGTCATAATTTCTCACCCCCTGTTTAATTTACCGTTCACCTCCCGCCGGATAACCGACCGGAATAAGATATAAAGGCTCATGGTCTGAAGGCAGTTTGAGAACATCCCGCACCTTTTCGTCGTGAAAGGCGCCCACCGGCACGGCACACAATCCCATGGACACAGCCTCAAGGAGTATATTCTGGGCCGCGTGCCCAACTTCCATCTTTACGTATCGCTCCGCCCTTGCCCCGTACTTCCGACCCACCCTGTCATAAACGGCCGTAATAACGACGACTAACGGGGCATGGCGCACACAGCCCTGCCCCAAAGCCGCCTGGGCAATTTCAGGTATCGCATTTCTCTCGAGATGGCGCACCAATTGATGTTTTTTTACCTGATAGTGAAAAACCCCCTGAGGCAGGGCAACGTATATTTCGAGGGGGTAAAGGGCCCCCGCAGAAGGGGTGGTCCTCCCACCCCAGGGTCTGGTGATGCCCTGGGCCGCCCATAGGAGCTGGGAGATGTGGTCGTATTTTAAAGGTTCCCGGGAAAACTCCCTCACAGATGCCCTCTTGGCGAGGGCCTCTTCCACGGACACCTTTCCCTGTAGCCGGGGGGGAGGTAAGGTTATCACTCCTTCACTTCCTTGCGCCACCACCTTTTTTCCCTCCTGGGCAAAAGTGGGCAATAAGAACTGGGCTAAAAGGACCCCCAGACTCGTGAGCTTTACCCACCGGTAAAATCTCATAGGTTTTTCCATTTAAACCTATTATACACAAATTGCAATGAAAAAAATTAACTTCATCTTGACATAAACTTACTCCTTCCTTATAGAACAGGCAAAACCTTATGGGAGGTAGCGGCTATGAAGGCAGATGACGTAAAAACCATAGCAATGATAGGGGCAGGAGATATGGGTCACGGGATCGCTGCCTGTTTTCTGATGGGTGGCTACAAGGTATTTTTGAGGGATATTGAACAGCGTTTCATCGACCGGGGAGTTGCCGGTATCAAAGGCAGCTTCGATCGATTCAAAGAGAAGGGAAAACTTACCCCAGAAGCTTATGAAGCCGCTATGTCACGTCTTGTAACTACCACCGATTTAGGAGAAGCGGTGAAGGAAGCTGACTTTGTAGTGGAAGCGGTACCGGAAAACCTGGAATTGAAGAAAAAAGTCTTTGCTGAAATTGACCGCCTGGCACCACCCCACGCCATTCTCGCCTCCAATACCTCTAACATCAGCATAACTTCCATCGCCGAGGCGACCAACCGGCCGGAAAAGGTCATCGGTTACCACTTCTTCAATCCCGCCGTAATAATGAAACTCGTGGAGGTGATTAAGGGAAAGAAAACGGCCGATGAATCAATCCAGGTGGCTTACGACCTGGCAAAAAAGATAAACAAAGTACCCGTGATCGTGAAAAAGGATTCCCCGGGCTTTATCTACAACCGGGTGAACGAACCGACGCTGGTTTTCCTTTCCAAGATTCTGGAAGCTGGTCATCCCACTCCAGAAGAATTTGACGCCGCCATGAAACCCTTCATGCCCATGGCACCCTTTGAACTTCTGGATTTCGTCGGAATAGATATTGCCGTACACGGTCTCGAGTACTTCGCCGAGGTTCTTTCCCCCGACTATAAACCTTCAGAGGCCCTCATGTCCTACCTAAAGAGCGGCAACCTGGGTAAAAAGACAGGAAAAGGTTTCTACGATTGGTCCAAGGGAAGGCCCCAGATCGACACCTCCAAGGCAACAAAAGAATTCGACTTAAATCACCTGATTGCCCTTCAGGTCAATGAAGCCACTAAACTGTTGGAAGAAGGGGTATGTGATGATCCCAAGGAAATCGACCTCGCAATGGCTAACGGCGGGGGTTCTCCCTTCGGCCCCTTCACTCTCGCCAAGAGCATAGGGTATCCCACACTAATTGCTAAACTGGAAGAAATTTACGCCAAGTTCCCCCTCGAAATCTTCAAGCCTACCGAGACGATGAAGAAGGGTAATATCCAGGTTTGAACAAAAAACGCATGGGAAAAAGGCCCCTCCCAGGAGGGGCTTTTTTATTGACATGGGATAAACCTATCTGATAATGGGAACTTCGCCATTTACTAATAATAAACATAAAGAGGAAAACAATGGAGAAAAAACTAACCTATCAGGAAGTTTACGAAGAATCTATTAACAATCCAGAAGCTTTCTGGGCCAGGGCAGGGGAAGATATCTCCTGGGTAAAGAAATGGGACCGGGTGCTGGATGCCAGTAATGCCCCGTTTTACCGATGGTTTGTGGGAGGAGAACTAAATACATGCTACAACGCCTTAGATAGACACGTTGAAAGCGGCCGTGGCGAGCAAACCGCGGTTATCTACGATAGTCCCGTAACGGACACGGTTCAGAAATTCACTTACCGAGAGTTCCTTGACTTGGTCTCCCGCTTTGCAGGGGTACTCTCTTCTTTAGGCGTCAAGAAAGGGGATACCGTGATTATCTATATGCCCATGATACCCCAAGCCATGGTGGCCATGCTGGCCTGTGCCCGGATAGGAGCGATTCATTCCGTCGTATTTGGAGGTTTTGCCCCGAATGAACTCGCGATCCGTATAGAGGACGCCAAACCTAAGGTGGTAATTTCCGCTTCCTGCGGTATCGAGGGTAAAAAAGTAATTCCATACAAGCCTATGCTGGACGAAGCAATCAAGATCTCATCCCACAAACCCGGGCTTTGCATCATCTATCAAAGGCCCCAAATCCAGGCCGAGCTCTTGACTGGCCGGGACCATGACTGGGAATCCCTGATGAAAGAAGCCACACCGGCGCCCTGCGTAACGGTGTCGGCAACCGACCCCCTGTATATCCTTTATACCTCCGGGACAACGGGCAGGCCCAAAGGGGTGGTGAGAGATAATGGTGGACATGCGGTGGCCTTAAAATGGTCTATGCGTTACATTTACAACGTGGAACCGGGGGAAGTGTACTGGGCAGCATCCGATGTAGGCTGGGTCGTGGGTCACTCCTACATAGTATACGGCCCGCTCCTCCACGGCTGCACCACCGTCCTCTATGAGGGGAAACCGGTGGGCACCCCTGACCCCGGTGCCTTCTGGCGGGTAATATCTCAGCACAAGGTATCCGTTCTCTTCACGGCCCCTACCGCCTTTAGGGCCATAAAGAAGGAAGACCCCAATGGCGATTACATTAAAAGGTACGACCTCAGCTCTCTGAAATACCTCTTTCTGGCTGGAGAACGCTTAGACCCAGATACGTATTACTGGGCCACAGAAATGCTGAATAGGCCGGTCATAGACCACTGGTGGCAGACGGAAACGGGTTGGCCTATTGCCGCCAACTGTATGGGAATAGAACCTCTCCCCATTAAGGCCGGTTCCCCCACCAAACCCGTTCCCGGATACAACGTTCAGATTCTCAATAACGAAGGAAACCCCGTCCCTGCTGGCGAAGAAGGGGCAGTGATGATCAAATTGCCCTTACCTCCCGGCTGTCTGCCAACCCTCTGGCAGGATGATAAACGCTTCCTGGAATATGTCACAGAGATACCGGGTTACTACGTAACGGGTGACGGGGGGCGATTTGATGAAGATGGATACCTGTTCATCATGGGGCGCATCGACGATGTGATAAACGTAGCCGGTCACCGCCTCTCCACCGGTGCTATGGAGGAAATCATTGCCAAACATAAAGACGTGGCGGAATGTGCCGTGCTCGGGGCAGAGGATGGCCTGAAAGGCCAGGTACCGGTAGGTTTTGTAGTCCTGAAGGCCGGGGTGGAGAGAAACCCCGACGAAATAGTGGAAGAACTCGTTCAGATGGTGCGAAACGAGCTGGGCGCCATTGCCTGCTTCAAACAGGCCGCCATTGTAAAAGCCCTCCCCAAAACGCGTTCCGGTAAAATCCTCAGGGGAACCATGAGAAAAATAGTGGATGGAAAAGATTATGTCATCCCCTCAACCATCGACGATCCCGCAACTCTCAATGTTATTGAGGAGGCGGCAAGGACCATAGGTTACGGGAAAAAGTAAACCTGCCAAGGGAAAGGCTCCGCCTCTATCGGGGGAAGCCTTTCCCTTTCTTCATCTCTTCGAAGACCCTCCTGGCCTGGAGAAGGAAAATTTCCAAACGGGCCGTTATCATCTGTGGGAAGGGTGTTCCATCCGTTTCTATCGCGAGGAACGGACGATCATAACCCATCTCAACGGAGAGAATAGATTCAGCTAAGCGGTTGGGCATGCACCCGAAGGGCCCGATGGCAATTGCCCCGCAGTAAGGGACCGGCACCTCCGCCATGGCCGCCCCGACAGTCAGGATCGCCTCCCCCGTGAGGAACTTGCTTATCAGGGGATCCCCCCTTTCCACGATGTATTCCGTTTTCTCCAGGCGGTAGGGCGTCAAACCAAAAGAAGCGCTAACCCGCTTGAATGAAGCCTCGTATTTCCTCAACCAACGCCTCCTGATCCATAGACGCAGGAGTTCTTTTAACCCCGGCCTTGCTGAGTCCAGGCCATGACGAAAACAATAGTCGGTGTAATAGACCCACTCCAAGATACTGGAAACCTTGCAGGCAAAACCCTCCTCCCCCAGCATTTCTATGAGGTTTCTCCGGGAAAGATCATCGTGACGCACATAGATTTCGCCCGTTAAAAGAATGGTGGGAGTCTGGGCCCAGGTACGCTTGAGGGGTATACGGGAAAGTCTATCTATACTCGCCTCTAAAGCTGAAAGCAAACTTTGATATTGAGGTGCCGTTTCAAAAACCCGTAACAACTTCTCCATCTCTTCCTCATAACACGCCATCGCCTCCGTCCTGTTTTCCGCGTTGGTGTATAAGAGGGAATATATATCCTGAAGTAGGTCGCTAGTTACAATCCCGGACCAGAGAGAAAGGGTGAAATCACTGTCCAGATGCCTAAGATAACCATCTTCCGCTTGCAGGGAATAGAGGGCCACCCCTTCAATCCCCAAACTTTCCAGAAGTGCTTCTGTAAAGGGTGAATACTGGCCGAATCGACAGGGTCCTCCCGCAGTGGGCATGAAATAGACAAGGATTTCATCCTTCTCTTCCCTTTCTTTCAGATAGCCAAGGAGACTACCGATGGTGATAAGAAGAGGGAGACACTCCTTACAGCTCGCATGTCCCCTTCCCAACTTCAATACCTCTTCATCCGCCCTGGGCAGGGGCGTAGCCCTGATTCCCCGGGACCTAAAAATCGCCGTTCCTATAGCGTTCACAAAAGGCCCCATCGGTGGCATGACGAGATGGACCCGGGGGTGGGTGAGGGGATAGGCCCTCCCTTCCCTATCCACGACCACGTTACGCCCATAATCGAAGTAAGTCTTTCTCTTCTCACCCCGGGCGATTTTCCCTATTTCCCGCCTCTTTTCGAGACGCTCATAATTCTTTACGATATCGAGGAAAGCTTCAATTCTTGTCTCCAATCCTGCATCTGCCGTGTGAGAATCCAGCTCAAGGATGAGATATGGTTTACCCTTCATCTCTCGAGCAAAATAGGTAAGGAGAAACGAATCGGGTCCGCAGGAAAAATTTGTAATGTAACAGGGGAAAAGGGAAGGATGGCGGCTCACAAACTTTGCGGCTTTAAGTATATTCCCCCCTGCAGACCAGTACATCGTCTCCGGTGCCTCTTCCTCCTCAAAGGGAAGGAGATCAAAAGGAATCACCGGGATACCCCTCGAAGCGAATTTATGGGGGATTCCTTTATGGGCCTCTGAGACAAAGGCATTGTAAGAACGGCCGAAGAGGATAACGGCGATGGACGCCTTGTCGGCCCAAAGACGGTCGAGAAGCTCTTTTACCTCCCTTTTAAGGTCTTGAAAAATCTCCCGCTGAAATCGAACGGCCTCCCAATAGGCCGCCCGACCTTCCTTCTCCCTTGCCCCCAGCTTTTTGCCCAGAGAGATAAATTTCCCTTCCATCGCCCCATATCCGTAGGAAAAATCTATCACCGGCGTGATGAGGCGATCATCCCTCAGGTAAGGCAAAAACCTATCTTCCCTTCGGAAGGCACTCCTCAGGTAATACGGTTCCGCTTGGGAAAGGGGACAGGTAGTAGACTTTCTCACCTCTCCTTCCACAATAGCACCTTTAACCTGGGGCAGGAAAATGTAATCGGGTGACAACTCTATTAAACGGGCAAAAAACCCGTGGGCCAGTTCTGCCGGGTAGCAAAAAGGGGCCCCCTTCAGTTCGCACCCTATCTCTCTCATCTCCTGTGGGAGAACTACCCGATATCCCAGAAGGGAGAAGAATTTCCGGTACAGAGGCAGATACGTACTGATGAGAAAGGACCGATTAATACCAATCGTTTTACCCGAGGCCTCTGGGTTTTCTTCAATCCTGAAGACTAATTCCTCCCTCTGGCGGACAAAATCCCATCTTTTCGCCTCCACCTTGATGTGGCGGCGTAAGTTGTACCATCTGTTGCAGGCCCCGCCAAAGGGAAAAACTTTATCCCCTATGATAATCCGGGAGATCTCACATTTCCGATCGCACCCCTCCTTTCCCCCGTCGCAGATAAAAGGTTCCCCGTATGCGAGCTCCCTCTCTTTTAGTTCCCGGAGGGAAAATTTCCCCTCCTTGAGGAGTTTTAATTTGAGCCATTTATCCACCTCCAAAGCCACTCCGAAGGCCCCCATGAGACCGGGGTCAGGGGGGACCACGATTTTCTTACCCGTTAAGGAGGCCATGGCAAGGGGTACCGCCCGGTTATAACAGACGCCCCCCTGCATAAAGACGCGATCACCCACGGCGCGGTTTCCTCTCACCCTGTTTATGTAATTCATACAGACGGAATAAACGAGACCCGCCAGGATGTCTTTCTTCTCAATACCCTCATGAATGGCGTTTTTAATGTCACTGCTGATAAAGGCGGCGCACTGGTCATTAAAATTTGGTGGCCTCTTACCCTGAAGGGCAAGCTCTCCTATCTCTTCCATGGCGACACCCATCGTTTCTCTGGCCGCCTCCTCCAAAAAAGAGCCAGTTCCGGCACTACATGCATCATTCATGGCATAGTCGGCCGGATAGCCGTCCTTTACTAACGTGTACTTGGCATCCTGGCCACCAATTTCGAAGATCGTATCAACCCCCGGGTCAAAGTACAGGGCCGCTGTGGCGTGGGCAACTATTTCATTTATGACCCCATCCGTCATAGCGTGGAGACCCGCAATTTGCCGGCCCGAACCCGTTACTCCCAGGGCAACGATTTCAATTTCCCCGGCGAGAGCCCCCAGCTTTTCCTCTAATTTCTCATAGCAAGCCCGCGCTGCCCGCACGGGATTACCCTCCGTTCTCAGGTAAACGGAGGCGAGCATGCGGTAATCCGAAGTTCTCACTATCACCGCTTTTGTGGTAGTGGAACCTACATCGAGGCCCAGAATGCAACGATCCCCCTTTTGGGCGATATCCCTTTCTCCATGCCGGAATTCAACTAAATGGGCTGCCTCTAAAAGAGGGGGGTGAAAGGTAAAAGAAGATTTTCCCGTCTTAAGGAGGCTTGCAGGGCTAGAAAATTTCAAGGCTGGAGCCATATGGGCCTTCATGGCCCACAAAGCCGCTCCCAAAGCCTCAAAATATGGCGCTTCCTCCGGGACGACAAGATTTTTTATCTCCTTCCGCAGGTGGTCAATAACCACCTTATTCTGGGCCGTTCCCCCTATGACCATCACCGTATTTCGCCTCAGGGGCCTCAGTATCTCCAGGATTTTTCCTGCCATCATCTCGCATAGACCGGCCACAACCCGGCCTTTCGGGACGCCTTTATTCGTTGCATGGGTACAGTCACTCTTACAGAACACACTGCAGCGGCCGGAAACACGGTAGGGTTTTTCGCTCCTGGCCATGTCCAACGCCTCTTCGACGGAAAGGCCTATCCTCCTTAGTTGCTGGAGAAAGAACTCTCCCGTACCTGAGGCACACTTGTTTCCTGCTCTGACCGAGATGATGCGGTAGTTCCGCCCCAGAACGTAAACCATAAATGTTTCCCCTCCGGCACTCACCACCGCATCTAATGGAGGTAGATGACCATTCATGTGCTCAAGGGCAGACTCTACCGCCTCCGCTTCGGAAATGGCAGGCAGCTTGATATAATGGCGGAACCTTCTTCCCGTTACGGCTATACGAGCGTATTGAGACGTGTCGAGGCGCTCCATCTCCCGCACGAAAGTAAGGCGTGGATTCCCCTGATGGGGAAGGACGCGAGAGAGTTCTTTTTCCCAGCTTCCGTCCGCCCGGGAACGAATGACCACAAGAGAAATCGTCGTGGCCCCAATACAGATACCGAGACTTTTCACCATACCAGCCCCCAATTAATTTACCTGGTTACGGAAGACCTCACAAAGGAAAGGAAAACCTCTTCGTAATGGAGGAAGTGAGGGGTTCGACGATATATAACATAGAAATCCCTCCTGATCTCTCCCCCTACCAGGAATATTTCCTTCAAGATACCCATTTTCAATTCCCTCTCAATCGCCCTCCGGGAAAGAAAAGTCACCCCTAATCCATTGACCACGGCCTCTTTCACTGCCTCCGCGCTTCCCAGGCAAGCCACAATTTTTAGACGGGAAGGGTCTATGCGTAATTTCTCTTTCATCCACCTTTCCACGATTTCCCGGGTACCAGACCCCCGCTCCCGGGTAATAAAAGGAAGGCGCATGAGATCAGAAATGTCCATTCCCCCCTCCTGAGAAGGCAGCAAATAGCGGGAAGATGCTACCAGGGCCAAACGGTCCTCCCACAGGGCCTCCGAGATCAATTTTGGTGAAGGGGGCTTAAGGCCCACAAAACCCATAGACACTTCCCCATCCTCCACCATGGCCATAACACCAGCACTATCGGAACTTATGAGAGAAACCACCACCCGAGGATGGGAATTATGAAAATCAGAAATAACCCTGGGCAGTATGTACGCAGAGGGGATGGTGCTCCCCGCAATGGTAATCTCACCCCCCTCTCCCTTAATGGCGCGGGCCAACTTTTCTGCCGTCTCTTCCCTGGCCCGTAAAACCCGTCGGGCATAATCAAAAACTATCCTGCCCTCCGGGGTAATGGACACGCCTTTCCTACCCCTTGTGAGAAGCGGAACTCCGACAAGTTCTTCCAAATGCTGGATGTGCTTTGTCAGAGAAGGCTGCGTGAGGTGCATTCTCCGAGCGGCCCGGACGAAAGTCCTCTCCTCCACCACGGATACCAGGGCTTCCAGCTGCAGGAAGGTCAGGTTACCCAAATTTACTCTGGACATGGGGTACTCCTTAGGACAAAAAGCCATCTTTTGTCAAATTGGCACTTATGACTATTTGTGCTACAAAGAGGGAAAATATGCAAAGGATACAAGTGGGCGTAAGTGCATGTCTGTTGGGAGAAAAGGTCCGCTACGATGGGGGGCATAAGGCAAATCCCTACCTCATCAGTACCCTGGGGCATCTTTTTTCATGGGTACCCCTTTGCCCCGAAAAGGAAGCAGGCCTCGGGGTACCAAGGGAACCTATAAGAATCGTAAAAAACGAGGCGGGAAATTTAAAATTAATAGGCGCGACCAGCCGTAAAGACGTGACCGAGAAACTGACTAATTGGATAGAGAATAAGTTGCCGAAACTGGCAAATTTTAGCGGATTCATTCTGAAGGGAAAATCCCCTTCCTGCGGGGTCCGCCAAAAAGCGACTGTCTACGATGAAGAGGGACGTTTTTCCGGTAAAAGCATGGGCCTCTTTGCCCAAAAGATATCGGAAGCCTTTCCCTTCATACCCATAACCGACGAATCCATCTTTAAATGGTCACTGAAACTGCAGGGTTTTCTGGAAGAAGTGGGCACCTATGAGAGATTTTGCCTTTTAAAAAAAAGGGGCTTCACCCCTGCTTCTTTGCGAGATTTTCACAAGCGGCACCGGTTACTCATCAAATCCCACAGCCCTCGCATCCTTTTAGCAATTGATTCCCTAATAGCGGAACTGGAGAAAGAGTGGAAATCAGGCCTGGAAGATGTCTACTATTCTCACCTCAAATCTGCTTTTCATTACGATGCAACTCCGCCGAAGCATTTAAGATGCCTTCTTGATCTTAAAGAGAGCCTCAAAGAGAAATTATCAATCTCTGAAAAAATTGAAGTAGAAAGCAAGATAGAGGAATTTAACAAAGGTAGCCTTCCCCTCTCCTTCGTCCTTCCAATCTTTGCCCGTTTGGTTAAGAAGTACAACTTGCCGTCTTACCGGAGGGATGTTTACCTCTTTTCCCCTCTCTTCCCAATGGAAGGGAAGGAAGAAAGGCGTTGAATTTTTTTTCCATAACGCTTACAGATAAAGACAAATGGGGAAGAAAAGGGAAGAAATCAAAGAACACACCGTCCGCAATGAGGAAGGGACGGTCATAGCGCGTTACTTCACGAAGGGGAACAAACTGGAAGGTGAATATACCTCTTATTTTTCCAATGGCCAGGTGATGGTAAAACTGTATTTCCGGGAGGGCCTAAAAGAAGGCGAGGCCCGTTCTTATTACCATGACGGTCGCCTAAGGGAGAAGGGTACCTTCAAAAGGGGTAAGCTGGTGGGAGATTACATCTCTTACTATGAAAATGGGCAGGTACGGGAAGTGGAACATTACAACGAAGAGGGAAAGTTAGACGGCACCTACCGCCTTTTCTACCGTAATGGCCAGTTAAAAGAGGAAGAAAATTTCCAAAACGGGAAATTTGAAGGGGATTACATATGCTATTACCGTGATGGAACGGTGAGGGAGAAGGGGTCTTTCAAAAACGATAAGCGCCACGGCGAATACGTATCTTACTATAAAAACGGGCGCATAAAAGAAAAGGCCCTTTACCATATGGGTAAGCTCGTGGGCAAATTCCACACCTTTGACGAGAAGGGGCAAGAAGTCGCCCCCTTAGCGCCTGGGATGGAAGAAGGGGAAGAAGAAAGTGAAGAAAAGGTACAAACTCGGGAAAAAATGGTAGACGACCTTCTAAAAAACCTAGCCCACCATCCAAAGGATCAGGGCTCAAGCATGCTAAACAGGGAGGAACCATGATCAAAAAAATTTTAGTTCCTACTGACGGTTCGGAATATGGAAAAACTACCATCGAGTATGCCATTTACATGGCAAAAAAACTGGGAGCCACCCTCATCGGTCTTCACGTAGTGGACATTAACGTTATCCAGGGACCAGTGTTCACGGAGGTTTGTGGAACGATGGGGGTACCCGCCACTCCCGAGTACTTCCCCATCATAGAGCAGAGGCTCCACGAACAAGCGGATGCAATTCTTTCGTCTTTTAAGGAAAAATGCAGCATTGCCCAGGTACCCTGCGAGACGAAAAAAGAGATGGGGGTGATAGAACAGGTAATTATCGAAGAGGGGAAGAAAACGGACTGGATTATATTAGCCCGCCGGGGAGAACACTTCCATTTGGCCAAAGGGGCAATCATCGGTTCCACGGCGGAGGCAGTGGTGAGGAACGCGGGCAAGCCCGTGATGGTAACCCCTTATAAATACCGGGAGATAGAAAGTGTAGGCCTCGCTTACGATGGAAGCCCGCCGGCAGAAAATGCCCTGCGCCTCGCCATCCACCTGTGCGAGGAGCTATCCTGGCCCCTCACCACCATCATCGTCACGGAAGACCAGAGATACGCCTCCCTTCTTACAAATAAACTCGAAGATACCCTTGCCTCCCACGAGATAAATGAAACCACCGTAATCCTGCCGGGAAATGAGGGAAAAGCCCTGGTAAAATTCATGGAGGAGGGTTCTATCGAGATGCTCATCATGGGGGCTTACGGACACAACCTCCTGCGGCGCCTCCTCGGTGGAAGCACTACATCTTATGTCATCCGCAATAGCCCGTTACCCGTTCTTCTTACCCGTTAAAGAAGGGGATGGCTTTTGACTCTCTCCTCTACCTCTTTTAGCATCTCGTGGTGTGTGAGGTCGCAGTGAAGGGGGGTGATGGTAATTATACCCCTTTTAAGGGCACAGGCATCAGAATCCCAGGCCTCATCGTCCGCCACCATTGTTTCGCCTGCCAGCCAGTAATAGACGTGTTCTCTGGGATCAACCCGTCGCTCAAAGCTCTCCACCAAACGGGCCCTGCCCTGCTTGACTACCATAACGCCTCGAATCTGGTCCCTCGGCAAGGCCGGGACATTGATATTGAGGGCTACACCGAATAAGGGGTTTTTCACCATCATTAGGGCACAATTCAAGGCAAACTCTGCGGCAAAGGAAAAATCCGCTTCCCCGTGCGAGTCGAGAGAGATCGCCATTGCCGGAATCCCCAGGATGAGACCCTCCGTTGCCGCCGATACGGTACCAGAATATATGACGTTAATCCCCACATTAGCCCCCCGATTAATCCCCGAGACGATGAGATCAACGGGTCCCGGAGAAAGCTCCTTTACCCCCAATTTCACACAGTCCGCCGGTGTCCCCGTCACGGCGTAGCCATAAAAATGGCCATTCCTTTTCACCTCCCTGACCATAAGTGGGTGAGAGATGGTGATAGCATGGCCGACCGCCGATTGTTCAACTTCCGGCGCCACGATGACACATTCCCCCACCTGGCTCAAAGAGGCATGTAAGGCCGCAAGTCCTCTTGCGTATATGCCATCGTCGTTCGTAAGGAGAAATCTCATGATACAAAAAGGCCCGACGGCATTAACCCGTCAGGCCTGGCTCCCTGATTATTTTACATCTTCAAAGTCTGCATCCACCACATCGTCTTCTTTACCACCCGCCGTCTTGGGCCCTTCCTGAGCCCCCGATTGAGCCCCTGCCGTCTGACCGGCCGTCTTTGCGTACATAGCTTCCGCGAGTTTATGTGAAGCCCTTGTGAGCTCGTCCTGGGCGGATTTTATTTCCTGGATATTGTCCCCTTCCATCGCCTTCTTCAACCGGGCGATGGCATCTTCAATCCGCGACTTCTCCCCAGCATCTATCTTATCGCCGAATTCACGGATATTCTTTTCCACGCTGTAAATCAAAGAATCCGCCTGGTTACGCACCTCTACCAGTTCCTTTTTCCTTTTGTCTTCCTCCGCATGCATTTCCGCTTCTTTTATCAGCCGCTGGATTTCCTCTTCCGTTAAACCGCTGGAAGCAGTTATGCGGATACTCTGCTCCTTGCCCGTGCCTAAGTCCTTGGCGGACACATGGACGATACCGTTCGCATCAATGTCGAAGGTCACCTCTATCTGGGGCACCCCACGCGGTGCGGGGGGAATTCCTACCAGCTCAAACCTGCCCAGGGTCCTGTTATCCGCCGCCATCGGTCGCTCGCCTTGGAGGACATGGATGCTCACCGCCGGCTGGTTATCCGTAGCGGTGGTAAAAATCTGGCTTTTCCTCGTCGGTATGGTCGTGTTTTTCTCGATAAGTTTCGTCATTACCCCACCCAAGGTTTCAATACCGAGGGAAAGAGGGGTTACGTCCAAAAGCAGGATGTCCTTTACTTCACCACCAAGCACACCTGCTTGAATGGCCGCTCCAATCGCTACTACCTCATCAGGATTTACCCCTTTGTGGGGTTCTTTACCGAAGATTTCCCTTACCTTTTCCTGGACCCGAGGCATACGGGTCATCCCACCCACGAGAATAACCTCATCAATATCTCGGGGGGTAAAACCTGCATCCTTTAGCGCTGTCCTGCACGGGGGTTCCAGTTTTTCGATAAGGTCCTCCACCAGGGCTTCAAGCTTAGCCCGGGTCAGCTTCATATTGAGATGCTTCGGCCCCGAAGCATCTGCCGTGATAAAGGGTAAATTTATATCTGTCTCGAGAGAGGTCGAAAGTTCGATCTTCGCCTTTTCCGCCGCTTCCTTCAAACGCTGGAGGGCCATCCGGTCTTTACGGATATCGATACCCTGGTCCTTCATGAATTCTGTGGCGAGATAATCTATTATGCGCTGGTCAAAATCCTCTCCGCCCAAATGGGTATCCCCATTGGTGGATTTCACCTCAAACACCCCTTCACCCAGCTCTAAGATGGAGATATCGAATGTCCCACCACCTAAATCGAAAACGGCAATCTTCTCATCTTTTTTCTTGTCCAGACCATAGGCCAGGGCGGCGGCGGTAGGCTCGTTTATAATCCTGAGCACATTAAGCCCCGCAATCCTTCCCGCATCCTTTGTCGCCTGACGCTGAGAATCGTTGAAATAAGCGGGGACCGTTATAACGGCATCGGTGATTTTTTGCCCCAGGTAATCTTCAGCCGCCTGTTTTAACTTCACCAGCACCATAGAAGATATCTCCGCAGGGCTGTAGTTCCGCCCCCGGATGTTAATCTGGGCGTCCCCGTTCGGAGCCTCTGTTATCTTGTAGGGGAGGATCTTCATATCGTACTGGACTTCTTTGGAATTGTATTTCCTCCCTATCAGCCTTTTTACAGCAAAGACGGTATTCTCGGGATTGGTAATGGCCTGGCGTTTGGCTACCTGACCCACGAGACGCTCCCCACTTTCTGTAAATGCTACAATCGAGGGGGTGGTCCGGCTACCCTCCTGATTGGGTATGACGACTGCATTTCCACCCTCCATAACAGCCACACATGAATTGGTTGTACCCAAATCTATTCCGATTATCTTTCCCATAATTTCCTCCTTCTGCCCATAGAGGCATCCTTTTTATTCGCGACTTTCGACGTTGTTATCCTTTTTGCACACCGACACTTTAGCCGGCCGCAGCAATTTTCCGTGTAAGAGATAACCCTTTTCCAGCTCCTCCACTACCTGATTGTTTTCATGGTCGGGGCTATCAACCTGGAAGAGGGCTTCATGGTAATTTGGATCGAATTCTTTCCTCACGCAGTCGATACAGCTTAGCCCGTGACGCTCCAACGTGCGCATGAACTGTTCCCTCACCATCATTAATCCTTCTTTGAAGGCGGCAAAGTTCTCCGAGGTATCCGCATGGGAGATAGCCCGGTCTAAATTATCTATGAGGGGTAAGATATCCCTCATGAGATGCTCGTTACCGAACTTTATCAATTCCTCTTTTTCCCGGGCCGTCCTTTTCCTGAAATTGTCGAGTTCTGCTACCGCCCTCAGATACCGGTCGAAATTTTCCTGGGCTTCCCGTTCTTTTTCTTGGAGTTTTTGCCTGAGTTGCTCGCACTCCTCTTCCAGGGAAAGGGTCTTTTCTACCGGGGCTTCAGGTGTTTCTGGTTTTTCAGGTTCTTTAACCATAATATGCCCTACCTACTGCGATGTCCTTTCGTTTATCCGCTGAAACAGGAGGTAATCCACCATCTGGCAGATTACATGACCCACCGTTATGTGGACCTCCTGGATTCGTGGCGTCGATTCAGACGACACGTTGAGGAGGTAATCCGCTATTTCCCCCATCTCTCCCCCATCCCTTCCGGTGAGGGCTATGGTTACCATCCCCATCCTTTTTGCCTGGGCAAGGCCTTTGAGCACATTCTTTGACCTTCCGCTCGTCGATATCCCCCAGGCGATGTCCCCTGGCTGGCCCAGGGCCTTTATCTGCTTACTGAAAATCTCTGTAAAATCGTAATCGTTACCGATACTGGTAAGTACCGAGGTGTCCGTCGTAAGGGCAACGGCCGGTAATGGCGGCCTTTCTATCATGAAGCGGTTGACGAACTCAGCGGCAAGGTGTTGGGCATCCGCTGCGCTGCCCCCGTTCCCGAAGAGGAGAATCTTCCGGCCCTTCTTCAGGGCCTCGGCAATGACCTCCACTACCTCTACAAGACGCCCCAAATTTTCGTTAACGAACGCCTCTTTTAGCTCGCAGCTATCGCGAAAAATTTTTATAATTAAATCTTCCACACATCTCTCCGCTTGAACTTGCCGCTAATATAGTTATCACCCCGGGGGGTGTCAAGGTTGAGGGGTAATAAGCGAATTATAACGGACTCGATGCCGGAACTCAGCCTGTTTACCCTTATTCCACCGGGAAACACGGCTGAAATACCTGGTGATGATGGACATATTATCCACCTCTTCTGCTCCGCATTTAGAGCACTTCTCCCATCTGCCACGGGTTGCAGCACCACACGAGCGACAGAGGGTAAAATCTGGAGCGAAGACGAGGCCTTTCAATTTGGTCTTGTCCCAGGCGAAGATTACAAACTCCATTACCTCCTGGGCAGGGGGGGGTTCGTTCCCCAGCCAGATGTGGGCGGTCGCATCGCCCTCTACAAGGCGATGGAACTCCCCTTCTTTTGAGATCCGCTCAAAGGCCTTGATCTCTGCTTCTTCCCTCACCATATCATAGTCGGTGTAGTAAATCCCCCCGGAACCAATATCCCCGCGCACATACCTGCCCGCCAGGGGAGAAAAGTATCTCAGGTCGAGGCGGGCAAAACGGTGAGACAACGCCTCGGCGGGAAGCTGGCCCAGGATAATGCGCATCTTTTCCCTCTCACCGTAAACCTTCAGTTGTCTTTTTATCTCCCTAACCAACGAAAGGGCAAAATCAAGGCTATTTTTGTCGCTGTATAAAGGCATCCCCCGATGAAGGTAGGTAAGTTCATCCAGCCCCACAAGTCCAACGAGGAAACAGGCATTCCCCCTATCTCCCAACGTTCCAACCCCTGTGGGGGATGTGAAAAGTGTGAGCGGTCCATCTTCCCCGTACGAGATAAGCCTTTTAAGAAAGGCGTTTTTTTCGCTGTGGGTTTGGCATGCAAGCTCCACTATTTCCCGGAGGTATGAAAGAAGCTTTTCATCTTCTCCACCGGCCCGATAACCTAAGCGTGGAAGATTTATGGAACAATTGTGAATAATGTACCGGGGTAGGAGGTTAAGTTTTCCTCCTTTTTCCGTCTTTCGATCGAAGACAAAGCACGGATTCCCCTTTTCCACCGCCAGAGCACAGAGATTAAGTATAAATTCGCGGTCTTTCCCCTTTAAGACTTTGCCCGAAAGATGGAAGATAGGGCGCGGAAAGACAAAAGGTTTGCCTTCTCCATCCCCCTCCCTGTACACCTCGATCAAAGCCTCCATGAGACGCCTCGCCGCTGGTAGATAATCCCGGCATGTTTTTCCCGTCTCCTTCCCCCCTGGCCCGACCATGGGCAAATCGGCCATGCTCTCCGGTAGGTCCCAGTAGAGATGAATATCGGTAAACATCGCCTGCCCCCCCGTGGCCGAAGCGAGCTGAGAAAATTCGTACACCAGCATCTGGGCAAATTGAGCCATTTCCCTCTTCCCCATTCCTTCCACATATGGGGCAAAGGAGATGTTCACCCCCTCCCATGAAACCATCCCGGAGACATAGGCGTTTATCCACGTGCTGAACCTGATTAGATGGGCAAGAAGCACCTCCGGATGCTTGGCCGGCCGTGCTACCGTGAGGGTAGAGGGAAAATCCAGCCCCGTCCTCTTTAGATTGATTAAAGGCTGGTGTATGCCCACGATGCGGTCGATAAAGCCTAAGTCATGGAGATGGAGGTCCCCCATTACATGGGCATCCGTTACCGAGCGGGAGAAAACGTGGCTCAAGGCATAATCCCTCTTAATCCCTTCCGCCAGAATCATATTGGTCCCTTCCGGGCCATGAGGCACACTAGCCCGCTCCCGATTAGGGTGGAGAATGAAATTCTCCACATCGTAGAGGGGAAAACCCAAACGCGCATGGCGGCGGACGGCATCTTCCAATCCGCGCTCTATTAGCCTGGCATTTACGAGCTCGCGGATGAGCTGGGAGGTAAGTAAACTTATACCGGAAGAGAAGATTTGCTTTTCCACCTCCCGGCTGATTTCATCTGCCATCTCCCGGCCGATACCCGTTTCCCTCACCAGGGCTTCTACAATTCTTTCCCTGTCCCACCGGGCGACATCTTCCTCCGAACGACGCACGAAGAGGGTCAAATCGGTTGTTTCTCTGTTCTTTTCGCGGGAGTTCATATATTTGTGCTTATCCCACCCTGTAGTTCTTCTAAAGCTCTTTCCGCCGCTTTCGCCAGCTCTCCATCATGGTTATGGTGGAGGGCGAATATGCGGAAGTGGACAACCCGGGCGGGGATAAAGCGGTAAATTTCGAGGAGCGGCTCGCGGGATACCTGGCCCGTGGATGGGTTGTAAACATTGATGCGCTTATCCGTCTGAGCCATGGGATTAATGGGGCGGGGGTCCTGGGTCGCAAGGTCCACACGAAAAGAAAGACCCTTCAAGGAAGGAGGCAAAAAATCGCGAATCATCTGTTCACATTCTGCAGCCGAAGCGAATCTGATACCCTTCTGCATACGGTCTATGGAAAGTTCCGCCGAGTATGCCATTTTCCATTTTACCTCACGGCTGTATAGCTTTTCCCATTCTCTCCCCAGTTTGCGCTTCCGCCGATTTCCATCCGAAACCCAGCGGCGCACCTCGGAAAAGAGGCTCCAGTCATCAAGCTTCATATATTCCCGCAAGTTTTCGCGCGGATGAAAGGGAAATAAGAGTTTCATCGTCTCGAAGAAAATCTCCTGCAAGTGAAGGTCGAGGGCCCTCGTCGTTCGGTGAAAGTACACATGGGCATACAGGTTAAAGCGCGCGTTCAAGAATCGCCTGAGGGCAGAAAGCCCCGCCTCATGAATCGACAATCCTTCAGGAGTAAAGAACGTATAGTATTTGAGACGATCCATATCGACCATGTCCAGGGAAAACCCCGTCATGTAGGCGTCTCGCTGTACATAATCCAGATTATCCACCGTATATATGCCGTTAAAAAGCTGCCGGAGGGCATGCAACCAGCGAGGAAATTCTGCCGAAACGCTTTCTTTTGCCTTTATTAAAAAGGCAACGTACTTGGGGTCAATATGCTCCCCTCTCTCAAAGGCACCCGTAGGGCTGCGCCTTATGGTAGAGATGATCTCCCCTAACTCCCTTAAGATAATCTCCTGTCCCATATCTTCGTGGGTGAGATGAAAATGGGAAAGGAAATGGTCATCGAAGAAGTGACCGAAAGGCCCGTGGCCTACGTCGTGCAGCAATCCGGCCAAACGCAGGAGTTCTTCTACAAAAGGGAAAGATGGTGCCTCCGGATACACTTCCTTGAGGCTTTTCCAGATCGCCTGTCCGAACTCCCCTGCCAGGTGCATCGCCCCCAGGGAGTGCTGAAACCTCGTATGTTCTGCCGCAGGATAAACCCAGCGGGCACTCTGCAGCTGGTATATGCGACGCAAACGCTGGAGCCAGGATGAATCTATCAGGTTTTTTTCCGTTCTCTCCTGGGATGGAGCACGGACGGGCACAGTAAAAACCGCATATCGGTAGATGGGATCCGCAATCAGCGCTAACCCTTGATACTGTTTTGGGTATTCCATATCACCCCTGCCCGGTAGACTTAAGCTTATAGGTCCCATATGGCATCTTACCTCTGTTGTCAACGACGCTAATATGGTAGCATAGACTCATGATTAAGGTTACCTTCCATTTGCCCTACTTAGCCCACGGAGGAGAAAAAATTTACCTTTGCTTCTCAAACGCGAACGAAACTGGTTTTCTCCCTACAGTATACGATAATCAGGGCAATTGGGAAATCTCCCTTAGCCTCAATTCTTTTTCTACCTCGATCTCCTGGTACTACAGAATCGTTTATCCTACCGGGGAAGAGGAACGGGAAGGCGGACCTGCACGTTTCCTTTCCCTCTCTTCTAAAAAGGAAGGAGGAAACTTTCGGGTTTACGACTTCTGGCGGGCCCCCGGGGACCTCGCTTCGGTCTTTAGCACCCTCCCCTTCCAGGAGACGTTCTTTTACCGGGACGGAAGGGAACCCGAGCCCATTGACCCGGTGGACAAAACAGCTCTCGTTATCACATCCTTCGCCCCCACCGTTGGGCCGGAAGAAGAGATATACCTAACGGGGGATACGGAGGCCTTGGGGAACTGGGATCCCGTACGGGCCTTGCCCCTTAAGTATCTGCGGCAGGCGTCCTGGGAAATTCGCCTCCCCCATCCCCTGCCAAAACAATTTGAATACAAGTATCTGATTCGTCACCGGGAAAAGGGCACCTTTTCCTGGGAGGAAGGGCCGAACCGTCTTGCCCGTTTACATGAGGGGGAGGTTACCATCATCAATGACTGGCCCCTTGTGCATCCAGGTAGCCCAAAACGCTGGGCAGGCATCATCGTCCCCGTTTTTTCCCTCCGTTCCAGCCAGGGTCTGGGGGTAGGAGAATTCTTGGACCTTATTCCCCTCATAGACTGGGCAAGCCGCGCAGGTCTAAAGGTTGTTTCCCTCCTACCCATAAACGATACCCAATCTGCGGGAACCTGGGCCGATTCCTATCCCTACGCCATTACCTCAACAACTGCCTTGCATCCCCTTTACCTCAACCTCGATGCCCTTATCCCCCCTCGCAGTGGCCTTATTTACAGGCTAAAGAGGGAAAAGAGACGCTTGAATAAACGCCTGAAAGTCGATTACCCCGAGGTGATGCGCCTCAAGATGGAGCTACTTAAGGAAATATACTCAGAGCATAGCCCCGCAATTACGAAAGACCCCGAATTTATTTCTTTTGTAGAGGAAAACGCCGAGTGGCTAAAACCTTATGCCGCCTTTTCGTATTTAAGGGAAAAATCGGGAGGAAAGTCTCTCAACAAGTGGGGCCCTTATCATCAGGGAACAGAAAAGGTCGTAGAAGAGCTCACCGATCCCACGGCCAGGCATTATCCTGATATTGCCTTTCATTATTTTGTCCAGTTTCACCTTTACCGACAATTGCTTTCCGTTGTGAATCACGCCCGGGAAAGGGGGATAATTCTAAAAGGGGATTTGCCTATCGGGGTTTCCCGCATGAGCGTGGAGATGTGGTCTCATCCGGAATGGTTTATGGAAGATTACAGCGCCGGGGCCCCTGCCGACGATTTCAGCAATACGGGCCAGAACTGGGGTTTCCCTCTGTATAACTGGGAAGAAATGGAAAAAGACGGCTTCTTATTCTGGCGAAGGCGCTTCCGGCACATTTCAAAATTCTTCCAGGCAGTGCGTTTAGACCATGTCCTCGGTTATTTCCGAATCTGGGCCATTCCGGCGGAGCACATCACCGCTTCCCAGGGAAGATTCATGCCCTCCCTACCTTTCAGCCGGGAAGAACTGCTTTCTAGAGGCATCACCGATCCGGATTGCCTCGCCACACCCCTTATCACCGAAAGGACCCTAAGGCACATCTTCGGTCGCTCCTTCCGAAAAATCGCACCCCGCTACCTCAGACAGATAGATGGGAACCGTTACGAATTCTTATCCCCCTACTCGAGTCCCCTTAAAGTATGGAGACTCTGGCGGGGAAAGAGAAAAAGGCCTATCCTCGAGGGGCTCCTTCGTTTGCACGATGAAGTCCTTCTACTTCCGGAAAAAAGGGATGGAGGGATTTTTTTTCACCCCCGCTTTCGTATGAGCGATACCTTTAGGTTCCATGAGCTTACAGAGGAGATGAGGGATTCCCTGCTTAAACTCTCTACGGAATACTTCTACCACCGGCATAACGACCTCTGGAGGCAAACGGGAAACACACACCTTCGACTTCTCCAAGGACTGTCAAATATCCTTCTGTGCGCGGAAGATTTAGGGATGGTACCCGAGATAGTACCTCCCCTTCTTACCCGGAGGGGTATCCTCTCCCTTAGAATCCAACGGATGCCCACCCGGCCAGGAGAAATTTTCTCCCTTTGCCAAAATTACCCTTATTTGTCCGTAGCCTGTCCCAGCACTCACGATATGCAACCCCTTAGATTGTGGTGGGAAGAGACGGATCGTGCCTTAATCCAGTTTTATTTCGAGCACATCCTGCATGGCGATGGTATAGCACCTTTGCAACTAACAGAAGAGCTTGCAGAAGCAATTATTGAGCAGCATCTCTCTTCCCCCAGTATGTTTGCCCTTTTCTTGCTCCAGGATTTGCTTTCCTTAGACGGAAGTCTGAGGCGAAAGGATTGTAAAGAGGAGAGAATCAACGATCCTGCCATTTTGCACCATCGCTGGAACTTCCGTTTTCATCTGAAGGTGGAGGAACTCCTCAACCACCGTGCCTTCCAGGAAAAGATAAGGAATCTCGTTAGGAGATCGGGGCGTGAGAATTAGCGGCAAGACAGGCGGCACCGAAGGCCCCCATTAAGCGCGGCTGGAGAGGAACGAGGATGTTTATTTTAAGGACTTCCTCAATGGCCCGAAGAAGCCCTGTATCTTCTCCCCCGCCCCCAACAAGTGCCACGGGAGGTTCCCATTTGACCCTCCTCATGAGCATCTCCACCTTTGAAGCCATAGCTCGATGTACACCGGCTACGATGTCCTCCGGTTTCGCCCCTTCTGCAATACGGGAGATGGCCTCCGATTCTGCGAAGACGGCGCATCCGGTAGAAAATTCTACCGGATGGAGTGCTTTCAGGGAAAGCGGGCCCATTTCGCTTACATCTATGTGTAAGATACGGGCCATAATTTGAAGGAACCTGCCCGACCCTGTGGCACACTTCTCGCTCACGATGAAGTCCCGCACTTTCCCTCCCCCATCCGTAACAATCGCCCTAGTAAACTGGCTCCCTATGTCAATCACCGTACGCACATGGGGATAAAAGGCCATTACGCCCCTTACATGGGCCGCCACCTCAGAAAAACGCGGGCCCTTAACCTCAATACCTTCACTGCCTACGCCCGTCACCCCCACTCCCTTAACGTCTTCTACCGATACCTGCCCTTCCTCCACCACCATTTCCATTACCCGCTCAGCCTGCTTCCGATAGTTTCCAACAACTGGCAGAATCACCCCCGCTATCAATTCATCATTAGCCGCCAGTACTCCCTTAATGGAAGAGGAGCCCATATCAATTCCGAGCCATACGTTCACTGGAAGAAGGTTACCTCCGCCCATTTACGGTCCATTTTCCCCCTTTCCCCTCTATCGACCAAGGTTTTCGCAATAATGGCCGCCCCCCAGGCGCCGGTAAGAAAGGGTTCCTTCGGCACCTGAACCTCACAGCCCAGCTTTCGAGAAAGGGCGGAGGTAAGGCCGGTATTTTTTGCCCCCCCTCCCGTTACCACAACTTCCCCTTCGACTTTCAGATGACGTACCATCGAGGCAATACGGCTGGCAATGGCATCATGGAGGCCGGCACATATATCTGCCACGGGCACCCCTTCCGCGAGGCGAGCAGTGACTTCGAGTTCCGCAAAAACGGTACAGGTGTTGGCTATCTTCACCGCCTCTTTCGCTTGAGCAGAAATATCCCCCATTCTCCCCAATTCAATACCTAAGGTGTCGGCGATAACCTCGAGAAACCTGCCCGTTCCGGCGGCACACTTATCGTTCATAACAAAATCCGTAATCTTCCCCGCTTCATCGAGCTTTATTCCTTTGGAATCCTGCCCCCCGATGTCAATGATGAGGCGCGCTGACGGGAAGGCCGCCTTTACTCCCCTGGCATGGCAGGTAATCTCCGTTACATGACGGTCGGCAAAGGGACAGTTTAACCTGCCATATCCGGTAGCCACGATGTAGGCTAAATCATCTGCCCCCATTCCTGTTAGGCTAAGAGCTTCTTTTATCACCCGGTAGGCCAGGCGGCGATGTTCCGCTCCGGTAGGGCCTACGAGAGAACCGGCTATCTCACCGTTGTCGTGCAGGATAACCACCTTTGTCATGGTGGAACCGATGTCTATCCCCGCGACGGGCATAATAATTAAGACCTTGCCTTCAGGGCATCTATGAAAGCCCCGATTTGGGCCTTCCACTGGGCTTCCGAATAGTCCCTCAAATCCACCATATCCGATACGAGCTGCATCATGGGTACATCTGTATAGCGTCCCAGCAGATTTTTCATGTGAATCTGCCCCACAGTGGTTGCCCGGCATGAGCGACACGCATGGAACACGACCCCGTCAATTTTGTAATCCCTTATAAGTTTGAGCAGTCTCTCCACCACCTGATGCCCGCTATTTTTCTTCGCCTCTTCATGCCGCTGGGTGAATCGCAGGAAAGCCCTCCAGGCAAGGTACTTGATGGGATCCCTCACATGGGATGGCACTTCCACGGGATCGTAACCCCGATAGACGTTTTCTATAACGAAGACGGCACCAAAGCTCTCAAAGTAGTTGAAAATCCACAGGGTGTGCCAGGGAGGCAAGCCACCCCCATAAAGAAGCCGATACTTTTCCTCAGGAATTACCCCCAAACCGTTTTCCACCTTGTACTTCACCTCTTCATACAGTTGTTTATAAAAGTTGACCGCCATTTCGGTTCCGCAATAATAATGACCGGCCACCATAATACTGAAGTGGTCCTGGGCCGGCATGGGAGATGGCACCGCTACCCTCAAACGATCGATCTCATACCAGAGGCGCCACGCCTCATCCCCCAGTTTAATTGTCTCCCAGAGTCTGTCCTCATCTAATTTTTTCCCCGTTTGCCTTTCGAGAAACTCCACGAGGCCCCGAAACTGTTCCTCCTGGTAACGGATGTAATAGTCCCTCACCTCTTTCAGCTCTGCCTGGACCGGCGGTGCTACCACGTCGATACTATAGGTAGGAACATTTAGGTATCTCCCCGCTGCCTGGTACCATTTGAAGCGGGGGTCGCAGACGGCACTGCTGCCCAGCATCATGTCTGGCTCCGGCATACCTCCATCAGGGGCGTTCTCCGGGATACCTCCTAATTCTTTTCTAAGGCTATCAAAGCCCAGCCCTATACGGGCATAACTGCATAAAACCTGAGAGTAGCCATCCTCCTCGGCTTTCAAGAGAAAACGGTCCATGTCCCTTTTTGCCGCACAGAGGCCCGCATAATTTTCCGTAGGAATGGGGACCACATCCATGGCCCGCACAATTTCATCGTATTGGGAAGCCACCATGAAATAAGCAACCTTTTTCCCCTGTTCCTTTGCTTCATGGGCAGAGCGGTATATGTTTTTCACCATTTCCCTTATTAACCGGGCCGTCTGGGTACCCTTCACGGCTGTGGTTTTAATCTGGTCCTTCTCGCCCATCACACCACCTCCCCTATCATTTCGAGAAAAGCCTGAATTCTCGTGCGGAGCTGCCCTATGGTCACGAGGGAATAATCGTCTTCCAACATCAGGACAGGGATTCCTTTTTCCTTCAGGTAATCCCTTAAATCCGGGCCTTCCAGTTCACAGGTATCACAGTAGCGGATAATGTAAAATATAGCCCCGTCCACTTTCCATGCCTCGACAAATTCACCTATATAACCGAAGCGATTCTCCAGATCCTGCTTCCGGTTTCCCGTCAGAGTAAAGTTGCTCCTGGGACAGGGGATCGACAGATACCTCTGGGCTATATCCATGAGAGGGTCTGCCGTTTCCGGTACCTCATGCCAGAAGGAACGGCTACCGGTACATAGGTCATCCATTACAACCATAGCCCCACTTTCTTCGATCAACTGGATAAAAGCCGAATCATCAATCTCATTGCCCCAGATGAATAACCTTGGCTCAGGTGGCCCTCCTACCTTTCTCCATCTTACCTCCTCGAGATACCTCTCCAGGAGCTCCACATATTCCGCAACCGGTAACCCCATCCCGGCTACCATTACTTCCATTACCTCCGCCCCGGAAACTGGGGGTGGATTATGTTTTCTCATCTCGTAAAGTTCCCTAAGGAGATTCCTCTTTCGGTTGGAGAGGTGAATGGCGGAACGCAATTTTTCCTCATTAATCGGCCGCCCCGTCCATTCTTCAAGGCCCTTAATCAGGTAAGCCAGTTCCGCCCGGAAGAAATCTACCGCCCCCCTTTCCCTCATGTGAGGTACGTTGAGGAGATGATTAAAATCTGCTGGGTGGTTGTGAAACCAGATGGAGTAAATTCGGTCAATGGTATCGCAGCTGTGGGGAGCCACAAAGGCATCGAGGAAATCATACTCCCCCTTCAAAGCCCGATTGAAACAGCTTCTGGCAAAGGGGCAAGCCATGGGTTCAATATAGGCATCGGCCCGGTCAATGACATCCCTTTGACTGCCCTGGAGGCGAAAAGGAACGAGACCAAAGGCGCTAAAGATTTCCTCTGGTACAAGGCAACAGAAGTATCCCACCACTTTTAGCCCCTCCTCTTTTAGTTCCTTCGCCCTCATTTCCCGATGAAGATACAGGTGTTTTAGCGTTTCGGTAGCTGTCATGGCAATTTTCGCCCTCCTTTCCTGCTAAACGCCTTTGCACCTTAGAAAAGCTTTCAATTTTCTGTCAAGGGATTTTGCTTACCAAAGGACGAAACGACGGTCGAGAGTTCTGTACTGAATAGCCTCGGCGATATGGGGAGGTGCGATGCTCTCTTTTCCCTCGAGATCGGCAATCGTCCTCGCTAGTTTCAAAATGCGCACGTAAGCCCGGGCGCTAAGTCCCAGTCTCTCCATTGCATCTTTCAAAAGCCCTTCGCTTTCTCTATCGAGAACACAGAATTGCTTCACTTCTTTATCTGTGAGATAGGCATTTAAAGGTATTGTTTTATGGGGTAAACGTGCCTTCTCGATCTCTCTCGCCCTTTTCACCCGTTCCCTGATCTCTCGGGAAGACTCCCCCTGATACTTCCCCACGAGCTCCTGGTATCCCACGGCGGGCACCTCCACATGGATATCAATCCGATCGAGGAGGGGGCTGGATATTTTCCCCTGGTATTGACGTATCTGCTGTGCCGTACACCGACAGGTACGGGCTTTATCCCCAAAATGACCACAAGGACATGGATTCATGGCTGCCACAAGCATAAACCTGGCAGGGTATGTTACGGTTAGGGCAGAACGTGTAATGGTAACCCACCCATTTTCCAACGGCTGCCTAAGGGACTCAAGTACGTTACGACGGAATTCCGGCAGTTCATCCAAGAAAAGGACCCCATTGTGTGCCAGGCTAATTTCCCCGGGCTTTGGTGTTTGTCCACCGCCGATAAGACCCGCATCGGAGATGGTATGATGGGGAGACCGGAATGGTCTTCTAGTTATGAGCCCCTGTCCTTTTTCCATAAGGCCGGCAATGGAGTAAATTTTGGTTGTTTCTACCGACTCCTCCAAGGTTAGGTCAGGCATAATGGTAGGAATACGCTGTGCGAGCATTGTCTTTCCACCGCCCGGCGGCCCCACCATAAGCATGTTATGCCCCCCGGCCACCGCAACTTCTACAGCCCTCTTGGCTATGTCCTGGCCGCGGATGTCGGAGAAATCAACCCGGTAGTTCTCTCCTTGCATCAGGAGACTTCGGGCATCTAACTTTAGGGGCTTCAACAAAAGACGCCCTGCCAGGAATTCTACAACCTCTTCCAGGCGACGGACGGGGATTATTTCGATGCCTTCCACTATGGCAGCTTCCCGGGCCGATTCTTCAGCGAGAATCAGCCCCTTATAACCCCAACTACGGGCATGAAAGGCGGCAGATATAGCCCCTGGAACCCCCTTGACACTACCGTCTAGGGATAACTCCCCCAGAAGAATGTAATTCAGAAGCACCTCCTTATGGATTACTTCCACCGCCGCCAGAATGGCACAGGCAATGGGCAAATCCAAACCGGTGCCTTCCTTCCGGACATCCGCCGGGGCCAGATTTACCGTAATATGTTCCCGGGGAAAGGGATACCCAGCGTTTTTAATGGCCGCCTTTATGCGGTCCCTACTTTCTTTCACCGCGGCATCGGGGAGCCCCACCGTAGAAAACTGGGGCAAACCTTGGGCTGTATCTACCTCCACCTCTACGCGGTAGGAATCGATACCGTATATGGTGCAGCCTATCGCTTTAACGATCAATATGCTCCCCCTTTTCAAGCTTCTCGTATGCCATATAAAAAAACAGGCTATATGGCAAGGGTGTTTGCCGTTGCTTTTTTCCTCGGTATGGTTTATTAGAAAAACATCCTAATCACCTTTCTGGTGTCCAGGGGTAACAAAAAAATGAGGGGTTTTAAAAATGAAAGGCATGAAAAGGTGGGTCATTTTGTCTTTTTTCGCCGCCTGCATAGTGGGGCTTCCCTTAATTGCTGCGGCAGGAGAAATCGTGATTGGCTACACAGGTCCCCTTAGCGGCCCCGCGGCCGAATACGGCCAAGATTGTCTCTTTGGTCTGGACATGGCCATTAAGGAATTGAATGCGGCAGGAGGAATCGACGTAAAAGGAACCAAATATCTCTTCCGTCTGGAAAAGTTGGACGACCGCGCAGATCCTACCCAGGCGGTAAACAACGCCCGCCGCATCCGAGCGGCAAAGGGTATTGCGGTTTTCAACGGCGTTTTTACCACCATCGCGGCCATGGCTAAGATAAACGAGGAACCGGGTAATGAATTTCTCCTCATGGCCTATACCAGCACACCAAAGGTTGTCCAGTTAGGCAATAAGCTTTTGGTGGCCACCACCGCTCCCCCATTTCCTGCTTACATTCAGGTTTTCGTAGAAATCGCTATGAAGGAAGAAGGCTGGAAGACTGCAGCTATGCTATGTACCCTGGGGGCCTATGGAGAGGAATGGCGTCACGCCTTTGCCAACTATTGGAAGAAAAAAGGGGGGACGATAACTATTGACAAACCGGCAAATTATTACACGGAGACGGACTTTTCGGCACCTCTAACGGCCGTTCTAGCCACGAAACCAGATGTAATACTAATCGGTGGCCCTTCCGCCACAACGGCTCTGGTCTTAGAGCAGGCAAGGAGTATGGGGTTTAAAGGGGGCTTTATGCTCATCGACCAGGCAAAGATGGATTATATGTCCGGGATACTTAAAGGATACCAATTATTCGGCAACACGATTGGCGTTGCCCCGGCGACCTCTATGTGGGTTCCCATTTTAGACAAATGGGTAAAGAGCTATGCAACCGCCTATAAAAGGCAACCCACTTCAGAGTCTTTGAGGAACTACGGTGCCATGATTGCCCTCTCTAAGGCCATATCTGCTGCCGGAACTACCACGGATGTGCGCGCTATCCGTGCTGCTTTCCCAAAGGTCCTACCGATCTTAGGAGACCGAATTCCCACGGAGCTTTATGGGATTCAGGACCACGGGAGACTACTTATGGCTGGAGGGGTCACAAGAACCATAAAGGGAAAGATTCAGCCGTCGGTCCAGTACTATCACTGGATAAAGAGCGAGAAGGAATGGAAAGAAATTCTCAAAATTACCAAATATAAAACCGACAAACGCTGGCTAAAGTTAGATATCGAAAACTGTCAGTAATTAAAAAGAGGGCCCTGGGTCTTCCTGGGGTCCTCCTTTACTTTCTTGACGTCTAAAATACACTGTGATAGTTTTTTCTTATGGGGGAGACAATATTTTCGCATTTAGATGAAAAGGGTAATGCCCGGATGGTGGATATTACAGGCAAAGAAGAAACTATCCGGGAAGCGTTGGCGGAAGCGCATGTGGTCATGAGTCATGAAACCCTTTCCCTTATCATGGACGGAAAAATTTCAAAGGGTGATGTTTATAGCGTAGCCCGGATCGCCGCTATTATGGCGGCCAAGAAAACGGGAGAACTTATCCCCCTATGTCATCCTTTAGATATAACAGGGATAGAAATAAATTTCATCCCTTGCCCTGAAAAGGGAGAAATTGTTATTCGTTCTCTGGTACGTACCCGGGGTCGCACGGGGGTTGAGATGGAAGCCATGACCGCGGCCAGCATCGCGGCTCTAACCATTTACGATATGTGTAAAGGAGTGGATAAAACAATAACCATTACCCAGATCGCCCTCCTCGCTAAACAAGGAGGAAAGAGTGGTGATTTTGTACGCCCTGTACAGAGGGGATGAGCTTTTCCGAACTAATGCCCATGGATCAAAAAGATTACTACATAAAAAAATCCTTCATTATCCCATTAGTTCTGGACACGGTACTTTTAATCATTCTTACCTTTCTCTCCTACCTAAATCGCAGCCCCCTCTATGAGAGGGGTTTTCTCCTTTCTGCGAGCCTGATTATCCTTTTCGTTTGTCTTGAGTCTCTCCAGAGGAAAGTTTCTCTCTCCCCTGAAGGTTTGGAGATAAAGAAAATCGGGAGGAAAAAATTCCTAAACTGGTCAGACATCACCCATTTGGGATGTCTTACCCTCCGCCATCGGTTCTACCTTCTGCTTACCACCAAGAAGGGTTTTCACATCATTTCAAACGCTTACGGAAACTTTGGTCAGCTCGTTTCGGATATCATCTCTTTCCTGCCGGCGGACAAGATTGAGATAGAAGAGGGGGTGCGCCTCCAGGCCAATACTCCTACGCGGAATATCTCGGATCTCATTGCGGCCTGGTTAGCCGCGGCCGTCCTTACGGGTATTATAGCCTTTAAACTTTTTGCCCCGCCATAATGGAGAATGCCATGAAAAATACAGATCACAGATGGAAAGGCACCTCCCCCCACCAGTTAGTGGAGGATATCATCTCAGAAAAAATGGAACACATAACCACACTCTTGAGCCAGGATGAAGGCAGAAAGAGTCAGCTATACGATGAAATCCTCACAATGGTGGAAAGATCCCTGTTCAGAATCGCCCTTAAGAGGTCAAATAACATAAAGAGCAAGGCTGCCGATTATTTAGGTATAAGTCGAAACACCTTCCATAAAAAAATGGGCAAATTGAACCTCGATGACTTTTGAAATTTCTCTATCCCCTCAGGTAAAAGAACTTTTGGCAAGGGGTGTTAGGATAACCAACCCCTGTACCGTTGAGATAGGCGAAGAAGTACCCCTGGAGGCCATTTCTTCCCAGGGGGTAGAAGTACACGGTCCCGTCAGAATCGTCGGGTCTCTTACTGCGATCGGTCCTAAAGTTAAGCTCGGCCAAGAAGGTCCCGTCACCATTGTTAACTGCCAGATAGGAGCCGCCGTTGAGCTTGGAGGGGGGTATTTCGTATCCTCCGTATTCCACCCCTTCTCACGTTTGGGCAATGGGGCTCATGTCCGGGAAGCCTGTCTTCTGGAAGAGGCAGCAAGCGGCGCCCATTGCGTGGGGTTAAAGCAGACAATCCTCTTTCCCTTCGTGACCCTGGGTAGCCTGATCAATTTCTGCGACTGCTTGATGGCGGGGGGAACTGATCGAAAGAATCATAGCGAAGTGGGCAGTTCTTTCATCCACTTCAACTTCACCCCCCATCAGGACAAAGCCACCTGTTCCCTTTTCGGAGATGTACCCCACGGGGTAATGCTCAATAAGCCACCTATTTTTCTGGGAGGGCAAGGGGGTGCCGTGGGACCGTTGCGCCTCGGATACGGTACGATAACAAGAGCAGGGACAATCCTTAGGAAGGATAACCCGACAGAGGGGCTTCTCCTGGGTAATACTTCGGCGGGGAGAGAAGTAACCCCCTTTTACCCGGGCCTTTATTTAGACCTTCCCCGGCGTATAAGAAACAACGTGGTATACATTGCCAATATACTCGCTCTTTACACCTGGTACCTCCATGTGAGAAAATTATTTGTTCGAGATTACTGGGACAAAGCCGTGTTCGAGGGGTCTCTGAAAGCATTAGAAAACGTATTGAAAGAAAGGCGACATCGGCTGGAAGAGCTGGCCGGAAAAATGTCGCGGTGTATCCAAATGGCCGAGCGGGTACTTCAGGGAAAGAAGAAAGAAGCTGTCATTGCCCAGGCCACGGAATTTGAGGGAAAATGGCCCCTCATGCAAAGGGTTCTCGACCAAGGCCTCGCTGAGGAACTGGGAGCCCGACATAGAGATAATTTTATTAAAGTCCTTAATGGAGCGGCAAAAGCCGACTACATATCCACGATCAAAGCCCTGCCGCCGGAAACCTCGAGGTTAGGTACCTCTTGGCTTCAGGAGGTAGTCGATGGCATAGAAGAAAGGGCGATGGATTACTTACCTTCATGCCGATGATGAAGCTAAAGACCCTAATAGAAAAAATTCTTCGCTTCCGATTGTTCATAGGCCTTAATCCCTCAATGGCGGAAGGCCCTGCCATAATTATCTTCCCATGGCAAGACTCCACCTTTTACTGCGGTCTGGCCGGCCTCATTGTTGTTAAAACCCATGCCCCTAAAGAAGAGGGCAATTATGCCATTTGCGATAAACTAAGGGATCTCTGGGAAAAGGCAAAGCAAAACGACCTGCCCTCAGTGATAAAAAGCCGTGTTCCTCTCCTGGCATATTTAGGAGGAGAGGAATCCTTGAAAGAAATGGCCAAGCTCGTCTGGCAAATGAAGGAAAAGGAAGGCTTTCGACAGGCATTTTCCTCACCCATAAAACGGGAAGCCATAAGAACAATTACGGAAGGGATGCGGCAATTCTTGAATCAGGAGGAGGCTATTTTAAATAAAGCGGCAAATAATTTCGTAACCCAAGATCTCGAGGTAATAAACCAGCGCCTTACCCTGCTTAAAGATGTCACATGGGAGTTGGAGAGAGATCTCCTCGCAAATATCGATAAAATTGTCGCCCTCACTGGGGACAAGGCCCTTGAAAAATTGGAGGACTGGACCCTGGAGAATTACCGTTCCATAAATCTTCTCCTCAATACCTTAGACCGCTTAGAAGTCCGGGGGAGGGACTCGGCAGGGCTACAAGCCACCTTCGCAATTTCTTCTCCTTCAGAATGGGAGAACATAAAAAGAACTCTCAGGGGAAAGGGGCTCCTTGAGGCGTTTGAAGAGCGATGCCGAACCGGCGATTTGCACAACTCAAGCATTTCCGTTTCGTCAAAAAATGATTTTGTTACTTTTACCTACAAGACCTCCTCCATTATAGGGGAGCTGGGTCAAAACGGGAAAGCTTTAAGGAAAAGTATATCGGAAGACGCTATCCTACATACTTTCTGTGAGTGCAATTTACAGGGGGTAAATTTCCTCATCCATACCCGGTGGGCATCGGTCGGGGCTATTACGGAGGATAACTGTCATCCCATTAATAATTACAACTTAAAGGAGAAAGACGGCGTCAAGAATTATCCTCATTACGGTTATGGCCGATGGGTTATAAACGCCGTTTTAAACGGGGACATAGACAATTACCGGGAGCTGAGGGCAAGGCTGGAAAGGGAAGGTGAACTCATCCCCGAAAACCTCACTACGGACACAAAAATAATCCCTTTACTGATAGAACAGCACCTAAAGGCGGGTTTTGACTTTACCGAGGCCTTCCGCCGGGCCGTAAGTCAATGTGAAGGGTCTCATGCCATTGCCGTTACAAGCAACTGCGAACCCTATCGCGTATTTCTGGCCCTGAAAGGTAGTGGACAGGCCCTCTATGTGGGGTTAAGTGCCGACGCATACGTCTTTTCTTCGGAAGTGTACGGCCTCATTGAACGGACGCCCCATTTTATCAAAATGAACGGGGAGCTTCCGGCCATTTCGGAAAAGATGGAAACAAACGGGCAGATTTTCGTTCTCGACGGGGAAAAAGGGGGCCTCTCCGGAATTGAAGCCATGTTTTACAACGGTGATACCATTTACTTAACACCCCAGGAGATATCAAGGGCTGAGATTACTACACGCGACATAGATCGGGGCGATTACCCCCATTTTTTCCTCAAAGAAATCTCCGAATCGCCCCAATCGGTAGAAAAGACCCTGCGGGGAAAATACCGGTTTACGGCGGAAGATCAGGTGATCTTTAACTTTGGCCCCGATATTGTACCGGACAAATTGAAGGAAGCTCTTAGGGAGGGAAAAATAAGCGAGATAATAATAATTGGCCATGGAACCGCGGCTGTAGCTGGATTTGCTGCAGCATACGGATGGCAAAGGTATTTAGCGGACAGCCACATCCGAATTGAAAGCACCGTGGCTTCAGAGATGAGCGGGTTTGCTCTCCGTGAAGACCTATCCGGTACGGTCGTGATCCCCATTACCCAATCTGGTACGACTACGGATACGAACCGGGCAGTGGCCATGGCGAAAGAACGGGGGGCCTGGATAGTGTCCATCGTCAACCGACGCCAGTCTGATATCACAACCAAATCCCATGGGGTGCTATACACAAGCGATGGTCGCGATATAGAAATGGCCGTAGCCTCCACGAAGGCCTTCTATTCCCAGGTCATTGCCGGTCATCTGTTAGGTCTTTATTTCGCCCAAATACTAAATACGATGCCCAATCATCTTATCGCCCAGGAGATAAGGAATTTAGAGAAATCTGTACACGCTATGAAGGAAGTGTTTTCCCTACGGAACCAGATAAAAGAGGCGGCCTATAATCTTGCCCGATCGAGAAAGTATTGGGCTGTTGTCGGAAGTGGACCGAATAAAGCTGCTTCCGACGAAATCCGGATAAAATTGAGCGAGTTATGCTATAAAACCATCTCTTCGGATATCGTGGAAAATAAAAAGCACATCGACCTTTCCGCCGAGCCCCTTATTATCGTCTGCGCCGCCGGTTACCCAGAGCACGTATTGGGGGATATTATAAAGGATGTCGCCATTTTCCGTGCTCATAGAGCTGCCGTGGTCGTGTTTGCCGATCGGGAAGAAGAGAGGTTCCATGGCATTGCCGACTATGTGATACCCCTACCGGCAGGACCGCAGCCTATACCCATTATCCTCAACACCATGGCCGGTCACCTGTGGGGATACTATGCGGCCCTTTCCCTCGATGAGGAAGCACGTTTCTTCCGGCAATTCAGAAATCTTTTAAACCTAACCATTATAGAAGCCGGCCGGGGTATTGGCTCCTTCTACGAGGTAATCGCCGATAGAAAATTCCGCCATGTAGTTCAGTCTTTTACGAGAGAGTTGAGCGAAAGAAAGCGAAAAAATTTGCTCGCCTTTATCGATGGGAATACCCTTTCCGATCTCATTTTGCTCCTTAAGTACGCCGCGGGAAAAATTCCCCTCGAAGAATTCTGGCAGGATTTCCCGGAGGATAATGGCCTGGGGTTCACCCCTCTGGAACGTCTCGATATCTGTTTGGGACAGATTATAGATGAACTCACCCGACCCATTGATGCGATCCGACATCAGGCCAAAACGGTCACAGTAGGTACGAGTCGTAAGGAAATTTCTCTCCAGGGCCCCATTCACGACCTCATTTTACGCCTTGGTTTCACGGTAAAACACCTTACCAGTAAAAGCGTCCTTACCCTAAACCGGCTTAAGGACGCGGTCTTACATATTAAGGGTTATACCCTTTACCTCATCGAAAACCTCGACACCGACGGCAATCCTACCGAGGAGACAACTATCCGGATAATTGACCGGGATGGCATTTCCCTTAATATGAGATCAAGGGCGGAGAGTAAAAGTCCTTTGATCGGCACCAAAAGAACCATTACTAGCATGAAACATGTTTACGTCGGGCAGGGGAAGCTCGACGGAGCTACTATTATCATCATTCCACTAATAACCCCTGAGCAAAGGGTAAGTCACCTCTTGCTTCTCCATGTAGAGCTAAACGAAAATATGGGACTCCGGGAGAAAATTGACCTCTTAGGTTACAAGTATCAGGACATTAAAAATATTATTGCCGAGTACAATCTCCCATGGGATGACAAATACCTGGGAGGATTTCCTCTCATAAGGCTTTTGGGAGAACCACCCGAGATCATTGCCCACGAAATAAAATCCAGGGAAGGCTTATGAAAACAACAAAATTTATCTTCATAACGGGCGGAGTCCTCTCCTCTCTGGGCAAGGGTCTGGCAGCAGCCTCGATTGCCGCCCTCCTCGAATCGAGAGGGCTTAGGGTTACCAATCAGAAACTGGATCCTTACATTAACGTGGACCCAGGGACAATGAGCCCATACCAGCATGGCGAGGTTTTTGTGACGGACGACGGGGCGGAAACGGATCTCGATCTGGGTCATTATGAGAGGTTCACCAGTACCAGGATGAAGCGCACCAATAACCTGACAACGGGACAGGTCTACTTTTCTGTTATCACTAAAGAACGCCGGGGTGACTACCTTGGGAAAACCGTGCAGGTAATCCCCCATATAACGGACGAGATAAAAAATTTCATAAGGGAGAATGCCCAGGGCTTCGATTGTGCCATTGTGGAAATAGGTGGTACCGTGGGCGACATTGAAGGACTCCCCTTTTTAGAAGCGGTTCGCCAATTCAGAAACGAAATAGGTAGGCAAAACGGGATTTTCATCCACCTGACGTGGGTACCCTTTATCAAAACGGCGGGGGAAGTAAAAACAAAGCCCACCCAGCACAGCGTCAAAGCTCTCCGGGAAATCGGAATTCAACCCGACATCCTGTTATGTCGGACCGATGAGCTACTATCAGATGAAATCAGATCAAAGATCGCCCTATTTTGCAATGTCGATATAGAGTGCGTCTTCACCGCGAAGGATGTATCGTGCATCTACGAAGTCCCCCTCATCTTCCACCGTCAGGGGGTAGACGAAAAAATTGTGGATTTGCTCAATATTTGGACAGGTCGTCCCCATCTGGATGCCTGGGAAGAGGTTGTTCATAAATTCACCCAACCGGCTCAAGAGGTATCAATCGCCGTGGTGGGTAAGTACGTCCATCTCAAGGATTCCTATAAGAGCTTAAATGAGGCTTTAATTCACGGTGGAATTGCCAACGATTGCCGCGTTAACCTACGATATATCGATTCGGAGAAAATCGAGAAAGATGGCCTTGACCATCAACTGGAAGGCGCAGACGGTATTCTTGTTCCCGGCGGATTCGGCACCCGGGGGACGGAGGGCATGATTCAGGCCATTCGCTTTGCCCGAACTCAGAAGGTGCCCTTTTTTGGTATCTGCCTGGGAATGCAAATGGCGGTGGTAGAATACGCCCGCCACGTATGTGGGCTCAGCAAAGCCAACAGCGCAGAATTTGATGAGGCGACGCCCTACCCGGTCATTGACCTGTTACCGGAGCAAAAATCTATCACCACCAAAGGGGCTACAATGAGGCTCGGTGCTTATCCTTGCATCCTGGAGGAAAATTCTTTTGCTTACGAGGCCTATGGGACGAAAGAGGTTTCCGAGCGCCATCGTCATCGATACGAATTAAATAACGAATTCCGTAAAATACTGACGGACCACGGGCTTAAAGTAACGGGCAAATCCCCGGATGGCCGCCTCGTAGAGGTTATAGAAATAGAAAATCATCCGTGGTTTTTAGGCTGCCAGTTTCATCCGGAGTTCAAGTCACGTCCTACCGAACCTCATCCCCTCTTTAGGAAGTTCATCGCCGCTGCTTTGCTTTACAAAAGTGAAAAGAAAAACACATGATACCCCCAAGGGGGGAGGTCTACGAAGAGCCCCGGAGAGTTCAGCTCGGAAACTCTCCGGGGATATACGTAATTTGCCGCCACATCGTAGAGGTGAAGAATTTTATCCTCCTTTGCCTCGATTTCCAAGGTTAGCCTTCCCTGGGCCGCCCATGGGGAGTAGTTAACCACCACCATAAGCCTCTCCTCCCCTAACCTCCAGCTCCAGGCAAAGAGGTTTTCTCCTGAAGTGTTGTCGGGCCACGTTTGAAAGGGTGGTAGGAGTTGCCAAGTACCGTATTTCAAAACATCTTGCCGCCGAAGATTCGTTAAAAACCGGTAGAAGTTTTTTAGCTTATCATTAGGATTTTCGGGAGGAATCTCCAAGACGTAAACCGGCAAATTTGAGCATCTGCCCTCCCATTGCCCGTCGTAGAAAAGCAAAGCCCCCGGTAAGGTGGCCGTTACAATGTTGGCCGCCTCCAGTTTACCCAGTGGGAATACGCGAGCGGCCCGCTCCTCATCATGATTTTCTAAGAAGCGGCAGAGGGAATCCTGATAACTAACCTCCGCCGATAGGTGCCGACGCAGGGAAGGTATCCGTGCTTCTATGAGAAGGTCGTAAAGCGCCTTGTCGTAACAGTAGTCGAAACCCAAGTTTATAAGGTCACGTTCCCTTCCCCAGTACACCTCGGCGAGAAAGAGAAAAGAAGGATACTTTTCCTTTACTGCCCCGATCACCTCTTCCCAGAATTCACCCCGAGGGGTTTCCCTCACCCATTTACCCCATACTTGTTCAAATACATCGTTAAGGAAGAGCATTGCCATGTCGCAGCGGACACCATCGCAGTAATCTGCTATCTTAAGAAGAGTATCTACGGCCGCCTGCCGATACCCAGGATGAAAAGCGTTTAGCTGAACTACGTCCGGCCAGGGAGGGAAAAAGGGGTCGCGTCCCCGGGCAATCAGCCGGCCTCCGCAGAGGAGGCTTTCTTCGGGCATGAGACCTTCCCCTGAAACGTAGAATTCAGGATGAGTTTCAGTCCACGGATGGTCCGGCGCGGTATGGTTAGGCACAAAATCTAAGAGGAGTTTGAGGCCATACCGGGAGAGGACTTCTCTGGCCTTTCTCAATCCTTCAAGGCCTCCCAGAGATTCTTCCACTTCATAGTTGCGGATACAGTATGGAGATCCGCCCCCCTCCGTACGAGTGCCCAGGAGTAACTCCTGCCCCCGAGGGCTTCGCTGCCAGATCCCCATTAGCCACACGGCATCCACCCCCTGAGAGGCAATTTCTCGCCATAAACCTTCCGGTAAGGTTCCCAGATCTACTTCTTCCCGTGACTTCCGAAGCTGATAGAGGAACCGAGCGGTATGTATCTCGTATATGACCGGTCTTTTAGGCCAAAAGCTCATGTTTAAATACTAACATGCGATCTTTTATTTCTCGAATAATTTTTTGTTTGAAATAAAATGCGATATCGTCTATAAACGTTTTACACGTTTTAAAAGTGATTAATAAAAGGAGGGAGAACGCCATGAAGAGAGGAAGGTTCTTTGTCTGCGTATTTGCCATGTTTTTATGCTGCTTTTTGTGGACCGCCGCAGGTCAAGCCGATGAGATAGTTATTGGATATACGGGACCTTTAAGCGGTCCCGGGGCTGAGTACGGTCAGGATATTTTAAACGGCGTGGATATGGCCGTGAAAGAGATTAACGCGGCAGGAGGTATCACGGTAGGAGGGAAAAAATACACGATCCGTCTTGACAAGCTCGACGACCGTATAGACCCTACTCAGGCTGTTAATAACGCCCGCCGTTTCCGGGCCAATGGAGCCATTGCCGTCTTCAACGGTGTCTTTAATACCATTGCCCCAATGATGAAAATTAACGAAGAACACGGCAATGAATTCATTATGATGGCCTATACCAGCACGCCAAAGGTAACGGAGCTCAAAAACAAGCTCCTCGTAAATACGACCCTGCCCTTCACGGTATACGTAGAAGTGTTTACGGATTGGGCGAAAAAGAAAGGCTGGAAAAAATGTGCCATTGCCTGTACTCTCGGGGCCTATGGTGACGAATGGAGACAAATATTCAAAGAAGTGTGGGAAAAGAAAGGGGGCATTGTTACCATTCAGAAGCCGGCTAATTACTATACAGAAACGGATTTCTCTGCCCCTCTGACCGCAGCTCTTGCCACAAAGCCAGATTTTATGCTGATAGGGGGGCCATCCGCAACAACCGCCCTCTTCATAGAGCAGGCTCGCAATATGGGATTCAAGGGCGGCTTTGTCCTCGTTGACCAAGCCAAGCAGGATTATATCGAAATGCTTCTCAAGGGGACCCATCTCATGGGCGACCTCATCGGAACAGCAGGAGTAGCAAGTCTACCTTGGGTTCCCGGGCGGGGACAGGAATTTTACAACAAGTATCCAAAGCAGTACAAAAGAATGGTAACCTGGGAGTGTGCCCTGAACTACACGGCAACCCACTCCCTCATTCGGGCAGTCCAGGCAGCCGGCACGGTAACGGATGTGTATAAAATCCGCGCCGCTTTCCCCAAAGTTTACCCCCTCCTCGCCGACAATTACCCCAACGAAGTCTTTGGTATCAACGAGAAGGGTAATACTCTAATCATGGCTTCAGTTCAAACCATTACGGGAGGAAAATCAGACCCTTCATCCCTCTATGTGTGGTGGACAAGGGACAAAAAGCAGTTTGAACAAATTAAGAAAACCACAAAAACCCACAAATCGGTTCCTATCCTGTGGTTCCCGACGGTACATTAATCTTTGAATTCTCATGGGGAGCCCCGCTAATCAAAGGAGCGGGGCTCCTTTTTTAAGGACGCTTCATTAAACTTCTAATTGCAAGGCAGTCATAAACAACCCGGCTACCCTGATAGACCGTAACCGCCCTCTTCACAATCCGCCAGCCGTTATTCTGGACGACTCCTTCGCTCTCCAGCTGATCCAGCCAACCTCCTATCATTTTTTCGATGGATTCCAGTAATTCCAGATTCTGGGTAAGGGCGATGGGCTTCACACCCGGGGTATATACGAGCGTAAGCGGCTCTATTACGAGATGGGAAAGGTCATGGGGAGGGACTTCATCAATAATCGGCCTTGCCTGTAGCCGAATCATCCGGGCGCGGGCATCGGGACCGATGGTTTCTTTCGCCGTGCTTATCAGGTCAAGGAGGTAGTTTCTCACCTCGTTTAAATCTTTGGCCGTCCTTATTTTGTTCAATTCCGGATGGGCCTGCAGGGCCTTGGCCAGGAGGGAAATCTCTCTCAAATAATGGTTCCTTTGATTTGAAGGCACTAGATACATGGCAATTACGGAGACCGGTATCCCATCTGGTGCCCCGTAATCAATCCCCTGAGGGCTCCAGCCTATAACACACATGAGGTCCTCTTCAAAATTCACCCGGGCGTGGGGAGAAGCCCATCCCTTTCCTAAAGCGGTATTGGTACACGCCTCCCGCTCCATAACAAGACCCACTACGTCTGTATTAATGGGTACAGAGGGGATCGCCTCTAAGATATGGGCCAGAAATTGCAGGGCGTGTTCTTTCTCGTTGTCCGGCAATTCAATCAATCGTCCTTCCTGCAAGGCATCCAGCAATGTATCCATGATCAATCACCTCCATAGCGGTTAAAAAACCAAGTCTTCATGTAATGGGTAACAAAACCGTACGTGATAAGAAAACCACCTATCCAAAACCAGTACACCATAGGCAATGGTACTAGCCCCAGGGTTGGGGCGAAAGGAGAATAGGGAAGCCACACACCTACCCCCATTACAATTAGGGTGGTCATGGCCATGGTAAAGGACGGGCGGCTTTCGAAAAAAGGAATTTTTCTTGTGCGTATGATGTGGACAATCAGCGTCTGGGTCAGGAGGGACTCCACAAACCAGCCGGTGTTGAATAGTTTGACTAAGGCAATTTTTGCCCCCTCTCCGATAAAAGGGTTCAAATATGCACTGCATCCGAAGAAAAACCACATGAGGGCGAAGGTCAAATAATCGAAGATTGAACTGATCGGCCCGATGCAAATCATGAATTTTTTTATATTCTCTACCTGCCACTTCAGAGGGCGAGCCGTAATCTCTTCATCCACATTGTCTGCGGGAATACCGGTTTGAGAAAAATCGTAGAGCAGATTGTTGGTGAGGATCTGAATCGGTTGCATCGGCAAAAAGGGAAGGAGATAGCTGGCCCCCAGGACGCTAAACATATTCCCGAAATTGGAACTCGCCCCCATGCGTATGTACTTTACAATATTCGCAAAAACCCTGCGGCCTTGTTTAATTCCCTCTTCGAGGACGACAAGGCTCTTTTCAAGAAGAACGATATCTGCCGCTTCTTTCGCCACATCCACGGCAGAATCAACAGAGATGCCCACATCCGCCGCCCGCAGGGCCGGGGCGTCATTTATCCCATCTCCCAAGAATCCCACCACATGTCCTTTTTGCCTCAGGCAGGTAACGATTTCTTCTTTCTGCGCTGGGGTGAGTTTGACAAACACATCTACCTCGTCCACCAGCTGGGATATTTTTTCTGATGGAAAAGAGGCCAGTTCTGCCCCTGAAACTATTCTCTCACAAGGCAAATCCACCTCTTCACACACCTTTCTCGTGACCAAACCGTTATCTCCCGTCAGTACCTTAATCCTGACCCCCGCTTCTTTCAGTGATTTGATAACACTCGCCGCCGATACCTTGGGCGGATCGAAGAAAGCCATATACCCGAGAAGAATGAGATCGCTTTCGTCAGCGGTGGTGAAGATACGTTTACTCTGGGGAAATTCACGGTAAGCAATACCCAGGACACGAAATCCATCTTTGTTCAATCTCTCCACTTCCTCAAACAGATCCGCCCGAATCATATCAATTAAAGGATAAACCTCATCCTCAATCTGGTAGTGGGAACAGCAAGAATATATTTCTTCCACAGCCCCCTTGCATATGAGCACATGTGCCCCTTCGTAATTGACCACCACGGACATCCTTCTTCGCTGGAAATCGAAAGGAAGTTCGTCCACAAGGCTAAGCTCATCGTGTTCATGCATCGTCTCCGCAGCCTCTATTACTGCCCGGTCGATTAAATTCATAAGACCCGTCTGGTAATAGCTATTCAAAAAGGCATAGGTTAGGACATCTTCACTTGTATTACCCGTAATATCCACATGGCGTTCGAGAACCACACGGTCCTCTGTGAGGGTGCCCGTTTTATCCGTGCAAAGAACATCCATGGCCCCCAGGTCCTGTATGGCGGGCAGGCGCTTCACGATTACCTTCCTCTTCGCCATGGACAGCGCCCCTTTAGAGAGATTCACGGTGATGATCATAGGCAGCATCTCTGGTGTGAGGCCCACGGCTACCGCCAGACCGAAGAGAAGGGCATCTATCCAATTTCCTTTTGTAATCCCCACGAGGAAAAAAATGATGCCCACCATGACGACCATGAAACGTATCATGAGCCACGTGAAAGACTTTATCCCCAGGTCAAAACTCGTCTCCCCCCGGTGCTCACTCAAGCTTTCTGCTATGGAACCAAATACCGTATCGCTGCCGACATTGACCACTACCCCCTGGCCGGTTCCGCTCGTAATGTTACTCCCCATGAAACATGCATTGGGGAGGTCCCAAATAACCTGTTCCTGGAAGAAAATCGGCTCCGCAAACTTCTCCACCGCCATTGACTCACCAGAAAGGGCTGCTTGACTCACAAAGAAGTCCTTGGCCGCGATAAGGCGAATATCGGCCGGTACGACGGATCCGGCTGATAGGCACACTATATCACCGGGAACGACATCTGAGACCTTTACTTCCTGTTCCTTCCCTTCCCTAATGACTATCGTGCGAGACTGAACGCGCTTGCCCAGGGATTCCACGGCCAGGCTGGAACGGCGATCCAGGACATGGGACAGCCCTATACTGAGGAGGATCATCGCCGAAACGATCAAGGTAGACTTAATTTCCCCGATTAATCCGGAAACCAAGGCGATAACCATCAGCTGAATGACCAGAGGGTTCTTCACGCGGGCAAGGATATCTTCCCAGAAGCTCAGTCGCTTGGCCTTTTTCAACTCATTTGGCCCGTATGTCTCAAACCTTTCCCGAACTTCCTCTTCAGTAAGGCCAAAGGCCGTTGTACCCATTTTTTGCAGGGCTTCAGGTATGGAGACGCTGCATATCTCCCGCAGACGTTTCTCTCCAGCTGTGACACTGTTCGTGCGTGTACGTAGGGGAGGCACCCTCATGACCGGTACCTCCGCAGGGAGAAAATAAATGATGGGATTAAGAATTTTTCGTTCTTCATGGTCCACTTCCCGCGGCCGTGGCTCTCACCCGTGGCCCGCCGGAAGCGAACCTTTCTTTCACCGCATCAGTCTTCGGTGAAGGATTACATTGCCAGCATGGCCACCGGAAACCCACGATCCAGGATCGTCAGGTTCACATCTATGACTATTGTCAGAATCCTGCAACTTCATACCTCTTTATCTACCCTATCATCAGGGAATGTTTTCCTAAAGCACCAAGGCCACCCTTTGTCAAGCTTCTATTTAATCATTTCTTCCATTCCCCTTCCACGGAAATACCAATGCCTCCCCGTACGGCAAAATGCGCCGTAATCTTACACCACCGGGGAGACAAGACCCTGACCAAGTCGTCGAGGATTGTATTCACCACGTGTTCATGAAAGGCCCCGGTATTCCTAAAAGATTGCAGGTAGAGTTTTAAAGATTTAGACTCGAGTACCCTCTCATCAGGGATATAGCTGATTTCCAATTTGGCAAAATCCGGCTGTCCCGTCACGGGACATACACAGGTGAATTCCCCCGTCCGGAGAGTCACGACGTAATCTCTCTCCCTATGGTGATTGGGAAAGGTTTCCAGTCTCCCCTGTTTTACTCCTTTCTTACCGAGTAACGTTAGCTCCCGCAGGTCCTCTTTCGTCGTTATTCTCTTATCCAATCTTTTCATCACTAATTCACCTCTCTTTTTTGGAATAAAATACGGCACCGGCAAAGCTTACCGATGAACCCCCGTCCGCCCACTGTTTATATGCCACGACCTCTCCCCTCATCCCCCCCATCAGTTTGAGCTGAAAATATATGGAAGAAAGGCCACAGATCCGGCGACAATTCTTCTCTTCCCTTACCAACCCCAAAAAACCCTCCGCATCGCACCTCTCTACAAACCCAAGCAACATTTCATCCCTCCGCCGCGAACTATCAAGCCGCCATCCTTCTGCCGGGTAGGGATCACCGAATTCAATACCTATATGGGCAAAATCGGCCCCCGAAAGGACAATGAAAGGCCTTCCGTATTTTAAAAGGCACGCCTTTAATAATCCTAAGAGCTCCTCGATTTCCGAATCCCCCTCCCTCCTTTCACCGGAAACGAAAGCGTCCATTCCCCCCGCCAAGATGGGCAGAATAAAAAAATCCTCTCCCAGCATATACTGTATAAGAGGTAGCTGCAACTCTATGGAATGCTCCCTGCGGTGTGGCCACTCATCCACGTAAGCGTTCAAAGGGGAGGAGAAGACGATTTCCTTCAGCTCTTCTGGTACATGTACGCGACCCAGGGGGGTAGCAAAATCCTTAAGGGAGATCGCCCATAACCTGCCCAGGGGCAGGTGGGACGTACCAAAGATAACAAAAAGGCATCCCTTCTTATCCTTCAGGAATGGATAGACCTCGCGGTATACCTCCTTTCCTCTAATGTAGTCTATGTGGGGAGACAGAAGGCCATGAATATTCACCGAGGGGATTCTTCTACTTTCCGTGGGCGCAAATAGTTCCCCAAGGAAAGAGAGAAGCTCTTCTTGTTTTAGGGGATAGCTCTTGCCTGCCCAGGCGGGCGGGCGGAGGGTCTCTTTCTCATAGGCGTCCCTTAATTTCGCCAGGTAATTCTCATATCTCAGATTTATGAGAAGGTAATATTCATCTAGGGTTGAAACTACCTCTGCGAGTTTTTCTCCATATATGAGTTCCCCAAATGCCCTCATGTACTCTACCTGAATATCCCTTAAAGACCTGGTACCATCCATCAGGAGAAGTACATAGGCCAGTTCTCGAGATATCAGAAGCGGCTTTTCCATTATTCCTTCCGGGTCCCGGAGAAGGATCATCTCTCTCCCACCCTGACGAACGGGAATCATTTCCAGAGCTCTTAAGCGGGGGTTTTCTTCCATGGCCTCCAAACCATTTTTTATTATTGATCTATCACACTTTTTATCTTAACGTAATATATGCTCATGAGAAGCCTTGCATTTTGCCAGCCATCTTCTTCTGGCCATCTCAGGAGTATCTTTCAGACCGCCTGGGATATAGGGAAAGATGCCCTCATAAATTTCAGGGATAACGGCCAGACCAATCAAGCGGCGGCTATTTCCCTCTATGCAATTCTGTCTTTAATCCCTTTTGTAATTCTTACATTTGTCGTGGCGGGCTATATCTTCGGGGCCCATCCGGAGGTAAAAATCCGCCTCCTCCAAGGTCTACAATACCTAAACATCACTGGGGCTTCGGATATCATTGCCTACATCGGAATCTTAGAAGAAAAACAGAAAGTCTTTGGCGGCCTGGGAATTATCACCCTCATCTGGTTTTCCTCCATGGTTTTCGGGGCCATCGAAACGGCTTTTAACATGATTTTCCGCGCCCCCCGACCCAGGTCATACATTGCATCCAAGGCCCTGGCCATCTCTATGGTCCCTCTTGCATGGCTCCTCGGAACGGCAAGTTTTATAGCCTCCTCCCTTGCTTCCTTTCTGCCCCAGATTTCTGACGTACCTTTCTATCATTTCCTTCGAAGCGGCCTGTTTCGATTTGGTTTGCCCTTTGTCGTAACGGCGATCTTCTGCACCCTGCTCTATAAAATTATCCCTCATATCCGCCTTCCCTGGAAAATATCCCTATGGGCTGGGGTAACCTTTGCGCTTCTCCTTGAGCCCACTAAACATATTTTCCCATGGTACGTCACCCATTACGCAAAGTACAACCTCATATACGGTTCCCTGGGCACAATTATAATCTTCATCTTCTGGGTCTTCTACGGGGCCCTTATCTTTCTCTTCTGCGCCGAGGTGATGGCATCGTACCTGAGGCGTGATGTTATCCTGCTTGAGAAAATGTTTTCCCGCTCCCGGGTCCCATCTCCTCTTATAGATGAAAGGGTGGTAAAAAAATTCGGGCAGGTATTTCCCCGGGACACCTACGTTTTCAAAGAAGGGGAAGAAGGTAAAGAAATGTACTACGTAATCACTGGCCGGGTACAGATGGAAAAGAAATCAGGTCCCGTGAAAAAGATTCTGGGGGAAATGGGCCCGGGGCAATACTTCGGCGAGATGGCCGCCCTCATAGAGGCCCCTCGAACGGCTTCCGCCTATACCCTTGAAGACAGTACCCTTGCCGTTATAAACCGCACCACCTTCGCGGAACTTTTAAAGAAAAGCGAAGGCGTTTCCCTCCTCATGCTTCAGGAGTTTTCCCGTCGCCTTAAGCTTACCAGCGAAGTCCTGGAGCAGACATCCAAAAACATGATCACCCTTTACATAATCCTTTATCTCCTTCACGTTCCGAAGGAAAGCAAGCTACCTCAACTGACTGAAGAAATAGCCAATCACCTGGGCAGAGAGAAACAAGAGGTGGAAGCCATTATCCAGGAGCTAAGCTTGAGGGGTATAATCATGGGGGAGGAAGAACCCTTAAGAAGCCTGGATCACGAAGCTATTCATTCCTTTATGCGCACCCTCCATCGCCCTTAAATGAAAAAATGGTGCATGATTAGAAGTAAAAACCGGTGGGGTACGGAGTAAAATTTGCCGGATAGGTGCCTGCCTTTTAAACTCTTGCTCTAGGAAGGAGCGCACCCTGCGCCGGGACCAACCTTTTGGATGTTCAAAATCTTCGTACAATGAAAGGTCTCCAGGATAGAAGGGCCGGCAGATGAGATCTGGCCTACTTCCAACGGGCAAATTGAAAACGGCAAGATTCAGAAAGGAAACAAAGTTAGCGTGTTCCGCAATAAAACTTAGCGTTTCTCTTGCCTCTGTCTCCCCTTCCTCAGGGGTACCGAAGAGGAGATATACATAGGTGGCAATCCCTGCCCGTGTGAGGGATTTTAGGGCCTGGGACACCACCTTGAGGTCTATACCCTTTTCCATCCGGTCGAGGACCATTTGAGACCCTGATTCTACCCCTAACTTCAGCATAACACAGCCGCTTTTCCTTAAGGCACGGGTAAAAGATTCATCTGTTAGCTCTTCCGTGAACCGGGCGAAGCCATACCAGGGAACACCGGGGGAAAGGTCCACAAGATAACTAAGAAGACGAGGGCTTAGGGTACAGTCAAGGAAGTGAACAAGTTTTTCCCCACTACAGGCCCATTTTAGCCTCTCTTCGACGACGGGAAATGGTAAGGGGCGGTAGGGCATTTTCTCCTCCCGCTCGGGGCAAAACATACATCGCCCGTAATAACATCCCCGAGAAAGGATTATGGGCATGACCAGGCAAGGAGACAGGTAATCCCGGAGGGGAAATGCCTCGTATGGGAAGGAAATAATTTGACCCTTCCCCTTTTTACCCACCATTTCCAACAGCACCTCTTCCCCCGGTCCGTAAACGAGGTCGTCAACCAATCCGGCAAAGGGGTTCTTTTTTCCTAAACGCCGGTGCCAGGAAGTAACGAGGCTGCCACCCAGAACCAGGCGGACTCGAGGAAGACGCATCTTTATAAACCCCATAAGGGCAAAACTGCAAATTGCCTGGCTCAAATAATTCAAAGAAACACCGATTATTTCCGGCTCTCTCTCCCCGAAAATCTGTTCTAAACGCCTTTCATAGTAAGGGAAAAAGGGGTTCTTTTCCGGATTTTCCGCTGCTATAAGTAGGTCAGCGACCGACACTGCCCGATAAAGGTCATCACGATAATCGGCGAGTCCCACCGTGGCCCTATAAGGTGCCGACCTTTTCTTGAGTATCCGTCCGAGGTCGCTTACCGCCCTTCGGTACCGGGGCAGGTCCCCATAGGTGTCCATGGCATGCAGGGCGCATAAATGCCTATCCCGATGAGAAATGGCCCGTCTTGTCCATGTATCGTTCTTGTCATGGCCATCAGAAGACAAAAGGAGAAAGAGAATTCCTTCTAAAGAGGCATCCAGCACACGAAACGGAACCCCTGCCGCTTCAAGGGCACCCGCCAGATGGAGAAGCCCCCCGGGCGGTTCACAGGGTTTCATGACCGGCGGGTGAATCAGGAGAACCATATAAAAAGGCCTTTTTAAATCGAAGGCCGGGGGGTAAGAATTTCAAAGGCCGCCCTATGGCGAGTAAAAAGCGCTTCCCGGAAAGCCCTCTTCCCCCTCTTGTCTTCAAACTTCATTTCACAAGCGGCGAGGCAGGTGCTCTTACCGTACTTTACTCCCCCCGGCGGATTCCGGTAAGTAAAGCCCGCAAAGCTCTCCCTCGGAGCTGATACCGTTCCCTCTATGCGCACCCCTCGCTTCTCAGCCCGGAAAACCCACACGTAATCAGAAAAGGAACCTCGGGAATCACAGAGGTTAAAGAAGGTATTAAAGGCAAACTCTTCCCCCCGATGGCGTAAAACAACCGGCGTCACGTAGGGGGTCCGGAAGGGACCCCATCTGAGGCAGGCCGTAGCCATCTCCAAAAAGCTCTCCTCCGCCCCATCAAAACCTGCTACCTGACCCCAGGCGTATTCATCCGTATATTTCACCCCCCAGTGGTGATTGACCGAACCCACCCAGCCATTGACAGATAAAGGAGCACCATCAATCTCTAATGACCCGTCAAATTTCGCCAGGGGAAGTATCACGAGGCTCTTGGCCCTGGGGAATCCCTTTTCATACCAGGCAGGGGGGAGTAGAAAAAGCGGCTTTTGCTGCCCCCGATAGCTCAATTGCCACGCCATCCGGCCGTTCTCACTCGCCCCTTCCCCCGCCACCTTATCTTCATCTAAGGAGGCGCCTCCAATTCTTACCATTAACCGGTCCTTAGCCATTTCAACTTCGTCTATGGCAAGGGATTTATTGACCACCCTGTGTTTACCCGTTTCTCCATCGAACCATATGCCCTGTAGCTCTCCTACCGCTTCCTCCGGTCGCTGTCTGGGGCTCATTACCGTGTAGCGGATTGAAAAGGCATAAGGTTCTGTCGGGTGATTGGCCCGAATTAAATAACTCTCGTAAAACCCCTCCTTGATACCCCGCACGTAGCGGGCAGCAAAAACCGATTCCATCATGCCATGACCCCCACCACAATCTCCCGCAGGCCAAGACGCCCATCTTCCAAGGCCTGCCTGAAGTTTTTGGCCATATTTCGCATTTCCGGACCCATTAGGAGCCTGAGGCTTATCTTCCCCCCTTTCGACTGGTTCCTGAAAAACCACTCGAGAGCCTGGGGGGTCTTGTCTTCCCAGTGAATAACCTCAAAGCCCGCCTCCATGAGGGAGAGACAAAGATGCTCTTCCTCAACGAGGAAGCTCAGCTCTTTACCCCTCGCCCATGGTACGGGATAGTCCGGTTCCCCCTTTATCTTCACGACTTCATTCATAGCCACTTTACCCCCCTTTTTCAGAACCCGACGCCATTCTCTGAGCACCGCCTCTTTATATGGGATGTTCATCATCACGTGTTGGGATATTATCGCATCAAACTGGGCACTCCGGAAGGGTAATTTCCCTACATCTGACAGCACGAACGGGGTGAGTTTTTCCATGCCGAGAGATTGGGAAATGAAGAGCCCCGCGGCGAGGTAAGCTTCCGTGATGTCCACACCCACAACGCGACATCCACAATGGGAAATGATCCATCTCATGGTACCACCCAGCCCGCATCCGCAGTCGAGAACGCAATCATAAGGGGATAAATTCAGCAGGGGGACGAGGTCTTCGGTTGCCTCCCTCCCCCGTGCGTGAAATTCGTCAAGGGATGAGATATCATCCCACGGCCCATCCTTAAGGGCTTCTTTAATCCCTGCCAGAATGTTCCCCTGGGCGTAATGCTGGGCAGTCTCCCCCCTCACCTTAGTTCATCTCCTCCCCGATTCCCAGTCGGGCATCTACGATGGAGACACCCGACCCTCTGGGATGGCAAATAACTGGATTTAAATCCATTTCTGTTATTTCCGGGCATTTTACCATAAGGGAAGAGACCCGGCAGATCACCTCCACAAGGGCTTCCACATCGTAAGGTCCTTCACCCCTTACCCCTTTAAGGAGGGAAAAGGATTTTAACTCTTCAATCATTTCTGCCGCTTCCCTTCTCGTTACCGGCGCAAGGCGCAGGGACATATCCCGGAATACCTCCACGTAAATACCCCCGAGACCTACCATAACGACCGGGCCAAAAGAGGGGTCCCTCTTGCCACCCACGATTAATTCAATCCCCTTCGGTGCTGTTTCCTGGAGGAGAAAACCCTCCGGCTGAAACCCGCTGAATTTCTTTGCCATCCGTAAAACTTCTCGCTTTAACCGGGTGGGCGTATTTATACCCATGATGACGCCTCCCACATCACTTTTATGGGAGACCTGCCGGGAGATAAGTTTGAGAACCAGAGGAAACCTGAGGGGAATTTCGGCAAGTTTTTCCGGTCCCTCCACCATCCGCCAAGGTATGACCGGAATCCCTGCGGCCTCACATACCTGGAGTGCTTCCTGGGCCTGCGGCATCCTCTTCTCTTCCCGGCAGCGGCTGAAAATGTTGTTTAACAGGCGGCGATTGACCTCATACAGAACTTCTTGCCCTCTCTCATCCCGGCATTTCTTTCGTTCGTAGTAAGAGGCCGCAATGTTCAAAGCCATCGCTGCCTCCCGGGGATTCTCAAAGATAGGATATGGATGATTTTCAATCAAATCAAGCATTTCCCTGCGCTCAGAGATAACGGCTACTGCCACTGGCTTTCCGTACTGCGCTACCAGTTTCTCTACCCCGGAAAGAAATGTACGTGATGACTGAGCCTCATAATGGGCGCTGTAGAGATGGTTGAACAAAACCCCATCAATACCCTCTAACTTTAGCACCTCTTCTAAAATACCTGTGAAGATGGTGTAATCAAAAATTTCCCCTAAATCCAGGGGGTTTTGATGGGCAATTACCCGGGTATGGTACATGGTCTTTAGCCTTTCGAGAAAAGAAGAAGGAAAGGATACCAGCTCAAAGCCAAACTCCGCACAGGCATCGGCGGAAAGAACCGCATGACCGCCCGATCGGGATAGGACTGCGACTCTCCTTCCCCTCATAGGGGGCAAGCGCAAAATCCTCACTGCTGCCGCCAGCTCCCTTTCGTCCTGTACCCTCACAACCGCTGATTGACGAAATGAAGCGTCACATACCTTATCATCCGTCGTAAGGGCCGCCGTGTGTGACTGGGCAATGCGGGCGCTTATGGGGCTCCGGTTGGATTTCTGAATTATAATGGGTTTGTGGGAAGACATGGCCAGCTCGTGAAACAGTCGGCCCCTTTTGAACCCTTCCAGATACACGGCAATCATATCCGTCCCATCATCCTTTAAGAGATACTCGAGGAAATCTGCCTCATCCAGCATCAGCTTGTTCCCTACCGCCACAAATTTACCCGGCCGGATACCGCTTCCCGCGATAAATCTTAGATAAGACCCGCCGATACCACCACTTTGGGAAATAAGCCCCACCTTTCCTCCGGGCTTAAAGTCTCGGAAGAAGCCAAAAGGCATCATCATGTTAATATCGAAATTAATGGTCCCCACACAGTTCGGGCCTATAACTTTCATGTTATATTTCCGTGCTACCGATAGGACCTCCTCTTCCAAGGTTGTATCTCCATGGGAGTATTCACTGAAGCCCCCGGATTCAATGACGATGTGCCGGATCCCTTTTTTACCGCATTCCTCCATGAGGGAAGGCACCGTTTTGGCAGGTGTGAGAAAGATGGCAACATCGGGGGTTTCGGGAAGGTCCATAACAGACCGATACACTTTCACGCCCTGAATTTCCCCCTCCTCACTACCCACCCCATAAAGGCGGCCCTGATAGTGGTTCTGCAAATTGTTCAAGATTACGATGGTTCCCAGATTAATCCTGGAAACAGAGACGCCAAACACCACCAAACTCTTGGGATAAAAAAAGGTGTGCATAGAAATTACCTACCTTCGCGCATATTGGCCATCCAGGCCCCCTCCCCTATAATCAATGGGGGCCATACTGTCAAGACAGGGACATTTCTTGACAAAAATGTGTTTATGGGTAAAATGACAGAATGAACTCAATCTCCGCGCTGTATGAGAAAAAAAAGGGGGCATCGGATAAATGCCATACTGTTTTGCTCGAGGGTTCACAAACGGTAGAAGGGATAATCACATCCTCATTCTTCAGCAAAAAACAAAGCACCTAACAATTCTATGCATTTTTATTTTTACTCTAATCTGGGTACCTATTCTCTGGGGAACTGAAGAACGGCCCAAAACGGAAATTTTTGTTACTATCCCTCCCCAGGCTTACCTCGTGAAGAAGTTATGCCCCGACCGCTGCGCGGTATATGTCCTCATCCAGCCGGGGGCTTCCCCCCATGCTTACGAACCCACTCCCCGTCAGATTACCCTTCTCAGCAAAGCCCGTGCTTACTTTACCATTGGACTACCGGTAGAAGAGGCCCTCCTGCCCCGCATTAAAAAAATAAATAAATCTCTCATCGTCGTCCCCACGCAGGAAGGTGTAATCATGAGGCCTATGGAACATCAAGGGCCCCACTCGGGAACGGACCCGCATATCTGGCTTGATCCAGGTCGGGCTAAAATAATGGCCCACAACATCCATTGGGCCCTTACACGACTTATCCCGGAGGAGACGGGAAACCTGGACAAAAATCTCCGCACCCTCACGGGAGAGTTGAATATGCTGCACGAGGAAATAAGGCAGATCCTCGCCCCTGTAAGGGGAAAGAAGTTATACGTTTTCCATCCCGCTTTTGGCTATCTGGCGGAGGCATACGGGTTGAAGCAGGTTCCCATTGAAATGGAGGGTAAGGAACCTTCCCCCAAGTATCTTGCCCGTCTCATCTCGGAAGCCCAGAAGGACAGGGTAAAAGCCATCTTTGTCCAACCGCAATTTTCTCCCAAGGGGGCAAAAGCCCTTGCCCAGGCCATTGGCGCGAAGGTAATACCCCTCGATCCCCTCGCTTACGATTATGCCCAAAACATGATAAAAATGGCCAAACAAATCAGGGAGAACGTACCATGACGGAAAATGCCGTTTCTTTTCATCGTGTGAATTTTTCCTTCACCGGTGCGCCGGTGATTGTAAATGCAACCTTTTCCATCCCACTCAACACCTTTACTTCTATTGTGGGGCCCAATGGGGGAGGGAAGACCACCATTTTGAAATTAATACTGGGTCTCCTCACCCCTAACCGGGGTGAGATAGAGGTGCTCGGCACCACCCCCATCGAGGCCCGTCCCCGCATAGGGTATATGCCCCAGTATCTTCATTTCGACCCCCATTTCCCTGCAACGGTCTTAGACATCGTCCTCATGGGCCTCATGAAAAATGGCTATCCACGGGGACCTTTTGGGAAAAAGGCGAGGCAAAAAGCCCTGTCGGTTCTCGACCAGTTAGGGATGGAAAGTTTTGCCCACCGGCATCTTGCCAGCCTTTCAGGCGGTCAAAGGCAAAGGGTGCTCATTGCCCGCGCACTCGTTACGGAACCAGACCTTCTTCTCCTGGACGAACCTACGGCAAACGTCGATCTGGCAACGGAGATAGACCTCTTCCAGCTTCTGAACGAGATGAGTAGCAGAATGACCTGCGTAGTCGTGAGTCACGACCTGGGGTTTGTGTCTCAATACGTAAAAGAGGTAATCTGTGTTAACCGCGAAGTGATGGTTCATGAAACCACCCACCTCACGGGAGATCTAATTAAAGACCTTTACGGTTGTGGTATTTGCATGGTCAGGCATGAGCACGGAGGATAGAAATGGCCCAGTTCTTCATTGATCTTAAGGTGCATTCATTTTTGCAATACGCCCTGTGGACAGCGATTCTTGTAAGCATCCCCTGCGGCATTGTGGGTAGCTACATCGTAACGAGACGCATCTCTTACATTGCCGGGGGGATTGCCCACACTATTTTAGGAGGGCTGGGCATCGCGAGATACCTCGAAAAGGTGTACCACCTTGAATGGCTCCACCCTATCTATGGGGCCATTATAGCGGCGATTGTGGCTGCCTTCGTCATAGGATGGGCCCGCCTGAAAGCAAGGGAAAGGGAAGATACCCTCATCAGTGCCATCTGGGCAATCGGGATGGCCATCGGGGTTCTTTTCATCGCCTGCACACCCGGTTCAAGCGAAGACCTCATGAGCTATCTATTCGGCAGTATCCTGATGGTATCGTCGAGCGACCTTATCCTTATCGCCATTTTGGATGTGGTAATCATCGTAACAAGCGTAGTTCTTTACCACCAACTCTTCGCCATCTCCTTCGACGAGGAGTTTACCCAGGTCAGGGGTGTGAATGTGGAGCGCCTCCATCTTCTCTTTATCTGCCTTACGGCTCTAACGGTTGTCCTTCTTGTTACCGTGGTGGGCATCGTGATGGCGATTGCCCTGCTCACCTTACCGGTTGCCATCTCAGGTATCTTTACTCGCCGTATGTGGCAGCTCATGGCCCTGTCTGCCCTTCTCACCACCGTCTTTACGACGGGCGGCATCATCCTGAGTTACGGCCCGGACCTCCCTGCCGGCGCGGTAACCATTGTTATCACCGGTATCGCCTATTTTGCTGCCCTTGGCTGGTCAACCTGGAGAGGCCACACCGTGCATAGATAAGGGGGAAAAATGGAAAAGATAATCGCTTTAGTGCAGGACTATTACGATAAAGTGATAACCTGGTACAGTAACCTCACCTTTCTCGAGCAGATGGGCGTTCTTTTTGTCCTCATTGTAGTAGCCTTGGGTATTGTCGCCTACATCCTAATCAAGCGAGCCGCCGGCCTGTAAGATTACTCATACCGAAGGGCATCCATGGGCTGCATGAGGGAAGCCTTGTAGGCGGGGTAGAAACCGAAAAATATACCAACTAAGGCAGAAAAGCCAAAAGCGAGGGCAATAGAGAAAGGGGAAATGAGGATGTTCCAATCGGCAAGTTTCCCGATGGCCAAAGAAGTACCCCACCCCACCAAGATACCGAAAATGCCCCCGATAAGGGAGAGCGTCAGGGCCTCCATCAAAAATTGAAATCTTATATCCCACGTTTTGGCCCCCACCGCCATCCTTATCCCTATCTCTCTCGTCCTTTCCGTAACGGAAACGAGCATGATATTCATAATTCCGATGCCTCCTACGAGAAGGGAAACGGAAGCGATAGCCCCCAGAAGGAGGGTCATTACCCGGCTGGATGCTTCCGCCGTCTGCATAAGCTGGGTCAGATTGCGCACGGAAAAATCCAGCTCCCCCCGCGGACCTATGCGGTGCCTCTGTTTGAGAAGCTCCGTAATTTGTTCTTCCGCCCGGCCCAAATCTTCCGCGCTTTTCGCCTTAACCCCGATTGCCCTCACGGTTCCCGAAAACTGGGTTCCCAGTATCTTTTTCTGGGCCGTCGTGAGGGGAATGTAGACCACATCATCCTGATCCTGCCCAAAGGCGTTCTGCCCCCGGGGGTCCAAAACCCCCACCACCACAAAAGGCACCTTTTTAATGCGAATAATCTGTCCCACCGGGTCCCCTTCCCCGAAGAGATTATCCACCACCGTCTGCCCGAGGACGCACACCTTAGTGGCGTTGCGCACATCCTGATCAATCAACGGGCGGCCGCTTTTCATGGTCAGATCCCGGACTTCGAAGATACCCGGGGTAGTCCCATAAATGATAGTGGACCAGTTCTGATTGGCATAAACGATCTGGGCGACTCCCTGGACGGAAGGGGCCACAGCCGCCACAGCTGAGCATTCCCGCTCAATAGCCAGCGCATCGTCGTAGGTCAGGGTCATCTGGGTCCCCAATCCCATTCGAAGACCCCCTGAGGTCTGTGCCCCGGGGAGGACTATGAGCATATTGCTACCCATACTGGCAATTTGCTCTGAGATTCTCTGGCTCGCCCCCTGGCCAACGGCGAGCATGGCAATCACAGCTCCAACCCCGATGATTATTCCAAGCATCGTAAGAAAGGACCTCATCTTGTTCATCTTCAGGGCCCGCAAAGAAATTTTCAAGGTAGGAAAAACACCTATCATCCTTCCTTCACCCTTCTTTCATCACTTACCACCACCCCATCGAGGAAACGAATCACCCGACGGCTGAAGTTAGCAATATCCGGTTCATGGGTAACGAGAACCACGGTAATACCCCTATCTTCGTTTAGACGGACAAAGAGATCCATAATTTCCAGGCTGGTCTTGGTGTCAAGGTTACCGGTTGGTTCATCAGCCATTATAACGGGTGCTTCGTTGACTAGGGCCCGGGCAATGGCCACTCTCTGCTGCTGGCCACCCGATAGCTGGGAAGGCAGGTGATGTTCCCTATCGGCCAGACCAACTAAATCGAGGACTTCGCGTGCTTTTTCCCTCCTCTTTCCTGCAGGGACACCCCGGTAAATCAAGGGAAGTTCCACATTCTCGAGGGCCGAGGCCCGGGGTAACAGGTTAAATCCCTGGAAGACGAAGCCGATTTTGGCATTTCTTATGGACGCCAGTTCATCCCTCGTCATCCCCGCCACATCTATCCCATCCAGCCGGTAGGAGCCCCGCGTGGGTCGGTCCAAACAGCCTAAAATGCTCATAAAGGTTGACTTACCGGAGCCGGAAGGCCCCATGATGGCCACGAATTCCCCTTTATCAATCGATACCGTAACTCCATTCAAAGCCGGGACGGGGTTTTCACCCACTTCGTAAATCTTGTGGATGTCGTGCGTTTCAATGAGAGACATGGGATTTTCATAACAGAAAAAAGTTGAAACGGAAAGGGGTGGGTGTGCCCACCCCTTAAACCTTAAAAAGCAAAAGAAATCCCGCCTTTTACCGTGGCCTTCGGCATGGGATAGTACGCGTTTGGCGACCACGGGCGCATGTCTATCCCGTATGATGAGTACTCCACCCCCATAATGTTTTCAATCCCGAGGAAAGCAGTTAAGGGAAAGTTTTTTATTCGAGGTCGATACTGGAGATACAGGTTAAGGAGGGTGTAGGAACCGAGCTTCTCTCCCGTATTCGCGTAATCTCCTGAGAGAAAAGCATCACCTACATATCTCAATTCCGGTCTAACCGTTACTTCATAGGGAAGAGCGATTTCCATCCCTAAGTTGGCCATCCGGTTGGGGACGAGGGGAAGTTCCCTTTTGTTGTACTCCCCGTCCTCAAAAGAGGCTTTCTGGTATGTGAAATTCCCATAAAGGCGCAGCATCTTAACGGGAAGCCAGGAAATGTTCATTTCCACCCCTTCATGACGGCTGTGCCCTATGTTCTGGTTGTAGCCCGTGGGAAAAGTACCCACGTAGGTGATTTCATCACTCATATCTATGCGGTAAGCCGTTACACCCCATTTCAGGTTACTCAAGGGGTACAATTCCATACCTACCTCCCAGGATCTCCCCTTCTCTTTCTCGAGGTTGGAGAGGAACCCTGTTCCCGGCAAACCGGTGATGGAGGCCACCTCGTCGAGGAAGGGGATACGGTAAACAGTGGAATAACGGGAGAATAACCTAGACTTTTTCCCCAATAGGTACGTAATCCCCACCTCCCAGGCCTCCGCATTATAGATTTTCTCCCGATCGTAGAAACAGTCTGCCGGACTTGTTGTATCGGTATAGGAACCCTCGATTAGGGTGCGCTCCTTCCTATATCCCCCGGCCAGGATGAACCTCTCTCCCAGCGTCAACTCATCTCTCAGATAGACCCCGGCGGCTGTCTTATCCAAATCAGCCCAGGCTTTCTTGCTATTTTTCTCCCGGTCGGCATAGAGGTCTTTTTTGTAAGGTTCGTAACGGTAATCAAAGCCAATGGTTAATTTGTTTTTCAGATATGCGGTCAGGGCTTTTTCCCATATATACTGGGGGTTTATGGCAGAGGTAGTCATATGATAATTCACCCACTGCCACCATGAATCCATGTTGGTTTCCACCGTTCTCTGAGATTGGGCAAGGTTAACGGACATGCGCCCCCAGGCACCAAAGTCAGCTTCCAACCGCCCATTTACACCTCCATCCCTATCCTTTGCATCGTCGTTATTATGCCCCGGTTGATATTGACGGCGGTTTATCGCCATTTCCGCTTTTGTCAGTGCCCCCGGGAGTTCGTATTGCGTCTGGGCAAAATCGACTCCCACAAAAGCGCGCAAACGGGGTGAAAGTTCATATCCCAGCTCTAACCCGCCACCCTGAAAAGAGGTTTTAGACCTCTCCCGGTACCCAAAGCTGAAACGGTTCGTGCCGGAGAGGGCATAAGAAAGTTTTCCCCGGGTGCCGCTTATCCACAGTTTTTCATCATGCAACCCGTAGCTTCCAATAAGAGCCTGGGCGCCAACGGTGGGTTTTCCCGCACCTTTACGGGTGATTATATTAATCACCCCTGCTACGGCACCGTCTCCGTACATGACACTACCAGTACCCCTTACCACCTCAACCTTTTCTACCTGACTTAAGGGGATTTCTAGCCAGTTTATGGAACTCATGTCCGGTCGGTTCAGACGACGTCCATCCAGGAGTATCAAAGATTTGCCGAAGGGATTGTCACCCCCGAATCCCCTCATATCTATGGACGCCTGGGGCGAATTGCCACTGAAATCTCGGAAATGTATGCCTTCCACCCGCTCGAGCACCTCGATTAAGGAGGTAGCCCCCGATTCCCTTATCTCTCGTTCTGTAATAACGGTCACATGGGCAGGTATGCGGCGTACTTCTTCCTTATCCCGCGTGGCGGTGACCACCATTTCCTCCATGACCCAAGGCGCCGGCAGGTTCATATCGGCCTTTACCCTGGCTGGTAAAAAGGCCAAAATCACCCCTAGGACCAAACCAAAAACACCAAACCTAAAACGCATGTAAAAACCTCCTTTCCCCCCTCGGGGATATGGTTTTTCATCGGCGGCAGATGTATCCTGACTTGCGGCTCCTTTTTCCTACTCTCCCGGCCTTCCCCAGGAAAAACCCAAGTGGCCATTTGATGGGATTTCGTTCCGCATACAGTTGCGGGGCAGTGCTGGCTTCCCACCGGCTTCCATCTACCGCAGATTGACGCCTGAAATAGGAATGAAGAAACTGAGAGAAAATACACGAACTCCCTCCCGCGAGGTCATCCGTTCGATCGGTCTTCCGGCTTTGGGCTATCACCTACTCGCCCACCTTCCCATTGCTTTCGCAACAGTGGCATCTCTGGGCTTTCGTTCCCATCACGGCTGCGGGGCAGCGGGGGATTCTCACCCCTCTTCCCACTATCAAACGGCGAAGAAACCTTATCTTACTTCCATGCTTTTGTCAAACCCCTTTACAGTTCACATATGGTGTAGTCTTTAAGGATCCCCCTTAGCGCCTTCTCAACCTCATTTGCTCTACCCGCCGGGAAGCGGAGGCACAGGCCGCAGTCGGAACTCAAGTGCCGGGGAACGGGGATGAGTTTACAGTCAATGCCACAAGCCTTTAAGAGCTTTTCCGCGCGGATAGCATGGCTTACCGACAAGAACAGGACCACGTTATAAGATTTTTCAAGATCGCCCATTGATGATCTCTTTTAGCGCCCTAAGGGCTATTTCTACCTCCTCATCCGTATTGAAATAACCGAAGCTAAAACGCACCGTCCCCTGGGGAAAGGTACCTGCGGTGAGATGGGCTGCCGGTGCGCAGTGGAGACCGGGCCGGCACATAATACCCCATCTCTCGTCGAGCATTTGAGCAACCGCAGAAGGGAGGAGATGGGGAAGGTTGAAGGAAACGACCGGTATTCTGTCTTCCTTCTTCCTGGGTCCATAGAGCCGGACCCCATCTCCAAGTTCCTCTAAGCCCACGAGAAACTTTTCCAATAAACCTTCTTCACGCTTTCTTATCTTATCTACCGATTCTTCCAGAACGAACTCCACTCCCGCCCTAAGCCCTGCGATACCTACCGTGTTGGGAGTGCCCGATTCAAACTTATCTGGCATGAAAGCTGGCTGCTCTTCCCATTCGGAACGGCTGCCTGTCCCTCCCCGCATGAGTGGGTCTATTTCATCTTCTAAACCTTCTCGGATGTAAAGCCCCCCCGTACCCTGAGGACCGAAGAGGGATTTATGACCGGTGAAAGCGAGTAAATCTATATTCATGTCCCTCACGTCGATAGGCAAAGAACCAGCCGTCTGGGCCGCGTCCACGAGAAAAAGGACGTGGGGATATGGGCGCAGTACCTCACCCACCTCACCCACGGGCATCTTAACTCCTAACACATTGGAGGCATGGGTCATAACCACCATCCTTGTCTTTGGACAAATAGCCTCTTTCACGGCAAGGGGCTCTAATTTGCCGGCGGGGGAGGTAGGAATTATAGTAAGCCTGACTCCCCTATTTTCGAGAAATCTAAGGGGCCTCATCACGCTATTGTGTTCCAATCCGGAAGTGATAACATGCTCTCCCGGCTTCAATATCCCCAAAAGAGCCATATTTAGCGATTCCGTAGCATTTTTTGTAAACACTATCCGGAGAGGATCGGGTACGTTAAATAGTCTCGATATAGCCTCCCTCGCCTCATAAATGCACTGCCCCGCTGTGATAGAGACGCGATGACCGGACCTGCCGGGCGAACCCCCGACTTCTTTTTGAAATGCCACCATAGCCTCAAGGGTACAGGGCGGTTTGGGAAAGGAAGTTGCGGCATTATCGAAATAAATCACTTAACCACCTTGATTACAATCGTGGGACCCTCTTCTTTTACCTCCGCACTTAGCCCATTTTTCTTCAGGAGGCGAAGTACATTTTCCCGGGAAACTTCGTTATCCACCAGCACCTCAAAGTCCGTTTTCCCTTCCTTTAAGGCACGGTCTACCATGATCACTGGTTGAGGGCAAGAGAGCCCCCGCGCATCAACCTTGTATGTCATCATCGTCAATACCTCCTTAACGAGATTTAAGCCTGGTCCCGCTGGGTAAGGGCCACGACGAGGCAGAAAATAAAGCCCACCAGCACGGCCAGGGGTCCAAAGGGAGTAACGCCTGCCGGAGAACTGGCAAAGTTGAAATTATGTGCTACCCCGGCTCCCACAATCATACCGAGAACAAACACGGCTGCATCCATATCTCCTTCACCGGAGAGGAATAGCTGCCGACCCGGGCAACCTCCGGCCAAGACAAACGCGAGACCGGCGAGCACCATGCCGAGGAAATTCCATAGGTGGTCTGTGTGGGCAATAGGCTGACCTGCAAAGCCCGGTTTAAATTGACCCAAAAGGATGTTCACAAGAAAAGCGGTTATTAGAAGGGCAACCACACCGCTCATCAGGTGAAATTCCCGGATAAGAATCACATCCCTAATAGCCCCCATCGTACAAAAGCGGCTCCTTTGAGCTATCACCCCTATTAAGAGGCCTGCCCCCAGACTGATTAAAACCGGTGCATGCTGGGATCCGGGTCCCTTTTCGCTGAAGAAAATGGGACCACCGGGGGTAAAAGACACGCGGAAGACGAGGAGCAGAAATAGGACTACCATCAGGGCCGGGAAAACCCAGCCACTCGACCGGTGCTGGGGATAAGACCGGCCTAAATTGTAACCCCTCTTGAGAAACTGGACACCTACAAAAATACCGAAAGCGAGACCCAGGAGACCCAAAATAGCGTTGCCATCACCACCTGCCAGCCTGAGCAAGGCACGCCATGGGCAACCGAGAAAAATGAGGGCCCCAATCATGGCAAAGACCCCCAGGAAAAATCGGATGAGGGGTGCCGAACCGCCCCGGGGGCGATATTCCCCGGCCAGCAAGGCCGCGATAAAAGCGCCAAGGACAAAACCCATAATTTCAGGACGCAGATATTGGACCACGGCAGCCCGGTGCAACCCCACAGCACCGGCTATATCTCTCTCCATACAGGCAACACAGATACCCATGTTAGGCGGATTACCCAGGTACTGCAAAAGAGCCGCCAGCGCCCCAATTACTGCTCCTACAAGGATTATCCCTGTTCGTGACGAAAAATAATTTTTCATGCTTTTCCACCTCACAACGATAATCGCGCGAAGATATATGGGAAAAAACAGGGCACGTCAAATTCATATTTCGAAATTTTACATACTATGTATGAAAATTATGAATAGCCGATTTTTCTTGACAGCCCCTTACCCAGTCGCTATGCAGGGTAAAAATTCTTAAGGAGGCCCAATTTAATGTATAAAACTGCAATAACCGAAATGTTTGGCATTAAATATCCCATTATATGCGGAGGTATGATGTGGTTGTGTAAACCCAAGCTGTGCGCTGCCATTTCCAACGCGGGCGGAATGGGGAACCTCACTGCAGGAAATTATGAAACGGAAGAAGCTTTCCGTGCAGCTATTCAAGAGACGAGGCGTCTCACGGACAAACCTTTCATGGTCAACATAACTCTCCTCCCCTCGGTGCGCATTACCCAGGAACATCACCGCATGTACGTGCGGGTTTGCGCAGAAGAGCAGGTGGCTGGTATAGAATTTTCCGGCACCCCCTTGGATAAAGCCCTTGGGATGGAGGCCATTGAGCTACTGAAAAAGAGCGGAGTGAAGCTATTCCACAAGGTTGGTGCCGTGCGGCATGCTTTACATGCGGAAAAAATAGGGTACGATGGTATATACGCCGCAGGTATCGAAGAGGGAGGGCATCCCCTGAACGACGATGTTACAACGATGGTCCTTACGGCCAAAATGGCGGCCACCCTTAAGATACCCGTAGTGGCTGTAGGAGGAATTGCGGATGGCCGCACCATGGCCGCCGCCCTCGCTCTGGGGGCTCAGGGTATCATGATGGCCAGTCGCTTCATCGCCACCAAAGAATGCGAAGTGCACGACCGGATTAAGGAAGAGCTGGTAAAACGCCAGGAATATGAAACAGTTCTATACGGAAAATCCATAGGTTTGCAGGGACGGGGGCTTAGAACTAAAGTACTGGAAGAAATCCTGGCCATTGAGGCGCGCGGCGGTGGGTTCGAGGAACTCATACCTCTCATGTCCGGCCTTCGGGTAAAAGAGGCCTGGGAAAAGGGTGACGTGGATTACGCCCCACTCATGGTAGGTCAGTCCATAGGTCTCATAAACGATATCCCCTCCTGTAAAGAACTTATCGAGACCATGGCCACCGAAGCTCGCCAGTATCTCGCCCAGGCATATCGGGCAACGGGAGGTACAGAAATATGAAAACGAAAATTACGGAAATGATGGGCATAAAATATCCGATACTCCTTTCCGGTATGAGCTGGATCAGTACCCCCCGCATGGTGGCGGCTGTTTCCAATGCCGGGGGGCTTGGCATCCTAGCCACGGGCCCCCTAAGCCCAGAGCAAACAAGGGAAGCCATAAGGGAAGTGAGGCGCTTGACCGATAAACCCTTCGGGGCTAACGCGTCTTTACTTTTTGCCGCCGCCAGAGAAAACGCCCGGGTCCTGTTAGAGGAACAAGTCCCGGTCATAAACTTCGCCCTTGGAAAGGGGGACTGGATTGTCCGTGAAGCTCATAAGTACGGGGGAAAAGTTATCGCTACAGTGGTCAACCTTCGTCACGCCAGAAGGGCCCAGGACTATGGGTGCGACGCCGTTATCGCCACGGGTAATGAAGCCGCCGCCCACGGGGAAGAGGTGACTTCCCTTGTCCTCATCCCCCATCTAGTAGAAAATCTCCAGATACCGGTAATCGCAGCGGGAGGATTTGCCGACGGGAGAGGACTGGCCGCCGCTCTTGCCCTGGGTGCCGAGGGAATTGCTATGGGGACGAGGTTTATGGCCACCCAGGAAAGCCCTCTCCATGAGAATTATAAAAAACTTGCCGTTGAGAAAGACGTCTACGATACGATTTTTTCCGATCGCTTCGACGGGCTCCTCTGTCGTATCATGAAAACGGAAGCGGCCGAGCGGGCGGTAAAAAAGGGGCTGAATCTAATGGCCGCCTTTTTCAACTCCCGAGACATAGCCCGTCAGATGAACGTTCCCTACTGGAAAATGTTCTTTGGCGTCCTGGCCTCGGGCTGGTCCACGGCTCGTCAGCTCGCCTATATGGCAAACGCCTTCAAAATGATTAAGATGGCAACGGAAGAAGGGGATACAAGAACCGGCGTTCTCCCCGTTGGCCAAGTCCAGGGCCTCATTCACGATATTCCAACGGTGGCTGAATTACTGGAACGCATCGTTCACGACGCAAAAAAAACGGAAAACAGGCTAGCAAATATCTTTTCGTCATAGAGATAATTTTACATTTTAACCGTTTGGTGATATGCGTAATCTTTAAAGCTAAACAAATGATTGCAGAAAGGAGTGGAACAATGCAGGCACAAGAAGCAATGGAGAAGATGAAATCCTATATTGGAAAGGAACTATTTTGCTCGGACTGGAAAGAGATTACCCAAGAACAGATTAACAAGTTCGCCGATTGCACGGGCGACCACCAGTGGATTCACGTGGATGTGGAGAAGGCCAAGCAGGGACCTTTTGGTACAACCATCGCCCACGGTTTCCTTACGTTGTCTCATATCCCCTACTTTAGCTACCAGATGCCCCTGCGCTTCGAAGGGGCCAAAATGACAATAAATTACGGGCTGAATCGGGTAAGATTTTTGAATCCCGTGCCGGTTGGCTCAAAGATTCGCGATCGTATAACCCTAAAGTCTTTGGAAGAAAAGGGAAATAACCGTATTTTGATGACCACCATGCACACAATAGAAATCGAGGGAAAAGAAACCCCTGCCTGTATAGCCGAAACCCTTGGACTTATCGTCTATTGACAAAATAAATTGGGTCCGGCGGTAGATACCTGCCGGACCCAATTATCTATTTCCTGGAAAACCATACTAGGCCAGATTCAACTATCCGTTCCACCCTGCCCTCTTCCTCAAGGAATCTGAGGTGGGCAATAGCCTCTCCCGTGGCAAACCACTTCTGGGCAATGGGGAATTCCTCCCAGGTGTCACAATCGATGTCCCACGTCATTTGGCTCGCAATTTCATAGGCCGTGAGCCTTTTACCGTTTAGGACGGATAGGACCTCTTCCGCTCGCAGGTAGTGGTGCCTCTTCAGCTCGTCGATTCGAGACCGCAGGTTCGAAAAGAAGCTACGATGTCCCGGTAACACTATCTCAATAGGAAGTGTGTAAATTCGGTCCAAACTGTTCAGATAATCCTGAAGGGCATTGATCTGGTAAGCCCAAGATTCGATGTGGGGTGTAATGTCAAAAAGGACATGGTCTCCCGAGAATAGTATTTTTTTCTCCTCTTCGTAGAGGCACATATGGCCCGGGGTATGACCCGGTGTCCACATACACTTAAGCAAGTATTCCCCTGCCTGTATTTCCCGCCCGTCGTCGATGAGATCAAACTCGGGAATGGACTGGGGGCTGTACTTGAAACCCGGGTGATTGTGAAGGGCCCGAAGGAGTTCCCCTTCCGGAAAGCCGTTTATCTTTGCGTACTCAATCATCGCCCGCCACGGCTCGTCTCTTTTGAACATCTGGGCATCGATACGGCTGAAGTAAACGGTACTGGATTTAGAGGCAAGTCTAACCACTAAACCCGTATGGTCCGCATGAAGATGGGTAAGGAAAAAGTCCGTTTTTCCCAAATCCAGCCCGAGATAAGAAATCCCTCTTTGCATAACCTCCAGACATTGAGAACGGTTAAAACCTGTGTCTATAATAAGATTTCTATCCCCAAGTATAACGTAGGAATTTAGTTCTTTCAGAGGGTTATTGGGCAGGGGAACACGAATCCTGAAGAGGTTGTTTCTTATTTCTTCCACAATTTCCATCACTTGAAGGCTATCCTCCTTTTTATCTGATATGAAAAAAGACTACCACGGAATTTCCCGTTTCTCAAGGCATTTTACTCCTTAAAATGAACATGCGTATTCATGCTGCCCCGGCGATACCCCTTTATATCGATTGCTGCATAGGTAAATCCGTATTGCTGAAAACGAGCGTAGACTTCCTTGAGGGACAGATTATTAATAAACCTCACAATATCTTTCTCGGGCAGCTCTATCCTGGCTATCTCTCCGTGGTGCCTCACCCGCACTTCCGGGTAACCCAACCCTTTGAGGTATGCTTCGGCTTCATCCACCTGTTTCAGCTCCCCAAAAGTGATAGCTCGACCTATTGGGAAACGGGTAGCGAGACACGATTCCGAAGGGCGCTCCCATCCTCGGATCCCTTCACGACGTGACAAGGCCTTGATTTCCGCCTTTTTCAAGCCCACCTTAAGGAGGGGACTCAATATTTCTAGCTCCTCCAAGGCCCTCCTGCCCGGCCGATAGTCATCTTCATCGTCGTTGTGCGAACCGTCAAGGACATAACTGCATCCCTCTCGTTCAGCAAATTCTCTTATTTTTTCAAATATCTCTCTTTTACAGTGATAACACCTGTCGGGACCGTTATGCACCAGACCTTCACAGGAAAGGGCATCCCAGTCCAGAATTTCATGCCTAATGCCTAAACTTCCCGTAAACCGTCTGGCCTCTTCTATCCACCCTTTCCCCAGAAGGGGCGAGTTCACCGTGACAGCGATGCAACCCTCTCCCAGGACAAGATGGGCTACGTAAAGGAGGAAGGTACTGTCCACTCCTCCGGAGTAAGAAACAACCACTCGGCCTAGGAGTTCCATCTCTCGCTTTAAATAACGGTATTTCTCGTCCATCGTCGCCATAGGTATATCTTAACATATATTAGCGTACCCTTCTATATAAGGTTTCCCCTTGACAAAAGATAAGAAATCGCATAGGGTTCCACACCTGATTTTTTGGAAACGGTGGATGGAAAAATGAAAACGACCTATTTTGCCAAAAAGGACGAAGTGGAACATAACTGGTACGTGGTGGATGCCGAAGGGCAAGTTCTCGGGCGCCTGGCCAGCAAAATCGCTTCTGTCCTCCGGGGGAAACACAAACCCGTTTACACCCCTCATACAGATACGGGTGATTTTGTCATCGTGGTAAACGCCGAGAAGATTCGGCTAACGGGGAAAAAGATGAGCGATAAGATTTACTATCACCATTCCCTCTATCCAGGAGGATTGGTACAAAAAACGGCAGGGCAGCTCCTCGCGGAAAGACCGGAAGAGGTCATCAGGCGGGCCGTAAAGGGCATGCTCCCCAAAAACTCCTTGGGAAGAGCTATGTTGAGGAAGCTGAAAATCTACCGGGGAGGTGTCCATCCCCACGATGCCCAGTGTCCGCGGCCATTAATGACGAAATAAAAAGGAGAAGATACGTTACATCATGGCAGTGTTAGAGAAGAGGTTTTACGCAACGGGGAAGAGGAAAACGGCGGTTGCCCGCATTTACATGAAACCAGGAACCGGCACCATACAGGTAAACAAGAGAAACTTCGACGATTATTTTACCAGGGACAGCCTGAAGATGATGATCCAGCAGCCTCTGGAACTCGTAGGGAAAAAGGACCAGTTCGATATTTATATTAATGTTAGGGGCGGGGGCATTTCAGGCCAGGCGGGGGCCATAAAGCATGGAATTGCCAAAGCCCTCGTAGAATTCAACGAGGAATTTAGACCCGTCCTGAAGCGGGCCGGGTTCCTGACCAGGGATTCAAGGGTGAAAGAGCGGAAAAAATACGGCCAGCCCGGAGCACGAAAAAGGTTCCAGTACTCAAAACGTTAAAAGAAGGGGGCACAAGGCCCCCTTTTTCATCGAGGCAAGTGGTGATAAAAGTAGGGATATACGGTGCGAGCGGCTATACGGGCCAGGAGCTGATAAGGATCATCTCCCGTCACCCCACCTGCGAGTTAACTCAAGTGACTTCCCGACGATACGCGGGAGTAAAGTTAAGCGACCTCTTTCCCCATCTTCGTGGCTTTACGGACCTTGCCTTTATAAATGCTGATCCCCACCAAGTCGCCGAGACTTGTGAGGTGGTTTTTCTTGCCGTGCCGCACGGTGTAGCCATGTCCGTGGCCGGTACCTTTCTCGATGCCGGGGTTAAGGTCATCGACCTCAGTGCGGATTTTCGGATACGTAAAGCAGAGATATACGAAAAATGGTATAAAACTCACGAGGCAAAGAGTTTGCTTTCATCTTCCGTTTACGGCCTACCGGAGCTCTACCGAAACGAGATACGGACGGCAAAAATTGTTGCAAATCCAGGGTGCTATCCCACGAGCGTCATCTTGGGGATTGCCCCTCTCCTTACGGAAAGGTGGATAGACCCTTCTTCTATCATCGTGGATTCCAAATCTGGAGTCAGCGGTGCGGGAAGGGAACCGGTGGTCTCGTCCCTCTTTTGCGAAGTGGGGGAGGCATTCAAGGCCTATAAGGTCGGAGGGGCACACCGGCATATTCCAGAGATAGAACAGGAACTTTCACAACTGGCGGGAGAAGAGATTAAAATAACCTTCACTCCTCACCTCCTTCCCGTCTCCCGGGGCATTTTGAGCACCATTTACACCCAGCCAGTAAAACCCGTAAGCAGGGAATCGCTCTATGACCTTTACAAGAACTTTTACCGATCGGAGCCCTTCATTCGGATTTACCCCCCCGGCGAGATTCCAAACATATCCGCTGTAAGGGGTTCAAACTTCTGTGATATTGGCTTAGTCATCGATGGGAGGGCAAACCGTATCATCGTCCTTTCCGCCATTGACAATCTAATCAAAGGGGCTTCTGGTCAGGCCGTTCAAAACATGAACCTCATGTGCGCCATAGACGAACGAGCTGGCCTTCAGATGGTACCTCTATACCCTTAAACATTATGGGAATCGTCATCTACAACACTTTGACCCAGAAGAAGGAGAGATTCATCCCCATAAGACAGGGACATGTGGGTATGTATGTCTGCGGTATTACGGCCTACGATTACTGTCACATCGGCCATGCCCGCTCTGCCATAATCTTTGACGTCATATCCCGTTACCTACGCCACAGGGGCTATCAAGTAACGTACGTGAAGAATTACACCGACATTGACGATAAAATCATTGCCCGGGCCGCACGGGAACAGGTTCCTATCCAAGATATCACCAATCGTTTCATTGCAGAACACGACAGGGATATGGCTGCCCTGGGGGTTCTCAAACCCACTTATACCCCCCGAGCCACTGACCACATCGGACACATGATAGAGCTCATCTCCAATTTAGTCTCCCGGGGGCTCGCCTATGATACCCCAGAGGGGGACGTTTATTTCGCCGTGGATAAGCTCCCTGGCTACGGAAAGCTTTCCCACCGCACCCTAGATGAAATGGCGGCAGGAGCCCGGGTTGAAGTAAATGAACGGAAACATCATCCCCTGGATTTCGCACTCTGGAAAGCGGCAAAAGAGGGAGAACCTTCCTGGGATAGCCCCTGGGGGAAGGGAAGACCCGGATGGCACACAGAATGCGTCGTCATGAGCCGTCGATATCTGGGAGAAACTTTTGATATTCACGGGGGAGGGGAAGACCTAATCTTTCCCCACCACGAAAACGAAATAGCCCAGGCCGAAGGTGCCTCAGGACAACCACTCGCCCATTACTGGATGCACAACGGTTTTATCCGTGTCTCCGGCGAGAAAATGTCCAAATCCCTAGGAAACGTAACCACCATAAGGGAACTCGTAAAGAAATGGCACCCGGAAGTGATTCGCCTCTTCCTCCTTCAGAGCCATTACCGAAGCCCGATCGACATTTCGGAAAACTCGCTGGGAGAAGCGAGAAGGGCGTTAAAACGTTATTACTCTTCCATAAAGGCCCTCCTCAGCCGTAAATCTATTGCCCCCTCAGGAAACCTAACAAAGGACGATGAAGGTTTAATGGAAACCCTTGAAAAATTGCGGGGTCAGTTTCAGGAGGCGATGGATGACGATTTCAATACCGCCCGCGCCCTCGGTTATGTATTCGAAACCCTGCATTTATTCAACAACTACCTTTCAAAAAAAGGGAACTTAAAGGTTCTTGAGAAAGCGGAAGAGCTATTTTCCGAAATCGGCAGCGTCCTTGGTCTTTTTCAAGAAAATCCGCAGGACTTTCTTTCAGAGGATACCAGCAAAACAGCCCAGCGTTTAGGCCTGGAAGTAGCGGAGATTGAGCAATGGGTGGCCAAGCGGCAAGAAGCTCGTGCCAGGAAAGATTGGGAAAAGGCAGATGAAATAAGGGAAAAATTGAAATCCCTGCGGGTGGAATTGAGGGATACGCCGACGGGAACGGAGTGGTCTTTCGATTGACGAAACCGCCATGTTAAGTTATAGGTAACCCCATCGTATGAATAAATACGGCCGTAAATTCATATCGTGCCTATTCGTGCTTATTTTATTTTCCACCCCTCTCGGGGCGCAAGAAATAAGGGAGGGGGAAATCCTCACCCTGGAACGATGCCTTGAGCTTGCCCTCAGGAACAATCCCTCCATCGTGGGCGCCCGCGCAAACTTACGCCTCTATGAGACAAAAATCAATCAAGCTAAGGCGAACTACTACCCCCAGGTTACATGGGACACCCAGTACAGCCGGGTGGGCCCTTACTCAGACAATCTATCACAGTATAACTCTTACGCCACCAATATAGGATTAAGCCAGAACATCTTCGACTTCCAGCGCACTCCCCTTAAAGTGGAAATCGCCAAAATAAATACTCAGTCCGTGGCAAGGGATTTAGAAAACATTGAGACTGAGGTGGCCAACACCGTGAAGCAGGCTTTTTACTCTCTTTTGCAGGCACAGAAGAACAAAGGCGTGGCGGAAGAAACGTTCAAAAATTTCGACTTGCACCTAAAACAGGCAAAGGGATTCTATGAAGCGGGAACCAAACCCAGGATTGATGTAATCAAAGCCGAGGTTGATCTAAGTAACGCCCGTCTAAATCTGATCCAAGCCGAGAATGCCGTCCGCCTCGCGAGAATAGCCTTGAACAACGCCATGGGTATTAAAGATACCCCTGCCTACAATATCTCCGAAGAACTTAAGATCCCCATAAAACTAATGCCCCTCTCCGAGGCTATAAGAGAAGCCTATAATAATAGGCATGATTTGAATTCCCTTCGTTTGAAGAAAGAGGCAGCCAATAAATCACTTCTCCTGGCGAAAAAAAACTATTTCCCCACTGTTACGGGTAATGCCGCTTACGGATTTGAGGGAAACGAATTTCCGCTGGGCAGGGGGTGGCAGGTAGGAGCCAGCGTGAGCATACCCATCTTCAGCGGTTTTCTCACACGCTACCAGGTGGAAGAGGCCAAATTCAACTATGATGTTATCACCTCCCAAATAGAAAATTTGGAAAATGACATCCGGCGGGACGTAGAGCAGGCCTACTCGAACCTCATCGAGGCCAAGGATAGGATAAATGCGGCCGAAAAAACCTTAAAATACGCTAAAGAAAACGCGGATTTGGCTACGGGCCGTTACAACGTTGGGATAGGAAGCCCCATAGAGGTAACCGATGCCCTGGTGGCCCTGGCCAATGCCCAGACAAGCTACATCTCTGCCCTCGTAGATTTTAAAAAGGCAGAAGCAGCCTTAGAAAAGGCGATGGGGAAAAAATGAAAAGAGTACCTGTAAAAATTATCGTTTTCTCAGTTGTTACCGCTGTCATCTTGGGCGGGTTTTTTTATTTTCTCCAGTTGAAAAAGGACAATAAAAACTTATTCCGCACAGAAAAGGTGACAAGGGGTGATATCGTAGCCCAGGTTACGGCCACAGGAACCATAAACGCGGTGGTCAACGTACTGGTGGGTACCCAGGTTTCTGGAACCATAAGCCGCATATACGTGGATTACAACTCACCCGTAAGAAAAGGCCAGCTTCTCGCACAGATTGACCCCTCTCTCTTCCAGACCCAGGTAGACCAGGCCCGTGCCAACCTGGCCCAGGCAGAAGCCAACGTTAAGAAAGCAGAAACAACCCTCTTGGATGCCAAGAGGACTTACGAGCGCAACAAAATCCTCCTGGAAAAGGAATTCATCGCCCAAAGTGAGCTTGACCAGGCTGAAACAAATTACCTCTCTGCTCAAGCCAATTCAGAACTGGCCAAAGCGCAGGTAAAGCAGGCCAAGGCCAATCTTGCCTATGCGGAAACAAATCTGAAGAATACCCGCATTGTATCACCGGTAGATGGTATCGTCATTTCCCGAAATGTAGACGTCGGCCAGACGGTAGCTGCCAGTTTTCAGACCCCGACCCTCTTTACTATTGCACAGGATTTACGGAAGATGCAGATAGATACCAATATAGACGAGGCAGATATCGGAAAAATAAAGGTGGGACAACCCGCAACCTTCACCGTGGACGCTTACCCGGATTTAACATTTCATGGGCAGGTGGTCGAGGTAAGGAATGCCCCTATTACCATCTCTAACGTAGTAACTTACGATGTGGTGATCTCCGTTCGAAATGACGATTTGAAGCTAAAGCCTGGCATGACGGCTAACGTAACCATCACTCACGCGGAACGTAAAAACTGCCTGCGGGTCCCGAACGCCGCCCTGCGCTTCCGTTTCGATACCCCTCGGGCTAAGGAGATCAGGGAAAAAATGGAAAAACAGGGCAGGAAGATTGGACCGGCAGTATGGGTCCTGGAAGATAAAAAACCCAAGCGCTATCCTGTCCAGACAGGTTTAAGTGACGGGAATTTCACCGAAATTGTTCGGGGAGATTTAAAAGAAGGGCAGGAAGTAATCGTGGAATACCTCGGAGGGGCAAAAAAAACCGCCAGTAGCAGTTCCCCACCGACACCTCGGCTAATTAGGTAATGTTTACTTTATAAAGAGTTAGATTTATACTTTCTTCAACAACATCAAAAAAAGGAGGTGACAGGGGTATGTCAGAATCCGTGAGAAAACTCCTCCTTGCCGGTGCCGGTTTAGCACTTCTCACCTTAGACAAGGTAAAGGTGGTAACCGATGAACTGATACGCCGAGGGGAACTCACCGAGCAAGAAGCCAGGGAAGCCTTCGAGGAGATTCGCCAAGAGGGGGAGACAAAAATTGAAAGTGCCGTTCAATCCATTCTCGCACGACTTAAAATACCTACAAGACAGGAGCTGGAAGAACTCAAAGAGAGGGTAAACAGGCTGGAGCAGGCCCTTAATGATAAGATTTAATACGGGATGGCGCACCCGCTACGGGGAAATCATTTCCGTTCTCATAAAGTACGGATTTGGCGACATCCTAGCTCACCTACCTTTAAAATTCCATCTCTTCCCTCGTCCCAGCAGCCGTCCTTGGAGGCACGTCTCTCGCTACGAACGCCTGCGCCTTGCCTGCGAGGAGCTGGGACCCACCTTCATCAAACTCGGGCAGATACTCTCTACCCGCCCTGACCTCATCCCTCCGGAAATGGCGAAGGAACTGGCAAAGCTGCAGGATACCGCACCCCCCTTTCCCTTCCCCGCTGCCCGCCAGATGATTGAGGAAGACCTGGGTCCGTTAGACAGTATCTTTTCCTCTATCGAAGAAAATCCCGTGGCCGCAGCTTCCATTGCCCAGGTGCACCGGGCAATACTTACCACGGGAGAAAAAGTAGCGGTAAAAATACAGCGACCAGGCATAAGGAAGGTGGTGGAGGAAGATATCTCCATCCTCCGCCACCTGGCCCGGCTTATGGAAAGGTACGTAGAAGAAGCGGCTTTTTATCGCCCTACCCAGATTGTGGAGGAATTTGCCCGGACCATAAGGGAAGAGCTGACCTTCACGGTTGAAGCCGCATACGCTGAACGTTTTCGCTGGACATTCAGAGATTGGAAAGAGGTATATGTGCCCTCCGTTTTCCGCCAGGCCACAAGCGACCGCATCCTCACGATGGAATATGTGGAAGGCATAAAAGTCTCCGAACTTGAGGTCCTCGACCGGTCAGGTTACGATCGAAAACTCATCGCCCGCCGGGGTTGCGAAATCATACTGGAGCAGATCTTCACCCACGGATTCTTCCATGCCGACCCACATCCGGGCAATATCCTCATCCTGCCCGACCATGTCATCTGCTTCCTCGATTTCGGCATGATGGGTTACCTCGACGAAAACGCCAAAGATACCCTCACCGATGCACTGATAGCTTATATCGAAAGAGATGCCAAAGCCATGGCCCAGGCCATCTTGAAGATGACGCAATATGAGGAGGAACCCATTTACGCCTCCCTCACAAGAGATGTAAACACCTTCATGAATCTTCACCTATACAAACCTATAAAACAGATTCGCATCATGGATATCAGGCATGACCTCCTTGAACTTGCCTACACACACCGCTTGCACCTCTACCCCAACTATTTCTTCATGTTAAAAGCTCTAAGCCAGTTTGAATCCATTGGCCTTTCCCTGGATCCCGATTTCGATTTCCCCGCTCGGATAAAGCCTTTTGTCGAGCGATTGGCAGAGAAGAGAATCTGGGAGAAGTGGTCCCGGGAAATACTTAACACCCTGGATATGTTAAAAAGCCTGCCCTCAGATCTACATCAGACTTTAAGGCAGATAAATAGGGGAAAGCTTGGTTTACAAATTGAGCAGAAGGGACTGGAGCAAACAATAAACGAGCTAAGTAGGGCTGCCAATCGCCTTGTTATGTCCCTCATTCTTTCCGCCCTCATCCTTGCCTCTTCCATCTTAACGGCCATGAACCAGCCCATTCTAGGGATTGTTGGATTTTCTTTCGCTGCTATCATCGGCCTTGGACTGCTCGTATCTACCTTCCGCTCTCACTCCCCTTAGCACTTTTCAGGGCATTCAACAGGGCCTCATGAATGATACCATTGGAAGCGGCAATATGCCCGGCTGTGAAGTTATAGGGGGAACCGTGGATGTCTGTAACGAGGCCACCGGCCTCTTCCACCATCAAGCTGCCTGCGGCCGTATCCCAGGGAGCCAATTTGAGCTCCCAAAACCCGTCCAATCTACCCGCCGCTACGTATGCGAGATCCAGGGCCGCCGATCCCGCCCGCCTTATGGCCTGTGCTTTCTTTGCCATAGTGGAAAACTCAGAGAGGTTATCCTCCTTCGTTTCCCTTATATCGTAAGGAAAACCGGTAGCGAGGAGGGAACAGGAAAGCTCTAAAACTTTTGATACTCTAAGCCTTTTACCGTTGAGGTAAGCACCTTCCCCCCTACAGGCCCAGAAGAGCTCTTCCAAAAGAGGGTTATAAATCACCCCACCCCGCACTACTCCCTCGAATTCCCATGCAATGGAAACGCAGAAAAATGGAAACCCATGGGCGTAGTTCGTTGTACCATCAAGGGGATCTATTATCCAGCGCCAGGAAGAATTGACCCTCTTATAGGGTGTTTCCTCCGCCATAATATCGTGTTCTGGCCAAATATCCCTGATAGCCGAAACGATGAGATCCTCCGAGAGGTGATCCGCTTCTGTTACGAGATTTACTTCCCCTTTGAAGTACACCTTATGCTCTTCATGAAACCTCTCCTTCAGAAGCTGGCCGGCCTTTCTTGCTATCTGCCGGGCGAAATTCAGGCATTCCTGGTTCAGACTTTCCACTTTCTCCTCCCACCATTGCTTTTTAATTGCGATGGAAACAAAATCTATGGTACCTTCCATAATCGGTTTTTTAAGAAAAATAAAGGGTGAGGGTTTACAAAATGGGACAGAATGGGCATGATTATAAATCTGTCCGAGAAGAAAAAGGTATCACCTTAGCCGATATCCACCGGGCCACGAAAATCCCCCTACGGCTCCTTAAGGCTATTGAAGAAAAGGAATTTGCAGAATTGCCAGAGCCAACCTTTGCCAGGAATCTCATCAGATCTTACTGCCGTTATATATCCTGCGACCCCTCGGAGCTCCTTACCCTCTACGAGGCATATCTTTCCCTTAAAAGGCCTGTCACTCCCACCACCCCGACTAATACTCCTCAGGTTTCACATAAAAACCTCCTGTCTCGGTGTATCCTGGGGGGGGCTATCTTCACTATCCTCGGTGCCGCTGTTATCTTCTACATTCTTACCGAGCAGCCACCCCCGATGCCCTCCACCCCGCCTCCATCTCCTCCTCCCGCCGCGCCAGTAGAAGCACCCCCAACCGAAAAAAAGGAATTGCAGATAAAAATCATCGCCCAGGAGGATACCTGGCTCCGGATTACTGCGGACGATGAAAGCCCCCTGGAAGTATTACTGAAACCCGGGGAAAAGATTGAGCGCACCGCTCTAAACCAGCTTACGGTGGATATCGGTAATGCAGGTGGGATAGAGGTTATCTTTCAAGGCAAATCGCTGGGAAAGTTAGGGAAAAGCGGAGAGGTTGTACATCTGAAATTCCCGTAAAAAATGAGATATTATGTTTGACAAAAGTTCTCCCTTTGCATTAAATTTAAACAAAATTTGGCCCGCCTTTAAAGGACGGTAGAAAGAGAGGGAAAAATGTTAGGATCCATAGGAATGCCAGAGCTTCTCGTCATTCTGGTTATCGTGCTTATTATTTTTGGAGCTGGAAAGCTACCGGAAATTGGAAGTGCGATTGGCAAAGGCATTCGCAATTTCAAAAAGGCCACCCATGAACCGGACGAAGTAGACACGGTCGGGAGCGATAAAAAAGTCGAACCCAAGTAACCGGCTCAGAAAGGTACATCATCCTCTGGTAAGGATTCTATCTCAGGTACCACGGGTGGCTCGGTTTCAGCAGGGGCTTTTCCTTGCCCCTTGGCGTCCAGCATCTTCATATCCGTCGCAATGATTTCCGTGACGGAACGTTTGTTACCTTCATCATCCTTCCACGAGCGGCTCTGGATACGACCTTCAATATACACGAGCTTTCCCTTCACCAGGTAATTAGCACATATCTCCGCTAATTTTCCAAAGGTAACGATGCGGTGCCATTCTGTCCTCTGAATCTTTTCCCCGTTCTTATCCTTCCTCACCTCATCCGTGGCCATATTGAAGTTCACCACCATAAGTCCATCGGGCGTATAGCGTACTTCCGGATCCGCCCCTAACCTACCGATAAGAAACACCTTATTGAGCATGATGACCTCCTCAGGAATTGTTCTTTTAATAGTACCGAACGACTTGAAGAAAGGCAACGAGATTTTCATGAGCTAAATCATCCTTGACTATAGGGCACAAAACGTATAGTGAGATAGCCTTTAAAATCATCAAATTATTAAACGTGAGAAGAAATGGAAGAGAGCGAACTCATAAAGAAGAGAAAAGAAAAAATAAACATTCTCGAGGCAGCGGGAGTCACGCTCTATCCACCCGCGATCAGGGTCGATACGACGACAGGTCAAATCCGGAACCTTTACGGCAATAAGAGCGCGGCGGAGCTGGAAGAGATTAAACCAGAGGTAACCGTTGCGGGTAGGATGATGGCCATCCGGGACTTTGGAAAAGCTTGTTTCATAAGCATTCAGGACCGCCACGGGCGCATTCAAGGTTATATAGGCAAGCAGAATGTGGGTGAGGAGTCGTACCGATTTTTCAAAAAATTAGATGTGGGGGACATCATATATTTGCAGGGGCGTGTCTTTCGCACGAAAACAGGAGAGCTCACTGTAGAAGCCAGGGAAGTGAAACTGCTTGCCAAGGCCATCCTCCCCCTGCCGGAGAAGTGGCATGGCCTCACCGACGTGGAAATCAGATACCGGCAGCGCCATCTGGATCTCATTGTAAACCCCCATATCCGGGAGGTGTTCATCCGGCGCAGTCGTATCATCAGCCTTATCCGTCAGTTTATGGAAAGCCGGGACTTCCTAGAGGTAGAAACACCCATGATGCAACCCCAGGCGGGGGGTGCCAGTGCCCGTCCATTCAAGACTTACCACAATGCCCTGGGAATGGACCTGTATCTGCGCATTGCACCCGAACTTTATCTAAAACGCCTTGTAACGGGCGGGCTGGAGCGGGTCTTCGAGATTAACCGCAATTTCAGAAATGAAGGGGTTTCGACCCTTCATAACCCTGAGTTTACCATGATGGAATTTTACCAGGCTCATGCCAATTACGAGGACCTTATGGATTTTACGGAAGAGCTGTTCACCTTCCTCGCCCGCGAGATTTTCGGGGATTTGAAGTTTACCTATCAGGGCAAAGAAGTCGACTTAACTCCCCCCTGGCGGCGTCTAAAGATGGTGGACGCCATCTGTCAATTCGGAGAAACGGAACCTGCCGTCTTAGAGGACCAAAGGCGGGCGGTTTCCTGGGCAAAAGGGAAAGGCATAACAGTGAACCCGGATGAGTCCCTTGGAAAAATAATCGTAGCAATTTTTGAAGACCTGGTAGAGCCAAACCTATGGCAACCTACGTTCATCACCCAGTACCCAGTAGAGGTATCTCCCTTAGCCCGGAAAAATGACGCCGATCCCCGCTTTGTCGATCGCTTTGAACTATATATTGCCGGAAGAGAAATAGCCAATGCCTTTTCCGAGCTGAACGATCCCCGGGAACAATGGGAGAGGTTCATGGCACAGCTTCGAGAAAGGGAAAAGGGAGATGAAGAGGCCCATGTAATGGATAAAGATTTCATTCGGTGCCTCGAATACGGGATGCCCCCCACGGCAGGCGAAGGCATTGGCATAGACAGGTTAGTCATGCTCTTCACTGATTCCCCTTCCATCAGGGAAGTAATCTTATTTCCTCATCTACGGACAAAAGAAGAGACATGAGTTACGAACTTTTTATAAGTTTGAGGTATCTCAGGGCAAAGAGAAAACAAATCTTTGTCTCCGTCATCAGCCTCATCTCCATCCTTGGTATCCTCTTGGGGGTCGCGGCCCTGATTATTGTGCTCGCCGTTATGAACGGTTTTGAAGCGGATATGAAAGAAAAAATCCTGGGTTTCAATGCCCACGTAATCGTCCTTAGTTTAGACGGCCCAATGGGAAATTATGAGAACCTTGCACAAAGGATAAACACGGTCCCGGGCGTCACCCATACCTCTCCTTTTATATATACCCAGGCCATTATTAGAAAGGATGACCGTGTAAGCGGCCTCATCGTAAGGGGACTTGACCCCCCCAGCGCCTCCCGGGTAATGAAGCTCGGGAAATTTATCTCTGGCGACATGGAGTATCTCTTGAACTGGGGAAAAACCGGTTTTTCCCTTCCTCCCATTATTATAGGGAAGGAAATGGCAAAAAACATCGGAGCGGTGCAATTTGAGCCAGTTACATTAGTCTCCCCCTTTGGAGAGACGACCCCGATGGGCATGGTACCCACCATGAAGAGGTTTATCGTAGCCGGTATCTTCGATTCCGGTTTTTACGAGTACGACTCATCCTTAGCCTATATCTCCCTCAAAGATGCCCAGGATTTTCTCCATCTGGGAAACAGGGTAACGGGGCTCGAGGTAAGGGTCTCCCATATTTACGAGGCAGATAGAATTGCCCGAGAGATAGAGAACCGCTTAGGGCTCCCTTTTTGGGCAAGACACTGGATGGAGATGAACAAAAACCTCTTCTCTGCCTTGAAGATGGAAAAGCTTGCCATGTTTATAATTTTAAGCCTCATTGTTCTGGTTGCCGCCTTCAACATCATCACTGCCCTCATCATGATTGTAATGGAAAAAACGAGGGATATCGCGATTCTTAAATCTATGGGGGCGACATCCAAACAGATAATGAAAATCTTCGTCTATCAGGGTGCCACCATCGGGATTGTGGGTACCTCACTCGGTGTACTGGTCGGCCTTACGGTCGCCAGTAACGTTACGGCCATCGCCCGCTTCATAGAGAAGGCAACGGGGATCAAGATTTTCCCGGGGGATGTTTATTACCTAACGGAGTTACCCTCCAAAGTCAACTACGGTGATGTAACCCTTATCATAGTAGGCACCCTTCTTATCTGTCTTATCGCTACCCTCTATCCCTCCCGACGGGCCGCTAAGGTGGACCCCGCCGAAGCGTTGAGGTACGAATGACCGCCGAACTTATTATCGAAATACAGGGGCTCAAGAAAACCTTTATAAAAAACGGAACCCCCATCGAGGTACTTAAAGGTATTGACCTCTCCATTTCACGGGGCGATTCCCTCGCCGTAGTAGGCGCTTCCGGTGCGGGAAAGAGTACCCTCCTTCACATCATGGGTGCCCTGGATCGCCCAACGGAAGGTCGAGTCCTAGTGAAAGGAAAAGATATATTCAACTGGCCAGAGGCCGAGCTTGCCCGGTTCCGCAACCGCACGATTGGTTTCGTCTTTCAGCTCCACAATCTGATGCCAGAATTTACCACCCTGGAGAATGTGATGCTTCCCGCCCTTATCGGCGGCCTGAAGAGGAGAGAAGCAAAAAAAAAGGCGGAAGAAATACTAGAATACTTAGGGCTTAAGGACAGGCTGTCCCATAAACCAGGGGAATTATCCGGGGGGGAACAGCAAAGGGTAGCGGTAGCGAGGGCTATGGTTATGGAACCGGAAATTATTCTGGCCGACGAACCCACGGGAAACCTTGACACGGAAACGGGAAAAAGGATAGAGGACATCCTGGTTAATTTGAATCAGGAAAAAAAGATAACCTTGATCCTCGTCACTCACAATCCCCAGCTGGCGGAGCGGATGTCGAGAAGGATTGGTTTGCGGGATGGGAAAATTGCGTAAGCGATTGCTACTGTCATTTTTCATATTTCTCGTTTTTGCCCTCTTCCACATAAAGGTGCAAAATGCATGGCCGATGGAGAAAGTTAAGCTGGCCATCGTTCCCTTCGAGGTACATGCAAAGACAGGGAAAGAAATACTACATCAGGCTTTTTACGATGCCCTGCTCAGGGAGTTAGCCCGGGCCAGGGAAATAGAAGTGTTGGACCGAAATCAATTACCGGAACCTTATCGCGAAAAGCCTCCAGAAGAAAGTAAGCTCAAGGAAATTGGTGAAAAGATTGGGGCCACCCATCTCATAGGCGGAACCCTCTCTCAGATAGGGGAAAACATAAACGTAGATGCCCGCATATACGATGTAAAAGCCCAAAAATTGCTTTTACCAATTTCGGCCGAGGGCAAGGGATGGGAAAGTCTTTCGGGCATTGCCGCTCGCTTGAGGGGCGAGATACTCCTCAGGGTTTCAGCAAGTTTGAGAATCGCCAAAATCGAGTTCAAGGGTAACGAGCGGATAGAAGCGGCCGTCCTCAATCAGGCCATAAAGAGCACCCAGGGGGGTCTTTATTCCGAAGCTCTCATTGCAACCGATATTAAGGAAATTTACAAGTTAGGATATTTCGAAGATGTAGCCGTTGACGTAACCGACACCCCCGAAGGAAAGGTGGTGGTCTACCAGGTTAAGGAAAGGGGTCTCATCACCGACATCGTATTTCAGGGCAATAAGGCAATAAAGAAAGATGACCTCGAATCCACTATCACATTTAAAACGAAGCAGGTGCTTAACACAGGAAGCATTGCGACCTCCCTGGAAAAAATTAAGGAGCTATACGATAGCAAAGGCTACTACAACGCGGAAATTAAATATAAAATCGAACCGGTACGCACAAAGGAAGTACGGGTAGTTTTTGATATAAAAGAACACGACCGGCTATACGTGAAGAAAATTTCCTTCGAAGGGAATCTTACCTTCCGTGATAAAGAACTAAAAAAACTGATGAAAACTGAAGAGCGGGGCTTATTTTCCTGGTTAAGTGACGCCGGGGTGCTAAAACGTGACCAGCTCCGACAGGATGTAAATAAAATAACCGTTCATTACTTCAACAACGGATTCATTTACGCGCAGGTGGGGGAACCGGCAGTTACCTTCGACAAAAAAGGTATCTACATTAAGATAAAAATCGTCGAGGGTAAGAGATACAAAGTTGGTAAGGTAAAGATCGAAGGGGATACCCTGAAAAAATCCCGGGAAGAGCTATTTGAAAAGCTCACGGTCACAAAAAAGGCTTTCTTCGATCGGGGCGCCGTTATGAGCGACGTGGAATCTCTTACGGGGGCATGTAACGACGAAGGTTACGCCTACGCGGAGGTAAACCCCGTAACAAGCGTAAACGAGAAAGAACAAACGGTAGATGTTACCTTCAAAATCTCTAAGGGACCCCTCGTTTACTTCAACCGCATCCACATAACGGGCAACACCAAAACCAGGGATAGGGTGATAAGGCGCCTTTTGGCTTTTACGGAAGGGGAACTCTACAACAGCACGAAACTCAAGGACAGTTACAAGAATTTGGAGAGAACGAGGTTTTTTGAAGAGATAGATTTCCAGGCAGAAAAGGGCCCGACGGAGACCCTAACGGATATCGGTATCCGGGTGAAGGAAAAACAAACGGGTATGTTCAGTGTGGGGGTAGCCTACAGTGCCCTTGACGGTGCCATGGCTATGGCCTCCATTTCCCAGCAGAACCTATTTGGACGCGCTCAGACCCTCTCTCTCAAAGCCACCTTAGGACAGAATGCCCATTACTATGACCTAACCTTCATCGAACCTTGGCTTTTCGATACGAATATCTGGAGCCGGTTTGAGCTGTGGAATACACTGCGGTATTACGATTCCTATACCCTCGATACTTACGGCGCAAGCCCCACCCTGGGATACCCCATCTGGCCAAAGTACAATATTTACGCCTATCTCCAGTACGCCTACTCCGTCTCAAGGGTAAGGGATATCGCCATCACCGCCTCCGATACTATTAAGGCGGCCGAAGGTACCTACACAATGAGTGCCCTCACTCCTACCCTCACCCGCGATACGACAGACGACGCATACTTCCCTACCAAAGGCTCTGTTGCCAGTATTTACACTACTATAGCTGGTGGATTTCTCGGTGGCAACACCCATTTTATGAGGCACGGCGCGAACGGGGCCTGGTACAAATCCCTTCCCTTCTTCGACAGTGTCTTCGATGTGAAGGGTCGCATTGGTTATCTCCAATCCCTAAAGGGCGAACCGATTCCCATCTACGAGCTTTTCTATGTGGGAGGGATAAACAGCATCCGGGGGCTCCGGTATGTGGGGCCTAAAGACCCCGTAACGGGAGACCTCATCGGTGGGAGGACCATGCTCAGCCTGAATTTTGATCTGGTTTTTCCCCTGGTCAGAGATGCGGGTATCCGGGGGGTTATCTTCTTCGATACGGGAAATGCCTGGGATAGCGGGTACCATCTCAACGATATGCGTAAAACGGCCGGCCTGGGAGTACGCTGGTATTCACCCATTGGCCCCTTGCGTCTGGAATGGGGCTACGTGCTGGACCGCAAGGAAGGGGAAGCCGCCAGCCGGTTTGAATTCACCATGGGAACACTGATGTGAAAAGAACTCTTTTAAGGGGGAAAAGAAGGATGAAAAAAGTTTTGTTTTTACTGATTGCCGCGGTACTTATTTTAGGGGCGGCGCCCATCTTCGCTCAGGGTGGCAAGATAGGTTTTTTCAATATGGAAGATATCCTCAACAAATCGGAAGCGGGCAAGAAGGCCAATGAAGAGCTGAAAAACATCTTCGAGACAAACAAGAAAAAGATACAGGCAAGTGAACAGGAGCTCTTCCGCTTGAAGGAGGAGCTGGAAAAGCAAAAGTCCGTTCTCACGGAAAAAGCCTTCCGGGAAAAAGAATCTAACTACAATAAGAAATTCCGCGATTACCAAGACCTCGTGAAGGATGCAAACGAGGAGATGAACACAAAGAGACAGGAGTTGGTGAACAAGTTTGTGCCCGATGTCCTAAAAATTGTGGAATCCATCGGTAAAAAGGAGGGTTACAGTGCTATCATAGATATTGCTTCCGTTCCCATTGCCTATTACAATAAGGAAAACGACATAACTCAGAAAATTATCGACGAATTCAACAGGACCTTTAAGAAAAAATAGGGCCGTGGAGAAAAATTTAGGAGAAATTGCCGCTTACATAGGTGGAGAGGTTTCGGGTGATGCCTCAGTAACCATTAAGGGGTTAAACGGTATCACAGAAGCCGGCCCGGGGGAGATTACCTTTATCGCCAACCCCCGCTACCGCCGATACCTTTCATCGACGAAGGCCTCTGCTATTATAGCCCCATATGACATAGAGCGCCCGCCGCAGCAGAATATGATTTACGTAAAAGACCCCTATGTGGCCTTCGGAAAGCTTTTAGCCTGGTTCTACCCGGAAGAAAAGGAAGCCCCTGCCATAAGCCCCGCCGCTTTCATTGACCCCACTGCCCAGGTATCGAGTGAAGCTACGGTCTACGCCAGCGTCTACATTGGACCCAGGGCAAAAATATCAAAAGGGGTCGTCCTCCACCCGGGAGTGGTTATCGGCCATGATGTGAAAATCGGGGAAGGCTCTATCCTTTACCCCAATGTAGTTGTCTACCCACGCTGTATCATTGGTGCCCGAGTGATTATCCATGGGGGCGTCATAATAGGGGCAGATGGTTTCGGCTTTGCCCATCCAGGGAGAGAAAACATAAAAATCCCTCAGGTGGGAATAGTACAGATTGATGATGAGGTAGAAATCGGGGCGAATTCCACCGTGGACCGAGCCACCATCGGGCGTACGTGGATAAAAAGGGGGGCAAAAATAGATAACCTCGTCCAGATAGGACACAACGTAACGATCGGAGAGCGCACCGTTATCGTTTCCCAGGTAGGAATCTCTGGGAGCACAAAGATAGGAGATGGTGTGATCTTGGGGGGGCAGGTGGGGATCGTAGGGCATGTGGAAGTGGGAGATAACTGCATGGTGGCAGCGAGAAGCGCCATCCACAGCAACGTTGCCCCGGGGCAAATCGTTGCGGGGGCACCCCAGATGCCTTATAAAAAATGGCTCCGCATGATAGGGGCCATGGTGCGCCTGCCGGAATACGTGCAAAAACTTAAGGATCTCACGAACCGCATCGACAATCTCGAAAAAAAATTGAGGGAAGGAAAAACATGAAAATCCATCCTACCGCTATTATCTCACCCGACGCCGAATTAGGGGAGGAGGTAGAAATAGGTCCTTATACGATCATCGGACCCAAGGTTATAATCGGCCGGGGCACGATAATAGGCCCCCATGTAGTGATTGAAGGCCTGACGGAGATAGGGGAGAACTGCCGGATCATGCAATTTGCTGCCATCGGAGCGCCGCCTCAGGATCTCAAATTTCAGGGCGAAGAAACGAAGGTCATCATCGGAAACCATAACACAATTAGAGAATTCGTCACCATCCATCGCTCCACCAGAGCGGATATAGGTGTCACCATTATCGGGGACCACAACCTCATCATGGCTTACTGTCATATCGCCCACAACTGCAAGCTGGGAAATAATATCATCATGTCCAATGCCGTCAACTTAGCCGGACACATCGAGGTGGAGGATTATGCCACAATCGGCGGTATCACGGGTATCCATCAATTCACGCGCATCGGTGCCTATTCAATGATAGGTGGATGCTCGGCCGTCGCTAAGGATGTGCCCCCTTACTGTCTTGCCTCCGGTAATCACGCCCGCCTGTATGGCCTTAACCTTGTGGGATTGAAGAGGCGTAATTTCACCCCCGAGGCTATCCAGGCTCTGAAGCAGGCTTATCGCATTGTATTCCGTTCTTCTCTCATTTTGGAAGAGGCTATCGCCCGGGTAAGAGGGGAGATTCCCGAAACACCAGAGGTAAAAAATTTTCTCTCCTTTATCGAAAAATCGAAACGGGGTATTTGTCGCTGATGGGGAAATTGCGCATCGGTGTAGTCGGGGTTGGCCATTTAGGCACTTACCACCTGGAAAAATACGCGTTGATCGATACATGTGAAGTTGTGGCGGTAGCGGATATAGATGGGTTAAAAGCCGATAGGGTGGCTAAAAAATACGGGGTAAAGGCTTACAGTCATCACCGCCTAATGTTAGATCGAGTGGACGCCGTGAGCATTGCCGTTCCCACGGCGGCCCATTACGAAGTGGCAAAAGATTTTCTCACAAAAGGCATCCACTGCCTGCTGGAAAAACCTATTGCCCGCACCTTAGAAGAAGCGGATGAACTTGTGAAGCTCGCCAGTGAAAGAAAATGCATTTTCCAGATAGGTCATATCGAAAGATTCAATCCCGCCATCCATGCCTTAAAAGGCATACTGAAAAAGCCCCTCTTTATCGAGGCCCATCGTCTGCACCCCTTTTTCGAGCGCGGAACGGACGTGGATGTTATCCTCGACCTGATGATTCATGATTTAGACATCCTTCTTTACTTCATAGGAGAACCCGTCATTAGGGTAGAGGCGGTAGGGGTACCGGTTCTTACGGACAAGATAGACATAGCAAACGTGCGCCTGGTTTTCGCCAATGGCTGCGTGGCTAATCTTACCGCAAGCAGAGTAACGGCAAAAACGATGCAGAAGATTCGATTCTTCGGTGAAGATGGTTACCACGCGGTAGATTACGGAAAGAGAGAACTAGTTTCTCTGAAGAGGTCCCTCGATGAAAAGGGACGCCCCACCATCGTGGAAAACGAAATCAGTATTACGCCTAGTGACCCGTTAGAAATGGAAATACGGTCTTTCGTAGCCGCCTGTGAAGGCCACTTAGCCCCACCGGTTAATGGGGAAGATGGCAGGCGCGCCCTGGCGCTGGCGCTCATGATCCTGCAAAAGATGAAAACCCGCCCAGATGGGAATTAATTATGGAAAAAAAATCTTCGGTTAAAACCGTTATGATTTCAGCCGGCGAAGCCTCGGGGGATTTTCACGGCGCACGCCTTGTGCAGGCCATCCGGGGGGCAGACCCCCAGGTAAGTTTCTTCGGTATGGGCGGTAAACACATGGAAGAGGCAGGGGTAAGACTTATCAGCCGCATAACGGATATGGCAGTAGTGGGACTGACAGAAGTACTATCCCACCTAAAAACAATTCACGTTACCATGCGGGCAATGAAAAAGGCCCTCCTTACCTACCGACCAGAGCTTGTCATTCTCATCGATTATCCGGATTTTCATTTACCCTTGGCAAAAGCTGCCAAAAGATTAGGCCTTAAGGTCATGTACTACATAAGCCCTCAGGTATGGGCGTGGCGCCGGGGGCGCCTAAAGAGCATAAAACGTTTTGTTGACCACATGGTGGTAATCCTCCCCTTTGAGGAAGCCATTTACCGGAAGGCGGGTATTCCCTGCACCTTTGTGGGCCACCCCCTGTTAGAGGTTGCCCAAATAAATCACGACAAAGAGCAAGCGAAGAAACTTTTCTCCCTCAATAACAAAAGCCCCGTCATCGCCCTCCTTCCGGGGAGCCGAAAAAAAGAGGCCGAGAGAATACTCCCCATCATGCTCAAGGCTACATTCCTCCTCAAAGAATATTATCCAAACGTTGCCTTTATCCTTCCTCGCGCAGAAACTCTCGATAATTCCCTTATTCAAGGCATTATCGATGCCCATAATGCATCCGTTACCGTTGTCCCAGGGAAAGACATATACAGTGCCATTAAGGCTTCAGACTTTGCCGTTGTCACTTCAGGCACCGCCACCCTCGATACCGCCCTAATGGAAACCCCCATGTGCATCGTTTACAGAGTTTCCTTTCTTACCTCCCTCATTGGACGGTTGCTCATCAAGGTAAGGCACATAGGACTCGTAAATATCATCGCGGGAAAAGAAATTGTCCCCGAATTGGTGCAGGAAAACTGCACCTCCAAAAGGATCGCAGAAACCGTTATGTCAATCCTTGACGAACCTGATAGAGTATTGGAGATTAGGAACGAGTTAAAGAAGATAAGAGATAAACTGGGAATGACAGGGGCATCGAGGAAAGCTGCCACCCTGGCCTTAGAGATGATGACTCATGGAAACATTCAAACGACTCCTTAAGCTGGCAAAACCTCACCTCAAGCGCTTCGTTATTGCCCTTCTTTGCATGCTGGTGGTGGGGGCTACAACTGCCGCCCTTGCCTATCTCGTTAAACCCGCCCTGGATGAAATTTTCCTGAAGAAAAACGTAAGGATGCTGGTGTGGATTCCCGTTAGCATCATCGCCCTTTATTTGTTGAAGGGCTCCGCTTCTTACTTCCAGACACGCATCATGCAGTACATAGGCTTGAGAATCATTGCCGATTTGCGCAATGAGCTGTACCGGAAGATTCAAATGCAGTCCCTCTCTTTCTTCAACCGTTATCCTACCGGTGTGCTCATGTCCCGCATTACCAATGATGTGGGCGCTATACAGGGAGCCGTATCGGAGGCGGTCACCAGTCTCTTCAAGGATTCCTTCACTCTCATCGGTCTCATATTCGTCATCTTCTACCGGGACTGGAAGCTTGCCCTCTTAGGCATGCTCATCTTTCCCCTGGTCGTTTATCCTATTGCTACCTTCGGTCGCAAGATGCGCAATATCGCCCGGAGTTCTCAGATAACGATGGGAAGCCTAAACACCTTACTTCATGAAACCATTTCCGGCACGAGAATAGTAAAGGCTTTCGGCATGGAAGAGTACGAAAACCGCCGTTTTCGCGAGGAAAACGAGAGGTTATTCAACCTGCAAATAAAGGCAGTCTCCGTCAGTGCTCTTTCCAGCCCCTTCATGGAGTTCTTAGGGGGATTAGGAATAGCCGCCATTGTCCTCTATGGTGGATACCAGGTAATAAGTGGGGTAACCACGCCGGGGAATCTGTTTTCTTTCCTTACAGCCCTTATAATGCTCTACGAACCTATAAAGCGCCTGACCAACGTTAATAACACAATTCAACAAGGCATTGCCGGTGCCCAGCGCGTATTTGAAATCATAGACCAAGAACCAGAGATAAAAAATAAACCAGGTGCCGTAGAACTACCCCCTATCTCTCAGGGGATTAAAATGGAGAACGTCTCCTTTGCTTACGAAAAGCAACCCGTCCTTAAGGACATTAATCTCTGCATCCAGGCTGGGGAAATAGTCGCCTTCGTAGGGGCAAGCGGAGGGGGAAAAACGACCCTGGCCAATCTCATTCCCCGGTTTTACGATGTGACCAAGGGGCGTATTTTAATAGACGGCTACGATATACGAGACGTAACGGTTGAATCCCTCCGTGCCCAAATCGGGATGGTCACGCAGCAGACAATCCTCTTCAACGATACGGTAAGAAATAACATCGCCTACGGAGATATTAAAAGGACAGAAGAAGAGGTCATCGCTGCCGCCAAGGCCGCCAATGCTCACGACTTCATTATGCAGTTACCGAAAGGGTACGACACCATCATCGGCGAGCAAGGGACCAAACTCTCCGGCGGAGAAAGACAGAGGATTTCCATCGCCCGGGCCCTCATCAAAAATCCCCCTCTTCTCATCTTGGATGAAGCCACTTCCTCTCTCGATACGGAGGCGGAGGCAGAGGTACAAAATGCCCTGGAGAAGCTCATGGAAGGTCGCACTACCATCCTTATCGCCCATCGCCTGTCCACGGTGAGGAACGCCGACCGCATCGTGGTAATTTCCGAGGGGCGTATTGTGGAAGAGGGTACCCATGAAACACTCTTAGAAAAGCGCGGGGAATACTATCGTCTCTATCTCCTGCAGTTTGCGGCAGAAGAAGCCCCCCCCGAGGTGTTATGAGAGGTCGTACCTTCCTTGCCCGTTCCTGGGAAGAGAGAACCCCTGGATACGCTAACCTTCTCCTCTTCCCCCTTTCTTTTTTATACGAAATGGCCGTCAGGATCAGAAATTATCTGTACGACAGGGGGCATCTGCCCACTTACCGCCTTCCCTGCCCCGTTATCAGTATCGGTAACCTCACCGTGGGAGGAACGGGGAAAACTCCCTTAACGGTAATGGTGGCAAGAATCGTGAAGGAGGCAGGATACCTGCCCGCCATCATCAGCCGTGGCTATAAGGGAAAAGGCGAAAAGGGAGTGAACATCGTCGCCGCGGAGGAAGAGATTCTGTTGCCACCTTCCGTAGCAGGGGATGAACCTGCACTAATGGCGTCAAAGCTACGGGGCATTCCCGTCCTCACCGGTCATGACCGTGTGAAAGTGGGTGAAATAGCGGTTAAGACCTTTTCGCCCGATTGCCTCATCTGTGACGATACGTTCCAGCACCGCCGCCTCCACCGTGACCTAGATATACTACTCATAAGGGCGAAACATCCCTTTGGCAACGGCAGGCTCCTACCCGCCGGACCTCTGAGAGAACCAAAAGAAGCCATGAACCGGGCAAACGTAATAATCTTTACCTTGAAAGGAGAAGAACCTTTTCCAACGTTCACTGACCTACCTACCCCGAATTTCATTGCCCGTCTGGAAGCTAAGGACCTCTTCATCCCATCCACGGGAGAATCGAGACCTCTAAGTTTCCTGGCGGGGAAAAGGGTGTGCGCCTTTGCGGGTATCGCCGAGCCGGCCTCGTTCGCCCGGACCCTGAGGGAACAGGGGGCGGAGCCTGTCTCTTTTCTCCCCTTTCCCGACCATTACCCTTATACGACGAAAGACATGAAAAAAATCGAGGCTATTGCAGAAGAGGCAAGGGCGGATATAATCTGCACGACCGAAAAGGACGCCGTGAGGATAAGCGATTTTCCTCACTTCGTTTTGCGTACGGAAATGAAGATAAGGAAAGGGAAAGATAGATTCACCGAGCTTATTCTCAGCACCATAAGGACATGGAAAAGATACCATTAGCATTAAGAATAGGAAAGTCGATTCCCCTCCCTTTGAGGAAAAGGGCGTTCCAGGGGCTGGCGGCCACATGTTACTATCTTATTTCCCGCCATCGTCTCATTACCCTCCACAACCTGCACCTGGCTTTCCCCGAAAAATCGATGGGGGAGATCAGGAGACTGGCCCTGGGGGCCTACCGGAATCTCGGCACAGTAATGGCAGAGTTTTTCGATTTGCCCTGGATTACGAAAGAGAATATCGGAAAATGGGTAGAATTCGAAGGCCTTGAACATTTCCATGCGGCCCGCGCCCAGGGGAAGGGGGTCCTCGCGAGTGTGGGACACTTCGGGAACTGGGAACTAATGGCCATAGCATTCGCCGTGGCGGTGGAACCCATCGTCATCATGTACCGTCCTTTAGACAATGCCTATCTCAACAGAATCGTGGAGTATGTAAGATCCCGGCCGGGTAACCTCCTTTTTCCCAAAGAAGGCTCCCTGAGAAAAATAATACGACTCCTTAAGGAAAACAAAATCTTGGGCATTTTGAATGACCAGAATGTAGATACCAGGGAGGGGGTCTTTGTTGACTTTTTTCAGCGCCCTGCCTGCACTGGAATCGGCCTCGCCGCCCTTGCCCTGCATACGGGAGCGCCTATCTTGCCCGTTTATATGCCCCGCCTGCCGGACGGTAGGTACCGCTTTATATTCCTTCCCCCTTTCACGGCCGAAAACACGGGTGACTACAACCGAGACCTCTTAGCTAACACCCAGAGGGTCACGAAAATATTGGAAGATATGATAAGACAGTACCCTGATCAGTGGCTATGGCTGCACCAGAGATGGAAGACAAAAAAATGCCAGCAGGAATCGTCCGATGGAAACCTGGAGGCGGGATAACCCGGAGGCCTTACCTGCCCCTTTACCCGTGCGGGGCAGAAGGTCTCTCAGGGAACAGGAGATGGAAAAGATCCTTGTAAGGGGCGTAAACTGGATTGGCGACGCCATCATGACTCTCCCTGCCCTTCAGGCCTTGCGCCAGAGCTTTCCCCATGCCCACCTTACCATCCTTGCGAAACCCTGGGTAGCAGATATTTATCGCCTCTCTCAACTACCCGATGATATTTTTATCTATGAGGACCCGGGCCGACATGAGGGAATAAAGGGAATTTTGAGACTGTCCAGAGAAATTATGGAAAGAAGGTTTTCGGCTGCCATTCTCTTTCAAAACGCCATCGAAGCGGCCATAATCGCCTACCTGTCACGTATCCCCGTCCGGGCCGGCTACTCCACCGACGGCCGTGGATTGTTGCTCACCCATGCGGTGCGGAGAAAAAAGGCGGTAAAAAATCTACATCAAACACGGTATTATTTAGAAATGGTCCGCGCCCTAGGAGCAGAGGAAGTCTCCTCCATCCCCCGCATAAAGGCTCCGGAAGAGTTACCCTTCCCCATACCTGCCAGCCCTCTCATCGGCATTGCCCCCGGTGCCCAGTATGGGCCCGCGAAGAGGTGGTTCCCCGAAAGGTTCGCCTCTCTCGCCGACCTTCTCACTGAAACTTTTTCCGCCCAAATCATCCTTTTCGGGGCGACGGCGGACCGGGAGGTTACCCGGGAAATTGTGAGGAGGTCGAAGCACCCCCTGCTCGATTTAGCGGGAGAAGTCAGTTTAACTCAGGCCATAGCCATCATGAGCAAATTACGGGTCTTCGTCTCGAACGATTCAGGCCTAATGCACGTGGCGAGTGCCCTCGGCCTTCCGGTAGTGGCCCTCTTTGGCTCTACAAACCCTTACGCAACAGGTCCCATAGGAAGCCCATCCCGGGTAATATACCACCCCGTCCCCTGCAGCCCCTGCCTCAGAACCACCTGCCCCACCGATTTTCGCTGTTTCGATTTGATTAAGGTGGAGGAGGTGTTCGCGGCGGTCACCGAACTATGGGAGGGAAAAGAAGGATGAAGAACAGGGCAGTATTTCTTGACCGGGACGGAACGATAAACGCAGAAGTGGGGTACTTGGATTCCTTTGAAAAACTCGTCATAATCCCAGCGGCCTACGAAGCGGTGCAACGCATAAACCGCCTGGGGTTTAAGGCAATTGTGATTACCAATCAATCAGGGGTAGCAAGGGGGCTATTCGACGAAGATTTCGTAAGGCGGCTGCACCGACACATCTCCCACCTCTTCCAGTCCCGGGGAGCGGTAATAGACGGCTTTTATTACTGCCCCCATCACCCTACAGAAGGCAAGGGTCCTTATTTAAGACAATGTGAATGCCGGAAACCGGCCCCCGGTTTGCTCCTCAAGGCTGCCCGGGAGTGGAACATAGACCTCGGCGCCTCTTACATGGTGGGAGACCAGGCCAAAGATGTGGAACTTATAAAGAGAGTGGGGGGGAAGGGAATTCTCATAAGTACGGGCCCGGGGCCCGAGGCAGAAACTCTGGCATGCGAACCAGACTTCCTTGCCTCGGATATCTTGGAGGCCGTCAAATGGATCGAAGGGGACTTGAAGGGTGAATATTCTGATAATTAAATTGAGTGCCATCGGTGATGTTGTTCACACCCTCCCCTCATTGGCCGCTTTAAGAAGAATGTTTCCCCACTCCCATATAACATGGGTCATTGAGGAAGGGGCGGCCGACCTTATTGCGGAACACCCTCACCTTAACCGCGTCCTCGTTTCCCGAAGGAAATCTTGGATGAGAAAACCCTTACAAAAATCCACCTTTCGTGAAGTAAAGGAATTCCTGTTCACTCTCCGTGACCGTCGTTACGATACTGTCATCGATTTTCATGGCCTCTTTAAGAGCGCGATCATTGCCGCCGCAAGCCCAGGCCGGCGAAGGATAGGTTATCGAAGCCTGCAGGAATTGAGCGGCCTTTTTTACAACGAGCGTATACCGGAAGATATGGATAAACACGCCGTCGAGCGTTATCTCGATTTCATCCGTTACTTAGGATGGCCAAACCCACCGGTCGAATTTCTCATCCCATCCCCGGAAGATGTTAAGGAAAAAGCCCGTCATCTCCTCGCCTCCAGCGGTATTACCCCGGAAAGAGACCCCTTCATTGCCATAAATCCCATGGCGCTATGGCCGACAAAGCTATGGCGGGAAGAAGGTTTTGCAAGGCTTACCGAGATGATAGGGGAAAGACTCAACTTGCCCGTCGTCTTTACGGGTGGGATAGAGGAAGCATTGTACATCAGGCACATTGCCAGTCTCATGAAGCACCCCGTTATTGACCTAACGGGTAAAACGACGCTTCGGGTTCTGGCAGAGATTTACCGCCATGCAAAACTCCTGGTAAGCACCGATTCCGGCCCTATGCACATAGCTGCTGCCGTAGGCACCCCCGTAGTTGCCCTCTTTGGCCCTACCGACCCCAGGCGAACCGGCCCTTACGGGAGGGGACATGAAGTTATAAGGGCAGGGGTCCCCTGCAGTCCCTGCTTTCTAAAATCCTGCCACTCAAGGGTTTGCATGACGTCAATTTCGGTCGAAGAGGTTTTTTCCCGGGTAGAAAAGATTATCCAAAGAAAGGAGGCTTAAATATATGGCCATAAGCGAAGAACTCTTAAAGATACTCGTATGCCCCCAGTGTAAAGGCGAAGTGAAACTTACGGAAAAAGGCGATGGCCTCGTGTGCAGGCACTGCCGGCTCCTCTACGAAATAAGGGACGAAATCCCCATCATGTTGGTAGAAGAGGCAAAGCAACTTCCCGAATAACCTCTATTACCTCTTCCACGCCAATGGCTTCCAGGCAGGGGTTTTTCTCCTGGTCATGACAGCCTTTCCTGCGGCAGGGCACACAGGGCATCCTCGCATGGATTACCCGATGGGAATCCCCGACCGGCGCCCAATCGCGCCAGTCGCTGGGGCCATAGAGGGTGATCGTGGGGGTTCCAACCGCCCCGGCGATTATCGGAGGGGCGCTATCCACTCCGATATGAAGGCTGCTTTTTTTAAGGAGGGCCGCCAAAGTACCCAAGGTTGTTTCTCCTACGGCATTCATTACGGCGCCCCCAAGGCCTCTTAATAACCCCTCGCTTCTTTTCCTTTCATTTGGGCTACCAACCACCAACACAGGGAAGAGAAATTCATCCGTTAGTCGGGCAAGTAAATCACGCCATTTCTCGTCTTTCCACTCTTTATAAGACCAGCGGGAATAAGGGCTTACAGTTATAAAGGGCCTCCCCGTAAATGCGGGGGGACACAATCGCATGAGAATCAATTCGGCTGACTCTTCAGCTCTCCTCGACACCGTAAGGGAAAGGGGGTAACTCACAACCTCTATACCAAGGGCCCGGATAATACTGAGGGATTGTTCAGAGGCACCCAGCGGTTTTGGTTCCAGCACCTTTGGTGTAATGAGACGGGTAAACATAATGTTTCTAAGCCAGGAGGAAGCAGAACATACCTGGGCTATCCTTACAGGGGCACCGGAAAGGCGGGCCATTATACCGCCCCTATCTCCTGTCCGGAGGTCTATAGCCACATCAAACCTCTCTTTTCGTAGAAGATATATGAGTTCGATTTGTTTTCTGCCCTTCCCCCGGGAGGGCACAAAGAATACCCGGTGCAGCAACGCTTCACTATCCAGCAGGTCTTCTACTGCCTCCCTCACAAGTATTGATATCTGAGCTTCAGGAAAGACCTGATGCAGGGCTTTTATCGTCGGCATAGTCCATACCACATCCCCTATATCTCCCAGCTGAATTACAAGAATACGGGACCAATTAAACCCTTTCATGCCTCTTTCTCAAAATGCCACCGTATTAATTTTCCGTACCTCAATGCCCTCTGTCTTATGGAGGGCAAAAGACCCAAGGTTAATAAGGTAAAAAGGCTGTTGCTCAAGAAATTAACAAGCAAACGCGCCTTGATCACAAACCGGACGGAGGCGCCGTACCAAGGAGAATACCATTTCCCGAAATAGAGATACCGGGACCTATAAAACTCATAGCGGGGCTCCCATGCTTTTCCTATACTGCTGCCCTGAAAATGATAGATAAAGGCAGTCGGTACATGGTAAATCTTCCAGCCCGCTTTTCTCATGGCATGTGCCCAATCGGTCTCTTCAAAAAAGAAAAAGTACCGTTCGTCCAATACCCCTACTTCCTCGATAGCCTTTTTCCTCACCATCATGGCTGCCCCGATTAAAGAATCCACCTCTAAAGGTCCTTTATAACAGTGCCGCTTGCCTGGGTATTTTCGGGGAAAAAGGTACTCAAGGAGCGTTTCGTTCAAAAGGAGGGTTAATAGGGTGGGAAAAGAGGCAAAGGAGCGCTGTTTTGAACCATCTCGATTGAGAAGCTGCCCACCGGCCATGGCCGCCTCGGGATGGTCTTCCATAAACTGAAATAGTTCTTTTACCGCCTGGGGTGTAAGGTAAGCATCGGAGTTCAAAAGAAAGGCATAGCGGCCGGCCATGAGGCGCAGGGCCTGGTTATTGGCGGCAGCAAACCCCCTATTTTGACTATTGGCGATAAGCTGGACGGTGGGGAATTCCGCCCTTACCATTTCCACGCTTCCATCGGTGGAACCGTTATCCACGACAAAAACCTCATAGGCCAAATCCTCAACCGTGGCCAGAATAGATTTCAGGCATTCCCTCAATAATTCCCGGGTATTGAAGTTTACAATGATAAAAGAGATATCCATTGATTACCTTTTGAGCCTGCCCATCTCTGCCAGCTTAGCGTATTTACAGAATTTATTTACTGCATCCGTCACGGCAAGGGTAAGGCCGGCCGCTCCGTCCAGACATCCCAGACGTATAATGTAATCTTGGACAAAGGTAAAAAAAGCCCTAAAGAAAGCCCCGGTAACCGAGGAAGAGCGACCTTCGCGAAAAGCTGTTTCTGCCCCCAGGGTGGAATAGTGATTTATCTTTTCCAAGATTCTTCCCAAATCGCTTTCCGTATAATGCTCTATGGGCACATCCAAATATTGAACACGTCCTTCCACGATTATCGCCTCATGCACGGCCGCTTCTGTTAAATGCCCCTTCCCCCGCTTAAATAGCCTGGTCACCCGATCCGGCCACCAACCGGCGTGGCGCACCCACCGGCCCTGAAAGTAGTTTTTGCGGGGAAAACTGTACCCTTCCGCCGCATCGCTGGAAGTTAGGCAAATTTCTCTTATCTTCTCCGCCGTCTCCGGGGGAACGCATTCGTCCGCATCGAGAACCAGAATCCAGTCCTCACGGCAGAGGTCAACAGCTAACTGCTTCTGGACCCCGAAGCCACCCCGCCAGGGCTCTAAGAATACTTCCGCTCCCAGCTCCTTCGCCAGGGAAACTGTCTTATCAGTACTGCCCGAATCGACGACTACTATTTGAGAGGCGAAAAACAAACTCCGAATGCAACGTACAATATTCTCCTCTTCATTTTTCGTTATTATCGCCGCAGAAACGGGTAATCTGTCCATCTGAAATCCCAACCTCTTCTCCACCTTGCCCGAGAAAGCTTTTTGTGTTTATATCATAAAAAATAGGAGTCCAATCAAGGAAAATCCAAAAAAGCATGACCACAATCAAACCCACGAGCAAGAAAGTCTCCCTTATCATCGTTTCATATAATACGTGCGCATACCTCCTGGCCTGCCTTGCCTCCCTGAAAAAGGCTCAGGGAGAAAAAGAGATCTTCGTGGTAGACAACAATTCTTCAGATAACACAGTCGAACAGGTAAAGAGAGCCTTTCCTGAGGTATACCTTATTAAAAACCACACCAATTTAGGTTTTGGTGCCGCCAATAATCGTGCCCTTCCCTTATGTCAGGGTGAATACGTGATCTTCTTAAACCCGGATACCCTCCTTAAGAACGATACTATAGAAAAGGCAGTAAACTATATGGAAAATCACCCAGAAGTGGGCTTAGGTGGGGCCCGCATCCTTAACCCCGATGGCTCACTGCAGGAGTCTGTCTCTTACCGCTACCCGGGTGGCCGATACGCCAAAGCCGAGACCTCGAATTTGGCAGGAGAAATAGCTTGTGTTTTGGGGGCCTTCATGATTGCCCGCCGCAAGCTCATCGAGGACCTCGGCGGTTTCGATGAAGATTTTTTCCTCTACGGTGAGGACGAGGACCTTTGCTGGCGCATCAGGGAACGGGGATTTAAAATAGGCTACATACCCGAGGCAGAAGTAATTCACTGGGGCGGGGCAAGTGAGCGTGCGACCCTCCCCTTAGAGGTAACGAGAAAGAAGATTTTGGCTGCCTATACCTTTTATAGAAAGCATTACCGGCCAGAAACAATCGCCCGTATTAGGCACCGCGAGCGCCTTCAGGCTTACTGGCGTCTTTTTTCTCTATCTTTAACAAAATTCTTTACCCGAAATCCGGCACGCCACATGGAAAAAAAACTACGCTACCGGCTCATCCTGGAAATGACGGAAAGGACAATTCCATGACGCGCCTGCTTGAAAGTAAGCTTAAGGGGTTAGACAAAATTTTCCAGCCGCAAAACGAACTCAGGTTACTTATTTTTATTGTATTTATCGCCTTTGCCTTAAGGGTGGGACGCGCCCTTCTCACCCCCGTGGTTAATGTAGATGCCGTTATCTACCTGTACCAGGCTAAGGCTATATATTTTGGTCTCTTGTCGCAAATAAATCACTGTACCATCAAACACATCACCGCCGGGCCCTTAACAGCCGCCGGTTTCTACTGGCTCACCCACGATTGGGTCTTTTCGTTACGAGCCTCTTCCATCCTCTTCGGTACCCTAACTGTCTTGCCCATTTTCAAACTATCCCGCTTATTTTTCCCCCTTCCCGTGAGTTTTCTCGTTACCCTGCTCTACGCTACGATGCACATTTTCGTTAGCGCCAGTGTGGACATTATCCGCGACCCGGCCTACTGGTTTTTTTCCGCCTGGGGGTTCTACTTCTTTGCGATAGGGATAAAGTTTAACCGGGCAAAATACCTTGCCATATCGTCCTTAGCTTTTATCCTGGGGGCCTGGAACCGCATAGATGCCGCCGTCTTTATCGTATTTTCATCTTTTTACCTTACTTTATCCATACGCGACGATAAAGGAAAAAAATTTTTGTCCTTCCTTACGCCGGTTCTTTCCGCCATCATAGTTCTCATCCTGATACAGGCCCTGCGAGGTAGAGGATTATACCTATTTCGTTTGGAAGCCTTCGAGAACTACTTGGAGGGTGCTTTTGCTGTTTATGGGGAAGTCAGGCGGCAATTACAGACTTTAATCTACCGGCCACCATTAGGATTACCCGTCCCATTGTTTGAGGGGATCAGGGGCCTTCTTTGGTGGCTTGCCCTCGGTATAGTATTTCTCAGTGCCGCGGAGGCGTTTTTCTACCCTTACTTTTTCCTCTTCGCTATAGGTTTTTTCAGCTTTAGAAAATGGCGCTCCCGGGATTTGAGCGGCTACTTTGGTGTTCTTGTAATTTTAGGTTTCAGCATTCTTTATCTATTTGCCCTGTACGGGTGGTCTGTGGAAAACCGTTATATAGTAATGATAATGTTACCAGGTTCTCTCTTTTTAGGTTATGGTCTTGAGATATGTCTATCTTGGCTGCAAAAGAAAAGTGGTTTGAAGGAAGCTATCCTTGTGGTTATCATTGCGGCTCTTGTCGTTTTTCTGGCAGTACCTAAAGAATTGCACTGGCATGAAAAGGATAAAAAAATTTATCGTGAAATCGGTGAATTCATCGCTTTGCGGGAAACGGGTACCCATTCTGTCAGAATCCTCGCTTATGGCGACACGCGGCGCCTTGTATCATTTTACGCCTATCTTTCTGCCCCGGAAGTGATATGCCCGGATATTGAACCCACCCTGGAAGAGATAGCCTGCGGAGAATATGAAAAATTCCTCAACAACTTAAAGGCCTGGAACTACCGATACGTCATCTGGGAGGAGAAAAACTGGCCTCCAAAGGGCTTTGACCTCCCCCGCCACTATAGACCACGGGATTTCAGTATCTTGGGTACGTGGGAACATCGGGACAAGGGCAAGTTAATCCTCTTTGAATTCCTTGCCACAGCCCCATCTCCCTAAGCTATTTTGTTCCTCCTTCGCCAGATACCCCTTTCCTGCGCCGCCTTAATGAGTTCCTCGCGGAAATCAGGATGAGCAATAGAAATCACGGCCTCGGCTATTTCCCAGACTGATTTACCCTTGAGACATACCTTGCCGTATTCCGTTACGACATAGTATGTCCATGACCTTGGTATCGTACAGATGCCCTGAATTTCAGGAACAATGCGCGAAACCTTTTTGTCCCCTATCATCCGGGTGGAGTGAAGGCAGATGAAGGCCTTCCCTCCTTTAGCGAGGGAAGCCCCTATGGTAAAGTCAAACTGCCCTCCCGTTCCGGATATCTGCTTGGCCCCCAGGGCTTCGGAGCAGACCTGGCCGTACAGATCCACTTGAAGGGCATTGTTTATGCTTATCATATTGTCATTGCAGGCAATGTTTTCCACCGCATTTGTGTAGTCCACCGGAAAAGTGGCACAAGCCGGGTTATCATTGAGAAATTCATACAGGTCCCTTGAACCCATCGCAAAAGTATAGACCATTTTATTTCGGTTAGTATACTTATTCTTGTTCGTTATTTTCCCTCGGTTGTACAGCTCAAGGAAGGCATCACACATCATCTCGCTGTGCACCCCCAAGTCTTTCAATTCCGATTCGGCGATAAGATGGCCTATCGTATTGGGAACTGCACCAATGCCCAGCTGTAAACAGGCTCCATCAGGGATTTCACTCACCACGAATTCTGCTATCCTTTGGTCCGCTTCCGTGGGATTAGGGCGATGGACTTCGGGTAAAGGTGTGTCCCCTGTCTCCACAATGTAATCAACCTTCGACACATGTACATTTTCCGTGTGGCCCCCCAGGCATCTGGGAACTGACTTATTTACTTCGACAATTACTATATCAGCCTTTTCCACTACGGCACCTATGTATGAGCAGGATGTACCGAAATTAAAATAGCCATGCTCATCCATAGGTGTTGTTTTTACCATCGCCACGTTCGGACGGTGATAGAAACCATCTAGAACCCGCTGGGGCTCTTCCCGGAAGGTTCCGGGAATATATCTACAAAGCCCATCTCTTGCAAGTTTACGGTCATTAGCGCTGAAGAAAGTACTGTGATAGATAAAGCTTTCTTGCTCTGGATCACAGGCGGCAACCTGGGCCGGTAGCATCGCGGTTGAAACTACAATATTAACATCTTTTACCTCACCTCTCCGCTTTGAAAGGGCACGGTCTAATTCAATGGGAAACATGGCAAAGTGACTGTAATAAACCCAGTCACCAGATTTAACTACTCCAACGGCGTTGTCAGCCGATCTCAGTTTGTTTCTGTATTCCTGCCAGATTGCATCTTTCACCTCGAATAGCCTCCTTTCTCGCGTTTCTTTCTTAAAGTGACAGCATACCTTATTCCTAAAACTACACAAAATGCCGCAAAACCGATTGCAGATTCCTTCACCCCTGGGGCAATTAGATACATACCGCTTAAAAAGAGGATAACTCTTTCACCCCAGCTTATGTTCGTAATAAGATAACCTTCCACTGCCGAGCCAATGGCTACACAACCTATAACGGCGGTAATAATCCCAAAGAATATAAACAAGGGATCTCCTTTCAGCAGTAATGCGGGGTTATATATGAAAAAGTAGGGCACTATATAGGCCACGATTGCTAACCACATAGCCCGATATCCCACCCGGAAAGGAGGGGCTTCAGCAATACCGGCGGCGGCATATGACGCCAGGGCCACCGGTGGGGTAATGGTAGACAGGCAGGCATAGTAAAACACAAATAAATGGGCCGTTAAAGGTGGCACCCCCATCTCTATGATGGCTGGTGCAGCTACTATGGCCGTTAGGATATAGGCAGCGGAAGTGGTTAATCCCATTCCCAATATCAAGGCCGCTATCATGGTGTATACGAGGGTAAGAAGCAGCTTACCCTTTGCTGCCGTGATGAGCAGGCTCGAAAATTTCAGGCCCAGGCCAGTTTGCGTTACCACCCCGATGACGATGCCGGCACAGGCGCAGCAAGTGGCAACCGACAAGGTGCCCATTGCGCCCCTGACAAAGCTATCTTTTATCTTTTTCCCGTCCATCCTGGTTTCTTTCTTGATAAAGGAAACGGCAAAAAGGGCAAGGATTGACCAGAACCCCGCTTTCATAGGCGAATATCCCATGACCAGCATAACAACCAAAAGCACAGCCGGAAGGACAAGATGACCTCGGGTCTTGAACTCATCCTTTATCGAAGGTAGTTGATCTTTTGATAAACCTTTCATTCCTACTTTTACCGCTTCCAGGTGAGCAATATAAAAAAGGGAAAAATAGTAAAGGACAGCAGGTATAAAAGCGGCTATACAGACTTTGAGATAGGAAGTCCCTACCATTTCCGCGACGATGAAGGCGGCCGCTCCCATCACAGGAGGCATTATTTGGCCACCGGTAGATGCTACGGATTCTACCGCCCCGGCCATGACGGAAGAATAGCCCATTCTTTTCATCAAAGGCACCGTGAAAGTACCGACACTGGAAACATTGGCAACCGCCGACCCTGAAATCATACCGAAGAGGCTGCTCGCCACAATAGCCACTTTTGCTGGGCCACCTCTCCATGACCCCGCTATAGCGTTGGCAAAATTTATGAAGAATTGACCCACTCCTGAATTTAGGAGTACCGCGGCAAAGAGAACAAAGATGAAAATAAAACTTGCAGATACCCCCAAGGGGATGGAAAACAAACCTTCCGTGGTAAGGTACTGAAAACTTATGAATTGCTCAAAATCAATCGGGCGGTGCCCCCAATTTCCCGGAAGGAGGTGCCCTAAAAAAGAGTACGCAATAGCCACCATAGTTATTATAGGAAGAGGCCAACCGATGACGCGGCGTGTAATATCAAGTACAATGAGAATGAGTATGGCCCCGAAAATAAGGTCTACCTGTGTTGCCTCACCACCGCGTAAAACGAGATTTTTGTACTCTATAACAAGGTAAATGAGGGTAATAATACTAAGGCCAAAAAGGACCCAATCTACAGCGGTTCCTAATCTCTTTATTAAAGGCGTTTCCCCCGGCTCTTTTTTCAGTAAAGGGAAGTTAAGATACACAAGCAGACAGGCAAATAAAAGATGTATGGAGCGCTGAACCGTTGCGGTAAATAAACCAAATTGAGCAGTGTACATGTGAAAAAGACACATCCCCACCGCCACCAGTTCAATCACATGTCTTTTATTTGCCTCTTTTATCCAGCCCATCGATCCCCCCCTTTTTACCTACCTTAATTACAACCAGAGTTCCCGGTTCTATTCTTTCAGACAAATTCACCGTCCCCTGAGCCATTTCTAGACTATGCTCGGCATCCCCCTTGGTTCCCATGAAGAAACTGATATTTTCCCTTATTTCATTGATACTTGATATTTCCCAGGTACCATCAGCCAGGTTTCGATAGCCTCTGAAGCTGAAACCTTGACCGTTAAAAACGGATCTCCCTCCCGTTTTCAGAAAGACGAACCTTCCCTCTGAGTTTACCTCATAAAAATCCCAGCAGGGAAAGCGATCGTAAGAATGGAGGAATTTTAATTTGATTAAAGCGCCCGCTTCAATAGTCCAGGAGTAATATATTTTTCCCGTCCTTGCGTCCCTTATCTCGAGGACCATTGAGGATAAATCTCCCCCTATAGCCGCGGGCGCTGTTAAAAGCAGAACAAAAATAATCACGATAAAATAACGTCTCATTAGGGTTCATTCATTTCATTTGATCAAACCCTTCTCTCGGTAAAACTTAATTGCCCCTTCATGTAGGGGAATAGGAACATTAACCGCATTGTTTAAGGTGATATCCTTGAATTGAACGTGAACCTTGTCTATCTCATCCTTATGTGCCCAAAATGCCTTGAGGATATCGTACACGAGCTCGTTTTTCATCTTCGCGTCGACGGCCAGAATACCCATCCAGGCGAGCATACGAACAGGTTTCGACTGACCCTGATAGGTACCCGCCTTTATCTGGGACGGTACATAAAAGGGGTATTTACTGTTAATCTTCTTTTCCATAGCCGGATCGATTTCGATGAAGCGCACTTTCCTTACCGTCATGAGGTCCATGATAGTGGGGGCAGGTGCACCCAGGGCATACATGATTACATCCACATTACCGTCTTTTAGTGCCTCCACCGCCTCGGGTGCAGAGAGGTACTTGGGAGTGCAATTTTCGTAAGTTATACCATGCTCTGCGAGGATTATTCTGTTCATTACTTCCGTACCACTGCCCGGCGCTCCCACTGCTATTCTCTTACCTTTCATATCAGCAATCGTTTTGATGTTTGACGATTCTAGAACCACGATTTGATCAAAGATAGGATACAGGGCTAAAATAGCCCTCAGCTCTTTATAGGGCTTATCCTTTGAGAATTGTTCAGTTCCCGTGTACGCCCAATATGCAGAATCTGGCATTAGCATCACGATATCGGTCTGCCCCTTTCTTAATAGACGAATGTTCTCAATTGATGCCCCCGAGGGATAAGCCGTCGCTTCTGTATTTTTTACATATTTGCTGATGACCGAAGCAATCGCCCCCCCTAAGGGATACCACGTGCCCCCCGTGCTTGCTGTCCCAATGGATAGTCTCGTTGTGGCATCTGCAGCTGTCGAGAGCATCGCAACTATTAGCAAAATTAACCATAGTGCCAATAATTTTGACTTCATACACTCCCCCCCTTTCCTCGTATTTTAAAATTTTCTGCGATACCTGACTTTAGATTAGATATCGCTAAATTGGTCAATAGGGGATAAGCAGTATTATGTGGTGGTATGAGACCCCATATCATTCGTTCCATGTCTCCGGGTCCATAATGCCTATTTTTATCGCATATTTTAGTAGATCGAATCGATCACGAAGCCCGAGTTTATTCATGATGTGAGAACGATGCTTTTCCACGGTTTTACCGCTTATACACAGAAAATCCGCTATTTCTCTGGATGAATTTCCCTGTGCGATAAGACGGAAAATCTGTTGTTCTCGCTCGGTAAGGAGGTCATAACGACTCAAGCTCACGGCCGGAGTCTGAGACTTCAGATATCCGGATACAACATGTTCCTGCAATTTTGAGCTAAGAAAAATTTCTTTATTATAGGCGGCCCTTATCGCTTTAATTATATCAAGGGTTGGAGAGGCCTTTAATACGTACCCCTTTACCCCTGCACTCAGCAGCTGACGCACATACGAATCTTTGCTGTATATGGTAAGAATCACTATTTCTGGCGCTGGTTTCAAGGCCCTTATAAGGGTGACCGCTTCCAAGCCACTAAATCCCGGCATAGAAATATCAAGAAGAACCACATTTGGGTGGAGAAGACGGGCTTTTTCTATCGCCTCTTTTCCGTCCCTGGCTTCACCCACCACCTCAATATCCGGCTGTTTAGAAAGGAGTTGTTTAATTCCTTCCCTTACCACTTCGTGGTCGTCAGCTATCAACACCTTTATTTTAAGCGCTTTTTTGTTCAGCATACAGGCAGGTCAAATCTTACCATCGTCCCTTTTCCCGGCGCAGAGATTACTTCCATCTGCCCTCCAAAGGACGCTACCCGTTCTTTCATGCTTATGATTCCTATGCCACTGGCCAGAATACGTTCTCTGTCCTCTTTACTTTGAAAATAAAACCCCCTTCCATTATCCCTAATGGTAAGAATTACCCTTGGGTGACTGTAAGTAAGCATAATTTCTACTTTGGTAGCCCGGGCATGTTTAGAGATATTCCTCAAAGCCTCCTGGAAAATCCTATAAATTGTTAATTCTATTTCTGGATTCAATCTTCTCTTGAACCCGAGGGACTGGAAGTTAACCTCGATTTCCGGGTGACGGCCTTTAAATTCCTCAACCAATTGATTAAGCACAGCAATTAGCATCTTCTGGTCTAATATGTCACCCCGCATATAGAAAGTCGCCTTCCTCAAATGATCGGCGAGTAATTCCACGTTTTGCATAAGCCTGTCGTACATCCTTTTGCCCTCTTCTGGCAGCTTAGATAAATGGTAAAAGAGATTTTCAAGGTCAAAACGCATCACAGTTAGCGTCTGTCCCATTTGATCGTGCAGGTCAGCGGCAAGCTTTTTCCTCTCATCTTCTCTCACGCGCACGAGGCGCCGGGAGAGATTGCGAATTTCTTCCTCCGCGTTGACCCTCTGGGTAATATCTATAAAGTTCGTTACCGCCGCAGGTTTCCCCTGATAGGTAGCATGGGTAGCCCTTATTTCCACCCACACAATAGTCCCATCCTGCTTTATCTCCCTGAAAGTGTACTGAGCGGGAAGGACCTGTTGCTTTTCCCTCATAAGGCCTCTTTCCCTTACCATGGGCATGTCATCAGGATGTATGGATGCCCAGAATGGCCTACCAATGCATTGAGATGGGTCCTCAAAACCCAACATTTCCGCATACCGTCGGTTTACGAATCGGGTTATACCATCCTGGTGAATAGAAATAGCGGCCAGGGAATTTTCCACAACGGTCTGATATACCTCGGAGACCTCTCTCAACTGACCAGCAATCTTCTTTTGCTCCGTGATATCAGTAAGACAGGCAAGGAAATAATCCTTCCCATTCAGGTGAATGGGGGTGATATGTACCTGAACATCAATGATTTTTTTGTCCAAACGATTAAGGGTGCTTTCAAAGGACTGACAAGGGTGTTTTATAGGGAGGCGAAGTCTTTTTCTATCGCGAAATAATTCCTCCTTAGAACTCACCCCCATTAATTGAATTCCTTTATCGTTTCCATCGATAACCGCCCCCCTTTTGTCCGTGATAAATAAAGGTACTGGTACCGAAGCAAGGAGGTTTACCAAATCATTTTTTTCTCCGGCAGCCTCCCCTATCAAAGTCGCTTAACCTCCTGTTTGCTCTTTTATAATCTCAGCACCTAAAAGGCAATCCCATGATAATACTTTTTTGCATTTATAATTTCGGTGGCCTTTCTCTCATATCGAAAAATAATTTCAAGTTAAACAAATTACCTGGATTAAGCTTATTCCCTAAAAAGAGCCGTCCTTCCACCATCCACAACTATATCACGAGGGTTTTCCCTGTGCATTCGCATTTCGTGCGTTCCTTATGATAAGCTCATTAGCTATCTTCCGTCCCGCGGCTTGAGCGGGGGCAAAATTGCGGATGAAATCTATTTCTTGTGCTGTAGGAGGCGCTGTTTCAGTTAGATTATCAGATATTTTCAGCTTCCAGGGCACCTTCTTTACGATATCTTCAATTTTCACACGGGGATGAATCTGGGCAAGGTATATTTCCCCCGTATCCGGATCAAATTTGAATACCCCCTGGGTAGATATCAAAACTTTAGGTCCTGAGCCAGGTGGGTACAGACCGGATGCATCTCTCGATGAACCGCCTGATAAATATCCCGGTGAAGTAAAATAATCGAGTTTTTCAACAAATTCCCCGCCCAGCATAGTAAGTACTGTTCTCTTCGCATAGGAGATAAAATCCGGCGCCCCACCGGCCCCTGGCAATCTCTTTAGGGGATTGTAATAATCGCCGATGCAGGTAGTATTTATGTTTCCAAATTTGTCCACCTGGGCTACCCCTAAGAAGCACACATCCACAAAACCACGATAGGTCATAGTGAACACCGAAAATAAGTCCGTTACGTATTTACACCCCCTGATGGCGTGCATATCAGCAATGTGGTTTAGCGGCAAAAGGGGCCTAAAATCTATAACCCCGGACTCCATCATCAGAATTGCATGGGGCGCATACAGGGCCTTAGCCAAGGCCCCCGCTGTCGTGGGTATCCCTACTCCCAGGATAACCTTTTCATAATCATGGATTTCTCTTGCTGCCGTAATGATTAAAAGTTCCTGAAGCGTATAAGGTTTATTCATAAAGCGCCCCTTTTTCTCTTAGAATCTGCTCCAGTTCCTCGATGGTTACGCCCATGTTCCTCTCTTTTCCTTCTTCATTCCACATGGAAGTAAAAGCCGCCCCGTAATCGGCAGGGGCTGAGTAAAAAGGACGTGCTTTTATGCGCTGGAGAGATTTAATACCAAATTTCTGAATATAATGTTCGAGATACTGCATCCTATCTTTCGGAGTATATACCCATTCATTCATCCAATCATTCATTCTCCCTTCATCCCCACAGGCATGTGCAAAGATACTGTACATGACCATGTCCCGATTGTAGAAGCCGATTACTTCCATCGGATGGGCACCCCAAGGTATTTCCACTACTGCATCTACGCGAAACGATGGAATTATGGTCAAATGGGGACTAGACTCCACAATGTCTTCCGATACGATCTGTTCACAAGAGACGATAATTTTCTTGCTTGCCAGAGCCGCCGCGGCCACGCTTCCCAATGCACCCCAGTACTGAGCATTTCCATCTTTATCGGCCCTCTGGACATGAACTATACAGACATCCGGATTCGCCGCCGGCACCGTGACTACTTCCTTTCCCGTGTATGGGCACACGATAATTCTATACTTATTTTCTCCCATAAAAGTCCTTTTGTGGAAAAGGTCGGTTGGCCGTATACCTTCCAGGACAGGCATAAAAGGAAACCCATGAACACCGGCGAGCAGCCTGGCATTGTATTCGAAGTTTGTGTAATCTTCTATTTCTAAGGAGTGATTTTTCAGTGCCCGTTCAACGGATGACCCCCCCTCTCTCCCGCCCCCACGATAAACATAAGTGGAAACCAATTTTTCCACACAACCCCCTGCTACCAATATTTCTACATCGATTACACCCGATTGAGAATAAACGGTAAGGCCGCGTTTTTTCTGTCGCACAATCTCAAATATAAGCTCCATGCAAGACCCGACCGTGTAATTACCGATCGCGAGATGACAGTCGTCAAATACGAATCTTTCAATCGCTTCCCGGGCGGTCATAATTTTACCTGTTTGAGACATGTGAGTTCCCCCCATGAATTTCCGGATGCCTATGCATAGCCGAACCTTGCCCTCTTGTTCAATAGGGGCAAACCTGTATTTTGAGTTAGGTCTTGCCCTACTAATCTTTAAGGCTTCCCGGCGGGTGTCTTAATATCTGAAGGTTAATAGAGAAATAAAAAAAGCCTCACGGGTATGTGGGAACCCGTGAGGCTGCAGATAAATCAACCTATTTTACTCTTTCCCAAACCTGAGTTTTTCCTAACGTGGGAATCCCCAGATAACCTCGTACCTCGAGTTTACTTCCATCGGCACTTACCTTGAGGATACATTTGTAAGTCTTTCCCTTGGCGGGGTCCATAATGGTCCCACCTTTGTATTCATCCCCTTCTTTCTTCATATTCTTGATGATTACCATACCGACGATAGGTTTGTTGTGATCAGCTCCGGTGCATTTTTCACATAGTTTATTCACGCCCCCGTCTTTTTCCTGCAACAGTCTTACTATCTTGCCGAAGAGCATGCCCCCGGATTCGTAAATTTCAACAATAGATTTTTCCTGTTTTGTCTCATCATCAATCGTCTTCCACTGCCCCACCGGCGTGGCCCCTAAGGCATAAGAAACGGTAAAAAGAAAAACAAAAGGTACAAGCCATAAGATTTTTTTCATCTGCCTTCTCCTCCTTCGCATTAATTTTGCCCTTTGTAAACTACCTTGCCTTAAAAGGCAAGGATTTTATAACCTGTTTCAATTCTGGCAAAAATTATCGATGTGTGTTAGAGGGCTCCTTCAAAAAAACCTTGGAGCGGAGTAGTTATGAATAGCACAGGAGACATGTTGAGGGAAGTCGCCGACTCGTTTCACGATAATCCATTTATCATCCACGAGCGGAAATCTTACACCTACGGAGAATTTTACCGGGCAGCCCTTGCCCTCGCTGAATGGTTCCTTCGCCAGGGAATAGAAAAAGAGGATAAGATAGCCATTATGCTCCCCAACTGCCCTGAATTCATCGTATCTTACTTTGCAGCCCAGCTTGCAGGGGCGGTGGCGGTAACTTTAAACGTCCAATCCACAAGCCATGAACTCATTTATCTACTGGGAAACAGCGATGCCCGCATCTTCATCACGCAGGATAACGCGGCGAAGCGCTTCCTTGAGATAAAAGAGCAACTACCCTACTGCCGCTATCTCCTCACCACCTCAGAACTCTCGAGGATAATAGAAAATAAACCTGGAACAACCCCCCTCCCAGAGGTGAAGCGGCATCACCCGGCCGCCATGGTATACACCGCAGGCCTCACCGGCCGGCCTTTAGGGGCCGTTCTCACCCACGGCAACCTCTTGAGCCAGTCTATTCTCCTCAAGATACTCTTCGATGCCGATGCCTCTTACCGAAACCTGGCGATCATTCCCTTCTTCCACACTTTTGGCTGTGCAGCCAATCTCCTCGTAGTTATGCGTATAGGTGGCAGTACGGTCCTAATGGAAAGATTTTCCCTTGAGGCCCTCTTTCAAACCCTCGAGAGGGAAAGGGTCACGTACTTCTGCGGCGTGCCACGCCTGTTTCTCGGTATGATTTTACAGGAGGGGGCTGAAAAATACGACCTCAAGGCCCTTAAATTCTGCATGACCGGTGGGGCACCCATGCCGGCCGAATACATACTCGCCTTCAAAGACAGATTTGGCATCCCCCTCTTAGAAGGTTACGGCCTCACGGAGGCCTCGCCCATCTGCGCCGTCACAACCTTGAAGGGAAAGCATAAACCAGGCTCCATTGGCCCGGTCATTCCTGGGGCCGAGGCAAAGATCATGGACGAGAAGGGTAACACGCTGCCAGCAGGAAAAGTAGGGGAGCTCGTCTTCAAGGGGGAAAACGTGATGCAGGGCTACTACAAGGCGCCGGAAGCCACCGCACAGGTGATAAAAGACGGCTGGTTGCACACGGGGGATCTGGGATACATGGACGAGGAAGGCTACATTTTCCTCACGGGTCGGAAAAAACGCATGATAATAACGAGCGGCTTCAACGTTTATCCTCGGGAGGTAGAAACGGCCATTCTTCTACACCCCGCCGTGGAAGGTGCAGTGGTGGAAGGGAAGGAAGATCTGTTAAGAGGGGAAGTGGTGAGGGCGAAGATATTATTGAAGCCGGGCGCTAAATTGACGGAAAAGGAGATTTTTCAGCACTGTCGCATTTACCTTTCCCCTTACAAGGTTCCAAGAGAAATCGAATTTGTCCCTTCGGAAAGGGATCTCGAGCGCCCAGAGGGCATTTGAAGAAATGACATCCATCCATCCCATTTTTTGGCATGAGGAAGGGATAGTTATCCTCGACCAACGGGCCCTTCCCTCCACTGAGAAGTACATCACGTGCAAAACGGTGGCGGAAGTATGCGAGGCCATAAAGAATCTCTCCATCAGAGGAGCCCCGGCAATTGGCATTGCTGCCGCGATGGCCATTGCACTGGGGTTTAAAGAGGCCTCTGTCTCCTCAAAAGATGAGGCTCGGCTTCTCTTTCAGGAAATAAGAAACGAGGTGCAAAAGACGCGCCCCACGGCGCGCAATCTCTTTTGGGCCATTGAACGGATGGAGGCGGCCTTTAATTCCTCCATCGCCGGAGAATTTGACCTGCCGAAAATAAAAGAAACCCTGGCTAAGAAGGCCCAATCCATGCTTGAAGAAGATGTAAGGATAAACATGGCCATCGGCCGCCACGGGCAAAGTCTCATCGGTGATAGCTGCCGCATACTTACCCATTGCAATGCCGGAGCCCTCGCCACGGGCGGTTTCGGAACGGCCTTGGGCGTGATTAGAGCAGCTTGGAAACAGGGTAAAAAGCTGCATGTGTTCGTTGACGAAACTCGCCCTGTTCTTCAGGGCATGCGCCTAACCGCCTGGGAGCTAAAAAGGGAAGGAATCCCCCTTACCATTATCTGCGATTCCGCCGCCGGCTGGTTCATGTCCCGAGGTGAAATAGACCTCATTATCTGTGGTGCCGACCGCATTGCGGCAAACGGTGACACGGCAAACAAAATAGGTACCTACAGCCTTGCTGTCCTCGCCCGCGCCCATGGGATACCTTTTTACATTGCTGCCCCCATTTCCACCATCGATACAAGCATACCAGAGGGGGCAAAAATAGTAATTGAGGAAAGAGGAGAGGAAGAAGTAGTTTGCTTAAACGGGCAAATGAGCGCCCCGGCTGGGGTTAAGGTAGCCAATCCCGCCTTCGATATAACACCGGCTTATCTCATTTCTGCTATTATCACAGAAAGGGGCGTTCTATACCCACCTTATGGGGAAGCGATACAAAAAATCCTTTTAGAAAGGGACTTATGCAATGCGGAAACTGCTCCTTTTTGATTACGACGGCGTACTTGTGGAGTCCCTACACTTCTATTACCGAAAAGTCAAAGGCGCCCTGGAATTAATGGGACTTAATATCATCCGGACAGAAGAAGACTACCTCACCCTCTTCGAAGACAATTTCTACGCCTCCCTGGAAAAGAAGGGAGTAGATTTGGCCCAGTTTCTCACCGCCATAAAGCAGGTGGAAAGTCCCACATATTCCGTTCGCATCCATCCCTTTATGGTACCCGTGGTCCGAGAGCTGACCCAGAAGCACACCCTCATCGTTATTTCCTCCAACGCTCGGGAGATGATCCTGCCTCTCCTCACGGCTGCCGAAATAAGCGGATGTTTTCAGGACATAATGGGGGCCGAAACAGCCTTCAGCAAAGAAGAGAAGATAAAAATAGCCCTTTCAAAATACAGGGTAAAAAAGGAGGATACCTTCTACATCGGTGACACAGCGGGCGATATCAAAGAGGGAAAAGGAATGGGAATAAAGACCGTGGCCATTACGTGGGGATGGCACGGAAAGGACCGGCTCCTTTTGCAAAAGCCGGATTTTCTCATCGAGGATCCAAAAGAGCTCCTTAGCTTATTTTAAAAAAACGCCGCGTGGCTGTCAACCACGCGGCGTTTCGCTCTCAGGTCTGGCACACTTCGGGGGGCGCCTTCTCCTCTTCAAGGCCCATCGCCTTCCATACAATCTCTGCGATATCGAGGGCCACAATGGTCTCTTCCTTCCCGTGGGTCTTTAGTCCATCGCTCATCATGGTGAGGCAGAAGGGACAGGCAACGGCGATGGTCTGGGCACCCGTATCTATCGCCTGTTTTGCCCGGGCGTCATTGATGCGATCACCGTGTTCTTCCATCCACATGCGGGCACCACCGGCTCCGCAGCAGAAGCTCTTCCGGAAATTGCGTTCCATCTCCAGAATCTGCAGCCCCGGTACCTCCTTTAAGATTCTCCTCGGCTCATAATAGATATTGTTGTAGCGGCCCAGGAAGCATGAGTCGTGATAAGTTGCGTATTCGGTAACCGGTTTTTTCAGCTTTATCCTCCGGTCCGCAATGAGCTTTGCCAGGATTTCCGTATGGTGATAAACCTCGAAGTCCCCGCCGAAGTGTGGGTAATCCTTCTTTAGGGCGTTGTAACCGTGGGGACAGGCCGTGATGATTTTCTTCACCCCATACCCCTTCATAACCTCTATATTCGTCTGGGCAAGGGTCTGGTAGAGGTACTCGTTGCCTCCCCTCATGGCAGAATCTCCGCAGCACCCTTCCTCGGCACCCAGGATGCCGAAGCTTACACCAGCCGCCTGAAGAATCTTAGCTAAGGCAATAGAAACCTTTTTACCCCGATCATCGAAAGAGCCAGCGCATCCCACGTAAAAAAGATATTCCACATTGGGGTCTTCCGCGAGGGTTTTAACACCCAGGTCTTTCGCCCATTCACCCCTCAGGTGTGAGCCAACCCCCCAGGGATTGGAGTTGTTTTCCATATTCCGGTAGGTAAGCTGAAGTTCCGGGGCAAAGTCCGCTTCCATAAGCACCTTATACTGGCGCATACCGATAATCTTGGGCACATGCTCGATGGATGCGGAGCAGTTCTCCATACAGTACATACAGTTTGTACATGCCCAGAGTTCATCGAGGTTGATAACATCTCCCACCAGGGCCTTTTCCACCGGCTCCACCCGGTGAGGCAAGTACTTGTCAAGGGTCTGATCTAGCTTGTCGAGCCAGGCGAGGGCTGCCTGGCATTTTTCCTTCTCTGTACCCTGGGCTATCTTAGCCCGTAGTTCCTCCTTCTTTGCCGCGATAGCCGCCGGGGCCTTCTCTATCCAGTAAGTCTTCAAATCCTGGATGAGTTTCTTGGGTGAAAGGGGCTTGCCCGTTAAATAAGCGGGACATCCGTCCTGGCAGCGCCCGCATCGCGTGCAGGCATCACTGTCGAAAAGCTGCTTCCACGTAAAATCCTCGAGGCTACCCACCCCAAAAGACTCGGCATTCTCAAAATCCCTTATCGGTTCAATCGTACCCGTGGGACGCAGGGTTGCCATGAAGTAGTTGGCAGGGGTGGTGACGATGTGTAGCAGGCGCGAGAAGGGGATGTAGGCGATAAATCCGAGGGCAATGAAAGTGTGCACCCACCATAGTCCCTTATGAAGGGCCCGTGCGGTTGGCTCGGAGATGCCGTTCATCGCCGAAGCAAGGGTCCAACCCACGAAGGACCAAATTTCCCACGGTGTCTCCTTCCAGGTAACGGAAATGCGCAGGGCCTCGATAAAGAACCCAGTAATGACGATCCCCGCTATAAGCAAAAGGGCTATGGCATCATCCGGGGTATTATCCGGCTTACCCCGGTAACCCAGCCGATCCGGTTTGCTCAGGTACCTGCGGTCGAGGGCCATAAAAACGCCGATGAGAATGGCCAACCCCGCAAGGTCCATGAGGAAAGAGAAGAAGAGGTAAAATTTGCCCGTGAGGAAGGCAAAGCCCAGAGGTTCCGCGATATGGAACTCAGAGGCATCGAAAGCGGCCCCGAAGAAGGCAAGCAAAAAGCCAAAGAATATGAGGGCGTGCATGATGCCGGGGAAGCGATCCTCCAGGACCTTTTTCTGCAGGAGCCCGTTTATCAGGAGATTCTTTATCCGTACCTTGACGTTATCTTTTCTATCCTCCGGTTCGGCCTTGCCAATGGCGGCCCACATGAGCCACCTGCGATATATGCCGTATGCAAAAATCACGAGGGCAACAAAGGCAAAGAGAAAGAGAAAGGGTTCAAAATGCTCCGCATTCCAGAACACCTCCCTGCCCTCATGGCCAACTGAGAAGTGGGATAGTTCCATAGTGCCTCCATGAAAAGGGGGGCGGTGAACCGCCCCCAAGCTTTGTTTTTCTTAGCCCAACAGTTTCTTGACCTCTTTTGTCATCTCCGGTACTACCTTGAAGAGGTCATCCACTACCCCGTAATCAGCCTTCTGGAAGATGGGGGCTTCTGGGTCCTTATTGATGGCCACGATGTACTTGGAAGAGCTCATCCCGGCAAGATGCTGAATGGCGCCGGATATACCGCAGGCAATGTACAGGTTGGGAGAAACCACTTTTCCTGTCTGGCCTACCTGGTCGGACTGGGGTCTCCAGCCGGCATCCACCGCCGCACGGGAAGCACCTACAGCTGCCCCGAGGAGGGCCGCTAACTCTTCAAGAATCACGAAGTTTTCGGGACCCTTCATGCCGCGGCCACCGGAAATGACGATGTTCGCTTCCGTCACATCTATCTTTCCACCCACGTCCTTGATGACTTCCACAACCTTTGTCTTCGCCTCACCCAAAGCGACATCTACTTTCAAAACCGCTCCTGCCTTGGCGTTCTCCACAACGGGAAACACGTTGGGTCTGAGGGACGCCATCTGGGGATCCGTGGAGACGACCACCTCTCCGTAACACTTGCCAGCATACATGGGCCTTATGGCTACGAGACGACCGTTTTCAATACGCAGGTCTGTGCAGTCTGTTGCCATACCTGTCGCAAGCTTCCCCACCAGGGCGGCGGAGAGGTCCTTCCCCTGGGCGGAAGCGGCACACAGAAGAATAGAGGGGTTGTTTTGTTTCACCACTTGGGCCACCGCTTCGGCATGGGCACCGGTAGTGTAGGGCTCCAGGGCGGGATTGTCTACGACGAATACTTTATCGGCACCGTACTTCGCCAGTTCTGCAGCCATCGCTTCGACACCTGAGCCGCACAGTACCGCTCCAACTTCCTCGCCCAGCTGGTCGGCCAGTTTCCTTGCCGTGCTGGCAAGCTCGAAACTAACCTTCCTCAGGGCGCCATCTCTCTGCTCTGCAACGAAAAATACTCCTTTACCCATTTTTCCTTTCCTCCCTCACGCGTGATTAGATAACCTTTGCCTCTTCCCTGAGGAGCTTGACGAGCTCCGCAGCCTTCCCTTCGGGCGTATCGTCGGCACACACGATCTTTCCAGGGGGACGGGCGGGCGGCGGCGTAAACTTTACTACCTTAGCCTTCGGAGCCACACTCACACCCAACGCTGCGGCGTTTTTCACATCCACGGGTTTTTTCTTCGCCTTCATAATCCCGGGCAAAGACGCGTAGCGGGGCTCATTCAACCCTTTGGTCGCAGTGATCACGCAGGGTAAGGAAGTGGAAATAACGAGCTGCGCCCCTTCTATTGGCCTCGTCGCTTTTGCGTTGTTGCCTTCCACTTCCAGCTTCGTCACCATGGTTACCACGGGAATTCCGAGGAGTTCCGCAAGGATGGAGCCTACCTGGCCGGAATCGTCATCAATCGCCCGCTGACCGCAGAAGATGATATCATAAGAGAGACCTTTAATCGCCGCTGCGAGGGCTTCTGCTGTGGAGTAAGCATCCGCCTCGTAAAGGGACGGGTCATCGATGTGGATGCCCTTGTCGGCACCCATGGCGAGGGCCGTCCTTATTGTTTCCATCGCCCGAGCCGGACCGATGGACACAATCGTTACCTCACCACCAAACTTTTCCTTCAACCGGAGGGCCTCTTCCACCCCAAACTCATCGTAGGGGTTCATGACCCACTTGATACCACCCTCGTCAATGCCGGAGCCATCAGCCTTGACCTTTATCTGGGCTTCCGTATCGGGCACCTGCTTAACACATGCAATGATATTCACACCTTCCTCCTTCCCGAATGCGCCTTAGAGGCCATTCAGATGTGATTATTTTGAATAAAAAAGGGGAAAGAGGTTTTCCCTTTCCCCTTTAATTCTCGTTTAGACGCGGTTTTTCACGATCTCGTCCACCACCGAGGGATCGGCAAGGGTGGAAGTATCGCCGAGATCGGAAATGTCACCAGCCGCTACTTTCTTCAGGATGCGCCGCATGATTTTACCGCTCCTCGTCTTGGGCAGGGCATCGGCAAACTGAATCTTCTCAGGTGTCGCAATGGGTCCGATGAGGGTACGCACATGGGCAACGAGCTCTTTCTTCAGGTCATCCGACTTTTGCACCCCGCTCTTCAGGGTAACGAAGGCATAAATGGACTGGCCTTTCAGCTCATGGGGATAACCCACCACTGCTGCCTCAGCCACCTTGGGATGGGCCACGAGGGCGCTTTCAATCTCCGCCGTTCCCATGCGGTGCCCCGAAACGTTGATAACGTCATCGATTCGGCCAGTAATCTGGTAGTACCCATCCTTATCCCTGCGGGCACCGTCACCGGTCACATAGTAGCCTGGGAACTGCTCGAAGTAGGTTTCCTGGAACCGCTTGGGGTCCCCGAAGACGCCCCGCATGATTCCCGGCCAGGGCCGCTTAATGCAAAGGGAACCGGTGGCCTCCACTTCCTGAATCTCCTTCCCCTCATCGTCGAGGAGGACAGGCAATACCCCCATGAAGGGCACGGTAGCCATCCCGGGCTTCATATCAATCGCGCCGGGGAGGGGGGTAATGAGGATACCACCCGTTTCCGTCTGCCACCAGGTGTCCACGATGGGGCATTCCCCGCGGCCGATAACGTGGAAATACCAGTTCCACGCCTCGGGGTTGATGGGTTCACCCACGGTACCGAGGATTCTTAAAGTAGAGATATCCGCCTTCTTAACCCATTCATTCCCTTCCTTCGCAATGGCGCGGATAGCCGTGGGAGCCGTGTAGAAAATGGTTACCTTGTACTTCTCCACCACCTTCCAGAAGCGGCTCACATCGGGGTAGTTGGGCACCCCTTCGAACATGATGGAAGTTGCGCCGTTGCAAAGGGGACCATAAACGATATAGGAATGTCCCGTGACCCAGCCGATGTCGGCGGTACACCAGTAGATATCCTCTTCGTGATAGTCAAAAATCATCTTGTGGGTGTAAGCTACATAGACGAGGTAACCACCGGTGGTGTGCATAACGCCTTTGGGCTTTCCCGTAGAACCTGACGTATAGAGGATGAAAAGGGGATCTTCCGCATCCATCCACTCGGGCGGGCAGTCGGGGGAGGCTTTCGCCATCAGGTCTTCCCACCAGATGTCGCGCTCGGAGTTCCAGTTGCACTTAATCTTGTCACCCACACGGCGGACGACGATCTGTTTTTCAATCGAGGGGCAATCCTTAATGGCCGTGTCAGCTGTGTCCTTCTGGGGAACAGCCTTAGCGCCGCGGAAGGTACCATCACAGGTGATGAGGAGTTTAGACTGGGCGTCCTGAATACGATCCCTCAAGGCTTCGGCGCTGAACCCACCGAAGACGATGCTGTGGATGGCGCCGATCCGCGTACAGGCGAGCATGGAAATGGCCAGTTCCGGAATCATGGGCAGAAATATGGTCACCCGGTCTCCCTTTTTGATGCCGAGGGATTTGAGAACATTGGCGAACTTGCACACTTCCGCATGGAGTTCCTTATACGTGTAAGCCCGGTCCTCTCCCGGTTCGTTCCCTTCCCATTGGATAGCAATCTTGTTGGGGCGCACCTTGAGGTGGCGATCGAGGCAATTGTAAGATACGTTGAGCTTGCCCCCTTCAAAGAACTTCACGTAGATATCCCCCTTCCGTACGTCGAAGTTGTAGTCCATGACCTTGTCAAAAGGCTTGAACCATTCGACGTATTCCTTTGCGATTTCCGACCAGAATGCCTCCGGTTCCTCAATGGAGCGCTTGTAGAGGCGATCGTACGCCTCCCGGCCGCTGATGTAGGCCGTCTTTTTAATCTTCTCCGGTACGGGATAAACTTCCTTTAGCTGTACTTTCTCACTTGACATGGGTTTTCCTTACCTCCGTTTCGTTTTTCCCTGTTGCTTCCATTAGTATATCTTCCGGCGCAAGGGCCGGATAACGCCTACGCCCTATAATAAGACGCGCCTACTGTCAAGAAATTTTTATACTTTGTATCCCAAAACGGGCGGGTATTCTGACCCACGTCCATCCTTTGTGTGTTAAAATCAACACATCCATGTGGCAAAGGACCCCCCTTTGCCCGGGGGAGGAAGAGGTAATCTACCCCATAACTGGGCGTTATCGCTTAAAATACCTCTCATTCCCCTGAAATGGCACTTCCCTTGCTCTGCTCTTTTCCGACGGAAGTTTCCTGAAAAGGAGGAAAGAATTGTCGAAAACCCCTTGACAGGGGCAGGGGCTTCTGGTAGAGAGGGCCCATTCGGGAAAAAGCTTTAAGAAAGGAGGTGGTCGGGCAGAAGGAAAATTGCCGCGTGAGTTTTTTCAGTTTGCGGTCTTTAGTGCCCCCTTATGACATGCCCGTTGGGGGCGAGAGAAAAACCAAAATTCATCTTTAGGAGGAAAAGGGAATGAAGAAATTTACCGTAGTACTTATGGTCCTGGCCATGGCGGTTGCCTTTGCACTTCCCGCTTCAGCCCTGGACATCAGGGTAAACGGCCAGTGGTATATGGCGGGCTGGTATTCCGACAACCCGTCGCTCCTCGATAAGGATACCAATGCTACCACGGATCCAAGCTGGACAGCTGCGCGTGTTTCAGGAACCAATGTTTACATGGAATCGGGTCGAGCAAACCGTGGTCCTGCCGCCTTCTACACCCACAAGCTGAGACTGAATACGACGTTCCAGATCGTGGAAGGCCTTGCCCTGAAGACCCAGTTCGATGCCCTCGAGGCGGTGATGGGTGATAACACTTGGTCCGGTGGTGCCGCCGGTCGGGCAAGCCAGCAGAGTTCTTCCCGTACAAGCCAGGGCGGCGCTGGTGCGGCTGTACAGGAAAGCATCGAGTTTGAGGCGGCCTGGGTGGACTTCAAGGTACCCTTCGGCCGCATCCAGGCGGGCTACGTCCCGAATGGAATCGGCTTTGGGACGTGGTTCCTCATTGACCCCTACACCTGGCCCACGATTCGCTTTGACACCCAGGTGGGTCCTTTAAATGTCTTTGCCTCCATCTTCAAGATCAGGGAATGGCGTAACAGCGATGCCTTCGCCCGAGGCGGTATCTCAACGAATGGTTATGTAAATGACTCGGACAGCGATGCCTACCGTATCGGCCTCGTCTACAAGATGAAGCCCGGCGAAGTGGGTATCATGTACGAGCTCTGGCGGGATGCCCGGGCGAAAGCGGGAGCCGGTTCTGGCTGGACAGCAGCCGCTCCTGTCTATACCGACGCTTCTGCCGGTCAGTGGGCCGGGGCCCTTCCTACGGGGAACCAGGGCTGGGTAACCCAGATCAGCACCCTGAACCCCTACTTCAAGTTCACCGCCGGTCCTCTTTACCTGGAAGGCGAGGGCTACTACCGGTTTGGAAAGCTCCGCAAGTATGAGCCAGTGACGGCCGGTAATGCTCAGCCCGAAGATGTGGACGTCTCTGCCTGGGGAGCTTATCTCCATGCTCGGGCCCTCTTCAAGCCTTTCTACGTGGGAGGTATCTTCGTTTACATGAGCGGGGATAAGATGGACGATGCGACGAAGGTGCAGGGCTCCATCGGTCAGCTGATGGGCGATAACTACGCCTTTAACCCGTGCCTCATCCTCTGGAACTATGAGTACGTAGATGCCATGGGCTGGAGCCAGGGTAACATTCCCGCTTCTGCCCTTGGTAACCCCCGGACGCTGGAGAGCTATCAGAATACCCGCTACATGGATAACGTGTGGTTCTACCAGTTCTACGCCGGCATGTACATCACCCCGAAGCTCGATATAACGGCAAAGATCGCCTATGCCTATGCGGACCAGAAGCCGAGAATGGGTGTTGCCCCCGTAGGCGCTACTCTCACGGCGGCGCAGACCCATGCAGCGTATGTAGGTTTAAAGAACCAGGAATTCACGAGCGACAAGTACGGGACGGAATTCGACCTCGTCGCGAACTACAAGATTTACGACAACCTGACCTACACGGTAGGCTTCGGCTACCTCTGGACGGGTGACTACTTCAAGGGCTATGATCCGAACGCATCGGTGAAGGATAACTACGTCGTCATGCACAAGCTCTCCCTCATGTTCTAAGGGTCTTAGCATTAAAGCTTGACAAAGGGCCCCGGGTCTTCCTGGGGCCCTTTTTTTGCCCGTTGACGCCCATCTTATAGATGCGTTATTATTAAAGGAGAGGTAAGAGACGATGCCCCTCTTTGATTTTCAATGCAATAGCTGCGGCCATTTATTCGAGGCCCTCCTTTTACCTTCAGAACCCCCGGAGGAACTCTCTTGCCCCGCCTGCGGGGAGAAGGGGGTAAGGAAACTCCCCGCCCCCTTTAAGACAAACGCCTGGTCCCGCTTTCTCGACGCGCTTGAAAGGCGGGTTAGCCCCGAGAAGTTTCGCTGAAAGGAGGCTTACATCCGCACCCTCTACGGCACCACCCAGGGCCTCAAGGCCTCGCAGATAAAAAGGCTCTCCCAGCTCTACCGCAGGAGGATTCCACCTGCCCTCATCGCGACCCAAGATTTCCTCCGCGCCGTAACCGCGCTCTCCCGGGAACTCAACCGCCAGATAGGCCTTCTCCTTGACCGGACGGGGGAGGTTACCCATGTGATCGTGGGCAATTACCATCGCCTGGTGATACCCCCCCTGGCGGGATATCGGTCAGGAGCAAGGCGCCTTATGGGCCTTCGCTGCCTCCACACGCACCTGAACCAGGAGGGGCTCTCCCAGGAAGATTTAACGGACCTCGCACTCCTCAAACTCGACCTCATGGCCGCTGTCCCCGTTTCGGAAGGGGGAACCCCCCTTAAGATTTACCTCGCCCACGTACTCCCAGAGAACCCCGGGGGGGAATACTGGAAGGTACTGCCCCCGATAAAACCGGAGGAACTGGAAAACTTCGATTTTGCCCGTTTTATCTCCGCCCTGGAGGATGAGCTGAAAGAGAAGGAACGACCCCTTCCGGTAGAGATGGAGGATCGGGCGCTCCTCGTTCGGGTGGAGACCGGGGAAGCGGAAGGAGGAAGAAAGTCCCTGCAGGAGCTTGCCGCCCTTGCCCGCTCATGCGGGATAGAAGTGGTGGGAGAGGTCCTCCAACTGCGTCCCCAGCCGGACCCCCGGTTTGTCGTGGGAAAGGGAAAGCTCACGGATATCATCATGCAGGCGCTCCAGTTGGGGGCCAACCTCCTCATCTTCGACCATGAACTCACCTCCGCCCAGGTGCGCACCATTGGTGAATTTACGGAGATGGAGGTCCTCGACCGCACCCAGGTCATCCTTGAGATTTTTGCCCGCCACGCCCACAGCCGGGAGGGGAAGATCCAGGTGGAACTCGCCCGGATGAAGTATCTCCTGCCCCGCCTGGTGGGGCGCTACCGGACCCTCTCTCGCCTTACGGGAGGCATCGGCGCCCGGGGGCCCGGGGAAACCAAATTAGAGGAGATGCGCCGTCTAGTGAGGGAAAGGATAAACCGCCTGGAGAGGGAGCTAAAAATGGTGGCCAAGGAGAGGAAAGACCGGCGTCTGAGAAGGGAAAAAACCGGCATCCCCATTATCTCCCTTGTGGGATATACCAATGCCGGCAAGTCCACCCTTTTGAATGCTCTCACGAAATCCAGGGTCTTTGTGGCGGATAAGCTCTTTGCCACCTTGGACCCCAAGAGCGCGCGCCTGCGCTTCCCCCGGGAGAGGGAAGCGGTCCTCACGGACACGGTGGGCTTTATCAGAAACTTACCCCCCGACCTCTTGGCGGCCTTCCGGGCAACCCTGGACGAGCTCACGGCGGCCCACCTCATTTTGCACGTGGTGGACATTGCCGATCGCAACTACCGGGAGCACATGCAAGCGGTGGAGGAAATCCTCACCGAACTCTCCCTGAGCCACAAGCCCCGCCTCACCGTTTTCAATAAGGCAGACCTTTTCGAGGATAAAAAGGAGCTCGAGAATCTCTGCCGTCGCCACGATGCGGTCGCCGTGTCCGCCCTCGCGCCCGAAACCCTTCCCCCTTTAGTAGAACGCCTCATGGAAATGTGCGAGGGAATATTTCCATGAAGCGCCTTTTTTTCTATCCCTTTCTCCTTTGCTGCTTGACCTTCCTCGCCTTTCTACCCGTGGGGCAAAATGCCTTTGTAGATTTTGACGACCCCGACTACATAACCCAGAACCCCCACGTGGCAACGGGGCTTTCAATGGATAACATCTGCTACGCCTTCACCCACGCCCACGCCTACAACTGGCACCCCCTGACCTGGATATCCCATATGTTGGATGTCAGCCTGTTCGGTCTCAATCCGGCTGGGCATCACCTGATAAGCGCCGCCTTCCACGCCTTGAACGCCGCCTTACTTTTCATACTCCTCAGAACTCTTACGGGAAATACCATACCTGCTGCTTTTGTTTCGGCCCTCTTTGCCCTTCACCCCTTGCGGGTAGAATCCGTTGCCTGGGCCTCGGAGAGGAAAGACGTGCTATCCACCTTCTTTTTCTTCCTTACCCTCCTTTCTTACGTCTCCTACGCCAGGACGAAGCGCTTCTGGATTTACGGGCTAACCCTTCTCTTCCACCTGGCAGGCCTCCTTGCCAAACAGATGACCGTAACCTTGCCCCTCATATGTCTCCTCCTCGATTACTGGCCACTGAGGAGATTTTCCTTTGCCGGTGCCTGGAGACGGCTTACTTTAGAAAAAATACCTCTCTTCCTTCTCTCCCTCGGGGCAGGCCTTACTGTATACTACGTGCAGCTAAAGACGGGGGTCCTCCACGGGGAAGAGATTTTCCCCCTCTCTTGGCGCCTCTCAAATGCCGTCTACAGCCTTGTGGCCTACCTGGGCAAGATGTTCTTCCCCATTAACCTCTCGGTATTCTACCCCCATCCCCTGGGCACCCTGTCCCCGTATAAGGTGCTCCTTTTTGCCCTCTTTCTTGCCGCCCTTACAGGGGCCGTTTTTCTATCCCGCCGCCCTTACCTCATCGTGGGCTGGCTCTGGTACCTCATCACCATAATCCCTGTACTTGGCCTCATCCAGGTGGGCATCCAGGGTATGGCGGACAGGTACACCTACCTCCCTTCCATCGGCCTTACCCTGGCCGTGGTCTGGGGCCTTGAGGAATTGCTTCAAGGAAAAGAGAAATTGAGAAAAGCCGCTTTTGTCCTGGGAATTTCTGTGCTTATGCTCTTTTCCGTCCTCACGGTAAAACAGATCGGAGTTTGGCAGAATTCCTACACCCTCTACCGGCACTCCGCGGCCGTCATCCCTGATAACTACTGGGCTTACAACAACTTAGGGGCCGTTCTCTTTTCCCAGGGAAAGGTGGAAGAGGCGAAGGCCCTCTTTGAGCGCACCCTTCTCATCATGCCAGACTATCCCGGGGCCCACAAAAACCTGGCCGCCATCCTTTACCGAGAGGGCCGCCTAAGGGAAGCCCTGGAGCACATGGAGCATGCCTTAAAGATTGAACCAAAAAACCCAGAGTTTCTCGCGGCAAAAGGGGCGATTCTCCTGAAAATGGGAGACAAAAAAGGGGCAAAGGCCGCCTTCCTTCTTGCCCTGAGTCTCAATCCCAATTATCCTGACGCCCTGGAAGGGCTCCGGGAGTCAGAGGAGAGGTGATAAATTCCCGTTGACTTATACCATTGTTTGGTTTAGCGTACCGCCGGCTTTGGCCGGGAAGGATACGGAAAATGATGTACGAAATCATATGGCACGGACGGGGTGGGCAGGGCGTGGTTCTCGCAGCCCAGCTCCTTGCAGAAGCGGCTTACAAACACGGATTTAAGGGAGTTACTGCAACACCCACCTTCGGCCCCGAGCGTCGCGGGGCCCCAGTTACGGCTTCTAACCGCATCTCCGAAAGGCCCATCCGTACCTTTGCCCGTATCAAAAAGGCCGATATTGCCGTCTGCCTGGACGAGACCCTCTTCGAAATGGGCGAGATAAAGGAACACCTAAAGGAAGGGGGTATCCTCATCGTAAATACAAAAGGGAAGCCCAGGGACTTTTTCCTTTTCCAGAACCTCACGGTGGCTGCGGTGGATGCCGTAAATCTGGCTCAGCGCCATCACCTTGTGCGGGAAGGGGCACCTCTGGTGAATATCCCAATGCTGGGTGCCTTCGCGCGGGTGGCGGGCCTTATCACCATCCAGGAGATTACCTCCGCCCTGGAGAAAAAAATTTCCGCAGCCCAGCTTCCCCAAAACGAAGCGGCTCTAAAAGCGGCCTTCTCAGAAGTGAGGATTGAAAAGAATGGCTAATAGGACAGATGAAAACATCTCCGCCATGTGCACCCCTGCCCTGGGGGAAGGGGGGAGGACGGGGGACTGGCGCACCCTGCACCCCGTCATCGATTACGGGAAATGCATACCGGCCCAGAAGGGCAAGGCGGCCTGTCTTTTGTGCTGGCTGTACTGCCCGGAAGGGGTGGTCAAGGCCACCATTCCCCCCACCATTGACCTGAATTACTGCAAAGGATGCGGCATCTGTGCCGAGGAGTGTCCCGCCAAAGCCATCAGCATGGTGCTGGAGGAAGGCCATGAGTAGGGTAGAAATCATGACGGGCAATCATGCGGCGGCGGTTGGTGTCAGCCTGGCCCGGGTGCAAGTGGTTGCGGCCTACCCCATCACCCCCCAGACGTCCCTTACGGAGACTATCGCCCAGTTCATCGAAAGTGGAGAGATGAAGGCAGAATACGTGCGCGTGGAAGGGGAACACAGTGCCCTCAGTGTCTGCATCGCCGCATCCACCGTCGGGGCGCGTGCCTTTACGGCAACGAGCGCCAACGGCCTTCTTTACATGCACGAACAGATTCACTGGGCCGCCGGCTCACGCCTCCCCATTGTCATGTGCTGTGTGAACCGGGGCGTGGGGGCCCCCTGGACCATCCTGAACGACCAACAGGACTCCATTTCCCAGCGGGATACGGGCTGGATTCAGCTTTACTGCCGGGACAACCAGGAAATCATAGATACGGTGCTCCAGGCCTTCCGCATCGCTGAGGCGGTTTACGTACCCGTTATGGTGTGTTACGATGGCTTCATCCTCTCCCATACCCTCATGCCCGTCGAGATTCCAGACCAGGAAGAGGTAGACGCCTTTCTGCCCCCCTACCGTCCCCACACGGTTCTCTCGGAGGATTCCCCCCGGACGATAAATCCTGTCATGTTTGCCGATCTAAGGGAGAACTCTGAAGGTGTCTTGTGCGACGGCTACATGGAGATGCGTTATAAGCTCGAAGCTGCCCTAGAGGACGCTCAAGCCACCATCCAGTCCGTCAACGATGAATTTGCCGGTCGGTTCGGGCGTAACCACGGGGGGCTTCTTTGGGAATACAGAACGGAAGACGCGGAGGTCTTCCTCACGGGGCTTGGCTCCATTGCCAATGAAGCGACCATTGCCGCCGATATCCTCCGGGAAAAGGGCATTCCGGCCGGGGTCGTGGGGATTCGCTCTTACCGCCCTTTCCCCGTGGAGGCACTTAACCAAGCCTTTGAAAGGGCAAAATCAATTCATTGCTTTGAAAAGGCTTTGAGCTACGGCTTCGGGGGACCTGTTTACACGGATTTACGTGCTGCCCTATATGGAAGAGTAAAGGATGCCCACATGTACGACTATATAGCCACCCTCGGGGGGAGGGACATCCAGCCCGACACCATGGCCGACTACGTTCACGAGAGTATCAAAAGGAAAGACAAGGACGGGGCCTTTCGCCGGCCCGTCTGGATTAACTGCCGCACGGAGTAAAGGATGCCGGAGACCCTCTTTAAGATCAATGCGAAGGAATACATCCTCCCGGGAAATCGCGCCTGCCAGGGCTGCGGGCTCGCTCTCGCTTACCGCATGGCCTTAAAGGCCCTCCGGGAAAAAACCATCATGACCCTCGGTCCCAGTTGCCTTTGCGTCCTCCACGGCCTTTATCCCAGCACCTCTGTCCTCCTTCCCGGTTTAAACACCACCTTTGCTAGTGCCGGGGCCGCCGCATCCGGCTTGGTGGCAGGTCTTCGCGCCCTGGGGAGGGATGACGAAACGGTGGTGGCCTTCATCGGCGATGGGGGCACCTTTGATATGGGATTGCAGTCCTTAAGCGGCGCGGCAGAAAGGCAGACGGATTTTATCTACGTCTGCTATGACAACGAGGGATACATGAATACGGGGACCCAGCGTTCTTCCGCCACCCCCCCGGGGGCTATAACCACAACCACCCCTATCCTCACGAAAGAGGAACCCAAAAAGGACCTTTTGCGCATCATGGAAGCCCATGATGTCCCTTACATTGCGACGGCTTCCCCTGCCTACCCCATCGACCTCTACGACAAATTCGTCAAGGCCAAGAAAATCAAGGGCACCCGCTATATCCACCTGCTCATCCCCTGTCCCCCTGGATGGGGTTTCCCGCCGAAAGACATGATCAAGGTGGGACGCCTCGCCGTGGAGACCGGTGTTTTCCCCCTGCTGGAGATAGAAAACGGCAACCTCCGCCTGACAGGCCGGAGCCAGGCCATCGCCGAGCGAGGAAAGCTAAGACCCGTTAACGCCTATCTGGAGCGTCAGGCACGGTTCCAGAAGATGAGGGCAGACCAGATAAAGTTGTTCCAGCAGTGGGTGGATAAAAGGTGGGGAGAGTATCTGCGCCGGGCGGAGGCGGACGCTAAGCATTTTTCTCCCTGAGAAAAGAGAGGATAAGTTCCCCGTAACGCCGGGCTGCCCCGCGGTTCTGCAGGACAGCCTGGGCTGCCCGCCCCCCCATTTCTTCCCGGAGCTCGGGATTAAGAAGGAGCTCCCGGAGTTTCTCGTAAAGCTCCTGTCCATCCTGGACCATGATACCTCCCCGCAAGCGGGTAAGGAGTTCCTTTTCAAGGGTAAAATCTGCCATGTAGGGGCCGAAGAGGGGAACCTTTCCCCAGGCAGCCGCCTCCAGGATATTCTGCCCCCCCCTGGGCACAAGGGAACCGCCGCAGAAGACCACCGTGGCGAGGCCATAGAGCTTGAAGAGTTCCCCTATGACATCCACGAGGATAACCCGTTCCCTTGTTCTCCCCTTTCCCCCCAAAATTTCACGGTAGGTGATGAAATCGGAAAAACCCTTTTCCCTGCACAGGTCGATTAATTCTCCAGTTCTCTCTATGTGACGGGGGACGATGATAAGCTTGAGTTCGGGAAAATCTGCAAGGAGGCGCCTGTAAACGGATAGCACCACCTCTTCCTCCCCTCGGTGGGTGCTACCGGCCACAAAAACTTCCTCTCCCTCCTTAAGACCAATAAGAGCCCGGGCCTGCCGGGCGAGGGACACCTCTACCCGCGCGGCCAGGGCATCGTACTTCGCATTCCCCATTACCCATACCTTATCCCCCTCAACGCCCATCTCTATAAGGCGGCGGGCATCCATTTCTCCAATCATACCCGCCCCTGCTATCCCGGTAAAGAAAAAGCCCCAGAACCACCTTGTTTGACGATAGCGTTTAAAAGACCTCTCTGAAAGGCGCCCGTTCACGAGTAACACCGGTATATTACGCCTCCGGCAGGCGGCGAGAAAATTGGGCCATAGCTCCGTTTCGGTGAGGACGACCACTTCCGGTCGCACCCTATCGAGAAGGGATCCCACCACAAAAGGCAGGTCTAAGGGAAAGTAGATAAGGGCCCCCGCTTCAGGGACAATGCGGCGTGCCATTTCCTGCCCCGTTTCCGTAGTGGTAGAGAGGATAACCTTTACCTGAGGAAACCCTTCCTTAAGGGCCCTGATAATGGCGGCAGCGGCCGTTACCTCGCCTACGGAAACGGCATGGATCCAGAGGCGCCTCTCCCCGGGAGAAGGAGGATCCACCCTCACCCGCCCGAGGCGCGCAGCGAGATTCCGTCGGTACTTTCCCGTCGTAAGTGACTTCACCGCGTAATAAGGGAGGATAAAAACAAGGGCGATGAGGAGCAAGAAGTTGTACAGGCATATAACCGTTGACATAAAATTCCCTCTTCGTGTATGCATCATCTTATGAGAATAATCGCCCCTTCCATACTTTCTGCCGATTTCGGGCGCCTAGCAGAAGAGATAGGCGCCGTGGAAAAGGCAGGTGCCGACTGGATACACATAGACGTAATGGATGGCCACTTTGTACCCAATCTGACCATCGGGCCGCTCGTGGTAAATTCCCTGCGCCCGGTGACAAAACTCCCCTTCGACTGCCACCTCATGGTCGAGGCCCCGGAAAGGTTCGTCGAGGCATTCGCCAGCGCAGGGGCCGATATCATTACCGTCCATGCGGAAGCCACCATCCATCTCCATCGCTTGATTTCGCAGATTAAAGGGCTGGGGAAAAAAGCGGGGGTCTCCCTGAATCCCGCCACCCCTCTGGTTGCCGTAGAAACGATTCTACCAGAAATTGACCTTCTTCTAATCATGGCCGTAAACCCTGGCTTCGGGGGCCAGACTTTTATTCCCCTCATGGCGGAGAAGATTGCCGCCGCCCGACGCCTCATCGATTCCCGTGCCCCCCACGTCCTTCTGGAAGTAGATGGGGGCATAACGGTAGAAAACATAAACGCTATTGCCGCATCCGGTGCCCAGGTGTTTGTTGCCGGTGCTACGGTCTTCAAGAGCCTAAACTACCTTAAGACTATCCAAGCCCTTAAGGCTACCCGATAGCACAATAAGCCTTGCGTGTCATGCACATCATAATAGATGGCTACAACCTGATTCGCCAATCCCCCTCTCTCAGACGCCACGAGCTAAAGAGCCTCGAAGAGGGGAGGCGCGCGCTCCTTGAATTTCTCTTCCCCTACGCCATGAAAAGACCGCACCGCATTACCGTAGTCTTCGACGGCTGGCGGGAAGGGGATGCCAGACTCACGCGGGAAAGGGAAAAGGGCATAGATATCATCTACTCCCCAAAAGGAGTCACGGCCGACGAGGTGATAAAAGATTTAACCGCCCATCCGGGAGAGGAAATCCTGGTGGTGACCTCCGACCGCGACGTAGCACAATACGTGGAGCGCCGGGGAGGAACGGCAGTAACCTCCCAAGAGTTTGAATCCCTCCTTAAGGAGCACCTCCACAGGCCGCAGGAAAAAGATTATGAAGACGAGGAGGAAGAGCAAAGGCATAAGAAAAAAGGGCCCGCCCACCGCCTTTCCCGGCGGGAACGCCTCTACCGGAAAAGGATTTCAAAGCTCTAAATACTCAAAATAAAACGTTCAAGGGGGAGACGGTGGTCTCCCCCAGATGTTTTCATTTCCCGGTCGGTTTTTGCCAGATGGGCGATTGCCTCTATTAGTTCATCTCTTTCAAAACGGGCCGCGTTTTTCATTAGATTGAAGGCCACAAAAGGATGCAAACTGCCGAGCTCCGGGCTTTCCTCTTTTAGAAGGTGAAAAAAGTGCCTTTGAAAGTGGGCAAGGTCCATATCCTTTGGCCTAATATCCTTCGCCTCCATAATGAGGCGGGTCCTAAGCAAAAGACCCAGCTCCCGGCCGAGAAGGGAAACGCACACAAGAGGTGGTGTTCCCTGGGTAAGGAGGTCGTCGAGCACCTTCAAGGCTTCCCGTTCATCTTTCCTGGCAAGAGCCCCTGTAAGCTTGAAGATGGACTCTTCCTGCGTTTTCTCCACCACGGCCTTAACATCGTCCTCTGTTATCACCCCCCGCTCTCCCGTAAGGACTATCAGCTTCTCTACCTGCCCCAGCGTTTCTCGCAAATCGTATCCTGTCCGAAGACCCAAGAGATTCCACGCCCCTGCGGTCAACTTTTTACCCGCTTCCTTAAGGATACCCTCGGCGGCCGCCATGGCCCTTTCCCTTTTTTGCCTTTCTCCGGCGGCGGCGGGAAAGGAAACAACCTTTCCAAGAGACTCAATCAGCTTAAAAAGCCTCCGCCTCTCATCCACCTGACGGGCGATAATAAAGAGGATATGCCCTTCCGGCAGGCCCTGAGACAACAGGTTGATTAGACCATCTTCTATGCCTTGCGCCCCTTTTACTTCCAGCCCCTGAGAAAGGCAAATTTCCGCCAGTTGCTTAACCCATGAGCGGTCTTCTCCGAAGATGCGCCACTTCCCATCATCCCCATCTTTAAGAAAACCGGCCATATCCCAGCCTAGGCGGGCCGCGAGGCCGGCGAATTGCCTCGCCCCTTCCTGAGAATTACTGCGGGCAAGTTCACGGATACGGGTGATTTCACTCGCTACAGGACGGGAGGGTTCCAGAAACCGGGCATTGCGTATCACGACCACTTTGGGCCCGGGGAAAAGGGGACAGGTAATGCAGGTCTCGTAAAGGGCCTCCCATGTCACACTTTCCCCATTCAAAATAAAAAGGTTGTTCGTCCCCACCTCGGGAGGCAGAAGCCCCTCTACCAGTTTTTGGCAGGTTTTCTCTACTAAATAATCTTCTTCCCCGTAGAGGAGATAAACACTTTTCGGGCGCCCGCTTAGGATGTCCCGTAAAAGCTCATCGGCTGGATTGGGGGCAGGCATACTTAAACTATTACATAGCGCTGGATGTGACGTACCACTTCCTCTGGGTCGTCCATGACCTGCCAGAGCTCCATATCTTCCGGGCTTATTTTCCCCTCCCGGCACATGGTCTCACGTATCCAGTCAATCAAGCCTTGCCAGTAATCCCTCCCCACAAGGACCACGGGAAAGGATTTGATTCTACGGGTCTGAATGAGGGTAAGGGCCTCGAAAAGCTCATCCATCGTCCCGAACCCTCCGGGAAAAATCACATAGGCGACGGCGTACTTCACAAACATCACTTTGCGGACGAAGAAATACTTGTAGTCCACGTGGATGTTCGCATAGGGATTGGGCTTTTGTTCAAAGGGAAGCCTGATATTCATCCCCACCGATTTTCCCCCCGCCTCGGCGGTCCCTTTATTGGCCGCCTCCATGATTCCAGGTCCACCCCCTGTAATCACGGCAAAGCCCGCTTCAGCAAGAAGCTGCCCCAGCAATTCCGCCTTCCTGTAATAGGGATCATCAGGCTTCGAACGAGCAGAGCCGAAAATGGAAACCGCCTTCCCCAACTCAGAAAGCGTTTCTATGGCATCCACGAATTCCGCCATAATCCGGAAGATTCGCCAGGATTCGTGGACCGTGAGGGCATCGAGGAGATATTGCTTTTCCGTCATCTTCCCTTGATTGACAGACTACGAGCTTCGCCTTTTCTGAAGCTTGGCATACCGACGGCGGGCTTCTAAGGCCTTGCGTTTCCTCTTAACCGAAGGTTTTTCGTAGGCCCGACGAAGCTTTAATTCCTTGAAGAGGCCACTTTTCGATAGCTTGTTCTTAAGAATCTTCAAGGCCTTCTCTACGTCGTTATCGATAACCTTAACTTCCAATAATCACCAGTCCTTTCCATTTAAATTCACCCTTAATGCAGGTAAGGTTTTTCCTATACAAAAATTTAACACTTATGACAACAAAAATCTTTCCCGCCAGGGATGGTATTTCTCCCTAAGGAGGGTGTGGACCATTGACCATTCTTCTTCGGTCAGATTACCCTCTTCGAAGGAAATATTAAGCTCCTCTACCAAAGCCCTTTTCCAAGCCTCGTAAACTTTCCCATCAAAGCCCTCAAGATCAGACAGATATTCCGAAACGGAAGTGATAGAGCTCTTAAGGCGTTCGATTTCATTCTGACGCTCCTCGTGATGGGGAAGAAAGCAACCGTAAATCCTCTCGAAATCGCATTTAATCAGGAGGGAGCCATGCTGGAGAAATACCCTGCGCCCTCTCACCTGGGCGCTACCCATGATTTTACGTCCTTGAATAGAAAGTTCCGCAGGCGCACAGCGGGAAAAACAAAAAGACTCCATGTAGCATTTCTCTTGCCCATCCCGGCGACCGAACGTTACAGGCACCCCTAATTCTTTTAAACCCTCCGCCAGAGCACGACTGATTATGGCATAGGTCTCTGGGATGCTATCGGGAAATAAATCAGACGGAGAGGTAGCCACCAGGGCATAAGTGACATCATCCCCATGATAAACTGCTCTGCCACCGGTGGGCCGCAGGACTACCTCTATCCCCTGCTGCCGACAGAAGGACAAATCGACCTCTTTTTCTGCATCCTGAAACCTACCCAGAGATACGGCCGGCCTTTCCCAGCCGTAAACCCTGAAGGTGGGAGGCGAATCTCCTCTCCCGACGGTGATAAACAGGGCTTCGTCCATAGCCATGTTTTCGGCCGCCGAAGCCCTCATATACGGTAAAAAACGCCATTTCTTCAGCGATCAATCACCTTCTACTTCCTGGATGATGAAATCCTGATACCCCTGTGCGTCTAAGAGATCGTCCAACTCTGAAGGGTCCTTCATCTCTACTACTATCATCCAGCCTGCATCATGGGGATCACTATTCAAAATTCCGATGTCATCCAGCAAATCTTCGTTGACACTGATGATTTCACCGCTCAATGGAGAGATGAGTTCAATGGAAGCTTTGGCCGATTCAATCATGCCGAAAGGTTCATCCCTCTCTATCTCCGTATCCGCTTCGGGAAGCTCAATGGAGAGAATCTCTCCTAACTTTTCCTGGGCATAATCGGTAATTCCCACCGTCGCCAGGTCCCCATCCACTCTGACCCACATATGTTCTCGGCTGTAAAGAAGTTCTTCTGGAAATGCTTTCATAGCTCTCACACCCTCTTTCAATCTAAAATCATAAGTTCTTTTGACCTACCGGTTATTAAAAAGCCACCCTTTTCCTTAACCAACACCATATCTTCCAGGCGAATACCCCATTTACCGGGCAGATAAACGCCTGGTTCCACTGTAACTACCATCCCCTCCATAAGCACGTCCCTTGACCTCGGGCCCAAGCGTGGCATCTCATGAACACGCAGCCCTACCCCGTGACCGGTGCCGTGGGAAAAGAACGCCCCGTATCCTGCCTGGGTTATTACCTTTCGTGCCACCCTGTCCACGTAATCCCCCTTTACCCCTGCTCTCACCTCCTCATAAGCCCTGTTTTTTGCCTCCTGAACCACCCGGTAAGCGCGAATGGCTTCCTCGTTTTTTCCAAGAAGGAAGGTGCAGGTCTCGTCCGAGTGGTATCCATTCCATACCGCACCGAAATCGACAATCACCACTTCCCCCCTCTTTAGCCTCCGCTCGGAAGGTCTTCCGTGGGGCAAAGCCGCCCTGGGCCCCGAAACGACTATAGTAGGAAAGGCAACCCCTTCCGCCCCTCTCCGCTTGATCCTATAATCCAATTCCCAGGCAATTTCCCTTTCTGACACCCCGGGGCGAATCATGGGGATTACCTCTTCCAAGGCTGCCTCAGCCACTCGTGCCGCTTTTTTTATAAAAGAGAGTTCCCCCTCATCTTTAATCGCCCGGAGGGGTTCCACCAATCCCTTTACGCCCCTTATCTTCACCCCCTTAAGGAGCCGGCGCAAGCGGGTGAAATTGGCTTGGCTAATCGCCTCCACCTCCAGCCCGAGAGGGGAGATGCGATGGCCGAGGATGAATTTTGCCGCGTCCGCAATAGAGTCCCGGAGAAGCTCGACCTGAACATCCTCCGCCACCTCCTCTTTCGCCTGCGTGGTAAAGCGGCCATCCACAAGGAGAAAGCCCTCCTTCCCAGTCATGACGAAGAAACCCTCTTCTCCCGTAAATCCGGTGAGATATCTAATGTTAACCATGTCAAAGAAAAGGACGCCACCCAGCTCAAGGGCCCTTATCCTCTCTCTTAAACGCTCCCGGCGACGGCCCATCTCAACGTTAAGGTGCATGCTTATAAATATTCTTGAGCCATCGGTCAAGCTCGGCCACAATACTTTTTTCCCTCTCTTCATCTTCCCCTACCCCGAGAAGGGCTTTTACCCCTTCTATGCGGTCCCTTATCTTCTCATTGGTAGGGTCTTTCTCCATCATGGACTGGAGGACCTCCAGGGCCTCCCGCAGGTGCCCCTGCTTCACGTAAAGGTCGGCCAGGCTCATTGTTTGAAAATCCGCCGGAATCTCCCCCGTGGCAGGCTCTACCTCTACCTCTTCCACAAGACGGGCTACGAGCTCCCCCAAAAGTTTTGCTACTTGAGAGGCGGGCAAAAGTAAAAGGCACCTTTCATAATAGTAAAGGGCTTTTTCCCACTCCTTCCGGCTCAGGTAAAGGTCTCCTAACTTACGGTAAACTGCCGTAATGCGGCTCTCCGCCGAAGAAAAATCGCAAAGGCTTTCTCCGGCTTTCTCGTAATCATTTCTACCCAGGAAGGCCTGAGCTAAGGCAAAAAGGGCCTCCCTGTCGTTTGGATAGAGAGATAGCCTTTCACGGGCGAGCCTCTCCAACCTGTCCCAGTCACCCCGGGAAATGCAACTTTTAGCAAGAGCGACAAATTCAGCCCGTTTGTTTTCTTCTTCCATTTTTCTCATCTCTTTTTGGGTTGGAAGGGACGCTAACACACGCCATAAAAACATGTCAAGGTAGATTTACTTCGGGGATTTTCACCGAACTTCAGGTGAACCTCGCCCATTGATGACCTACTCCTTGGTGCTTTATGGGAAAAGTCTTGGCACGTGGAAGGGCATAATTTTTGCGAAATAAGATGTTGATTTATTGACGCCCAGAGCGTTATACTTCTTAAAAAGGGAATACGCCTATGTGGAAAACGAGGAATAAAAAAAGGGGCTTCTCCTTAATCGAACTCATCATCGTCATCGCCATCCTGGGCGTTCTTCTGGGCATTGCCTCTTACTCCTGGTCCAGATATAGGGAAAACGCCAATCTGAGGTCGGCAGTGCGAGAAATAATCGCTGATTTGGAACTGGCAAAGGAAAAGGCTAAAGGGGAAAATAAAACCTACGAAGTCACTTTTACGGAAGGCTCACCCAATTACAGCATTTCGGTCGAAGGTTTAACCACGACGAAATCTCTCAGTTCTTTCGGTTCCGGCATCTTAGTGGAAAGCACCAGTTTCAACCAAGAGAAAGTTTCTTTTTTACCTCGAGGCACTCTGGCTACCAACACCGGACGCATCATCGTTAAAAATGGGAGAAATTCCCAGGCCACCATAACGATTAATATAACAGGGCGGGTATATGTCTCTTACGATTTCAAATGAAAAGGGCTTAGGGCTAACTGAAGTGGTTATCGCCATTTTCCTTACGACGGTGGCGGTTCTCGCCATCCTCGCCCTTCAGCCTTCTGCCTGGCGCACAGCGGGCAGGTCAGATTATCTGGGAAGGGCTTCGAATCTCCTTTACGATGAAATGCAAAGATATGAAGCCACCATCATGAACCCCTGCCGCCCCATACCGGCGAGCAGTTCTACAAGGATCGCCTATGCGAGCAACATGACGACAGCCCAGTCGGGGGATGCATCCTTTACTGTAACTACTATCGTAACAAACCTGGGAGATAACAGCTGGAGGGTTACCTCCCGCGTGTCCTGGGGTAACCATCCAGGCATTGCGGATAGTATCATCGTGACCAGGCAAGAAACTTACCGTTATCCACCGGGGTGTGCCAGCCAATGAAAAGGGAAAAGGGCTTCACGCTTGTAGAGCTCATCATTACTATTGCTGTGACCATCCTTCTTTTAGTGGCTGTCTACGGAGCGGTGAGCTCCATCCAACAGAGTTCCGCCGGTCTGGAAAGAAAAGTGGCCGCCCAGATAGACGTAAAGCCTGCCTTGGACCTCATGGCCCTGGAAATAAGTATGGCCTCTTTCAATCCCACCTTTACCTCTAATCTCTGGGTCTCCCCCAGTAACTGTACCAGCACATCGGGCAATCAAGAGTACAAGGGCATCCAGGAAGCTTCAGCCAGTGCCATAACGGTAGAAATGGATATAAGAGGGCCGTCCGGAGGAAATCCCGATGGGATGTTGGGGGATCCGAACGAAGTTATACGTTACAGCTATGATTCCACCAACCAGTACATTACGCGGTCCACAAATTGCGGAACCCCTCAGCCCTTTCTGGGAGCCATGCCGGGGGACACGCGGGCGGTCAGGGTAATAAACGGGACGCTCAACATCCCCCTTTTTCGCTATTTTGACGGCTCAGGGACGGAGATAAGTGCCTCTTCCCTTCCCTCGGCGATACCAAACATCAGGCGCATTTTAATCACCCTGGCCGTGGAAACGGAAGAGATTGACCCCACCACGGGTCAGAGGAGGAGATTGATTTACTCTACCAGTGTTATTCCGAGGAACCATGCCATCGCATATTAAAAAAAATCATAACGAAAAGGGTATTGCACTGGTTACGGCGATCCTCGCCTGTGTCATCCTCTTTGCCCTCGCCATGTTGGTCATCCATCTCTCCACGGGGGATTTGAGGGTCTCCGCCAAGATGTCAGGGGAAAAGAAGGCCGCTATTGCCGCCGAAGCGGGTATTCATTCCCTCATTCAGAATCTGGACCCTGAGAACCTTGCCTCTGCCTCCCGCAGTCGTGTGCCAATAGATTCTGCTACGGACCCCAATTCCGTTTATTCCGTCTCCACCCCAAGCACACCTACCGTGGGGCCCACCTTTGTGCCCATGACGGGTTACTCGATCGGGGGAGGACAGTCCTGGGGTTACCGGGTGTACGAAGCCACCGTAACAGGGGAGCATCTCAGTTATAACACCCGGGTTGATATCGATATAGGGGTGGGACACGGCCCTGTAGAAATCACCACCATGTCTCGGTGAAAAAGGAAAGGAGAAGAACTACGATGAAGAGACTCATTCTTCTGGCTGTGTGTTTTCTAATAGTAATTCTCGCCTCTGAGGTATGGGCCACCCAGCCGGAAGCGGGGGAAGAGGCCCTCTTCACCAATACAAATTCTCCCGATGCCCTTATCCTCCTCGATCTCTCCGGGAGTATGAACTGGAACCCCGCTGGAGGGGCCTTGTGTGTTCCCTCCTCATCTTCCTGCGGGGGCTCAGGAGTGGGCCATATCGCCACCAATCCCGATGGTTCTTGTCCCTCAGGTTATAAGCTCTGCACCGGTTCCTTCACCTACCCCATTTACGGAAATTCTTCCTGTTCTGGGCCTTTCTATACTTCGTCGCGGACAGGATACTCTACCGATTGTTCACGCCTTGCCATTGCTAAGCGGGCCATCTTCAACCTCCTCGATGATAACGGTGACGGAACGATAAACAGTGCCGACGAGGGAAGCCTAAACGTGCGCTTAGGTTATATGCGTTTTTACAATTGCTCAAGCGACGACACCGGCGGTAGTTACACAAGTGGCTGCATCCAGATTCCGGGGTCTTCTTCATCTTCCCGACGTTACATTGGCTCCAAGTACAGTCAGATTTTCTGCGGGAGTAACACTAGTTGCTCCAGCACCTCCTACTCTTCTTCTTCCTGCTACTCCGTGGGTTGCGAATCGGCGAGTGGAGGGACACCCCTCGCTTCCGCCCTGAGTGAAGCGAAAATATACCTTGATGCCCACAAGGCGAGCGACCCCGCCAAAAACTGCCGGCACAAATTCGTCATCCTCATCTCCGATGGAGCGGACACCTTCGCCTGCTCGGGAAGTGGGGCCGAATGCCAGGAGCATATGTACAAACGCCGTCGCGAAGTGGTAGCCCGGGCTAAAGCCCTCGCCGATGCGGGATATCGGCTCTTCGTCGTCGGATTCGGAGCCAGTATGCCTAATTACTTAGAGAACACCTTAAACTGGATGGCTTATTACGGGGGCACCGATAACCCCAACGAGGCCAATTCTGGAAGCACCTCCGCTTTTATTCCGGGGACCCCGGGGGCATGTACTGCTGCCTCAGACCCCACTTCGGCAACCTGCTATGATGATTCGGGCGGACATAGCACAACCAATTTTAGGTCATTGACAAGTGACCCCGGCTATCTGGACCTCTCTGGATACGCCTTTATAGCCGCCGATGCCGAGCAGCTCTCGGCTGCCCTCAAATCCGCCATGACGATTATCCGCCAGGCAAATTACAGCTTTTCTCAGGCTTCCGTTCAGTCTTCCCGCACGGCGGACGAAAACAACCTCTACGAAGGCTCTTTTGAGCCGGTAGAAAGCGACCCCTTCTGGAGGGGACACTTAAAAAAATACCAGATAAATAGCGATGGAACAGTAGGCTCTGTCCTCTGGGACGCCGGAGAGGTTCTCGCCAGCACCAATGCCTCGAACCGCCGCATTTGGACATACAAAGGGGCTACTCTTGTTGATTTTACAACGGCCAATATAACTCCCGATGACCTCGGCATCACCACCGGTACGAGCACGGAGAAAGAGGTGGCCCGGAATAAGGTCGTAGGCTATATTAGAGGGGAGAGCACCTTTAACCCCGAGTCGGGGGGATGGAAATTAGGCGATGTCTTTCGTTCCACTCCCATCACCGTGGGCACTCCCTCGGCCTACTTCGAAGACACAAGGGACTGCAACAACCAATTCGCTGCCCACCGATCGAGCCACGTGAGGTCTTCGGCCAACAATCTGCGCCTCATTGTAGCAGGGGCAAACGATGGACAATTCCACGCCTTCCGCACCAGCGATGGGAGTGAGGCCTGGAGTTTTGTTCCCCCGAATCTTTTAACCAAGCTTAAGCTCATGACCCACGACAGTCACCCCACATCCCTCATTCACCAGTACTTCGTCGATGGGCCGGTAACGGTGGCGGATGTGTGGAACGGTAGTGACGACGGCACCTGCGGAAGTGCCTGCCCCTTCCATGGAAACTGTAAGAGCGCCAATTCCTGGCGGACCATCCTCGTTTTCGGGCTTGGACGCGGCGCTACGGGATACGGCTGGAGTTCATCTCCATCGTGCGACAGTGGGATTTCCGCTACCTATTCTTCCACGAACCCTTACTTTTGCGGTTACTACGCATTCAATCTAAACGATTCCATTAACCCCTCTTTTCTCTGGGTAGGCCCCACCTTTGCAGACTCGAGCACCGCCAGTACCCTGGGGCCTTACCTGGGAGACCCCTGGAGTAAGATGCTCGTGGGGAGAGTAAGGGTCTGGGATGGGGGAGAGGAAAAGGAAAAATGGGTGGGATTCATCGGCGCCGGCTACAACGCCGGTGACTGTGCCGGCGGCGGTGGATGCGATACTCGAGGGAAGGGCTTCTTTGTTATAGACTTAAACGACGGGAAAATCCTCTGGAGCTACACCAGGGCCAATAACTCCAATATGAATTACAGCTTACCCGCCCCCCCGGCCATAGTGGATACCGACAACGACGGTTTTATTGACACGGTTTACATCGGTGATTTAGGTGGAAATATGTGGCGGTTCAAGCTCTGCCGGAGCGCCGATATGGAAAGCCATTGCACCTATACGAGCTGGAGTGGCGGCATGCTCTTCGATTCCTCCACGGGGAACATTCGGCCTATCTATACGAGCGCCGCCGTTGCCCGAGATACAAGTGGAAACCTATGGGTTTACTGGGGGACGGGAGATAAAACGGACCCCACTGCCCCCAATGCGCAGGAGCACTTCTACGGCCTAAAAGACCTAGACCGTTCTTCGACCTACCGGATCAGCGATATTGAGAATATCACCTCTGAAAGTCAAACCTATTCCGGCTCCACGGGCAAAGTAGGCTACCGTATTCAGCTCACCGGTCAAGGGGAAAAGGTCCTGGCCGATCCCACCGTCTTTGGCGGCGTAGTATATTTTACCACCTTCACCCCCGCTTCGGGAAACGACCCCTGTCAACAGGCAGGAACTGCAAGTCTTTACGGGATTAATTACGTAACTGGAGGGGCCGCCCTGACCTCATCTTCAGGCACAGTGAGCCGAAGCATGGTCATAGGTACCGGTATCCCCTCCGCCCCCGTCGTCTCCCTGAAACCAGGGGGTGGAAGCACCCCCGATATCTATGTGACGACAAGCGGGGGGACGGGCATTTCGGCAAGCACCCAGCGGGTGAATATTACCCCTCCCGGAGCGGCAAACAAAACTAATATGCTCTACTGGCGGGACAGAAGGATACGTTAAGGTTTACCCTGGGCAAGCTTCTCATCGGGAGGGATGATACGAGGGGTGATGAAAATGAGTAGCTCTCTTGCAGAACGGGTGATTTCGTCCGTCTTGAACAACCAGCCCAAGATGGGTATTCTGGATAACCAGGGCATACCGCTTAAGCTCGTGGTATCTTCCGTTTTCATGACACCACCGATCACCACCGTGTCCCCGTTTTTAATGGCGATGCGGGAATCGACCTTACTCGTGTAGATGGGCATATTACCCGTGTTCGGGTCTTTCTCCGACCTATTGGCCCGGTCGTTCTGGGCCAGAATCTCGAGTAAAACATAATCGTTTACGATGACGGTCGGTTTAACCTGGAGGCGCAAGACGGCATCTTTGTAAGTGGTCGAAGCGGGGTTATTGGCCGTAGCAGGGGTAACAACGGGGATCTGCTCGCCCTGTTCGATGATGGCCTTCTCTCCATCGGCGATAACCACCCGGGGGGCGGAGATGACCTTTCCCGTTCCATCTGTTTCCGAAGCACTAATACGGGCGTTCAAAACGGCGTTTGCCCCTCCCACAATAACCCCAAAGGAAGGGCTCAAAGCGGTTGAAGAGAAATTTACCGCAAGGGGCCCTGCCGTGGTAGCACCTGACACGAGGGCAATACTGCTACCGGAGGTCAATTGGGTAACGGGTGTAGAAACAGTGGAAGTCCCCCCCACCAGACCATAAGAATAATTGCCGCCTCCGAAGGTCCCGCGAAAAGCCCCACCCCACTGGACACCGAGAGAGCGACTGAACGTACTCGTTGTCTCCATAATTTTGGCCTCGATTAAAATCTGGCGGGTTTTCCCTTTTTCTGCCTCTTCCTTTTTCTGAACCTCTTTTTTGAACTCTTCCGCTTTTAGTCGGCTCTCTTCCGCCGCCCGCTTTTCCGCCTCGTCCTTCTTCACCTTTTCATATGACATGATGAGAATAACGTCGTCTTTTTCCCTCTTTACCAGGCCATGGGTTTCCGCAATGGTTTCTAGCACCTTCTCCCACGGGACATGCTTCATGGTAAGGGTCACTTCTCCCTTTACTTCCGGGCTCACGACGATATTGCGTCCCGTCTGCTCCGCAAGCAACCTTATAACTGCCCTTATATCCGCTTTCTGAAAGTCCACGGAAATTTTTTCGTCTCTCCCAATCGCCTTTTCGGCGGTCCCCATAAACTCGACTATTACCTTCTTCTCCTCCTGGTTCACCTGGAATGGAATTTCCTTCCCCCAGGCCATCTTTACGAGCGCCCATTTGCTCGTCCCTTCTCCCCCTTCTTCCGCCGTCAGATAAGAAACCCGGGTGAGCTTCCCCTCCCCCAGGCGCCGTCGGAAGTCGGTTGGGACTATGCAGTTTTCGAATTTTAGCGAAACCTCTTTTGGAGAGCTTGATGTAGACACCTTTACAGGCTGAGAAATGCGGATGGTAACGCGCTCTTTGAGCCCCATCTTCTCAAATTCAATACCCTCTATATAGGCCATATCCGCCCGGGCCCATGAAACAAAACACCCCACAAAAAAGGCAACCAAGATTGGTAAATATTTAAATCTCATGGCTTCCCCTCTTCTTCTGCTGATTTTAGCTCCCATTCTACCCGGCGGGCCTTCCGCTGACCAGGGTTCTTTTCCTCTAAGATTAATTTCTTCTCCTTAATTGAAATAATCCTTGCCCTGCTCTCCCCGATGACCATCCCTACTTGGAGAGGATAAAATTTCCCACTTGGATCTATCACAATGGCCACCCTTTTTCTCTCGTTGCCCGCAATTCCCACAAGTCGAAAGCTCTCAAGCGGCATGCTCACTAAAGGGAGCATGGAAGCCTGAAGTGCCCTTTTCTTTTTCAGCTCTTCTTCGAGCTTCTTCCTGTCCACAGTAAGATCGATGAAAGGACGGAAAGGGTCAGGTTTGCCAGCTCGGTTATAAACGAAAGCCTCCTCGGAAGGCGCAGCCACAGGGGGTGGACTTGGTGGTGCGCCCTGAACAATCCCTGCGGCCGCAATCCCGATAAGCAGGAAAAATAAAGCCACGCTACTTCTTCCCATACTTCTTTTCCGTACCTTTGAACATATAAGTTTTTAGGGTGCAAGAAGTACTAATGAGCCTCCTTTTTCCGGGACCGTATTTTCCCTCCCCCATCTGGACATCGGCGATATGGATAATCCTGGGCAGTTTGGCCACCCGATCGAAAAAATACACCGTATCCACAAAATTACCCACCACCTTCACCTTTACGGGAATCTCTTCGTAGAATTTATCCTTCCCCTCATCTCCCCTCTTTACCCCGGGACTCTCTTTTTCTTTCTTTTCATGTTCTTCCGCCCGCTTGTCGGAAGGCTTCATAGCCGCCCGTACTTCCTCCCCAGGTTTTGGTTTCTCCGCTTCCCGCCTCGGTGGGGCGGGTTCAAAAAGCAGGAACTCAAGCCCTGCATCTTTGCCCACCACCGAAACGGCATGGAATAGACCAGGGATTTCTCTCCTGTCGGGCAGGCGTATAATTGCCTCCTGGAACTGCTCTTCGAGCTTCTTCACCTCATTCAAATACCGGTTCTTCTGGGCTACAATCCGCTCCCGGTCGGCAATCTTTTCGTTCAACTGCGTGACCTGCCCTTTTAGCTCTGTCCTCTTCTGCACGATAGGCCCCAAAAGATAGAGCCAGTAAGCCACTAACGCCAGCACGTAGACACCTACCACAATCCCTATCCGGGCCTTGGGGGATAATTTTTCCCAGTCTTCAGAAATAGCCATCTTACCCGCCTATCTTCCCTTAAGGACGCAGGAAATCTGAAAATACTGCAGCTTTATCTGAGCCTCTTCTATCTGTTTGGAGGATACAAGGTCCACCGCGTGAATGTACGGGGAACTTTCTAGATTCTTCATAAGCTGCACGATGGCAAAGTTGTCCTTTGCCTTCCCCTCTATCTGGATCCCACCCTCACTTTGCGTTAGTTTCTCTAACCACATGCTACCCACTGGTACCTGGGCGGCAATTTCCGCCAAAAGTTTTACTGTAAAAACTCGCCCCCTTTCCAGATCCGCAATGACAGCGAGCTTCTTTTCCAAGACCTGTTTTTCCTGCTTTATCCTGTCCACCTCACCTACCATTTTGTTAAGGGCTGCAAGGCGTGCCTCTTTAAGCTTAACTTCTTCCACGAGACCCCTTACGGAGGCCATACCCCAGAGGTAAATACCTGCCAAACACAAGAGGAAGAGAACTGTACCCATGAGAATGAGGGTTATCTGCCTCAGATGGGTTTCTTTCTTGGCTAACTCCCGGTAGGGTAAAAGATTGATCTTAATCATTTGTCCCCCACTCTCCTCAATGCCAGACCGGTAACGACAGCAAGACGGGGTGCCATAGTTCTGAGCTCTTCCGCTATCGTCAATTTACGATTTACCTCTACATTCTGGAAGGGATTGGCCAGGGTCGTGTTAATCCTCAACCTATCAGCCACTTCTTCAGCAAGACCTTTTAGCAAGGCCCCTCCCCCCGAAAGAATAACCTCTTTTATATCCTCATGCCCCTCGTAGGTGGAGCGAAAATAATCTATGGACCGCTCTATTTCAAGGATAATGGGATCGGCAAATCCTAAAAGATCCCGGGCAAACACCTCCTTGTCACAGCTATCCCCGGGGCCAAAGAGCTTTTGCCGCTCCGCCTCTTCAAAGGAAAGCCCGTATTGAGACTGTAGGGCTTCCGTAATCGAATTCCCCCCGAGAGAAAAGTCCCGGGTAAAGACGGAAGTGGCATTTTTAACGACGTTTATATTCGTCGTACCCGCACCAATGTTGATTAGGACGGCAATGTCGTTCTCCGTGTACTCGTAGTTCCTTTCGTACATGGTCTCCAAGGCAAAGGAATCAACATCTACAATGGCCGGTTTCAGTCCTGCAAGCTGCACGGCCTCGGTGTAACTGTCCACCACATCCTTCTTGGCGGCCACGATAACCACATCTATCAGGTTTGGATTGTAATTGTTTTGGCCGAGGACCTGGAAATCGAAACTAACTTCTTCCATGTTATCGAAGGGAAAGTATTTGTTCGCCTCATCGAGGATGGTATTTCTCAGCTCTTCATCCCCCATCTCGCGGAAAGCGGTTTTTTTAATAATCACCGATTGTCCGGAGAGGGAGATAACTGCCCCCATCCCCTGACAACGCGCTTCCTTTACTAGCCCCTTTAAGGATTCTACGAGCTTTCCCAGATCGGCAATCAACCCCTCCGAGATTACACCTCTCTCGAGGGGGCAGTCTTTATACTCCCGGACAGAAGCCTTTCCGTTTACGTCTTCTATGCGCATCAGCTTTATGGAACTGGAACCGATATCAAGCCCCACCAGCTTGTTTTTCCGGCCAGAAATCAAGCTCGTTACGTCAAGTCGTGAAATTCCGGTGAAAAGTTCATTTAGCTTCATCTTTCGTTCCGATAGAGTCCTTCAGCGGGAAAACCTGTAAATTATATCTCCCTTTTTCACCATACCCAGTTCATCCCGTGCAATTTTCTCTATGTAAACGGGATCCGTCTTGAGGAGCTCCACCGTCCTTGCGAGTTCCTTGTTTTGTATCGTTAATTCTTCGTTTGTTTTCTTAACTGCGGCCAGGCGCTGCCGCAAAAAGTAATTATCCCTTAGGCCACGGTTGCCGAAAATCGTCATGATAATGAAAACACCCGCTATTATCAGGACAAAACGGCCAACTTTCATCTCGCCCCCGGTGGTAAGTTTCGGAATTTCTCAATCTGTACTATTTATCCGTATGCAAATCAATAATTATTTCTCGGCATCCCTCCAGGAAGGTTCATCTGCGGCTCACCCAGGAAGAACTTGCCCTGCTCGATCCACTCTTTAAGAATATGGGCAATTTCCCTTGCTTTATAGTAACTCGAAAGGGGTGCGGTGGGCACCTTCTTTCCCATGACGGTAATCTCACCGCTCCTCAAATCCTTATAGCTTACCTCGCCCAGGCTCTTTGGCACCCCTTTGGGATAATCGACGCTGTAATCGAAAACCTGGGTATAGATATCCTCGTCTTTTACAGAAGTGAAGCGTGCCATTTCCTCATCGAGGATGGGAATAGGGATGCCGACTCCAACGAAAAGGGACACCCCGTATCCCTGAATACTTGCTCCTACCAGCCAATGGGGAGACATATTTTTGAGATCCCCGATAACGGCAATAGTACCGGCCCCTACTTTGGGCACACCGTTCTTACCGCGGGGCACATGAGGATTATGCTGGGTACCGGGCCAGGCCACAAAGCCCTGCCCTCCCCCGAGGAAGATACGGGTTCCTACCCCTATGGTACGGTAGTACGGGTCGTTGAAAAGGGGGCTTAACTGACCGGAAGTGGCATAATTGGCATTTGCCATGCGTGGACGCAGCATCCCCATGTAGGTATAAATCGTCTTATCCGACATGTTCACAGCACAGCTGTAATTCTGATAAGCGTTGCGGGGATTGAAGAGAAAAGCATCCCTTAAGTCATGGATGGTGAGATTTTTCTCATACTTACGGGCGGGATAACAATCGGTACCGTACCCTTCCGCCCTCAAACGAATTACGTTCCCTGCTACCAGGTCCTCGATGACGTGGCCTCCGCCGTAGTTGAATTCCCCCGGGTAGACACTGTTTAAGGGATCTCCCTCTCTCACTTCCGTCGCGCCGATGTAACAATCAACGGCGGCTAAACCCGCATAAGCTGGCACATCATTGAGCCACACCTTATGGGCCTTTATTCGTGGTGACGGATGACCAAAGTTGATAAAGGCCCCGGAAGAGCACATGGGGCTGAAGGTGCCGGTGGTCACCACGTCCACCCTTTTTGCCGCTTCTGCCTCACCGTGGCGCTCCACGATATCTATCATTTCTTCCGCTGTCACCACCACAACCCGTCCCTGGCGAATCTTTTCATTTATCTCCGCGTATGTTTTCACCACTTTCCTTTTTCTCACGGCTGCTTCCCACCCGCCTTAAGGTCTTAATATGTCGAGAAAAAATTCCTTCTCCCTGATGGGTCCAATGGCCACTATGGTCGTTAAATCCCACGAAAACATCTCCCGGGCAAGGTCAAGGATATCCTTCTGTGTCACCCTGTCCACGGCGGCGAGTATCTCTTCTTCCTCAAAATGGCGGCCAAAATAAATCTCCCCCCTCGCCAGCCGGCTCATGCGGGTGTCGGTATTTTCCATGCTGAGGAGATAGTTACCCTTCACCAACTCTTTGGCCCTCTTTAGTTCTTCTGAAGACATATGCTCCTCTGCCATTTTTCTCAACTCCTGCAAAACGAGCCCCGCAACCTCACGTATCTCTTTCACCCCCGCGCCGGCATAGACGCCGAACATGCCCGTTTCCATGTAAGGCGCCCAGAAAGAGTTTACCGCATATGCCATCCCTCTTTTTTCCCTTATCTCCTGGAAGAGACGAGAGCTCATGCTCCCGCCCAAGATAGTGTTCAGAATTATGGCCGCGTAGCGCTTCTCATCGACGGCTGAAGGCCCTGGCATTGCTACAATCATATGTACCTGTTCAAGGTCCCTTTCGAGGACAGAAATTTCCTGGCTTACCGTTGGGGAAGGGGAAGAACAGTAAGAAAGGGCATTCCCCGGCAGCTCACCGAAAGTGGCTTCGCACAGTTTCACCAGTCGGTCGTGAGCCAGATGTCCGGCAGCGGTAATGACCACATTCCTCCCACAGTACCGTTCGCGGAAAAATTTATACAATTCGGAACGGGTAAATCCCTCCACTACCTCCCGACGACCTAAGATAGGCTGCCCCAACCCATGGCCCTGCCAGAAACGGGCTTCGCAGTAATCGTGGATATAATCATCGGGGGTATCTTCGAGGAGGCTTATTTCCTGCTGAACCACCGACTTTTCCCTTTCGATATCCCCTTCATCGAAGCGGGGGTGGAGAAACATATCGGCGAGCACATCGAGGGCGGCCTCTACGTTGTAATCGGGTACCTTTACGTAGAAAGAAGTGAGCTCCTTTCCCGTGTAGGCATTCATTACCCCGCCCAAGGATTCGATGGCGGAAGCAATGTCTAAGGCACTTCGCCTATTTGTTCCCTTGAAGAGCATATGCTCTATAAAATGGGCCGTTCCGCTTGTCATCTCCGTTTCACAGCGAGACCCACATTTCACCCACACGCCTAAGGAAACGGAGCGCACGTAATCCACTTTCTCGGTGATTACCCGCACTCCGTTGGGTAACTCATCTTTGCGGTACATTTTCCCCCAGGGCTTCCTTCCTGCTCAGGCGGATTTTACCCTGCTTATCTATCTCGAGAACCTTGACGAGGATTTCATCTCCCTCCCTAACTATGTCGGTCACTTTCCTTACCCGATTGCGGTCGAGCTGAGAGATGTGCACGAGGCCTTCCGTCCCCGGCAAAATTTCCACAATGGCCCCAAAGTCAACTACCTTCTTTACCGTTCCCCGATAAATCCTGCCTACCTCGGCATCTTCCGTAAGCCACTTTACCATCTCTACTGCCTTGGCGGCAGCCTTGGCATCACTTGAAGCAATGGTTACCGTTCCATCATCCTCCACATCAATGGTCACACCCGTTTCACTGATAATCTGTCTGATATTCTTGCCCCCGGCGCCGATTACGTCGCGAATCTTCTCCGGCTTTACCTTAACGGTGGTGATCCGCGGGGCATACATGGAGATATCCTTCCTCGGGGCAGGCATCGTTTCCCTTAGCTTCTCTAAAATGTAAAGGCGCCCTTCCCGGGCCTGAGCGAGGGCCTCCCTCAGGATATCGGCGGTCAGGCCTGAAATCTTAATATCCATTTGCATGGCGGTGACCCCCTTCGCCGTCCCGCATACCTTGAAATCCATATCTCCCGCATGGTCTTCGTCCCCCAGGATATCCGTGAGCACCATCACCTGTTCTCCCTCCTTGAGGAGCCCCATTGCAATTCCTGCCACATGCTCACGAATGGGCACGCCCCCGTCCATAAGAGCCAGGGTGCCGCCGCACACGGTAGCCATGGAAGAGGACCCATTAGAAGATAAGATGTCCGAGACGAGCCTTATAGTATAAGGGAATTTTTCTTTGGGGGGGAGCACGGGAAGCAGGGCCCTGCGGGCCAGGTTACCATGACCTATTTCCCTGCGGCCAGGGCTTCTCAAAGGCTTTGCTTCCCCCACACAGTAAGGGGGGAAGTTATAGTGCAGCATAAAAGACCTCATCTCTTCGCCCAGGACAAAGTCGAGCCGCTGCTCGTCACCCGCGGTACCGAGGGTGAGAGTTACAAGGGCTTGAGTTTCTCCCCGGTTGAATAGGGCCGACCCGTGCGCGCGGGGCAAGATACCTACCTCCGAAGTTATGGGCCTTATATCTCTGGATGACCTCCCATCTATGCGTCTCCCTTCCTTTAAAATCATCTCCCGCAGTAACTTTCTCTCCAGCCCATCCAGAATCTGAGACACAACGGACATATCCCAGTTCTCGGCCGCCATGAGGGCCAGTACCTGTTCCCTGGTGTCCCTCAAAATTGCCTGGCGATCCTGTTTACGCGGTGTATGGTAAGCCTCACGGATTCGGGAAGTCGCCAGCTCCTCCACCCGCCTTGCGAGATTATTATCTATCTCCATTTCCGGTATGGGGCGCTTTTCCTTTCCCTGGATTTGCCTTATCCTGTCCTGAAGGGCGATCACGGGGCGCATGGCCTCCAAACCGAAACTTATGGCTTCCACCAGTTCATCTTCCCCTACCTCTTTAGACTCCCCCTCTACCATGACAAGCTCTATGGGATACGTGCCATCGGGCCTTAAAGCGCCCTTCCTGCCAGAAATGAACAGGTCCATCTCACTCTGTTCCATCTCATCCTGGGAAGGATTTACCGTAAGCTCCCCGTTTATCTTACCTACCCGAACCCCCGCTACGGGACCGAGGAAAGGCACATCCGAGATGGCAAGGGCACAGGAGGTACCAACCATAGCCGCCACAGCCGGGTCATTTTCGCTATCTACGGAAAACAGGGAAGCGATAATTTGGGTCTCAAAAAAGTAGCCTTTCGGTATGAGAGGTCTAATCGACCGGTCTATCATGCGGGACGTCAGGATTTCCCTCTCATTCGGTCTCCCTTCCCGTTTAAAAAAACCGCCGGGAATCTTCCCTGCCGCATACGTCAATTCTTGGTAGTCAACCGTAAGGGGCAGAAAATCGAGCCCTTCCCGTCCCGTTTTTAAAGATACCACGGTAACGAGAACAACCGTGTCTCCATAGCGGACCAGAACAGCGCCATCTGCCTGCCCGGCCATATAATTCGTTTTTATGGAAATCTCTCTTCCCGCAAATTCACATGTAAAATTATCACTCATAATGCGTTCAATCACACCTCTCTTCTTGTAATCATCTTCTCAATCCCAGCCGCTGAATCAGGGCCCGGTATCTTTCTATATCTTTGTTCTTTATATACTCCAAAAGTCTTCTGCGCTGCCCGACAAGCTTAAGCAAACCCCTTCGGGAATGATGGTCTTTCGTGTGCTTCTTGAAATGCTCCGTCAGGTATTCTATCCTCTCCGTAAGGATGGCCACCTGCACTTCCGGTGAACCTGTGTCCTTCTCATGTAATCGAAATTTCTCAATGATTTCACGTTTCTTTTCCGTATTTAACACCGCTCCTTCCTCCTAAAAAATATTTCCCTTTTGGAAAACTCTTTTCAACCTGGCCTGACCATTTTTCTCCCATCTGGCCAGGGCTAACAATTCCCCTTTTGGAGAAACGAATTTTAGCATAACTCCCTCAACAAGGGAAGAAATATCATAACCTTCAAATATTTCCCTCCCCGGCTGGATTCCCTTTCTTATCTTTTCCCCCCATTCTTCCGTTACCAAAACCGACGGGATATGGGCCAAGGCATCCTTAAGAGAAAGCACCTTTTCCTTTAATTTCTCCTCCTCGAAGGGCACGGCATCAGCTTCCACAAATGGCCCGGACTTGAGGCGTCTCAAGGCGGCGAGGCTTGCGCCGCATCCAAGGATTTTCCCCATATCGGCGCACAGCACCCTCACATAGGTACCCGCCGAGCAAGTGAGGTGAAAATGTACATACGGCATCTCTATTTTTTCTACTTCCAAGGACTTGACCTCGACTACCCGTGCCGGCAGATCCACCTTTACCCCCTGCCTGGTCCAGCGGTGCAAGGGTTTCCCGAGGTATTTTACGGCGGAGAAATAAGGCGGCTTCTGTTCTAATTTCCCGATGAACCTCTTCATCACCTCCCGCACCTCACCTTCCGTCACCGCCGGCGTCCGCCTTGCGATTACCTGTCCCTCCAGATCAAGGGTATCCGTCTCGATGCCGAGCACCATCGATGCCCGGTAGACCTTTTCTCCCTCCGTCAAATAGCGGGCAATCTTGGTAGCCTCTCCGAGGCAAATGGGAAGCACCCCCGTAGCCATAGGGTCCAGCGTACCCGTATGGCCCGCCTTTTTGACCCCCCATATCTTTTTTAGGCGCGCCACGCATTGGTAAGAGGTAACCCCGGCAGGCTTATCGATTACCAAGACGCCGTCCATTAAACAACACCTTGAGATTTCAATACCTCTAACACCCTTTTCTGGACCGCTTCGATTTTGCCCTCTATGCGAAAAGCGGCGGCATTCCTATGCCCGCCACCACCAAAGACCCGCGCCACCTGTTCAATATCTATGTCGTCCTTGGAGCGCATGCTTACTTTATAGACGTTTTCGTCAGTCTCGGTAAAAAGTGTGGACACCAATACACCTTTCATTTTCCTCCCCGCATCCACGAACCCTTCCGTGTGGTAATGTTTCGCTCCTATTTCCTCTATGTCTCTCAACCTCACGGTGAGCATGACCACCTTTCCATCTTCTGCCAGGGAAAGATTATCAAGTACGCGCCCGAATAGTTTCATTTTTTCGGCAGGTTCATTTTCGTATACGTTTTGGGAAATCCACTGAGGTGAAGCCCCATGAGCCACGAGTTCTCCCGCGGCTTTAAGGGCCTCGGGAGTAGTATTACTGTAGTGAAAGGACCCCGTATCGGTCAGTATCGCCGTGTAGAGATTTGTTGCTACTTCCACTGTAGGGCTTATACCCATAGCCTTAATTATACGCCAGATAAGCTCTCCCGTAGAACTGGCCTGAGGGTCAAGAAGTTTTATCTCCCAGCACCCATCGTTGCTTAAGTGATGGTCGATGTTTATGACTTTTCCTATCCCGGCTATGCGTCCCGACTCCCTTCCCACCCTTTCTAATTCGCTGCAATCGAGAAGAAAGGCCGCCTCGTAAAGCAAAGGATCTTCCAAATGATGGGTAATCTCCGCGGCCCCGGGAAGAAAGAGATAGTTTTCCGGGGTTGGGTCTTCATTGAATACCACCACATCCTTACCCAGCCCCTTTAGTACAAGATAAAAGGCCAGCTCTGACCCCAGGGCATCTCCATCTAGCCTAACGTGAGATGTTATGAGAAAACGCTGGCATTGCCTTACCACCTCAATAATCTTATCAATCATCCACTACTCCTTCACCATCCTCTCGCTCGTGTATTTCCCTGATGAGCTTCTCTATGCGTGTCCCGTAGGAAAAGGACCTATCGGCAATAAAGATTAGGTCCGGTATATAGCGGATGGAAAGGCGCTTCCCCAGCTCTCTTTTAAAGAATCCCGATGCGTGCTCCAAAGCGGCCTTTGTTTCCTCTCGACACGTTTCCTGACCCATCTCCACAAAAAACACCTTAGCATGTTTGAGATCGTCGGACAATTCAACGCCAGTCAAGGTCACCAGCGAGATACGCGGATCACCCATCTCCCGCCTGATAATATCGGCCATTTCCTCCATAATTTGTTCCGCTACCCTGAGCGCCCGCTTATAAGTCGCCATATTTGTCCTCCCCATACGTCGAAGGCAGTTCCCCAGCGGTACGAGATACGTTCATGTATTCCTGGTGTATATCTACGACCTCCCCTAAGTTCAGGTCTTCAATGAACCTGACTACTAATGCCATCTTTTTCTCCACCACTATCCGGTCGTTACCCACGATGGAAAACCCAATGCATGCCCTCTTCCAGGTGTCGTTTAGCCCTACTTCTGCGATGGAGATGTTAAATTCATGCTGGGTCCTTTTAATCAGGCGTGACAAAATCCCGCGTTTCTCCTTGAGGGAGTGTACCTCCGGTATCCAGATCTCCACCCAACCAGAACCTACCACCATTAGAGTTTACGCTCCACCTTCTCCTGAGCAAAAGCCTCGATGACATCCCCCTCTTTTAGGGCGTTAAAGTTTTCTATACCGACACCGCATTCAAAACCTGCCAGCACTTCACGGACATCATCCTTGAGCCTTTTTAGGGAGGCAATACGCCCTTGATGAACGATTTCTCCGCCTCTTATTATTTTTACCTGGCTTGTGCGGGTTATTTTTCCTTCCGTGACGAAGCACCCTGCAACCGTCCCCACCTTCGGTATATGGAATAGCTGACGAACCTCCGCCTTCCCCTGTACGACCTCCCTGTAGACGGGTTCCAGTAAACCTTCCATGGCCGCCTTAACGTCGGAAACCAAATCGTAGATAATGCTGTAGAGCTTTATTTCCACTCCTTCTGCCTCCGCCATCTCCATCACCCGCGTATCCGGTTTCACGTTAAATCCTATAATTACCGCATCGGCCGAAGAAGCCAGCATCACGTCCGTTTCTGTGATGTTCCCCGTCGAGCTATGTATAATCTTGATCTCTATGTCAGGGGTGTTCAACCTTTTCAGGGCTTCCGTTATAGCCTCAATCGACCCCTGCACATCCGCCCTTAGAATGACGTTGAGTTCTTTCGTACCTTCCTTCATACGGGCATATAGTTGCTCCAGGGTAATCTTCGTTTTGGCAGAAAGTTCTTTTTCCCTTTCCTTTCTCATCCAGTATTCGGCAGCCATTTTGGCCTTCTTGTCATCGTTTACCGCTATGAACTGGGCACTTACAGGGGGCACACGGGAAAATCCGATTACCTCGACGGGCATGGAAGGGCCTGCTTCCTTTATCCTCTTCCCCTTGTCGTTTATGATAGCCCGCACCCTGCCATACTCGGAACGACATACGAATATATCCCCTTCCCTCAAGGTCCCTTCCTGCACGAGGATAGTGGCCACCGGTCCACGACCTTTATCCAGTTTTGCTTCGATCACCGTCCCCCTCGCCGGACGGGTAGGATCTGCCTTCAACTCGAGAATATCCGCCTGCAGGAGGATTAGCTCCAGGAGTTCCTCAATGTTTATCCTCTGCTTAGCCGATACTTCGCAAAATACCGTATCGCCCCCCCATTCTTCCGGTACGAGGTCGTATTCCGCCAGCATCCTCTTTACCCTTTCTGGATCTGCATTGGGCTTGTCTATCTTATTAATGGCTACCAAAATAGGAACCTTTGCTGCCTTTGCATGATTGATGGCTTCTATGGTCTGATCCATCACCCCATCATCAGCCGCCACCACCAGCACCACAACATCTGTAACTTGAGCACCTCTTGCCCTCATGGCGGTGAACGCCTCATGCCCCGGCGTATCGAGAAAAACGATGTCTCTACCGTTTATAGTAACATGGTAAGCACCTATGGCCTGTGTAATTCCCCCTGCCTCTTCCTCCGTTACGTTGGTTTTCCGAATAGCATCCAAAAGGGATGTTTTCCCGTGATCCACATGCCCCATGACGGTAACCACAGGTGCACGGGGGACAAGGTGACGAGTACCCTCCTCTGGCTGGAGCAGGGTCTCATCAAAATCTACCTCGGACTTCTCTAAGGTATAAGAGAATTCGGAGGCGATTAGGCTGGCTGTATCGAAGTCCAAGGATTGATTTATATTCGCCATTACCCCAAGGGAAATGAGCTTATTAATAACCTCAGCCGCCTTCACCCCCATTTTTTTGGCCAAATCACCCACTGTAATTGTATCGCCCACTTTAATCCGCCTCTTGATGGCCTTGGGTACCGTAATTTCCGTTTTCTTCATCTTTTCCGGGGGAATTACTTTCTTCTCCTCCCTCGGGCGGGCGGGCCACTCTTCAAGGTCCGTTTCGATGACCCTAAGCTTGCGCTCAACTATTTTCTTCAGGAGTACCTTCTTCTTTACCGGGGGCGCGGGTTCGGTAATAATAACCTCGATAGGCTTCTTACCCTTCTTCTTCTCCGGTTCCCATTTGGGCGCCTTAGGGGCAGGGGTGACCGCCTCCTTTTTCTCCTCTGGCAAAGGCTCCTTTTCCTTTTCCAAGGTCGGTGCTGGTTCTATAGGCTTTTCAACCTTTTCCGGCTCCGATGGGGGAGGAGGGGGTGGCGGCGGTGGAGAAAAAGGCGTCTCTAAAACCTTCTCCTCTTTTTTTTCTACCGCCGGGGTGGTCGGCTTTTTCTCTTCCCTCGCCACCTCACGAGATGGAATAGGTTCTGCCGGCTTTTCTTCCTCCGGTAAGGGCAATGGTCTTACTGCCCGACGGCGAATAACCGTAGAAGTGATACGCTTTTCTTCCACTTCCGTTTTCCCAGAGCCCTTTATCTCCCGGTATAACCTCTCAATCTCCGCCTCTTCGAGGGAACTTGAATGGGTCTTTCCCGTAATCCCCATAGCCTCCAGGCGGGAAATGAGCTCTTTGTTTTCCAGGCCGAGCTCCTTCGCAACTTCGTAAACCCTTTTTTTCGTCATGACGAAACCTTTTAATCTATCAATTCTTTGCCGTCATTGCATCCAGTAACTGAGCCGCCGCTTCTATTAAGTCCTGCGCCTTTTTTTCCTCTATACCGGTGCTTTCTACTACCATATCTACATCTGCCGCTGCAATCGCCGCGACACTCTTTAATCCCTTGTCGGCAAAGAGCTTTGCCAGACTTTCCGTCATCCCCGGGATAGACATGAGGATTCTATCACCAGGTTCAGAAGACTTTACGGCCGATTCGCTCTTAACGTCAATCTTCCAGCCCGTCAGCCTCACTGCCAAGCGCACGTTCTGCCCACTCTTGCCAATGGCCAAGGAAAGTTGATCGTCCGGTACAATCACCTCGATGGCTTTATTTTCTTCGTCAATGTAGACCCTTTCCGCTTTGGCCGGGGAAAGGGCGGCGCAGATGAATTTGGCCGGATCGTCGCTGTAGGGAACAATATCTATCTTCTCACCCCTAAGCTCCTGAACAACGCTCTGCACCCTGGCCCCCCGAATACCTACACACGCCCCGACGGGGTCCACATCGCGATCCCTACTCAATACGGCAATCTTCGATCTCCTTCCTGGCTCTCTGGCCACATTCACTATCTCAATAATACCCTCGGCGATTTCCGGCACTTCTATCTCAAAGAGGGCCTTCAAAAAACCGGGGTGGGTCCGGGAGAGCACTATTTGGGGACCCTTCGTATTTCTCTTCACATCGAGGACATAGGCACGAATTCGATCTCCCCGGCGATAAACCTCTCGGGGAATCTGTTCCGCTACAGGTACAATACCTTCGGCCATCCCGAGACTCACGATAATGTTACCCCCATCGAGGCGGTGTACGAAACCGGTCAGAATGTCCCCTTTTCTATCCTTGAACTCTTCATAAATCACGTCTCTCTCTGCGTCCCTGATACGTTGGGTGATAATCTGTTTCGCCGTTTGGACCGCAATACGTCCTAAAGTAGTAGTATCCACTTTTATCCCCAAGCTATCACCAATCTCCGCTTCTTCATCATAACTTTTGCGCGCCTCCGCAAGAGATATCTCAGTGACCGGGTCGTTAACCTTATCCGTCACCGTTTTAAAAAGAAATACCTCTATCTCACCCGTTTCATCGTTATAATGGGCTTCCACATCTGCCCGCGCCCCCAGTTTCTTTCTCGCCGCACTAATCATGGCAGCTTCCAGGGCTTCGATGATGACGGACTTATCAATTCCCCTATCTTTTCCCATCTGTTCTATTAAACGCTTCAGTTCCGGGAACATCCCCTTTTTCCTCCCCGTCAAAAAACATTTTTTTCATCCAGGTGTGCACTTATCACCATCGAGCGTGGGATGGCATATACGTTTCCCTCCACTTCGACCTGCAAGGTTTTTTCTCCCGCCATCTCTCGGTACGACAAGAGCAACCCGGAAAAATTTTTCTTACCCCCGATCTTTTCCTTTGTTTTTACCTTTATTCGTTGCCCCTGGAAGCGTATAAAATCTTGATCCTTAAAGATAGGTCGCTCAGGACCCGGTGATGACACCTCTAGGAGATAGGCGCAAGGGGGGAGATCGTGTGCATCGAGGACATCTCCCACTAGGCCGCTTATAAATGAACAGTCATCAACGGTGACGCCTCCCGGCTTATCCAGGTACAAACGTACAATCCATCTACCTTTCATGGGTATGCACTCCGCGTATATGAGGTCCATGCCCTGAGCTTCCACTACCGGCTCAAGTAAGGACCATAACTTTTGCGTATACTGTGTCCTCAGATCCATTTTGCCTTTACCATAACCGGAAAAAAAAAGTGGGCTTTTGCCCACCCGTAATTCACATCCGGATTTAACTTGCAAATAATACATATAAAATGAAATTGCAAGAAAAAAAATGGAGCGGGCGATGGGAATCGAACCCACGACGTCCAGCTTGGGAAGCTGGCATTCTACCTCTGAATTACGCCCGCCTCCTTAACGGAAAGGCGATATCTTGAAGGCACCTTCTTTGTCAAGACTTTTCTTTCCCTTCTTTTTTGAGACGGATCTCCACGGCCTTTGCGTGGGCTGTCAATCCCTCCTTCACAGCAAATCTCTGCGCCGCCGGGCCGAGCTTTTCTACCCCTTCCTGCGAAAACGACAACACACTAATCCTTTTTATAAAATCGTAGACCCCCAGGGCAGAAGAAAACCGTGCCGTTCCACCGGTGGGAAGAACGTGATTCGGGCCAGCTAAGTAATCTCCGAGAGTTTCCGGCGTATAGGCTCCTAAAAACACTGCCCCCGCATGTTTAACCCGTGGCAAAAGAGATTCTGGATCGGCAGTCATTAGTTCCAGGTGCTCCGGAGCAAAAAGATTTGCCAAATCAATAGCCTCGGACGTATCCCGAGTCACAATGCAAAGTCCATAAGATTCAAGGGCCTTGAGGCAAATAGACTTTCTCTCCATACCTCTCACCCTCTTTTCTAACTCTTCCACAACAGTGCAAGCGAAATCCTCGTCGGGGGTGATCAGGACCGCCGCCGCTTTTTCATCATGTTCCAGCTGTGCAAGCATATCACAGGCAACGTAAGAGGGATCAACTGTGCCGTCCGATACAATGAGCACCTCACTGGGGCCTGCAATCATATCGATGGCTACCCGGCCAAACACACATTGCTTAGCACAGGCAACGTAAGCATTTCCCGGGCCCACTATCTTATCCACGGCGGGTATCGAGGTCGTACCATAGGCCAGAGCCGCTATGGCCTGAGCCCCTCCCACTTTGAAGACCCTATGTACCCCGCTTAGGTGGGCAGCCGCCACCACGAGAGGATTAATCTCTCCTGCCCTCATGGGAGAGACCATGATGATTTCTTTTACCCCTGCGACGGCCGCCGGAATAGCAGTCATCAGGACCGTGGATGGATAGGCCGCTCGACCCCCGGGACAGTAGATACCCACCTTCTCCAGGGGTACTATTCTCTGTCCCACTTTGATGCCCTCTTCCTCCATCGTCCAATCCCCTACGAGCTGTTCCCTGTGAAACCGCTCTATCCGGCTTGCTGCCAATTTCATCATTTCCATATCTTCCGCCGGGATGGTGGAGATAAGGCGTTTTATTTCCTCGGGAGAAACCTCTACCGTATCACGCGTAAGCTTTTGACCGTCAAACATTTCCGTGTAATGGAAGAGGGCTTCATCGCCTCTCTTTTCCACATCTCGCACGATGGCCTCTACAGTGCGCCATATTTCTTCTTCCAATGCTCCACCTCGCTTCAGAACGCGGCGGAACTCAACGTCAAAATCGGCATCAGTCGTTTTTATAATTTTCATCGCTCACCCTTCACCCTCTCAATCTCTGCCCCCAGGGCGCGGAACTTTTCTTCCAGACGTTCGTAGCCCCGATCGAGATGATATACCCGGGAAATCTCTGTCTTACCTTCCGCCGCAAGGCCTGCGAGGACCAAAGAGGCCGAGGCGCGCAAGTCCGTTGCCATTACCGGCGCCCCCTTTAGTCTCTCCACACCTCTCACTACCGCAGAGGCACCTCTAACCACGATATCTGCCCCCATTCTCATGAGTTCGCTCACATGCATAAACCGATTTTCGAACACCGTCTCCGTTATAACCGATAATCCCGTTCCTATAGCCATTAGGCTCATCATCTGGGCCTGGAGGTCGGTTGGAAAACCGGGATAAGGGGCTGTTTTTATGTCCACGCTCTTCACTTTGCCTGTTCCTTTAACTCGTATCCCCTTTTCATCAAGGTTCACCAAGATACCCGCCTCCCTTAACTTAGCGATAAGGGCGTCATGGTGGCGGTGATCTGCGTTTAGAATTAATATATCACCCCCCGTGATACCGGCGGCAATCATAAAGGTACCCGCTTCAATGCGGTCCGGTATTACCGTAGCCTCCACCGGCCTCAGGGAAGAAACGCCGTCTATTCTAATCACATCTGTCCCCGCACCTGATATACGAGCCCCCATGAGGTTCAAAACTTCCGCCAGGTTTACCACCTCCGGTTCCCGGGCGGCATTTTTTATAACGGTGGTACCTTCGGCAAGGGTTGCCGCCATCATTATATTTTCCGTGCCCGTAACCGTAGAAATGTCAAAATAAATTGTGGCCCCTCGCAGTCGCTTTGCCTTAGCCTCGATATAACCTTCCTTAAGCTCTACCTGGGCACCCATCTCCTGAAGGGCACGAATATGCAGATTAACGGGCCTCGCTCCAATCGCGCATCCACCGGGAAGGGATACTCGCGCTTCCCCCATGCGCGCCACCAGAGGACCCAGAACCAGAATAGATGCCCTCATGGTCCTAACGAGGTCGTATGATGCTTCCACAGAAGTAATGTTCTCCGCATTGATACTTACCACCCCATCCCTTTTTACCTGAACCCCCATGCTATTAAGAAGCCTCGTGATAGTCCTGATATCGGCCAGTTCCGGGATATTATGAATGGTGTTCCATCCCCGCGTAAGGAGGGAAGCCGCCATAATGGGGAGAGAGGCATTTTTGGCCCCACTGTTTCTGACTTCCCCTTTTAAGCGCCTGCCACCGGTAATGATTATTCTATCCATTTCCCTTTATCCCTTTCTCATGGCTATTACCCGCTCTAATCCCATGAAATCACGAATAATTTTTATATCCGTGTAGCCAGCATCTGTTGCTATCTCCTTTACCATATTTGCCCCGGTCCCTCCAATTTCAAGTAAAAGCCACCCACCAGGGACGAGGCATGAAGGCGCTTCTCTGATAAGCTTGGTATGCATATCAAGACCGTTTTTGCCACCATCCAGAGCAACCAGCGGTTCAAAATTCTTCACCCCCGCGGGAAGCTTCTCCATTTCGCCCGAGGGAATATAGGGGGGATTGGAGAGGATGAGATGAAATTGTCCCGAGATGGCCGTAAGCTCTTTACAGATGAGAAAATCCATTTTCCCCCTCACTCCCAGTCTTTGGGCATTTTCCTGGGCTACCATGAGGGCGCCGCAAGAGATATCCGTAGCCAAAACCCAAGCCCGTTCGAGTTCTGCCGCAATGGTAACTCCTATGGCCCCTGAGCCAGTACCCACATCTATGATTCTTTTCCTCCCGGAAGAAAAGTGCAGGGCCAGAGTCAAGGCCTCATCCACCAGCAGTTCTGTTTCAGGGCGGGGAATGAGAACCTGCCTATTTACTTTAAAAGGCCTTCCCCTGAATTCCTTTTCTCCCACGAGGTATGCCACAGGTTCTCCGAGGAGACGTCGCATGAGTAATGTTTCGTATCGCTTCTGCTCCTCTCTTGTCAAAACATACTCAGGGTGACTGTATAGAAAAGTTCTGGAAACACCGAGGATATAAGACAGGAGAACTTCCGCATCGAGAAATGGGGTTGGAAAACCCTCTTCTTTCAATTTTTTTGCAGCTATCCTAAGGATTTCTCTTAGCTGCATGCAATCTGAGGCAGGCTATGTTTCAGGGCTTCTGCCTGGTAATGGGCAATAAGGGCATCTATCATCTCCCCTATTTCCCCGTCCAGAAACTCTTCCAGGGTGTAAATGGTAAAGTTGATGCGGTGATCCGTGACCCTTCCCTGGGGAAAATTGTACGTCCGGATTTTCTCACTCCTGTCACCGCTTCCAACCTGATTTTTTCTCATCCGCGCCAGCTCTTCGTTTTGCTTTTGAACCAGACGGTCAAGGAGACGCGCCCTAAGTACTTTCATCGCTTTGGCCTTGTTTTTGTGCTGCGACTTTTCATCCTGACAGGAAACAACAATACCGGTAGGGATATGGGTTATGCGTACAGCCGAATCGGTTGTATTGACACTCTGTCCCCCATGGCCACTGGAGTGGAAAACGTCAATGCGAATATCTTTGGAATCTATCTCTACCTCTACTTCCTCCGCTTCGGGCATGATAGCCACGGTCACCGCCGAGGTATGGATTCTCCCTTGGGCCTCCGTTACCGGCACCCGCTGAACCCTATGAACACCGCTTTCGTATTTCAAGCGGCTGTAAACCCCTTCCCCCTCTATCAGGGCTATCACTTCCTTGAAGCCCCCGAGCCCCCCTGCCGGAGAAGTGCTCACCACTTCCACTTTCCATCCCTGGCTTTCCGCGTACCTCGCGTACATTCTAAACAGGTCTGCGGCAAAGAGGGCCGCCTCTTCTCCTCCCGTCCCCGCCCGAATTTCGAGCAGGACGCTGCGACGGTCATTTTCATCCCGCGGAAGGAGAAGGACCTTCAACTTTTCTTCCAGTTCCGTCTTTTTCTCTTTAAGCCCCGGCATCTCTTCCTTCACCAGGGTCTTCAGCTCTTCATCTTCTCCTTGTAATATGCGTTGTCCATCCTCTATTTCTTCTAAGATACGCTCATACTCACGGTAAGTGTGGACAAGCTCCTCCAGATCCGCGTGCTCCTTTGCGTATCTTTGGTAAAGGGAGGGACGGGAAATTACGTCAGGATCCCCTAATAACTGCTCCAGTTCCCGATACCGGCGATCTATCTCTACCAGGCGTTGAAACATGTTTGATGTTCAAAAAATGAAGGGGCTTAAAAAGGTAGTATGAGAGTTTAACTTTTTCCCGCGTATTTTTTGCGAAATCTTTCCACCCGACCTTCCGTATCCACAATCTTCTGCTTACCCGTCATAAAAGGATGGCAACGGGAACATATCTCCACCTTGATGTCCTTTTTGGTTGATCGGGTATGAATAACATTTCCACACACACAGGTAATGGTGGTTTCCACATATTCAGGATGAATGCCCTGTTTCATCGAAAATTTTACTCCCTTCCTCCATATTTTATTGTGCACATTATATTACTAACTTACCCAGATGGCAATCTTTTTTTCACTGATTCATGGAATCGAGAAACTGCTGATTTGTATCCGTGCGGCGGATCTTATCAATAATAAACTCCATGGCATCAATGGGATTCATTTCCTGCAGGATGCGTCTCAATATCCAGATTCTATTCAGGTTGTTTTTGGGGATGAGAAGCTCCTCTTTCCTCGTTCCCGACCGGATGAGGTCGAAAGCGGGAAATACCCTGCGGTCCGCAAGACGCCGATCCAGGTGCAGCTCCATATTGCCGGTACCTTTAAATTCTTCAAAAATCACTTCGTCCATTCGGCTGCCCGTATCGATGAGGGCCGTAGAGATAATCGTAAGAGACCCTCCATTTTCTATATTTCGGGCTGCCCCGAAAAATCTCTTCGGTTTATGGAGGGCATTGGAATCCACCCCGCCGGAAAGGACCTTGCCGCTGGGTGGTACCACCGCGTTGTAAGCCCGGGCGAGGCGGGTGATGCTGTCCAGGAGAATTACGACATCCCTTTTATGCTCCACCAGCCTCTTGGCTTTTTCTATCACCATCTCCGCCACCTGGACGTGTCTCGTGGCAGGTTCGTCAAAGGTAGAGGAGATTACCTCCCCCTTCACACTCCGCTGCATATCGGTTACTTCTTCGGGCCTTTCATCGATGAGTAGGACAATTAAAATTACCTCGGGATGGTTTTTTTCTATACTGTGGGCCACATCCTGCAGGAGCATCGTTTTTCCCGCCCGGGGTGGGGATACGATAAGGGCCCTTTGCCCTTTACCGATGGGGGTGAAGAGGTCCATAATGCGGGTGGAATAATTCTCAGGGTCCGATTCCAAATTCAACTTTTCATTGGGGTAAAGGGGTGTCAGGTTATCGAAAAGAATCTTATCCCTCGCCACTTCCGGCGGCTCGAAATTAACCGTATCCACTTTCAGCAAGGCAAAATACTTCTCCCCTTCTTTTGGGGGCCTTACCTCCCCGGTAATCGTATCTCCCGTGCGGAGGTTAAACCGCCTTATCTGAGATGGAGAGACGTAAATATCATCCGGGCTGGGCAGGTAGTTGTAATCACCTGCCCGGAGAAAGCCGAATCCCTCAGGTAAAATTTCCAGCACACCCGAGGCCGAAATAACCTCATTCTTTTCCGCCTGGGCTTGAAGAATGGCGAAGATGAGTTCCTGACGCCTGAGCCCACTGGCCCCTTGAAGGTTGAGTTCCTTCGCCAGTTCCGCCAGTTCACTGATGGGCATACGTTTAATTTCCTCGATATTCATAGCAACTTATACCCCGATATGAGAATTTTGTCAGGCTCTGGATCCACCGGATGGGATTTCCACGATGACTGGCGAGAGCTCAATACACAGCTCTCAGTCCATCTCTCCCTCATAGGAGATTCTATCTATTCCAGGATTGGTCATCAGAACGCCTGATTATCATCGTGCAGGATGAGAAATCTAAGCTCATCTATACCACGACTTCTAACCTGTCAAGAAAAATTTAAGGCACAAGGAGCTTTTCCCATGGTAGGGTAGGAAAGACCCTATTCAAAGGATGGTCATCTGCCACAACTTCATAATTGAGTTGAACAAACACCCTCTCAGCTATCCGTTTGACTTCTTCGACAGGTACCACCGTATCAAATTTCCCATGAAAAATCACCGTGGGGACCATTAGATTCACCTTCCGGTACGGGGTAAACTCCTTTAGATTAAGGGCCGGGGCAAGGAGAATTAGTTTCAATACGTCATGGGGATGTCGACACGCATAAACGGCCGCCATCAGTCCCCCATAACTTGAACCAATTATGACCAGATTCCTCTGGCCCTGAAGGCGCGCTTCCAATTTTTCCATACGTTCATCAAAGATGCCTGTGTAGTCATCGATGATCATCTCTGGCCAGCGTTCCTGGAAAAACCTAGCCTTCGTACCCTGGGAAGAGCTCTCCAGGCCGTGAATGAATACTTTTACGACCCCTAACATTTGCAACCCTAAGAGAGGGGGAGGGTAAGTCCCTCCCCTCTAAATAAACTTAATGTCCCCAGGGATCTTTCCCCTTACAAGCCTCCAGTTTGGGGTCCATGGAGGGAAGGACCTTCGCTGCGGGAACTACCCAGCCAGGGCCAGCACTGGAAGTCCCCTTAAACCAGTAATACGGAGGAATAGTCATGGAAACCTTCTGCTCCTCCGGTGGGACAAACTCCGTTACGCCGAGAGGCTGGATCGTCTTATGGTCACAGGCCCTCATCTTCACCAGCTTCCCGTTTGCGTAGCGGAACACATCCCCCTCCCAGACCTTTATTATCTTTTCCGGATCGATGCTCTTCGCCCTCTCAATCACACTGAGGAGCCAGTAGGTAATCTGACCATAGAGGCCAATCGCTCCTGTACCGTGCTCAAAGAGTCGGCTGTTGTAGGGAGGAGTTTTCCATTTGTTCCGCCAGAGATTATTCCAGGTTTTGTAAAACTTTACAGAGGAAGGATATTCGGTAAACGCATGGGGCATATCGTACACATCAATGTGAACAAGCCCCTTCGTTCCTTCCACACCTACCTCGTGGAGAAAGTTCGGCTCATCCATAAACAGGTTCGCAAAGGGAATGGTAATGCCCATCTGCCGGGCTTGCTTTAAAAGATTAGCCGCATCGGGAATCCAGTCACCCGTGTAGACCACTTCGGCCCCCGAGGCCTTTATCTTTGTCAGATAAGGGGCAAAATCCGTAAGAAACAGCTTGTGATAATCTTCGCCTACGATCTGGGCTTCCGGATAGTACATCTTAAGCCCCTTTTTAAAGGCCTCCGCCATATCCCGACCAAAGGAATAATCCTGGCAGAGAATGTAAAACTTCTTCTCCTTCTTACGTATCTGACCGTAATAGTACGCCATACCCACGCCGATCTGTTCAGTGGTGGGGGAAGGCATGAAGGAATACCGGCCAAAATTTGTGGCATCCTGCAGTTCATCAGAAAGGGCCCCTTCATTAACCGAGATGACCTTGTACTTGTTTGCCACCTCGTTAATAATCTTCATAAGATGGCTGCCGGAAGTGCCCATAAGGACATGTACCTTATCCTGGAGGACCAACCGTTCGCACACCTTTTTCGTAACATCCGTCTTCGACTGGTGATCGGCAAAAATCACCTCCACTAATTTCTTCTTTCCATCCACCCAGATACCGCCTCTTTTGTTGATATCATGGGCGGCAAAGCGGATTGGCGTGAGGTGAATGGGACCGTTTAGCGCCGCAGGCCCAGAGAATACGTTTACGTAGCCGATCTTGATCGTATCGCCCGTGGGAGGTTTGTAATTAGCTGGGTCGAAATCGGACATATCCCCCATCTTGTTTGGGTCAATGATGGCGTTGGGCTTGGCCCAGTTCTCTCCATATGGAAACCCCTTGGCCGCCTCTTTTTTCGCCGCGAGGGCTGGTGCGGCAATAAATGCCAGCATGAGAAAAAAGAGGCCAATTAATGTTAAACCTTTCTTGCTCATAACTTACCCCCTTTCCTTTCTCTTATTGCTTCTTCACGCAAAACATGCTTCAACACCTTTTGCATGGCATTTTTGGGAAGATGGGTTTTGAATTTTACCCGGGCAGGCTTCTTATAGCTCGCCATACGGCTGCGGCAGTATTCAATAATTTCCTCCTCCGTCGCCTGCTCCCCTTCCCTTAATACCACCACCGCCTCCACAATTTCTCCCCAGTATTCGTCCGGCACCCCAATCACCGCCGCCTCCTCAATTTTAGGATGCCGATGCAGCACATTTTCTATTTCTACAGGATAGATGTTTTCTCCCCCCCTGATGATCATGTCTTTCTTCCGTCCCTGAAGAAACAGATAACCCTCTTCATCCATCCAGGCCAAGTCACCGGTGTATAACCAACCTTCCTTTATGGTTTGATTAGTAGCCTCCTCATTTTGCCAGTAGCCCTTCATCATTTTTGGACCCCGTGCTACAATCTCTCCCACTTTCCCGCGTGGCACATCTTGACCATCATCGTCCAAGAGGCGCACTTCACACCCCGGTATAGGGCGCCCCACACTAGCAAGGCGTTTTCTTTTCCTTTCTTTCTCCACCTCGTCCCCCGTGAATTCATGGTCCTCCGGCGGTAGGACAGAAATAAGTCCCGTCATTTCCGTCAAACCGTAGAAGTTCGTAAATCGCACCCCTTTAAGCTTAGCCTTTGCCTTCTCCAAAAGGGCAACGGGCATGGGAGAGGCACCATAGCCTATATGCCTCAAAGAACTCAAGTCATACCGGTCAAAATCAGGGTGATCTAAGACGGCCTGCAGCATAGTGGGCACCAAATAGGTTGTCTGCACCCTTTCCTTTTCCACCGTTGAGAGAAATGCCTCAGGGCTAAAAGCAGGTAACATTACCATTTTATCTCCCCGGTAAAGGGGTAAGATGAGGCTACTGATCCCTGCGATGTGGTACATGGGCACATTAATGAGAAGATTACCTTCTTCAAAGGTATAGATATCCGTTAGGGGGGTGAGGAGATTTGCATGGGTGATCATGGCCCCTTTTGGTAAGCCGGTCGTTCCACTGGTATAGATGATACAGGCTACATCACCACTCTCCCGGGAAACAATGTCTATCCCTTTCCCTTCACCTTGCTCCAACGCTGTGCCGTAGGGAATAACTTTCGGTCTTTTTTCTTCCCCTATGGAAATGATGGTTTCAAGCATCGGCAGCTTGGGCTTTATAGATTCTATCATTTCCAAGTAACGCCCACCGACAAAAAGCCCCTTGGCCTCAGCATTTCCCAGGATATAGGCCGTCTCCTCTTCCCGGAGACGGAAGTTCAGGGTAACCACAATGCCCCCTACCCAGAGAATGGCATAAACCATTTCAGGGTATTCAAAGCAGTTCACCTGGAAAATGGCCACCCTATCTCCCGGATTTACCCCGGCATGGACCAAAAAATGGGCAATTCTCCTTGCCCTTTCCTCCACATGGCGAAAGGTAAGCCTCGTCTCCCCTTCGACAACACATGCCCTTTCGGGGTTATGTTGGCAGGTTTCCCTTATCTTTTCTGCAATATTCATGGTTTTTTTATTCCGAAAAGGGGAAAGCTCCTTTTTCAAAGGATGCCTTCCCCTCCATAGTCACAGATAGATGTTGTTAGTTACCCCATGGGCTCTTGCCCTTACACCGATCCAGTTTTTCGTCCATCCATGGTAGAACCTTGTCGACGGGTACATTCCATGAAGGTCCAGGACCGCTGGCATTTTTATACCAGTAATGAGGCGGGAGATTGAAAGACACCTTCTGCTGCTCCGGCGGGACAAATTCTGCGATGCGAAACCCCTGGACAGCTTTGTGGTCACATGCCCTCATCTTGTATAGGCGCCCGTTGACCATCTGGTAGACATCATTTTCCCAGATCTTAATTATCTTTTCTGGGTCCGTACTCTTCGCCCTTTCCACTACACTGAGGAGCCAATAGGTACCTCCAATCCACTGCCCTAAGGTGCCAAAGGGATGTTCGTAAAGGGGTTTGTTATAGGGGGGAGATTTGAATTTCTTATACTGGTCGTTCCAGGCACGGTAGTACTTTATCAGCGCCTGGCTATTAAAAGCCTCTCCCGCCGTGTCAAAATGCTTAACATTCACAAGCCCTTTAGTACCCTCAACTCCTACTTCCGTCAGGAAGTCGGGGTTATCCATAAAGAGGTTGGCAAAGGGAAGAGTTATTCCCATCTGTCGGGCCTGTTTGAGGAGGTTAGTTGCATCAGGCATCCAATCAGCCGTGTAAACCACTTCGGCCCCCGAGGCCTTTATCTTTGTCAGATAAGGGGCAAAATCGGTGATAAACAGCTTGTGGTAGTCTTCCCCCACAAGCTTGGCTTCAGGGTAGTACTCCTTCAACCCCTTTTTGAATCCTTCCGCCATATCCCTGCCGAAGGAATAATCCTGGCAGAGGATGTAGAACTTCTTTTCCTTCTTCCTAATCTGACCGTAATAGTACGCCATAGCCCGACCTACGGAGTAGGTGGTTGCTTCTGCCTGGAAGGCATACCTTCCAAAATTCTCCGCATTGTGTAGCTCATCAGAAAGGGCCCCTACGTTGAGGACAATCACCTTGTAGCGGTTACCCACCTCATTTGCCACCTTCATCAGATTGCTTCCCGAGGTGCCGATGATGAAATTCACCTTTTCCTCCAGGGCCATCCTTTCGGCTATCTTCTTTGCTTGATCCTGTTTAGACATGGTATCAGCCTTATAGATGGCAATCTTTTTCTTTTTCCCATCTACCCAAATGCCGCCTCGCTTGTTGTAGTCGTAAACAGGGAAACTCACGCAGGCCCATCCCAGGTCGCCATTAGCCGCTGCCGGGCCGGAGTGGGGCCAGAAAACGGCAATTTTTATTACATCCCCTTCCGGGTTTTTCCAATTGGCAGGGTCCCATCCACTCATATCCGCCATTTTGAATGCGTCAAAAGAAGCATTAGGTTTTGCCCACGTCTCGAAAGCCGGCGAATACTTTGGCAGGCCTGCTTCCTTTTTGGCCGCGATGGACGGTACCGCCAACAGGCAAATGATTAAAGGAACGATTACCGCCCAAGAAAAAAATAACTGTTTCTTTTTCATACGCCCTCCTTTTTTACTTTTTCATTCTCTTCATCAGGTTAGTTACCATTAGCTCCATGGCGAGTTCTCTTCCTGCGGACATGGCGGGAGCAAAACGACGGATAAAATCAATCTCCTCATCCGTAGG